>JAESGJ010000058.1_pt1 | contig 223218 bp, 224 predicted proteins | sample 9266241 | NCBI WGS metagenome assembly JAESGJ01 (sample SAMN14514841, study PRJNA621669) | algae metagenome | isolation source: Brasilonema octagenarum HA4186-MV1 and co-occurring heterotrophs from wet... | place: USA: Manoa Valley, Hawaii | collected 2009-07-20
TTGCGGATGGCTGGTGCGCTTGCCCGGTTGAGCAAGACACATCACCACAAGACTTGGCGCACAGACCCCGGGCGCCAGGACCACACGATTTTGCCGTACGCCGATCACACCGGTCGTGTGCGCGAGGCGCCTTGCTCACGGTTGCCCGCCCTGCAAAACCCTTCGCGCCGATGCGATCTGCGTCCACCGCCGCCCGGCCCGCGTTCGTGACGATCGCGATACGCCCCTCTTCCTTGGGCCGGGTTGAGGCGACACATACGCCGTTTCCGAAATTCGGTAAAGTGGAATATTTTCGCCGTGGCGCATTGACCCACCGCTGGCATGTTTTGCCCGTCAGGCTACACAAGGGCTCGTAGGACGCGTTCGTAGGGTGGACAGAGGCGCCAAGCGCCGTGCCCACCATCTCTTTCCACTCGGGCCTATCGTGGGCACGCTTCGCTTTGCCCACCCTACGGCACCGGGCCCGCCCACGCAGCCTCAACCCGCGAGCCGTTCGATCACGAGATCAAGCAGCGCACGAAGGCGGGCGAGGCGCTTCATATCGCGGTGATACCCGACATAGGTGTCGCGGCCGGGCGGCACCGTTCCAATGTCGAGCGCGACCAGACGGCGGTCGCGGTCGCCGAGCGGACGCGGCAACACGGCCAAGCCGCCGCCGGCGGCGCAAAGCTCGGCCTGCACCTGCCTGTTGTTGCTGCGCGCGGCGATTGCTGCATTCGGCAGCGCGCGCTTCAGCCAGACGGCGTCCGGCATGTCGGCGAACTCGGCATTCATGGTCACGACGCGGATAGCGTTGCCGTCGCCGGCACGCGGCGGCTTGCTGCCCTTCTTGCCGTAGAGCGCGTAGGGAATGTGCAGCAGTTTTCTCGATATCACCTCGGGCTCGCTGAACGGCTTGATGCGGAAGACCAGATCGGCTTCGCGCCGCGGCAGACTGTAGAGCCGCGCATCGGTCAGGAGCTCCACCTTCACCTTGGGGTGACGCTTGCTGAACGCGGCGATCACCGGCGACAGCATCACCGTCCCGAACCAGTCCGACGACGACAGGCGCAACAGGCCGTCGAGCTGCGTCTCCGCACCGGACAAATGGCGTTCCAGCGCAAGTGCCTCGTCCTCGATCCTCTCGGCATGGCCGAGCACGGCGGTGCCCTCGTCGGTCAGCACCAGGCCATCCGCCGTGCGCTGAAACAGCGTCTGGCCTAACGATGTCTCGAGGGCGCGAAGCCGCCGGCCCATCGTCGGCTGGGTCTGGCCGATCTTTCGTGCGGCGGCGCCGAGGGTGCCTTCGCGCGCAATTGCCAGGAAGATGCGCAGGTCGCTCCAGTCCATCGCAAATCCTGTCATACAGAAATGTATGACCATCGTACAACCTTGTTTCTTCTCATGCAAAATTTCATGGGCATATTGAACCCATCAGGAGCAAGACGATCATGACGAAACCATCGAAGATGCGCGCCGGCGTTCTGGAGACCCACAACGCGCCCTTACGCCTCTCGACCATCTCCACGCCAGAGATCGGCCCGCACGACGTGCTGGTGCGTGTGCGTGCGAGCGGGGTCAATCCGCTCGACACCAAGATCCATGCCGGCGCCGCGGCACATGCACGCCATCCGCTGCCGGCGATCCCGGGGATCGATCTCGCCGGCGTGGTCGAACTGGCCGGCAGCGAGGTGACGCGGTTCAAGCCGGGCGACGAAGTCTATGGCATGACCGGAGGTGTCGGCGGCGTGCAGGGATCGCTGGCCGAATTCGCCGCGGCCGATGCCGATCTCCTCGCGCTGAAGCCCGCCAATCTGAGCATGCGGGAAGCGGCCGCCCTGCCCCTGATCGTCATCACGGCCTGGGAAGGCCTGATCGACCGGGCGGCGTTGAAGGCAGGCCAGAAGGTGTTGATTCATGGCGGTGCCGGCGGCGTCGGTCATGTCGCGATCCAGATCGCGCGCGCCTTCGGAGCGGAGGTGTTCGCAACCGGTTCGCCGTCGCAGCGTGCCACCATCGAGGGCTTTGGCGCGGTGTTCATCGACCGCGACAGTCCGGTCGAAGCCTACGTGACGCAGCACACCGGCGGCCGCGGCTTCGACATCGTCTACGACACCGTCGGCGGCAAGGTGCTCGACGCCTCCTTCGAAGCGGTGCGCCGCTTCGGCCATGTCGTGAGCGCGCTCGGCTGGGGTTCGCATGCGCTTGCGCCGCTGTCGTTCAGGGCAGCCACCTATTCGGGCGTATTCACGCTGCTGCCGCTGCTGTCGGGCGAAGGCCGCGCGCATCATGGAGAGATCATGGCGCAGGCCACGCGCCTCGCCGAGGCCGGCAAGCTCGTGCCGCTGCTCGACGCCAGGCGTTTTACGCTGGAGACCGTGGACGCGGCCTATGCGCTGATCAGGGACCGCGCCGCCAAGGGCAAGCTGGTCGTCGATATGTAAGGTGGGGCTCTCGCCTGGAAGCACGAAAGTCCCGGGTATCGCAGCGCTCACCCGGGCTGCAGAGGCCGCGACCAAGGCGCCCGCCGCTAGTCCTCGCTGGACGCGGCGGAGCGGTTGCGCAGATAGGCCTGCGACAACAGGAAGAACAACGCGCGCTCGCCCTGATATTTGGCCGACGGCCGGGTGCGCTCGAAGCCATCGGCAAAGACCTTGCCGGACTGGTCGCACACTTGCCATCGCCAGCCAAACCGCTTGCGCCTGGTGAGGATCACTTCGAACATGCCGACGAGCTTGGCCCCTGCTCCTTGCCGGTCCGCCAGGGCATCCAAGCCCTCGCTCCGGCCTCCCCCATTAGACGGATGCCCGACATATAACCCAGCAGAGTGGAAAGAGAATAAAATTGATGATCGGAAATTCGTGTCTTTCACCGCTGTGATTAAGACGCGAGGCGCGGGGGAATAAGCTCTCGCCAGCGGTGTTATCCTCGCCCCCGCAAAGGCGACCTGCGGGCGGCTGCAGTATTCAAGGCAGAACACAGGCGGGTGAGCATTTCTCGGCCGCCGTCACGGCGGCGCGGTGGTAACGGGAGATGTACACCCGTGCGCTCACTGAGAATTATCTTGCCGGGATTCAAGCGGACGCGGCACCGCGCCCGGGGCTTAACGCGCGACGACTTCGACTTCGCCGTCGACGCCGTTGACGACGTTGAAGCCGCGTTCGTAGACCTTGCCCTCGTTCTTGGCGATGGCGCGGTATTCGCCTTCGGAGAGCACGACGCGCGGGAAGGCGCCGATCGATTCCTTGATGACGTCGCCGCCCGGGGTCAGCACCGACCAGGCGGTGTTGGCAAGCGCCTCGCCGCCTTTGTCGCTGACCAGCTTGAGCGTGATCACGGCTGCGCGGTGGGTGATGGTGACGTCGGTGAGCTTGCTGGCCTGGACGCGGATGTCGGAGCGCACCACCGAATTGGCGTCACCATAGTTCGAGATGATGTAGTAGGTGCCCTCCGGCAGCAGCACGACGTCGCCGGCGGCGACGTTGGGCACGAGGGAGGCGCGCTCGCCGGATTCGAACTGGCTGCCCTTGTAGATCGCGAACGAGATCTGGTTCTGCGGAATGCGGCTGGTGCCGACCCGGCCCTCGATCCGCAGGCCCCCGGCCGGCAGCACGAAGGATTCGCGGTCGGTCTCGGCCTTCAGGCTGACGGTGCGCACGGCGCTGACGAGGCCGAAGGCGACGTGAACCACGTAATTGCCGGGCGGCAGCACGATGTTGGGCGTGGCGCTGCGGTCCTCGCGGATCAGCTTGAAGGTGCCATTCTCGTCGGGACGGTCGGCAAACACGCGCCAGACCAGGCCGCTCGTGATTGCCGGAGAATCCTTGCCGTATTTCGCGGTCAGCGACAGCACGCCCTGTCCGGGCACGGCCGCGTTGAGCGGGGCGGCCGGCGGCACGGTCGAAACCGCGGGCGGCGGCATGCTGGGTGTCGTGGGCTGCATCAGGGTCGGCGGCAGGCTCGGAGGGCCGGCACCCGGCCCGGAGGGCGGCGCCAGGCTGACGGCCCCGCCGGGGTCGGGCACCGAGGCCGGCGGGACCGGCGGCGGACGATCGGAAAAAAGCTGCGCCTGCGCTGCGCTTTGGCCTGCGATAACGAGGCACGCGGCAAGGACCAGCGCCGGCGCCAGCCTGCCGCTGCGCCGCCATCCGATGATGCCGTCACCCCCGCGTGTCATGCCCCCTGCTTTTCACCGAAAACGCGGCAAATTCAAGCCTCTGAAACCCCAGGAAATACGGGCCCGGTCCGATTGATGGAACCCGGTTGACGCCTGCGTGATCAGCCCAGCTGCCACCGGCCCTCGCCACACTGCTGCCCCCAGCTTCCCAAACGGTATAAACCATGCTTGGCCCTCGATCTGGTGCAGCGGAAGTCCGATGCCTAATCTGGTGTCGAGGGCTGGCCCGGGTAGGAGAGTTTCGGTGCTTGATATCTTGAAGGGTCGTGGTGCGAACGGCTCGAATGGTGAGAAGATTGGCCTTGGCCCCACCCGCCGGCCGGTCATCGGCCTCGCCCTCGGCGGCGGCGCCGCGCGCGGCTTTGCCCATATCGGAATTCTGCGAACCCTGTTGGCCAACGGCATCGTTCCCGACGTCGTGGTCGGCACCTCCATCGGCGCCGTGGTCGGCGGCCTCCATGCGGCCGGCCGGCTCGAGACGTTCGAAGAGTGGGGGCGCAGCCTGCAGGGTATGCGCAACATCCTCGGCTATCTCGATATCCGCCTCAACGGCTCCGGCCTGCTCGGCGGCGAGAAGCTGGCCAGCCGCCTCGAGGACGCGGTTGGGCAAACCCTGATCGAAGATTTGCCGGTCAAGTTCGCGAGTGTTGCGACCGAGGTCAGGACCGGTCACGAGATCTGGCTGACGCGTGGCCGCCTTGTCGATGCGATGCGCGCGTCCTATGCGCTGCCCGGCATCTTCCAGCCCATGCTGATCGGCGACCGCTGGCTCGTGGACGGTGCGCTGGTGAACCCGGTGCCGGTCTCGGCCGCCCGCGCGCTCGGCGCCGAAATCGTCATCGCCGCAAATCTTTCCAGCGACATCTTCACGCACTCCACGACGATCTATTCGCACGGCGCGATGCCCGCACCTATGATGCCGGAGGTCGAGGAGACGACTGCCAAGCGGCGCTTTCCGCGGCTGTTCTCGGCCGAGAAAGCCATGAAGCGCGAGTTCTTCGGCAGCGCCGGGCGCCCGGGCATCTCCTCGGTGATGGTCGATGCCTTCAACATCATGCAGGACCGCATCACCCGCGCCCGGCTTGCCGGCGATCCGCCGGATCTCCTGATCTCGCCGCGGGTCGGCCAGTTCGGCTGGTTCGACTTCCATCGCTCGGAGGACCTGATCGCCCACGGCGCGCGCGCCGCCGAACGCGCGCTGGACTCGATCCAGGAGGCGATCGACGTGCTGGCGCCGGCGCCCGCTGGCCACGCGCCCAAGGCGGAGGAATAGGGCGGAAGATCAAGGCAGACGCGTAAGCGGAGGCGTCAAGCCGTCTTGATGTAGTCGCGCAGGGCTTCCTGCTCGGACTCGTATTCCTGGACCCGGCGCTTGACGATGTCGCCGATCGAGATCAGGCCGACCACCTTGCCATTGTCGATGACGGGCAGATGGCGGAACTTGCCTGACGTCATCATCTCCATGAGCTCGGCGACCGTGTCTGTCTCCTTGCAGGTCACCACCTTGCGGGTCATGACCTGAGTGACCGGCTCCTCCAGCGCGCTGGCGCCGCGCTCGCCCAGAACGCGGACGATATCGCGCTCCGACAGGATGCCCTCCAGCCGGCTCTGATTCATCACCAGCACAGCGCCGATCTTCTTCTCACCGAGCAGCTTGACCGCGTCAGCCAGCTTCGCGTCGGGCTCGACGCTCATGATCTGGTGGCCCTTGGTGTTGAGAATGGAACGTACCGTCATTGTTGCCTCCCTGAATCGGACCCGTCCGCCTGTTGGCGGTGCGGACTTGTTCTTCGAGTCTTCAACTAACAGTTTTGCTTGGCGCCGGTTTCACGCGCGGGCGCTTTGCGAAGCAGCGCCGCTAGCGCTTTGTCGCTTCGAACATTCTTCCCGCAAATGATGGATGAATTCGGGCCGGGCCGCAAGCGCCGCTTCAGATACGGTCTGAAACGTCCTGTGATGACGCATCCGCAGCATCGTTTCGCATGCGCGGTACGGGATCGAACAGCGTGAACAGCAGCAGGCCGGCGAAGAAGCCGCCGATATGCGCCTGCCACGCCACGCTCGTGGTTTCGGAATCGACGCCGATCGCGCCGACGCCGAAGATGATGTTGACGCCGAACCACACGGCGAGAAAGCCAACCACCCGCCCGTCGCGCAGCGCGCGCGACAGCGGCAGCGCCGGAACCCTTGCTGCGGTATCGGCGTCCGACCGGTTGAACGACAGGAAGCTACCGCGAACAAAGGCGAAGCGGATCGCGGCCGCCATCGCGCCCGACACCGAGGCCGAGGCGCCGATCATCGGCGCCACCGCATGCTCGTGGGTGACGAGATGGGCGAGCGCGCCGGCTGCCGCCGTCACCGCCAGGAACAGGAAGAACCTGACCGCGCCGAACCGCCGCGCCAGCGCGCTGCCGAAGGGCAGCAGCCACAGCACGTTGAAGCCGAGATGGGTCAGATTGGCATGCAGCAGCGAATAGGTGACGAAGCTCCAGACCTTGGCACCAGCTCCGCCCGGGATCTCCAGATTTAGCAGCGAGGAATCGTAGCGCTTGGGGATGAAGCCGAAGACGTCGATGGTCCAGTTCTCGAGCTCGGGCGGCAGCAGCACCCGCAGATGGATCACCGCCAGCAGGACGATATAGGCCGTCAGCGCGAACGGCAGCGTCAGGATCGGCTCGCGCGGAGCCTCCTCATGGACAGCCTCTTGGGCGGCCGGGAGGCCGGGCTGAGAATCCTGCGGCGGAGAATCGTGCGGGGAATCCAAGGCAGTTCGCTTTCAGGCGCGATCGGAGCGATCCGTCTGCAGATAGTCGCCTTTGCAGGCCTTGCGCAAGTGCACAAAAGGAAAAGGCAGGGCCCTGGGAAGCCCTGCCTGTCGATGTCGGTCTTCCGGTGCCGGAGGAATGAAGGTCTATCCCCACCCCTCCCCGCGGCCCGTGACCAAACTGTTTGACGCCCTGTGTACAGGCCCCGCCGAGAACCTGGATGAAAGCGGCGAGGCTTGCGACCGGGATCACCATAGCAGCGCGGCGCGCGGCGCAAAGGCCGTAGTTAATTTAACGTTAACGACGCAAAGACCGCCTTAACGGGGGCGAAAACGAGCTCCCGGCATGGACGCTGCAAATCCCCTCCTGCACAACAACACAGGGATCGCGGGTGCACTGAAGCGGGACAGCTCTGTCCCTTCGAGGTTGCGCCCCGGGATAAGCGTTCAGACATGAAACATCCGTCGAGCCGCGCGTTCTTCGCGTATTGGGACAACAAGCGCGGCGCTGCACGGGCCCCTGACCGGGCCGACATCGATCCGGCCGCGGTCCGCGGCCTGCTCGGCGATATTTTCGTGCTGTCCTGCGAGCCCAATCTCGGCTTTCCATTCCGCGTCGCGGGCACGCGCGTCTGTGCGCTGGCCGGATGCGACCTCAAGGACCAGAGCTTTGCGGCGCTGTTCGTCGATGCGAGCCGCCGCGAGATCGAGGAGATCACGACCGTCGTCGCCGATGAGGCGCTGGGCGCGATCGCCGGTGTCACCGCCGCGCGCGAGGACGGCAGCAAGGCCTATCTCGAATTGCTGCTGCTGCCGTTCAACGCCCGCCCGCACACGCCGGTGAGCGTGACGGGCGTGCTCGCGCCGTTCGACGACGAATGCGGCGCGCTCTCGACCTTCACCCTCACCTCCTGGCGCTATCTGCACCAGCCGGAGAAACTGCTGCCGCGCGCGATCCGCAAATTGCAGATCGCCCGCGGGCTGATGGTGTATGAGGGGCTGCGATAGTCTCGTGTCCGGATGCGCTGCAACGCGTAAGCGTTGCCGCGGAGCCGGGACGCAGTATTGCCAGCTTGCGTACTGTCAGATGAGCCCCGGCTCAGCAGCGCACCGCTGAAGAAGCGCTGCGCTGCGTCCGGGGCACGAGGCCGCCGTTACGGCGTCGCCAGATGCCAGGCCCCGTTGAGGAAGCCGTCGCCGGTGATGTCGCCGGGCTTCTGGTCCTTGGCGAAGGTGTAGAGCGGCTTGCCCTTGTAGGCCCACTGCTTCGACCCGTCGTCGCGGGTGATGACGGTGTAGCCGTCGCCCGCGGCGTCGCTCGCCTCGGCCTTCAGCACCGGCCAGTTCGTGGCGCACGGACCGTTGCAGGCGGACTTGCCGTCCATGTCCTTGTCGAAGGTGTAGAGCGTCATGCCCTTGGCGTCGGTGAGCACGCTGCCCTTGTCGGTCTTGCCCGTCTTGGTCGGCGGCGCGGCGAAGACGGCGGGGACGATCGCGAGCGAAAGTGCGAACGCGAGCGCGAGGCGGATCGGGGACGTCATGAGTTCTCCTGTCATGCAATTGGCTTGCAGGAGGTAGGACGCCGAACGCGGTCCGGTATTCCTGACAGCGCGGCAAAGATATTTTTCGCTGCGCGCGGCGACGCGGTGGAATAAACTGGGATCGACATGAGCAAGCCGCACTGGCGTCCCGCGCACGCATCCGACCTGCCCGCGATCAGCGCGATCGCGTCGCGGATTCATCCCGATCTACCCGAAAGCCCCGAGGTGCTCGCCGAAAAGATGCGGCTCTATCCCGACGGATGCCGCGTGCTCGTCGCCGGCGACGAGATCGCCGGCTATGGGCTTTCGCATCCCTGGAAGCAGCACCGGATCCCGCCGCTCGACGCGTTGCTCGAACGACTGCCCGAGGATGCGGATTGTCTCTACCTGCACGACGTTGCCGTGTTGCCCGACTCTCGCGGCGGCGTCGCGCGCAGCTATGTTGCGGATGTCGAGCGGCTGGCGCGCGTGTCAGGCATCGCAACGCTCGCGCTGGTCTCGGTCTACGCAACCCAGCCGTTGTGGCAGCGTCTCGGCTTTCGGCCGGTCACCGCGGATGCGGCGCTGCGCGCAAAGCTCGCCTCCTACGGCGAGGGCGCGACCTACATGCTGCGCGACCTCGCTGCGACGTAACGTCCCTTCCCGGCTCACGCGGGCGTGAACCGCCGCCTCGAACCGGGTTGGATCAGCCCCCGTCGAAGGTGTGTGCGAGCCCTTCCGGTCTCGCCGAACAGAGGCTGGAGACGATCCATGAAACTCACATTGTCGAAACTTGCTTTCGTCGCGTGCGTTGCGACGGCCGCGTTCACCGCGACCAGCGCCAACGCTGCGCAATACCGCACCTATGGCTGCGACACCGCCTTCTTCGAAGGCTGCGGAATCGTGATCGAGACGCCGAACGCGCCTGGCCGATACCGTCCGACCGTCACCCACCACGACACCTCGCCGATCTACATGAAGCAGACCGACCCCCGTTACAGCTCGTCGATGCGTGATGGCGGCGGCGGCGGCGGCGGTGGTGGCGGAGGCGGTGGTGGCGGCGGCGGCCGCTGAGCCCACCTGACTTTCAGATGATGCCGCCGGTGCAGTCCGGCGGCATCATTGTCGGCTGCGCTGAACGGCGCCGGTCAGCTACGATTCTTTTTCTTCTTCGGCTTCTTTCCAGCGCCCTTCGCGGGCCATGGCATGACCGACGGCTCCGCGTGACCCGGCTTGTTCTTGTGCTTCTTCTTGCCGAAAGAAGACGGAGCCTCGTCGAATTTCGGCCCGCGCTCGCCGTGAGGCTTGCTGCGCGGCTTGAACTCGCTCTTGTCGCGCGGACGATCGTCGCGACGTTCCCGATGATCGCTGTCGCGGCTTTCGTGCCGGGGCGCGTGGGGCCGCTCTTCCGCAGGCACCTGTTGCTGCGGCGCGCCCGTCAGCGGCTCGAGGCGGATATTGTCTTCCTTGTCCGGACGCTTGATCTTGGCGGCGAAGGACTCCGCGACCCGCTCGGAAATTTCGAACTCGGTCGTGGTGTCCATGATCTTGATGGCGCCGATATCGCCCTTGTCGATGCCGCCACGACGGCAAATCATCGGCAGCAGCCAGCGCGCTTCCGCATTCTTGCGTCGTCCGATGTTGGCGCGGAACCAGACGGTCGCCTCTCCCATGCCGTGACGGGCCGAGGATTTGCCCGGTTTCGATCGCGGCCCCGCAGGGCGATCGTCGCCGCGTGAGCTGCGGCTATCGTCGCGCGGCGTGCGATCGTCGCGCGGCGTGCGAACATTGTCGCGACCGCGGTCGTCACGCGGCCGGCCGGTTCGTTCGCCGGGATCGAGGATGTCTTCGGGCGACGGCAGCCGCGCGCGATAGAGTCGCGCCAGCGCCGCGGCGATGTCCTCGGCCGATCGCTCGGCCAGCAGCGCCTGGGCCAGCACCAGATCGTCCGGCGTGGCCTCCTCGGTGAACAGCACGTCCTTCATGCGCTCATGGTCGAGCTTGCGGATGTCGTCCGCCTGCGGCGCCGTGCCCCAGTCGGCGTCGACCCCGGCGAGATTGAGCAGCAGCTCCGCGCGACGCCGCCGGGCGGGCGGCACCAGCAGGACGCTCGTCCCCTTGCGTCCGGCGCGCCCGGTGCGGCCCGAGCGGTGCTGCATCACTTCGGCGTCGTTGGGCAGGTCGGCATGAATGACGAGGTCGAGGCTCGGCAGGTCGATGCCGCGCGCGGCAACGTCGGTCGCGACGCAGACGCGAGCGCGTCCGTCGCGCAGCGACTGCAGTGCCATGGTGCGCTCGTTCTGCGTCAATTCACCCGACAGAGCGACCACGGAGAAGCCGCGCTCCAGCAGAGCCGCCTGCAAATGCCTGACGTGATCGCGCGTGCTGCAGAACACCAGCGCGCTCGGCGCCTCGTAGAAGCGCAGCACGTTGACGACCGCATGCTCGGCATCGGCGGGCGCGATCCGGATGGCGCGGTACTCGATGTCGGCGTGACCGCCCTCGTCGCCGGCGACTTCGATCCGGAACGCCTGCTGCTGGTATTGCTTGGCGAGCGCGACGATGCCGCGCGGGAACGTCGCCGAGAACAGCAGGGTGCGGCGCGTCTCCGGGGTCGTCTTGAGGATGAATTCCATGTCCTCGCGGAAACCAAGATTGAGCATCTCGTCGGCTTCGTCCAGCACGACGACCTTCAATTCCGAGATGTCCAGGCGGTTACGCCGCAGATGATCGCACAGCCGGCCGGGCGTACCGACGACGATGTGGGCGCCGGCCGCAAGCTCGCGCTGCTCACGGCGCGGATCCATGCCGCCGACGCAGGAGACGACCCGCGCCTCCGCATGCTGGTAGATCCAGGAGAGTTCGCGTTGGACCTGCATCGCGAGCTCGCGGGTCGGCGCCACGATCAAGGCGAGCGGCGCGGCCGCCCGCTCGAACCGCTCGGCATCGCCGAGCAGGTCGCTGGCCATGGCGAGGCCATAAGCGAGGGTCTTGCCGGAGCCCGTCTGGGCCGAAACCAGGAGGTCGCGGCCGGCAGCTTCGTCCGCGAGCACGGCGAGCTGAACGGGGGTCGGTGAATCGTAATTCCGCTCGGCCAAAGCGCGGGCGAGCGGCGGGGTGAGGGCCGGAAAAGACACGGACGGAGAACCTTGGTTAATTCAGGCGCGCAAACGGTAAACCGAGGGGCCCGAGTTGCGTGCGCGGCAATCGGCCCGGCCGCACGCTGATTTGATCTGGGCGCTCTTTACGCCAAGTGTCCGGAAATCACCATGCCTATGATGCATGGCTTGGCCAAAAGAACCGCGGCCTTGAGGTTGCGGGGGATCATAACGGCTACCTTTGGGGCTGAGTGGATACGGTCTTGCCGCACCGGCCATCCGGTGCCAAATCGTCTCTCACGAGAGAAACGGGGGAAAACATGGCCGACAAGATATCGCTTGCCGACAAGCTCGCAACCTTTGAGGACCACTGGTCCCCGCGTACGGTCACAACTTTCAACGATTGCGACGTGATGGTGGTGAAGGTGAATGGCGAATTCACCTGGCACAAACACGACGACACGGACGATTTCTTTCTGGTCCTGAAAGGCAATCTGGACATCGAATTGCGGGACCGCACGGTGAGCCTCGGTCCGGGCGAACTCTATGTCGTGCCCAAAGGTGTCGAGCATCGTCCCGTGGCGCGCGAAGAGGTCCATCTCCTGCTCATCGAGCCGACCGGCACGCCGAACACGGGCGACAAGGCCACGGCCGCGGCGCGCAAGCTCGCATAGGAGATTTATCGCGGCGTGAGAGATTCAGTCGGCCGGGATGTAGCGAAGCGTGCCGGCTTGACGCGTCGGCTTGCCGGTATCGTTGGTGTGATTGACGCCGTCCATGACCGGCACCTCGGCGAAATCGAACGGGCTCACCCCATCCAGGCAGGCGACATTGACGGCATAAAGGGACTGATCGGACCGGCGCTGGTGGTGGGTGTAGATGCCGCAGCGGGAGCAAAAGAAATGCTGCGCCGATCCGGTATGGAAGCGGTACGTCGTCAGCGCCTCCTCGCCCCGCAGGAACCTGATTCCGCCCATGGCCGCCATGGCAACGACGGCGCCCCGCATCCGGCAATAGGAGCAGGTGCAGCGGCGGATCGATTTGAAGCCGTCGCTGAGTGTCACCTCGAAGCGCACCGCGCCACAATGGCACTGGCCGGCTCGAACGTTCGCGTCACTCGTCATGGTCCCTGTATACCCCGATCCAGATCATGTCCGCGCCCCCGCGGGGCGCTCGAACTGTCTTAGCGAGGATCGCGCGCGATGTAAGAAGGATTTCGCGCGACGATTTCAGTCCCGGGAGGTCGCCAGCCTGCTGAAACCGTTGACCAGCCTCGCTCTCGCCCGCGCAACACTGTCCTTCACCGCGCGGCCCACGGACCGGACAAAGCGCCAAGCGTCCGTCTCCTGCAGCCACGCCTTCGCCGCGGCGTATTTGCCGTAAACCCAGGCGAATGCGGGAATGCGCATCAACTTGTCGCGCGTCAGATGAAACAGGCGCTCGACCAGCACCAGCTTGAGCAGCTCGCCCACGATCAAGACCCCCGCTCCGCTCAGCACCTGACCGGTTGCGGTGAGGTACGCAGCAACCGGCTTGACCGGCTCCAGAATGATGACGGGCACCATGAACAAAGCGAGCGACGCATATGGCGACAGTGATTTGATCCAGGCGCTCAAACGCTTGAACTGGACGTATCGCCCGATCCAGCGGGCGACCGGCGCCGCCACGGCCATGAAGACCGCGTCCACCATGAAGTAGATCGCAGCCAGGACGTATGTCACGGGTTTCAGGATTTGCTTCACGGCATCACTCCCTAGAGTGAAAGCCGGAACGTCGGCCTAAGTTTCACGTCCGCGTCGATAGTTAAAGGTAGCCTCAGGGAACTTTTCGCGAATCGCGCTTTCTCAGATCTCGGCATAGACCTCCAGCAGATTGCCGTCGGGGTCGCGGAAGAACAGCGTGCGATGGCCGAACGATTGGTTGGTCGGCGGCGACAGCAGCGCAACGCCCTGCCGCATCAGTTCGTCGGCGCAGGCATCGACCTCGGCCGCAGAGACCTTGAAGGCCAGCTGCAGCGATGCGCTGCCAGGCGGCGTCGGCGCATCGGCGGCGGTCCGGCCTGGCCGCGCCAAGGCCAGCGTGTTGCTGCCGAGGCCGTACTCGATCCAGTTGGGCGACAGTTCGCGCAGCAGGGGAAAGGCCAGCACGTGCTCGTAGAAGCGGCGCATCGCCGCCATGTCGCGCACAAAGATGACGGTGTAGTCTATCGCGCGGATGGCGTTGAAAGGCGAGCGCGGGTCTTTTGACTGCGTCTCCATGGCGGGCTTCCTTGCTACTCCACCACGCGGTCGGCGACGAAGATGCCGTTCGGCTGGTGAAAGACTATCTGGTCAATCCGATCGTCTTCTCCGCGAAACTCGACGGCAAAACCGTCCAGCTCGACGATGCGGAACCGGCGGCCCTGCTGTGGCTCAAGGCGATAGGCCGGCTGGTAGTCCGGCTTCAGAATGAGCCCGCCCTCGCTGTCCAAGGTTACGCGATGGCTGATCGCGCCGCTCCTGAACTGCCCGACGCAGCGTGCGCGGAATACGGGATCGACGCAGTCGCCGGCGGCGCGGCGCTCGAACACGATGTCCTTGACCGTCGGCTCCAGCGGCACCGATAAGTGCACGATGTTACCCTCGCGGTCGGTATGGAAGGTGATGGGGAGATTATCCGGATGGAGCTGGTCAATGAGCTCCGGCGTGACAAACGTCTCGAAATGCCAGTGCGACAGCGGCGCGCCCATGCCGCGCCACGACCAGTGTAGCGCGCCGTCCCGCTCGCGGATCGAGATCACGCCATAGGCGGGATGGGCATAGTCGGCGACATAGGCGGCCGGTGCGTGTGCGGGCTTGGTGTCCTTGTGACGCGCCTTCTCGCGCGCCTCCTTGTTGGCCGGGATGTGGGAGATGAAGTCGTCGCGCATCTTGCGGAAGCGCGCCAACCAGTCGACTGGCTCACGTCCGCGCAGCCGATCGAGGATGTACCAAGCCAGGATCGGTGGGATCTCGCTCTTGCTGCGGTTAGTCAGCACAGCGACGCCGATGCCGGCGTCCGGGACCAGGGTCATGAACGAGCCCCAGCCATTCCAGCCGCCGCCGTGCGATACGTTGCGCTCGCCCTGATAGGTGCTGGACTGAAACCCCAGTCCATAGTGCGCGTGACCGAACTCGGAAAACTCCGACTTGCCGACAAGAACCAGCGGCGTGTGCAGTTGCTCCACCAGCGCCGCCGGCAGCAGGCGCTCGCCTTCGAACTCGCCCTTGCCGAGATGCAGGCGCATCCAGTTGGCGAGATCGACGGCCGAGGTGTTGATGGCGCCGGCGGCCGTGGTGCGGATCGGAAGCCTCAGCGCCGGCGACCGCGTGTCGATGTCGATCTTGTAGGGCCGCGCCGATTCGACTCCGGCTTCGAGCTCATCCAGCGAGAAACTGACCTTCATGCCGAGCCGGTTCGTCAGGCGCTCGCGGACAAAAGCCTCAAAGCTCTGCCCGCTCAGTCGCTCGATCAGGAGGCCAGCAACGTTGTAGCAGAGATTGTTGTATTGCCAGGCCGCGCGGATATCGCGGCTCAATTCGAGATGTCGCATCAGCGGCAGCATCTCCGCCGGCGCAAGATCGCCGGGCAGATGAATCCAGTCATGGCGCGGCAGTCCCGACTGATGGCTGAGTAAGTCGCGGACCGTGACGCGCTCCGTCGCGACCGCATCGGACAGGCGAAACTCCGGCAGATACTCGCGGACCGGCTTGCTCCAGTCGAGCAACCCATCATTATGCAGCAGCGCGACCGCCGTCGCAGTGAAGGACTTAGTAATTGAGCAGATCACGAATTGCGTGTGCGGCGTTACCGGAAGATCAGCCTCGACGTCGCGCTGGCCATAGGCTCGTGTGAGCACGACCTTTCCGTCCTGCACGATAGCGAGCGCAGCGCCCGGAACCTTCCAAACGGCCATTGCGTCCACGGCGAGCCGGTCGATGTCGGGTACGAGAGAGGCGATCGGGGAATCGGGGACGTCGGAAGGTGTATTCATGGCACGTGCGGGCTGATTGCGAAGTGCGCAGGCTAGCCGCATCAACGTCAAATAGAAATACGTGACGAACGTTTTCGCAGAGAATCGTCGCCGAGCCCCGGCGCTGGGTGGGAGCTACTCCACCAGCTCCGGCCACGGCACGATGGTCGACTTCACCGTCTTCATCGCCATGGCGTCCTTCACCGCCTGCGCGACGCCCTCTTCTGTGAACGGATAGATCGTCTGCATCTTCAGCCAGGGATATTTGTCCGCCGTGCGATAGAGCATGTCGACGCCGAGCGGCAGGTCGTTGCCGGTGAAGCCCCAGGAGCCCAGCACGTTGAGATCCTTGGTGCAGATGCGGTGCCAGGACGTCTCGATCGAGCCGGCGTCGGTGAACTGGCCCATCTCGACATAGGTGCCGCCGTCACGCAGCATCTCGATGCCTTCGGGGCCGGCGGTGGGGTGCCCCGAACAATCCATCACGAGATCCGCGCCGAAGTGGCCCACGATCTCGCGGACGCGCGCGATGCGCTCCTCGGGCGATTTGATCTCCTCGATGTTGACCGTCGCTTCCGCGCCGAACTCGCGCGCGAGCTTGAGCCGCGGCTCCTCGGGGGCACCGACGCAGATCACGCGCCCTGCCCCCATCTCCTTTGCCGCCGCGACCGCCAGGATGCCAATCGGGCCCGAGCCCTGGATCACCACCGTGTCGCCCCAGGTGAAACCGCCCGCCCGCGTGGCGCGGTTGAAGGCGCGGATGCAGGAGGTCAGCGGCTCCAACAGTGCGCCGAGCCGCAGCGACATGTCGTCGGGCAGCTTGTAGATCTTGGTACCCGGCAGCATCTCGAGATCGACATAGACATATTCCGCCCAGCCGCCCCACATGTGCGGCGCCTTGTCGAAGCCGAGATAGCGGCCGTAATAGACCGGCGTCAGGCATTTGTTGGCGGTCTGCGGATAATGGATGCAGTAATAGCAATGGCCGCAGGGCATCAGCGGCGGGATCATCACTTTCGAGCCGACCTTGAGCGGCTTGCTCATGAAGTCCTCGGTGAACTCCTCGCCGCACTCGACGATGACACCGCCGATCTCGTGGCCGAGCGTGAATGGCCAGGGCAGCGGCTTCGGCCAATGACCCTTCAGAATGTGCAGATCTGTGCCACACACGCCGCAGGCGCCGACCTTGATCAGCGCGGCCTTCTTGCCGACCTTCGGCCACGGCACGGTCTTGATGACGGGCTCCGAGCCGGGACCGGCGTGAGTGCAGACGCGGATCTGTTGCATGGCTGTTTCCTCATGCCCGTCTGTTATGAGTGATGGGTGCGGGCGTAAGGGGAAGCGTATGTGAGATAAGCGCGTGTGCCAAGCTGCAGCCCGCTGACCCCATGAGCGATCCCGAAAAATGACAATCCTCGAACGCCCGGCATTGATCGTCTTTAGCGGCCTTCCCGGCACCGGAAAGACGGCCCTTTCCCGCGAGCTGGCGATACGGCTCACAGCGACGCATGTTCGCATCGATGCCATTGAGCAGGCCCTGCGGGACAATGGTCTCGCAGTCGGTGCGGCAGGCTACGCCATCGCCAACGCGATCGCGGCCGAAAATCTGAAGCTCCGCCGGCACGTCATTGCCGACTGCGTCAATCCAGTCCACGTCAGCCGCACGGCCTGGCGGCAGACCGCCTTGCAGAACTCAGCTCCAATCGTCGAGATCGAAGTTGTGTGCAGTGACCCGGTTTTGCACCGGCAACGCGTGGAAAGCCGGTCGGCCGACATCAGCGGCCATAAGCTGCCAAGCTGGGACGATGTCGTGAAACGTCATTATGAACCGTGGGACCGGGAGCATCTCGTGCTCGACACCGCCCGAGACGCGCTCGATCACCTCGTCGCACAGGCAGAGGCCTATGCGCGAGAGAAGATCGGTTAGCGGGTTCGTGGCGCCGCACGCCCAATTGTCTTGAGCGCTCGCCAGCGACCGTGTGAGGCCGCAAGGTTCCTACCGTGGTGCCCCCTTGAATCCCCTTCCCCAAAATCCCGCCGCGGCGTCCGGCTCGTTCGCAGCGATGAAGTCGGGGCCGTACCGGCTGCAGTTCGGCTCCTACGTGCTGGCGATGATGGCCGACAACATCGAGCATGTGATCAGCTATTGGGTGGTGTTCCAGAAATTCCATTCGCCGACGCTGGGCGGCTTTGCGGTGCTGTCGCACTGGCTACCGTTCCTGCTGTTCTCGGTCGCGGTGGGCGGGCTCGCGGACCGGGTCGACCCGCGCCGCATCATCCAGTGCGGCATGCTGCTGTTCATCCTCGCCTCCGCCGGATGGGGCTTCTTCTTCCTCACCGACACGATCCAGATGTGGCACGCGATGCTGCTGCTGGTGATCCATGGCTGCGCCGGTGTGCTTTGGCAAACCCCGAACCAGTTGCTGCTCTATGATCTCGTCGGCCCCGCCGATTTGCCGAGCGCGGTGCGGCTGAATGCGATGGCGCGCCATCTCGGCATCCTGGTCGGGCCTGCGGTCGGCGGAATCATCATGCTGACGCTCGGCACCTCGCACGGCATCATTTTCAACACGCTGTTCTACCTGCCGATGCTGCTCTGGCTGTTCTGGGCACCGGTGCGCGACAAAAGCGTAGCGGCGCGGCGCTTCGCGGTGCGCGGCCTTGCCGACATCGTGCTCACGATCCGCGCCATCGGCACCCAGCCGATCCTGACGGCGATGACCTGGCTCGCCGGCCTCACCTCCTTCATGATCGGCAACGCCTACCATGCCCAGATGCCGGGCTTTGCCGGCGACCTCGGCCATGGCGATCCCGGCGTCTCCTACAGCGTGCTGCTCGCGGCCGATGCGGCCGGCGCGGTGCTCGCCGCCATCGCGCTGGAATCCTGGGGGCGTCTCAAGGGCACGCCGCGCACGGCGATTCTGCTTGCGATGCTCTGGAGCGTGGCGCTGCTCGGCTTCGCCACGGTGCGGATCTATCCCGTCGCGATCGTGCTGCTGTTCTGCGCCGGCTTCTTCGAGCTGTCGTTCAACACCATGGCGCAGGCGCTGGTGCAGCTGAATGCGCCGCACGACATCCGCGGCCGCGTGGTCGGTCTCTATAACATGGCGGGGCTCGGGATGCGGGCCTTCAGCGGCATCACCGTCGGGGTCGCAGGCGCGGCGATCGGCATTCACTGGTCGCTCGGGCTGTCGGCCGCGGTGCTGCTGGCGCTGCTGTGTCTCCTCTACGGGCACGCGACGAGGAAGACGGCCGGTTGACTCCGGCATCTCACCACCGCACGCTAACGCAGGGCTTGGGGAGTCATGCGTTGCGCAATCGCTGGGGCATTCTTGCGATCCTGTTCGTCGTGCGCCTCACCATTGCGTTCCAGTTCCAGAGCGTGGCCGCGGTCGCGCCGCTATTGCAACAGAGCTTTGGCGTTGGCCTTGCCGATATCGGCATCCTGATCGGGCTCTATTTCACGCCGGGCGTCGTGCTGGCGCTGCCGGGCGGCGCGATCGGCCGCAGGCTCGGCGACAAGCCGACCACCATCGTGGCGCTGCTGCTGATGACCGCCGGCAGCCTCGCCATGGCCACCACCGATGTCTGGGGTTGGCAGATGGCGGGCCGGCTCATCTCCGGCGCCGGCGGCGTGCTGCTGACGGTGCAACTCACCAAGATGGGCACCGACTGGTTCGCGGGGAAGGAGATCGCCACCGCGATGGCGATCTTCGTCAACTCCTGGCCAGCGGGCGTTGCGATCTCGCTTTTGGTGCTGCCGGCGATCGGCACGGCCTATGGTGCCGGCGCGGTGTTCCTGTCGACCGGCGCGCTGACCGCGATCGGCATTCTGCTGATCCTGTTCTACCAGCCGCCACCGGCCACAACGGCGGCGAGTGCCGAAGGCTCGGGGCGGCTCGATCCCCTCGCACTGCTGGCGGTGATCGTCGCCGGCATGATCTGGGGCCTTTATAATGTCGGCTTCGCCATGATCTTCTCGTTCGGCCCATCCCTGCTGGTCGAGCGCGGCTGGAGCATTGCCGCGGCAGGCTCGGCGATCAGCCTCGTGATGTGGCTGTCGGTCATCTCGGTGCCGGCAGGCGGCTTTTTGGCCGATCGCGGCAAACCACTTGTTATGGCGATCGCCGCCGGTCTCGTCGTGGCCGCCCTGCTGGCCTGGCTGACCCGGTCAGACTCCGTGATCGCGATCCTCGTGCTGATCGGGCTGATGGGCGGCCTTCCGGCCGGCCCGATCATGAGTCTGGCCGCCCGCGTGCTGGCCCCGCAGACCAGGGCGATCGGCATGGGCGTGTTCTACACGCTTTTCTACGCCGCCATGATGCTGGGACCGGCCATTGCGGGCCGGTTGGCCAAATCAGCCGGGACCGCGGCGGTCGCACTCGATCTCGGCGCACTTGCGGTGCTGGCCTGCCCACCCCTGATGTGGCTTTTCGAGCGCATTGTGTCTGTCCGTTACCGCCGCGTCCGATCCTAACGCGGCATTAACCCTATGCACCTTAGGGTCGTCCCGGACTCCGCCAGGCGGGGGGTCGGGTTGTGAAAATGGCGTTCGCGAACAAAAAATTTCTTCCGGCCGCCGAAGAGCGTCGGCGCTTCCAGCGGGTGAAAGTGCACCTGCTTGGCCGCTACATGCTGCCGGACCGCCGTGAATTTCCCTGCCAGGTGATCAACATGTCGCCGGGCGGCCTCGCGCTGCTCGCGCCTGGCATCGGCAATGTCGGCGACCGCGTCGTCGCCTATCTCGACCATATCGGCCGCGTCGAGGGCAAGATCACCCGCATCATCGACAACGGCTTCGCCATGACGGTCGGTGCGACGCCGAGGAAGCGCGACAAGCTCGCGGCACAGCTGACCTGGCTTGCCAACCGCGACATCCTGAATCTGCCGGAGGATCGCCGCCACGACCGTATCGTGCCGCGCAACCCGATCGCGGTGCTGACGCTTGAGGACGGCACCAAGATGACCTGCCGCATCATCGACCTCTCCTTGTCCGGCGCGGCCATTGCCGCGGAGAACCGGCCGCCGCTGAAATCGACGGTTCTGCTCGGCCGGGTCCAGGGCCGCGTGGTCCGAAACCTCGAAGACGGCTTCGCGCTGGAGTTCGTCCACGCGCAGCCGATCGAGACACTCGAAGAGAGCGTTACCGCGCGGTAAAGCGCCGGCCCGGCAAAACCCCTTCATTTCCAGCCCTGAAGGCGGCCTCCGCAAAGCGGACGCCGCCTTTTTCGTGCGTCGGGACCGCCTTGCGCCGGTTAACGCGCAGCCCGTTTGCACGTGGAAACGGCGGTTCCGCCGACATTTCCGCGTTAATCGATAAAACTTGAATCAATTGCAGTTGTTTCAAATTTTACGAGAATTCGATTCAAGTATAGATCGAATTCGCCGCGCCTTTTACTTGCATTCGTCTCGACTTGACTTGACTGACTTAGCGGCAACGCAAAAGCTCCGTGCGAAATGTGGTCCCAACAAGAAACGGGGGCCGCAATGTTTGATTTCAAGGGACAGGGGAAAGGGCTGGCGCTGGCTGCCATGCTCTTCGGAATCAGCGCAGCAGCGCAGGCCGGCGAAAGCCGTCTGCTCTACGCGAGCCTCGGTGACACCACGCGTGCACCGATCGGCTGGATCGAATTCTGCGCGGACAATACCGCTCAGTGCCAGGGCGCGCCGACGCAGCCGCGCGACATCGTGATGTCGCAGGCCGCATGGCGCGACCTCGTCAAGGTCAATCGCTGGGTCAACGAGACCGTCAAGCCTCTGACCGACCAGGAGCACTGGGGCGTGATCGAGAAATGGTCGCTGCCGACCGACGGTTACGGCGACTGCGAAGACTACGTGTTGTTGAAGCGCAAGATGCTGATCGATGCCGGATGGCCCCGCCAGGCCCTGCTCATCACCGTCGTGCGCGACAAGAAGGGCGAAGGACACGCGGTGCTGACGGTGAAGACCGACAAGGGCGAGTTCGTTCTCGACAATCAGAACGAGAACGTCGTTGCCTGGACGGAGACCGGGTACCGCTTTGTTAAGCGCCAGTCGCAGAGCGATCCCAACGTCTGGGTCTCGCTGGGCGATACCAAGCCGGCGGTCTCGACCGCCAGTGCGAGGGATTAAGAACGAGACAAGGAGTTACGCGACCCGGTCACATCCCCACCCCTCCCCGTCCCAGACCGGTTCGCGCGCGCCCAGCCATCCCCCAATGGCTGGGCGCAACTTTTTTGGGGTTGCTCGATCAGCTCAGTGACGACCAGGGCACGCGCGCGGCGGTGAAGTCGCGCCAGGTGCCTTGCAAGGCCGGCCTGACGCCGATCGATGCGCGCGCCTGCCAGCCGGCGATCGCGGCGGCCGCGATGGCGCCGTCGGGCCCGGCCTCGATGCCGTCGAGCAGCGAAGCTGTGACGGCCATGTCGTTGAAGGCGCCGAGGTCCTCCTGCAAACCGGCGAGCCTCCGCGCAAATTTCTTCGCGGACTTGCGATCGGCAAACAGCGGCAGCAGAAATTCGCTGAGATAGCGCAGCCGCTTGGTCGCGAGCCGCACCCGGTGCAGCTCTTCCATCGTGAGCGACTTGAAGCGGCGGCCGCGCTTGCGCACCTTGGCGTACTGCTCCGAAAGACTGCGCTGTGCGAAATTGACGGCGGGCTCGGCGAGCCGGCCAAGGTCGTCGGCGGCGACGTCGCTGCGCCAGCCCCGTGTCTCGATCCAGTTGCCGAGACCGATCAGGAACATGGTGCAGCGGCGATCGTCGAGCGCGTGATGCGCCTTGCGATAGGCTTCCGACTGGCGACCGGCCGCAGCGCGGCCGAGCGCGTCGAAGCCGGCGACGGACGGGCATGCCCTCGCGATCGTCGGCAAGGTCTCGAACTGAAACACATCCCAATCGCGAGCGGCGGACAGGTCCTGCGCCAGCCAGCGCGCCTCCGATCGCAGTTCGTCGACATTGCTGAGCGCACCGACCGAGCGCATCAGGCCGAGCGCCGAGCGGATCCGGCGCAGCGCGACGCGCAGCTGATGCACGCCTTCGGGATTGCGCCCGTCCTCGGCCGCCGGCAGCGACTGAAGCAGATGCAGGAAGCAGGAGCGCAGGATCGTCGCGAACGCCTCGTCGAGCGTCACCGACGGGTCGAGGCGAAGCTTTCGCGGGCGTCGTGCCTCGGGCGGCGCGCCCATGGCAAGGTCGAAGCCGCGCGCGGATTTGCTGCGGATGGACGGCTTCACCGGGCCGTGCTCGGCCAGCCGCAAGGCGACCTCGTAGATCGTGCTCGCGCTGCCGCTCTTGAGCTCCAGTTCGATCTCGCTCACCGGCAGCGACCGATCCCCTGCCGCCAGCACGCCGCGATCGAAGGCGATCTCCACCGTGCCTGACGGCAGATCGATCATCCGCGCGTGGCGGCGGACGTCGGCTGTGAACACGGCTTCGAGCGGCCGCGCTTCGAGATGGCCGCGAAGCTTCTCCGGAATGAAAGGCATCGCCAGAGCGAGATCGGGCGTCAGCGAGGCCACGCTCGCCTCCCACTCGCCGCGGCGAAGCGGATCGTCCGCCGCCTCGGTCTTCACGGTCTGCACAAAGCGCGCGCCGCTCTGGCGAACGCGCAGGCTCAGGCCGTTTCTTCGAAGCATCCGCTCGGGCGTGTCGTAGTAGACGGATGTGAGATGTTTCCGCGAGCCCTTGTTGCGCGCATGGGCCGCGATGACGGGTGCGGCGTTGAAGCCCGCCATGCGCTCGGCATCGACCAGCAGCTTGAGCTCGATTTCGCCGGCGTGCGCGGCAACGCTCGACTGCGGCGGCTCCGGCGCGGGCGGGGCATCTTGCGATGGCGTCTGATCACTCACGGCGCCCTCGACGATAGCAGGTTCGGCCGGTTCAATCTGCCTGAGGAAGCCGGCGACAACCCGCGTCCTCTTGTTGTCCTTCGGGACAGCATTCCCGTCCGGCCCGCTCGGAGTTTTGCGAGCCGGTGTCGCGTCTGATTTCAGCATTTGCGGTAGCATGACAGTTCAATGACAGAGCGCCAGCATATAGCCGGTCAGGCCCGCGAGGAACAGCCACGTTACGTCGCACCGCGTGATCATCGACTGTCATAATTCGCAGCAAGGTTGCGAATTACACTGTTGTAGAGATTCGCGGGCGATCGGATTTTTGGCGTATCTCGTCCTTTTCGAAACCGAGATGAACGCGTTCGCGAGCTTGACCATGCTGGCCGAGAAATTCTTTCTGGTTCTGGAGACGCTTAGAAGCCATGCGTCCGATGACAGGCCCGCGATTATGACCAGGACGGCGCCGCCGCCTGCCGTCCCTGCGATCGCAACTGCCCTGCATTGCACGACACCGGTTCCCGACAAGCATAAATAGAAGCCATCCAGCCTGGACGTTCTGCTGCGCGGCCTCACGCGCCCAGCACGTCCGCGAGCCGCATCTCGTCGGCGGCGGGATCCTTCAGGAACAGCTCGGCCTCGATCTCGGTGAGATGCGACAGCATCTCGCGGCGCGCGGCCTGCTTGTCGCGCTTGCGGATCGCGGCAACGATGCCGGCATGATGGTCGGTGCCGCAGGCCGGCGTGTCGTGGCGGCGGTAGAGCAGGATGATGAGCGAGGAGCGCGCGATCAATTCCTTGAGGAAGCCGAGATAGATGCTGTGACCGCTCATCTCGGCGACCAGCTTGTGAAACTCACCGGACAACCGAACCGAGGCGCGCGCGTCGCCGCGCAGCTCCGCCGCGCGCTCCTCACTGAGGTGTCGCTGGAGACGATCGAGCCAGGCCGGCGACATCGCTTCGATGGCGTGGTCGACGATGGTCGGCTCGATCAGGCGCCGCGCCTCGAACACCTCGCGGGCATCGGCGGGCGTGGGACGCGCGACGAAGGCGCCGCGGTTCTTCTCGATATTGACGATGCCTTCATGCGCGAGCTGCTGGAGCGCTGTGCGGACCAGCGTACGGCTCGCGCCATAGATCTCGCCGATCTCGTCCTCGCCGAGCTTGGTGCCCGGCAGCAGGCGGTGCTCGAGGATTGCGGCGGTCACGCCCTCCCGGATGCGGCTGACGCGATCGCTGGCGTCCGGCGCGTCTGATTTGGGGCGAGGCTTGGCGGCCATGGTTGCGAGGGCTCGATCGAAGACGTTCGCTCGGATGTTAGTCGAGCAGCTGTATCCAATCACAGGCGAAACTTTATACAATCGCCGCCCGCTTTGTGTGCAGGCGCCTGCGCCCAGGTTAGACGGCCGGAATGCGCCGGATTCGATCTAACGATCTGACTCCGCTGCACAGTTTTGAAGAATCGGCAGACCGATGGCGATTGGCACGGACCTTGCGGAGAGAGCCGCAGAACCGCCCTCCCCGGATGCGCCATGGCCACTCCCGCCGCTCTCGAACTGGTCGCCGTCACCAAGCGCTACGACACCACGCTGGCGGTCGACACCGTCAATCTGAAGATCCCGGCCGGCACCTACTGCTGCCTGCTCGGGCCGTCCGGCTGCGGAAAGACCTCGACGCTGCGGATGATCGCGGGCCATGAGGCGGTCAGCGAGGGCGACATCATCCTCGGCGCGCAGAACGTCACCGACCTGCCGCCAGCGGAGCGCGGCACCGCGATGATGTTCCAGTCCTACGCGCTGTTTCCGCATCTGAGCGTGATCGACAACGTCGCCTTTGCCCTCAAGATGCGCGGCATCGACAAGCCGACGCGCCACAAGCGCGCCGGCGAATTGCTGGAGCTGGTGGCGATGAGCCAGTATGCGGGCCGCCTCCCGGCACAGCTCTCCGGCGGCCAGCAGCAGCGCGTGGCGCTGGCCCGCGCGCTGATCACCGAGCCGCAGATCCTGCTGCTCGACGAGCCGCTCTCCGCGCTGGACCCGTTCCTGCGGGTCAAGATGCGCGGCGAGTTGAAGCGGCTGCAGCGCGAGCTCGGCATCAGCTTCATTCAGGTCACCCACGGCCAGGAGGAGGCGATGGCGCTGGCCGACCACATCGTGGTGATGAACCACGGCAGGATCGAGCAGCAGGGCACGGCCCGCGACATCTTCCACCATCCCCGCACCGAATTCGTGGCGCGTTTCATCGGCGGCCACAACGTGCTCAGCGACGCCGGCAACCTCATCGCCGTCCGCGCCGATCAGCTCGGCATTGCGCCGTTTGCCGACGGCGTGTTCGGCGCGCCGGCGCTGCTGACCCAGACCGAGTACCAGGGCTCCTACATCGCCGTCTCGCTGACGCTCGACGACGGCACGGCCCTGTTCTCCCACGTTCCCGAAGCCACTTTCGACGTCCACCCGTTCCGTCCGGGCGATCGCGTGCTGGCCACCTGGGATCCCGCCAAGGCGCAACGCCTGCAATAGCGCTGATCGATCGTTGGAATGCGCAACAGAGGAGTGACTGACATGAGCAAGACCACTGGGACGAAGGGCGTCAGCCGCCGCACGCTGCTCAAGGGCACCGCTGGCCTCGCCGGCCTCGCCGCCGGCTCCGGCGCCATCACCGGTTTTCCCTATGTGAAGTCGGCCGACGCGAAGGTGCTGCGCTATCTCGGCACCGCCGTGAACGAGGGCGACGACATCTCCAGGCAGTGCCTGAAGGACACCGGCATCAAGATCGAATACATCACCGCGACCACCGACGACGTCACCAAGCGCGTGATGACCCAGCCGAACTCGTTCGACGTGCTGGACACCGAATATTTCTCGCTGAAAAAGATCGTGCCGTCGGGCAACATCCTTGCGCTCGACGCCAGGAAGATCAAGGAATTCGACAACATCACGCCCGTCTTCACGAAGGGCGAGACGCCCGGCGGCAAGAAGATCGGCGGCCAGGGCACCGCGCCCTGGAAGGTGCTCTATCTCGAGGGCAAGGACTCCAAGAAGTTCGCGACGTCGGCGACCGAATTCGTCACGCTGATTCCGACCGTCTACAACGCCGACACGCTCGGCATCCGCCCCGACCTGATCAAGCGGCCGATCAGCACCTGGGCCGAGCTGCTCAATCCCGAGTTCAAGGGCAAGGCTTCGATCCTCAACATCCCCTCGATCGGCATCATGGATGCCGCGATGGTCGTGGAGGCCACCGGCAAGTACAAATATGCCGACAAGGGCAACATGACCAAGGAAGAGATCGATCTCACCATGAAGGTGATGACCGAAGCCAAGAAGGCCGGCCAGTTCCGCGCCTTCTGGAAGGACTTCAACGAGAGCGTCAACCTGATGGCGTCAGGTGAGACGGTCATCCAGTCGATGTGGTCGCCGGCGGTGACCAAGGTGCGTTCGATGGGCATTCCCTGCACCTTCCAGCCGCTCAAGGAAGGCTATCGCTCCTGGGCCTCGGGCTTCTGCGTCTCCAAGGGCGTCTCGGGCGCGAAGCTCGAATGGGCCTACGAGTTCGTCAACTGGTTCCTGTCAGGCTATGCCGGCGCCTATCTCAACCGCCAGGGCTATTACTCCGCCGTGCTCTCCACCGCGAAGGCGCACATGGAGCCTTACGAGTGGGCCTATTGGATGGAAGGCAAGCCGGCCGAGAAGGACATCAAGGCGCCCGACGGCTCGCTGCTGGAGAAGGCGGGCGCCGTGCGCGACGGCGGCTCTTACGAGGACCGCATGGGCGGCGTCGCCTGCTGGAACGCCGTGATGGACGAGAACGACTACATGGTCCGCAAGTGGAACGAGTTCATCGCAGCGTAATGTGATGGACACCTCGGAAAACATCCTGCAACAGGCGTCCCCGGACCTCGTCCGGGGATCGGACACCGCGCGCGCTGCGAAGGCCGCGCGGTGGTCGCCGTCCTTCATATCCTGGCTGCAGGCCGGGCCGATGATGCTGGTGTTTCTCGCCTTCTTTCTCATTCCGCTGGTATTCGTCGTCATCGTCTCGTTCTGGGACTACAACGAATACCAGCTGCTGCCGGCCTTCTCCGGCCGCGGCTACACCGACACGTTCGAAGGCTGCATCGCGCAGCTCCCCGATCTCTGCACGATCGGGCGAACCTATGTGATGACGCTGAAGCTTTGCTTCATGGTCTGGGCCATCACGCTGTTCATCGGCTTCTGGGTCGCCTATTTCCTCGCCTTCCACGTCAAGTCGAAAACCTGGCAGATGGGACTGTCGCTGCTCTGCACGATCCCGTTCTGGACCTCCAACGTGATCCGCATGATCGCCTGGATCCCCCTGCTCGGCCGCAACGGCCTCGTGAACTCAGGGCTGATCAAAACGGGGCTGATCAACCATCCGATCGAATGGCTGCTGTTCTCCGAATTCTCCGTGGTGCTGGCGCTGGTGCACCTCTTCACCTTCTTCATGGTGGTGCCGATCTTCAATTCGATGATCCGCATCGACAAGTCGCTGATCGAGGCTGCCTATGACGCCGGCGCGACCGGCTTCCAGACGCTGGTCAACGTCATCATCCCCTTGGCAAAGCCCGGCATCGTGATCGGCTCGATCTTCGTCATCACCATCGTGATGGGCGACTTCATCACCATCGGCGTGATGGGCGGCCAGCAGATCGCCGCCGCCGGCAAGATCATCGAGACGCGGGTCAACGCATTGCAGTTCCCGGCCGCAGCGGCCAACGCCGTGATCCTGCTCATCATCACCTTCCTGATCATCACGATGATGTCGCGCATCGTCGACATCAAGAAGGAGCTCTAGGCATGACGGAAGGACGCCCGCGCTCGTTCTATGTGCTCGCGATCTTCTTCGCAGCCTACGTGCTGTTTCTCTACGGCCCGATGATCGCGATCTACGTTCTGTCGTTCCAGGGGCCGCAGGGCGGCCTCACCTTCCCGATGAACGGCGTGTCGACCTTCTGGATCGCAAAGCTGTTCAAGGGGACCGGGATCGTCGATCTCGGCGCCGCCTTCCGCCGCTCGCTGTTGCTCGGCATCATCGTGATGATCGTCACCGTCGTGCTGTCGGTCGCCGCCGGCATGGCCTTCCGCAGGAAGTTCAAGGCGCAGAGCATCCTGTTCTATTCCGCGATCGCGAGCCTGATCGTACCCTCGATCATCACCTCGCTCGGCATCTCGCTCGAATTCCGCATCATCGACGACCTGATCAAGGCGCATTGGAACGAGAATTTCGAGACCTCGATGGGCCTGCTCACGTCAGGCCTGGGTGCGCATCTGACCTGGACGCTGCCGTTCGGTCTGCTCATCATGTTCGCGATCTTCAACCGCTTCGACCCCAGACTGGAGGAAGCCGCGCGCGATCTCGGTGCGACGCCGTGGCAGACCTTCCGTCACGTCGTGCTGCCGATCATCCTGCCCTCGGTGATCGGCATCGGGCTGTTCGGCTTCACGCTGTCCTGGGACGAGCTCGCCCGCTCCAGCCAGGCGATCGGGGCCGTGAATACGCTGCCGCTCGATCTCCAAGGCCTCACCACGACCGTGACGAACCCCGACATCTACGCGCTCGGCACCGTGATCTCCGCGGTCTCCTTCACCGTGATCGCGCTTGCGCTCGGCACCATCGCCATGCTCAACAAGCGGCAGGCGGCCAAGGGCTCGGATGCCGGCCAGGGACTTGTCTGATCGCGATGCGGCTTCACGTCGTCAATCCCAACACGACCGCGTCGATGACGGCGAAGATCGCCGCTGCGGCGCGCGCGGTCGCGTTGCCCGGCACTGAGATCGACGCGCGACAGCCGACGATGGGCCCGGTCTCGATCGAGGGATTTTACGATGAGGCCTTTGCCGTCCCCGGCATGCTCGGCTGCATCCGCGACGCCGACCGGGACGGTGCGGAGGCCCACATCATCGCCTGCTTCGACGACACTGGCCTGGATGCCGCACGCGCCGTCGCGAAGGCACCGGTGGTCGGCATCGGCGAGGCCGGCTTTCACGTGGCGAGCCTGCTTGCGGCGCGCTTTGCCGTGGTGACGACGCTCGGTGTCTCCATCGTGCCGATCGAGCACAATCTGAAGAAATACGGTCTTGCCGAGCGCTGCACCCGCGTCCGCGCCGCCGAGGTCCCGGTGCTCGCGCTCGAGGCGCGCAACACCGAAGCGCTTACAAAAATCTCCGCGGAGATCGCGGCGGCGATCCGCGACGACCGCGCCGAGGCCATCGTGCTCGGCTGCGCCGGCATGGCCGATCTCGCCGCCGAGCTCGCCGCCACGCACGGCCTGCCCGTGGTCGATGGCGTCGCCGCGGCGGTCACGCTGGCAGAATCACTGGTGCGGCTGGGACTGAAGACGTCGCGGCTCGGGCCATATGCGCCGCCACGGTCGAAAGCCTATTCCGGGCCGTTTTCGTCGTTTCAGCCCTGAAACCGACCATCTGACCGGAACGGCGGCGTGCGATATCCGGGCGCCAAGCGCTTTTCTGAGCCGCAGCCTCTTTTTGGTCCCAATTGTTGCCGATCAGTAACACTTTCGGGACGTCCACGGCGACCTTGGGTCGCCAGTCTTCGCCACGCACCAAGTTTCAATTTGGGTTTTGTCAGCGATGCTCGATCTCGCAGCGGACACTCGGTCCAGCCCCCTTCTTCGTCTCGGTGCCCAGCCAATCGCGCTGACCGCCGCCGCTCTTCTCCTTTTGATCGCAGGCGCGACCTCTATCGCGATCTGGCGCGCCTATACCGGCGCCGCTCCTGAGGCCGACCGGGTGGTGGCATCGCGGCAGCTCCAGGCCCGCACGGCCCAGGCCTCCGAGCAGCTGGTCGAGAAGACCAAGGGTCTCGAGGCGACCCAGCAGGAATCGATCGATCAGCTCCAGGTCGTGCAGGACCAGCTCCAGACCATGAAGCGGCTGATGGCGGCGCAGCAGGCGGACACCAAGCGCCTGTCCGAACAGGTCGCATCCCTAAACGAGTCGATCGACGGCTTGCGGCAATCGTTTGCCAGCGCACGGGCAACCGAGGCCGAGACGCCCGCGGTTACCCGTAGGAAACCGGCGCGACACCGTGTCCACGCCAGTGCGCGAAAGCGCGCGCGCGGCTAAGCGCCCGCGCCACCCGGTGGAACTTTTAATTTCGGCACTTGTGAACTGGATCACATTCGCCCGTATGATTCCGCGCGATGGTCGCCGTTACCGGATGGCGTGAGCCGATTTCAATGTCCGGGGCTGGCAAGGTCGTTGACGGTATACTGCGTCAACGACCTTGTTTTTTAGGGACGCTATTCGCAGACGTCCACGCGGCGGATCCGCCAGCCCGCAGGCGTCATGACGCGCTGACGCGCGACGTAGCAGCCGCCATACCCATCATTGTAGTCGCCGTATCCGCTACGATAGCCGTAATAGGGGTAGCCGTAGCCGTAATAGCCGGCGCCGGCGATCCCCGCCCCGATTGCAACTCCGGGCCAAAAGCCGCCCCCGTGCCAGTGGCCGCCGTGGCCCCAGCCACCACCGCCATGACCCCAGCCGCCATGCCCGCCGCCGCCGTGTCCGAATCCCCCGGCGTAGGCCACCTGCGGCACCGGAATCCCGACCACTGCAGCGGCCAGCGTCGCCATCATCATCCTGCGTAACATCACTCGATCCTCGACGTGGACACGCTCCACGCTTCAAAGCGGAATCAAGCTAGCGTCACCGGGACATTCCGGACAGCCATGCTGTCTCACTTCCGCGCGAGCATTCAGCAACCGCGGCAGATACTCTTGAGCTTCTTGTCGAGCAGCTTGTTCTCGGCATTCACCGCGGCATCAGTGCCGGTACCACTGCCGATCGTGCCTCCGGAGCCCGCGCCGGATGACTGAGCCGTCCCCAGGCTATTGGTGCCCGGCGGCGGAGTCGGCGAGTTGGCAACGCCTCCGGCACCGGTCGATCCGGCGGCGCCACCGCTCGATCCGGCAGAACCGCCGCCGGCCTGCGCGAACGCGACGGCCGGCATCGCCGAAAGGGCGAAGATCACCATCATGATTTTGAGTGAGGCGGTTGCGGGCGATGCGGCCATTGGAAACTCTCCTTTGCCGGTCAACCGCCGCGGCGAAGTCAAGTTCCGGAACAAATATCGCCGCGTCAGCTTGAATCAAAAGGATAGCGCGATGGCGCGCATCTCCATCACCTGCGTCCTCCAACAACAGAAAGGTGAAGTCACGATGACGGATCGCGACCCTTTTGCCGAAGGCGAACACGCCGCGCGGCAAAACATTCCCGCTGAAGCCAATCCTTATTCAGACGGCAGCGACGAACACGCGTTGTGGTCGGCGGGCCATGAGAAGATCGCGAGCGCCATGGAAGCAAGCGAGTCCGAAGGCACCTAGCCAACCCGCTTCAGGCCCTTCTTGAAGCGCGGACCGTTGGCGACGTAGAACTTCGCCGCACTTCCCATCTTCTGCACCTGGGCGTCGTCGAGCGTGCGGATCACGCGCGCCGGTGAGCCGATGATCAGGGAACGTTCGGGAAATTCCTTGCCCTCGGTGATGACGGAGCCGGCTCCGACGATGCTGTTGCGGCCGATCTTCGCGCCGTTCATCACGATCGAGCCCATGCCGATCAGCGCGCCTTCGCCGATGGTGCATCCGTGCAGGATGACGTTGTGGCCGACGGTGCAGTTGGTTCCGATGACCAGCGGAAAGCCAAGATCGGTGTGGCAGGTCGAACCGTCCTGCACATTGGCACCCTCGCCGATCTCGATCCACTCATTATCGCCGCGCAGCACCGCGCCGAACCAGACGCTCGCACCGGGCTTCAGGCGCACGCGGCCGATGACCGTGGCGGTGTCCGCGATGAAATAATTGCCGTCGGCGGGAAGGTCGGGCGCCTGCCCGTCGAGCTCGTAGATCGCCATGGAAGTCTCCTGTCGCATTGACCACAGGCATAGCGAAACGGCAGCCGCGACGCAAAGGCGCCTGCAGCGCTCAGTCCGCGGGCGTCAGCCCAGAACGCCGGCGGCGCGCAGCGTCATCAGGAAGAACGTGCCGCTCATCATGCTCCAGAAGCCGGCGATGACCGTCGCCATCATCACGAATTCGGCGCGGCGGCTTTCCACCCGCATGCCGCGCAGCGTGTTGCGCATGATGATGAAAGGCGCGGCGAACACCAGGAACGGCACCGCAGCGAAGGTCTTCGGCGCCACGCCGTCCTGCAACAGGCCGAAGCCGGCGGGCCGCTGCGCCAGCGCCTGGTATCCGTTCACGAGCGCGCCCGCGAGTGCGAAACCGATGAAGATGGAGAAGAAGGTATTGAGAGCTTCAGGTGTCATCGGAACAGTCCGCCCTTACGCAACGCCGGAGCATTCCTGTGACAAATCGTGCCGGTTAACGCTACATTATCCTTAAGGGAAGGTTAACGCCGCCGTCCCGTTCACGCAGGGCCGTCTCCGCCCATAGCGGCCGGGAACGCTGCATGAAATCGCCGCCGCATGGCATATTCGCCGCTGATTCGTCGGCCACCGGCCGACGTCCGGCGACCTCGCGCAAGCTCATGACGGTGTTTTCGGCAGTTCCCAATAGGCCTCCCCGCACGCGCAGCTGGGCGCATGCCGTCCCGATCGTGCTCGGCGGCATTGCTGCGGGCTGTGCGGTCGCGCTCGTCGCCTATCTGCTCTGGCCGACCTGGGGCACCCGCGGCGCGGACGCCCCGGACAAGCTGCCGGTGAGCGTCGGCGGCATGCTCTTCAACCTGCCGGTGACGGCGATCCGCATGAAGATCCAGCGGCACTCCGGGCCGCAGGAGCGTATCGATCTCGACTTCCTCTATCCCTCGCTCGAGCCGCCCAGCGCGCCGAAGCACGTCACCGCCGACACGGTGGAAGCGGCGGTGCAGTCGATCGACCGCATCTTCCTGTCGATTGCGGCGCATCACGATGCGCTCTCGCCCGAGCAGCGGACAGCCACGATCTATCCGCGCTATCTCGACAAGGCCGGGGCGACGCCCGCGGATGGCCTGACGATGCGGATGTTCCGCGCCGACACGCCCTACGGCAGCGAGGACTTCTATTCCGCGGCAAGCCCTGCTCTGACGGCGCGCTGCACCCGCGATGCAGCCACTCCGGGCATGTGCCTGTCCGAGCGCCGCGTCGGCGGCGCCGACCTCACCTTCCGCTATCCGCGGAGCTGGCTGTCGCAGTGGCACGATGTGGCAGAGGCCATGGACCGGCTGACGGCGCAACTGCGCGGGCCGAAGGGGTAAGCGAGCCCGTTCGGCTCAGCTCCGACCTAAAAATTGCGAAAACAACCCCATGCACAGTAGCCAAGCGCCTGCGATTGTTCGTATTTTTCGAAGCCGAATTTCAGCGTTTTGATGCCGTCATGGGGCAGCCGTGAAGCTGCTCATCGTCCTAAGACAAGCGCGCCTGATCTTCGGAGCGTGTCCCGGACGCGCTGCAGCGTTCTCACGCTGCTGCCCTGCGTCCGGGTCAAGAGGCCGAAACGGCCGGTGTAACTTCTACTCCTGATCGACGAGATCGTCCTCGAGGATCGCCATCTGGAACTGGAACGAGCGATCGTCGTCCTCGTCGTCGACGAAGAGCACGCCGATAAATTCCTCGCCGATATAGACCTCAGCGGAATCGTCCTTCTTCGGCCGCGGCACGACGCGAATCTTGGGATTGCCGAATACGCGCTTCAGATACGCATCGAGCTTTCTGACTTCTTTCACGTCCACGGCAAGTCTCCGATCGAAAAATGGTCGGCGGGTTTTAGGACGAGACGCGACGAACCGCCAGCATGAATTGCCAAAGAATTTGGGGACGAAAAGGGCTGGAGAATCCAGCCCTTACACGCGAGCTCAAAGCCCCGTCGCGTTGATCATCTGATCCATGGTGCGCGAGGGCTCGGCACAGCCGGCCTCGCCGACGATTTTGGCAGGCACGCCCGCGACGGTGACGTTGTGCGGCACAGGCTTGACCACGACCGAGCCGGCGGCAATGCGCGCACAATGGCCAATCTCGATGTTGCCGAGGATCTTTGCGCCGGCACCGATCAAAACGCCGTGGCGGATCTTCGGATGACGGTCTTCGTTTTCCTTGCCGGTGCCGCCGAGCGTGACGCCGTGCAGGATCGAGACGTCGTCCTCGATCACCGCCGTCTCGCCGCAGACGAAGCCGGTGGCATGGTCGAGGAAGATGCCGCGGCCGATGCGTGCGGCGGGATTGATGTCGGTCTGGAACACCGCGGAGGCGCGGCTCTGCAGGTAATACGCGAAATCCTTGCGGCCCTGCAGATAGAGCCAGTGCGCCAGGCGGTGAGTTTGGATGGCGTGAAAGCCCTTGAAGTAAAGCAAGGGATCGATGAAGCGCGAGGTCGCGGGATCGCGGTCGTAGACGGCGACGAGATCGGCGCGGAAGGCGTTGCCGAGATCCGGATCGTCGCGCAACGCTTCATCGTAGGTCTGGCGTACCAGGTCGCCCGATAGCGCGGAGTGATCGAGCCGGTCGGCGACGCGGTGAATCACCGAATCTTCCAGACGGCTGTGATGCAGCACCGTCGAATAGATGAAGGTCGCAAGCTCGGGCTCGCGACGGACGATGTCCTCCGCCTCGCTCCGGATCCGATCCCAGATCGGATCGAGCGATGCGAGCTTCCCTCCCGGATTGACCTGATGCACTGCCATGATTTGCTCTTTGATATCTGCTCTTACGCGTGGCTCGTTTTGCCAGCTCTATAGCATAGTTTAGGCGACGACGTCCTGACCGGCTTGCCTGAAAGTGAACAGCGCCTTGCCTCGCGAAAGCACGCCAAGACGTTGAATCATAACAGTTCTTTCGAAGCGCCCAAGCATCAAGGTCGGCTCAAAGTGGTCAGAGTTCTGCCAAAATCAAGCCGGGCGGCGTCAAACTATTGGTGAATTCTCACCCAACCGTTATTGCGAGCATGGTCCGAGGCGAGGACGGGGATCAGATTTGAGCATCACCACCGATCGATTGCGCGCGCGCGCCGCTGATACGTTTTGGCTGCGCGTGGCGGCGGTGGCCCTGCCCCTGCTGATGATCGCGCCGGCGTTCTGGAATGGCTACCCGCTGTTGCAATGGGATACCGGCGGCTATCTGGCGCGCTGGTACGAGGGCTATCTCGTACCCAGCCGCTCCACGGTATTCGGCCTTTATCTGCACTATGGCGAGAGCTTCGGCTTCTGGATCAACCTCGCGGTCCAATCGCTGGCGACGTTGTGGCTGTTGCAGCTCACGCTTCGCGTGCTCTCGATGATGCAGACCTTCCGCTTCGTCGCGATCAGCCTCTGCCTGATACTGTCGACCGCCCTGCCCTGGCTCGCGAGCATGCTGCTCACCGACATCTTTGCCGGGCTTTCGGTGCTGTCGCTGTTCCTGCTGATCGTGGGCGCAGGCCGCACCTCGACGCTCGAGAAGATCTCGCTGGTCGTCTTCACCGCCTTTGCCGCGGCGACCCACAGCGCCACGCTCGGCGTGCTGCTCGGCCTTTGCATTGCGGGCTGGATGGCACGACCGCTTCTGAAGGAGCGCCTGCCGCTCGCCGGACTGGCGCAGGCGAGCCTCACCATCGTCGCGGGTGGAGTGATGCTGGTCTCGGCCAATTATTTGCTGTCCGGCAAGCTGGCCTGGACGCCCGGCGGTTACGGCGTCGCCTTCGGCCGCATGATGCAGGACGGCATCGTTGCGCGCTACCTCAACGACCATTGCCCGCGCGAACGCTACAAGCTCTGCCCGTATCGCAACGATCTGCCGGCGAGCGCCGACGAGTTCCTGTGGGGCAAGAGCGTGTTCAACGCGCTCGGCCGCTTCGAAGGCATGAACGACGAGATGGGGTACATCGTCGTCCAGTCGCTGAAGGATTATCCGGCCTGGCAGGCCGGTGCGGCGCTACGGGCGATGGGCCAGCAATTGCTGCACGTCGCGACCGGCGAAGGCACCAATGGCTGGATTCCGCATACCTACGGCATCATCGAGCGCTACGTGCCTTCGCAAGTCGCGCCGATGCGCGCCGCGCGGCAGCAGAACTGGCAGCTCGACTTCACCGCGATCAACTGGCTGCATGTGCCGGTGGCGCTGGCCTCGATGCTGGCGCTGGTCGCGCTGCTCGGCAACGCGCTCGCGAACCGCCAGCTCAACGACCTGACCTTGCTGGCGGCGACCGTGACGCTGGCGCTGCTCGGCAACGCCTTCATCTGCGCCGTCATCTCCGGCCCGCACGACCGCTACGGCGCGCGGATGGTGTGGGTTGCGACCTTCGTGGTGCTGATGGCGCTGGCGCGCCGCTTTGGCGACGACGTCAAAGCCTGATGGGCTGGGGGTGGAGCGTCGTCGCCTGGTTTCTCCCGAACAGCGATAGCTTCCGCTGAAGGCGAACAGCCCCCAGGTCCAGGCCCGACCTCAACAAGAGCCTCGCTAGACGGGAAGCCGCGACCGATAGACCGCGGTGAGAAGCAGCATGAACAGCGCTCTTTCAGCTTGGTACTTTGCGGCAGGACGACTTGATTCCCGCCCTTGCGCCACGACCGCTCCCTGGCTGGTGCGGACGCTCCAGGCCCATCTTCTTCGCCTGCGCTGCACCACGACCATCTCGAATATCGGAAACTCCGGTCTGACCATTGCTGCCGCTTCCCGTCCAATATCCCACGGGACAAACTTGAACCCGGAGGATTGACGCCTGTCTTCACCCATTTGGGTGAAGAGGGAGCATGCGCGTACCGGGACAAAGTCTGATTCAGACCGTCGCCCGCAGGATCAGGAGGGCCGATGAGGGATATGTCTGCGGACGGAAAACAGTCTAGCCGCCGCGCAATGCCTTGCCGGCCAGCAAGCTGACGAGTTCCTGCTGACGGGACAGACCGGTCTTCGCAAGCACGGCTTTGAGCTGCGTGCGCACCGTCTCTCGCGTGACGCCGATTGTTGCTGCGAGCGCATCGATCGTCTCGGCCCGTGCAACGCCACGCGCGACCTGGGCCTCCGCCGGCGTCAGATCGAAAAGCCCCTGCAGGACCTCCGCACTCGGCACAGCGCCGCGATCGATCGGGGTCACGACCACCATGAAGGTGGCCTGAGTGAAGATATCGCGGGCCAATCCGCGCACCGGGATGACATGCAGGACCATCGGTACGCGATCCACCGCCGCTGCGATGGCAACGGACCTAACTACCCGACCGTTGCCAGCCAACGGCGTCCCCACTGCTGCCAGGAACAACTCGTCCGCGGCAACATCGGTCAAAGTCAACCGCTCGGCACGGTCGTGGAACAGCGACGGCATCAGCGCTTCGAACAAGCCGTTTGCCGCGAGCAATCTGCCACGTTCGCGCAATACCGCTCCGGGCAGCCCGATCGCCTGCAACGCATCGGTTTGCGCACGCGCACGCTCGAAACCGAGGCGGTTTGCGGTCAGGGCCGCCCGAGCCATATGCGGCCTCAAGTCATCGAGGAACGAGACGACTTCGCGCGGCACCGGTCCATTGTCCTGGTGTCGCGGCATGACGATCGCGATCGAATCGCCACTCGGTATCGGGATGATTGTCCCGGCTCTGTAGCCGATCCCGTGCCTGCGATAAAAATTGCAGTACACTTCATCGGTCGCGATCTCCTCCTCCGACAGGAGGTCGCCATCGTTGAGGAAGCCGGCGTAGTTGAGAGCTGCGGCACGCGGCAACAGCGGATCGCGCTCACTCCATCCCTCTCGCAGGAAAAGGGGCATGGTCTCGTTGAAATTATCGGAGTTGACCGCACTGATATAGCCATCGCGTACCGCGAAAAGCAGGCCGCCATTCCCGCCGATGGCGATACCGATTTCGCTGAGGACCTCGGGCCACAATGACGGCATCAGCCCGGCCTCGCAGATGCGATCAATCAGATGGTCGAGATGCCCAGATCCACTCATGCGCAGCGCGAAGGAGCCATTGGTGAAATTATAGCTGGATGATCAAGGGACGCAATCAGCCACATGGAGCGGGCCCCCGGATCCCGCGGTGGAACAAGCTGGCTCCTCATCCCTGCCGTGGTCGTCGCCGAGGTGGTGCGGCGGCGGGCCAGCAAGTCTCGGGCCTCCTCGTCTCAGACAACCTGCCCTCACCCCCGCCGCGCCAGAAACTCCAGCACGCCGGTCTTGTAGACCTTGTCGCCGACCGCGCGCATATGATCGCGGTTCGGGATGTCCAGCACCTCCGAACCGGGGATGATCGCGCCGAGCGCGCTGGCGGAGCCCGCGACGTCGTCGGTCGAGCCGACCGCGATCAGCACCGGCACGTCGATGCGCGCAGCCTCGTCCTTGGTCATGAGATCGCGCGTGCCGCGCAGGCAGGCGGCGAGCGCGCGGCGGTCTGAGCGGGTCTGATCGGCGAACGCGCGAAAGGTGCGGCCGACGGGATCGGTGACGTCGTCCAGCGCAGGCGCTTCCAGCGCCTCGGCGACGTTCTCGCCGGGTCCGGTGCCCTCGATCAGGCCGCCGATGCCGATGCCGCCGAGGATCGCCGAGCGAAGGCGTTGCGGCTCGTTGAGGGACAGCCACGCGGTCATCCGTCCGCCCATCGAATAGCCCATGACGTCGGCCTGCGGGATGGCGAGATGGTCCATCAGCGCCAGCACGTCGCCGGCCATGGTCGGAATCGAATATTGCGCGGGCTCGTAGAGCTTAGCGCTTTCGCCATGGCCGCGATTGTCGAGCGCAATCACGCGGCGGCCATTCTTGCGCAGTTCCGAGACCCAGGTCGGGTAGACCCAGTTCACGTTCTTACTGGAGGCAAAGCCGTGCACCAGGATGATCGGATCGCCCTCGCCTTCGTCGAGATAGGCAATTTCAACGGCGCCGTTGTGAAAGCTCGGCATCATCAGTTCCGTGAGGTCTTGTGGGGGGATCGGTCGATCTTAGAGCACGATCCGGAAAAGAGTGCAGCGGTTTTCCGGCATTATCATGCTCAAACAATAGCCCAAAGCGCGTCGCGCCTCAGGCTGTCGCGGACGCGCTGGCCAGAGCAGCTTCGGCTGCAACCTGGGCACGGCGCAGCCGGCGCGCCCGTTTGCGATCGCACCAGGCCTGGGTGAGGCGCTCGGTGGTCGCCTTGATGGATGAGAGAAGGCCGAACAGCGTCAGTGCCGCGCCGAACAGCCACAGCGCCAGATCGAACGCGCCGCCGATCAGCAGAAGCGCGCCGCGGCCGAGCAGCTTCATGATCGCGCGCGCCTTGCCGCCTTGCGCTTCGGCAAGCCGCGCCGCGCGCGCGACGTCCTTCGGACCTTCGGCGATGCGCAGCGTATCCATCGCCCCGCGCGTGCCGGTCTTCTCGGCGACGCGGGTGACGTCCTTGCCGAGCCGGACCAGCGCACCGGCCTTTTCGGCGCGGAACGCGGCCTTGATCGCGGTCGCGGTTTCGCCGGGACGGAAGATCGAACCCTTGGCGACTGCGGTCTGCAGCATCGGCGTATCGACGATTTCGCGCGCGGAGCGTCCGGCCCATTTGGCCAGCCCGTCGCCGAGCCGCCCGACCTTGCGCGCATCCTTGACCAGCGTCAGCCCGGCGCGCGCCGGCGCGGCACCGCCGACGGACACATAGGTCGCGGCGGTGACCGCAAGGCCGGCGGCCGCAAGACCGAGCACGAGGCGGTCGGTGTCCTCGCCCATGGCCAGATGCTTGCCCTCGCGCACCACGTCCCTGATGTCGCCGATCACGAAGAGATCGCCGGCCACCGTCCCGGACAGGCTCGCCACGTCGTCGGCATTGCCGGTGACGAGACCCGTGGCGAACCGTTTGGCAAAATGCGAGGTGGTGCTCTCGGCCTTGACTGCGTCAGCGACCCGGACCAGGAGGTCGTCAGGCAGCGCGATGCCGCGGTCCCGCGCCAGCGTCACGAAACTGTCGGCGAGATCGGCATCACCCGCGGCGAGCGCGGACTCGACGTTGTCCTGAACCAGGCGGTCATTCTGCCGCAGCAGCGCATCGAGCTTCAGTTCGGAGAGCGCGGCCGGATCATCCTGGGCGGCGAGGATCGCCCCGGCCTCATGGGCGTGCGGTGCTACCTGTGCGAGCAGGAAGCCGCAGGCCATGATACCGGTCAACGCCGTGCTGATTCGCAGCCACTTCATGTGGAAAACCTGGGCGGTCCTTGGGATCGTCTGCGCGCCTGTGATTCGTCTTTCGCCGCAAATGCGCTCGTCCACAGACATAGTATGCCAAAATTGCGACACAACGTCCCCGACGAAAGAAGGGCTTCTCTCAGGCCTCAAGATTGTGTCGAATTTGCATGAGCAAATGAGCATGGGGCAATTGCGGAGCTTTCGGTTCCGCCGGACTAGCAATCACTTGCACCCGCCAGTATGGTCCGCGGCGCCTTAAAGATGCCGCGTCAGTTCGTGATTGTGTCTGCCGCCATTGCCACTCCAGGATGAGTTAGATGTCCGACCATGTCGTCCCGCACTTCCACAACGATGCCGGTGTCCCCGTCATCGAGATCGGCTCGCAAGAGTTCATGTGCGTGGGCGCCAACCCTCCGTTCGACCATCCGCACGTCTTCCTCGACCTCGGCAACGACAACGAGATCATCTGCCCCTACTGCTCGACGCTGTACCGCTTCGCCGCCGACCTGAAGGCGGGCGAAGCCCGTCCGCCGGAATGCGTCCTGAAGGACAAGGTGGCCTGACCGCGTCCATCGGTCAGGGGTGGCGCTCTCCCGAACGATTGTCATCGCCGGTGCCGGCATCGGTGGACTGACGGCCGCGCTCGCGCTCGCAGCCCGCGGCTTCCGCATCGTCGTACTGGAGAAGGCCGAGCGCCTCGAGGAAGTCGGGGCCGGCCTGCAGCTCTCCCCCAATGCCAGCCGCGTGCTGGTCGAGCTCGGCCTTAGCGAGCGTCTCAAGCTCCGCGCCGTCGTTCCGGACGCGGTCTCGATCATGAGCGCGCGGGCTGGTGGCGAACTGCTGCGCATGCCGCTCGGTGAAGCAGCTTCGCTGCGGGCCGGCGCACCCTATTGGGTGGTGCACCGCGCCGACCTGCAATCGGCGCTGGCGGGCGCCGTTGCCGACCATCCCGACATCGACCTGAAGCTGGGCGCGACCTTCGAAGACGTCGCGCCTCATGCCAAGGGGCTTACGGTGGTCCATCGCAGCGGCACGATCCGCCGCAGCGATCTCGCCAGTGCGCTGATCGGCGCCGACGGGATCTGGTCGACGGTCCGCCAGCATCTGTTTCCCGAGGTACAGCCGCGCTTCTCCGGCCTGATCGCTTGGCGCGGCACACTGGATGCCACGCAGCTGCCGAAGGACTACACCGCGCGCCGGGTGCAGCTGTGGATGGGCGCGAACGCCCATCTCGTCGCCTACCCGATCGCGGGCGGACGCCAGATCAATGTGGTCGCGGTACTGCCGGGTAGCTGGAACAGGCCGGGCTGGAGCACGCCCGGCGATCCCCGCGAGGTGATGGATGCCTTCGCCGCGCCGCGCTGGCCGGTCTCGGCGCGCATGATGCTCGCCACGGTCGACAGCTGGCGGAAATGGGCGCTGTTCGGCGTGCCCGATGGCTGCCCCTGGAGCAAGGGTCCGATGGCGCTGCTCGGCGACGCCGTGCACGCGATGCTCCCGTTCGCCGCGCAAGGCGCCGGCATGGCGATCGAGGATGCCGCGATACTCGCCCGGCACCTCAGCCTTGAAGCCGCCGAGAGCACGGCGGCCATCAGTGCTGCGCTGACGCAATATGGCCGTGCCCGCCAGGCGCGGGTGCGGCGGGTGCAGCGGACCGCGCGGCAGCAAGGCCGCATCTACCACCTCGGCGGACCGCTTGCGGCCGCGCGCGATCTCGCGATCCGCGCGCTCGGCCCGGACCGCATGCTGGCGCGGCAGGACTGGATCTACGGCTGGCGCCCTGATGCGTAGCGCAGCAGGCGCCGCGGCTCAGCGCGACGCCTTGCCGGTTTTCGAAGCGGGCTTGGCGGTCGCCGCAGGCGACAATGGCGTGGCAGGCGGCGTCGCCTCGGGCGGCGATTCCCGGCACCTGTTGCGGCGCCAGGCGTCCTCGGCCATTTGCGACGACCCGCGCACGGCGACATAATCGTTGCGATAGGCGAGTTCGGACACCACGGCGCCACCGGCCCCGGTCTCGGCCTTCTCCATCAGCGCCCGCAACTCGTCGGTGCGCTTCGCCAGCGTCTTGCGCTCGGCCTCCAGCTGCTTGCAGTCGTACAGTTCGTATTTGGCGGGATCGGCAAAGGCCGGCGCGACCGTCTCGCTCATGCCGGCGCAGCCGGACAGCACGGCCCCGCCCGCAAGCAGCACGAGGAGCGCGCCGAAGCCGCGCGGCGATGTGAAAAACGAAGCAGCCATGCCGGATGAATAGTCCCCGTGGATTGAGAATGCCTAAAGCAACAACAGATGTCCGGATTGAGGCTTTGCCTTGTGCGCCCGGCTCGCTTAAGGAAGGACCGTCCCTCCGGGCTCGCAAAGCGCCAATTCCAGACGGCCAAGGATGGACTTAAGTGTTTGATCTCGTTGGATCAAGCGGGCATGGCGGAATTGGTAGACGCAAGGGACTTAAAATCCCTCGGTGCGCAAGCGCTGTGCCGGTTCGACCCCGGCTGCCCGCACCACGAGATCTGACGGCGCCCGGCGTTGTTGGCAGCGGTCGCGAGCGGACCTTGAGGATTGATCCGCAGGCCGGGCGCGACGTAGACCGAGTTGAACGCGCCGATCACACGATGCCCGCCTGGCTGCAAGTGACCGGCTTGCCATGAGGCTTGTTGCAGACCCCGGGCACCCTGACCTGATCCGGCTCGAAACGATGGACGGGCTCGCCCGCGCATTTGCAGATGGTCAGGCTCTTGGCGAGGTGGCCGGCGAAAGCTTCGGACGAGGTCACGATCACCGCCCCCTCGGGACCGATCTCCTCGACGAGGTAGCGCGGCGCCTTGCCCTCGTCCTTGTCCATCAGCAGCGAGCGAAACCGATCCTCTTCGGGGAAACTCAACGACGGCCGCGAGCCCGGTGGTCCAAACCTGTCGGTTGCCGTGACTGAAGGTGCTTCCACCGCAACTCTCGGAAGGGTCGGCCTCACCTCGCCGATCTCAACGCTCTTTGGGTCCCTGCCCGCATCGAGCGCCTCGTTCATGGCTTCGAAGATGTCACCGGCCGTGACGACCCGCGATCCATGACCGTCACCAACGACCACGGCTCTCGTGCCTGTCCTGATCTTGTCGAGCGCTTCCGGAAGTGAAAGCGTCGGCTTCACGCGCCGCAAGACAATCCGCTGCATCGAAAGCTCCTCCCGGAACTTACCGCTGTCACGATCGAAACCATCTGCGCCGCTGACAACGTCAGCTCACGCCGGGCCTACGTCAGAACCTTTTCCCTCATTCCCGGATGCGCTCGTCCGAGATTTCGAAATGCATGGTGTCGCAAAAGCCGACGCCCGAACCAGCCCGCCTGGTTGAAGTGCGGCATCCTGGCGGCGGGCTCCGCCTGCCGATGGTGTCGGAGGTTTTCGATGATGTTTTCGGCTTCTGCGTACCGGCCATGCAATCCTCCGGCAGCCGCCACGACCGGCGGCCTTCAAAAAAATGTTCAGCAATCAGCGCAATTTGTAATCGCAACTTCCGGCAATGATCGTCATTAGTACGGCGCCGCCAGGGTGTCGTCAACCTCAGCGTGTCATACGCGCTCATGCACCACCGGTCTTCGCTGCGGTGGAGGCGCCCTCGCCCGGCGCAGCTTCTCCGTCGGCCACGCGCGACGTCAACTTTAAGGCGATGACGCCTCACATCTCCTTGAGAAATGGGGCGCTCGCTGCTAACCCGGGCGAGAACAAGGCGCAGGCTCCATGGCTCAGACTTCCCTTCCCGCCCAGTCCACGACGGAAAGCCTGAAGGTCGGGGCCGACACGTATTCGAGCGCGATCGCCGACGCGCAGAACTACATGAACTGGGTGATCGACCAGTTCCGCCCCTACCTCAAGGGTGCGATCCTCGAAGTCGGGTTCGGGCATGGGCTCTACAGCAGAGTACTCGGAGAGCTTGGCGAGTATTGTGGCGTGGACCACGACCGCGAAAGCGTCGAACGCGCCGCGAAGGCGATGCCAGATCGCAAGTTCGCCGTCTGCGACATCCTGGTCCGCGATCAGCTGAGTTCCCTGTTTCCCCAAGGGGTCGATGCGGTCTTCACCATCAACGTGCTTGAGCACATCGAGGATGACGCCACCGCAATTGCCAATCTCGTGCAGGTGCTCAAGCCCGGAGGCCATCTCCTGATCAGCGTTCCCGCCCTGATGCTGCTCTACAACGATCTCGATCGCCTGGCAGGACATTGCCGCCGCTACACCACGGCACGCCTCGCCAAGCTGCTCGCCGATCAACCGGTCGAGCTGATCCGGCTGAACTACTTCAATCCGATCGGCGGGCTTGGGTGGCTAGCCAATCGCCTGAAGCGACATCAGTCGCTCAACGATGCCGCCGTCAACGGGCAGATCGCCCTGTTCGACAAATACGCCGTGCCGCTGTCGCGGGCGCTCGATCCGCTCTCGCGAAGCTTCTTCGGGCAATCCGTCACCTGTATTGCACGCCGCTTATGATCTCAGTCGTCATTCCTGCGCTCAACGAGCGCAACGGCATCGTCGAAACCATTGATCGAGCCAGGGCGGCTCTCGACGGCGCTCAGCTCACTCCCTACGAGATCATCATCGTCGACGATGGTTCGGCCGACGGCACCGGCGAGCTTGCCGGACAGGCCGGTGCAAAGGTGCTCAGGCATCCCCACAACATCGGCTATGGCCGTTCGCTCAAGGATGGAATTCGCGCCGCATCCTACGACACGATCGTCATCAGCGATGCGGATGGCTCTTACCCGATGGAAGCGATCCCGGCCCTCGTCGCGCGCTTCAACCAGGGCTTCGACATGGTCGTCGGCGCCAGGACCGGGCCCAATTACCGCGAGTCGATGCTGAAGTCGCCGTTGCGTGCCATCCTCAAGGCGATCGTCGAATTCACCGCCAACCGCGACATCCCAGACATCAATTCCGGCTTGCGGGTGTTCGGCAGGCAGGTCGCGATCTCCTATTTCGACCATGTCAGCGACCTCTTCAGCTTCACGACATCGCTGACGCTCGCCTACATGATGAACGCGAAGTTCGTCGACTATATCGACATCGACTACAAGGAGCGGATCGGCCGCTCCAAGGTGAACCTGTTCCGGGACTCTGTTCGCACCCTGCAATACGTCCTCGAGGCCTGCACCTATTACAATCCGCTCAAGATCTTCGTGCTGCTGGCGATGATGTGCATGGCGCTCGCGCTGATCTCGCTGATCGGCGGCATCATCCTGCAACTCGTCAGCGCCTTCGTCCTTGGTGTCGGCGCGATCCTGCTCAGCATTCTCGTCGTCGCCATGGGACTGCTCGCGGTGCTGCTGAAGCAGATCATGAATCAGCGACCATGACCTCCCGCGGCGAGGGAACGCGATGTGCGGCATAGCGGGCATCTTTCATCGTGACGGCCGGCCGGCCGACGGCCGCGCGGTTGCGGCGATGTCGGAAGCCCTGATCCACCGTGGGCCGGACGGCGACGGCCACTGGCTGGACGGCCCCGTCGGCCTCGCTCACCGCCGGCTCGCCATCCGCGATCTCTCCGATGCCGGGCGCCAGCCGATGCTCGAGGCATCCGGGCGCATCGTCGTCACCTACAACGGAGAGATCTACAACGATCACGAGCTGCGCAGCGAGCTCGAGCGGTCGTTCGGCGTCCGCTTTCGCAGCACCTGCGACACCGAGATCCTCCCTTACGCTTATCTTGCCTGGGGCGAGGCGATGTTCGAACGCCTGGAGGGCTTTTTCGCGATCGGCCTGTGGGACCGACAGGAGCGCCGCCTGATCCTGGCGCGCGACGGCATCGGGATCAAGCCGCTGTACTATTCCGAAAACGGCAGCCGCATCCTGTTCGCAAGCGAGATCAAGGGACTGACCGCAAGCGGTGACGTCGCCGCGCGGATCGACCCCGTGGCCCTGCACACCTATCTCGCCGCCGGCCATCCGGGGACGCAACAGAGCCTGTACCAGGACATCCAGCAGATCCCGCCCGGCACCATGATCGGATTTACCGAGCGCGAGCGGACCGAGCGACGGTTCTGGCGGCCGGTGCGCGCGCCCGTGATCCGCGACCTCGACGAAGCCGTTGTCCGGCTGCAATCGACGATCGAGACGGTGGTGAAGAGCCAGATGGTGAGCGACGTTCCACTCGCCGTGCTGCAGAGCGGCGGCATCGACAGTTCGCTGATCAGCCTCACGCTCGGTCGCCTCGGTTTGAAGCCGCCGCTGTTCACGGCCGGCTTCACCGAGAAAAGCCATGATGAAACCGCGGTCGCGCAGCAGATTGCGACCGCCGCCGGCCTGTCGCTCAACGTCATCGACGGGGAAGCCGGCGAGGATGCCGAGGCGGCGCTGCGGGCGGTGGTCTATCATTTCGACGGGCAATGCGCCGACACGGGCGCGCTCGGCTTCTATCATCTGGCGGGTGCGGTCCGCCGGCATTCCACCGTGGTTCTGTCCGGCGACGGCGGCGACGAATTCTTCGCCGGATATGAAACCTATGCCGCGACCATGATGGCCGAACGCGCGCGCCATGTCGTTCCGCGCAGCCTTGCCGGCCTGATCGGACGCCTCGCCTATGCCTCGGTGCGCGGCAACGAGAAGCGGCTTCCGGCGGCGGCGCAACTCGCCCGCTTCGCGCTCGGGCTCAGCGAAGCCGGCGACAGCCCTCATCTGCAATGGCGGCGGCTGCTTCCCCGCTTTCTCGCCGAGAAGATCTATGACAGCGCAATGGCCGATCTTGCATCGGCCGACCCGTTCGCGGAATACGCCGGATATTATTCGGAGCCGCACGACAACGTGCTGGATCGGGCGCTGATCGCCGATCAGCGCTTCCATCTGCAAAGCGTCCTCACCAAGGTCGATGCCATGAGCATGGCGCACGGTCTGGAAGTGCGCGTGCCGATCCTCGACCGACGGGTCATGGACCTCGCCGGCAGCCTCGACGTCTCGTTGCTCAATCCCTGGCCCAAGGGCGCGCCGAAATATGTGTTGCGCAAACTTGCCGAGGGCCTGGGCATGCCTGGCGAGGCCGCATGGTCGCGCAAGCGCGGCTTCAACGTGCCGATCGCGCAATTGATGCGACGCGGCGGGCTGCGGCCGATCTGCGACCGGGTGCTCGGCCGCGAGGCTGATGTCTTCGCGCCCTTCCTGAAACCGGAGGCGATCCGGCTGCTGTGGAATGCGCATCGCGAGGCCAGGAGCGACAATGCGTTCGCGTTGTGGCCTATCCTGACGCTGGGCATCTGGCTGACGGGGCTTGCGGCCCCCTCGCCGCGCCGAGCTTAGGGAGCGGGCGCATGCCGGACCTGAAGGACCAGACGATCAACGATTTCGGCGAGCAATGGACCGCGTTCCGCGACAACCCCGGCTATTACGGCTCGGCGGACCTGCTTGCCGATCTGTTCGGTCCGTTGCTGTCCCTCGACGAGGTCAAGGGCAAGCGGATCGCCGACATCGGGAGCGGCACGGGGCGCATCGTCAACATGCTGCTCGATGCCGGGGCGGATCGTGTCGTGGCGGTCGAACCCTCCGATGCCATGCTGGTCCTGAAGGACAACACGGTGGCACGCGCGGAGCACATCGACTATCTGCAGGTGCCCGGCGACCGGCTGCCGCCCGATCTCGGGCTCGACTATGTGGTTTCGATGGGTGTGCTGCATCACATCCCCGAACCGGCGCCGGTGGTTCGCGCGGCCTACGCTGCGCTGCGCCCCGGCGGACGTTGCATCGTCTGGCTCTACGGCTACGAGGGCAACGAGACCTATCTGTCGCTCGCGATCCCGCTGCGCAAGCTCACCGTGCTGCTGCCGCACCGGCTGCTGGTGGTGCTGTCGCATGGTCTGGAATGGGCACTGACGGCCTATATCGGGCTTTGCCGGATATGGCCGCTACCGATGCGGTCCTACATGCGTTCGGTGCTGGCGAAGTTTCCGCGCAGCGTTCGCCGCTTGACCATCTACGACCAGCTCAATCCCGCCTACGCGAAATACTACACCCGCGCCGAAGCGGAGGCGCTGCTGTCGGATGGCGGATTCGGAGAGGTCAGGCTCTACCACCGCCACGGCTATAGCTGGACCGTGTCCGGCACACGGCCCGTTTGACGGGCGTCGAGCAGCAGGACCCAGAAGAACATCAGCGCGCTGAAGAGCTGGATGAAGTTGTCCTCGAAGCGACTCCCGGCCAAAGAGATCAGTGAAGGCATCAGGAGGCCGACGGTGAGCGCGGCGGCGAGCGTGGTGGCCGACAGATCGACCATCAGGATCGCGGCATAGAGCGCGAGTTCGAAGAAGGCATATTCCTTGAGGCGCGGCGAGCTGAGATAGAGCGCAAACATCGCCAGCACCGTGATGCGCATCGCCACGCGGGGGTGATCCGTCAGCCAGCGATCCAGCCGCGCAGGAAGCGAACCTCCTCCGTGCGCTGGCCGCTTCCCGATCAAGCGCAGAACGGACAGGGCGAACGGCCCGAGCACCAGCGCCGTGGCGGCGACTGCATAGGTTGCGAAGATCGCCGGCTTGCTGTCGATCAGGCCTGCATGGCCCACTACATCCCGTGCCAGCAGCAGCAGCGACGGGTTGCTCTCGAACAGTTCGACGAGGTGCTGGTCGGGAATCTTTCCGGCCACCGCGAGCTGCCAACTCGCGAACAGATCCGGGTAGGCCAGCCACGATATCAGGATGGGCAAGGCGAAGCTGAACACAGCCATCGCGATCAGCGTCAGCTTGCGACCGCGCGGCAGCGGCAGGAAGTACAGCGCGGCCAGCACCGGCAAGAACACCAGCTTGAACGACATCACGAGGCCGAGCAGCGCGGCGCCGGCGACGCGCGAGGGAAAGCTATTGTCCCCCGACGGCCCGGATACGGGCAGAGAAAGCAGGAGCCTCAGCGCGATCGCGGTCAGCACGCCGCTCAGGATCGCGAAATTGCCCGACGCCTGCACCCATTCGAAACCGACGAAGGCGCCGAGCGCGCCGAGCACCCTGAGTCCGACGTCGCCAAAGCTCGTTCGGCCAGGACCCTGAAAACCAAGACCTGACGCACCAAGACCTGGCAAAAGGAGGCCGCAAAGCACGGCGAGGACGGGAAAGATAACTTTGTGATGAGCAACCAGAAGGCCGTCCGCGCAGAAGGGACGGAAGGCCTCCAGCGTCACCGGCAGATAGGGGTAGGAGAGCTTGGTGCCCTTCAGGTTCTTGACGAAGTAGGGATCGAGCCCGCCGACATAGGCATCCACCGCCGCGCAATTGACGCGAGTGTCCCAGCCATATCTCACATCGAGCACGGCATCGTTGGCGAGATTGCCAAGCACCAAGAGCGCGGTCAGTGCGATCAGCCAGCCAAGCCAGATGTTTCGCCTCGAAGCCCTGTCGGCCGAGGGCTCCAACCATCGTGCTGTCCCGGTGACATCAGACACAATCGGATACTCTGTTTCGCCTGGTTTCTGTCGGCACCAACACGGCGCTTCCGCGGGTCACAATGGACAGGTTGGGTTGCCGATTCATCTCTCGGTGTGTTCCCCGCACCCTTATGGTGAATGACTGGTTGCTGGCCGATAAGCGGACCCTGGCGGGCCGATGGCGCGGATATTCGCGTCGCCCGCCTGACAGCCATCCCGAAACGTGGGTTGTGCGCTGCAGCATCGACGATAGAAAGACCTCTGAATTGCAGAGGTGAGCTTCCTTGTCCGACGTCAATGCCGACGGTTGGGTGTCCTCGGGACACCGTCCTATGGGTTTCCCTGAATTTGTCGTGGTGATCGCGTCCATCATGGCGCTGAATCCGCTGGCGATGGACATGATGCTGCCGGCGCTGCCCAATATCGGGGCAGCCTTCAAAATTCCCAACGCCAACCATCTGCAGCTCGTTCTGTCGACCTTCCTGATCGGCTTCGGCGCCGGCCAGTTCATCATGGGACCGTTGTCCGACCGGTTCGGACGACGCCCTGTGCTGCTCGGCGGAATGACGGTCTATGCCATCGCGAGCGTGCTGGCGATCGCCGCGCCCTCGTTCGAAACATTGTTGCTGGCGCGCGCGCTGCAGGGATTTGGCACCGCGGCGACGCGCGTGATCGCGACCTCGATCGTGCGCGATTGCTATGTCGGCCGCAGGATGGCGAGCGTGATGTCGCTTGCGATGATGGTGTTCATCGCAGTGCCCGTGGTTGCGCCGTCGTTCGGACAGGCGGTGCTGCTCGTGTCGCAATGGCGGGGCATCTTCGTCGTGCTGGCGCTGTATGGCCTGCTGGCCCTCGCCTGGAGCGTGTTGCGCCTGCCGGAGACTCTTCCCGCGTCTGAACGCAGGTCGCTTGCTCCTGCCGACATACTTTCCGCCTTCCGACAGACCCTGACCAACCGGCAGACCATCGGCTACGCGATGGCCGCAGGCAGCGTCATGGGGGCGCTGTTCGCCTATGTGTTCTCGGCGCAGCAGGTCTTCACCGGCATCTACCACCTCGGTCATTATTTCCCTCTCGCCTTTGCCGCGATCGCGACCGGCGTCGCCATTGCCGGTTTCCTCAATGCGCGACTTGTCGGCCGGCTGGGCATGCGCGTGATCTCCCACGGCGCGCTGTCGCTTTATGCCGTCGTGGCTTCGATCCTCCTCATCACGGAAAGCCTGAACATGCTGCCGCTTGCCCTGTTCATGGTGCTGTCGGCGCTGATGATGTTCTCGTTCGGCATGATGGTCGCCAACTTCACTGCGCTCGCGATGGAGCCGCAGGGCCACATCGCCGGCACCGCCTCCTCGCTCTACGGCTCGATCACGACGCTGATCGGAATCGTGATCGGCATGGCGATCGGACAAAGCTTCGACGGCACGCTGCTGCCGTTCTCGGTCGGCTTCTTCCTGTCGACGCTCGCCGCGCTTGCAATCGTGCTGGTGGTCGAGAAGGGCCGGCTGTTCAGGCCGCATCACCATCCGATCGCTTAAGGAACTTCCCGACCCCCTCCATGTTGTCCTGCAGCAATTCTGAAAGGCGCTGCGATGGAACTGGAACCCCACGAAGATCCCCGCCACGTCGAGCCGCAAACGACGGAACGTTCCGAGCCCGGCACGCGACGGATCGCGTTGACGATGCCTTTTGCAAGCGAAGGCCTGGAACAGGTGCGCGACAGCCACTGCTGAGCCACGGTCACTCCCTGAGCGGAGCCTCTATTCGCTCGTTCGCCGGCTGGCACTGAAATCATCCGCAGCGCTCTTGGGGATCATCCGCATTCCCCGAGGCCGCATCATCAGAGCGACCACCTCACGCGCAACACCGGGCCGTCCCCAGAGCGCGGCCCGCACGGTGTACTCACGCCTGACCACATGTCCAGCCTGCGAAGACGCCCACTCCATCCATCGGATGCAAGAAACTTGGTCACGGAAACAGAGTGCGGCCCAGCCACGGTCGCGCTGGGTCCCGGCCGGCAAGCCCAATGTCTGCTCGTATTCCAGGGGCGCCGCATTGCGCGGATGGTCCGGGCTGTAAAACGCGGTGGCGAAGGCCAGCGAACCATCACCACTCACCGCGCCCAGTGGCACGCCAGTCAACCCGCGCCACTCACGCGTCAATTCGCCGGCAGCTTGGGCGTACAGATTCCGCCCCTCCTCGTAGCCGTGATCGTTGCGATAGACGGCATGGATGGGCGCGGCGATCAAGACGGCCGCAAGTGCGACGCCGGTTACGATCATAGTGAGGTTGACGGTGTAGAAACGCTCGATCGGGTAGCTTGTGCTGCAGACCACGAGAACGGTGAACAGAAACATTCCCTGCAACGCCCATAGCGACGGCAGATCGGTGCCCATCACGAGCGATGTCACCACAGGCAGCACGACCGTGCCGATCGCGACGTAGCGTAAAAGCCGCAGGCCCGGGCTCATTGCCGCGAAGTCGGCCGGAAACCGCTTCAAGCGCGTTCCCGCGACGAGCACCCAGAACACGGCCGACATGCTCATGGCCGCCGCCAGCCCCAGCGCAAAGTTTCGCACCTCGCCGAGCGAGGTCGTAACGTTGCCGCCGGTGTGCGCGAGTGCGTAGGTGAAGGTCGACGCGCCCGTCGTCGCAAGCCAATGGACGTGAGGTGACAGCGCCGTGAGCCCGACGACGACCGAGATCCAGGGCGAAGCGGAGGTAAAATAGGCGCGCCGTGCCGGGTGCGCCAGCGCGGCAAGCGCGAAGCTCGTGACCAGAAAGATCGAATAGTATTTGCCGACCATGGCCAGCGCCGTCGTCAATCCCACTGCGACCGACCACAGTGGGGCGCGCGTCTCGAAGGCGCGCAGGAAGCACCAGGTCGCCAGCGGCCAGGTCGCCAGCAGCACCGAATTGGCATTGAAGCGCTGGGCGTGGAATTGATAGATCGGCGTCAGCATCAGGAGCAAAAGCACCAGGACGCGCTTGTGGCCGGTCACGAATTGCCGCGCGATCCGGTCGACGAAGATCAGCGCAAGCCCGGCATTGGTCATCGCCATCAATTGCAGCGACCAGTCGCTGACCGGAAAGACGGCGGTCCAGCCGGCGGCAATCCAGCCGGACAATGGCGGATGCTTGTGATAGCCCCAGGCGAAATGCTGCCCGAGCGTCCAGGCCTCGAGCGTATCTGGGTGCAGGCCGCCGCCGGCATAGGCGATCGCCAGATAGAGCGTCCAGACCGCAACAAAGCAGGCAATGAGGAGCGGCACCGCCCAGCCCGCCTCGACGCCATCGAGCCAATGCAGGAATGGCCGTCGCCAACGCGCCGGCGCGCGATCGGACCGTTCGGCCATCGCCTGGAGAGCAAAATCGATCGGCACTGGAATCAAACTGAGAAAGGAAAATGATGCGTGAGGCGACACATCTATTTCAGGTACGAAACAAATAGCAATGATTGCATACTGGAAAAGTTAAAAGCCCCAGCGTTGCAAGCTGACGTGAAGCTGACAAATGACAACGGCGCCGCTGGTCACAGCGGCGCCGCGTGGTGAACAAGCCAGACCCTACGTGAATCCGGCCCGCCTCAATCCGATTTGTCGACGTTCCAGAACACCGGAGTTGCCGGGCCGTCGAGAACGCCGGTCAGCGATTTGCGCCAGGCGCTCGGCGCCTGATACTGGCCGAGCGGCATATAGAGCACCTGATCGTAGGCCTCCTTCTGAATCTCGGTCGCGATCTTCTTCCGCTCGTCGAGCGAGGCTGCGCGGACGAAAGCGTCCTTGAGCTGCTCGATCCTGGCGTCTTCCGCCCAGCCGAACCAGCCACCCTTCTTGCCCTGCCCACCGACGGCGACGTTGGAGATCGGGTTGTCCACGTCGGCACTGACCCAGTTGGTGATGAACATGTTCCAGCCGCCCTCCTTCGGGGGCTTCTGGCTGGCGCGCCGGCTCACCACTGTCTGCCAGTCGGTGGCCTGCAGATCGACCTTGAAGCCCGCTTCACGCAGTTGCTGGGCCACCACGATCGGTTGAGCCTTCAGCGTCAGCACATCACCCGGCGCCATCAGCACGACAGGCGTGCCGTCGTAACCGGAATCCGCGAGTGCCTTCTTCGCCGCGGCAATGTCGCCGCCCTTGGCGAGAGTCTCGCCGCCGACCTCCGTTGCGAACGGCGTGTCGCAGATGAACGCCGCAGCGCAAGTCTTGTAGTATTTGGGATCGCCGATCAGCGCGTCGAGAACGTCCTTCTGCTTGATCGCGAGGAATGCCGCGCGGCGGACCTTGACGTTGTCGAACGGCGGATGGAGGAAGTTCATCCGCGCGCCGGTCTGGAATCCGAACTTGTTCAGGATCTCGAGCTTGAGCCCCTTGTCGGCTTCGATCGCCGGCAACATCTCGATGGCGGGATTTCCATGAAATCGATGTCGCCCGACTGAAGCGCGTTCAACGCCGTCTGCGCGTCCGGCATCGTCAACCACTCGACGCGGTCGACCTTCGCCACTTTGCCGCCCGCAGTCCAGCTGGCCGGCTCCTTGCGCGGCACGTAATCGGTGTTCTTGACATAGATCGCCTTCACCCCGGGCTGGAATTCCGATGCGACGAACTTGAAGGGACCGGAGCCGATCTGTTCTGAAATCTGCTTGTCCACCGGCGTGTCGGCGAGACGCTTCGGCATCATGAAAGCGACCCGCGAGGATGGCTTTCCAATCGATTCCAGCACGAGCGCGTAGGGTTCCTTCAGCTTCAGCGTGATGGTCCTGGGGTCGGTCGCTTCCATGCTTGCGGTGAACAGCATCATCTGCTGTCCCATGCCATCGACCGCGGCCCAGCGCTTCAGGGAGGCGACGCAATCATCCGCGGTGACCGGCGTCCCGTCATGCCACTTCAGACCATCGCGCAGCGTGAAGGTATAGGTCAGCTTGTCGTCGGAGACCTTCCAGTCGGCCATCTGCGGCTGGATCTTGAAGTTCGAATCCGTCGCGATGAGCGTGTCGTAGACCATGTAGCCATGGTCACGCGAGATGTAGGCGCTGGTGAAGATCGGATCGAGAATGCGCAGATCCGAATGCATCACAGCGGTGATGGTCTTGCCTGCGGCAAGAACTGGCGAGGCAAGTGCCGAAAGTGCCGCGACCGAAAGCGCAAGTCTGGAAGCGAACGCGAGACGCCCCCGACGCATGAGTTGGAACATTGACGTTCTCCTGGCGACCGGCTGGCGGACGGCGCCGCTGATGACCAGCGGCGCCGCGTAACGTTCGGCGTGAAAAGCGCGACGCGCCTTCCTTCTTTGCAGTGAGCCTTACTCCGACTTGTCGACGTTCCAGAACAGCGGGGTCGCCGGGCCGTCGAGCACGCCGGTCAGCGATTTGCGCCAGCCGCTCGGCAGCAGATATTGCCCAAGCGGGATGTAGATGACCTGCTCATAGGCTTCCTTCTGGATGTCGGCGGCGATCTTCTTCTGCTCGTCGACCGAGGGCGCACGGACGAACGCGTCCTTGAGCTGCTCGATCTTGGCATCTTCCGCCCAACCGAACCAGCCGCCCTTCTTGCCCTGGCCGCCGATCGAGAGATTGGCGATCGGGTTGGAGACGTCGGCCGCGACCCAGTTGGTGAAGAACATGTTCCAGCCGCCCTCCTTCGGAGGCTTCTGGCTGGCGCGACGGCTCACCACCGTTTGCCAATCGGTTGCCTGCAGGTCGACCTTGAAGCCGGCCTCACGCAACAGCTGGGCCGCCACGATCGGCTGTGCCTTCAGCGTGGTGACGTCGCCGGGTGCCATGATCACGACGGGGGTGCCGTCGTAGCCGGACTCGGCGAGCGCCTTCTTGGCTTCCGCCATGCCGTTGCCCTTGATCAGGGTCTCGGCGCCGACATCGGTTGCGAACGGCGTGTCGCACACGAAGAAGGCACCGCAGATCTTCTGATACTTGGCATTGCCGACCAGCGCGTCGAGCACGTCTTTCTGGTTCATGGCCAGAAACGCGGCACGCCGCACCTTCACGTTATCGAACGGCGGATAAAGGAAGTTCATCCGGCCAAGCGTCTGAAAGCCGAACTTGTTCGAGACCTCGATCGTGAGGTCCTTGTTCGCCTCCAGCACCGGCAGCATGTCGTAGGGCAGGTTCTCCATGAAGTCGATGTCGCCCGACTGCAGCGCGTTCACCGCGGTCTGCGAGTCCGGCATGGTGATCCACTCGACGCGGTCGACCTTCGCCACCTTGCCGCCGGAGGTCCAGCTCGCCGGCTCCTTGCGCGGCACGTAGTCGGTGTTCTTGACGTAGACCGCCTTCACGCCCGGCTGGAATTCCGACGCCACGAACTTGAAGGGGCCCGAGCCGATCTGCTCGGGGATCTGCTTGTCCGGCGGCGTCTCGGCGAGACGCTTCGGCATCATGAAGGCGACGCGCGAGGACGGCTTGCCGATGGAATCGAGAACGAGGCCGTAGGGCTCCTTCAGCTTCAGCGTGATGGTCTTGGCGTCGGTCGCCTCGATGCTCGCGGTGAAGTCCATGAGCTTCTGGCCCATGCCGTCGACCGCGGCCCAGCGCTTCAGCGAGGCAACGCAGTCTTCCGCCGTCACCGGCGCGCCGTCATGCCACTTCAGACCGTCGCGCAGGGTGAAGGTGTAGGTGAGCTTGTCGTCGGAAATCTTCCAGTCCGCCATCTGCGGCTGGATCTTGAAGCTCGAATCTGGAGCCACCAGCGTATCGTAAACCATGTAGCCATGGTCACGCGTGATGTAGGCCGTGGTGAAGATCGGATCGATGATGCGCAAATCGGAATGCATCACCGCCGTGATGGTCTTGCCGGCCGCAAGCACGGGCGAGGCGAGCGCTGTCGAAAGCGCGACGACAGACAGCGCGAGTTTGGAGGCGAACGCGCGAGACCCCCGGCGCATGAAGTGCAACATAAAAAGTTTCTCCTGACGTGAAACTGTTCAAAGGCGGGCTATTGATTGGGCATGTGGTTCGTTCTTTGGGCGAACTAACCTCATGCAACGCCTTTATCTTTCGAGACTTGCAGACCGTGCCGAGCGCGTCAATCCGGTTTCGCTGCAAGCCCAGGCGGCAGGCGCACAGGCTCCACAAAGATCGGTTTGGCTCTACAACACTCTCCACTCGTCCCGACCGCGGCAATGCAATGCGCGTTCCATCTTCCGAAGCTTGAGAGACATTGAGATGAATCCAGCCAATCTTCCTTTCGATTCCGAAGCCATGCTCGAAGGCCTGCGCACCTGGGTCGAATGCGAAAGCCCGACCTGGGACGCCGGGGCCGTAAATCGCATGCTCGATATCGCAGCGCGGGATATGGCGATCATGGGTGCGACGATCGAACGCATCGCGGGCCGACAGGGCTTCGGCGGCGTGATCCGCGCGCGCTTTCCCCATCCCAAGCAAGGCGAGCCCGGCATCCTGATCGCCGGCCACATGGATACCGTCCATCCGGTCGGCACCATCGAGAAGCTGAAATGGCGGCGCGAGGGCAACAAGTGCTATGGCCCCGGCATTTACGACATGAAGGGCGGCAACTACCTCTCGCTGGAAGCGATCCGGCAACTGGCGCGCGCATCCTTCACCACGCCGCTGCCGATCACGGTGCTGTTCACGCCGGACGAGGAAGTCGGCACGCCATCGACACGCGACATCATCGAGGCCGAGGCCGCGCGCAACAAATACGTGCTGGTGCCGGAGCCCGGCCGCGCCGACAACGGCGTGACCACCGGGCGTTACGCCATCGCGCGCTTCAATCTCGAGGCGACGGGCCGGCCGAGCCACGCCGGCGCGACGCTGTCGGCGGGACGCTCGGCGATCCGCGAGATGGCGCGGCAGATTCTCGCCATCGACGCCATGACGACGGAGGACTGCACCTTCTCGGTCGGCGTCGTGCATGGCGGGCAATGGGTCAATTGCGTTGCCACGACCGCCACCGGCGAAGCGCTCTCCATGGCCAAGCGGCAGGCCGATCTCGACCGCGGCGTCGAGCGGATGCTGGCACTGTCGGGCACGGCCAACGACGTCACCTTCAAGGTGACGCGCGGGGTGACGCGTCCGGTGTGGGAGCCGGATGCCGGCACGATGGCGCTGTATGAGAAGGCGCGCGGCATTGCCAAATCGCTCGGTGCCGAATTGCCGCATGCGAGCTCCGGCGGCGGCTCCGACGGCAATTTCACCGGTGCAATGGGCATCCCGACGCTCGACGGCCTGGGCGTGCGTGGAGCCAATGGCCACACGCTGGAGGAGTATATCGAGGTCGAGAGCCTGGTCGAGCGCGGCCGCTTGATGGCGGGACTGCTTGCGACGCTGGACTGACTGCCGGGAACACCGCCGTCATGGCCGGGCATCCGCGCCTTTGCCACCAAATACGAAGAAAGACGTGGATGCCCGGGTCAAGCCCGGGCATGGCGCCCCTCGGGGTCCGGGCCCGGATGGCACGGGAATTGCTGAAATGTTAGGCTGGTGGCAGAACGGGCCATGGCCGCTGCCTTCAATTAACTCTAATCTGACGGATCCAACTTGCTCGGATATCTCCTTCGCCGAATCTTCGCCGCTGTGCCCGTGATGGGCGTCGTCGCGCTGTTCGTCTTCCTCCTCCTTCGCCTCACCCCCGGCGACCCCGCCGCGATCCTCGCCGGCGACAACGCCACCCCGGAGCGGCTGGAGCGCATCCGCACCTCGCTCGGGCTCAACGAGCCCCTGATCGTGCAGTTCATCACCTGGGTGAACAAGCTGCTGCACGGAGATCTCGGGACCTCGCTGATCTCCAACCTGCCCGTCATGAAGATGATCGGCCAACGCGTCGAGCCCTCGATCTCGATCGCGCTGTGCACCATCATCCTTGCCGTGATCGTGGCGGTGCCGCTGGGCGTGATCGCGGCATGGAAGCACGGCACCTGGATCGATCGCTTCGTGATGGGGCTATCGGTGCTCGGCTTCTCGGTGCCGGTGTTCGTGGTCGGCTATGTCCTGATCGAGGTGTTCGCGCTCGAATTGCGCTGGGTGCCGGTGCAGGGCTTCAAGAGCATCAGCGCAGGCTTCGGCGCGTTCTTCGAACGCATGATCCTGCCGACCTGTGCCCTCTCTTTCATCTATATTGCCCTGATCGCGCGCATGACGCGCGCGGCGATGCTGGACGTGCTCGGCGAAGACTACGTCCGTACCGCACGTGCCAAGGGCATCAACGAGGTCGCCGTGATGATGCGGCATGCGCTGCGCAATGCCGCCGTGCCCGTCATCACCGTGATCGGCACCGGTTTTGCGCTTCTGATCTCGGGCGTCGTCGTCACCGAGAGCGTGTTCAACATCCCCGGCATCGGCCGTCTCACCGTGGATGCGGTGCTGGCGCGCGATTATCCGGTGATCCAGGCGATGATCCTGCTGACGTCGCTGATTTATGTCGTCGTCAATCTTCTCATCGACGTCGCCTACACCCTGCTCGATCCCCGGATCCGGTACTGAGGCAAGGAATTAAGGACAACCATGTCGGTCGATACCCTTCCCCAGTCGTCCATCCCGATCACGTCGCCGCTGCGGCCGCGCTTCGGATTCCTGACCTCGACGCCGATCATCGCCACGGCGACGGTCCTGCTCACGCTGCTCGTGCTGATCTCGATCCTCGCGCCGCTGATCGCGCCGCATGATCCGATCCAGCTGGCGCCATCGCAGCGATTGAAGCCGGCGTCCGCGCAGTTCCTGCTCGGCACCGACGCCTATGGCCGTGATCTGGCCTCGCGCGTCCTCTATGGCGGCCGCATCTCGCTTCTGATCGGTATCGGCTCGGCAATCCTCTCGATCGTCATCGGGCTCGCGATCGGCCTCGTCTCCGGCTTCTTCAAGCTCGTCGACGCGGTGCTGATGCGGGTCATGGACGGCTTGATGGCGATGCCCAGCATCCTGCTCGCGATCGCCGTGGTTTCGCTGTCCGGCGCCAGCATCTGGACGGTGCTGATCGCGATTACCATTCCCGAGATCCCGCGCGTGGCCCGCCTGGTCCGCTCGGTCGTGCTGTCGGCGCGCGAAGAGCCTTATGTAGAAGCCGCGATCTCGGTCGGTTCGTCCCTGCCGAAGATCATGTGGCGCCATCTGGTGCCGAACACGGTCGCGCCGCTGATCGTCCAGGGCACTTATGTCTGCGCCAGCGCCATCCTGACCGAGGCGATCCTCTCCTTCCTCGGCGCCGGCATCTCGCCGGAAACGCCGACCTGGGGCAACATCATGGCCGAGGGCCGCCAGTACTTCCAGATCAAGCCGTCGCTGATCTTCTGGCCCGGCCTTCTGCTCTCGATTGCCATCCTCAGCATCAACCTGATCGGCGATGCCGCCCGCGACGCCCTCGATCCGCGCATGAAGCAGCGGGAAGGCAAGTGAGACAATCCAACATTGTCATTCCGGGTGCGCCTCCTGGCGCGAACCCGGAATCCATTTCATCACGTGTGCTGCGGCCCGATGGATTCTCTGGTGCGCAATTGCGCACCGTAGCTCGCGACTTTGTCGCGCCCCGGGATGACGGAGAAAATTGACGTGACCAACACCATCCTCGACATCAACAACCTCGTGGTCTCCGTCGGCAAGAAGCCGGGCGGACCGAAGATCATCGACGGCATCTCGATCCAGGTCCGCGAACGTGAAACGCTGTGCCTCGTCGGCGAAAGCGGCTCGGGCAAGTCGGTGACCTCGCTCACCACGATGGGCCTGTTGCCGAAGGGCACGCTGGTGCCCACCGCCGGCAGCGTCAAGCTGGTCGGCGAGGAGATCCTCACCGCGACCGACCGCCGTCTGCGCCAGCTTCGGGCCACGCAGATGGCGATGATCTTCCAGGAGCCGATGACCGCGCTCAATCCGGTGGTGCCGGTCGGCCGCCAGATCGACGAGGTGCTGCGCGCGCACACCAGTCTCGACGCCAGGGCGCGCAAGAAGCGCATCCTCGACATGATGGAGCAGGTTCGCCTGCCCCAGGTCGAGCGCATCTTCGCCTCCTATCCGCACCGCCTCTCCGGAGGCCAGCGCCAGCGCATCATGATCGCGATGGCGCTGGTGCTGGAGCCGAAGCTGCTCATTGCCGACGAGCCGACCACCGCGCTCGACGTCACCACGCAGAAGCAGATCCTGACCCTGATTCGCGACCTCCAGCGCGATCACGGCACCGCGGTGCTGTTCATCACCCACGACATGGGCGTGGTGGCCGAGATCGCCGACCGCGTCGCCGTGATGCGTCAGGGCCGGCTGGTCGAGACCGGCCCGCTCGAGACCGTGCTGCGCAATCCGACCATGGAATACACCCGCAATCTGCTCGCAGCGGTGCCGAGCCTGGTGCCGCGGGCGCCGCGCGAGGACAGCCGCGAGCCCGTGGTGCTGGAAGCCAACGAGCTCAGCAAGGTCTACAAGGAGCGCGCGTTCTTCGGCAAAGGCCGCGAGGTCGTCGCCGCCGACAAGGTGACGCTGACGCTGCGCAAGGGCCGCACGCTCGGCATCGTCGGCGAAAGCGGCTCCGGCAAGTCGACGGTGGCGCGCTGCATCGTCCGCCTGATCGATCCGACCTCCGGCGGCGTGCGCCTCGCCGGCCGCGAGATCGCCGACATCTCGCGTCGCCTGCTGCAGCCGCACCGGCAGAAGATCCAGATCGTGTTCCAGGATCCCTACCGCTCGCTCAACCCGCGCATCACCGTCGGCGAGAGCATCGCCGAAGGCCCGATCAATTACGGCGTCTCGCATGCCGACGCGATGAAACGCGCCCGCGAACTGCTGGAGCTGGTCGGCCTGCCGGCCGACGCCGTGTCGCGCTATCCACACCAGTTCTCCGGTGGCCAGCGCCAGCGTATCGCTATCGCGCGCGCGCTCGCGCTCGATCCCGACGTGCTGGTCGCGGACGAGGCCGTCTCGGCGCTCGACGTTTCGGTGCAGGCACAGGTGCTGGAACTCCTGGACGAGATCCAGAATCGGCTCGGCATCGCGATCCTGTTCATCACCCACGATCTGCGCGTCGCAGCACAGATCTGCGACGAGGTCGTGGTGATGCAGCACGGCCGCGTGGTCGAACAGGGCCCCGCCGCCGAAGTGCTGACGCATCCGAAAGAGGACTATACAAGGGCTCTGCTGGAAGCAGCACCGGGCCGCGGCTGGGATTTCGCGAACTTCCGGCCGGTGTCGGAAGGTGTGGCGGCGAGCGCCTAAATTTCAGTCGTCATTCCGGGGCATCGCGAAGCGATGCGCCCGGAATCCATCGAACTGCAGAGTTTGCTGCACATGGTTTCTCGGGTGCGCAATTTCGCACCCTAGCTCGCGCCGAGGGGCGAACGCCGGAATGACGGCGGAGCAGCATTCCTAAAACGTCTTGACCCTATGCGCGGCGCGAGTGCGTCCCGCCTTGCTCTCTCCGCAGGGCCAAGGCTAACGTCCCCCCTCTTTGCGCACTGGACCAGATTGATGACACGCATCGCCGTCGGCGGCTTCCTGCACGAGACCAACACCTTCGCCCCGACCAAGGCGACCTTCGCCGATTTCCAGCACGGCGGCGGCTGGCCGGCGATGACGGAAGGTGCCGACGTCCTGAAGGTGATGCGCCGCATCAATGTCGGCCTCGCCGGCTTCGTCGACAGCGCAGAGGCCAACGGCTGGGAACTCGTTCCGACGATCGCCTGCGGCGCAAGCCCGTCGGCGCACGTCACCAGGGATGCCTTCGAGCGCATCGTCAAGGTGATGGTCGACGGCATCGCAGCCGCCGGCCCGCTCGATGCGGTCTATCTCGACCTGCACGGCGCCATGGTGACCGAGCATCTCGATGACGGCGAAGGCGAGATCCTGGCGCGGGTGCGCCGCGTCATCGGCAAGGACGTTCCGCTGGTCACCAGCCTCGACCTGCACGCCAACGTCACGCCCGAGATGATGGAGCACGCCGACGCGCTGATCGCCTACCGTACCTATCCCCATGTCGACATGGCCGAGACCGGCCGCGCCTCGGCGCGGCATCTCGCTCTGTTGCTGAATACGAAGCAGCGCTTCGCCAAGGCGTTCCGGCAATTGCCGTTCCTGATCCCGATCAGCTGGCAGTGCACCAACGACCAGCCGACCAAAGGCATCTACGAAAAGCTCGCCGCTCTGGAGACCGACGCGGTTCCGACGCTGTCTTTCGCACCGGGCTTTCCCGCCGCCGATTTTCGCGACTGCGGCCCGAGCGTGTTCGCCTATGGCAGGACGCAAGCGGACGCCGATCGCGCGGCCGATGCGATCGTCGAGCTGATCGAAAGCCACGAAGACGATTTCGACGGCAAGATCTGGTCGCCCGACGATGGCGTGCGGCACGCCATGGAGCTTGCGAAGGGCGCGAGCAAGCCGATCATCATCGCCGACACCCAGGACAATCCCGGTGCCGGCGGCGATTCCGACACCACGGGCATGCTGCGCGCACTGGTCCGCAACAGAGCGAGTGCGGCGACCGGCGTGATCTACGATCCGGCCTCCGCCAAGGCCGCGCATGACGCCGGCGTCGGTGCCACCGTGACGCTGTCGCTCGGCGGCAAGTCCGGCATTCCCGGCGACGAACCCTATACCGAGACCTTCGTGGTCGAAAACCTCTCCGACGGCCGCTTCATCGCGCCCGGCCCGTACTATGGCGGCCGCGAGATGGAGATGGGCCCCTCCGCTTGCTTGCGCATCGGCGACGTCCGCGTCGTCGTCTCCTCGCACAAGGCGCAGCTGGCCGACCAGGCGATGTACCGCTATGTCGGCATCGAGCCGACCGAGCAGAAGATTCTGGTCAACAAAAGCTCGGTGCATTTCCGCGCCGATTTCGAGCCGATCGCTGCGAGCCTGATGATCTGCGCCGCGCCCGGCGCAATGCCGGCCGACACCGCCACCCTGCCCTGGACGCGCTTGCGGCCGGGCATCCGCATCAAGCCGAACGGCTCCGTTTTCACGCCTCCCTCACGCTAACTGGACAGAACACATGCCCACGATCGATCGCATCGACGGCTACGCCGACGAGCTCACCGCCATCCGCCGCGACCTGCACGCCCATCCCGAGATCGGCTTCGAGGAAGTGCGCACCTCCGGCATCGTCGCCGACAAGCTGAAGAGCTGGGGCATCGAGGTGCATCGCGGCCTCGGCGGCACCGGCGTGATCGGCGTCATCAAGGGCAAGGGTTCCGGGAGCAAGCGTATCGGCCTTCGTGCCGACATGGACGCGCTGCCGATGGAAGAGAACACCAATCTCAAATGGAGCTCGAAAATCCCCGGCCGCTTCCACGGCTGCGGCCATGACGGCCACACCACCATGCTGCTCGGCACGGCGCGCTACCTCGCCGAGACCAGGAATTTCGACGGCACCGTGCACCTGATCTTCCAGCCGGCCGAGGAAGGTCTCGGCGGCGCCCGCGCGATGATCAAGGACGGCCTGTTCGAGAAGTTCCCCTGCGACGAGCTGTACGGCCTGCACAACGCGCCCGACCTCAACCACGGCGAGATCGCGATCCTGCCGGGACCTGCGATGGCCAGCGCCGACTTCTTCGACCTGCGCATCACCGGCTACGGCGCGCATGGCGCGATGCCCGAGCGCTCCAAGGACGCAGTGATCATCGCGACCACGCTGGCGCAGGCAATCCAGACCATCGTGAGCCGCAACGTCGAGCCGCTGCAGGCCGCCGTCATCTCGATCACGCAGATTCATGCCGGCTCGGCCTACAACGTCATCCCGGGCGATGCGCATCTCTGCGGCACCATCCGCACCTTCTCGAAGGAGGTCCGCACTCTGATTGCGGAACGCATCCGCACGATCTGCGCCGGCATCGCGAGTGCCTACGAATGCGTGATCGACGTCGACATCCGCGACACCTTCGACGTGCTGATCAACCAGGTCGAGCAGTCCAAGGTGGTCGAGGAGGTCGCGCGCACCATCGTCGATCCCGCCAACGTCATCACCCGCGCCCAGCCCAAGATGGGCAGCGAGGATTTCGCCGACATGCTGCAGACCATTCCCGGCGCCTATTTCTGGGTCGGCCATGACGGCTCGGTGCCCGTGCACAATCCCGGCTTCGTGCTCGACGACAAGATCCTGCCGATCGGCGCCAGCATGTTCGCCCGCATCATCGAGACCCGCATGCCGGTCGGCGCTCATGCCTAAGAAGAGCGCTGAAGAGGCGGTCACCTCGCTGCACGATCTGTCCGCGGTCGATCTGATCGCGGGCTATCGCGCCAAGCAATTCTCGCCCAGCGAGGTGCTGGAGGATTTGCTCTCGCACGTCGCTGCGTGGGAACCGCATCTGAAGGCGCTCTATGCATTCGATCCGGAAGGCGCGCGCGCGGCCGCCAAGGCCTCGACCGCGCGCTGGACCGGCGGCGAGCCATCCGGCGCGCTCGACGGCGTCCCCGTGACGGTGAAGGACAACATCGCGACCAGGGGCGTGGCGGTGCCGCTGGGCGCCGCCAGCGTCAAGCTCGTCCCGGCCGAGAAGGACGCCCCGCCCGCCGCGCGCCTGCGCGAGGCAGGCAGCATCATCTTCGCCAAGACCACGATGCCCGATTACGGCATGCTGTCCTCCGGGCTCTCCTCTTTCCACGCACTCGCGCGCAACCCCTGGGACCTCTCCAAGAATCCCGGCGGCTCCAGCGCGGGTGCCGGCGCTGCGGCGGCAGCGGGCTATGGTCCCCTGCATCTCGGCACCGACATCGGCGGCTCGGTCCGCCTGCCCGCGGGCTGGTGCGGCCTCGTCGGATTGAAGCCGAGCTTCGGCCGCGTGCCGATCGATCCGACCTATGTCGGGCGCGTCGCCGGTCCCATGACCCGCACCGTCGACGATTGCGCGCTGATGATGAGCGTGATCGCAAAGCCCGACCGGCGCGACGGCATGAGCCTGCCGGCCGAGCCGCTGAACTGGAAGGGGCTGGAAAAATCGCCACGCAAATTGCGCATCGGCCTGATGCTCGATGCCGGCGTCGGCCTGCCGGCTGAAAAGCCGGTGCGGGAGGTCGCGGTGAAGGCCGCAAAGGCGTTCGAGTCCGCAGGCGCCGTCGTCACCGAGGTCGACGGTATCCTCACGCGCGAGATGCTCGATGGTCTCGACAACTTTTGGCGCGCGCGGATGTGGGACGATCTGTCGAAGCTGATGCCGGCCGAACAGGCCAAGGTGCTGCCCTATATCTTCAAATGGGGCGAGTCCGGCGCCAAGCTGTCCGGCGTCGATGTTATCCGGGGCTTCAACCAGACCATGGCGATCCGCGCAGCGGCCGGAAAGCTGTTCTGCGAGCTCGACTATGTGATTTCGCCGACCGCGCCCAACGTGAACTATCCGGCGGACTGGGCCTCGCCCACCAACGATCCGATGAGGCCGTTCGAGCACATCTGCTATACCGTACCGTGGAATATGTCGGAGAACCCCGCGGTCTCCATCAACGGCGGCTTCGACGCCGCGGGTTTCCCCATCGGCGTGCAGATCGTCGGTCGCCGCTTCGACGACATCGGCGTGCTCGGCTTGGCCAAGGCGTTCGAGGGGCTGCGCGGAGCGCAGAAGCCCTGGCCCAGGCCGCCGACAAAATAACTGCACCGTCGTCATTCCGGTTTGCGCCCACTTGGCGCAAGCCCGGAATCCATTCGTCGGCACTACTGATGCCGAAAGATGGATTCCCAGGTGCGCAATCGCGCACTGGAGCTCGCGCTTCGCGCGCCCCGGAATGACATGCTAAAGAGGTCCACAAAGATAAAAGGAAGGAAACCACCGATGGCGTATGAGACGATCAAATACGAGGTCGCCGAGCAGATCCTCACCATCACCCTGAACCGGCCCGACAAGCTCAACGCCTTCAACGCGCAGATGCAGGCAGAGCTGATCGACGCATTCGAGGCCGCCGACAAGGACGACAACGTCCGCGCCATCATCGTGACAGGCGCCGGCCGCGGTTTTTGCGCGGGAGCGGATTTGTCCTCCGGTGCCGATACGTTCGACCGCGATGCGCGGCGCGGCCCCGTGAAGCGCCTCGCCGACGGAACGGTGGACTACAGCGATCCCCAGGTGCGCGACGGCGGCGGCCAGGTGACCTTGCGCATCTTCAAGTGCCTGAAGCCTGTCATCGCTGCCGTGAACGGACCCGCGGTCGGCATCGGCGTCACCATGCAGCTCGCCATGGACATCCGCATCGCCTCGGACGCCGCGCGGTTCGGCTTCGTCTTCTCCCAGCGCGGCATCGTGCCGGAGGCCGCCTCGAGCTGGTTCCTGCCGCGCATCGTCGGCATCTCGCAGGCGCTGGAATGGTGCTATTCGGGTCGTGTCTTCCCGGCCCAGGAAGCCCTCGCCGGCCGTCTCGTCAGCAAGGTCGTCGCCCCCGATGACCTGCTGCCGACCGCCCGCGCGCTCGCCAAGGAATTCGCGGCGAAGACCGCGCCGGTATCGGTCGCGCTGATCCGCCAGATGATGTGGCGCATGATGGGCGCCGACGATCCCATGGAAGCCCACAAGGTCGACAGCCGCGGCATCTACGCCCGAGGACGTTCCGACGACGTCAAGGAAGGCGTGGTGTCGTTCCTGGAGAAGCGCCCGGCGCAATTCAAGGACAAGGTGTCCAGCGACATGCCGGACTATTTCCCGTGGTGGACGGAGCGGGAATACAAGTAGGCTTTGTAGGGTGGGCAAAGGCGCTCTTGCGCCGTGCCCACCATCCATCAGTGATGGCAGAAGTGGTGGGCATGCTTCACTTTGCCCACCCTACGGCACGTCAACAAGGCACCGTCACTCCATCACTCGAGTCCCCGCCTTCGCGGGGAATGACGGCCTCACTCCATCACCAGCGCCACGCGCCCGATCGCCTTGCGGTCGAGCAACAACCGCATCGCCTTCGCATAGTCTTCCAGCGGCAGACGGTGTGAAACGTTGGGGCGCAGCTTGCCCTCCTCCGCCCATTGCAGCAGCGCCTTCAGGCGCACCTCTCCCAGCGCAGGGTTTTTTCGCACCGCTTCGCCGGCGCGCACCCCGAGCACGCTGGCGCCCTTGATCAGCAGCAGGTTGGTCTTGGCCGAACCGATGCCGCCGGTGAAGCCGATCACCAGGAGGCGCGCGCCCCAGGCGATGCAGCGCATCGAGTCTTCGAAAACCTGGCCGCCGACGGGATCGAACACGACGTCCGCGCCGCGACCGTCGGTGATGCGCTTGACGGCATCGCGAAACGGCTCACGGTCATAGCGGACGATATGATCGGCGCCGCGCGCCCGGGCGATGGCGAGCTTCTCGTCGCTGGAGGCGGTCGCGATCACGGTCGCGCCCAGCATCTTGCCGATCTCGACGGCGGCAAGACCGACGCCGCCACCGGCGCCATGGACCAGCAGCACCTCTCCCGGCTCGATCCGGCCGCGATCGATCAGCGCATGATAGGCCGTGCCATGGCCGGCGAGATAGGTCGCAGCCTCGGCGTAGTCGAACGTCGACGGCATTGGCGTGAGCTGGGACGGCGTGACCACCGCTTCGTCGGTGAACGCGCCGTGCCGCATCTTGACGATAACCTTGTCGCCGACGGCAACACCTTTCGCCTCGGTGCCGATCTCCGTGACGTCGCCGGCGGCTTCCATGCCGGGCGTGAACGGCAGCTCGGGCTTGAGCTGATATTCGCCAGCGGCCATCAGCACGTCGGGAAAGTTCAGGCCGGCGGCGCGGATCTTGACCCGCACCTCGCCCGGCTTCAGGGCGCGCGACGGAAACTCTTCCAGCCGCAAGGTTTCGGGCGCGCCGAGCGCGCGACAGACGATGGCGCGTACCATCAGGCCGCGCTCGCCTTGCCGCGCAGCAATGCCTCGCGGATCAGCGGCAGCCGGTCATTGCCGAAATACATGTCGGTCTTGTTGACGAAGATCGTCGGCGAGCCGAAGCCGCCGCGGGTGACGACCTCTTCCGTATTCGCCTTGAGCTGATCCTTGATCGCTTGCTCCGAGATGCCGGCGAAGAATTTTGCCTCGTCGAGGCCGACCTTCTTGCAGATCTCGGCGAGCACCGCGTCCTGCGAGATGTCCTTGTCCTCGCCCCAATAGGCCTCGAACACTGATGTCGCGAACGGCACCATGTCTCTGTCCAGCCAGATGCAGCCGCGCATCGCCTTGACGCTGTTCACCGGAAACACCGTCGGCGGCATCTTGATCGACAGGCCGGCCGAGCGCGCCCAGTCGGCGAGGTCCTTCTTCATATAGCGCGCCTTCAGCGGTACCGGCTTCTCGCGCTGCGCGTAGACGCTGGGGTTGACCGTGTTGAAGATGCCGCCGACCAGGATCGGCCGCCAGACGATCTCGACGTCCAACTCCCTGGCGAGCGGCTGGATGTTGTGGAAGGCGAGATAGGTCCATGGGCTGGAGCAGTCGAAGAAGAATTCGATCATGGCGTTTCCTTTGTGCTCTCGTCATTCCGGGGCGCGTCCTCTTGGGCGCGAGCCCGGAATCCGTTTTGCAGCATTCGCTGAAGCTCGATGGATTCCGGGCTCGCGACTTCGCCGCGCCCCGGAATGACGGCGTGGCCGTCACTTCTTTCCCAGCAGCTCCTTAGCCTTCTGCCCGAACATGATCTTGCGTGATTCCTCGTCGAACGGCTCTTTCACGAACTTGCCGATCGCCAGTCCCGCCTGTACTTGAGGCCTGGCGCGGACCTCGGCATACCAGCGTTTGATGTTCGGGAAGTCATCGAGCGTAAAGCCCTGTGCCTTGTGGGTCATGGTCCACGGGAAGCAGGCCATGTCGGCTATGGAATAGTCGCCGGCGACATAGGCCCCGGTCTTCTCCAATTGCCGGTCGAGCACGCCGTAGAGCCGCGCCGCCTCGTCGCGGTAGCGCTCGATCGCATAGGGGATCTTCTCCGCCGCATAGAGCGCGAAATGCCCGTGCTGGCCGAGCATCGGCCCGAGGCCGGCCATCTGCCACATCACCCACTGGATGGTGGCGGAACGTCCGCGCAAGTCGGCGGGCAAGAAACGTCCGGTCTTCTCCGCGAGATAAATCAGAATGGCGCCGGTCTCGAAGACCGGGAACGGCCCGCCGCCGTCGGCGGGTGCGTGATCGACGATCGCGGGGATGCGGTTGTTCGGGGAGATCGCCAGAAAGTCGGGGCTGAACTGCTCGCCGGTACGGATGTTGACGGGCTTCACGACGTAGGGAAGCCCGAGTTCCTCCAGCATGATCGAGATTTTCCAACCGTTCGGCGTCGGTGCGTAATGGAGGTCGATCATGACCTTTCCCTTGGTATTTCCCTTGGCATTTCCCATTGCCGCGCTGGAAGAGAGAGCGACTTTCGTTGTTCTGTACCTCGACGTTAGGACATGGCAGGAAGGGGCGCAACACAACCCGCCGGAGGGCCGCCATGCTGTTTCCAACCACGATCGCCGGCTCCTTGCCGAAGCCGGAATGGCTCGCCGAGCCCAACATGCTCTGGGCGCCCTGGAAGGCGCAAGGCGACGAGCTGCTCCGCGCCAAGCGCGATGCCACGCTGATCTGGCTGAAGATCCAGGAGGACGCCGGCATCGACATCCTCACCGAGGGCGAGCAGGCCCGGCAGCATTTCGTGCACGGCTTCCTGGAAAAGATCGAAGGCATCGATTTCGCGCACAAGGTCGAGATGGGCATCCGCAAGGACCGCTACAAGGCGATGGTGCCGCAGGTGGTCGCCCCGCTGCGGCTCAAGGATCGCGTCCACGCCTTCGAGGCGCGCGTGGCGCGCACGCACACCAAGCGGAAACTGAAGTTCACCCTGCCCGGCCCGATGACGATCATCGACACCATTGCCGACCGCTACTACGGCGACCGCGTCAAGATGGCGTTCGCTTTCGCTGAATTGTTGAACGAGGAGGCCAAAGCGCTGCAGGCCGACGGTGTCGATCTCGTGCAGTTCGACGAGCCCGCCTTCAACGTCTACATGGACGAGGTCAACGACTGGGGCATCAAGGCGCTGGAGCGTGCTGCGCAGGGGCTGACCTGCACCACCGCCGTGCACATCTGCTACGGCTACGGCATCAAGGCCAACACGGACTGGAAGGAGACGCTCGGCACGCAATGGCGGCAGTACGAGCAGATCTTTCCAGCGATCGACGCCAGCCCGATCCAGCAGGTCGCGATCGAATGCCGCAATTCGAAAGTGCCGCTCGACCTGCTCGCGCTCCTGAAGAACAAGGTCGTGCAGGCCGGCGTGATCGACGTCGCCAGCGACACGGTCGAGACGGCCGAGGATGTCGTGAAGGTGATCGACGCGGTGTCGAAATTCGTGCCCAAGAGCAACATCATCGCCACCACCAATTGCGGCATGGCGCCGATGCGGCGCGAGATCGCCGAAGCCAAGCTGATGGCACTTGGCGCCGGCGCCGCGCTGGCGCGCGAGAAGCTGGGATAATGGCGGGGGCCCACGGGCCGCTCGGCTAGTCCAGAACGGTGGGATGCAGTGCCGGTTGATAGCCGGCACTCAGCGCCCGCAATGTCGACGGAGGCGTCAGCAGCATTGGGCTCTCAAGCTCGTTGCCGGCGCGGTCATAGCCGGCTGGCGACCATCGCCATGGCCGACCCTTCGCCATCAGAAAGCTTTCCTCGCCCTGCTGCACCATCGCGCCGTCGGGCAATTGCGCCAGCGGCATCGGCAGCGCGTGCAGCCGCTTCTTGCCGCGATCGAGACGCTCGCGATGCAGTTCGGCGTCCATCGCCTTTGCACTCACCTTGCTCGCGCCATTGCCACTCTGCCATGCCGCGCGGAAGCGGTTGGCATCGTCGCGGCGGCAGAAGAAGCAGGGTCGGTGTCCCGCGGCGAAGGCGGTGGCTTCGTCGAGAAAGAACAGCTCGGTCCAGCTCCGCCGCGCCATCACTGGCCGCCGCCAGCCGCGGAATTCGCACAGGCAGGTGATCCAGGCCGGCGACGACCAGCGCTTGTTCAGCAGCGTCTTCGTCGCGGGATCGTGGATGATGCCGCGATTGCCGGTGAACAGGCCGCGATGCGGGGTGGCCACGATGTCGCCGGTGGGCGTGACTCGGTTCTGCAGGGGCATGGCTGCCTCCACCGGTCATTGCGAGAAGCGCGGCGACGAAGCAATCCAGACGATGTCCGCCAATGCATTGCTGGGTTGCTTCGCTTCGCTCGCAATGATGAGCGTGATCACGCCGCGCCGTCGCGCAGCGGCGGGTGGTAGGACAGCGCGGTGTCCCAGGGGAAGAAGATCCAGGTGTCCTGGGAGACTTCGGTGATGAAAGTATCCACCAGCGGCCGCCCCATCGGCTTGGCGTAGACGGTGGCGAAATGCGCGTCGGGCAGCATCTTGCGCACCATCCTGCCGGTCTTGCCGGTGTCGACGAGGTCATCGACGATCAGCAGCCCCTTGCCGGTGCCGCCGCCGAGCTTCATGGCCTGTTCCGAAATGCCCTTGAGGACCTGGAGCTCGCCCTGCTTGTCGTGGTCGTAGCTGGCGATGCAGACCGTATCGATGACACGTACGCCGAGCTCGCGCGCCACGATCGCCGCCGGCACCAGGCCGCCGCGCGTGATCGCGATGACCGCATGGAACGGGCCGACCTCGTTGAGCCGCCAGGTCAGCGCCCGGCAATCGCGGTGGAACTGGTCCCACGAGACCGGGAAGGCCTTGCCCGCCCGCTCCTGTGCGCTCAGTTCCGGTGCTTCACCAGCCATTGTCGTCTCCTGCTTCGCCTGCCGGCAAATTCCCTGCTAACGGTTGATGTTCAATCCCGCCAGCATTTCCTTCACCGCGGCCATGGCTGCCGCGAGCTTGTCCGCATCGCGCGAGCGCACCACGAGGTTGGTATTCGGCTTCTGCTCCTCGTCCATGAAGGGATAGCTGCCGATGATGGTGTCGGGATGGGCGGCGGCAATCGCGCGCAAGGGGCTGCCGATGTCGCCTTCGCGCGCGTTGGCGCGGACCGATTCGGAGAGCATGCGCACGCCGGATTTCAGCCTGGGCGAGACGATGTCCATCATCGCCTGCATGATCGAGGGCACGCCCGCCATCACGATGACATTGCCGATCTTGAAGCCGGGGGCGAGAATGGTGGCGCTCTGGATCAGCTCGGCACCGTCGGGAATGCGGGCCATGCGCAGGCGGGCCTCGTTGAGATCCTGCTCGCTCCAGCGCTCCTTGAAGCGGGCGACCACCTCCGGGTGATGGTCGATGCCGACCCCGAACGCCTTGGCGACGCTGTCGGCGGTGATGTCGTCATGGGTCGGGCCGATGCCGCCGGTGGTGAAGACATAGGTGTAACGATGCCGCAGGGCATCCAGGGCAGCGATGATGTCGGACTCGTCGTCGGAGACGACCCGGACTTCCTTCAGGTCGATGCCGATATTGGTGAGGTATTCGGCGATGAAGCCGATATTTTTGTCCTTGGTCCGGCCGGACAGGATTTCATCCCCGATGACCAGAATGCCCGCCGTGACGATCTCGCTCATGCCTTAAGTCCCTCACCTCTGGTCTCGACTTTGCCGAGGTAACGCGTTGAAGTCACGCGGTTTTGCTACCGAAATAAGCAGTCCTCAGCCATTTTTTCAGGCAGGCCGCCAAGCATCCCCGGCAAATGCCCTCTCTCCATGCTTATCGCGCTGGCCCGCCCCTTGCTACCTCCTCAAAGTCATGCACTCTTGCCGCATGGCCCGGGAGACACGTCGGAATCTATGGCAGTCGCGTTTGACGAAATGAATATTCCGGGTGGGGACCTCCGCCCCGCCTATCAGGAGCTGGCACGCTGGCTCAAGGAGACGCCTCCCGAGGCGCTCGAATATCGCCGCCAGGAAGCCGAGCTCCTGTTCCGCCGCATCGGCATTACCTTTGCGGTCTATGGCGATTCCGAATCGACCGAGCGCCTGATCCCGTTCGACGTCATCCCGCGGATCATGTCCGGCAAGGAATGGGGGGTGCTCGAAAAGGGGCTGAAGCAGCGCGTGAAGGCGCTGAACATGTTCCTGCGCGACGTCTACCATGGCCGCGACATCCTCCGCGCCGGGATCGTGCCTGAAGATCTGATCTTCCAGAACCCGGTGTTCCGGCCCGAGATGAACGGCCAGCAGGTACCGCACGACGTCTACGTGCACATCGCCGGCATCGACATCGTCCGGGTCGATTCCAACGACTTCATCGTGCTGGAGGACAATGCGCGGACGCCGTCCGGCGTGTCCTACATGCTCGAGAACCGCGAAATCATGATGCGGCTGTTTCCGGATCTGTTCGCCCGCCACAGGGTGGCGCCGGTCGAGCGCTATCCGGACGAGCTGCTCTCGGCGCTCCGCTCCGTCGCGCCGCTCAGCGCCTCGGGCGAGCCGACCGTCGCCCTGCTCACCCCGGGCGTCTACAACTCGGCCTATTACGAGCACTCCTTCCTTGCCGACAAGCTCGGCATCGAGCTGGTCGAGGGCCGCGACCTCATCGTCAAGAACAACGAAGTCTTCATGCGGACGACGGAAGGGCTGAAACGGGTCGACGTGATCTATCGCCGCGTCGACGACGACTTCCTCGATCCCCTCACCTTCCGCCCCGATTCCGCGCTCGGCGTGCCCGGGCTGATGTCGGCCTATGCGGCCGGCAACATCACGCTCGCCAACGCCGTCGGCACCGGCATCGCCGACGACAAGGCGATCTACTCCTACATGCCTGACATCGTGAAGTTCTATCTCGGCGAGGAGCCGGTCCTGAAGAACGTGCAGACCTGGCGCTGCCGCGAGTCGAAGGACCTCGCCTATGTGCTGGATCATTTGAGCGAGCTCGTCGTCAAGGAGGTGCACGGCTCCGGCGGCTACGGCATGCTGATCGGGCCCGCCGCGACCAAGGCAACGATCGAAGCGTTCCGCGAGAAGCTCAAACGCGAACCTGAAGGCTTCATCGCGCAGCCGACGCTGGCGCTCTCGACCTGCCCGACCTGCACCGCGTCCGGCCTGGCACCTCGCCACGTGGATCTGCGGCCGTTCGTGCTGACCGGCAGCAAGAGCACCACGATCGTGCCGGGCGGGCTGACGCGCGTCGCGCTGAAGGAAGGCTCGCTCGTGGTGAATTCGAGCCAGGGCGGCGGCACCAAGGACACCTGGATTTTGGACGAGTAGAGAGATGCTGTCGCGTACCGCCGAAAACCTCTACTGGCTCGCCCGCTACGTCGAACGGGCCGAATATCTCGCGCGCACCATCGATGCGACGCTACGGGTCACCGCACTTCCCGCCGCCTATATCGGCAAGACCAACGAATGGGACTCGGCGCTGCTCACCGCCGGCGTCGCAGCCAGCTTCTATCAGACCTACGAGGAAGCCAACGAGCACAACGTCGTCGACTACCTCTCGTTCTCCGTGGACAATCCGTCCTCGATCCGGAACTGCATCGAGGCGGCGCGGCTGAACTCGCGCTCGGTGCGCACGGCGCTGACCAGCGAGATGTGGGACACGATCAACTCGGCGTGGATCGAGCTTCAGGCGGTCTGGAGCAAGGGCACCTCGACGCGCGAGGATTTGGCAAAGTTCCTGCGTTTCGTCCAGGAGACCTCGCTGCGCTTCGACGGCTCAGCCTATCGGACCATGCTTCGCAACGATGCCTACTGGTTCTCCCGGCTCGGCCTGCATCTGGAGCGCGCCGACAACACCGCGCGCATTCTCGACGTGAAGTATCACGTGCTGCTGCCCGAAGAGGAGCACGTCGGCGGCCCGCTGGACTTCTACCAGTGGAGCTCGATCCTGCGCTCGGTGTCGGCGCTGACGGCCTATCACTGGGTCTATCGCGAAACGCTCAAACCGTGGCTGGTCGCGGATCTGCTCATCCTCAACAGCACGCTCCCGCGCTCGCTGGCGAGCTGCTACGACAATCTCGTGCGCAATCTCGACCAGATCGGCGTTGCCTATGGCCGCCAGGGCCCGGCCCAGCGCCACGCCCGCGGCATCCGCAACCGGCTCGAACACAGCAATATGAACGACATCTTCCAGCATGGCGTGCATGAATTCATTCAGGAATTCATCACGGACAATTCCAGGCTGGGCGAAATCATCACGAAGCAGTATCTGATCTGATGTCCCTCGACTGACGGAATAGGGTACCGTCATGGCCGGCTCGTCCCGGCCATCCACGTCCTTGCTTTCGCGCGACGAGGAAGAACGTGGATGCCCGGGACGAGCCCGGGCATGACGATCTTCTTTGCGGCGACAGTCGGGCCCAACAACGAACGACACGGTCCACCATGCGCCTGCGAATCCTGCACACGACGACCTATCGCTACGAGCCGCCGGCCACCAGCGTGATCCAGATCCTGCGCATGACCCCGTGCAGCCATGACGGGCAATATGTTGCGGAATGGCAGATCGACGTCTCCACCGATACCAGGCTCGATGCCCACGAGGACGCGTTCGGCAACGTCACCCATGTGCTGTCCTGCGGGCCCGTCGGCGACATCAAGATCACCGCCGAAGGCCTGATCGAAACCCACGACACCGGCGGCGTGCTGCGCGGTACCGACGAGCGCTTCCCCGCGGGCATGTTCCTGCGCACCACCGACCTCACCTCGGCCAATCCGGCGATGATGGCGGTCGCGCGCCAGTTGCGCAGCGAGGCCGAGAGCGACACGCTCGGCTTCCTGCACACGCTGATGACGGAGATCAGCGATCACATGACGTTCGACGAGGACCCGACCAACAGCGGCACGTCGGCCGCCGAGGCGTTCACGCTCAAGCGCGGCGTCTGCCAGGACTATGCGCACATATTCATCGCCTGCGCCCGCACCAGCGGCGTGCCGGCGCGCTTCGTCTCCGGCCACTTCCTGCGCTCGGACGGCACGGTGCATCAGAACGCCGGCCATGCCTGGGCTGAAGCTTTCGTACCAGATCTCGGCTGGGTCGGCTTCGATCCCGCCAACTCCATCTGCGCCACCGATGCCCATGTCCGCGTCGCGATCGGGCTCGACTATCTTGGCGCAGCCCCGGTGCGTGGCACCCGCTATGGCGGCGGCGCCGAGACGCTGACGGTGGCGGTCAAGGTCGAGCAGGCCAGCCGCGGCGGGCCGTCGCAATCGCAATCCCAGCGACAGAGCTAGCACAGCCGTCCGAACCGCACCGGCCGTGCTACACTCGCGGGGATCAGACCTGTCCCTGCGAGGTACTCCATGGCAACCGTCAAGCTGCTTTCGGACGATGAGCTCTCTTCTGAGGCGCGCGCCGTCTTCGACGATATCCGCAAGGTGCGGAAGTCGGATTTCGTCAACAATTTCTGGCGCGCGCTGGCGCATGATCCGAAGACGCTGCGGAGGACGTGGGAGAGCATCAAGGAGGTCATGGCTCCCGGCGCGCTCGATCCCAAGGTCAAGGAAATGCTCTATGTCGCGGTGTCGATCGCGCATGGCTGCAGCTACTGCATTCACTCCCACACCGCCGCCGCGCGGTCCAAGGGCATGACCGAAGCCGAATACGCCGAGATGCTCGCCATCGTCGGCATGGCCGCGGAGACGAACCGGCTGGTCACCGCACTCGGCGTGCCGGTCGACGAGGCATTTCTGGTCGACGCGGCCGATTAGGTGCTGTCTCACTCTGTCATTCCGGGCTCGCGACATTGTCGCCCCGGAATGACGACCTCCCCGCGGGAATCGGGGGTTGGACCTGCCCCCGAAATTGGCTAGTAATTCCGCGCAAACGCGTTCGGGGACTGGAAATGACCTATTGTTGCGGAATCCTGGTTCGGGACGGTCTGGTGATGATCGCCGATACCCGCACCAATGCCGGGCTCGACAACGTCTCGACCTTCCGCAAGCTGCACATCTTCTCGAAGCCCGGCGACCGCATCATGGCGATCGCCAGCGCCGGCAACCTCGCCATCAGCCAGTCGGTGCTGTCGACGCTGACCGAAGGGCTGGAGGATCCCAACACGGGCGAGATCGAGACGCTGATGAACGCGCCGACCATGTTCCAGGCCGCCCAGCGCATTGGCCGGGCGATCCGGGCCGTGCACGCGACCGAGGGCCCCGCGCTGAAGTCAGAAGACGTCTCCTTCGACGTCTCGTTCCTGTTCGGCGGCCAGATCAAGGGCGCGCGCATGCGGCTGTTCATGGTCTACACCGCGGGCAACTTCATCGAGTGCACAACCGATACACCCTACTTGCAGATTGGCGAACACAAGTACGGCAAGCCGGTGCTCGACCGCGCCATGCATTACGACGTCGAGCTTTACGAGGCGCTGAAGACCGGCCTGATCTCGATGGACTCGACCATGCGTTCCAATCTCGGCGTCGGCCTTCCCATCGACGTGCTGGTGGTGCGCGCCGACGCCTGCGATGCCGACCTCAACCACCGCATCGAGGCTGGCGAGCCCTACTTCCACGACCTGCGCTCGCGCTGGTCGGCGGCGCTGCGCGCGGCGCACCAGAACATTCCGCGGCCGCCCTACAAGAACGAAAAAGAACCGAAAACCTGACAGCATGAGAAAAGGCAGGAAACGATGAGTGACGCAAAGAAGATTGCGCTGGTGACGGGCGCCGGCACCGGTGTCGGGCGCGCCGCGTCGCTGGCCTTGATGAACATCGGCTTCACCGTGGTGCTGGTCGGGCGCCGGCTCGACATGCTCGAGGAGACCGCAAAGCTCGGCCCCGCCGGCAAAAGCCTGTGCGTCACCGCCGACATGACCAAGCCGGACCAGATCGCCGCGCTGTTCGACAAGGTGAAGGCGACCTATGGCCGCCTCGACGTGCTGTTCAACAATGCCGGCATGGGCGCACCCGCCGTGCCGTTCGAGGATCTCAGCCTCGAGCAGTGGCAGGCGGTGGTGAACACCAACCTCACCGGCCCGTTCCTGTGCACCCAGCACGCCTTCCGCATCATGAAGGACCAGAGCCCGCGCGGCGGCCGCATCATCAACAACGGCTCGATCTCAGCGCATGCGCCGCGCCCGTTCTCGGCGGCCTACACCTCGACCAAGCACGCCATCACCGGCCTGACCAAGGCCAGCAATCTCGACGGCCGCATGTACGACATCGCGGTCGGCCAGGTCGACATCGGCAATGCCGCAACGCCGATGACCGACCGCATGGTCAACGGCCCCGGCGTGCTGCAGCCGGACGGCACCACCAAGCACGAACCGCGCATGGACGCCAAGGCGGTCGGCGATGCCGTCGCCTACATGGCCGGCCTGCCGCTCGACGCCAACGTGCTGACGATGACGGTGATGGCGACCAAGATGCCGTTCGTCGGACGCGGCTGACGCTAAATTTGCGAAAACGACCCCATGCACAGTAGGGATCTCATTGATTCCTCTGTGCTTTTTCCGCAGCTTTTTGAGACGATTCAGCTCTCTGGTCTCGTGTCCCGAACGGGGCGCGGCATGCAATGACGCGCTGCTGAGCCGTGGCCCATGCCCTCCCCGATCTCGTGGATGGCCTTCCGGGTCCTGGCTCTGCGCCGCAACGCAAATGCGTTGCCGCTTGTCGGGACACAAGTCTTCCCCTACTCCAGGCTTTCCACCTTGCGCAGGCTCGGAAACAGCTTCATCCACAACAGCGCCACCGCAACCGTGGCGACGCCGCCGAGCACGGCGGCCGGCATGGCGCCGAGCAGCGCGGCGGCCACCCCGCTTTCGAACTGGCCGAGCTGGTTCGAGGCGTTGATGAAGAGGAAGTTCACCGCGCCGACCCGGCCGCGCATCTCGTCGGGCGTGGACAGCTGCACCAGCGAGAAGCGGATCACGACGCTGATCGTATCGGCGGCGCCGAGCACGGCGAGCGACAGCACCGACAGCCACATCCAGGACGACAGCGCGAACACGATGGTGGCGAGGCCGAACACGATCACGGCCTGGAACATTCGCAGGCCCACGTGCCGTGAGATGGCGTAACGCGCCAGCACCATGGTCATCATGAGCGCGCCGACTGCGGGCGCGGCGCGCAGCACGCCGAGCCCGACCGGGCCGGTCTGCAGGATGTCGCGGGCATAGATCGGCAGCAGCGCGGTGACGCCGCCGAACAGCACCGCAAACAAATCGAGCGAGATGGTACCGAGGATCGCCGGATTGCTGCGGATGAAGCGGACTCCGGCAAAGATGTTGTCCGAATCCGTTCCCTCCTTCGCGACGGCCTGCGGGCGCGGCCGGATGAAACCGGTCAGGAACATTCCCAAAATCCAGAACAGCACCATCATGGCATAGGCCAGATGCGGAGCGACCGCATAGGCGAAGCCGCCGAGCGCGGGCCCCGTGATGGTCGCGACCTGCGCTGCGCCGCTGGAGACGGCGGTGGCGCGCTGCAGCGAGCCCTGCGGCGCGATCAGCGGCAGCAGCGCCGCCGTGGTCGGGCTCTCGAACGCGCCTGCAATGCCGAGCACGAAGGTCGCGATGAAGATCTGCACCTCGCCGACTGCGCCGAGATAGGTGATGATTGCGAGATAGAGCGCGGTCGCGGCCTCGGCGAGCTGGCAAAGCTGGACCACGCGCTTGCGCTCATAGCGGTCCGCGGCATGACCGGCGACGAACACCAGGAGCGCGGTGGGCAGGAACTGAACGAGGCCGACCATGCCGAGATCGAAGGCCGAGCCGGTGAGATCGTAGATCTGCCAGCCGATCGCGACCGCCGCGATCTGGCTGGAAAAGCGCGACAGGCTGCGCGAGAGCACGAAGAACAGGAAGGCGCGGTGGGTCAGGAGTTGGCCGGCGGTCACCGGCGGATTCACGGCTGCTGGCTGCTCTGGCATCGCCTGTTGGATCACCCCTGAGCGTCGCTCTCTTCGATACTTCCGCGTGGCTGACGCAGACCGGCTTGTCAACAGCGGGACGGCCAACACCATTCCCGGCATTGCCTTTGCAGCGCAGGCGCGGCCATAATCATTGAGGGTTTGGGGACATCATGCTGCGCCTGCAATCGGCACTCGGCATTTTCGCATTGCTGTTGATCGCCTTCGCGCTGGCGGAGAATCGGCGCGCCGTGTCGCTGCGACAGGCGGGCATCGGCCTCGTCGCAACCTTCGTCACCGCGATCGTGCTCATCAAGCTGCCGGTCGTCGCGCACGCTTTCGGCGCCATCAACGACGCTGTCGGTGCGATTTCCGCGGCCTCGCGTGCCGGCTCCGCGTTCGTGTTCGGCTATGTCGGCGGCGGCACCGTGCCTTTCGACGTCAAGGTGCCCGGCGCCGATTTCATCCTGGCATTCCAGGCGCTGCCGATCGTGCTGGTGATGAGCGTGCTGACGACGCTGCTGTTCTATTGGCGCGTGCTGCCGCCCGTTGTCCGCGGCATGGCCTGGCTGCTCGAGCGAACGCTCGGCGTCGGCGGCGCGGTGGGCCTCTCGACCGCCGCCAATATCTTTCTCGGCATGGTCGAGGCGCCGCTGTTCGTGCGGCCGTATCTGAATCAGATGACCCGCAGCGAATTATTCCTGGTGATGACCGGCGGGATGGCTGGCATCGCAGGCACCGTGCTGGTGCTCTACGCGACGCTGCTGGCGCCCCTCGTTCCCGATGCGGCCGCGCATTTCGTCATCGCCTCCGTGCTGGGCGCGCCGGCCGCGATCCTCGTCAGCCTGATCATGGTCCCTGAAACCTCCGACAGGCGCACCGGCGGAACGCTTGAGGATCCCCGCGTCGCAGGCAACCCCGAGATGGAGGTTACCAGCACGATGGATGCGATCGTGAAAGGCACCGGCGCGGGGATCGAGCTGCTGATCAACATCGTTGCCATGCTGCTGGTGCTGGTGGCGCTGGTCTATCTCGTCAACGCCATGCTCGGCCTGCTGCCGAATGTCGGCGGCGCCGCGATCTCGTTGCAGCGCCTGCTCGGTCTCGTGATGGCGCCGGTGTGCTGGCTGATGGGACTGCCTTGGGATCAGGCGATCACCGCCGGCAGCCTGATGGGCACCAAGACGGTGCTCAACGAATTGATCGCCTATGTCGACTTCTCGAAGCTGCCGCCCGACACGCTCGACCCGCGTTCGCGCCTGATCATGCTCTACGCCATGTGCGGCTTTGCCAACTTCGCGAGCCTCGGCATCATGATCGGCGGCCTGGGCGTGATGGCGCCGGAGCGGCGCGAGGAGATCAACGCGCTCGGGCTGAAGTCGATCATATCGGGGACGCTGACGACGTGCGTGATGGGCGCGGTGGTGGGAGTGCTGGCTTGATCCCGTAGTCGGAATGAGCGCAGGTATATCCGGGATCAGCTTCGCTCCTGGGAGACGTTCGCGGATGCCGCAGCGCCGGTCCGGGCTACGAACCGGTCATTCCGGTCGACTGCACAATTTCGACTTCTGCAGGATGCGGCGCACCTCGGCCAGCTTGGCACGGCAGGGCTCGACCGCCATGGCCTTCGCCTCGCTGGTTCGCCCCTGCGCCCACAGCAACACCGCCATCAAGCCCTGCGCACCGGAGCGCACCGGCCCACCCGCCACATCAGAAGCAGCGAGCGACAGGGCGGTCCGCGCCTCCGTCTCGGCGGCACCGAGGTTTGCTTGTTCCAGGAAGAAGACTGATCGGAACACGTGGGCCCGCGCATCTCTCGGGTAGCGGGTGACGAGATCGAGCGACCGGCTGACCATCTCGTCAGCCTTTGCCGGCACCTCCGACGCGCGGATATAATGCAGGGCATCGGCCATGTAGGACGCATAATGGACGGCGGCGAAACCGGCACAGATCAGTGATCCAAGGGATGCTGCAAGCAACGTCATGCCTGCGCTCCGCGGCAGGCTGTCATAGGACCAGAAGGCGAGCCAAGGCGTGATGGCAAGCGCGGCGCCGGCCACCGCACCCCCCGCATGGGCCAAATAATTGACATTGCCCGAGGCACCGAAGGCCAGCGGCAGCAATGCGGGCACTCCGAAAAAGAGCGACGTCTTCAATCGCGATAGGGTTTGATCGGCGTCAGCTTCGGGCTCGAAGCTCGCGACGAACAGTGCGGCGATGAGCCCGGTAATGGCACCGGACGCGCCGACGCCCACCGTGCCGGGGTCATTGCCCAGCAGAGAGCCGACCTCACCTGCCACTGCACTGGCGACGAAGATCAGCGCAAACCAGCCACGGCCGATCAGGGACTCCAACCTGACGCCGACGATGAACAACGCAACGCAGTTGCTGATGAGGTGCCATCCGCTGCCGTGCAGCAACGGCGCAAGGCCGATCCTCCACCACTCTCCTCGTCCGACAACGAGATCGTACCCGGAGGCGCCCTGAGCGATCAGCGAACGGACATCGAGGTCGCCGTCCCGCGCAACGTCGATGGCCAGACTGCGTTGCAGGGCGAAGATCAGCAGCAGGCCGAAAATCAGGCCAATGGTGAGAAAAGGGATATCGGCCAGAAGCTTGTTGTCGCCGAAAAGCCTCCCCTCGCTGGGAAAGGGCCGAGCGGGTTCACCCACGATCTCCGGAGCGATCGGCGCGGCGGCGGGTCGAAACGACGCTCTCGAGGGAGGCGGCGCGACGCCACGTCGGCCAAAAGTGTTGGTCGCCATGAAAGCATTCCTGCGTTTTCACAGCTTTGAGTTGACGGGAGAGGTCTTTTCGACTGGTTAGCGGTCACGCTGCTGGCCAGCTGAAACCATCCGACTGGTAATTGCGCAGTTTCTCAGGTCGGGTGCTTTTTAGCGATCGTAACGGAAATGCTGACGTGTGCTTGATGGGGCGCGGTGGTGGGAGTGCCGTCGTAGGTTTCTCCGGCGTCATTCCGGGGCGCGACGACGTCGCGAGCTCAACTGCGCAACTGAGAATCCATTGGGCCGCGTGTAGGACGTGAAATGGCTTTCCGGGCTCGCCCCGAGAGGCGCGCCCCGGAATGAGGGGAGAGCCCGTAGCCGGCCCCGATCAGAGGTCTCCCTCTTCCTTGGCCAGCGTCAGCAATCGAAGCGTCAGGAACGTGAACACCGCGATCGTCACCGCGACATCGTAGGCACCGAGCCCGACGGAGACGCCGATGGCACCGGTGGCCCACAAGCTCGCGGCCGTGGCGGTGCCGTGTACCGAATTGCCCTGCTTGAGGATCGCGCCGCCGCCAATGAAGCCGATGCCGGTAATGAGGCCCTCGATCACCTTGGCCATGCCGTCAGGCGAATGCACCAGGAGACTTTCGCTCGCCTGCACGAAGCCGCAGCTCGCCAGCGCGACCAGTGGAAAGGTGCGCAGGCCCGCGCTTCGCGCGCGCTTCTCGCGATCCCACCCGATCGGAACGGCAAGCGCAAACGCGGCCGCCAGCGCAACGACATGAACGCCGATGTTGAACCTGTCCAAAAGCAAATCCCCGAAACGAAAGCCGCCATCAATATCAAGCCGGCTGCAACGCGGGCAAACAGCTGATGGTTTCCTGACGGGCGAATATGTCGCATGCGGCGCGCAGGGATGCGTTTCGCGTGGCGCGCGCAGCCTGGATTGGCGCAGGCGTAATCCGAGCAGATCGCCTGCCAAATGCAATGTCCCGGATTGCGCTGCATCCGGGCTGCGAACCGGTTCGTCATTGCGAGCGAAGCGAAGCAATCCAGCAATGCGTCCGCGGAGATGGTCTGCATGGCGTCGCTCGCATTGACGGCGGAGGCGGAGAGCGACGACGGCGCCTACGCTTTCAACTCGACGGTCTTGAACTCCGCCGGCAGGATCACCTCCAGCAGTTCGACGTCATCCGAATAGTCCAAAATCATGTGCTTGATCTTCGGCGGTTGGGTCCAGGCGCTGCCTTCCTTCATCAAGGTCTCGCCCTGCCCGTCCATGTAGGTCTTCACCCAGCCCTTGAGCACGTAGACCATCTGGAAGTCGACGTCGTGAAAATGCAGCTTCGACACCTCGGCCGGATCGCAAGGACCTTGCAGGCGGATCACGTGCGCTTGCGCGAGGCCGCGGCTGGCGTCGGCGATGCCGAGGTCACGGTATTTCGCGTAAGCGCGCAGGCCATCGGCCTTGAAGTCTTCCTCGCGGTGATGGCTGATCGCGATGCGTTGCCGGGGGCGTGCGGGCTTCTTCGGAGGCACGATCGGTGCCTTTGCCTTCACCGCTACGCGCGCTGGAGATCGCGCTGCGGCCTCTATAACGCTGCGCTTCTTGACCGCAATCTTCGTTGCGGGTCTTGATGTCTTTTGCTTGGCCATTGTCTGCCTCCCTGATCTGAGCCGGCCCGCAGGACAGGCACAACCCGAAGGCAGACTATCCAGTCCCGTGTCAGGCGGCAATTGCCGGGCGCAGGTCTGACATCACGATGACCCCGATCGATCGTAGCTTGTCCGAAGCTGTCGTGGTGCGCGGCCGTCATCTCGTATTCGTTTTCCCGCTGAACTAATCTCGAACGGAGATTCTAGGGGAATGAATTCATGGGCAACAGCGTAGGCCAGCGTGCGTTTCAAAATGCCCGGCTTCAGAAACGGCAAAAGGCCGAAGTGCTGCCGCTGCTCGGGCACGCGCTTCAGCTCCACAAGATGGGGCTTCTTCCCGAGGCCCGGGCTGCCTATCGCCAAATCCTGCAGCTCGCGCCCAACCAATTCATGGCGCTGCACATGCTCGGGGCTCTGGAGTCCGATGCCAAGAACTATGATCAAGCCGAAATCCTGCTGAGCCGAGCGGTCGCCGCGGATCCGCGATCTGCCGATGCTCATATGAGCCTGGGCCTCGCGCTCAACGGGTTGCGGCGACACGACGAGGCTTGCGCGAGCTATCGAAGGGCCCTCGCCTTGCGGCCCAACCACGCCGCGACCCTCTCCAATCTCGGTAACGCGAGCGTGGCCCTCGATCTCCACGAGGAGGCGCTGCACAGCTATGACAAGGCGATCGCACTGAACGCAAACCTTGCCGAAGCCCATAACGGCCGGGGTTGGGCGCTGTGCCGTCGGCGCAACTATGACGAGGCCATCGCAAGCTTGAACCGCGCGCTGTCGATCAAGCCCGACTATGCCGCGGCGCTGGCGAACCGCGCGACGGCGTTACGGGAGCTTCAGCGATTTGACGAAGCGCTGGCAGACGGCAACCAGGCCATCGCGCTCGCTCCCGACGACGCCAATGGCTGGCTCGCCCGGGCCAGTGTCCTGCTCCAGATCCAGCAGATTGCCCAGGCGTCGCACGATTGCGAGCAGGCGCTCGCGATCGATCCCGATTCCATTCAAGCTCACCTGGTGCTGGGGCTTTGCCTCGCCGGACTTGGCCGGGTCGACGAAGCCCTCGCCAGTTTCGACAGAGCCCTCGCCATCCAGCCCGACCTGCAGAGCGCGATCTCCAACAAGATCTTCACGCTCGATTTTGCGGGGGACGCCACCGTCGAACGGCATCAGCAGGCGCGCCGGGAGTGGTGGGAGCGTGTCGGCGCGAAAATCGCTTCAGAGGCGGTGGCACCGCATGACAACAGCCGAGATCCGGATCGCCGCCTGGTGCTCGGCTATGTCTCGTCGGATTTCAATGCGCATTCGGCCGCGTTGATTTTCAAGCCGGTCCTTCAACACCACGACCGCACGCAGTTCGAGGTCGTGTGCTACGCCTGTTCGTCGAAAGTGGATGCGACGACCAGCGAATTTCAGGGGATTGCCGATCGCTGGCGCGACGCCTCGCAATGGACCGAAGATCGCCTCGCCGCCGAGATCCGCGCCGATGGCATCGACATCCTCATCGATCTGTCCGGCCATACCAGAGGAAACCGTCTCGGCGTATTTGCGCGCAAGCCGGCACCCGTGCAGGTCCATGGCTGGGGTCACGGCACCGGCACCGGCCTGCCGACGATCGATTATCTGATCTCGGACCCGGTCGCGATCCCCCTTGAGGTTCGTCATCTGTTTGCCGAGACCGTGGTCGACCTGCCGTGCTTCGTCACGCTGGCATCGCTGCCGATCGAGATTCCGCGGGCGCCAACGCCGGCGATCTCGAACGGCTTCGTCACCTTCGGCGTCTTCAACCGCATCAGCAAGATCTCGGACCAGGCCGCGCAAGTCTGGTCCAGGATTCTCCAGGGGGTGCCGGGTTCGCGACTGCTGGTCAAGGATGTTGCGCTGGACGACCAGCTGGTCCGCGAGAACCTGCTCGCGCGGTTCGAGGCTTGCGGAGTGCCGGCCGAACGCGTCGAGTTGCTCGGCGCGACCTTGCGAAGCGACCATCTGGCATCGTTCAATCGCGTCGACATCTGCCTCGACCCCTTCCCGCAGAACGGCGGTGTCAGCACATGGGAAGCCTTGCAGATGGGTGTGCCGGTGGTGGCGAAGCTCGGCAACAGCCTGCCCAGCCGTGCTGCCGGCTCCATCCTGACGGCACTCGGCCTGCCGGACTGGGTCACGGACAGCCATGAGGCGTATATCGACATCGCAACCCGCCGAGGCTCGGATATCAGCGAGCTCGATCGGTTGCGCCGCGAATTGCCCGAGAAGATCCGGACCGCAGCCGCCAGCAACCCGGTCTCATACGGGCGCGCAGTCGACGACGCCTATCGCGCGATGTGGAGACGCTATTGCGGCGCCGGCGCCTGATTGCCGTCTCAATGCAGCCGGAACACGCCATCCACGGCGCGCAACTCGGCCGGCTTGATCAGCTTGGAGTGCGCGACGGTGACCGAATGGAGGGGACCATCGAGCTTGTCCTGCCAGAACGCCAGGAAATCCTTCAGCGCCGGAAACTTCGGAAACATGTCGTAGTCCTGCCAGACGTAGGTCTGGAGCAGCGAGGGATGATCCGGCATCCGATAGAGGATTTGTGCCGTCGTCAGCCCGTAACCCAAAAGCTGCTTCCGAAAATCCTCGGAAACGCCCCCACTCCGCACGCCCATGCCAACCTCCTTTGCAGGAGCGCATTCGCGGGGGGCTTGGTCGGTGTGCGCCTTACGAGCCACCCGGTACTGATGCGCTCACATGAGAGAAATGTGACGCAAACTGACAACCCATCTCAAGCCTAAAAGTTTAACAACCTGTTGAAATTCAACGCGTTAGCAGCAGATGCGGCACCGTGCTAATACGGCCTCGCCGTCGGTTAACGATGGAAATGAGATTCTGGCAGACCGCGCTTCCGAGTGCTTATTTTTCTGCTAGAAGCCCTTGCCCCCGCAAAAATCCTGGCTTATCTCAAGCTAGCCCGCCTGGCACTCGCCGGCGGCGACTGCTAACAATCTGAAATCATCAACCCGAGCAATTGCTTAGGAGGACTGCATGAACTTCCGTCCGCTTCACGACCGCGTCGTGGTCAAGCGCATCGACGCAGAAGAGAAGACCGCTGGCGGCATCATCATTCCCGACACTGCCAAGGAAAAGCCTTCGCAGGGCGAAGTCGTCGCCGTCGGCCCCGGTGGCCGCGACGAAGCCGGCAAGCTGATCCCGATCGACCTGAAGGTCGGCGACCGCGTGCTGTTCGGCAAGTGGTCAGGCACTGAGGTCAAGATCGACAATGTCGACCTGCTGATCATGAAGGAAAGCGACATCATGGGCGTTCTCGACGCTCCCGCTTCCAAGAAGAAGGCGGCCTAAGAGCCCCTCTCTCACCCAGCTAAACACCTAAGGAAAAATCCAGATGGCAGCTAAAGAAGTCAAATTCTCCGTCGACGCGCGCGACAAGATGCTTCGCGGCGTCGACATCCTCGCCAACGCGGTGAAGGTCACGCTCGGCCCCAAGGGCCGCAACGTCGTGCTCGACAAGTCGTTCGGCGCTCCCCGCATCACCAAGGACGGCGTCACCGTCGCCAAGGAGATCGAGCTCGAGGACAAGTTCGAGAACATGGGCGCGCAGATGGTGCGCGAAGTCGCCTCCAAATCCGCTGACGCGGCCGGCGACGGCACCACCACCGCGACCGTGCTGGCGCAGGCGATCGTGCGCGAAGGCGCCAAGTCGGTGGCCGCCGGCATGAACCCGATGGACCTCAAGCGCGGTATCGACCTCGCGGTCGAGGCCGTCGTTGCGGACCTCGTCAAGAACTCCAAGAAGGTCACCTCGAACGACGAGATCGCCCAGGTCGGCACCATCTCGGCCAACGGCGACGCGGAGATCGGCAAGTTCCTCGCCGACGCCATGAAGAAGGTCGGCAACGAGGGTGTCATCACCGTCGAGGAAGCCAAGTCGCTCGAGACCGAGCTCGACGTCGTCGAGGGCATGCAGTTCGACCGCGGCTACATCTCGCCCTACTTCGTCACCAACGCCGACAAGATGCGCGTTGAGATGGACGACGCCTACATCCTCATCAACGAGAAGAAGCTCTCCTCGCTGAACGAGCTGCTCCCGCTGCTCGAGGCCGTGGTGCAGACCGGCAAGCCGCTGGTCATCGTCGCCGAAGACGTCGAAGGTGAAGCGCTCGCGACCCTGGTCGTGAACCGCCTCCGTGGCGGCCTGAAGGTCGCGGCCGTCAAGGCTCCGGGCTTCGGCGATCGCCGCAAGGCCATGCTGCAGGACATCGCGATCCTGACCGGCGGCCAGGCGATCTCGGAAGATCTCGGCATCAAGCTCGAGAACGTCACGCTCAACATGCTCGGTCGCGCCAAGAAGGTGATGATCGACAAGGAGAACACCACGATCGTCAACGGCGCCGGCAAGAAGGCCGACATCGAGGCGCGCGTGGCGCAGATCAAGGCGCAGATCGAGGAGACCACCTCGGACTACGACCGTGAGAAGCTCCAGGAGCGTCTTGCCAAGCTCGCAGGCGGCGTCGCGGTGATCCGCGTCGGCGGCGCGACCGAGGTCGAGGTGAAGGAGCGCAAGGATCGCGTTGATGACGCGATGCATGCGACCCGCGCGGCTGTCGAGGAAGGCATCGTCCCGGGCGGCGGCGTCGCCCTGCTCCGTGCTTCCGAGCAGCTCAAGGGCCTGCGCACCAAGAACGACGACCAGAAGACCGGCGTCGAGATCGTGCGCAAGGCGCTGTCGGCTCCCGCTCGCCAGATCGCGATCAACGCCGGTGAAGACGGCTCGGTGATCGTCGGCAAGGTGCTCGAGAACAAGACCTACGCCTACGGCTTCGATTCCCAGACGGGCGAATATGGTGACCTCGTCAAGAAGGGCATCATCGACCCGACCAAGGTGGTCCGTACCGCGATCCAGAACGCAGCTTCGGTTGCGGCCCTGCTGATCACCACGGAAGCCATGGTCGCCGAACTGCCCAAGAAGGGCGGCGCCGGTCCGGCGATGCCCCCGGGCGGCGGCATGGGCGGCATGGACTTCTAAGCTCCAACCATCTCAAGGACTACGAAACCCCGGCAGCGATGCCGGGGTTTTTTGTTCGGGGGGACGCTCTCTCCTCGTCACTCCACCTTCCCCAGCCGTTCGAAGCGCGGTTCGCCGTCTTCATCGAGCGACCAGAAGATGCGCGTCACCTTGCCGACGAGGTTGTCCATCGGCACGAAACCGAACGCCGACATCATGCGGCTGTCGGTGGAATTGTCGCGATTGTCGCCGAGCACGAAGACGTGGCCCGGCGGCACCGTGAAGACGCTGGTGTTGTCCAGGTAACCGTTGTCGACGCAGTCGTACGTCACGTAGCTCGCACCGTTCGGCAGCGTCTCTTGCCAGCGCCTGACCGTCGCGTCGTCGTCACCCCCGCAGGCAGAACCGGCTGGCGTCTCCTTCAGCGCAACTCGCGTCACCGGCTTGTCGTTGAGGAAGAGCCGGCCCTGCCGCATCTGGATGCGGTCGCCGGGCAGGCCGACCACGCGCTTGACGTAGTCGGTCGAATTGTCTTTCGCCGTGCGAAACACGACGATGTCACCGTATTCCGGATCGGCGGCAAAGACGCGGCGCGAGATCCAGGACGACGCGAACGGCAAGGAATAACGGCCGTAGCCATAGGCATATTTCGCGGCGAAGACATAGTCGCCAACCATCAGCGTCGGCACCATCGAATTGGAGGGGATGCTGAACGGCTGATACAGGACGAAGCGGAACAGGATCAGCGGCGACCACAGCACCGGGACCAGCAGGATCAGGATGACGATTACTTTCCACTCCCGCGATCGCGCCGCCGGCGGCCGGATGGTGTCCTGAACAATCGTCATGCGCCTGCCCTGATCAAAGCAATGGTCATCGCGAGGTTACGTAACCTTCGCGCGCGTGCAATCCCGTGTCCGTGGTTTTTGGTCGCACAGACCCGGTTCCGCGTTCATGGCAACGCCTACAACGGATGTGTGAAAGACCGCCCTTGGACGGCCTTCCAGTTTCATGGGCGACGTCAGGGGCGCGAAATATCCTGGAAACACGCCCTCACCCAGTCGATCGTCACGCGTGTCGCGGGATCGCGCTTGAGGTGGTTCTGCACGAGCAGCCAGACGTCGCGCCGCTTCGGCAGCAGCGTCGCGCGCAGGCTGCGGTCGGCGAGCAGGTCTTCGCAACTGTGCTCGGGCAGCACGCCGACGACCTGATGCGACTGGATCATGATCCTGATGATGCGGACATTGTCGGTGACGCAGCGCAGGTTGGTCAGCCGCTTCGCCCGCAGGAATTGCTGCTCCGGAATCGTGTCGAGCTCGTCCGGATACACGCACGCGACCGGCTCGCCGCCGATGCGGTCGGCGGGCTCGAAGAAATACAGCCTGACATCGCCGAGCTTGGAGATGGTGAAATCGCCCTTCTCCGGCTTGCGCAGGCGAATGGCGAGGTCGGCCTGCCAGCGCGAGAATTTGACGTTGCCGCTGGAGGTCAGGAATTGCAGGGTCAGGCCGGGATGATCGCGCAGGAAGCTGCTCGCGTGCGGCGCCAGCAACTCTTCAGCGACCGCATTGGTCGAGGCGATGCGCAGGCGGCCGACCGGGCCGGACTGGCTTTCCTTGATGCGGTCGATCGCCGCGGCATGGGCGGCCATCGCGCCGACATGCTCGAGTACCGCCTCGCAATGGCGCGTCGGCCGCCGCAGCCCGTCCACGGCGTCGAACAGCGGCACGCCGAGATCGCGCTGGATGCGCGCGAGGCGGCGGCCGACGGTGGTCTCGTCGATGCGCAGCCGCGCGCTGGCGCCGGCATAGGTGCCCTCGTCCCTCACGGCGGCGATGATGCGCAGATCGTCCCAGTTCATGGCGGCAAGCCTAGCAGGCCTCGCCGTCGCCTGCAATTCTGCAGCCATAAGCTGCAATAGTCCTGCACAATGGCAGGCCCATGCTGCGCTAGTGTCGTGGCATCCGACAAGCCCGGAAGGCCCGCCAACATGATCGCTCCCAAGACCCTGCTCGAACTCTCCGGCGCCGATCTCAATCCGCCGAAGCTCAACGAGGCCTGCCTCGTGCTGATCGACCTTCAGAACGAATATTGCGCCGGTGCGCTGGCCCTGCCCGATGCCCAGCCCGCGATCGCCGCGGCGGCGCGCCTGCTCGCGCGGGCCCGGGAAAGCGGCGCGGCGATCATCCATGTCGCGCACAAGGGCCGCGCCGGCGGCCTGTTCGATCGCGAAGCCGCGCGCGGCGCGATCGTCGATCGCCTGACGCCGCTCGAAGGCGAGCCCGTCATCGAGAAAGCGCTGCCGAACGCCTTCGCCGGCACCGATCTGCAAGCCCGGCTTGCCGCAGCCGGATGCAAGAACATCATACTCGCCGGCTTCATGACCCACATGTGCATCTCCTCGACCGCCCGCGCCGCGCTCGACCTCGGCCTGCGCACGACGATCGCGGCCGATGCCTGCGCCACCCGTGACCTGCCGGATGGCCATGGCGGCACGCTGGATGCCCGGACGATTCACGATGTCGCGCTGGCCGAGCTGTCGGACCGCTTCGCGGTCATCGCGCCCAGCGACGCACTGGCCTGACGGAGCATACGATGCTGCAACTCTATTTCTTTCCGATGGCCTGCTCACTCTCGAGCCGCATCGCGCTGATGGAGGCCGGTATCGAGGCGCAGTATCACCTCGCCCATATCTGGACCAAGAGGATCGTGGACGACGGCAGCGATTTCCGCGGCGTGTCGCCGAAGGGCGCGGTGCCGGTTCTGGTGCTGGAGAACGGCGAACGGCTGACCGAGAGCGCGGCGGTGCTGCAGTACATCGCAGATGTGAATCCGAAGGCGGGCCTCGCGCCGGCGTTCGGCGATCCCGATCGCTATCGCCTGCAGGAATGGCTGAGTTTCATCAGCGCCGAGATCCACAAGGCGTTCCTGTTTCCGGCCTTCTGGTACAAGGATGAAGGCTCGCTCGCCAAGCCGCGTGCGAGGATCACGCAGACCTTGTCGGTGCCGGCAGCGCATCTGGCGGAGCGCGAATTCCTCGTCGGTGACGGCTTCACCGTGGCGGATGCGCATCTCACCTGGGCCCTGCTGCTGCTCCGTCCCGCGGGCGTCGACATCGCACAATGGCCGTCCCTGTCGGACTATCTCGCGCGCATGCAGGCGCGGCCGGCGGTGCGGGAGGCGGTCGCAACGGAGTTGGCACTGCGCAAAACGCTCGCGGCGTGACAGGATACCACGGCTGCTCAATTTACACGGGCGATCGCGAGGGCATTGAAGTCGGGGCGCCATGCGCTAATCTGACGGGATATTTTTCATTTTTTCCCGGACGGCTTCCATGCGCCCCTTTTTTAGAAGACACCTGCCCGGATTCTGTTTGGCTCTCCTCACCTACTGCCTTGGCCTTGGTCCCGTCTTTGCGGAGACACGGGTCGCGCTGGTGATCGGCAACGGCGCTTATGCCTCGACGGCGCAGCTTCCGAACCCTTCGCACGATGCCGAAGACGTCGCGGCCTCGCTGAAGCGCAGCGGCTTCGAAGTGATCCAAGGCATCGACCTGCGCCAGGCCGACATGCAGGACCTGACCATCCGCTTCGCGCGCGCCGCGAGCAGGGCCGACGTCGCCATGTTCTATTACAGCGGCCATGCGATGCAGTACAACGGCGTGAACTATTTGATGCCTGTCGACGCGACGCTGACCGATGAGGCCGACCTCAAGCGCTTCGTGCGAGTCGACGACATCATCAACGATCTGCAGCAGGCCAAGAACCTGCGCATCCTCGTGCTCGATTCCTGCCGCGACAATCCGCTGGCGGAAACCCTCAAACGATCTGCGACGCGGGCCGCCTCAGTCGGGCGTGGCCTGTCGAAGGTCGAAGCACCGCGCGGCACCATCGTGTCGTTCTCGACGCAATCGGGACAGACTGCGGCGGACGGCGTCGGCCGCAACAGTCCCTATACGGCGGCGTTCCTCAAGCACATCGAGCAGCCGCAGGAGATCGGCGACGTCTTTCGCGACATCAGCAGCGACGTCTACGATTCCAGCGGCAAGACCCAGCTGCCGGAACTGTCGCTGTCGATCATCGGCAAGTTCTACTTGAACGGACCGGTGTCGGTCACGATCGCACCCGGGCATCCGCAAGCCGCGCCGCGGGCCGACCCCTGCGCATCCGCGGAGGCACACTGGAAGGCTGCCGAAACCATCGGCACCGTCAGCGCCTTCGAGGATCATCTGACGCGATTTCCCGGCTGCAGCTTCGCCAGTCTCGCCAAGGCGCGGATCGAGGCCCTGAAGCAGAAGGTGGCGCTGGCGCCTGCGAGCAACAGCCGGACCGGCAGCAGCAGGGATTTCGACGGCAACTGGGACGTAACGCTGAACTGCCCGCCTTCCGGCAAGGCGCAGGGCTACACCAGGCCCCTTGCCGGCACCGTCACCAACGGCGTGTTTCACGCCGAGGCACAGGTCAGAGACGGCGCCAATCGCCTCGAGATAGACGGTCAGATCCCGGCCGACGGCAAGACGACCCTGAGCGCGCGAGGGACAACGGGGGCTAGCGCCTACACGCTCAACGACCTTGCGCCCGGTTCTCCCTATGCCTTCACGATCGATGCGCAGTTCGATCGCACCCGCGGCAGCGGCAAGCGCAACGAGGCGCGTCCCTGCAACCTGATCTTCGTCAAGCGCTAAGGCGCGATGAGTTTCAGATGAAACAGCATCGCGCTTTAGCTGATTGTTTGCGCATAAGCCTTTCGGACAACCGCTGCGCACTTTTCCGGATCATGCTTTAGCCTGCGCGGTGGCCGCGCAGCCTGGTGCCCGACGATCGCTCACACGCCCGTCTGGGTGATGAACTTCATGTTGAAGTACGCTTCCATGGCCTCGGTGCCGCCTTCCGAGCCGTAGCCGGAATCCTTGATGCCGCCGAACGGCACTTCGGGCAATGCTAGGCCGAAGCTGTTGATCGACATCATGCCTGCCTCGACCGCCGAACCGATCGCGGTCGCGGTCTTGGTCGAACTGGTGAAGGCGTAGGAGGCAAGGCCGAACGGCAGCCGGTTCGCTTCCTCGACCACTTCGTCGAACGACGAGAAGCGCGAAATCAGAGCCAGCGGGCCGAACGGCTCCTCATTCATGGCGCGCGCATCCTTGGGCACGTCGCTCACCACGGTCGGCTCGAAAAAGTAGCCCTTGTTGCCGACACGCTTGCCACCGGTCTCGAGCTTGGCGCCCTTGGCGACCGCGTCCTGCACCATGCCTTCAATCGCGGTGACGCGGCGTGGATTGGCGAGCGAGCCCATCTTGGAGTCGGGATCGAGGCCGTTGCCGACCTTGAACGCCTTGGCACCGTCGACGAACTTCTCGACGAACTCCTTGAACACGTCGTCCTGCACAAGCATGCGGGTCGGCGAGATGCAGACCTGACCGGCGTTGCGGTACTTCGCAGCCGCCAGGATCTTCGCGGCCGAAGTGACGTCCGCATCCTTGAACACGATCGCCGGCGCATGGCCGCCGAGCTCCATGGTGGCGCGCTTCATATGCAGGCCGGCGAGCGCATTGAGCTGCTTGCCGACATTGGTCGAGCCCGTAAAGGAGATCTTGCGGATCACCGGATGCGGAATGAGGTATTCGGAGATTTCGGCTGGAACGCCGTAGACCAGATTGACGACACCGTCGGGAACGCCGGCGTCCGCAAACGCACGGATGAGTTGCGCAGGTGAGGCCGGGGTTTCCTCGGGCGCCTTGACGATGATCGAGCAGCCGGCGCCGAGCGCCGCAGACAATTTGCGTACGACCTGGTTGATCGGAAAATTCCAGGGCGTGAACGCGGCGACCGGGCCTACGGGGTCCTTCATCGCGAGCTGGTAGATGCCGGGCCCGCGGGCGGGGATCACGCGGCCATAGGCACGCTTGGCTTCCTCGGCGAACCACTCGATCACGTCGGCTGCGGCCATCGCTTCCATCTTGGCTTCGGCCAACGTCTTGCCCTGCTCCATGGTCAGGAGCAGCGCGATCTCTTCATTGCGCTCACGCATGATCGCGGCAGCCTTGCGCATAATCCGGCAGCGCTCGAACGGCGCGACATTGCGCCAGACCTTGAAGCCGGCGGCGGCCGCAGCCAGCGCCTCGTCGAGGTCGGCCTTTTCGGCATGGGCGACGGTGCCGATCACTTCCTCGGTCGCTGGATTGACGACCTCGATGACCTTGCCCGATTGGGCCGGACGCCATTTGCCGCCGATGAAAAGCTGGGTGTTCGCGTAAGCCAAGGGTCTCTCCCTGTTGTTGCTTATCGTTGGAATCGAAGTGGGTGGACGATGGGATCCCATCTGGCAAGACCCTTAGCACAGGGCTCCCCGTCACCTCACGCGTCAAATTTACCTGCAGCGCTGCCCTGACAAAGGGCGTCTGCGGCCCGTGTCATTTCCGGCCCGAGATAGGTGCGGAAGCTGGGATCGGCGACCAGCCCGCGAAAATCCCCGATCTGTGCCACTCCGCCGCCGGCCACGAACAAAAATTGCTCGGCAATGTCGGCGAGGATGTCCAGGTGCCAGGCCGCCGTCGGATGCATGCAGAGGATCACCAGCGTGCCCTCGTCCCGCAGCTTGCGGAAGAAATCGAGCATGAAGCCGATATAGCCGTCCTGCAGGTTGAACTGCGGCTCGTCGAACAGATGCACCAGCGGCGTCTTCGTCGGCGACGGCGCCAGCAAGGCTGACGGCATTCGCTTGCGAAAGCGCCTGACCTGATAGGACTGGTGGTAGTGAATCGCAAGCCGGTCACGCTCCCGATATTTGACGCCGTGGATGTCGGTGCCGGCGACCAGCACGCGGCCCGAGGTCGGCGCATTGGAGCCGGTCATCATCTCGAACAGGGTGGTCTTGCCGGCGCCGTTCGGCCCGACCACGCCGACGATGCCGGGCTCGTCCAGCGACAGGCTTGCCTGCAGCGTGAATGTCGGGCGCCGGATGACGCGGCCCTTGGTGTAAACCTTGCGCACGTCATCGAGAACGAGCATCGGTACGGCCACTTATTGAACTCCCAGCAAGCGCTGACGAAGGGCGCGATCGTCGCGCAGCAGCGTGGCTTCGCCGGTCCAGACAATCCGGCCGCGGTCGATCACCGCGGCATGATCGGCGACCGACAGCGCGATCTCTGCATTCTGCTCCACGACCAGCGAGGCGATGCCCTCGTCCTTCATCCGCACGATGGTCGCGAGCACGTCGCCCACGATCTTGGGCGCAAGGCCCTGGCTGGGCTCGTCGAACAGCACCAGCCCGGGCGAGCCGACCAGGGCGCGCGCGATCGCGACCATCTGCATCTCGCCGCCCGACAGGTTTTCGCAGTCACGTTCCATCAGATATTCAAGCGGCGAGAAGATCGCGGCCGCCTCCTTCACGGACCAGTTCCGAAACCGCGTTTGCTTCTGTGCAATCGCCAGATTGCGCGCCACCGACAAGGTCGGACACAGCCGCCGATCATCAGGCACCCAGCCGATTCCGGCACGCGCGATCTCGTGGGTCGGATTATGCGTGACTTCATGCCCATCGAAGCGAACGGCGCCACGACGCGGACGCGTCAGCCCGAGGATCGAGCGCAGCATGGTGGTCTTGCCGGCGCCGTTCGGCCCGAGCAGCGCAAACACCTTTGCGCGCTCGATGGCGAGCGAGGCGCCGAACAGCGCCTGGGTCTCGCCGTAGAAGGTATCGACACCATCAACTTCGAGGATCATGCGAATTTTCCGAGGTTGGAGCGCCGCACCCAATCGTTCTGCTGCAATTCGTGCGGCGTCCCACGCGCGACCACCTGACCCCAATGGATGACCGAGATGCGGTCGGCGAGGGAGAACAGGAATTCCATGTCGTGCTCGATGGCGACGATGGTCAATTTGCCCTTGAGGCGGGCAATCAGGGCAGCCAGCCGCTGCACGCCGTCGGAGCCGAGGCCGGAGGTCGGCTCGTCCAGGCAAAGCACGCGCGGCGCCTGCGCCAGCGCCACCGCGATCTCCAGCGCGCGGCGATCGCCATAGGACAGGTCCTTCGCACGGATATCGCCCTTCTCCACGAGCCCGACCGCGGCCAGCGCCTCGGAGGCCTGCTCGGCAAATCTGCGATCACCGGCCACCGCATGGACGACGTCGAGGCCGCGCGCACGAAACTCTGGCAAGCCCATCATGACGTTGTCACGGGCGGAGAATTCGTCGAACAGCGTCATGATCTGGAACGAGCGGGCGATACCCTTGGCGGCGATGCGGTGCGGGCTGAGGCCCGTGACGTCCTCGCCGCCGAGCCGGACCTTGCCACGGCTCGGCTTCACGCGTCCGGTCAGCACGTTGAAGAAGGTGGTCTTTCCCGCACCGTTCGGTCCCATCACACCGTGAAACTCGCCCTCGGCCACCGCGAGATCGACGCTCTCCAGCACCACGCGATCGCCAAAGCGGACATGCACGCCCGCGGCCTCCAACATGCTCATCGCCCGCCTCCGACCAAGAGACGCATTGCGGACGTGCCACGCCGGCGCAGGGCATTCAGGGAATGCTGCTGCAGGGCGGCCGAGATCGCGCCGGCGATGCCCTCGGGCCGGAACAACACGATCGCGATGAACAAGAGGCCGAAATAGAGCATCCAGGCATTGGTCAGCGCGCCGATCACATCGCGCGCGGTGAGGAAGAGGAACACGCCGATCACCGGCCCCCAGAAGCTGACAAGGCCGCCGCCGACCAGCGCCATCATCACAACGTAGCCGGACTGGTGCAGGCTCATGACATCGGGAAATGCGGCGAGCTGCGCCATCGCGAACAGCCCCCCGGCAAAACCGGACACGGCGGCCGACAGCGCGAAGATCGATGCCTTGTAGAGCCACACATTATAGCCGAGATGGGCCGCGCGGGTTTCGCTCTGCCTGATGGCGGCGACCACCCGACCAAAGGGCGAATGCACCAGGCGCCACAGCGCAGCAACACCGACGGCGAACGCCGCGAGGACAAAATAGTAGAACGCGACGTTGTCGGTGAGGTCGAACGACACCAACCCAAAATCGGCCGGCAACCGCTTGATCTTGAGCAGACCGTCCTCGCCGCCGGTAATCCGGTGCGACTTGATCGCCAACGTCCAGAAGATCTGGCCGAAGGCGATCGTCATGAAAGCATAGTAGATGCCGCGACGGTGCGAGATGAACAATGCCACCAACGCGCCGGCGAGCCCCGCGGCCAGCGCGGCCGCCACGAGGCAGATCCAGAGGTTTGCGACAATGTCGAATTGGCAGAGCCCGAATGCGTAGGCGCCGATGCCGAAATAGGCGCCATGCCCGAACGACGGAAGGCCAGCCGTGCCCAGCACCAGGTTGAATGCCATTGCGTAGAGCGACCAGATCAGGATCTCGATTCCGAGATAAGGATAGAGTCCGATCCTGGTGATCCATAGCGGCACCGTTGCAAGCACGAGCCAGAGCACCAGCATCGTCGGCGTGACGAGGCGTGCGGCCTCGGATGAAGACTTCGATCCCACCATCATTCCCTAGGCCTCGAGCACGCTCTTCTTGCCCCAGAGGCCGCGCGCGCGGAACGTCACGACGACAACGAGCAGGATATACATCGACAACAGCGACCATTCGGACGCGTAGGCACCGGCAAGGCCGACGCAGAGTCCGACCAGCAATCCGGCCACGACGGCGCCCCAGAAACTTCCGACGCCGCCGAGCACGATCACCAGAAACGCGGGGATGACGGCATCGACGCCCATATGCGGGCGGATGCCCCAGATCGGCGCGACGATGATGCCCGCGATTGCAGCCAGCACGGTGCCGAAGACGAAGACCAGCAGCCGCAATCGCGACAGGTTGATGCCAAGAGCGCGGACGATTTCGCTGTCATGCGCACCGGCTTTCACGGTGGCGCCGAACGAGGTCTTCTCGATCAGCAGCCAGACCAGGCCGATGATTCCTGCCGCGATGCCCGCCGCGTAGAAGCGATAGGTCGACCAGATCAGATCACTGAAGATGAAGCCGCCATTGATGGCGGAGGGTACCTGGAGCACGTAGTCCCGCGTGCCCCAGACAAGGCGGATCATCTCCTCGATCACCATCGCAGCGCCGAACGTCAGGAGCAGACCATAAAGCGGGTCCTTGCCGTAGGTGCGGCGCATGCAGAACTCGATCAGCATGCCGACGAGGCCGACGATGACGGGCGCAATGATCAGCGTCGCGACGTAGCGCCAACCCAGTGGGAGCGTGAGCCATATCCTGGCAAGATCGGCCGGCAGTGGCGGACGCGGTCCGGTGAGCTGCATGGCGACATAGGCGCCGAGCGCGAACAACGAGCCATGGGCAAGATTGATCTGCTCCATCAGCCCGACGATGAGCATGAAGCCGAGCGCGATCAGCGCGAACAGCAGGCCGAGTGTGAGTCCGTTCAGGAGATGCGGAAGGAGATCGAACAAGGTTTTGGCTTTCGCAACAGGCATTTCCGAACCCCGGGGCGCGGATGGCCCGGGCGAACGGCGCGCGAGGCAGCGCGCCGCTCGGTCTGCGACGTGACGCGCCGTCTCTAGGAATCGACGGTCGGTACCTGCTCATAAGGCGTGAGCTTGCACTTGCCGGGTGCGGCGTCGTCGGCGGCCGATTTTGGCTCGGTCCAGCTGATGATCTCGAACAGGTCCGTATTGTCCGCCGGTTTGGCGTTTCGCCGCGCCAGATAGATCGTCTGCTGCATCTGGTGTGTCACCGGATCCATGTAGGCGTCGAAATGCTGCATGCGATCGGTGGCCGAGACCTTCAGGTTCTCGAGCTCCTTGATGATCTTGACGTTGTTGGTCGACCCCGCCCGCTCGATCGCGCGCAGCAATTCGCGCGTCGACATGTAGCCGTTGTAGGAGACGTTGCCCGGCACCGGGATCGGACCATCCTTGTTGGCCGCCTGCCATTTCTTGACGAAGTCCGCGACGCCGGGCAGCTGCAGCTTGTGATACCAGGTGGTCCCGAACACGCCGAACAGGCTGTCGGGCGCGCCCCACACATCGGGCCAGTCCTGCTGGTTGTTGATCCAGGCGGGCTTGCCGTCGAGCTTGAGCTGCGCCACCTGCTCGCGCAGCGCCTTGATGTCGTCTCCGCCGATTGCGGTTGCCACCACGTCGGGCTTCGCTTGCTGGATCTTCAGCAGATAAGCGGTGAAGTCGCGGGTGTTCTGCGGAACCAGGAGATTGTCGATGATCTTGCCGCCGGCCGCCTCGACCTGCGCCTTGGTCGCAGCCGACGTCGTGTGCCCCCAGACATAGTCGTTGGTCAGCAGCATCCAGTTCTTGCCGATGGAATCGACCGAGTTCTTGACCGAGGCCTTGGAGAAATTTGTGCCGTTGCCGTCCCAGACGAATTTGACGCGCGAGCAGTTCTCCCCCGCCTCGCTCGGCGCGGAGGAATTGGTGTTCATGTAGATCACGCCGTATTTGCTCGCGACCTGGGTGATCGCGTTGGCGACGCCGGAATGCAGCGCGCCGATCAGGATGGTACAGTCCTCGCGGGTGATGAACCGCTCGGCGACACGGCTACCGGTTGCCGGCGTCGTCTCGGTGTCCGCGGTGATGAACGTCACCTGTCGCCCGAGCACGCCGCCTTTGGCGTTGAACTCGTCGATCGCCATCTTGATGCCGCGGAAATCATCCTGGCCGCTGTTGCCATATTGACCGCTGGCATCGCAGGTCAGGCCAAGCTTGATCGGCTTGGCCGCGCCTTGGGCCCACGCGTGATTCTCTTTCCACGGCCCGAAGAAGCTGCCGGTGCCGCCGATGACACTGGCCATCAGGCTGCCCTTCAAAACGCTCCGCCGTGAGATCTGACGCCCTCTCATCGTTTCCTCCCGTTTTCGAAGTCTTTTGCTTTTTTATGCGATTAGAATATTCATTCCATTTATGTTGTAAAGTAGAATATTTGATCCAAACGCTGAAATGCCGTTAAACAAGTGACCGACCTGGAGACCGACCGATGAACAAGGCGTCCGGCGCCATGAGTTATGACGAGCTGCGCGGCGCGATCGCACAGCGTCACCGGGCGCTGTCCGGCCGGCTGCAGCAGATTGCCGAATTCGTGCTCGATCACCCGACCGACGTTGCGCTCGGCACCGTCGCCGAGGTGGCGCAACGCTCAGGCGTGCCGCCGTCGGCGATCGTTCGCTTCGCTCACGCGCTGGGCTTCGGCGGTTTCACCGAGATGCAGCAGGTGTTCCGCACCCGCCTCGTCGCCGGCGTGGCGCCGAGTTACAAGGCACGGCTCGCCCGCATGAAGAGCGAGGAGAAGTCCGTTCTCGGCCGCCAGCCGGCGGCGGTGCTGTCGCGCTTCGTCTCGGAAGCGCAATCGTCGCTGGTGACGCTGAGCCAGTCCGTGCATGCGCGCGAGCTCGATGCGGCGACATCTATCCTTGCCAAGGCGCGCGACATCTATCTGCTCGGCCTCGGCGGCTCGTTTCCGGTCGCGACCCACCTCGCCTATGTCTTGCGCAAGCTTGGACGTCGCGTCGTCCTGCTCGACGGCACCGGCGGCAGCATTCATGAGCAATCGCACGCAGCGACCGTGGACGACGCGCTCGTGGCGATCAGCTTCCGCAATTACTATCCGGATACGGCACGGCTATTTCCGGAACTCGTCGCACGCGGCGTCCCCGCGATCTCCATCACCGACAGCCTGTTGAGCCCGATCGTCGAGGGCGCGCGCGTGGTGTTCGAGATTCAGGACATGCCGGAGCCGGCGCTGCGCACGCTGGTGGCACCGATGTGCCTGGTGCAGGCGATGGCGATCGGCCTCGACCTCGCGGCAGACTGACCTTTCATAACAGGAGAAGATCATGGCATCGCATGACGGAACGAAGATTCTTGCCGGCAAGGTCGCGCTGGTGACCGGCGCAGGCCGCGGGCTCGGCCGCGCCTTTGCGGAGAAGCTCGCCGCGCTCGGCACTGATGTCGCCATCCACGGCATGCGCGAGAACGGGCCGGCGGAATATGGCGAGGGCACGACGCTGACCGCGGTTGCCGCAGAGATCGGCCAGCAATTTGGCGTGCGCAGTCAGCCGGTGCTTGGCGATCTCACCAAGGGCGAGGACATCGCGCGCGTGATCGCCGAGGCCGAGGCTGCGCTCGGCCCGATCGACATTCTCGTCCACAATGCCGGCGGCGATATCGCGGCAGCCGGCGGCAAGCCCGATCCCAACGACGCGGTCTACATCAAGGAGGCCGATGTGCGTGCGGTGCTGGAGCGCAATCTGCTCTCGACCATCCTGACCTGCCAGGCGGTCGCGAAGGGAATGATGGAACGGAAACGCGGCCGGATCGTCACGCTCGGCTCGGTCGCCGCGTTCAAGGGGCGCACCCAGGGTTCGATCTACGCGGTGTCGAAGGCCGGCGTGACCCACTACACGCGATGCCTTGCCGACCAGCTCCGCCCCTACGACATCGCCGTCAACTGCATCGCGCCCGGCGATACCCGCACCGGCCGCTTCCTCGGCACGCGCGCGGTGGATCCTGACCGGATGGTCGAGACCGGCACGCTCGACCGCATCGCCACCGTCGACGAGGTCGCCCGCGTCGTCGAGTTCTTTGCCGGCCCCATGGGCGCCTTCGTCTCCGGCCAGGTGCTGAGGATCGATGGCGGCGGGCAGTGCTGGCCGGGCTGAAGCCGAAACGAAAAGGGCCGCTGCGAAGCGGCCCTTTCAGATCATCTCGAATAGGCTGAGCTCACTCCACCCGTGCCAGCACCGCGAGCTTGCGAATGCCCTTGTTCTTGTAGGCATCGAGGAACGCGTAATAGTCCTTGAAGGACACGCAGCCGTTGGAATCGCCGTTTGGCCCGAGCATGAAGGTGTGTGCGAGCAGGCCGTCGCGGCCGTAGATCGCGCTCTCGCCGCCGATCGGGGTCAGGCGCAATGCGGGCACGCCGTGGAACAGCGCTTCGCGCGGCTTCAGCGTGTAGATGTGCGGTGGCGTCACGCCGCGCATGCGCGTGCGCTGGGAGCGCGGATCGTCGAGATTGGAGCCGAGGCCGGAATGCGCCTCGAGCTTGGTGCCGTCGGGCAGATACACCGTCTTGGCCGTGATATCGTAGACCGCGGTGTCCCGCTCATAAGGCGGCGCGCCGCCGAACATCGGGTTCTGTTCCTTCGGCGCGATGGACGCGGTCACGCTGGCATCGGCCGACGCATAGGCCAGCAGCCCGCCGGACGGCTCGCGCTTGCCCCAGAGTTTTTCGACCATCGACTGCCGCGGACCGGTGATCGACATCACCGCGGCCTTGGCGCGATCGGCGAACGACTTCTTGGCTTCGGGCGCCGGCACGATCTGCGCCGGATCGGCCGAGGCCAGCTGAATCTGCGCATCCGGAGCACGCTTGGACTTGTCGGCAGCCTTGTCGGTCGCCTTCTCGGCCATCTTGGCCGGGGCCGACGGCTTCAGCGCTTCCGCGACCTTCGCGATCACGCTCTGCTTCGGCGCGTCCTTGGCCACGGCAACCTGGGTCGCCGGCGCCACGCTGGCGGCGTTCGATTCCACGCCTTGGGTCGCAGCCGCAGCGAAGCGCTCGTTGAACATCTCGCGCGAGATCGGGGCGGCGACCTGCAGCCGGTCGGGCAGGAGCGCAAAAGCGTCCTTGATGGCGTCGCCCGCCTCGCGCAGCGCGACCTTGGGCGTACGCTTGAGCACCGGTGCGTCGTAGCCGGTGCTGCCGACGGTCGGATAGACGCTCGCGCCAAAGACGTTGCTGTAGATGGTCCAGCCGGCGCCCATCACGACGCAGCCGATGGCCGCGGCGCCAAGCCAATTGGTCGTCGTCATTTTCCGGGAAGAATTCCGCGAATTTCTCTTGGACTTCCGTGCCGCGTTACTCTGCGCAGCGATACTCGTACTCATTCGCCTTGCGTCCAGGACGGTGTCACTCAGTCCCCCTTCAAAGTGCCGCTGGTCACGATCCGGGAACAGCATTTCGCAGAGGGTCGGAGCGTCATTAAGGCGACTTTTAGTTAAATGCGGATTAAGTTCGGGCGGATCTGAGGCAATTGGCCAAGTCGTCCCATTTCGAGAAAAAAGCCCGCGGAACTACGGACTTAGTCGGGTCTGTTAACCATAATTCTCGGCCGGATCGGCGCAGCAGGCTTGCTCTTCCGGACACCTCTCTAGGGCCACCCAACCAAGTCGTTTTCGTGGCCTTCGATGCCCGCAAGATAGCGGTGAAGCATTGCGCGAGGCTGGTGCACTGGCCTTCCCGATGGGGCGCGAGTGACGCAAGCAAGGCCGGCAAGGTCAGGCGCAACACACAGCGCGTTCGGACGGTCACGCACTCGCGCCCCTGACCGAAAGTTGATCGCACCTCTCTGGAAAAGGGCGGCCTGAGAAAATAGCTGGTGGAGCGGCACTTTTCAGCAGCCTCTGCGTGTGATACGGTGCCGTATCAACATCGCCTTGAATTGTGCCGGGCATGCAAACGGAGGCTGGCATGAGAAGGTTCGCGCGCGCCGGATATTTTGCTCTGGCGTGGTCGTCGTTGATGGGATTCGCAGCCGCGCAGCCTGCCAATGCAGCTTGCACATCGTCGGCCTCGGCCGCGGGCACGAAAACCTGGCGCTGCGACAACGGCATCACCATCGTCGCGGAAAGCGGTGCCAGATTTGAACTAAAGGACGCCAACCGCGACGGACATATTGACTCGGTCGAGTTGAGCAGCAAAGCCCTGCTGGTCGAAGTGCCCAGGAAGCCCGGCGGCAATCCGTTCAAGGTGCTGACGCCGCAGGCGATTGCCGCGGTGCGCGGCACCCGTTGGGCCGTCGATGTGGCTGAGGCCAAGACCTCGGTCTTCGTCGCCGACGGTCGTGTCGGCGTCACCCGCAGGGCACGTGGGCGCGGCGTCGTTCTGGGCCCCGGCGAAGGCGTCGACGTGGAAGTGACCGGGCCCTTGACGGTGAAGCAGTGGGGCCAGCCGCGCATCGACGCCCTCATGGCAAGACTTGGCCAATAGGACTTGGTCGATAGGACTTGGTCGATTGGACTTGGCCAATACGGCTTGGCCCATAGGGCTTGGTCTATAGACCTCGGCCCGCAGACCCCGAAGAAAAGACGATTGCAGTGCGACATAATGACGAGACGCGTTCAAATCCTGGCGGCACTCGCCCTCACCGCACTGTGGGGCGCGGGCATCTATGCCGCGCACGCAGGCGGCCATCTCCGCTTTCTCGACCGCCTGGAAGCAACGCTGACCGATTGGCGAACCCAGGTCCGCGGCGTGCAACGTCCGCCCGATCTCGTCACCATCGTCGCGATCGATGACACCGTCGTGAAGCGTGGCGGCAGCTATCCGCTGCCGCGCGCCGATCTCGCCCGCGTCGTCGACACCATCGTGCAGTTCAAGCCGAAGGTCGTCGCGATCGATCTTCTGCTGGTGGACCGCAGCGCGGCGATCGGCGACGCCACGCTGGCCAACACGCTCGCCACCGGCCCCATGGTTCTCGCCGCCGCCGCGATCTTCCCCTCCGCCAGCGAGACCGTGGAGGCCGGCAGCGCAGGTCCCCTCGCCGTGCTGCCGCAAGCCGAACGGTTCCTGCTGCCGCTGCCTGCGTTCGCCGACCATGCCGAGGTCGGCATCGTCAATGTCGCGACGGGACAATCGGGCTCGCCGCTCTCGGTGCCGATGCTGTTCCGGACCCGCGACAAGGTCGAGCTGTCGTTCCCGCTACGGGTGGCGACGCGCGCGCTCGACAAGCCGCTGACGATCGCGCCGGATCATCTCATGCTCGGCGACCGCGTCGTGCCCACCGACACCGACTTCGCGCTGCCGATCACCTATTACGGCCCGCGCCGCACCATCCGCACCGTGAGCGCGCAGAGCATTTTCGACGGCACGCTCGATCGCGCAGCGATCGAGAACCGGATCGTCGTGATCGGCGCCGCGGTCGCGGGCGGCGGCGATTTCTATCCCACGCCGTTCGATTCCCTGATGCCCGGCGTCGAGGTTGTCTCGACCGCGATCACTCATCTGGTCGCCGGCGACGGCATCGTGCGCGACCGCAGGGTCCGTATCGCCGACGCGCTCGCTGCCATCCTGCTGCCGATGCTGCTGGTCGGCCTGCTGGCGTGGCGGCGCAGCGCACTCGGCATCATGGCCGCGGCCGCTGTGATGATCGCCTGGGCCGGTCTCAATGCGTTCGCGTTCACGCATGGCGTCTGGCTGAATGCAGCGACCACACTCGCCGCCGCGGTGCCGCCGGTTGCGATCTTTGCCGGCGTGCAGCTGTGGGCCGGAGGCCGCCGTACGCAATATCTCGCCGCCAAGAGCAGGTCTCTCGCGCAGTTCCAGGCACCGGCCGTGCAGGAATGGCTGGCGCGCGATCCGAACTTCCTGTCCAAACCGGTCCGGCAGGACGCCGCAATCGTCTTCATCGATCTCTCCGGCTTCACGTCGTTGAGCGAACGGATCGATCCCGACGCGCTTCAAGAAATCCTGCAGGCGTTTCACGCGCTGATCGACAAGGTCGCGGTCGCTTGCGGCGGAATGATCACCGGCTTTCTCGGCGACGGCGCCATGATTTTGTTCGGTCTGCCGGGTGCGATGCCCGATGATGCCGCGCGCGCGCTCAAATGCGCCATCGACCTGCATCGCGGCGTCGAACACTGGATCGCCTCGCTGCCGTCAGCGATCGGCGGTCAGCTCGGCTTCAAGATCGGCGCGCATTTCGGCGAGATCGTCGCCTCCCGCCTCGGCGAAAGCCATCAGCACATCACCGCGACCGGCGACACCGTCAACGTCGCGAGCCGGCTGATGGAAGTTGCCGTCCAGAACGATTCACGGCTCGCCCTGAGCAATACGCTGCTGGACACGGCCGACTTCCACGGGTCTCCCGACGGCGTCCTGTCGGGCCCCCTGCTCGCCCGGATCCGTGGCCGCTCCGGCGTCGTGACCGTGTGGTTCTGGCGCGACCGGGACGGGCCGAGCCAGCCTGCGGCCAGGGCCGATATGATCGATTAGGGCCGCTACTACCTTGCTTCCGGCGGCGGCGAACGGTCCAGCACGTCGCCCTTGGCGTCCTCCAGCAGATCGACGCTGTAGGTCTCGACCACGAGCGGGCCGCGCTTGCGCTGCAATTGCGCGACCTGCGTGACCTTGGCAAAGAGGTCGTTGAGGACGGCATGACCATCCGGCCGCAGCTCATCGACATAGAGCAGCTTGCCTGCAAGCAACTTTGCATCAGGCTCGCCCATGTTGACCCAGCGGATGCGCTGGTTCTGCTGCACCACGCAGGTGCCTGATGGCAAGTAGAAGGCGAGCCATCCCGTGGTGCCATAGTCCTGCGCAAGCACGCACGTCGCGCCGTATCGTACGCGCATGGCTTCGATTCCCGCGGCGAGCTCGCGCCAGCCGACGCCGACGCTGCGCACGGTGGCATCGCGGCGATATCCCGAGAGCCAGCCGGTGTTGGCTTGGACGATCAGCGCCGCAAACATCACGATGCCGACAGGCGCGGCCCAGCGCAGGCAGAAATCCACCAGGCGCCGCGCGCGCGGCTTCCACTGCGCGAGGTTGGCAGCGGCCGCAGCGGCAACAACGAAGGGCGGATAGACCGGGGCGAACCAGTTGGCCTCGACGCGCGCATGCAGCGAATGCCAGACGAAATAGGCGACGATGGTCCAGAACATCGCCTCGATCAGCACGCGCGAGGCCAGTGCGCCGGCGCGCTGCCAGGTCAGCGCGTGCAGGCCCATCGCACCGAGGATGAAGACCAGCGGGGTCGCGAATGCGATCTGGGTCGGGATCAGTTCGGCAATGAAGACGGGACGGAAGTCCTCGATCTTCGCGCGCCCGAGCTGCTTTGCGAACGAGACCCATTGGTGATCCGCATTCCAGAGGATCACCGGCGAGAACAGCGCCAGCGCAACGAAGCCGCCGAGATAGGGCCACGGCGAGACAAACCAGCGGCGCAGCTTCGGCACGCAAGCGAGCCAGATCAGAATCCCGGCGCCAAAGAACATCGCCGTGTATTTCGACAGCAGCGCCGCCCCGACGGCCGCACCGACCGCGAGCCACCAGACGCCGCGGCCGGTCTGCAAAACTTTCGCGAGGAAGAACAGCACGAAGCTGGATGCGACCAGAAGCGGCGCATCCGGCGTCACGATCAGCGTGCCGACGGAGGCCATCATGGTGACGTTGAGCAGGATCGCGCTGGTCGCCGCCACGCGCGCGCCCCCGAACAGGATCGCAGCGGAGCGATAGACCGCATAGCTCATCGGCAGCGCCAGCAGCACCGAAACGAGGCGGACACCGAGTTCGGTATTCCCGGCGATCATGGTGCCGGCGCGGATCACATAGGCGACCATCGGCGGATGGTCGTAATAGCCCCCGGCGAGGTTGTTCGACCACATCCAGTAATAGGCTTCGTCGAAAGTGATCGGCGTGAACGCGGCCGCAACCAGCCTTAACGCCACAAGCGCCAGAATCAGCAGCGCGGTGTTGCGGACGATGCGCGCGTCAGCCCCGCCCATCTCGCGCTATTTCTTGCGCCAGACGAACAGGCCTGACATCGCGTAGTTCCACACCACGCCCATCAGCGCACCGGCCATGCCGGCCAGCCACCAGATCGGTTCCTGGTCATAGACCGAGAAGGCGACGCCGACATTGGCGAGCAGGCCGACGCTGCACACGATGTAGAACGCGATGAGGCCACGCAGCAGCGCAAAGCCCTTCAGCCGCTGGTCACGATAGGTGAGGAAGTTGTTGAGGATAAAATTGCTGGTCATGGCGACGATGGCGCCTGCGGCCTGCGCTTCCGCGAACGGCACCTTGAATAGCTGAAGTCCGATGAACAGCGTGGTGAGATGCACCACGAGGCCGATGCCGCCGACCATCGCGAACAGGATGAAGCGCAGCGAGACGATGTCGTTGCTCAGCTTGGCCAGCACGAGGCCGAGGAAGTCGAGCGCGACCATGGAATCGAGCTTGCTCTCGCCGTGCTGGCGGGCGCCGAACGTGTAGGGTACCTCGACCGCCCGCAAGCTGCCGTGCGCGGTCGCGACGACGTCGAGCAGGATCTTGAAGCCGTGCACGGAAAGCTTCGGCGCAAGCTGCTCGAAACGATCGCGGCGGATCATGAAGAAGCCGCTCATGGGATCGGCGATCTCGACCCGCAGCATCTTCCTGGCAAATTCCGTCGCCAGCGCGCTGGCGCCGGCGCGCTGCTTGTTGAAGCCTTCGGTCTTGTAGCCTTCGATGTAGCGGCTGCCGACCACGAGGTCGGCCTCGTCGCTTGCAAGCAGCAACAGCATCTTCGGCAGCTGCGTCTCGTCGTGCTGGAGATCGGCATCGATCACGGCCACATAGGGGGCGCTGGACGCCAGGATGCCCTCGATGCAGGCGCCGGACAGGCCGCGACGGCCGATGCGGCGGATACAGCGCACGCGGCTGTCCTGCTGCGCCAGCGCGCGCACGACGTCCCAGGTGCCGTCGGGCGAATTGTCGTCGACGAACACGACCTCCCAGGCGACGCTGCCGAGTGTCGCCTCCAGCCGCCGGTACAGCACAGCGACATTGTCGCGCTCGTTGAAGGTCGGGACGATGACCGACAGTTCCGGCCCCTCGAGAGCCTGCAGCGGAGTGTCGGAGCCCGGTCTGATCGCTTCATTCATGACGGCAGCGTATATCCGCCGCGTCCTGCGCTGCCAAGCCGGTGGGTCTCTGGGAAATACCCCAAAAGGGGCCCTAAAATGCCAACGACCCCGGAATGGCGGGCTGCGCGTACATCCGGCGCAAGCCTTGAGCTATTCCAAGGTCGTTCCAGCGCCGGAGTTTTCGCTCAACGTCGCCGTTAAAGGCTAGATGGGAATGACAAGATCGCTTCGCAAGGGGCGAAAACGACGATTTTTGCGCCCTATTGGTTCGGCACTTCGCGGATGATCGGCCCGCGCGGCGCGGGCGCGGCAGGGGCTGCGGGTGCCGCAGCGGGGGCCGGCTCGACTTTCGCCGGTTTGGGCGGCTTGCCGTACTGGCCGATCGGCCCGAACACGACGGCGACCGCAAGTACGACCGCGGCAACGATCGCGCCCAAAATGCCCCCTACCGACTCAGACGCCATGGAAACCCATCCCCGCTCAAGATAGGCCTCCTGTTATCACGGATACGCGCTGAGCCGGAAGGGCTCCGGGGCGCCGAATGAGGCGCCAGCGGCGTCTGCCGTGCTCGCCACACGCTATTTCGCCGGCGGCCTCTGCTTGACGAAGGCCGTCACGATGTCCTTCTGCGCGGCCTCCACCGCCCTGTTGGCGGTGGCAAGATGGGCGCCGGCATCGATATTGGGATATTGCGTGGTGAGATAGTCGAGCAGTGCCACCCGATAATATTGCCGCTCCGAAGGACAAGCGCCCGCGACCGAGCGGCCAAAATCCTGTTGCGACATTCCCTGATTGGTGTCGCGCGAATATTCCCGCGCCAGGCAGTGCCAATAATCGTCGCGGCCCTGCATGGCGAGCTTCTGCGCGCCTTTCGTATCGTCATCATCCGCCATGATCGGAGAAATCATGGCAGCAGAAGTCATCATGACGAGCGCCGCTCCCAGCATCAGCATCCGCATCTTTTTCTCCCTTATCGCAGATCACAGGGCGACCTTAGACCGGACGCAGCAACTGGCCAATCACAACTGGTTTGATTAGGATAACGCATCCCCTCCACGTCGATGCGAGATCCCTCCGTGGCCAAAGCAAAAACCGCGTCCAAGAAATCAGGCAACATCTTCATCGGCGTCGGCGGCTGGACCTTCGAGCCCTGGCGCGGGGTGTTCTATCCGGAGAAGCTGACGCAGGCGAAGGAGCTGTCCTATGCCGCTTCGAAACTGACGTCGATCGAGATCAACGGCACCTATTACGGCTCGCAAAAGCCGGAGAGCTTTCGCAAATGGGCGAGCGAAGTGCCCGACGGCTTCGTGTTCTCGGTGAAGGGACCGCGCTTCGCGACCAACCGGCGGGTGCTGGCGGAAGCAGGCGATTCCATCAAGCGGTTCTATGATTCCGGCGTGCTGGAACTCGGCGACCATCTCGGGCCGGTGCTGTGGCAGTTTGCGCCGACCAAGAAATTCGACGGCGCCGATTTCGGCAAGTTCCTCGAGCTGTTGCCGCGCAAGCTCGAGGGACGCGCATTGCGCCATGTCGTCGAGGTCCGTCACGACAGCTTCTGCACGCCGGACTTCGTGGCGCTGATCCGGAAATTCGAGACACCCGTCGTGTTCGCCGAACACGGCAAATATCCGGCGATCGCCGATGTCGCCGGCGATTTCGTCTACGCCCGGCTGCAGAAGGGCAATGACGAGATCAAGACCTGCTACCCGCCGAAGCAGCTCGATGCCTGGGCCGAACGCCTGCAGGCCTGGGCTTCCGGCGGTGAACCGGACGACCTGCCCAAAGTCGACAAGGCCAAGCCGAAGAAAGAGCCGCGCGACGTGTTCGCCTATGTCATCCACGAAGGCAAGGTGCGCGCCCCCGCCGGCGCCATGGAATTGATCGCAAGGGTGAGCTGAGGTGGGCCATGGCAAAGGCGAAGAAGCTGTTCACCATCGGCTATGAGCAGACGCCGCCCAAGGCGGTGCTGGACGAACTGGAACGGGCCGGCGTCAAGCTCGTGGTCGACGTGCGCGCGGTGACGTCGTCACGGCGGGCGGGATTTTCGAAGAAGCAGCTGTCGGCAGGCCTCGACGAACGCGGCATCGCCTATGTCCACCTCGCTGCGCTCGGCACGCCGAAGGAAGGTCGCCTCGCTGCGCGCAGCGGCCAATATGATCTGCTGGAGAAGATCTTCTCGAAGCACCTGAAGGCACCGGAGACCAAAGAGGCCATGGACGAGCTCTCGGCACTGGTGAAGAAGGCTGGCCCCGTATGCCTGCTCTGCTACGAGCGCGACCACACCCATTGCCACCGCCAGATGATTGCGGAGATCATCGAGGACCGCGATGCCGTTACGGTGCGGAATTTGGTTGGGCGGCAGGTCTGACAGAATTCTACGTCATGGCCGGGCCTGTCCCGGCCATCCACGTTCTTCTTCCCTGTGGCCAACACGTGGATGCCCAGGATAAGCCCGGGCATGACGATGAATGGAGCTCAGCCATCGCCCGCCAGCCGAAACGTCCCCTCCATCATCTGCACGCATTGCCCACCGACATGCGCCGAGACGACCTTACCATCCTGCTTGCGCACGCGCGTCAACAGAATGCTCGGCCGGCCCATGTCAAAGCCCTGGCCGACCGTGAGCTTGAGTTCGCCATCGCGCACGGGATCGAGGTCGGCGAACAGTGCAGCCGCGGCAACCGTGGCGCTGCCGGTGGCGGGGTCCTCGGCGAAACCGCTGGAGCCGCGCATGAACATCCGCGCCTGGAGATCGCAAGGCGCCTCCGCTGCGCCAACCTCCCGCGTATAGAACCACACGGAGAACGCACCGTCGCGCGGGAGCACCCTGCCGAAGGCGGCCGCATCTGGCCTTGCCCGCTTCAAGGCATCGCGCGAATGCAGCTCCGCCACCAGAAAAGGCGTGCCAACGCCAACGACCTGCGGCGCGTGGCGATCGGTCCTGATGTCATCGGCCGTCAATGAGAGGCAGGCCGCAACGTCGGCGGTGGAAACGTCCGCCAGTCGCGACAGCGGCTGCGGAGCGGTCAATTCGGTGCTGACCACCCTGCCTTGCTCCCGGCGGATCTCGACCGGCACGAGCCCCGCCTTCTCCTCGAACAGCAAACGCGGCTTCGATTCACTGCCGATACTCGCCAGCACGGAGGCGGTACCGACATTCGGATGGCCGGCAAAGGGAAGCTCCCGCACCGGCGTGAAGATGCGCACTTCGGCATCATTGGCCTTGTCACGCGGCGGCAGCACGAACGTGGTCTCGGAATAGTTGAACTCGGTCGCGACCGCCTGCATCTGCGTTGTCGAAAGCCCGCCGGCGTCGAGCACCACGGCGAGCTGGTTGCCGCCGAAGGCGCGATCGGTGAACACGTCGACGGTGATGTAGCGGCGCTGCATCGTCTCTTCCTCATGCAAGTCGCGGCCACGACCGGCCGCATCGCGCGCAGTCTACAAGCCGAAAACATCACTCGTCATGCCCCAAAATTCGGAGCAATCGGAGCAATCGCCGATACATGATGACCTGCGTGCCACAACGTGTTGGCGCCCTATCCGAGCTGAAACACCGGCACCTTCTGCTCATAGCCGCGCACCTCGACTTCGCCGAGCGCAACGGCATCGTCACCGTCGTTGCCCAGCGCCTCGCGCACCGTCGCGGAAATCAGGAGCTGCGAACCGAACTCCTTGTTGAGTGCCTCCAGACGGGAAGCGAAATTCACGGTGTCACCGATCACGGTGTATTCCTTGCGCCGGGGCGAGCCGATATTGCCGGCGACGACCTCGCCGAAATGAATGCCGATACCGATGCGAAGCGGCCAGCTCGTCTGCGCGTTGATGCGGTCCATCGCCCTCAGCATCTCGCGGCCGGCGGCGACGGCGCGCTGCGCCGCGTCTGACGCTTCCAGCGGCGCGCCGAACAAGGCAAGAAAGCCATCGCCCAGGAATTTGTTCACGATGCCGCCCTGGCGGTCGAGAATGTCCACCAGCACTGCAAAGGCGCCGTCGAGCCGGTCGACCACCTCCTGCGGAGTGCGGGACTGCGCCCCTGCCGTGAAGCCGCGAAAATCGACGAACATCACCGCGACGCGGCGAACATCGCCACCCCCGCTGGTGCCCGCCGCCATCAGGCGCTCCACCACTTGCGGAGAGACGTGCTGGCCGAACAGGTTCGTCACCTGGTCGCGTGCGTTGGCCGCCGCGATGCTCGCGGCAAACTGGCGGCGCAGTTGCGCGCCGACGGCGCCCGCCAGCACACCGCAGATCAGGATGACGACGCTGCGCACGGCGTGGAAATACACCAGGGGATCGCCGGCCTCGTCCGCCGAATTGTAGTACAGCGCGACGGACAGAAGCCCGGCTGCAGCCACAAAACCGGTGAATGCGGAGAGCCAGAAATCGAGCCGCAGGGTCGAGAGGATGACGAAGATGAAGTACATGAGCGGCACGGCGAAACCGAGCGCCTGGCTTGCGCCCATGGTGCGGGTTTGCAGGATCAGGATCACGGTCGGCAGTGACGTCTCGATCAGCGTGCCGATGTAGCGCCTGGCGACGGGTACGTCGCGACCGAGCCGCAAATTCTTTCTGATCTGGGTATGAACCCAGACCTCGAACAGAATGAAACCGGCAAGCAGTGCATAGACCGCGATAATTCCGTCCGATCCGCGCCATACCCGGTTCACCACGCCGGGGTCGATCAGATAGATCGAGGTGAGCAGCAGCATCATGATGCAGCCCGTCAGGATCAGTGCCCGCACCCGCAATAGCTCGGTGCGCAACACCTCCCGTGTCAGCTCGCGCTCGAAATCCTCCGACAGCACGGCATGGTGCCGCGTCTTCCTACTCGCAAACCTGACCATTTGCCCCTCGATTCCGGAAGCATTGTGCCTCAATCCAGGGTGCGGCGGAAGCGGGTCACGGCGATGGTCATGGCGAGCCCCATCAGGGCCGCCAGCGCCAGCGTGTCGAAGTGCAAATTCTGCATGCTCGCCCCCTTCAGCATGATGGCGCGGACAATGCGCAGATAGTGGGTCAGCGGCAGGCATTCGCCGACATATTGCGCCCAGGTCGGCATGCCCGCGAACGGGAACATGAAGCCGGACAGCAGAATGCTCGGCAGGAAGAACATCATCGACATCTGCATGGCCTGGAGCTGGTTCTGCACCACGGTCGAGATCGTGTAGCCGATCGACAAATTGGTGGTGATGAACAGGGTCGAGAGCAGTGCCAGCAGGAACAGACTGCCGAGCACGGGAACGCCGAACAGGCCGACGCCGATGCCGATGATGAGGAAGGCCTGCAGGAAGCCGACCAGCACGTAAGGAACGATCTTGCCGAACATCACCTCGACGGGCTTGATCGGCATCGAGAGCAGGCTCTCCATGGTGCCGCGCTCGACCTCGCGCGTGACCGACAGCGCGGTGAAGATCAGCATGGTCATGGTGAGGATGGTGCCGACGAGACCCGGCACGATGTTGAGGCTTGAGGATGCGGCTGGATTGTAACGGGCGTGCGCGCGGATCTCGAACGGCATCTCCGGGGGATCGCCGATATAGAGATCGTGCTTGAGCGCAGTCTGCACGATCATGCCGAGCGAACCGATCGCCGCACTGGCCGCCACCGGATCGGTCGCGTCGGCAGCGACCAGCAGCGCCGGCCTGTCACCACGCCGCACCGCGCGCTCGAAGCCGCGCGGAATCTCCACGCCGAACAGCACCTTGCCGGATTTCAGGAGGTTGTCGAAATCCTCGACGTCATGGACTTCGTAAAGGAAGCGGAAATAGGCCGTGTTCTCGAGAGCTTTCAGAATCGAGCGGGCGAGATCGGAGTCCTCCTGCAGCAACACCGCGCTCGGCAGATGGTGCGGCGTGGTGTTGATGGCGTAGCCGAACAGCATCAGCTGCATCACCGGCAGCATCACGATCATCGCGAACGACACGCGGTCGCGCTTGAGCTGGATGAATTCCTTGATCAGCATCGCATAAGAGCGCCGCAGGAAACCGAAGCGCTCACGGATGTCGCGGCGCGGCGCGGGATGGTCGACGGCACTCATTGGAAATTGTCCTTGGAGCGCCCCATCAGTTCGATGAACACGTCTTCCAGCGATGGCGACGATTGGTGCCAGTGCAAGCCGCTTTTTTCCCGCCACGGCGCGATGCTGGCTTCGAGCGCGGCTACGTCGCGGCCGGAAACGTGGAGCGAGGTACCGAACGGCGCCACCATGTCGATCCCGGGCTTGCCTGTGAGCCCGGCGGAGAGCTCGTTCAGCCCCTCGCCCGTCACGGTGTAGGTCGTCAGCGCGGATTTCGCGATCACTTGCTCGACCGTGCCGTGCGCTAGCAGATGGCCGTAGGCGATGTAGGCGATCTCATGGCAGCGCTCGGCTTCGTCCATGTAATGGGTGGAGACCAATACGGTGAGGCCGTCGGCCGCAAGTGCGTGGATCTCGTTCCAAAAGTCGCGCCGCGCCTTGGGATCGACGCCGGCCGTCGGTTCGTCCAGCAGCAGCAATTGCGGATTGGGGAGCGTACAGGCCCCCAGCGCCAGCCGTTGCTTCCAGCCGCCAGAGAGTTCACCCGCCAGTTGCTCCTCGCGCCCTGAGAGCCCGATTCGCTTGATCATGTCGCGCGCGGCGCCGCGCGCGTCGGCGAGACCGTAGAGGCGCGCGACGAATTCGAGGTTCTCGCGCACCGAGAGATCCTGGTACAGGCTGAAGCGCTGGGTCATGTAGCCGACCTGCCGCTTGATCTTTTCGGCGTCGCGCAAAATGTCGTAGCCGAGACAGGTGCCCTCACCGCTGTCGGGCGTGAGCAGCCCACAGAGGATACGGATGGTCGTGGTCTTGCCCGAGCCGTTGGGGCCAAGGAAGCCGTAGATCGAGCCGCGCTTCACCTGCATCGATAGATCGTGCACGACCTCGCGGCCGCCGAACGATTTGGTCAGGCCCTTGACGTCGATTGCGATGCCGTTGTCGCCGTTCATCGCTTGTCCGCCACTGGGGTCTTCGGATTGAGATAGACGTCGATCGGTTGTCCAACCCGTAGCGCGTCGGGGCGCGAGGGCCGCGCCTGAATCAGATAGACCAGCTTGCTGCGCTCATCGAGGCTGTAGATGACAGGCGGGGTATATTCGGCCGACGTCGCGATGAAGTAGATCTTTGCGGTCAGATCGGCCGCGCAGTTGTCGCAGGAGACCCGCACCGTATCGCCGATCGCAAGCTTCGGCAGCGCGGTCTCCGGGACGAAGAAGCGCAGCTTCATGTTGCCGGGCGGCATGATCGACAGCACCGGACGCTGCGCCGCCACCATCTCGCCCTCGCGGAAATAGATCTGCTGGATGGTGCCAGCGACGGGCGCAAAGCCCTTGCGCCGCGCCATTCGGGTCTCCGACGTCGCCACCCGCGCTTCCGCGACGCGCAAGGCGGACACCGCGGAGTCGAGATTCGCCTGCGTGCCCGAGCCGGTCTTGCTCAGCGAGGCCGCGCGATCGTAGGTCTGCTGTGCGTTGGCAAGCGTCGCCTTCTGCTGGTTGAGATCGGCGAGCTGGAGATCGTCGTCGACGGAATAGAGGGCATCGCCAACCTTGACTTCATCACCCTCGCGGACATTGAGCTTCGTGACCCGGCCGGCTTCATCAGGGCTGACGAAAATCATGTCGGCCTCGACCCAGCCCTGAAAGCCGGGATCGCGCTTGTCGTTGCAACCGGCAAGGCCGGTTACGAGTACGAGCGCCAATGCACCTAGAGAGAATAGCCGCGACGACCTCATGTCGTCCTCCGTTCGCCAAAAATCAAATCGAGATGGACGCGCAACATTTCCTGCGCGTCGAGCGGCGCGTGCCGCGCAAACAGGCTTTGCCAGATCACCGCGATCATTGCGGGGGCGACCAGGATCTGCGGATAGCGCGCGAGGTCCTTCTCCCGGATCTCGCCACGGGCGATGCCCAGCTCGATCAGCGCGCGCATGGCGGCGATCCCGCGCGAGACGACCTCCCGGTAGTAGAAGTCGGCGACGGCGGGAAAGCGCGGCCCCTCCGCCACGATCAGCCGAACCAAATCGCCGCGCCTGGTGCCGATGGCTTCTTTCAGGAAATTGCCTGCAAAAGCCTCGACGAGCTCCCGCACCGATCCCGTCGGCGGCGGCAGCGCAGTCAACTTCGTTACAACGGGCACGATGACGATGCGCACCAGCTCTTCGAACATCGATTCCTTGTCTTTGAAGTGCAGGTAGATGGTGCCCTTGGCGACGCCGGCACGCTTGGCGATGTCGTCGAGCCGCGTTGCGGCAAATCCGCGGGCGATGAACTCCTCCATTGCAGCGTCCACGATCGCCGCGCGCCGCTCCTGCGCGCGCGTAGCCCGATTCGATGCAGGCACATCTTCCTGGGAAGGCTTCGCGCTCTGGGCAGACTCATTGGTCAATCTGGTTGGCTTTCTCATGGGCTGGATAATGACTGAACAGTCAGTCAATATCAAGACGGGAGTCTATGGACCGAAAGATCGAATTAGTCTTGACTAATATATTAGTATTAGCTAATTGAATGGCATGATCGAAGCCGCTTCAAATCCCGTCACCACCGTGATGCGCGCCCTCGCCGATCCGACCCGGCGGGCCGTGTTCGAGCGCGTGTTCGAGAGCAAGGAAATCACCGTCGCCGAGTTGACGCGCGGCAGCGGCGTGACCCAGGGCGCGATCTCGCAGCACCTGAAGTCGCTGAAACAGGCGGGCCTCGTCGCGGAGCGCGCCGAGGGCCGCAACGTCTATTACCGCGCCGCGCCGCAGGGGCTCGAACCGCTGGTCAGCTGGATGGACCATTACGGCGTGTTCTGGCGCGAGCGTTTCCAGAATCTGCGTGACCTCTTGAAGGAGCTCGATCCGTGAGTGCTGTGGCTTCCAAACTCCAGACCCAGGACATCGTCATCGACGAGGTCTTCCCACACGCCGCCGCGACGATCTGGAAGGCGCTGACCAGCGCCCAATTGATTGCGCGCTGGCTGATGCCGCCCAACGGTTTCGAGGCCGTCGAAGGCAATACCTTCACCTTCAAGACCAATCCGGCCGGCGCGTGGGATGGCACGATTTATTGCCGCGTGCTGGAGGTCGTGCCGAACCAACGCTTCGCCTATGCCTGGAAGGGCGGCGACGCCAGCAATACCGGCTACGGCTCGGCGCTCGACACCGTCGTCACCTGGTCGCTCACGCCGGTCGAAGCCGGGACGCGCGTGCGAGTGGTGCATTCCGGCTTCGTGACGCCGACGAACGACACGGCTTATCGCAACATGAGCGACGGCTGGGTCAAGGTGCTGCAACGGCTCGATGCCGTCTCCGGCGAAGACAAGTGAGGCATCGCGATGGACAAGCCCTATACCGGCGGCTGCGCCTGCGGCGCGATCCGCTATTCGATTGCCGGCGAGCCCTTCTTCAGCAATCATTGTCAGTGCCGAGACTGTCAGCGGGAAAGCGGCAGTGGCCACGGCTCGTACGCGACGTTCGCGCGGGCCGGCGTCACGGTCACTGGCGAGACCAGGCTTTGGGACATGGTCGGCGACAGCGGCAATGTGAAGACGCGCGGCTTCTGCCCGCAATGCGGCGTCGCGGTTTACCTGACCTTCGCGGCGATGCCCGACATCTTCACCATCCGCGCCGCAAGCCTCGACGAGCCCGCACGTTACAGGCCGCAGGCTGTCACTTACGCCGCGCGCGGCCACGGCTGGGACCACCTCGATCCCGACCTTATCAAGTTCGAAGGCATGCCGCCCGGATGAGGCGCTAGCCGAAATCAAGCACCATACGGCCATCAATCTTGCCGGCCTTCATCCGGTCGAAGACGTCGTTGATCTGCGCGAGCGGCACCTTCGTCACCTCGGCCTTCACCTTGCCGTCGGTCGCGAATGCGATGGCTTCGTCGAGGTCACGCCGCGTGCCGACGATCGAGCCGCGCACGGTGATGCGCTTGAGCACGACGTCGAAGATCGGCGTTGGGAATTCGCCCGGCGGCAGGCCGACGAGGCTGACGGTGCCCTTGCGGCGAACCATCTTCAGCGCCTGCGCGAACGCGGCGGTCGAGACCGCCGTCACCAGCACGCCGTGGGCCCCGCCGCCGGTTGCCGCAAGAACCTTGTCGACGGCGCCAGCTTCGAGCGCGTGGACCGCGAGATCGGCGCCGGTATCGCGCGCCAGCTCCAGCTTGTCCTCGGCGATGTCGATCGCCGCGACCTTGAGCCCCATCGCCTTGGCGTACTGGATCGCGACATGGCCAAGGCCGCCGACGCCTGAGATCACGACCCATTCGCCGGGCCTTGCCTCAGTCTCCTTCAGTCCCTTGTAGGTGGTGACACCGGCGCACAGGATCGGCGCGATGGCGGCGAAGTCGACCGTCGCGGGCAGCTTTGCAGCGAAAGCAGCCGAGGCAATGACATATTCCGCGAAGCCGCCGTTCACGCTGTAGCCGGTATTGTGCTGGTGCTCGCACAGCGTCTCCCAGCCGGTCTCGCAATATTCGCACGACATGCAGGCGTCGTGCAGCCAGGCGACTCCGACGGCATCGCCCAGTTTCAAATTCTTCACGCCGGGGCCAAGCGCGGCGACGATGCCGGCTGCCTCGTGGCCTGGAATGAAGGGCGGTACCGGCTTCACCGGCCAGTCGCCGGAGGCTGCATGCAGATCGGTGTGACAGACGCCGCAGGCCTTCACCTTGACCAGAATCTCGCCGGGACCAGGCTGCGGCACCGGCACGTCCTCAATCACCAGCGGCTTGCCGAATTGCTTGACGATTGCGGCTTTCATGGTCGGCATCGGTCTGCTCCTGTGCACTTTGGAGCAGAATAGCGACGACGCCCGCGACTCCTTTGACGGGAGTCAAACAGCACAAAGTTTGCGCAAGCCGGCCCCATCATGACACCACGATAACGGCGTGCGGATGCCGGCGTATCAGCTATGGAACTTCAGGCCGTCAACAATCTTGTCGATCACCTTGCGCTCGGCGCGCATGGCGATGCCGACGAGATTGAGATCGGTGCGCGCTACCGCCTTCACCGCCTCGCGATTGGCCGCGTCATGCGTTGTGCTGAACATGTCCTCGGTATAGACCGCCGGCTTGACGTTGCGCGCCAGCGCGCGGTCCAGCGCACGCGACAACGCCGAACCGTCGGCGCCGTAGATCAGGATCGGCTGTCCGATCAGCGCGTGATATTGCGTGCCTGATGCATCCTCATAGGCTTCGCCGACACATTCGGGAAAAGCCGCGGCGATGCCGCTGGTGAGGAAGGACGCGACGTTGAGCTTTTGCCAGGCTTGAAGATCGGTACGGATCACGACCGCGATCTTGGTATCGAATTGCATGTGGTTCCTCAGTTGTCATTCCGGATTCGATGCTACGCAGCGCCCCGGAATGACAGCAAGACGAATCAGCTCTCGAGAAATCAACCCTTGGCGTCACAGGCCCAGGCGCGGATCACGCATTCCTTGCCGCCGTATTTGTAGCATTCGCGCGTGGCGGCGTTGAGCGAGGCAGAGATCTTCGGCTTGACCGCATAGCCATACGCGCCGCAGGGGTTGGCGAGATCGACCGACATCGCGGCGCAGGCGTGCTTCATCGTCACGGTCGTGCAATCCCCCTTGCACTGCTTCTGCGCCGCGGCACGCGCTTCGTGCTCGTGGCCGTAATCAAAAGCCTGGCCATAGGCGCCGCACTTGCCGACCGCGATCGCGCCGGCGGCATGGGCTTCGGTGATGTAGCGGACGCCCGTGACGGCAATTGAGAAGACAAAGCAAAACATCGCGCAACGGCGCGCGACGGCGTTCGAAGACATGGAAAATCCCCTCCCCCCAAGGCAGGTGGAGGAACTCTAAGCGGCGGTTATTTCCAGATGGTGAACGGGCGGTTGAAATCGAACGAACAGGGGACGCTGTAGATGTAAGCAAAGCGAATCGCGCCCAAATTTGTCGATTGCAGGGGGAGAGACATCGTGGGCACGGCGACATGCGCCTTTGCCCACCCTACGGCACCGTCATCCGCCTCGGGCCGCCTCGAGCGCCTGCGGTGTGTCGATGTCCAGGAACGCGCTCTCGCCATCGACCGGCACTTCGGCCACGGCCTCGGTGTGCTTGGCGATCAGATGGCGGGCGCCGACGTCGCCGTCGAGCGTCATCAGCTCCTTGAAGAAGCGGCGCGACCATAGCACGGGATTGCCGCGGCGACCCTCGCTCACGGGCACGACGATGAGATTGCCGCGATCCGGCGCAAAGCCGTCGATAAGACGGTCGATCAGGCCGGCATCGATCAGCGGCATGTCGCCTAGGCACACCACGGCGCCGTCGCAAGTGTCGGGGACGGCAGCAATGCCTGATTTGACCGAGCTGGCGATCCCGCCGGCGAAATCCGGATTCTTCACAAACCGTACCTTCAGGCCCTGCAACGCCTGCTCGATCAGCTCGGTCTGATGGCCGGTGACCACGATCACCTCGGATGCTTTCGACGCCAGCGCCTGCTCGGTCGCGATCCGCACCAGCTTCTTGCCGTCGAGCTCGGCCAAAAGCTTGTTCGGTCCTCCCATCCGGGTCGAACGACCTGCCGCGAGCACGATGGCCGCGACCCGGCTGTTGCCTTCGATCTCGGGCGTCGCGCGGGGCTGCGGCCGCGTGACGATCTCCATCAGCAGGCCGCCCACGCCCATGCCCATCAGTTCGGCGCGCGTCACCTTGATGCCGGCGAGCAGCCGCATCAAGACCCAGTCGAAGCCATTCTCGACCGGCGAGCGGGCGCAACCCGGGGCGCCCAGCACCGGGACATCGCCGGCGCGGGCGATCAGCAGGAGATTGCCGGGATCGACTGGCATGCCGAAATGCTCGATCTCGCCGCCGATCCCCGTGACGGCCGCCGGGATCACGTCGCGGCGATCGGCGATTGCGGAGGCGCCGAACACGATGACGAGCTCGGCACCGAGGCCGAGCAATTCCTTGATCGCGGCCGAAAGCGCCTGCTCCTCGTGCGGCACGCGACGCTCGGCGATGATGCCGGCGCCGGCCGGCGCGAGCCGCTCCGACGTGACGCGCAGCGTCTTGTCGATCACCTTGGAGGAGAGGCCCGGCAGCAGCGTCGAGACCACGCCGACGCGCTTGATCACGTAAGGCGCGATCTTCAGCACGTTCCTGCCGGCGGCTCTCACCGCGGCATCGCGCAAACGGCTTTCGACGCCGAATGGGATGATCTTGACGGTGCCGACCATCTCGCCTTCGACCACCGGCTTGTACGCGGTGAGCGTCGCAAAGGTGATGGCCTCGTCGATACTGTTGATGCGGTCGACCGCGGCGCGATCGATCACCAGCACGCCCGGACGTGCGGCAAACAGATTTGCGCGGCCGGTGAAAGCACGCTCGACATGGATGCCCTCGCCGCCGACGGCCAGCGCGATGCCGGCGGCCGCAACGTCCTCGGAGACGTCGCCCGCCTCCATGCGCACTACGACGATGTCCTTGATTCCGGCGCGCTCCAGCGCCTCAACCTCGGCGGCGCCGATCGTCGTTCCCTTCTTCAGCACGAGCGGTCCCTGGCGCAGCGTGTGGACGGTTACTCCGCCGATTGCATCCTTGGGACTCGCAGGGCCGAACTTCATGCCGCCTCTTCTTTTTCTTTGGGTGGCAGGCGTAGCACCGCTGTGATCTCCGCCATGATCGACACCGCGATCTCGGACGGGGAGACCGCGCCGATCGCGAGGCCAATGGGCGCGTGGATGCGCGCGATGTCGCTTTCCTTGGCGCCCTGCGCCCGCAGCCGGTCGCCGCGCTTGGCGTGCGTCTTCCGCGAGCCGAGCGCGCCGATATAGAAGCAGCCGCGCTCGAAGGCGTGCAGCAGCCCGGGATCGTCGATCTTGGGATCGTGCGTCACCGCGACGAAGGCGGTATAGGCATCGACATTGAGCGGCGGCAGCGCGGTGTCCGGCCATTCGGCCACCAGCGGAATGTCGGGGAAGCGCTCGGGGCTCGCAAAAGCCGTGCGCGGATCCACGACCGTGACGTCGTAGCCGAGCGAGCGCGCCAGCGGCGCCAGGGCCTGGCTGATATGGACCGCGCCGACGATGACGAGCTTCGCGGTCGGCGCATAGACGTTGAGGAACAGCTTCTTGCCGCCGGCCTCGACACTGGCGCTCTTGCCCATGCGGAGCTGCTTGTCCAGTTCCGCGCGCAGCGGATCCTTGGCGAAATCAGCTGATTTCACCAGGCGCTGCTCGCCGCTCTCGGTGTCGGTCACCAGGATCACCGGCCGGCGCGCGGCCCGCTCGGCGTTCAGTTCGTGCAGGATTGCGAGCTTCACGGCTAACCGACCTTCTCGACGAAGACGCGGATGGTGCCGCCGCAGGACAGCCCGACATTCCAGGCGGTCTCGTCGGCGACGCCGAACTCCAGCATCCGCGGCTTGCCGCTCTGGATCACGTCCATGGCCTCGGTGACCACGGCGCCCTCGACGCAGCCGCCGGAGACCGAACCCAGGAACGTGCCCTCGTCGTTGATGACGAGGCTGGAACCCGCCGGGCGGGGCGCCGAGCCCCAGGTCTCCACCACGGTGGCGAGCGCGACGCCACGGCCGGCCTTCTGCCAGTCCTCCGCCGCCTTCAGAATGTCCTCGTCGCGATCGAGCATGGCTTAACCTCTCAAGCTGCGGAACGGATCAGGTTGCGATGATGCGGCGGCAGCGGCCGCGAGAGCGTCGTAATCAGCTCCTGGATCGAGCTCAAATTATGTACCGGGCGGAATTCGTCAACGTGCGGGAGCATCATTTTGATGCCCTGGGCCTTGGCCTCGAAGCCGCCGAACCGCAGCAGCGGGTTGAGCCAGATCAGCCGCCGGCATGAGCGGTGCAGCCGGTCCATCTCGAAGGCCAGCTTGGAGTCCGCCTCCCGCTCCAGCCCGTCCGATATCAGCAGCACGATGGCGCCCTGGCTCAGCACGCGCCGCGCCCACAATTTGTTGAAGTTGTGCAGCGAAGCCGAGATCCGGGTGCCGCCGGCCCAGTCCTCGACCGAGGCCGAGCAACTTGCCAGCGCCTCGTCGGGATCGCGCTGGCGGAGCGCGCGGGTGACGTTGGTGAGCCGGGTACCGAAAAGGAACACCGAGACGCGCTTGCGCGCATCGCCGATGGCATGGAGGAAATGCAGGAACAGGCGGGTGTACTCGCTCATGGAGCCCGAGATATCGAGCAGCGCCACGATCGGCGCCGGCTTCTCGATCCGGCCGAGGCGATGGATTTCCACGATGTCGCCGCCGGTTCGCAAGGAGGCGCGCAGCGTGCGGCGCAGGTCAAGGCGCAGCCCGCGCGCATCAGGCCGGTGGCGGCGCGTCAGGAGTTCCGCCTGTGGCAATCGCATCCGCTCGACGGCACGCAGCGCCTCGGCGATCTCCGCGGCGCTCATCTGCGCAAAATCCTTTTTCTGGAGGATTTCCCTGTCGGACACCGACAGCCGCAGATCCTGCTCCTGATGCTGCGGCGTCTCTGTCATGCGCGGCTGTGACATCGCCTCCTGCACGCGGCGGGAGCCGGCCTGCGGCTTCTTCTTGGCCTCGTCCGGCAGCGGCACCGAGTCCAGCATGTGCTTCCATTCTTCCGAGGCGCGGAAGAACAGATTGAAGGCCTGCTTGAAGATCAGCGCATGCTCATGACGCTTGACGAAGATCGCCTCCAGCGTGGTGAAGACGTCGGCGCGGTTGCCGATGTCGATCACCTGCAGCGCGCTCATGGCATCGATGACCGCGCCCGGACCGACCGGCATGCCGGCCGAGCGGAGCGCGCGGGCAAAGCCGACGATGTTGTCGGCGAATTGCTCGGTCTGCTCGGGGGCAAGGTGGTTGATGGCCATGGTCTCGTATCCATCCCGTCGTCATTCCGGGGCGCGCCTCTTGGCGCAAGCCCGGAATCCATACTCCCGATCGTGGTTATGGATTCCGGGCTCGCGCTACGCGCGCCCCGGAATGACGAACTCAATTCGACGCGCGATCAGTTCTCGCTCGTCGCTTCCTTCAGCACCTTCTGCAGGGTGTCGCCCTGCATGCGGGTGATGTCGTCCTGATACTTGAGCAACGCGCCCAGCGTGTCGCCGACCACTTGCGGGGTCAGCGAGCGGGCATCGAGTTCGGACAGCGCTGTGGCCCAGTCGATGGTCTCGGCGACACCCGGCGACTTGTAGAAGTCCTGGTTACGCAGAGCCTGGACGAAGCGCACGACCTGCTGCGACAGCTTCGCGGAGATGCCGGGCACGCGCGACTTGACGATCGCGAGCTCGCGCTCCGCGGCGGGATAATCAACCCAGTGATAAAGACAGCGCCGCTTCAGCGCGTCGTGAATCTCGCGCGTGCGGTTGGACGTGATGATGACGATCGGCGGATGTGGCGCCTTCACGGTGCCGAATTCGGGGATCGTGACCTGGAAGTCGCTGAGAATTTCGAGCAGATACGCCTCGAACGCCTCGTCGGCGCGGTCGAGCTCGTCGATCAGCAGCACCGGGGGTCCTGCGACGTCGGGCTCGAGCGCCTGGAGCAGCGGCCGCTTGATCATGAAACGGTCGGCGAAGATGTCGCTCGACAACTGGTCGCGGTCGGTGTCGCCGGCGGCTTCCGCCATCCGGATCGCGATCATCTGCGCGGCGCTATTCCACTCGTAGACCGCGGAGGAGACGTCGAGACCCTCGTAGCATTGCAGGCGGATCAGCTTCCGCCCCAACGCGGCCGACAAAACCTTGGCGATCTCAGTCTTGCCGACGCCGGCCTCGCCTTCCAGGAACAGCGGCCGGCCCATGCGCAGCGAAAGATACGTCACAGTTGCCAGCGACCGCTCGGCGAGATAGCCGCGCGACGTCAGGAGTTCGAGCATCGCATCGACTGATGCCGGCAGGGTCGCTGAAGTCATGAAAAAGCCAGTCTCGCTACGCCCTCACCGGGACAAGTTTGGCCGAGGCGTGAGGTTGACTCACTCCTTGGCATTGGCGGCATCGAGGGCGCGCCGCGTCAGCACACCAATGAGATGCGCGCGATACTCGGCGCTGCCGTGGATATCGCTGTTGAGGCCCTCGGCCGGCACCTCGATGCCGTCCAGCGCTTTCGCGGCGAAGCGCTTCTTGAGAGCTTCCTCGAACGCCTCGACGCGGAAGACGCCGTCGGAGCCGGCACCGGTCACGGCAACCCGCACGTCCGACGGACGCCGCGCGACGAACACGCCGACCAGCGCATAGCGCGAGGCCTGGTTGCGGAACTTGATGTAGGCCGCCTTCTTCGGCAGTGGGAACATCACCTTGGTGATGATCTCGTCGGCTTCCAGCGCGGTCGAGAACAGCCCCTGGAAAAACTCCTCGGCCTTGAGACGGCGCTTGTTGGTGACGATGGTGGCGCCCAGCGCCAGCACGGCGGCCGGATAATCTGCGGTCGGATCGTTGTTGGCGAGCGAGCCGCCGATCGTGCCCTTGTGACGTACGGCGGGATCGCCGATCTGGCTGGCGAGATTTGCGAGCGCCGGAATGGCTTCACCCACGATTGCGGAGCTTGCGACCTCGGCGTGCTTTGCGGTGGCGCCGATCACCAGCGAACGGCCCTTCATCTCGATCGTGTTGAGCCCCTCGATATGGGAGAGGTCGACGAGATGCGGGGGGCTCGCGAGGCGCTGCTTCATCACGGGAATCAGCGTGTGGCCGCCGGCGATGAGCTTGGCGTCTTCGTTCTTCACCAGGAGGTTGGCGGCCTGCCGCACGGTCCCGGGGCGATGATATTTGAATTCGTACATCTGAATGTCCTGATCGCGGGATCGTTGCGCGCGTTAGGCGAGATCGGATTTCGCCATCGCCTTGGCGCCGGCGGAGATCGAGGCGACGATGTTCTGGTAGCCGGTGCAGCGGCAGAGGTTGCCTTCCAGCTCTTCCCGGATCGTATGGTCGTCGAGCTCGTTGCCCTTGCGATGGACAATGTCGATCGCGGTCATGATCATGCCCGGCGTGCAAAAGCCGCACTGCAGGCCATGGTGCTCGCGGAAGGCCTCCTGCATCGGATGCAACGGCGCGCCATCGGCGGCCAGCCCCTCGATCGTCTTGACCTCATGGCCGTCGGCCATCACCGCCAGCGTGGTGCAGGACTTCACGGCCTTGCCGTCGACATGAACGACGCAGGCGCCGCACTGCGAGGTATCGCAGCCGACATGGGTGCCGGTCAGGCGCAGATTCTCGCGCAGGAACTGCACCAGGAGCGTGCGGGGATCGACGTTGGCCGTAACTGGATTGCCGTTCACGATGAGGGAGATTTTTGCCATAAGCACTCTCTATCAGCGCCCCAACGGGTCCCGTCGAAGCGGTTCTTATAATTATTCCAACCCATCATATGGGCCATTATGCCCCGGGGCAACATCACCCAGGGCGCAAGGCGCCATGCCGAAGGCGCTGACCTTCAGCCCTGTACCGCCTTGGCGAAGTTCGCAAAAAATTCGTCGGCGAGCTTCTTGGCGGCGCCGTTGATGAGGCGCTGGCCGAGCTGCGCCAACTTGCCGCCGATCTGCGCCTCGACCTCGTAGGACAGCAGCGTGCCGCCGTCCTTCTCCGCCAGCTTGACCACGGCGCCACCCTTGGCAAAGCCGGCGACCCCGCCTTCGCCCTCACCCGAGATCTTATAGCCGTTCGGCGGATCGAGATCGGAAAGCGTGACCTTGCCCTTGAAGCGGGCCGACACCGGGCCGACCTTCATTTTCGCCGTCGCGCGAAAGCCGCCGTCCTCGGTCCTCTCGAGCTCCTCGCAGCCGGGGATGCAGGCCTTCAGCACCTCGGGATCGTTGAGCTTGGCCCACACGGCCTCGCGCGGCGCCGCAAGCTGGACTTCGCCGTTCATCGTCATGGCCATGAGGGTGCCTCCCGGATCGCGTAACTTATAGCGCTGATCAAGTAACGCAGGGACGCGGCAAAGGAAAGGGTGGCGGCCGGTCAAGTGCAATGCATATTCGCAACTGCAAAAGGACGTGTGAGCCGGGTTGGGGATTGGCACGGCCGGGCCATGGTGATTAGGTCGCGCGCAATATGAGCACCTCCCTCTCCCCCCTGCTCGCACCGATGCTGTCGAGCGCCGCCATGCGCGCGGTCTGCGATGACCGCTCGACCCTGCAAAACATGCTCGATTTCGAGGCAGCCCTGGCACGCGCGGAGGCCGCCACGGATGTGATTCCGGCCTCTGCTGTCGGAGCCATCGAGGCCGCCTGCAAGGCTGATTCCTTTGACATGGCGGCACTGGCCGAGGCCGCGACGCGATCGGGCAATCTGGCGATACCCCTGGTCAAGATGCTGACCTCCAAGGTCGGCAAGGCCGACACCGAGGCCGCGCGCTTTGTGCATTGGGGCGCCACCAGCCAGGACGTCATCGACACCGCGACCATGCTCACGCTTCGCGCCGGTATCGACGCTCTGGACGCCGACCTCAGCCGCGCCATCAAGGGCTTTGCCGCGCTGGCTCGGACCCATCGCAACACCGCGATGGTGGCCCGGACCTGGCTCCAGCACGCACTGCCTATGCCGTTCGGCCTCAAGGCCGCCGAATATGCGGCAAGCCTCGCCCGCTCCCGCTGCCGCCTGCGGCGGCTTCGCCGTGAGGGCCTCGCCCTGCAATTCGGCGGCGCGGCCGGCACGCTCGCGGCCCTCGGCGACAAGGGGCTGGCGGTAGCCGAACGGCTGGCGCAGGAGCTGAGCCTGCCGCTGCCGGAAGCGCCTTGGCATACCCATCGCGACCGGATCGCGGAGGCCGCCTCATGCCTCGCGATCCTCGCCGGCAGCTGCGGCAAGATCGCGCGCGACGTCTCGCTGATGATGCAGACCGACGTCGGCGAAGCGTTCGAGCCGGCCGGCGAAGGCCGTGGCGGCTCCTCGACCATGCCGCATAAGCGCAACCCGGTCGCGGCCGCCAGCGCGCTGGGCTGTGCAACCATGGCCCCACAGCTTGCCGCGACGATTTTTGCCGCGCAGGTGCAAGACCACGAGCGCAGCGCCGGCCCCTGGCACGCCGAATGGCCGACGCTGCCGCAATTGATGCTGGTCACCTCCGGCGCGCTGGCCGCCATCGTCGACATCGCAGAGGGCCTTGAGGTCGATGCCGCACGCATGCGCAGCAATCTCGATGCGACGCATGGGCTGATCATGGCCGAGGCAGTCACCTTTGCGCTGGCCGACAAGATCGGCAAGAGCGATGCGCATCATCTCGTCGAGGCCGCCAGCAAGCGTGCAGTCGCCGAGAAGAGACATCTGCGCGAGGTGCTGTCGGCCGATTCGCACGTCACCGCGCACCTCTCGCCGGAAAAAATTGCGGCATTGTTCGAGCCGATGGCCTATCAAGGGTCTTCCCAGGCCCTGATCGACCGGCTGCTCGCTTCTTTGGATCTCCCTTGATGTCATTGCCGGGCTTGACCCGGCAATCCATCATCTTGGATAGATTCCCTTTCTAGATGGATGCGCGGGTCAAGCCCGCGCATGACGAGGAGTAACCCATGCCCATGATCGATGCCGATGGATGCCTGCTCAACGTCTCCGTCGAGGGCCGCGACGGCGGGCCGACGTTGATGCTCTCCAATTCGCTCGGCTGCACGCTGCAGATGTGGGAGCCGCAGATGAAGGCGCTGACGCAGGTGTTCCGCGTCATCCGCTACGACCGCCGCGGCCACGGCAAGTCGAACGTTCCGCCCGGTCCCTATTCGATGGAGCGCTTCGGACGCGACGTGCTCGCGATCCTCGACGACCTCAACATCGAAAAGGTGCATTGGTGCGGCCTGTCGATGGGCGGCATGGTGGGACAATGGCTGGGCGCAAACGCGCCGGAGCGCTTCGGCAAGCTCATCCTCGCCAATACCTCCTGTTACTATGCCGAACCGACCAAATGGCTCGAGCGCATCGAAGCCGTTAAGAAGGGCGGAATCGCTGCGGTCGCCGATGCCGTGATCGCGGGATGGCTGACGCAGGATTTCCGGGACCGCGAGCCCGACATCACCGCGAGGATGAAATCGATGCTGCTCGCCTCCCCCGTCGAAGGCTACCTCGCCTGCTGCGAGGCATTGTCGACGCTCGACCAGCGCGAGTTGCTTCCCAAAATCAAGAGTCCGACGCTGGTGATCGCCGGCCGTCACGACATGGCGACGCCGATCTCGGCGGGCGAGTTGATCCGCTCGAGGATTCCGGGCGCCAGCATGACCATCATCGACGCCGCGCATATTTCCAACGTCGAGCAGCCGCACGCCTTTACGGATGCGGTGGTTGGATTTTTGACGCAGCGCTAAACGCAGAACGCCGTCATTGCGAGCATAGTGAAGCCATCCAGAGATCTCTCCGCGGAGACATTCCGGATTGCTTCTTCGCTACGCCCCTCGCAATGACGGAGAGGAGGATCAATGGACGACCAGAAGCGCCGCGATGCCGGCATGAACGTACGCAGGAAGGTTTTGGGCAACGCCTGGGTCGACAAGTCGATCGCTAACCGCAATGCCTTCAATACCGATTTCCAGGACATGATCACCCGCTATGCCTGGGGCGAAATCTGGACCCGGCCGCATTTCGACGAGCGCACGCGGCGGGTGCTGGTGATCGGCACGATGGTCGCGCTCGGGCAATGGGACGAGTTTCGCCTGCATGTGCGTGCGGCGCTCGCAGAGGGGGGCTTCACCCCCGACGACATCAAGGAGATCCTGCTGCAGCAGGCGATCTATTGCGGCGTGCCGGCGGCAAACCACGCCGTCAAGGAAGCCTCAGCGATTGTGCAGGAGCTCGGCCTGCTCAAGTCCTAGCGACGCAGGGATCTCGGCAGGGGTCTCGACGGTCTGCGGCGCCGCCTCGGGCCGCTCGATCAGGATCACGATGGCAGCACCGAGCAGCAGCAGCAGTTCGGTGGCGTGCAGCCGCAGCGCGGCCATCTCGCCGACCTTCGACGCCATCACCATACTCGCAAACGAAATCAGGCTGCCGATCGCCAGGGCAATTCCGAGCGCCTCGTCGCTGCCGCCGGACTTGCGGATGCGGGGAATGCAGAGCAGCACGAGGTAGATCGCAAAGAACGCCACGACGGTCAGCCGGCCGAGCGCAAGCAGCCAGGCGGCACGTACCGTCTCCATGCCCGCCATCTGAAGATGGTCGCTGAGATAGAGTGCAACGGCCACGCTCGGCCGCTCGTAGAGGCCGTGCACCGGCGCGATGATGATGTTGAAGGCCACAAGTGTCCAGGCCGGAATGAAATAGGCCGCCAGCAGCGCGCCGTTGACCGAGCCGATCCGCCAATTCCTGAACATGCCGCTTCCCGCTTCGTCGACCACGCGCCTTCGCTGGAAGGCTTTGCCGGGGAGCTAACTCGCATCAGACTGTGGCGGCAATTTAAACTCTTTGTTTACCTTAACTGCCCTCGCAGAGGTCGTCGTCCGGCTTCGGCTCTGCGAGCCGCGCCGGACGTGAACGACCAAAAGAAACGGCCCCGCCTTTCGGCGGGGCCTCGTGCTCCCGAGCTCCCAAACTCGCTACTTCTGGCCGTGCTGGCCGCCCTGCTGCTGGCCCGGGCGATCGCCCTGGCGCATCGGATCGTTCTGTTGCTGCTGTCCAGGTTTCTGACCACCGCCCTGCTGCTGCCCGGGCTGTTGATCGGGGCGCTGCTGGCCCGGATTCTGACTCTGCTGACCCGGGTTCTGGTTCTGCTGCTTCGTCATTCGGGGAACTCCCTTGTTGAACGTCAGAGAAGAGATAACCACTGGGAGACGGATTGGTGCCCATGAAACCGGGTTCCTCGCAGTTGCGGAACCAGAGCCCCAAATGACCTCTGTACAAGATCTTCTGCCGTGGCGTGAGCTGTTGCAGCGGCCAGTTCCCTCCTGTTACAAATCCGGAAGAATGCTTAAGGGGCTGCCGGGGCCCAAGAAACCACACTCCAACCCACTCTCCTAAGAGCTCCCTTTTGAGCCCGCGTCAGGTTTGGTACGGCAGCCCATGGATTACTTCGCCCAGCAGCTCATCAACGGTCTCGTTCTGGGCTCCATCTACGGCCTGATCGCCATCGGCTACACGATGGTCTACGGCATCGTCGGCATGATCAACTTCGCCCATGGCGACGTCTTCATGATCGGCGGCTTCATTGCCCTGATCACCTTTCTGCTGCTGATCTCGACCGGGCTGACCGCGATCCCGGTGATCCTGCTGATCGTGCTGCTGGTCTCGATGGCGATCACCGCGCTGTATGGCTGGACCATCGAGCGCATCGCCTACCGGCCGCTTCGCCACTCCTTCCGCCTCGCCCCGATGCTGTCGGCGATCGGCATGTCCTTCGTGCTGACCAACTATTCGCAGGTCGCGCAGGGCGCACGCGTCAAGCCGATCCCGCCCGTCATTACCGGCGGCTATACCCTGCACGAGAGCGCGGACGGCTTCGTCATCCAGCTCTCCAACATCCAGATCATCGTGGTCATCACCACCATCGTGCTGCTGGCGATCTTCACCTGGCTGGTATCGCGCACAAGGCTTGGCCGCGACATGCGCGCCTGCGAGCAGGACCAGACCATGGCGGCGCTGCTCGGCGTCGACGTCGACCGCACCATCTCGATGACCTTCGTGATCGGGGCGGCGCTCGCCGCGGTGGCGGGCCTGATGTACCTGCTCTATTACGGCCTCGTCGATTTCTTCATGGGCTTCGTCGCCGGCATCAAGGCGTTCACTGCTGCCGTGCTCGGCGGCATCGGCTCGCTGCCGGGTGCCATGCTCGGCGGCCTCGCGATCGGCCTGATCGAGACGTTCTGGTCGGCCTATTTCTCGGTCGAGTACAAGGACGTCGCCGCATTCTCGATCCTGATCGTGGTCCTGATCTTCATGCCGACCGGCCTGCTCGGCCGTCCCGAAGTCGAAAAAGTCTGACGGTCGCACGCGTGAAAGCTCCCTCGACCCACCCGACCAAACCTGCAACGAGCATCCCCGCTCTCCTGAAGACAGCCTTCGTCAACGCGCTGATCGCGCTGGTGCTGTTCTCGCTGATGATCGGCATCCGCACCGAGGCGGGCTCCTCGGGCCAGCTCACCTATTGGACCCGCTTCGGTGACCTCGCATCCATCGTCGCCGCCGTGTTCGGCGGCTCGATCGTGATCGAGCTGCTCAGGCAATGGATCGGCCCGACCGGCGCCGAGAAGCTGGTGCCGCCGGCGGTGCAGAGCGGCATATCGTTCATCGGCCGCTATCTCGCGCCGGCGCTCCTGATCTTTACGCTGCTGGTGCCGGTGATGTTCTATAACCAGCGCTACATCCTCGACCTCGCGATCCTGGTGCTCACCTATGTCATGCTGGGCTGGGGACTGAACGTCGTGGTCGGCCTCGCCGGCCTGCTCGATCTCGGCTACGTCGCTTTCTATGCGGTCGGCGCCTATTCCTACGGGCTGCTCGCCACCAATTTCGGCTGGTCGTTCTGGATCTGTCTGCCGCTGGCCGGCATTCTCGCCGCGTTCTGGGGCGTCCTGCTCGGCTTCCCCGTGCTGCGCCTGCGCGGCGACTATCTTGCCATCGTGACGCTCGCCTTCGGCGAGATCATCCGCCTCGTGATCATCAACTGGCAGGATCTCACCGGCGGGCCCAACGGCGTCTCAGGCATTCCCCGCCCCTCCTTCTTCGGCATCCCGCTCGACAACAGCGATGACGGGCTCGCCGCCCGGCTCGGCATCGAATATTCGCCGACGCACCGCATTGTCTTCCTGTTCTATCTGATCCTGGCCTTGGCGCTGCTCACCAACTGGGCGACGATCCGGCTGCGCCGCCTGCCGATCGGGCGAGCCTGGGAAGCCCTGCGCGAGGACGAGGTCGCCTGCCGCGCGCTCGGCATCAACACCACGACCACCAAGCTCACGGCGTTCGCGACCGGCGCGATGTTCGGCGGTTTTGCCGGCGCGTTCTTCGCCACCCGGCAGGGCTTCATCAGCCCGGAATCCTTCACCTTCCAGGAATCGGCACTGGTGCTCGCCATCGTCGTGCTCGGCGGCATGGGATCGCAGCTCGGCGTCGCGCTCGCCGCGCTGGCCATGATCGGCGGCTTCGAATTGTTCCGGAGCCTGGAGAGCTATCGCATGCTGGTGTTCGGCATGGCCATGGTCCTGATCATGATCTGGCGGCCGCGCGGCCTGATCGGCCATCGTGCGCCCACCGTGTATCTGACCAAGGCTCAGGCGATCTCCTCCGACCTCGTCAAGGAAGGGCACGGATGAGCGGCGACAAGATTCTCAACGTCGACCGGCTCGCCATGCGCTTCGGCGGCATCGTTGCCGTGCAGGACCTTTCGTTCGCCGCCGAGCGGAGGAAGATCACCGCGCTGATCGGGCCGAACGGCGCCGGCAAGACCACCGTCTTCAACTGCATCACCGGGTTCTACAAGCCGAGCGGCGGCGCCATTCGCCTCACCCATGACGGCGGGACGACAATCGCGCTGGAGCGGCTGAACGATTTCCGCATTGCCAAGCAGGCCAAGGTGGCCCGCACCTTCCAGAACATCCGGCTGTTTCCCGGCATGACCGCGCTGGAAAACCTGATGGTGGCGCAGCACAACGCCTTGATGCGCGCCTCCGGCTTCACCTTCCTCGGCCTGATCGGCGCCCCCGGCTATCGCGAGGCCGAAAAGCGTGCGATCGATCTCGCCACGGACTGGCTCAAGCGGGTCAATCTGCTCGACCGCGCCGACGACGCTGCCGGCAATTTCGCCTATGGCGACCAGCGCCGGCTCGAGATCGCGCGCGCGATGTGCACCGAGCCCGCGCTGCTGTGCCTGGACGAGCCTGCCGCCGGCCTCAATGCGCGCGAGAGCGCGGCCCTGAGCGAACTCCTGCTTTCGATCCGCGACGAGCTCGGCACCTCGATTCTCCTGATCGAGCACGACATGTCGGTGGTCATGGAGATCTCCGACCACATCGTGGTGATGGACCATGGCGTCAAGATCGCCGAAGGCACGCCGCGTGAGGTCCGCGACGATCCCAAGGTGATCGCCGCCTATCTCGGCGCCGATGAGGAAGAGGCGGCAGCCGTGATGGAGGGCGGCTCATGACCGCGGCACCGTCCCCCCTGCTCGCGATCCGAGGTTTGCGCGCCGCCTACGGCAAGATCGAGGCGCTGAAGGGCGTCGACGTCGAGATCAACTCCGGCGAGATCGTGGCGCTGATCGGCGCCAACGGCGCCGGCAAGTCGACGCTGATGATGACGATCTTCGGCAAGCCGCGCGCCCGTGCAGGCCAGATCCTGTATGAAGGCCGCGACATCACCGACGTGCCCACCCACGAGATCGCACATTTGCGCATCGCGCAATCGCCGGAGGGCCGCCGCGTCTTCCCGCGCATGAGCGTGGCGGAAAACCTGCAGATGGGGGCGGATGCCACCGAATGCACCGATGCCGAACGCGAGGCGACGCTGCAACGCGTCTTCGCGCTGTTTCCGCGGCTGAAGGAACGCTACGCCCAGCGGGGAGGAACCCTGTCCGGCGGCGAGCAGCAGATGCTGGCGATCGGCCGCGCCTTGATGAGCCGTCCCCGCCTGCTCCTGCTCGACGAGCCCTCGCTTGGCCTGGCGCCGCTGATCGCGCGCCAGATCTTCGATGCGATCCGGACACTGAACCGACAGGACGGCCTGACCGTCCTGATCGTCGAGCAGAACGCCAACCACGCCCTCAAGCTCGCTCATCGCGGCTATGTCATGGTCAATGGCCTGATCACGCTGGCCGGTACCGGCGCCGAGTTGTTGCAGCGCCCCGAGATTCGCGCCGCCTACCTGGAAGGCGGCCGGCACGGCTGACCGGACCGGCAAGCCCCACCTGCGTCCGGGCTCATGTAGCGAGATATCTCTCTCGATGCCCGTATTTTGCCGGTGACTTCTCGGTAAATTCATTCGACAATGGCGCCGGTTTGGACCGGGCACGCCCGGCAACTTCCACAGGCGACCACCCGCGAGGTATCTCATGAAATCACTGAAGCTCATCGGTCTGGCATTCGGCGCATCGCTCGCGCTGTCGGGCGCGGCATTCGCGCAGGATGTCACCGTCGCAGTCGCAGGCCCGATGACCGGCGGCGAGTCCGCCTTCGGCCGCCAGATGAAGAACGGCGCCGAAATGGCCGTGGCCGATATCAACGCCGCCGGCGGCGTCAACGGCAAGAAGCTCGCGCTGTCGGTCGAGGACGATGCCTGCGACCCGAAGCAGGCGCGCTCGATCGCCGAAAAGATCGCCGGCGCGAAGATTCCGTTCGTGGCCGGGCACTATTGCTCGTCGTCGTCGATCCCGGCTTCGGAAGCCTATGCCGACGGCAACGTGCTGCAGATCACGCCGGCCTCGACCAACCCGCTGTTCACCGAGCGCAAGCTCTGGAACGTGGCGCGCGTCTGCGGCCGTGACGACCAGCAGGGCCTGATCGCGGCGCAGTACATCGCCAAGAACTTCAAGGGCAAGAACATCGCGATCCTCAACGACAAGACCACCTATGGCAAGGGTCTGGCGGATGAGACCAAGAAGGCGCTCAACAAGGCCGGCGTCACCGAGAAGATGTACGAATCCTACAACAAGGGCGACAAGGACTTCAACGCGATCGTTTCGCGCCTGAAGCGCGACAATATCGACCTCGTCTATGTCGGCGGCTATCATCAGGAGAGTGGCCTGATCCTGCGCCAGATGCGCGACCAGGGTCTCAAAACGATCCTGATGGCCGGCGACGCGCTCGCCGACAAGGAGTACTCCTCCATCACCGGCCCGGCGGGCGAAGGCACGCTGTTCACCTTCGGCCCGGATCCGCGCAACAAGCCGACCGCCAAGAAGATCGTCGACGCCTTCAAGGCCAAGAACATCGATCCGGAAGGCTACACGCTCTACACCTACGCGGCGATGCAGGTGTGGTCGCAGGCGGCCAAGAAAGCCGGCACCACCGACGCCAAGAAGGTCATGGAAGCGATGAAGGCCGGCAAGTGGGACACCGTGATCGGCCCGATCGAGTACGACGCCAAGGGCGACATCAAGCAGCTCGACTACGTCGTCTACAAGTGGGACGCCAAGGGCGGCTACGCCGAGATCAAGGGCAACGGCACCTAAGCCCGCTTCCGGCACCCAGCCGGCTTACGATCATGACCGCGCCCCGGCTTGTCCGGGGCGTTTCTTTTCGCGGCGGCTTTAGACAGCTGCGGGCAGCTCGCCGCCGGCCGCAGCCTGGGCTTTCCGAAGCGCCTGCAGCAGATCGTTCGGCCGAAACGGCTTCTGCAGACAGACTACGCTTGCGAGGTGAGGCGACTGCTCCATGAAATCCAGCGCCGTCATTCCGGACACCGCAATGACGGGAAGCCCCGGCGCGCGCTCGCGCAAGGCCGCGATGACGTCGACACCGCTGATGTCGCCGAGGAAGATATCGACGATCGCAGCGTCAAAGGAGCCTTCCGCGAAGGTTTTCAGCCCGGCCGCACCGCTGTCGGCCTCGGCCACCTCGTAGTGATTGACCCGAAGCACGATCGCAACCATCGCGCGCACGTCCTTCTGGTCGTCGATGATGAGAATACGAGGCATGAGAATAACCCTCACGGATCAAATCGTACGATTCAAACTTGGAACCCGCTGCAATGGGGGAGCATTATGACATCGCGCAGTAAAGCGCACCTTACCCAATCCCCATTCCGCGTTCCCACCAAAATTAAGTAAGCTGTAACCTTCGGTTGAGTCGCCGCTGCAACAGTTCACGACACGCGCCCGGGCCGGGCTACCGTGGGTTCGTGGATGTCGAGACTGCCAGATCTTGGAGTTGCGGTGGATGCTCAAGACGGGTCTGCATGAGATGAACGCGCCTGCGATCGACCGAAGCACGTTTCTTTCAACGCTGCCGGCCACACCGGCCGACCGGACTGCGGCATTATGGATCGTCGGCATCTCCTCAATCCTGTTCGCAGCGGCAGTTCCGTTTGCAGGTATAAAGTTACCTCCGATTCCCGCCTTCGTCGCATGCTATCAATCAGCATTGGCGGTTGGCGACATCGTCACGGCCGTGCTGCTGCTGTCGCAGTTTTCGGTGTTGCGGACCCGCGCGCTGCTGTGGCTGTCGGGCGGCTTCCTGTTCACCGCCACGGCAGCGGTGCTCCATGCCCTCACCTTCCCCGGCCTGTTCGCACCGGACGGGCTGTTCGGCGCCGGCGCCCAGACCACGGTCTGGCTCTACATGATCTGGCACGGCGCCTTCCCGGTGTTCGTGCTGGGCTACGCCTGGCTCAAGGATGAGGATGGCGGCCCCAGAATCCGGGGCGCGACCACCAACGCGATCTACGCCATCGTGCTCGGCGTCATCGCGACCATGGGTGCGTTCGCCTGGATTGTCACTGCCCAGCATGATCTGTTGCCGGTGCTGCTCCGCGACGGCCGTTACACGCCGACCATGATCGGGGTCGTGTCCTTTGTGTGGTCGCTGAGCTTCGCCGCGCTCGTTTCGCTGTGGTTCCGGCGCCCGCATTCGGTCATCGACGTCTGGCTCATGGTCGTGATGTGCGCATGGTTGTTCGACATCGCGCTGTCCGCAATCGTCAACGTCGCACGGTTCGATCTCGGTTTCTATGCCGGCCGAATCTACGGCCTCTGCGCGTCGAGCTTCGTGCTCGCGGTGCTGTTGATCGAGAACGTTCGCCTTCAGGCCCGGACGGTGGGTCTCGTCGGCCGGCTGCGCGAGCAATCGGCGTCGGATCGCGACTTCTATGGCAAGCGTCTCGCCCTGTATGGCGCTGTCGTCGAATCGTCCAACGACGCCATCATCACCCAGTCGCTCAACGGCGTCATCACCGGCTGGAATCGCGCAGCCGAGCACCTGTTCGGCTACTCCGCCGCAGAGGCCGTCGGCAAGCCGATCGACATCATCGTGCCGGAGGACCGCAAGCCGGAAGTCAGGAGCATTCTCAATCGGATCAGCGCCAACGAGTCGATTGCCCAGCACGAGACGGTCCGTATCAGGAAGGATGGTCGTGCGCTCGACGTCGTCCTCAACGTCTCGCCGCTTCGGGCGGAGAGCGGCGAGATCATCGGCGCCTCGAAGATTGCCCACGACATCACCGAGGAGAAGCAATCCAGGGAAAAGCTTCGCCGGGAGATCGAGGAGCGCCAGCGCATCTTCGAGACCTCGCAGGACTTGATCCTGGTCACCGATGGCTTCGGCAATTTCATCCAGGTCAGCCCGAGCGTGAAGGATATTCTCGGATACAGCCCGGACGCGATGATCGGCCACAGCGCGACCGAGTTCATCCACCCCGACGACCTCGATAGAACCCGGGAGGAGATGCGCGCGGCGCGGCGCGGTGCGGTCAAGCGCAGCTTCGAGGCGCGCTATTATCATTACGACGGTCACGAGGTCGCGCTCAACTGGATGGGCACCTGGTCCGAGCCGGTGAAACGTCACTTCTTCATCGGCCGGGATCTCACGGAGAAGCAGGCCGCCGAAGCCCAGTTCCGGCAGGTTCAGAAAATGGATTCCATCGGTCAGTTGACCGGGGGCGTCGCTCACGACTTCAATAACGTGCTGACCGTCATCACCGGCACGATCGGCATCTTGTCGGATGCCGTCGCCGACAGGCCCGAGCTGGCTGCGATCACCAAGCTGATCGACGACGCCGCCGAGCGCGGCGCGCAGCTGACCAAACATCTGCTTGCCTTCGCCCGCAAGCAGCCGCTCCAGCCCCGTGAGATCGACGTCAATGCGCTGGCGCTCGAAGCCGCCAAGCTGTTGCACCCCACCCTAGGCGAGCAGATCACGATCATACCGCAGCTCACCGAGGACGCTTGGCCTGCGCTGGTCGACCCCGGTCAGCTTTCGACAGCGATCCTCAATCTTGCGCTGAACGCGCGTGACGCCATGCCCGAGGGCGGCACCCTGGTGCTGGAGACCCGCAACGTCTTCCTCGACGACGGCTATGCCAGCATGAATGCCGACATGGTCGCCGGCAGTTACGTGATGATCGCTGTCAGCGACACCGGATCCGGAATCCCGCCGGAGCTGATCGACCGGGTTTTCGACCCCTTCTTCACCACCAAGGAAGTCGGCAAGGGCACCGGACTCGGGCTCAGCATGGTGTTCGGCTTCGTCAAGCAGTCCGGCGGCCACATCAAGATCTACAGCGAGGAAGGCCACGGCACGAGCGTCAAGATCTACCTGCCGCGCTCGAGCGGCGTGCAGGAGGCCGATATCGACGCTCTGCAGAACGCGCCCATCGCCGGCGGCGACGAGAAGATCCTGATCGTCGAGGACGATGCGCTGGTTCGGCAATATGTGGTGACCCAAGTCAAAAGCCTCGGCTACACCGCGCTCGAGGCTGCCAACGGCGCCGAGGCCCTGACCATCATCGACAGCGACAAGACCATCGACCTGCTGTTCACCGACATCATCATGCCGGGCAACATGAACGGTCGCCAGCTTGCCGATGAGGCCGCCCGCCGGCGCCCCGACCTCAAGACGCTGTTCACCTCGGGCTACACCGAAAACGCGATCGTCCACCACGGCCGGCTCGATTCCGGCGTGCTGCTGCTGGCAAAGCCCTACCGCAAATCCGAGCTTGCCAAGATGCTCAGGACCGCGCTCGCCAGTTGAGCCTGCGGCCTCCCTGAGGTATCGCAGATCGAGAACTGCACTCGACGACGAGGCTGCCTTGAAGAATCTACTCACCGATATTGCCGGCGTGCGCGTCGGCCATGCCGAAGATGCGAAAGTGGCCTCGGGCACGACCGCGATCATCTTTGACCAGCCGGCAGTCGCGGCAATCGATGTCCGCGGCGGCGGACCCGGCACGCGCGAAGACGCACTGCTCGATCTCGCCAACACCGTCGAGCGCGTCGACGCGATCGCACTGTCAGGCGGTTCCGCGTTCGGCCTCGATACCGGCGGCGGCGTGCAGGCCTGGCTCGCCGAGCAGGGCCGCGGCCACCGGGTTCGGGAAGCATTGATCCCGATCGTGCCCGGCGCCATCCTGTTCGACCTGCTGAATGGCGGCGACAAGGCTTGGGGACGGTTCTCGCCCTATCGCGACCTCGGCTACGCCGCGGCAGCCGCCGCCGGCACCGACTTCGCGATCGGCAGCGTCGGCGCCGGCCTCGGCGCGACCACGGCGACGTTCAAAGGCGGGCTCGGCTCGGCCTCGGCAGTGACGCCTGATGGCATCAAGGTCGCCGCGATCGTCGCCGTCAACGCGGTGGGAAACGTCACCATCGGCGACGGACCTTGGTTCTGGGCGGCGCCGTTCGAGGTGAACGGCGAGTACGGCGGACGCGGCCTGCCGAAGGAATTCACCGACGACATGCTGCGCATGCGCATCAAGGGTGGCCCTGCCGCGAACGCGCGCGAAAACACCACCATTGGCGCCGTCGTCACCGACGCGGTGCTGACCAAGCCCCAGGCCAAGCGGCTGGCAATGATCGCGCACACCGGATTTGCCCGCGCAATCTATCCGGTACATGCACCACTCGATGGCGACGTACTGTTTGCCGCGGCCACCTGCAAGAAGCCGATCGAACCGCTGGTTGGCCTCACCGAGCTCGGCATGGTCGCCGCCAACGTGGTCGCGCGGGCGATCGCGATCGGCGTGTACAACGCGACGGCGCTGCCGTTCCCCGGCGCGCTGCCAGCGTGGAAGGACCGGTTCGGCTAGAAACGAAACGGCGGATACGGCGTTGTTCCGGCGGTCGAGGTGTATCGCAATGCCGTCTTCCGTGATCCGCTTCTTCCGCTATGCGCCGGACAGGCGCGAGCTGAAGGTGACTTTCGTCAGCGGACGCATCTATGTCTACGAGGGTGTTCCGGCCGAGGTCGCCGCCACCTTCGGAGAAGCGCGTTCAAAAGGAACGTTCTTCAACCGCAACATCCGTGACCGGTATGTCTCGTGACATCACGCACGAGTATGCCGACGGATCTCGGATGCCGCTCAAACGCTCATCGACATCGACGTACCGGCAGACGCCGAGGAACCCTGCCCCTTTCCGCCCTGCTGCTGCATCAACTGCGCGAACAGATCGTAGGCCGAAGTGCGGGGGCTGGAGGCGCCCGGGACCGTCGTCGACATCTTGAAGCCGTCGGCATAGGTGACGGTTGTCGTGGTCGAGCCGTCGGCAGCGGTCGTCGTTGTCGAGGTCGATCCGCCGCTGGGCTTCGACGAGGAGTCCGATCCATCGCCCGCGCCTCCGGCACCTTGCGCGTGATGGTGCCCATGGCCGCTCTTCAGCGCCTTCGACATCTCATCCAGGCTCACGCTGCCGTCCGCATTCGAATCCAGCTTGGAGAATACGTCGTCGGCCTTTGCGAGGTTGGTCCCGCCGGCGCCGAGCGCGTCCTCGAATTCGGACTTGGTGATGCTGCCGTCGCCATCCGCATCGATTTGCGAGAACAGATCCTTGAGTGCTGCATCCCGGCTCTTCGACGTCGAAGAGGTCGAGTTCGAGGAGGTCGAATTCGTCGCGCCGGTGGTGTTACTCGACGACTGGCTCTGTGCCGCGAACAGCGCGTTCATCGTTTCCGGCGAGATCTGCGGAGATTTGCCGGCGCTGACGAACGAGGTGGTGGTGATGCTGCTGTCGATCGCGAACGGATTTGTCGCGCCCTGCGAGGATCCCGCCTTCTGCGTCGGCGAGGACGACTTCGCGTTCGTCAGCGACTGGATCGCGTCGAGCGCGCTCGATACGGCACCAAGAGCGAACAACATTGCACAACTCCAACCGATGCGGCATGCCGCAACCAATGTTCTGGCAGTGAAGTCAGCAAGCGGCATGCCAGCGCAAAAAGTTCAATGAAATCCGCGCCTCGTGCGCATCGCCGAGCCTCAAGACACCGGCAATTCGTGCCGGTGGCGGCAGAAATTTCCGCCCACAGGAAGCACGCCTGTCGTGCATTGCCCGCCGGGGGAGCCCATGTTAGGCGAGGCTCAATCTCCTTTCGGCCGCCATGGGAAACCGCGTCATGACCCCAGCCTTTGCCCCCCGCCCCCTGGCAATTGCGCCCTCGATCCTGGCCTCGGACTTCTCCAGGCTCGGCGAGGAGGTGCGCAGCGTCGACGCCGCCGGCGCGGACTGGATCCATCTGGATGTGATGGACGGTCACTTCGTTCCCAACATTTCCTACGGCCCCGACGTCATCAAGGCGATGCGCCCGCACACGAAGAAAGTGTTCGACGCGCACCTGATGATTTCGCCCTGCGACCCCTATCTCGAGGCCTTTGCTAAAGCCGGCTGCGACCACATCACCGTGCATGCGGAGGCCGGTCCGCATCTACACCGCTCGCTCCAGGCGATCCGCGCGCTCGGCAAGAAGGCCGGCCTGTCGCTCAATCCCGGCACGCCGATCAGCACGCTCGAATATGTCCTCGATCTCGTCGACCTCGTGCTGGTGATGTCGGTCAATCCCGGTTTCGGCGGCCAGGCTTTCATCCCCTCCGCGATCGGCAAGATCCGCGACATCCGCGCGATGACGGCGGGACGCCCGATCGACATCGAGGTTGATGGCGGGGTCGGCCCCGACGTTGCGGGCGCGCTCGCGGCGGCGGGCGCCAACGCCTTTGTTGCCGGTACATCCGTATTCCGGGGCGGCACGCAGGAAGCCTACAAGACCAACATTGCCGCGATCCGCAACGCTGCGTTGGGGGCGCGCGGCGAAGCGATCTGATCTGGATCGAGCGCGCACGCGAACGAGCGGATTTTCCAGCGGCTTTTACGGGTGTTGCAACGCGCAATGCCTAAAATTTGCAACCTTCATCCGTACTCGTCCGGACTTCACTGATTCGCGCAAATCACCGCTAGTGATTCCTGCCTGCTTTTGACGGGAGGACATCATGACGACGACGCTGATTTGGACTGGCGTGGCATTGTGGCTCGGGTTCAACGCGGCAATTGTAGTTCGCAGCTGCTATGTGGCGCAGCCGGCGAAGGTCGCGGATTCAGCCCGCATCATTCACCTTCATCGTCGGCAGGGTTGAGCGTCATGCAAATCGCCCTCGTGAAGCGCCAGCCGAAGCGCAGATGCCGAATCCCGCGCCGCCCGCATCCGAGCCTCGATTTCTTCTTCGGCCGCTTCGAGCGCACCGATCACCAGCTCGACGACGATGCGGGGCTCGACGCGACGGACCTCGATCATTGTTTTCCCTCGCAACGCCGACACTGAGACTTCCTTTTCGGACACCCCATGAAACCGCACTGCCCGAACTGCCTGAAAGAAATGACCAAGGCATCCGCCTCGCGTAACCTGTTCAATTGCGAGCCCTGCCGCGAGATCATCCAGTATTTTGGCGGCAGCGCGGATCGCGGCGAGCCCGGCCCGCAATTCTCGTGGCCGATACGCCGCAAGCGCGTCGCCCACACCGCCCACGCGGCCTGATCGAGCCTCAAGTCGGCAGGTGCCTAACGCGGCGCTTCGCCGGCATCGGGCTCGCCGGCTTCCCCCGCCATTCGCGGCGGCCGCACCACGGTGACGGTGCAGGACGCTTCCGCGGCCACCTTGGCCGAAACGCTGCCGAGCAGCGTGCGCCTGAACGAACCCTGCCGCGCCCCGATGATGACGTGGTCGACGTGGTTGACCTCGGCGAATTCCAGGATCGCCGCGGCGGGATCGACCGCCTCCAGCACATGAGCCGACAGCCGGCTCTCGTCCAGCTTCAGCGGCGTGGCCCAATGCCGGAGCGCCACCAGCCGGTCGATATGCTTGTTGGAGCCCTGCTCGTCCAGCGTCCGGTCAATCGCGATGCGGTTGAGCTTCAGCACGTTGAGGCAGGCAAGCCGCGCGGACGGCAAGGTAGCGAGGATGCGCTCGGTGGTGACGCGCAACGCCTCGTTCAGCTCGGGTGCGCCTTCCGTCGTATCAAGCGCGACGGCGAGGATCGGGCTCGATGCGATCTGGGCAGCAACATCTGATTTCGCGCGTGGCGCCATGACACCCTGGTTGAAGCGGCGCCGCCAGGCGATGCTGAGGGGGTCGCGCTTCATCCGTTCCGAGCGCGTCGTGAGCCTGATCTGATCCGGATGGGTGAGATCGAAAGCGAGCTGGGACGCCGTCGGATAGCGCCGCACCGGCTCGATCTCGAGGCACCTCAATACCACTTCCTGGAGCCATGGCGGATAGTCCGCGCGCAAGCTTCGCGGCGGATGCGGATCGCGCCACAGCCGGCGCCGCATCGCACGCAACGTCTCGCCCTCGCCGAACGGCCGCTCGCCGGTGGTGAAGAAATAGAGCAGCACGCCGAGCGAAAACAGGTCGCTGCGCGGATCGTCGCGAACACCTGACAACCGCTCGGGTGCCATGTAGGGCGCGGTGCCGTAAGGCAGGCGGAATTCCTCCTGCAGGAGATCCGGCAGGTGGTTGTGATGCGACAGGCCGTAGTCGATCAGCACGGCCTCGCCGCTCTCGCGGAACATGATGCTGCTGGGCTTGATGTCGTGATGGATCACGTTCTGGCGGTGCAGATCAGCGAGCGCGGTTGCGATCCTGGCGACGAGCTGCCGCGCTTCGTCGTACGGCAGCGGCAAGTCGGGCAGCCGCTTGTAGAGCGTTGTGCCGCCGATGCGCTCGATCACGACATAGGCCTGATGCGCGAAATCGCCCGTGCCGAAGCAGGCCGGGACGTGCGGACCCGCCAGCCGCGGCAGGATCATCATCTCCATCTCGAAGGAGACGATCGCGGCGGGGTCCTCGCCCTCAGACACCCGCGGGATCTTCATCAGCAGGGGCACGTCGATGCCGGGATGGGTGACCGTCCACAGCGTCGCCATGCCGCCGGCATGAACGCATTCCCCGATGGTGTAACCATCGATCACCGCACCGGATTTGACCAGGGGCTTCGGCATCGGCCTCTAGCGCCCCTGCGAGAGCCGATCGGCGAGCCAGTGCGGCAGGCCGTTGTCGCGAATCCTGTCCGCCGCGGTGCCGATGTCGTAGGGCGCGCGGCAGTAGGTGATCTGGCACGATTCGGTGTCGAACAATACGAAGGCCGCCGACGGATCGCCGTCGCGGGGCTGGCCGACCGAGCCGAGCACCGCGAGCCATTGCCGGCCGCGCAGAAGCTGCACCGGGACGTCGGTCTTGGGCACGAAGCTCGTCATCTTCGCTGTCACCGACATCGAATAGAGCGCGGGACGATGGACATGGCCGCAGAACGTGACATGGGCGGGCGTCGCAATCAGGCTCTTGGCGGCGTCCGCCGTCGAGCGGACATAGTGCCAGCGTTGCGGGCTGGAAGCTTCCGAATGCACGAAGAGACGGTCACTATCCTCCACCAGCATCGGCAGTTCGGTCAGGAACCGCCGCTGCGCGGTATCAAGCCGGCCGCGAGTCCATTCGATTGCAATCTGCGCCTCGGCGTTCATGGTCTCCGTCGGGGAATTGACGGCCTGGTCATGATTGCCGCGGACGGCGATCGCCCCCAGGGCAACGAGCTCCTTCGCGGTATCCACCACCCATTCCGGATCGGCGCCATAGCCGACGAAATCGCCAAGCAGGACAAAGCGCTCCGCGCCCCTGGCACGGGCGACCTTCAGACAGGCCTCAAAGGCCTGCCTGTTGCCGTGGATATCCGAGAAGACAGCTAGCAGCACGCACCCTCCACCCTCCAATTCTTATTGAAGGCCGGTAAGGCCAAATTGAGGGAAGTCAAAACCATGCGCCAGAGGCGCGCCGTTTACCAGTTCAGCCTTTCGGGGATGATCTTACCGATGGTGACGAGCCTACTGCTCGTCCTTTGGCGGCATTCGGGGCGGCGGAAGCGGCGTAAAGCTCACGCCTTGCGCGCCGGCTGGCGGCGCGATGAACTCGCCAGTCGAGGAATCACCGCCGGTCGTTTCCATGATCGTCTTGGGCGTCACATATTCCCGGACCATGTCGATGAGGCTGCCATCGCCGCCGCCGAAATCCGCGGCGCGGCCACCTTGAGGATGGCCCAGAGCGATCTCGTTCTCTGCGGCATGGGTCTTGTCGGCAAGGGCGTCGTTATAGGGCACGCGGAACGCACGTGGGATACCGCTCGGGCGATTGTCCTCGTCCAGTTGCTCGACCCACAGGTAGATCGAGCCGGGATCGCCCCGAAGCGAATGCGGCTCGACGATGCGAGCCTTCAGCAGCTTGAAAGTCGCCGGCAGCCGGTCGGAGCTGGCCCAGCCGAGCAGCCCGCGCATTTCGCTGAAGCTGACGACGTAGAAGGCGCTGGTCACGACCACCGCGATCGCCTTCCACGACCAGTGCAGGCGCGCGTAGACCAGCACGACCAGCAGCAGCGCGCCGATCACGGCGTAGGCGAGCGACAGCGTGAGGATGACCGTTTGCAAATTACTCACGGATCGTCCTCACTGCGGGCATCCTGACCCCGGTGTTGGGATCGACACCGGCGCCGTTGGCTCTCACGTTGCGGAAGGTCTCCAGCAGCGATTTCGGCCGCTGGCTCACGTCGATGACCTTGCCCTCGGCATCGAGCCGGAACCGCACCGCAGTCTTCTCGTCGCCGGTGTGGTCGAGTGTGAACTTGTTGTCGAAGACCACCTGCGCCGTCGGATTGAGCTTCTGCACCTTCACATTGGCCGTGACGGGTTCGCCGGTCGTGGCGACGAAATGCGAGACGTTCACCGTGTATTCGCCTGGGACGATGCCGCGCACCGTGACGATCTCCTCGCGGATCGGCGAGGCAATCTTCTTGCCGGCGACCATGATGAAGTCGTTGGCCCCGCCACGGTCGTCACGATCGAGGGTCAGGAAGCCGGCCTCGCGATGGCGATACCAGGCGATGTTGCCGGCGGGATCCTGCACGAACAGGTCGAGATCGTCGGGATGGCTATCCGGCCAGTCCAGTGTGATCATGAACTCCGCCTTGGAGTCGATCTTGCCCTCCTTGGCATCCGGAGAGACCGCGAGCAGCGCGAGGAAAAACAGGAACGCGATCACCTGGAGCGCCTTGAACAGCATCACGCCCAGCGGATCGAAGGGCTCCTCGCGCGGATAGAGACCGAAATCATCCATCATGGCGGCGTTCCGGAGCCCTTGTCTGAGCTCTTGTCCGAACCCTTGCGCTCCAGCACCGGCGTTACATAGGTTTCGGTCAGTACGACCGCATCCGAGAACACCCGCTGGGTCGCGGCGTCCAGCATGTAGTACTGAATGCGGACCAGGATCGAGCCGACGAGGCCGGCGAGCGTCGTGTACATCGCAACCGCCATGCCGTCGCTCATCAGCCCCATCGAAGAGCGCATCGCCACCTTGTCGGCAGCATCCAGCCCCGCGATCGGCGCCAGCATGATGATGAAGCCGACGATGGTGCCGAGCAGGCCGAGCTTCATCAGCGTATCCGAGACGAACGCCCCGAACCCATTGGAGCCGCGCAGCCGGTCCGCAAGCGTCCGCAGCAGCAGCGTCTGGTCCACCGGGCGAAAGTCCTGCGCGGCCGCTTTCGTGACCAGGCTCTGGATGTGGTCGCGCACCAGTCCGCGCGGCAGCACCGCCGCGTTCGCATCGAGCACCTTGCCGCCATCGGGCGCCGCGAGCGCCTCACGGCAGCGCCGCGCTGCTGCGCCTTCACGCGCGATCGCGCGCGTGCGCAGAAAGCAGTGGCCGCAAGTCAGGACATAGAGCACCGCGATGACGCTGGAAATGTAGGTGCGGTCCGAGGTCAGCATCAGGTGGATCAGGCCGAACCGCCACAACAGCACGGCGGCGAAGATCGAGAGCCCCGTGAAGATCATCCAGAACAGGAGCGCGCTGCGCTCTGACGGGTCGGTCGTCGCAGACGCGATCGGTCCAATCGTGATCGAACTCATGCTGCACTGCTCCTGGCCAGTCACGTTTCCCACTCGATTAGATCAAAACCGCCCCATCAGGTCCAAAGACCCATGCCCAATCCGGCTTGGGAAATTTGCCCGAGCTGCAATCTGGCCCTACCCCGCAATTGGCAAGGCGCGGCGGCGTTGTTAGGCTGACCTTATCAAACGTCGAGGGTGATCGCATGCGCCTCGTGCTTCAGCTTGTCGCCCGTCTCCTGCTTATCGTGGCGCTGTGCCTCGGCGCGGCAACCATATGGGCCACTTTCGACGCCTATCGCAGCGTCGACCGCTCGACTGCGGCCTCCGCGCAGCGGGTCGCGCAGGCGCTTCAAGCCTTGTACTGGCATGAGTTCTTGTTGCGCAGCAGCAGAACGCGCGAGCAGCTTTTGCCGGTTCCGGAATGGCGCACACTGGAGACGATGAAGTTGATCTCGCCCGGCGTCTGCGTCGAGTTCCAGCCAGCCATCGCATTTGAAAAGCCGCTCTGCGGCCAGAGCGAAGGGCTGGGCAAAACCCCGCCGCGCTGGTTTGCATCGATCGTGCCGATCTTCCTCGGCAACCATGCTGAAGTCATACGGCCCGTCAGTCCCCGCGCCGCCTCGGCCGGAACGGTGGTCGCGACACCGGATGCCGCGGCCGCCATCTCGCTCGCCTGGGAGTACATCCTCAACGTGATCGACGTCGCGCTGTTGATGGCGGCCGCGATCGCGCTGCTGGCTTCGCTGGCGATCGCCCATGCGCTGGCCCCGGCGCGCACGATCGTGACCGCCCTGCAGCGCATGGCGCGCGGGCAGTATCGCACCAAGCTGCCACGCTTCCGTTCGATGGAACTGGCCATGATCGGCAGCGCCGTCGACGAGCTCGGCGGCCGGCTGGTGGAAGCCACCGAGCAGCGCGCTGCGCTGACGCGGCGGCTCATCGAAATCCGCGACGACGAGCGCCGCGCCCTTGCCCGCGAGCTGCACGACGAATTCGGGCAGAATCTCTCGGCGATCCTCGCCTTTGCCAATACGATCGAGACGGCGAGCACGAAGGGAAAAGCCGACAACGGCATCGCACAGGATGCGCGCATGATCTCGCAGGCCACCCATCATCTGATGGCCTCGCTGCGCGATGCGCTGAAGCGCCTGCGCAATCCCCTGCCTGATGAGCTCGGGCTCGAGGCAAGCCTCGTCAATCTCGTCGACAGTTGGCGCTCGCAGAGCACGGCACGGCCGACGATCCAGCTCGATCTCCGGGGCGACCTCACCGACATCAGCGGTCCGGCCGCCACCACAGCCTATCGCGTGGCGCAGGAATGCCTGACCAACGCGCTGCGTCACGGGGCGGCACGAGAGATCTCCTTGCGCATCGAACGCCAGGCCGGCGAGGACGACGCGCTGCTGATCCGGGTCGAGGACGACGGCGGCGGCGATGCTGAGCGCGTCGCGCAATCGGCCGGCTTCGGCCTGACCGGCATTCGCGAGCGCATCACGGCGGCCGGCGGATCGCTCTCGATCCTGCCTGCGCGCGGCGGCCTCAGCGTTGCCGCCACCATCCCGCTCGCCGCGTGAGGCCGCAGGTGAGCGAGGTCGCGGCAACAGGCATCTCCGTGCTGCTGGTGGACGACCACCCGATCGTCCGGCAGGGCTATCGGCGCGTGCTGGAAAGCCAGGGCGATCTGCATGTCGTGGCGGAAGCCGACAACGCCGCGGACGCCTACGGCGCGTTCAAGGCGCATGATCCCGATGTCGTCTTGCTCGACATCTCGATGCCCGGCGCGAGCGGGCTGGAGGCGATCCGCAACATCCGCGCGCGCAGCCCGCGGGCTCGGATCCTCGTCTTCACCATGCACAACGAGGCCGTGCTGGTGAAGTCGGCCTTCAGCGCCGGCGCCAGCGGCTTCGTCACCAAAAGCAGCGAACCTTCCGCCGTCGTCGCAGCGATCCGTGCGGTCGCGCGCGGCGAGCGTGCCATGAGCGACGATATCGCACACATCCTCGCCGAGGACAGCCTGTCGGCGGGGTCAGTGCTGGATCAGTTGGGCGAACGCGAGATCGAGATCCTGCGCCAGTTCGCCGGCGGCGCCACCACCGAGCAGATCGCGACGCATCTCAATCTCAGTGTGAAGACAGTGCAGAACTACCACTACCTGATCAAGACCAAGACCGGCGCGCGCACGGACGCGCAGCTCGTGCGGCTCGCGGCGACGTGCGGGCTGACGCGGATCTAGCAGCAAAGCTGCCGCACTGCCCTGGTCCCTTGAAGCTTCTCAATCTTCCGAACGATATTGGAACGGACCCCATCCGGCTCCGGTTGTTACGGGAGGGAAGGAGTCACGAGATCATGAGTAAGGGTCATCACAAGGCAGCCGACCATCACCCGATCATCACAGTGGGCGAGCTCATCGACGAGCTTTGCCGCTTGCCGGACACGGCCGTCGTCCACTTTCGCTGTCCGATGCTCGATCAGGAGCTGACCTTCCACCGCCTTCGCAAGCGGTCGAAGGAGGCCGTCGAAATCGCGGTCAATGCCTATCCGAACAGTCCGCCGGTCATGCCGTCGGCGGATGCCGCCTTCCACGCGCGCAGACGTCCGGCTTCAGCGCCTCCGCTTGGCGACGGCGCTCTTCTTCACAAGGCCAGAGGTTGATCGGCGGCTTCCGGCTTGAACCGGGTGTTGCGGCCTCAGGCCGCCTTCAGACCGCGCAGCAATAGCGCGAGCGTCGCATCGACGCGCGCAGGAAGATCGGCGTCCTTCCACTCGTCGGCATGAGCCGGATGGTGGAAACGGACGGTCGCATCGAAAATCGCGCGAGCCGTCGTCTTGACGTCGCCCGGGGCGAACACACCCTGCGCCACTCCATCAGTCAGGATCGCCGAGATCTGGTCGATCATCGTGTCCTTGTGGCATTTGACGGCCGCGCAGGCTTCGCGGGCCAGCGTCAGATACGTATCGAACATTTCGGGGTCGTCGAGCACGCGCGATCGCTTGGCGGCGAACAGCGTGCGCAGCCAGCGATCCAGTCTTGCCGGCGCCGGGCCCTGCTCCTCGGCGATCTGGCGCAACGGCGCATCGATGCGGTCCAGCCAACGTTTCGCGACGGCCTCGCGCAGCGAGGCCTTGCTCGGGAAATGGCGATAGACGCTGCCGTGGCTCACATCGAGCGCACGGGCGACGTCGACCACGGTGGCCTTGGCAAGTCCAAAGCGCCTCAGCACATCCTCGGTGACTTCGAGGATCCGCTCCGGCGTCAAGACAACTGCTTCATTCATGCCAGCACCATGTTCCCGTTGAGGGCTCAGTTACTCCGGCAGTAGGGCCGCTTCCGAAGCGCCCTAACCGGTCGTTTCGGAAAGCCTATGCCTTAATGAGGCAGTTTTGCAGCCTGCGCCGCGATTTGGCGCGCCACCAGCATGTTGAGCCATTGCCCAATCACACCGGTCAGATTGAGGATTTCGGTCGTCATCGTCGTAAGTCTCCATTCGTCCGCGGATCCCCGTTCTTCAATCCGCCCTCCGATCCGAGCTTGCTTCGGATGTCGGGCTTTCCGGGGCTTGTCGCGGGACGCCAAGTGAAGCGTCCGGGAACGGATATACACGTCCCGCTGACAGATTTCAATATCTGTCAGTCAATGATCCGTGATTGATAGCTAATTTTTGCGGCCAGAGCCTCGTCTGGCTAGCCGGTCCGGTGGATAGGCTCGGCGATACTCCACTCCTGTGGCCCAGACCGTTTGTTTCGCCCTTCCCGCTCTGTTAAATCACGGCGTAAAAAGCATTTTGGCCGGCGCCGCCCCTTTGGACCGCCCGCCCACCTTCCTGGAGCCGTCAGATGATCCCCCGCTATACCCGCCCGGAAATGGCCTTGATCTGGGAGCCGCAGACCCGGTTCAAGATCTGGTTCGAGATCGAGGCGCATGCGGCCGACGCGCTGGCCGAGCTCGGGACCATCCCCAAAGAGGCCGCCAAGACGGTCTGGGCCAAGGCCAGGAACGCCACCTTCGACGTCGCCCGCATCGACGAGATCGAGCGCGAGACCAAGCACGACGTCATCGCCTTCCTCACCCACCTCGCCGAGATCGTTGGCCCCGAGGCGCGCTTCGTGCACCAGGGCATGACATCCTCCGACGTGCTCGACACCTGCCTCAACGTCCAGCTGACCCGCGCCGCCGACCTCCTGCTCGCCGACCTCGACAAGGTGCTGGCCGCACTCAAGAAGCGCGCCTTCGAGCACAAGATGACGCCGACCATCGGCCGCAGCCACGGCATCCACGCCGAGCCCGTGACCTTCGGCCTCAAGCTCGCTTACGCCTATGCCGAGTTCTCGCGCGCCAAGGAGCGCCTGATCGCGGCGCGCAAGGAAGTCGCCACCTGCGCAATCTCTGGCGCCGTCGGCACCTTCGCCCAGATCGATCCGCGCGTCGAAGAGCACGTGGCCAAAGCCATGGGTCTCGTCCCCGAGCCGATCTCGACGCAGGTGATTCCGCGCGACCGCCACGCGATGTATTTCTCGACCCTCGGCGTGATCGCCTCCTCGGTCGAGCGCATCGCAGTCGAGATCCGCCACATGCAGCGCACCGAGGTGTTGGAGGCCGAAGAGTTCTTCTCCGAGGGGCAAAAAGGCTCCTCCGCCATGCCGCACAAGCGCAACCCGGTGCTGTCGGAGAATCTCACTGGTCTCTCCCGCATGGTGCGCGCTTACGTGACGCCGGCGCTTGAGAACGTCGTGCTCTGGCACGAGCGCGATATCTCGCACTCCTCGGCCGAGCGCATGATGGGTCCGGATGCCACCGTGACGCTCGACTTCGCGCTGGTGCGCCTCGCCGGCCTGATCGACAAGCTGCTGGTCTACCCCGCCAACATGCAGAAGAACCTCGACCGCCTCGGCGGCCTCGTGCATTCGCAGCGCGTGCTGCTGGCCCTGACCCAGAAGGGCGCGAGCCGCGAGGATTCTTACAAGCTCGTGCAGCGCAACGCGATGCCGGTTTGGCGCGGCGAAGGCGATTTCCTTCAGCTCCTGAAGAAGGACGCCGAGGTGAAGAAATATCTGGGCGATGCCGAGCTCGATGAGCTGTTCGACCTCGGCTATCACCTCAAGCACGTCGACACGATCTTCAAGCGCGTGTTCGGGGAGAGCTAAGCGCTGATTGCGTCGCCCGGTAGCCAGGCACGTGGCGGCCGGGGCCCGTGCGATTGGGTCTAGAGTCGCTTCTGCAGCCATTTCACGAGCGCGGGGCTGCCGATGGTGGCGGCGGTGAAACCGCACATATTGCCGTCGACATAGCCCGCGCGGCCGCGCCCCTGCACATAGCGCTTGCTGAAGAAGATCGTGTGCGGCTTGGTTCCGGCCTCATCGACGAAAATGAGCTGCCAGCGCAGATCGGGCTGGTAGGACGATTGGGCCGGCGCCAGCGCCTTGACGGCTGCCGCAAGTTCGGTCGCGTCGCGTTCGCTCAAAACCAGCGACTTGCGTTCGCTTGTGTAGCTCGCAAAATGCTCCGGCGAGATCGGGATGCTGGCGAGCAGACGATCGGAGATCTTCAGCAGATCGACCCGCTTGATCCGGCCTGCCTGGATCCCCTGACTGATCGATGCGATCGCCGACGCCGCAGATCCGAGATCGCAGGCGAAAGCCGGGCTGGTCATAATCGCGAGGCAGGCCGCCAGCACGAGTCTATCGCGTCCAAACGTCATGGCTTGCCCCTGTCCCCGGCGTGTTGCTGACTCATCTTATAGTCGCCGAACGTCACGACGAAAGCCCGTCGACCATTTGCGGAGTGCGATGCTGCGGAGTACGCTTGCCGTCGTCGCCCCTGCGAACACAGAAGAAACGGACCCTTCCCATGCCCATCGTCAACCGTGTTGCCGCCCTCTCCGACGAAATGGCCGCCTGGCGCCATGACTTCCACGAGAATCCGGAGTTGCTCTACGAAGTCCACCGCACTGCCGGCATCGTCGCCGAGAAGCTGCGCGAGTTCGGTTGCGACGAGGTGGTGACGGGCATCGGCAAGACCGGCGTCGTCGGCGTGATCCGCGGCCGCAAATCGGCGTCCGGCAAGACCATTGGGCTCCGCGCCGACATGGACGCGCTTCCGATCATGGAGACCTCAGGGGTGCCTTACGCCTCGAAAGTCCCCGGCAAGATGCACGCCTGCGGCCATGACGGCCACACCGCCATGCTGCTGGGTGCTGCCAAATATCTCGCCGAGACGCGTAATTTCGACGGCACGGCAATCATGATCTTCCAGCCCGCCGAGGAAGGCGGCGGCGGTGGCAAGGCCATGGTCGAGGACGGGCTGATGACGCGCTGGAACATCCAGGAGGTCTACGGCATGCACAACATGCCCGGCCTGCCGGAAGGACACTTCGCAACCACGCCCGGCGCGATGCTTGCCTCCTCCGACAACATCCAGATCACGGTCCACGGCAAGGGCGGCCACGCCGGCGCGGGCCCGCACAAATCCGTCGACAGCGTGCTGATCGGCTCGCAGATCGTGAATGCGCTGCAGTCGATCGTGGCGCGCAACGTCGATCCGCTGAAGTCGGCGGTCATCTCGATCACCCAATTCCACTCCGGCACGGCCTTCAACATCATCCCTGAAGTCGCCGAACTCGGCGGCACCGTGCGCACACTCGATCCCGAAGTGCGCGATCTCGTCGAGCGCCGCATCGGCGAGGTCGCCGAGAGCGTTGCCCGCGCCTATGGCGGCTCTGCCGAGACGAAGTACACGCGGATGTATCCGGTGACGATGAACCATGCGCGCGAAGCCGGGCTTGCCGCCGACGTCGCCCGCGACATCGTCGGCGCCGAGCGCGTCAACGACAAGTTCATCCCGATGATGGGCGCCGAGGATTTCTCCTTCATGCTGGAAGCGCGTCCCGGCGCGATGGTGCTGGTCGGCATGGGCGACGGCAACGAGTGCCATCACCCGGCCTACGTCTTCAACGACAACATTCTCGGGCACGGCGCCTCGTTCTGGGCGCGTCTGGTCGAGACGCGGATGCCGGCGGGGTAGTCGCGTGGCACCGCGATGCGGATCCACGCGACGCCGGCGGCAGTAAGTTCCAATTGTCTGCGGAATACGGGCGCTTTGCACGACGTTCGCGCGCAGCAATTGGCGAGCGCGTCAATTACACACTTCTACGTTGGCACCGGCAGTGCCGTTAATACCCTTTGCCTGCAGCGCCGGTGAGAAACCCTGGATGTGGCAGCCCGCTCGGACTGGGCGGCAGCCCGCATTGTTACAAACCATCTGCCCGGATGCCTGCGGCTTCGAGGGTGCCGCCTCAGTTTGCCTGCGCTCAACATCACGCTTCCTGGAATCATCCCGTGTCGCAACCGGCTTCTTCTCCGGAATCTTCTCGCACTCGTTGTCGTCACCGACGCGATAACCGGCGCGGCAGGTGATCTTCGTACATTGATCGCCGTCGGCCTTGAAGCCGAAATTGCACACCAGCGGGCAGACCCGTCCGGGCTTCGCCTTCAGTGCGTCGAGCGCATCGACGCTGGCGAGCTTCACGTTGAACTGGGTTCCGGCATATTTGTTGAACAGCGTCAGCGAACGCTGCGAATTGGCGTTCCAGTCGCCATCGGCGGGAGCAGACAAGCAGCCGACGCGGCGCAATTCGCTATGCACCGATTTTGTCAGATCAACCGTCGACAATGTGGATGCCGGCGCGGGCGAAAGGGCCGCAACCTTTTGCTCGGCCTCGGACACTTGCCGATCGGTAGGGAGCTTTGCGTCCTGCTCCGCCTTTTCCGCAGCTTGCCTTGCGGCAAGTTCGGCCTTGGCCTTTTCCGCTACCTGCTTCTCGGCCAGCGCTTTCTCAGCCGCCGCCTCGGCCGCCTTGCGCTGCCGTTCGGCGGCTTCGGCCCTCGCTTGCTCGATCTGCTTCTGTTTCTCCGCCGCGACCCGGGCTTCCTCGGCAGCCCGGGCCGCCACTGCCGCCTTGTCCTGCTCGGCCTTCTGGGCGCGCTCCGCAATGAGCCTCGCTTTTTCCAGCTCTGCCGTCCTCGCCTTCTGTTCGGCGGTCGCGCGCGTCTCTTCGGCCGCTATCTTGTTCAACTGGCCCTTGGCGAGGTTGGCATAAAAGCCATCGGGATATTGCGCGAGGAACGCCTCCCAGCCGTCGCGCGTGCCGAGTTGAAGCGCAAGTTCGTAGTCGCGCCTGAGCTCAGACTGCGGATTCGCCTGCGGACCCGCTGCGACCGGCCTGGCAGGAACCAGCGGCACGTCATCACCGCCCAGCGAACCATACACAAAGGGTTCCTGCTTGTTCGCGGTGCTCCTCAACACATCATCGCGTACGAAGCCGAATGCCTTCCGCAGATCGAGCCCAGGCTTTGGGAGATGCTCGGCAAGAGCGACCGCAAACGGGCTATTCCGGGCGTCGCCATCCGACGCCGTCGACCCCGCCTTGGCCGCGAACGCGATCATCGTGTTCGGGCTGCTGGGCTCGACCTTGGCAAGTCCCCGCCCGATCGCGCGCGAAGCCACGGTGCGCTTCATCGTCTTGGCAAATGGATTGTCACGGCATGCATCGAGAATGATGAGGCGAAGCTGCTTGGCAGGCTCTATGCTCACCAGCACGCGATCGATCGGCAACGCCTCGTCATAGACGTCGGTGTCGGTCTCTAGCGCGGCATCGGTCGGGATCAGGTAGTTGGTGCCATCCACCTCCATGCCGTGGCCCGCATAATAAATCACCGCGACATCGGCATCTCGGGCCCGTCCGCCGAATTCGCGCAACGCCTTTCGCATGTCAGACGCGTTCAGGTCCTGCCTGACATCGACCGTATCGAAGCCGGCTTTCCTCAACATCCCGCCGATCAAGCCGGCGTCGCTCGCCGGATTGGCCAGCTTCGGCACGCTCTTGTAAGCGGAATTGCCGATCACGAGCGCGACGCGCTTCTCGGCCTGCGCGGGGGCGCTGCCGAACCATATAGCCAAAGCGCAAAAGGTAATGAGCCGTAGCGCAATCATCGGTGGCCCCGAACGCGATGTCTGGCCATCAATTGCACACCTCGCCTGTGATCTTGACACTGGCGTTTGCATTAGGAACTAGCCCGAGACGACAACCCTTTGCGACGGGCCTGCATCCAGCGCTATTGCAGATTATCTGCCCGGAGGCTTGTGACTTCGGCGTGGCAGATTCCGCTTCCCTTCGGCCTTGGTCTCGCTTTATGGACTCCTCACGCGCGACCGGCTTCTTCTCCTGGATCTTCTCGCACTCGTTGTCATCGCCGACGCGGTAGCCGGCACGGCAGGTGATCTTCACGCATTGATCGCCGTCGGCCTTGAAGCCAAAATTGCACACCAGCGGGCAGACCCGTCCGGGCTTCGCCTTCAGTGCGTCGAGCGCATCGACGCTGGCGAGCTTCACGTCGAACTGGGTTCCGGCATATTTGTTGAACAGCGTCAGCGAACGCTGCGACGTCGCATTCCAATCACCGTCCGCAGCGGCGGACAGGCAACCGACGCGGCGTAACTCGCTTTGTACGGATTTTGTCAGGTCGGCCGCCGATAAGGTAGAGGCCGGCGCGGGCGAGAGCGCAGCGACTTTCTGGTTCTCGGCTTCGGGCATCTGCCGATCGGCCGCTGGCTTTGCGCCCTGCTCCGCCTTCTCGGCCGCCTGCTTGGCAGCGAGCTCGGCCTTGGCCTTCTCCGCCGCCTGCTTCTCGGCCAGCGCTTTCGCCGCCGCCGCCTCGGCCGCCTTGCGCTGCCGTTCGGCCGCTTCGGCCTTGGCCTGCTCGATCTGCTTCTGCTTCTCGGCGGCGATCCGGGCCTCTTCCGCTGCCTTGGCAGCCGCTGCCGCCTTCTCCTGCTCCGCCTTCTGGGCGCGCTCGGCGATCAGCCTCGTCTTTTCCTGCTCGGCCGCCTTGGCCTTTTGTTCGGCCGAAGCGCGCGTCTCTTCGGCGCCGATCTTGTTCAGCTGGCCCTTGGCGAGATTGGCGTAGAAACCATCGGGGTATTGCGCCAGGAATGCTTCCCAGCCATCGCGCGTCGCAAGCTGGAGCGCGAGCTCGTAGTCCCTGCGGATGGCTTCCTGTGGGTTGGCCTGGGGACCGGTTGCCGCCGGCCTCACTACGAGGGGAACGTCGTCGCCGCCGAGCGAGCCGTAGACATAGGGCTCCTGCTTGTAGCCGGTAGCCTTGAGCACGTCGTCGCGCACGAAACCGAAGGCTTTGCGCAGATCGAGGCCGGGCTTGGGCAGATGCTCGACCAGCGCGGTGGCGAACGGGCTGTTCCGGGAATCGCCATCGGACGCCGTCGATCCTGCCTTGGCCGCAAAGGCGATCATCGTGTTCGGGCTGGTCGGCTCGACCTTGGCCAATCCCCGACCGATGGCGCGCGAGGCCAGCGTGCGCTTCATCGTCTTGGAGAACGGGTTGTCCCGGCAGGCGTCAAGAATGATCAAGCGCAGCTGCTTGGCCGGCTCGACCGCGAACAGCGCACGTTCGACCGGGATGGTCTCGTCGAGCACGTCGCCATCCGTCTCCAGCGTGGCGTCGGTCGGAATGAGATAGTTGGTCCCGTCGAGCTCGATGCCGTGGCCGGCGTAGTAGATCACGGCCATGTCCGCATCGCGCGTCCTGCCGGCGAACTCGCGCAGCATGCGCCGCATCTCGCTGGCGCTGAGGTCCAGCCGGACGTCGACGGAATCGAAGCCGGCCTTCTTGAACATGCCGCCGACCAGCGTGGCATCGTTCGCGGGGTTACCCAGCTTGGGAGCGCTTTTGTAGGCTGAATTGCCGATGACGAGCGCTACCCGGCGGTCGGCTTGCGCCGGACCGCAGGCAAGTCCCATCGCCAACATCAACAATGCAAATAGCCGAAACGGAATCACTTGCGTCCCCCCGGATGCAATTCCATGAGACTATTCGGTAGCGTCGCCGATTACCAATTCTTCCTCTGTGACATCAGTCACATAGGACCTTTCCAGCTGCGATATGGATAATGCGGCGAAGCGTCGCCCCCTCCCTGTCGAGTTGGGCGACGCCGAAGCCTGTTCTGTTTGGGCTCGCTAGACCTGCACCACCTCGTGCCGCATCACGAACGGCGCCAGCAGTGAGTGGACCTCGCCCGCAACCGCCTCGCGCTGGTCCGCCGGCAGGCCGGCAAGCGTCACGGTCGCAATCGAGCCATGGCTGCCGTGAGCGCCGACCTTGACCTTGCAGTCGATACCGCGCGCGACCAACGGCGTGAGCACCTGGGCAAATACCCGCTCGGCCGCATCCCAGCGCAGTCGCGGCTTGAACACCTTGCCGACGCCGGTCACCGGCATCGGATCGATCGGAATGACTTGCACAGGCACCGCGGCGCGCTCCGGGGTACGCTCGCGCACCCACGTCTCCAACTCGCCCGGCTCGACTTTCGCGCCCGGCTTCAATTGCACGTAGCCAACGGGCAGTTCGCCGGCATAGGCGTCGGGCTGGCCGACGACGGCGGCGAAGCCAACCGCGGGATGCCGGAACATGATCTCCTCGATCGGGGCGGGATCGATGTTGTGGCCGCCACGGATCACGAGATCCTTGGCGCGACCGGTGATCCAGAGATAGCCGTCGGCATCGAGCCGGCCGAGATCGCCGGAATTGACCCAGACGTCGTCGACGAAGGCACCCTTGTTGTGCTCGTCGTTGAGATAACCGCCGAACACGCCGGGCCCAGCCATGATGACCACGCCGATCTCGTCAGGCTTGCAGTCACGGATCAGGCGACCATCGGCATCGAGCTGCACGATGCGCACGCGCGCATAGGGCATGGGAAGGCCGACCGAGCCGAGCCGGATCGGCCGCGACGGATAGGCCAGCGTGTGCACGCTCGACGTCTCGGTCATGCCGTAGACCTCGACCACTGGCAGCTTCAGCTTGTCCTGGATGGCGGAGCCCACCGCTACGGGGATCGCCGAGCCGCCGCCAGCGGCGTATTTCAGACTTGAGATATCGGCTTGATCAGGCGGCACCGCGAGCGTCGCGGCGAGCACCGTCGGCACGCTCGACAGCGCCTCGGGCTTGAAGCGTTCGACCAGGCGCCAGATGTTCTTCACTGCATTCGGATTGCGCCAGCCGCCGGGCGACAGCACCACCAGCGAGCCGCCGCTCGATAGCGTCGTCAGCACCTGTGTCAGCGAACCTCCGACGTGAAACAGCGGCATGCCGAACAGCAAATTGGCGCCGGGCTTCGCCTTCAGCAAGAGATTAAGACCCCAGGCCTGATAGACTTGGTTGCTATGCGTGTGCCGCACCAGTTTCGGCGTGCCGGTGGTGCCGCCGGTGTGGAAATAGGCCGCGATGTCCCCGCCCGAAATCTTGCGCCCGCTGACAAGCCGGTCCGACGGCTGCTGCTTGACCAGGTCGTTGAAGGCGAAGATGCCATTCGCGGGATCCCCGCCGCCGAACACTTGCACGATCGCCTTGAGGTGCTTCAATTGCGGGCGGATCTGCTCGACCTTCTGCCAGATGTCGGTGCCCGGCATCGGCCCGAGAGCCACCAGGATCTTGGTGTTTGCAGCTTCCAGGATCTCCGCGATCTGGTGCGGCTCCAACAGCGGATTCACGGGATTGGCGATGCCGGCGGCCTCCGCGCCGAACAGCGTCACGAAGGCATCCGGCACCAGCGGCAACATGAAGCTGATGACGTCGCCCTTCTCCGCGCCGAGCGCGTGAAACATGTTGGCGGCCTGCGTGACGCGTGCAATGAAATCGCGGTAAGTGACCACCAGCGGCGTGTCGGCGGGATCGGCGTTTTGCAGAAACTGGATCGCCGCCCCGTCGGGATTGCGCGCTGCGCCGAGCTTGATCGCGTCAAACGTGCTCTCGGCGGCGATGCGGTCTGCATAGGGGACTTGCTCGAGCGCACGGACCTCCTCGTCTGTCAAAAGATCCGGATAGTCGTTGCCGATAAGCCGATCGAGCGCGTGGATGCCCGCCATGGAATTCCGTCCTCCCTCAGATACATGTCCCCGCCCCTGTCTTTTGACATTTTGGCTCGGCGAGGCCCGGCCGATGGCCGACCGGGCGCGGACAGAATGATGGATGATTTGGTGTTCGTCCATGGCTGGCGAACTCCCACGATCGAACGCGACGTGCCCGGCGCTTGAACCTCGGCCGCCGATCCGGGGACCAAGAACTGGCACTGGATTCGCTTGCCAGCGCCCTGCCGCAAGACTTGAGGTCATCATGACGACGCCCATGCGGAACCGCATCACACGGCTGATCGCCACGTTCGCTATCGCGTCGGCCATCGCCCTGCCCCGCGCAGCCCTCGCTGCAGACAGCGGGCTCGACAACATGCGCGCCAGGATCGCGGCATTCATCACCGACAAGATGGAGAAGCTGGGCGGATCGCGCATCATCTACAAGGTGGACAGCGACGCCTTGCGGGAGACGATCACCACGGATCTGCGCGACGAGGTGTACAAGGCCCTGCGCGAAGGCAAGATCGCCTTCGCCGGCCTTGCGATCCGCGATGGCGGCGTCGACGTCAAGATCGCGGACGCCAAGGGCCGCGAACTGCTCGCGCGCAAGCTCGAATCAGCCGCGGAGGGATTGCCGACGCACGCGCTCGCCGTGACCGACGCCGGAGACGGGCTGATCAGGATCGCGCCAACCGATGCCGGATCCGCAGCACGTCTGCGCGATCTCGTCGAGGACTCCATTGCCATGATCGAGCAGCGCCTCAAGGACGCCGGCGTCACACTGGCCAGCGGCCAGCCTGAGGGGACGGACCGCATCCGCATCTTCCTGCCAGGCGTGATGGAGCCCGACCGCATCACCGCGATCTTTGCCAAGCAGGTCAAGGTCAGCTTCCGCCTGATCGACGCCACGATGTCGGCGGAGCAGGCGCAATCCAGCACGCCTCCGGCGGGCACGGAAGTCATGTTCGGCTTCAAGGACAAGCGCCCCTATCTCGTCAAGGCCAGCGCGCTAGACGGTGACGACATCAGCTACGCGGGACCGGGATACACAGGCGACACCAATGAGCCGATCGCCTCGTTTCGCTTCAACGGTCGCGGTACGCGACGCTTCGCTCACATCACCGCCGAGAACGTTGGAATGCCCTTCGCCATCGCGCTCGACGACAAGGTGATCTCCGCTCCCGTGATCCGTGAGCCCATCACCGGCGGCTCCGGCCAGATTTCCGGCAACTTCACCCTGGAAGAGGCCAACAGCGTCGCGATGCTGCTGCGCGCCGGCTCGCTGCCTGGACGTCTTGGCCTCGTCGAGCAACAGGTCGTCCAACCCGCCGCCAAGCCGTAGCGCGAAGGTCGTCCGAGGCGCCCCGCCCCAAGGGCACTCGCCCCCTCCGCGACGCTGACGCCCGCCTACGAATCACGGCGGCGTTTCAGCCGAGGCACAACCAACCGACAATTGCCGAAACGCACAATCAGGCTAAAATTTGCCTCTTGCGGCGTGACGGCCAAAGGCTTCATTTCAGGCGGCCGTCATTCGTTTTCGGCTATACCTGTCGAGCATACCGACCAGGACTGAAGGCCTTACGCGGGGTTAGTACCATGCCGACCGGCAGCGCAGACATTTCCTCGATTCTCGACCGCATTCTCGATGCGGCGACCGACAATCTCAGGATCGCGAAGATCCTGGTCCAGATGGGCCTCGATCCGAACAACGTCACCTACGACGCGATCTTCAATCGGATGCTGGAGATCTTTGTCCAAAACATCACGCTCGCCAATCTGTTCGCCGCGGTCGGCGCCGGCTTCTTCGTCGCCACCCTTCTGATGCGGACGATGGTGCCCCTGCGCGTCGCAAACATGATCGGCTGCGGGTTCTTCGCCGTTTTCGGCGCGCTCTCCGCCAACGTCGCGACGTTCCTGCTCTATCTGTTGCTGCTTCCGATCAACGCCCTGCGCCTGCGGCAGATGCTCAAGCTGGTCAAGAAGGCGCGCCATGCGGCCGAAGGAGACATGTCGATCGAATGGCTCAAGCCGTTCATGACCGAACGCAAATATCGGCGCGGCGACACGCTCTTCAAGCTCGGCGATCCCGCCAAGGAGATGTTGCTCACGGTCACCGGCAAGTTCCTGGTCAAGGAGATCAATGTCGAGATCGGGCCCGGCGCGCTGATGGGAGAGCTCGGCTTCCTGACGCCGGACAATCGGCGCACCGGGACGATCGAATGCATCGAAGGCGGCCAGGTCCTGACCATCACCTATGACCGGCTGCTCGAGATTTACTTCCAGGATCCGCAGTTCGGCTACTATTTCCTGGTATTGACCAGCCAGCGCCTGCTGCAGAACATCGATCGCCTGCAGAAGCAGCTGGCGACGGAGCGGGCGGCCACGACGAACAGGATCGCGTGATCGCTGTCGCTCAGTCCAGCAGCAGCGTCATGCCGGGATCGCCCTTCTCCATCGCGCGCCGGTAGGCCGGGCGGGCACTGACACGGCCGAGATATTTGACCACGTTCGGGCAGCGCGCGAGATCATAGGGCTGGAAGTAGCGCATCGTCGTCAGCGAAAAGCCCATCATGATGTCGGCGGTGGTGAAGGCCTCGCCCGCCAGATATTCGGCATCGCGAAGGCGCGCATCGAGCATATCGTAGGAGCGATCGAGCCGTCTCTTCATGGCAAGCAGGGTCGGGTTGTCCTTTGCAAGCTCCAGCCGATTCAGAATCATCATCCGCCCCATGCCGGGTTGCAACGTGCCGTTGGCGAAGTGGAGCCAGTACAGGAATTGCGGGAAGCCGGGATTATTGGAGCCCAGCACCAGGCGGCCGTTGCCGTATTTTGCAATGATGTAGTCGACGATGGCGCCGGACTCCGCGAGCACGAGATCGCCGTCGGTCACGACGGGTGCCGCCCCGCTCGGGTGCAGCGCCTTGTACTCAGGCGGCGCCAGCATGGTGATGGGATCGCGTGCGTAGCGCTTCAGCTCGTAGCGAAGCTCCAGTTCCTCGCACAACCAGACAATGCGCTCGGACTGAGACTTGCCGAGATGATGGACGGTGAGCATGAGGCCTCCTGCGGCGGTAAATTGGTCACCTCGTGATGACGCATATGGCCCGCCATTGCCAGAGCTGGATTGGGGTCTCGTGCCCGGGCGGCAGCGCAGCGTTTCTTCGACGGTGCGCTGCGGAGCCGAGGTCCACCGAGGGGTCTTACAGCCGCCCCATCAGCGGTCCCGCCGCAAAATCGCCCTAAAAACCGAATGGTAACCATGACGGGCTAGGGTAACGACGTGACCAATTCTCCAACGATCCTGGTGTTCGATTCCGGCCTTGGCGGGCTCACGGTGCTGCGCGAAGTCGTGGCCGCGCGTCCGGACGCTCATTTTGTCTACGTCGCCGACGACGCATTCTTCCCCTACGGCCATCACAGCGAGGACGAGATCATCGCCCGGGTCGTGCCGCTGATGGGTGAACTGATCGGCGCGCATGACCCTGATATCGTTGTCATCGCCTGCAACACGGCCTCCACTCTGGTCCTGTCCCACTTGCGCGACGCTTACTCGGTGCCCTTTGTCGGCACGGTGCCGGCGATCAAGCCGGCCTGCGCGCAATCGAGGACCCGCCGCGTCTCCGTACTCGGCACCAAGGGCACGGTGAAGCGCGAATACACCAAGGCCCTGATCCGCGATTTCGCGCAAGGGTGCGAGGTGACGCTGGTCGGCTCGCCCGAGCTCGCGTCGCTGGCTGAAGCCGAGCTCAGCGGCGCTTCCGTCAGCGACGGCGACATCCTGGCCGAACTCGCCCCCTGCTTCGTCGGCGAAGACGCGACCTCGCGAACCGATACCGTGGTGCTCGCCTGCACACATTATCCGCTGCTGCTCGACCGGCTCAAACGGCTGGCGCCCTGGCCGGTCGACTGGATCGACCCGGCGCCGGCGATCGCCCGCCGCGTCTCGGATCTGCTCGGACCGCCGGCAGATGGCATCGGCCAGTCCGGCGCCGAGATGATCTTCACCTCGAACCGCGTCCATGGCCTCAGCGCCAGGCTGACGCCGTTCTTCGGCGGCCGCGCGCTGGCCTGACTTTGCGCCTCGGCGCCGCGCTGCTAGGTTTTGCCGTCGCCACCTCACCGCAGGCCTTTCCATGTCGGTCCAGACCCCGCCGCTCAACCGCCTCCGCCAATTGTGGCGCGAAGGCCGCCCCGCCTTTGGCGCGATCGCGACCATCCCGAGCGTGCAGACGGTGCAGATCATGGCGCGCTCACTCGACTGGATCATCGTCGATCTCGAGCATGGACCGATCGGCCTCACTGAAGCGCACGCGATGATCGCCGCGACCACAGGCACGCCGTGCACGCCGCTGGTGCGGATCGCGGCGAACGAACCGTGGCTTGCGAAAGCGCCGATGGACATCGGTGCCTTCGGCATCAACTTTCCGATGATCACGAACCGCGCCGATGCCGAGAAGGCGGTGCGCAGCGTGCGCTACCCGCCCCGAGGCGACCGGCTCTGGGGCCCGTTCCACGCCCCGTTCCGCTGGGGCCAGTCGATGCCGGACTACATGGCAAGTGCCGATGACGAAATGATCTGCATGATCACCATCGAGCATGTCGACGCCGTCAACCGCATCGACGAGATCATGGCGACGCCGGGCATCGACGTCGCGGTGATCGGGCCCGGCGATCTCGCGACGTCCATCAACAAGCGCGGCCAGATGGACGATCCGGACTTGCTGGAGCTGGTCGCCCGAGCCGAGGCCGGCATCCTCAGAAGCGGCGTGCCGATCGGCGGGGTGGCCCGCACCGCCGACCAGGCCAACGCCCTGGTCGATCGCGGTTACCGCGCGATCGCGCTCGGCTTCGACTGGTCGCTGTTTCAGCGCGGCATCATGGCGGCATTCGAGGGCATCAGACGCTGAGCGGGCCGATGCCACCTTGCCGGGAACTGCGGCCCTGCTAGGGTCGGCACCAGGGAGGAAACAATGCTCAAAAAGACCTTGCTCGCTCTTGCCTTCACCGGCCTCGCCGTCGCGGCTTTCGCGCAGCAGCCCGGAATCAAGCGCACTCCGCTCCAGAAAGTCGAATTTCCGGACGGCTACAACACCATCACAGCCATCGCGGAAGTCCCGGCGGGAGGCTCGGCCGGACGCCATACCCATCCGGGAATCGAGACCGGCTACGTGCTCGAAGGCGAGCTCAATCTCCTGATCGACGGTCAGCCGGAGAAAACCCTGAAAGCCGGCGATTCCTACCAGATCCCGGCAGGCGTCGTGCACGACGCCAAGGCCCATGGCGATAAGGCCATGAAAGTGCTGGGAGTTTACGTGGTCGACAAGACCAAGCCGTTGGCGTCGCCGGCTCCCTGAACCGGTCGAACCGCTCGACCCCTGGCGGGTTGGTTCGTGCTAAGAAAACGGCGAGCGGGACCCCGCTCGCTGCACATTTTTTCATCTCTGGGAACCGAAGACCAATGCGCGGGACGCCAAAGCCCATTTCGCTGCCGCGGCGCCTGATCTGCGACCTCATGCACGCGTCGATGGACGTGCCGTTCGTTTCGCTATCCCGTTCGCTAAATATCCGCCCCCTGCTCGAGGCACGCGCCAGTGCCGCCGCACCGGCGGGCTGGGCTGCGACCTTCGTCAAGGCGTTCGCCCTGGTCGCCAGGGACGAGCCAATCCTGCGTACGGTCTACGCCAAATGGCCCTGGCCGACGTTCTACGAATTGCCGCACAGCGTGGCGTCGGTGGCGATCGCCCGGGTCGAGGACGGCGAGGAATGCGTGATGCCGCAGCGGATCGCGGCGCCCGAGGCCATGGCGTTGGCCTCGGTCGACGCCGAGATCCGGCGCGGCAAGACGGCGCCGATCGCAGACGTCCCGATGTTCCGGAAGATCATGCGGGCAACCCGCCTGCCGCTGCCGCTGCGGCGGCTGTCCTGGGCGATCGGCCTGAATTTCGGCCGTCAGCGTGGCAATTGGTTCGGCAGCTTTGCCGTGAGCTCGGTGGCTGCCTATGGCGGCGGCGAGCTCCATCCCATCACTCCCGGCCCGTTCATCATCAGCTACGGCCTGGTCGAGCCAGATCAAACCATCCATGTCGTGATCCGCTGGGATCATCGCGTTACCGACGCGGCGCCGATCGCCCGGGTCCTGACCCGGCTGGAACAGGTCCTGAACACTGAAATCGCTGCCGAATTGCGGGCTGGCAGCGCGAAGCCGATAAGAGCAGTCGGGACATGATTCCTGGCCCATTCGCATTGACAGAACGGCCCAAACTCACCTAAAAGCCGCCTGCTCGCGGGCCGATTTCGGCCCGCGAAGCGTTTCGCGACCCGTGGTCCACTCCCTTAAGCTTTGGGGATCGGACCTGTCAGTGCCGGGCTAGCCCGGCACACAGGAGGGCGCGTTTCCTCAAACCAAGTACCTGAAGAGGACGCGATGACTAAGCGCAGTGAGGCGAAGTACAAACTCGATCGCCGTATGGGCCAGAACATCTGGGGCCGCCCGAAGAGCCCCGTGAACCGCCGCGAGTACGGCCCCGGACAGCACGGCCAGCGCCGCAAGGGCAAGCTCTCGGACTTCGGCGTGCAGCTGCGCGCCAAGCAGAAGCTGAAGGGCTACTACGCCAACATCTCCGAGCGCCAGTTCCACGGCATCTATGTCGAGGCGAGCCGACTCAAGGGTGACACCGGCGAGAACCTGATCGGCCTGCTCGAGCGTCGTCTCGACGCGGTCGTGTACCGCGCCAAGTTCGTCTCGACGATCTTCGCCGCCCGCCAGTTCATCAACCACGGCCACATCAAGGTGAACGGCCGCAAGGTCAACATCTCGAGCTACCAGCTCAAGGTCGGCGACGTGATCGAGGTCAAGGAAGCCTCCAAGCAGCTCGCCCACGTGCTCGAAGCCAGCCAGCTTCCCGAGCGCGACACTCCCGACTATCTCGAAGTCGACCATGGCAAGATGACCGCGAAATACATTCGCATCCCTGGCCTCTCCGACGTGCCGTTCCCGGTGCAGATGGAGCCCCATCTGGTCGTCGAATTCTATTCGCGCTAAGATCTGAATATCGAAAGGCCCCGGTTCGCCGGGGCCTTTTTGCTTAAGAGCCACGTTGCAGTGGCCGCAATGCTTTAGGAGGCGTCGCATGCTCTATACCCCTCCCCCGATCGACCCCAAGGCGCCGCCGGTGCGCATCAATCTGCTCTCGGACACGCAGACCAAGCCGACGGCTGCGATGCGCGAGGCGATGGCACGGGCGGAGGTCGGTGACGAGCAGGTCGGCGACGATCCGACCGTGAACGCACTGTGCGAGCGAGTCGCGGAGCTGCTCGGCAAGGAAGCCGCCGTCTACATGCCGTCGGGCACGATGTGCAACGTCACCGCGACGCTGGTGCATTGCCGTCCCGGCGACGAGATCCTCGCCCATGAGACCGCGCACATCATCGCCCGGGAAGGCGGCGCGCATGCCGCGATCGGCGGTTTCCAGGTGACGCAGCTCAAAGGCCCCCACGGCCAGTTCACGCCGGAGACATTCCGGAGAGCTCTGCATCCGCGCACCCGCTACCAGCCGCCGCAGACCGTCGTCAGCGTCGAGCAGACCGCCAATATCGGCGGCGGCACGATCTGGAAGAAGGCCGCGCTCGACGAGATCGTTGCAATCGCGAAACAGCACGGCCTGGTCACCCACATGGACGGCGCGCGCCTGTTGAATGCGACCGTCGCCAGCGGCATCTCCCCGCGCGACATGACCGCGGGCTGGGATTCGGCCTGGATCGACTTCTCGAAAGGATTGGGCGCTCCAATCGGCGGCGTACTCGCCGGCTCGCGCGCCTTCATCGACGCGGTCTGGCAATGGAAGCAGCGCCTCGGCGGCTCGATGCGGCAAGCCGGCATTTGCGCCGCCGCCTGCATCTACGCGCTCGACCATCACGTCGACCGTCTTGCCGACGACCACGCCAATGCGCGCGCGCTTGCCCGCGGGCTGTCGCAGATCGCAGGAATCGAGGTGCAGGAGCCTGAGACCAATCTGGTGTTCTTCAAGCCCGACGGCGCGGGCGTTGCCGGCGACAAGATGGTTGCGGCGCTGCGCCAGCGCGGCGTGACGCTGGCGATGATGGATGGCCGCATTCGCGCCTGCACCCATCTCGACGTCACTGCGGCCCAGGTCGAGGAGACGATCGGCTACGTGCGCGAGATCGTGCGCGGGGCGTGAATTCTCGTAGCCCGGGTGAGCGCAGCGATACTCGGACTTCACGCGCAGAGATCCCGGATGTCGCTTCGCTCATCCGGGATAACACAGACCGCGAAGTGCCTACCGCCCCATTGCCTGATAGATCAGCGTCTTTAGCGCCAGCTGGATCCGGCCGCGCTGCGACGGCGTCTGCACCATGAAGATCCCGAACAGATCGTCTTCGGGATCGATGAAGAAGAAAGTGCCGCCGACGCCGTCCCAGCGATATTCGCCCAGCGGCCATGACGTGCCTGGCGGCACCGAGGTGCGCACGGCGAAACCGAGGCCGAAGCCGGAACTTCCGCCCGGATAGTACATCTGGTCGCGCGCGATCCCTGTCTCGGGGCCGATATGGTCCGATGCCATCAGCGCGATCGTCTCTGCCTTGAGATAGCGCCGGCCGTCATAGGTCCCGCCGTTCAGCAGCATCTGCGCAAAACGGGCGTAGTCGCCGACGGTGCCGACCATGCCAGCGCCGCCCGACTGCCAGATCGCCGGACGCCTGATGTCGCGGAGCGGCGTCGCGGGATTGATGTTGCGATCGTTCGGAAACGGTTCGGCAATGCGCGAGACTTTGACAGGGTCAGTGACGAAGAATGCCGTCTCCGTCATGCCGAGCGGATCGAGCAACCGCTCCTTCTCGAACTGCAGCAACGTCTTGCCAGAGATGATTTCGATGACGCGGCCGAGCACATCGGTGGCAAAGCCGTAGTCCCACAGCGTGCCCGGCTGCTCGGCGAGCGGCAGCGTGGCGAGCTTCGCGACGAAATCGGCGTTGGAAACATCGCCATTGAAGAGGTTGGCCGCCGCATAGAGCTCGCGCACCGCACCGCCGCCAGAAAATCCATAAGGCAGCCCCCCGGTGTGGCGCAGCAGGTCCTTGATCGTCACCGGACGCGCCAGCGGCTCCAGCGTCAGCGAGACCTTGCCGTCCTCCGCCTTCTTCTCGACGCCGACCTTCATACCGGCAAAGGCCGGAATGTAGTTTGCGACGGGATCGTCGAGCGAAAGCTTGCCTTCCTCGATCAGCATCATCGCCGCGACCGACGTGACCGGCTTCGACATCGAGTAGAGACGGAAGATCGTATCCGCGCTCATCGAGATTTCGGTCGCGACGTCACGGACGCCGAAATTCTCGTAATAGACCGGCTTGCCGTGCTGCTGGAGCAGCAGGATGGCACCGGGGATCTTGCCGGTGGCGACCTCGTTCCGGATGTAGTCGGAAACCTTCGCCAGCCCCTCGGGCGAGAAAGTGCGGGCGGCACGTCCCTCGGAGCCGGCCTTCGCACCGACCACGCCAATCAGAAATACGAGCGCCGCGAGGAACGCGCGGCGCCCGAACATGTCACTTTTCCATGGCTTCATAGACCAGCTGCTTCAATGTCCGCTGCACGCGCTGGCGCTCGGTCGGGGTCTGCTCCAGCAGCACGAAGAACATGTCCTGCTTGGGGTCGATCACGAAATAGCAGCCGGAGGCGCCGTCCCATTTCAGCTCGCCAAGATCACCGGGCGGCGGCGGCTTGGCGTTGCCGGGATCGGTACGAACGGCGAGCCCGAGACCGAAGCCGAAACCGTCGCCGGGAAAATAGAAATAGTCGCGATCAACGCCTGAGCCCGGGCCGATCTGATCGGTCGTCATCAGCTTGAATGTCTCGGGCTTGAGAATTGTCTTGCCGTCGAGGCTGCCGCCATTAAGCAGCATTTGCGCGAAGCGTTCATAGTCGGCCATGGTCGTTACCATACCGCCGCTGGCAAACTGGATCTTCTTGGCCACCGTCGGATCGTTGATCCGGCCGACCCGGAAATCGCTGTCGTTTGGCACCGGCTGCGCCAGCAGCATCTGCTTCTCGGGAGCCGTCACGAAGAAGCCGGTATCAACCATGCCGAGCGGGTCGAGCAGCTTCTCACGCATGACGTCGATCAGCGGCTTGCCGGCCGCGATCTCCATCACGCGTGCCAGCACGTCGGTGGAATGGCCATATTGCCAAAGCGCGCCCGGCTGGTTGTGCAGCGGCAGTTTCGCGATGCGTTCGGCGAACTCGGCGAGGTCGAAATCGCCGGCATAGATGTTGGCCTCGCGATAGGCCTTGCGGACCAGGCTGTCGCCATAGAAGCCGTACGTAATGCCCGACGTGTGCGTCATCAGATCGTGCACCGTCATCGGCCTGTTCGGCGGCACCAGTTCGAGCGACTTGGTGCCGTCCTCCGCCTTCTTCTCGACGCCGACCTTCACGTTGGCAAAGGACGGGATGTATTTCGAGACGGGATCATCCAACTTGATCTTGCCGTCCTCGATCAACCGCACCGCGACCACCGACGTGAGCGCCTTGGTCATCGAGAACAGGCGAAAGATGGTCTTGTCGGTAATCGGTGCCTTGCTGACCACGTCCTGCACACCGAAGGCTTCGTGGTAGACGGGCTTGCCGTGCTGCTTGATCAGGACAGTCGCGCCGGCGATCTTGCCGGTCGCGACCTCGTTCTTGAAGAATTCGCTGATCTTGCCGAGCTTATCCTGATTGAAATGCGCGCCGGCCGGAATCTCGTAGGTGCCCTCGGCTTGAGCCAGCGACATCGCGCCGAGCGACACCAGCGCGCCGCAGGCCAGCGCACGCAGTCCAGATTTTGAAATCATATCCCCTCCCCGGAACATGGTCCGGCGGAGTGTACCGGCCGCATCATCAGGCACAAGGGCCGGGGTGTCGCGCAAGTGCATCGGCATGGAGCCTGGCGTTCGGCTCGGAGAAGCAGCAGAACACGACACGCGTTACGGATGGCGCTGCCGAGAGCCCTTCGACCGTCGTGCGCACAGCAATGCCGGCGGCGCGCTCGGCGGGAAAACGGAAAATGCCGGTCGAAATCGCGGGGAATGCCACCGAGGTCAGTCTGTGCTTCCCGCACAGCTCCATCGAACGGCGGTAACAGGAGGCGAGCAGATCGTCCTCGCCGAGGATACCGCCATTCCAGACGGGCCCGACGGTGTGGATTACATGGGCAGCCCTAAGTCGGTATCCCTTGGTGATCTTGGCATCGCCCGTCTTGCAGCCATGGAGCATGCGGCATTCGGCGACCAGATCGGGCCCGGCGGCCCGATGGATCGCACCGTCTACGCCGCCTCCACCAAGAAGGGACGTGTTCGCAGCGTTGACGATGGCGTCAACGCTCAGCGTGGTGATGTCGGCGACGACGACCTCGAGCTCGGCGCCGCCAATGCGGCGCGTCAGCCAAGTCACCTATCAGGCCGCGACGACGACGCCCTTCTCGGTGAGAAGCTGCTGCAATTCGCCAGCCTGGAACATCTCGCGGACGATGTCGCAGCCGCCCACGAACTCGCCCTTCACATAGAGCTGGGGAATCGTCGGCCAATTGGAGAAGGTCTTGATGCCGTCGCGCAGCTCGGCGGATTCGAGGACGTTGAGGCCCTTATAACCGACCCCGACATGATCGAGGATCTGTACGACCTGGCCGGAGAAACCGCACTGCGGAAATTGCGGCGTGCCCTTCATGAACAGAACCACGTCGTTCGACTTCACTTCGTTGGCGATGAATTCCTCGATGCTCATATCCGTGTCCTTCTGGGGCCGAGCCCTCTCCGATCGCTTCGGGCCGGCTCAGCCGATTTAACCCGATACCTGCCCATATATGTAGCCCAAACCGTTGTGCATCCAAAGTAAAATGGCGGAGACATGCCCCGCAGGCCGGTTTTCCCGCCGGCCGGATTCATAGTCTGAGGGCATCAATATCATCGCCCGGGAGGACTTTCATACCGTAACGGAGCCCCTATCTAGGACGAACCCAGGTTTTGGAACCGGGCAACGCCAACAACGTTCTCTTGTCCTGTCTGGAGAAAAACGTGACGAAACAAGCCTCCGCTACGGCCGCCCCCTCGCTTTCGTCACTGTCGACCGCCGGCAACCTCGCCCGGCGCCTGGAAGAGGCTTTTGTCGCCGTCCGCAACGAGACCGAACGCCGGGCTGCGCCGCTTTCGCCGGAAGACCAGCAGATCCAGTCCATGCCCGATGCGAGCCCGACGAAATGGCACCGGGCCCATACCACCTGGTTCTGGGAGCAATTCCTGCTCGGCGAGCACGCGGATGGCTACCGACCGTTCCACCCCGATTTCGCGTTCCTGTTCAATTCCTATTACGTCAGCGCCGGCCCGCGTCACGCCCGCAACCATCGCGGGGATATTACCCGCCCCAGTGCGAACGAGGTCGGGGCCTATCGCAACTATGTCGATACGGCCGTGGTCCAGTTCTTCCGAGAGGCCGAGCCGGACAAGCTCCACGAGATTGCACCACTGGTCGAGGTCGGGCTCAATCACGAGCAGCAACACCAGGAATTGATGTTCACCGACATTCTGCACGCCTTTGCGCAGAACCCGGTCTATCCGGCCTACGACCCGGACTGGCGCTTCCCGGCCGCGACGCGCGCCGCCGCCGACTGGCTGACGCTGAACGAGGGCATCCATACCGTCGGCCATGTCGACGATAGCTTTCATTTCGACAACGAGAAGCCGGCGCATCGCGCCCTGGTCGGTCCTGTCAAGCTCGCTCGCAATCTCGTCACCAATGCCGAATGGCTAACTTTCATGAGCGATGGCGGCTACGCGAAGGCAACGCTGTGGCTGATGGACGGCTTCGCCGCGGCCAGCAAGGAAGACTGGCAGGCCCCGGGGCACTGGCGCGAGATCGATGGCCAGTGGCATGTGATGACATTAGCCGGCGTAAGGCCGGTCGATCCTACCGCCCCGGTCTGCCATATCAGTTACTACGAGGCGGACGCCTTCGCGCGCTGGGCCGGCAAGCATCTGCCCACCGAGATGGAGTGGGAGGTCGCGGCCCGCGCCGGCCAGCTCAACGACGCCTTCGGCATCGTCTGGCAGTGGACCCGCAGCTCGTATTCGCCCTATCCCGGCTACCGCGCCATCGAAGGCGCGCTCGGCGAATACAACGGCAAGTTCATGATCAACCAGCTGGTGTTGCGCGGCTCCTCGCTTGCAACTCCGGAAGGCCACAGCCGTATCACTTATCGCAACTTCTTCTATCCGCACCACCGCTGGCAGTTCACCGGACTCCGGCTCGCCGATTACGACTAACATTTCCGACGACAAATGCGCGCCGGACAGCGCGTTCAGGAGAGTATCATGAATGTGCACGCCAGCGCTTTGGCCGAAGCCCATCTTCCCGACGAGCAGACCACCGCTTTTGCCCGCGAGGCGATAGAGGACCTCTCGCAGCAGCAGAAGAAACTGTCGCCGAAATATTTCTACGACGCGACCGGATCGGAGCTGTTCGAGGCGATCACCAAGCTGCCCGAATATTATCCGACGCGCACCGAGCTTGCGATCCTGAAGGAGCGCGGCAGCGAGATCGCGAAGATCATTCCGGAGCATGCCGCGCTGGTCGAATTCGGCGCTGGCGCGACGACGAAGGTTCGTCTGCTGCTGAACCATTGCAGGTTTGCGGCCTATGTTCCTGTCGACATCTCCGGTGATTTCCTCAAGGCGCAGGCAAACGGCCTGAAGCGCGACTTCCCGTCGCTCGGCATCTATCCGGTCGCTGCCGACTTCACCACGCCGTTCGAGCTGCCCAAGCACGTCGCATCGATGCCCAAGGTCGGCTTCTTCCCGGGCTCGACCATCGGTAATTTTGAGCCGCATGAAGCCCAGGCCTTCCTGAAGACCGCGCGGGAGATCCTGGGCCGGGGCGCGCAGATGATCATCGGCGCCGACCTCGAAAAGGACGAGCGCGTGCTGTTCGATGCCTACAACGATGCCGCCGGCGTCACCGCCCGCTTCAACCTCAATGTTCTCGTTCGGATCAACCGCGAGCTCGGCGGCAATTTCGACCTCTCGGCGTTCACCCACCGCGCGATCTACAATCGCGAGCGCCACCGCATCGAGATGCACCTGATCAGCAAGAAGAGCCAGACCGTGCGCCTGCTCGGCACCCGCTTCTCGTTCCGCGCCGGCGAGAGCATCCACACCGAAAGCAGCTACAAATACAGCATCGAGCGTTTTGCCGCCCTCGCCCAGGGCGCCGGCTGGCGGGTGCGCGAGAGCTGGACGGATGCGGCGAAGATGTTCTCGGTGCATGCGCTGGAAGTGGCGGAATAAACGCCCCGCCCTCCGCTGAAACGTCGTTCCCTGCAGCGTGTCCTTGAAACGCTCGCCTTTGAGGCGGGCTCCTCGGGATGAGGATGCAGTGCGCGACAAGTTGAACGAGCGCCGACGCCAATTTGCCTCAGCCTGAAGAGACCGGGCAGCGGTCCTCAAGAAGGACGCGGGCGCTTGCCCAGACCGCTCCAGAGTCAATGCGCTTCGGCTTCTTCCGAAGCAGATCCCAGCGACATCGACTCCCACACCGCCACCACGATCATGATCACGCTCGTCGCGACCGACAGCCACAGCGGCGGGAGGTCGGCGGCGAACCACCACAGCACCAGCAGCAGAATGATGCCGATCCCGTGCGAGAGCTGGAGAAAGCCGCGGATCGCCAGCTTGAACAGGATAGTGCCGATCAGAAACACCAGCGGTCCGCCGATCGTGCTGACGATGATGCGCATGTCGGAATGGCCGGTCGGGTGCTTCAGCACCAACTCGTCGGAGACCGCGGTCAGGATGATGCCGGCGATGATCGGCATGTGCAGATAGGTATAGGCAAGCCGCGCCAGCCGCCCAGATTCGGCGGACTTCGAGATCCGTTCGGCGCCGGCTTCGGCGCCCTTGTGAAAATAGACCCACCACATCGCGATGGCGCCGACCAGTGCCGAGACGAAGGCCAGGATGTTGTCCGCGGTCCACTCCAGCTCGGCAAAGGTCGCGCCGTTGACCACGACGGCTTCGCCGAGCGCGATGATGACGAAGAGCGAGCAACGCTCGGCCATGTGGCCGCCCTCGACGGCCCAGGCCTCCACAGAGGAGAAGCCGAGCTTGGGAACCCAGAAGCGCGCCGCCGGCGAGACGTACTCCCAGGCGACCGCCGCAATCCACAGCCATAGCCGCGTCTCACCTTCGGACAGGCCGCCTGCGATCCACAACACCGCGGAGATCGAGAGCCAGGTCAGAATGCGGATCGCGTTGTGGCGGACCGCTGTCCTATGCGGCGGCGTCGCGAACAGCCAGAAGGCGGTCCGCCCGATTTGCATCGCTGCGTAGGCGATCGCGAACCACAGGCCCCGCCCTTCAAAGGCGGTCGGGATCGTCGTCGACAAGACCAGGCCGCCGAGCATCATCAGGAAGAGCATGACGCGGACCGGCGTCAGCTCCGGATTGAGCCAGTTGGTGACCCACGCGGTGTAGACCCACACCCACCACACCGCGAGAAACAGCACCGTGACATGCAGCGCGCCCAGCGGCGTGAAATGGTGCAGCAACGTATGCGACACCTGCGTGACGGCGAAGACGAAGACGAGGTCGAAGAACAGCTCGACGTTGGTGACACGGCTGTGCTGGTTCGGCACGATGACGCGAAACATCGCGCCGCGAGAATTGTCCGCAGCCATCGTCGCCTCCGGTCGCGCGATCAGGTCAGGCGCCCGGCACGCCGGTTTGCAGCGCCAGCGCGTGCAGCACGCCGCCCATCTGACCACGGAGGGATTGATAGACGATCTGGTGCTGCTGGACGCGGGACTTGCCGCGGAAGGATTCCGAAATCACGGTTGCGGCATAATGGTCGCCATCGCCGGCGAGGTCACGGATGGTCACCTCGGCATCGGGGATCGCTGCCTTGATCATCGCCTCGATATCGTGGGCGTCCATGGGCATTAGGGTCTAGCTCCTGTCTCGGCAGAGAATCGCTTGCCGGGGTCGAATCTGCAAAACCAAACGTGTCGGCATGGCGAAACTTAGCGTGAACGGCCTTCTACGTCACGCCTTCAGGCACTATATCCCTGATCCCATCAGGATAAAGGCACGACAAAGTGCCGCGCGCGGCAGATCGGTCGAAAAAAGGCGTGACATCATGAAGATCCCAGGGCCCGACCACCCCATCACCATCACCCAAAATCCCCGGCGCGTCCGCGTCACCGCGGGCGGCGTCGTGATCGCCGAGACCAGCAAGGCATTGACCCTGAAGGAGGCCAAATATCCGGCGGTGCAATATGTGCCGCGCGAGGACGCCAACATGGCCCTGCTGGAGCGCACCGATCGCACGACCCATTGCCCCTACAAGGGCGACGCCAGCTATTACAGCGTAAAGGCCGACGGCAAAACGTTGGAAAATGCCATCTGGACCTATGAAACGCCCTTCCCCGCGATGACCGAGATTTCCGGCCATCTCGCCTTCTATCCGGACAAGGTGAAGATCGAAGAAGTGGGGTGATATCTCCGAGTTCGTCATGCCCGGCTTGTCCCGGGCATCCACATTCTTGGTCGTGCTTGCGAGCTTGGATGGCCGGGACGAGCCTGGCCATGGCAGCGCGCCGGGTGAGATCGGCGCCGGCTACGCCCTGAAGATCGTCAACCCCAGGATCAGCAGCACAAGGAAGATCACGACGAAGACGTAGAACAGGAAGCGGGCGATATCGGCGGAGGCGGCCGAGATGCCCGTGAAGCCGAGCACGCCGGCCACGATCGAGACCAGTAAGAAGATCAGTGCCCATTTCAGGATCGTCATCGCCAGCTCCGAAAATATTGCCGCACCAGCGGCCCATCCCTTTTCGGGAACGCTAACTTCGCTGCGCGGAACTGGTTCCTACGAGCGGCACAGCCCAAACGAGGCTTGATCAATCCGGTTCCGGGCGGCACAGTCGCGCCGGGAGCAGGAGCGCGGGGCGGCCATGACCACGATAACACATTCGGCGACGATCGGCGCTGACGCGCACGCCGCGCCAAAGAGCAAGTCGCGCAATCTTTCGCTCGATCGGGCCCGCACCTTCCTGACTCTGGTGGTGCTGCTGCATCATGCAGTGATACCCTACACGCATTTCGGTCACACCGATCCGGCTTCCTTTGCCGGGTTCGACATGATCGTGCTCGCCACCGACAGCTTCTTCATGGCGATGTTCTTTTTCCTGTCGGGACTGTTCACCTGGCCCGGTATCGCGCGCAAGGCGCCGTCGGTCTTTTTGCGCGACCGCCTGCTCCGGCTTGGGCTGCCGTTTGCGATCGCGGCCTTGACCGTGATCCCGCTCGCCTATTACGCGATCGCGCTCCGCGCCGAGCCCGAGCTGACCTTCGCTGCTTTCTGGTGGAAGACTGTCACGGCGGGCCCATGGCCGAGCGGCCCGATCTGGTTCGTGTGGGTGCTGCTCGCCTTCGACCTGACCGCGAGCCTGCTCTACCGGATCTCGGCGCATCTGGTCGATCCCGGCAACCGCGTTTCGCTGCGCGGGTTCGAGCAGCCCGCCGTGTTCTGGCTGATGCTCGTCGCCGTCAGTGGCATCGTCTATCTGCCAGCGCTGCTCTATTTCGGCACCAACAAATGGTTCGAGTTCGGACCGTTCTCAGTGCAGGCGAGCCGCATCCTGCTCTATTTCAGCTACTTCTTCATCGGCGCCAGCGTCGGTGCGGCGAACTTCGACCGCGGCATCCTCAGCGCCGACGGTCAATTGCCGAAGCAGCGCTGGCTGTGGGTGATCGTCACGCTGATCCCGTACTGCCTGATGTGGGGCATGATCTACATCAAGCGCGAAATCCTCGGCAATCCCGGTCACCTGCCGCACTGGTACCATGTGTTTTACGGCACGTTCCTGGTGCTGTTCTCAGCCTCGATCCTGCTCGCGATCCTCGCCTTCTTCCTGCATTCGAAGGCGCCGGGGCCGACCCTGCTCGACCGCATGCAGGCCGATGCCTACGGCATCTTCCTGGTGCACTATCCGATCGCACTGTGGATCCAGTACGCGCTGCACGACTATGAACTGTCGGCGATCGTGAAGGCCGCCATCGGGTTCGTGCTGACGGTGATCCTGAGCTGGGGCGTGACGGCGGTCTTGCGGAAGATACCGGGGGCGTCGCACGTGTTGTGAGGCACGCGCTCCCTCAACGCGTCATTGCGAACGCCGCGAACCAACCCAGAGGCCTTGCGCTGAGACAGTCTGGATTGCTTCGTCGCTTCGCTCCTCGCAATGACGGAGTATGTGCCCCCGCCTCAGGCCGCCTTGCCGCCCATGTAGTCCGGCAGCCAACGCTCGTGCGACGTCCGCAGCGCATCGATCGTGACAGGCGCTTCACCCGCGATCGCGATCGCGTCGCCGCCGGTGGTGCCGATCCGAACGCAGGGCACCTCGCAGCCGCGCATCTTGGCGAGCACGCGACCGGCTTCCGCCTCCGGCACGGTGACGAGATAGCGCGCCTGGTCCTCTCCGAACCAATAGGCCTGCGAGACCAGCGACGTCGGGGCCGCCAGGAGCTTGGCGCCGATTCCGCCTGCCATCGCCATCTCGGCCAGCGCGATCAGCAGGCCGCCGTCAGACAAGTCGTGCACGGCGGTCGCGGTGCCCGCATGGATCATGCCGCGCACGCAATCGCCGTTGCGCTTTTCGGCGGCGAGATCGACCGGCGGCGGGGCGCCCTCCTCGCGGCCGCAGATGTCGCGCAGGTAGACCGACTGGCCGAGCCAGCCATGGGTATCGCCGACCAGCAGGATGGCCTCGCCCGCGGCCTTGAAGGCCAGCGACGCCGACTTGGTGAAATCGTCGAGCAGGCCGACGCCGCCGATCGAGGGCGTCGGCAGGATCGCGCGGCCGTTGGTCTCGTTGTAGAGCGAGACGTTGCCGGAGACGACCGGGAAGTCCAGCGTGCGGCAGGCTTCCGAAATGCCCTTCAGGCAGCCGACGAACTGGCCCATGATCTCAGGCCGCTCGGGGTTGCCGAAATTCAGATTGTCGGTGATCGCGAGCGGCTTGCCGCCGACCGCGGTGATGTTGCGCCAGGCTTCCGCCACCGCCTGCATGCCGCCCTGATAGGGATCGGCCTCGCAATAGCGCGGCGTGACGTCGACGGTCAGCGCCAGGCCCTTAGGCCCGTCCTCGACCCGCACCACGGCGGCATCGCCGCCGGGACGCTGCATGGTGTTGCCGAGGATGACGTGGTCGTACTGCTCCCAGACCCAGCGCTTGCTGCACATGTCGGGTGTGCCGATCAGCTTCTCCAGCGCGTGACCTACGCCCATCGGCGACGGCACGTCGCGCGCATGCACGACCGGCAACGCGGCTGAAGGTACGTGCGGACGATCGTACAGCGGCGCCTCGTCGCCGAGCTCCTTGATCGGCAGATCGGCCATGACGTCGCCGCCATGCTTGACCACGAAGCGCTTGCTTGGCGTGGTGTAGCCGACCACCGCGAAGTCGAGGCCCCACTTTTTGAAGATCGCCTCGGCTTCCTTTTCCTTCTCCGGCTTGAGCACCATGAGCATGCGCTCCTGGCTCTCCGAGAGCATCATCTCGTAGGCGCTCATGCCGGTCTCACGGGTCGGCACCGCGTCGAGATCGAGGTCGACGCCGAGGTCGCCCTTGGCGCCCATCTCGACCGCCGAGCAAGTGAGCCCGGCCGCGCCCATGTCCTGGATCGCGATGACGCAGCCCTTCTCCATGATCTCGAGGCAGGCTTCCAATAGCAGCTTCTCGGCGAAGGGATCGCCGACCTGAACGGTCGGGCGCTTCTCTTCGGACTTGTCGTCGAACTCGGCCGAGGCCATCGAGGCGCCGTGGATGCCGTCGCGGCCGGTCTTGGAGCCGAGATAAACGATCGGCATGTTCACGCCGGAGGCCGCCGCATAGAAAATCTTGTCGGTGTCGGCGAGGCCGACCGCCATCGCGTTGACGAGGATGTTGCCGTCGTAGCGGGTGTGGAAACGCACCTGACCGCCGACCGTCGGCACGCCGAAGGAATTGCCGTAACCGCCGACGCCGGCGACGACGCCGGAGACGAGGTGCCGCGTCCTGGCATGCTCGGGCGCGCCGAAGCTCAGCGCATTCAGGCAGGCGATCGGGCGCGCGCCCATGGTGAAGACGTCGCGCAGGATACCGCCGACGCCGGTGGTCGCGCCCTGGTAAGGCTCGATGTAGCTCGGGTGGTTGTGGCTCTCCATCTTGAAGACCACGGCCTGGCCGTCGCCGATGTCGATCACGCCGGCGTTCTCGCCGGGACCCTGGATCACCCAGGGGGCCTTGGTCGGCAGCCCCTTGAGATGGATGCGTGATGACTTGTACGAGCAGTGCTCGTTCCACATCGCCGAGAAGATGCCGAGCTCGGTAAAGGTCGGCTCCCGCCCGATCAGCTTCAGGATGCGCTCATATTCGTCGGGCTTGAGCCCGTGGGCGGCAACCAGTTCGGGGGTGATCTTGGGTTCGTTCTTCATGTAATCCAGGCTTTCGGCGGCGGCTGGGCCGTTCTTAGGAACATCCGGGGCTCGCGAAAAGCCCTTTATGGCGCATTTTCCCGCTGTCCCACGTTTTGCAGGCGGGGGCGGCGGGAACAGGAATTGCACGGCGCGGACGGATCGGATTTAAGGGCTCAAGACCCGCAATTGAAGGCCCATTTCCTTGCACGAATTGACCAAAACGCCCCCGCCCCGCCGTCCCGACCTCCATATCGCCACCGAGGGCGAATTTCTGGGCTGGAGGACCTGGATTCGCGACAGCTTTGAAGCCCATGTCGGCCCCTTCTGGCACCTCATCGAGGCGGACGGCAGCGTCCGCAGCGCATTCCGGGTCGAGAAAAAGCACCTCAACGGCTCCGGGAACGTCCATGGCGGCTGCTACATGGCGTTTGCCGACTACTCCCTGTTTGCAATTGCCACCCACGTCCTGGACAGCCGGGCGGTGACGACCAATTTCGCCTGCGAATTCCTCGACGCGGCACGCGAAGGGGAGCTGATCGAGTGCACCGGCGAGGTCACCCGCGCCGGCGGCTCGCTCATCTTCCTGCGCGGCAAGATGATGTCCGGCGACCGCGTGCTGCTGACCTTTTCCGGCACGATCAAGCGGATGAAGCGGAAGGCGCTCCCTCAGCCAAACGCATAGCTCGGCGGCTTCCCTTTTCGCGCGCCCTCGCCCAGACTCCCCGGCAAGCGCTGTCGCGCCGGGGAGCAGGAACAAGGTGCCGGAGAGCACATCGGAGGCGCGTCGCGCGACGGCGGCCGCGGCAACGCCGCTGCCGTCCATCGTCACCACCGGCGCCCGCAACTGGCGCGACTATGCGTTGCTGCTCGCGCTCGCCGGCTGCTGGAGCTCGACCTATCCGCTCGCCAAGCTCGCGCTTCCCACCATCCCGCCCGTCACCTTTATCTCGGCACGCTCGCTGATCGCAGCCGCCTTCCTGTTCGCGATCCTGTGGATACGCGGCATCAAGGTCCCGACCGACGCGAAGGCCTGGAAGCTGTTCGCTACCCAGCAATTGATCAACTCGACGGTCCCGTTCCTCATCATCACCTGGTCGCAGCAATACGTGCCGGCATCGAACACCGTGGTGCTGGCGTCCACGACGCCGATCTTCGCCTTCCTGATCACGTCGCTGATCACAAGGCACGAGCCGGCAACGCTGTTGAAGCTGGCTGGCGCGATCCTCGGCCTTGCCGGGACCGCCGTCATCGTCGGCCTCGACGCGCTGCGAGGCTTCGGCAGCGAGATCGTGGCGGAGATCGCGATCCTGCTCGCGACCATCTCTTTTGCCTGTGCGACCATCTTCGGCCTTCGCCTCTCCGAATACGATCCGATGGTGGTGGCCGCCGGCTCGCTGCTGTTCGGCGGTCTGCTCCTGCTGCCTCCGTCGCTGATCATCGATCAGCCCTGGACGCTGCAGCCGACGCCGGAGGCCATTGTCGCCACCATCGTCATGGGCATCGTCTCCAGCGCGCTGGGCCTGATGCTGTTCTACGTCTGCCTCGGCCGCCTCGGGACGCTGACCACGAACGCGCAAGGCTATCTGCGCATCCCGATCGGCGTCGGCCTCTCCGTGGTGCTGCTCGGCGAGAGCGTGCCGTCCAACCTCGCACTCGGCCTGCTGCTGGTCATGGCCGGTGTAGCGGCCATGACGGTGCCGGCGGAGCGGCTGAAGTGGCGCTAGTTCAAGCTGACAGCTGCTTCTCCGCAATCGAGAGCCACTCCGCCTGCGCCTTGCGCAGATATTTCGGCGCCCGCCGCATCTGGATCAGAAGCTCGTTGAAGACCATGCGTGCCTCGGCGCTGCGGCCGACCGATTGCAGCAGCATGCCGTAGCGCACCCGCGCCTCGGCGCCGGGGAAATAGCCGGCGAGCGCGTGATATTCTTCGAGCGCCTCGTCGAGACGTCCGACCTCGGCGAGCCCGCGGGCATAGAGAAGATGCGCGTCGGCGGAATCGAAGTCCGGCCATTGCTTCTGCAGATCGTCCAGGGTCGCGAGCGCGTCAGCGGGCCGTCTGGCGGAGAACTCCACCTGGGCCTTGCGAAGCGCATAAGCAGGATCGTGGCCCATGGGCAGCTTCAGAATGTGGTCATAGTGCGCTTGTGCTTCGCTGAAACGTCCGACATTCGCGCACTCGTCCGCCAGTGCCGCACGGTTGGCGATAGTGTCGGTGCCGGCCAGGCGATCGGACAGCTCACGATAGCGCTTCTCGGGATCGAGCCGGTTGGCAACGCGCTGGCGCGCCTGACGCGCGCCGGGGCTGGAGAACCATTCGGGCACGAGCTCGACCGCGATATAGGCAATCGCGCCCATCATCGGCACCAGCAGGATGATGAAGGCCCACGGCCGCAACCGCCCGGTTCGCGAAGCGTGATAGATCAGCGTGAGATCCAGCAACAAAACGACGAGAGCAACGGGCATGTGACATCCGGAGAACGATGCGGCGCAGGCATTCTCGGATACAACAGATATCGCGGCGAAACAACTTTGAGTTGTTCGTCTCCGCATGAAATTGGCAGCCGGAGCGCACGCGCCTTGACGGCGACGACCAATCAGTCGCCTCGATCTCGATGGAGGTTCACGAAGGGACGGAGCCGCGGTGCGGCCCGGCAATCACTTGGCGTCGTCCGCCAGCATCTTGCGGTACTTCTCGACGTCGCGGGTCACCAGCTTTTGCAGCACTTCCGGCGCATGCTCGTCGGCATCGGGAGCAACGGTCGACAGGTCAGCAAAGCGCTTCTTGACCGCGTCGGTCTCGACGGCGGTGCGCGCGGCGGCGTTGAGCTTGGCGATCACGGCGGGAGGCGTACCCTTCGGGGCGAACAGGCCGTTCCAGCCCTGTGCCTCGAATTCGGGCAGGCCCGCCTCCGCCGACGTCGGCAGGTCCGGCAGCGTGGCGAGCCGCACGGTCGAGCCGACCACGAGCCCCTTCACCAGCTTCTCGTTGATCGACTGAGAGACCGAGGCTGCCGCATCACAGACGCCGTCGATCTGGCTGCCGACGGCATCGGTCAGCGCAGGCGCCGCGCCGCGATAGCCGACCAGCGTCGCGTCGATCCCGGCGGCGGTGACGAAGCTCTTGCAGATCAGATAGTTCGAGGAGCCGACGCCGGCATGGCCGAGATTGATCCTGCCGGGATTGGCCTTGGCGTAGGCGATGAATTCTTTCAAATCCTTCGCCGGAAAATCCTTGCGCAGCGCGATGATGCCGAACGTCTTCGCCACCATGGCGATCGGCACGAAGGATTCAGGCGTGAACGGCAGTTTTAGATAGATCGTGTAGGTCGCGGCATTGGTGCCGGCATTGCCGATCGCGATGGTGTAGCCGTCGGGCTCGGCGCGGGAGGCGCGTGCCAGCGCGGTCGAGCCGCCGGCCCCCGCAACGTTCTCGATCACGATTGTCTGCCCGAGCGCGATGCCCATCTGCTCGGCCACCGCGCGCGCGATCACGTCCGAGGTGCCGCCGGCCGCGAACGGCACGATCATGGTAACGGGACGTTTTGGATAATCCTGCGCGAACGCGGCCGTCGCGAATGCCAGCGTCGCGATCGCGGCGAGAGCCCGCTTCACCGCGAACGCAATCATGCGGCTTTTTCCAGATGCGCGGTGAGACCCGCGAACAGGCCGCGGCCGTCGGTGCAGCCCATGATGTCTTCGACGTGATTTTCCGGATGCGGCATCATGCCGAGCACGTTGCCCCCATCGTTGACGATGCCGGCGATCGAATGTGCCGCGCCGTTGATGTTGTGCGCTTCATCCACAACACCCTCCGCGGAGCAATAGCGATAGAGCACCCGCCCCTCGCCTTCGAGCCGCTTGATGGTCTCTTCATCCGCCTCGTAATTTCCCTCGCCGTGGGCCACCGGTACGCGGATCACCTGGCCGGCATTGTAGCCGCGGGTGAACGGCGTGTCCGATCGCTCGACGCGCAGATGCACGTCGTGGCAAATGAACTTCAGCCGCGCGTTGCGCATCAGCACGCCCGGCAGGAGGCCGGACTCGCAGAGGATCTGGAAGCCGTTGCAGACGCCGAGCACGAGGCCGCCCTTGGCCGCATAGTCGCGCACCGCGTCCATCACCGGCGCGCGTGCCGCGATGGCGCCGCAGCGCAGATAGTCGCCGTAGGAGAAGCCGCCCGGCACCACCACGAGATCGGTTCCGGCGGGCAGCGCCGTCTCGGCGTGCCAGACCATCGCCGGTTCGCTGCCGGAGATCAGCCTCAGCGCACGCGCCATGTCGCGCTCGCGGTTGATTCCGGGAAACACGAGGATGGCGGCTTTCATGGCGGAGGTTCCGGCGGTACTGGGAATCGGGCTGGCCAAAGGGCCAATTCGTGAAGAGACATAGCCATTTGACGCGGATTTTACCAGTGCTAGCCTTGCCGGACGGCCTTGTACACAGGCCATAGCCGAGGCACTTCTGCCCGACGATCTTGCCCGGGATTGAAGCCATGAACGTCCCGTCGCTACCCGCATCCCTCTCCGAGCCGGTGTCCGCCGAGGGCGTCGTCGCGGCCGGTGCCTATGTCGACGGCCGGCGCGTCGCCAATATCGCTATCAGCGAGGCCTCGAGCTGGCGGGCGAAGCCCGGCCACGTGGTCTGGATCGGTCTGCACGAGCCCGACATGGCGCTGCTCGGCGCGGTGCAGAAGCAATTTGACCTGCACGAGCTCGCGATCGAGGACGCCAACCACGCCCATCAGCGCCCCAAGATCGAGCAGTATGGCGAAGCCCTGTTCATCGTGGCGCGAACGGCGCAACTGCTCGAAGGCCGAATTGTCTTCGGCGAGACCCACATCTTCGTTGGCGAGGGTTATCTAGTCTCGGTGCGCCACGGCGCCTCGACGTCCTACACCCCCGTGCGCGAACGCTGCGAAAGCTGCCCGCGGGCGCTCGCCCGCGGCGAGGATTACATCCTCTACGCGATCCTAGATTTCATCGTCGACAATTACTCGCCCGTGCTCGAGAGCATCCACGACGAGGTCGAGGGCATCGAGGACGACGTGCTGTCCAAGCCGATCAGCAAGACGCAGATCGAGCGCCTCTACATGCTGCGCCGTGATCTGCTGCGGCTGCGCAACGCGATCGGACCGCTGGTGGAGGTCTGCCGCCGGCTGGAGCATGACGAGCTGTCGATGGTGCGGCGGGCGATGCAGCCGCTGTTCCGCGACGTCACCGACCACGTCCGCAACATCCAGGAGCGCATCGATTCCATGCGCGAGGTGCTGGCCTTCGCCTTCGAGGCCAGCCTGTTGGTCGGTCAGGCGCAGGAGACCGCGGTGTCCAAGAAGCTCGCCTCGTGGCTCGCGATCATCGCAATCCCGACCGCGCTTGCCGGCATCTACGGCATGAACTTCAAGCACATGCCGGAGCTGGAATGGGACTACGGCTATTACATGCTGCTCGGCGTGATGCTGACCGCCTGCACAGCGCTGTACTGGCGCTTTCGCAGCGTCGGCTGGCTGTGACGCGAGTTACCCCGTAGCCCGGATGGAGCGAAGCGCAATCCGGGACAGCCTCAACTCAACAGGCCCGGATTTCGCTTCGCTCCGTCCGGGCTACATGGCCTTGGCTAGCCGATCAGCTCGACCCGGTAGTTTTCGATCACGGTGTTCGCCAGCAGCTTGTCGGCGGCGTCCTTCAACGCCGCCTCCGCCTTGGCCTTGTCGGCGCCGGCGAGCTCGATGTCGAACACCTTGCCCTGGCGGACGCTGGCAACGCCGTCGACGCCGAGCGACTTCAGCGCGCCTTCGATGGCCTTGCCTTGCGGATCGAGGATGCCCGTCTTCAAGGTAACGGTGACACGTGCCTTCACGTCAAAATCCCCTCAGCTCTTCACCAGCACCGGGCCGGAGCCCTGCGGACGCTCGTTCTCCATGAGGATGCCGAGGCGCTTGGCGACTTCGGTATAGGCCTCGAGCAGCCCACCGAGATCCCTGCGGAAACGGTCCTTGTCGAGCTTCTCGTTCGACTTGATGTCCCAGAGTCGGCAGCTGTCCGGCGAGATCTCGTCGGCGACGATGATCCGCATCATCTCGTTCTCGAACAGCCGGCCGCATTCCATCTTGAAGTCGACGAGGCGGATGCCGATGCCGAGGAAGAGGCCGGTGAGGAAGTCGTTGACACGGATGGCGAGCGCCATGATGTCGTCGATCTCCTGCGGCGTCGCCCAGCCGAAGGCCGTGATGTGCTCTTCCGACACCATGGGGTCGTTGAGCTGGTCGTTCTTGTAGTAGAATTCGATGATCGAACGGGGCAACTGTGTACCCTCCTCGATGCCGAGGCGCTGCGACAGCGAGCCGGCAGCGACGTTCCGCACCACCACTTCCAGCGGCACGATCTCGACCTCGCGAATCAACTGCTCGCGCATGTTGAGTCGGCGGATGAAGTGGGTCGGCACCCCGATGTCGTTGAGGTGCTGAAACAGGTACTCCGAGATCCGGTTGTTGAGGACACCCTTGCCCTCGATCACCTGATGCTTTTTCGCATTGAACGCGGTTGCGTCGTCCTTGAAGTGCTGGATCAGGGTACCGGGCTCCGGGCCTTCATACAGGACCTTTGCCTTGCCTTCATAAATGCGACGCCGACGGCTCATGGGGATGTACCGTGTTTTGTTGAAATCCATGTATTTGGTGTGCTCCGGTTACCAGGATTACGACCCACAGCGGAGCTGCCGTGAACGGCTGGGAACCCGTCTATGACCCGTGGAAACAGAACGAGAACCAAGCCCTCCGGCAACCTATCCGATTGGCCGACCGAGCACAATCGATCCGGCCGTCCGCCGCCAACTTATACCATCTTGCCTGCGGCTTAACGGCCCGTTGTTTTGCCGATTCGTGCTATCTATGTAGGCATGCAGTCGGGTCGCCGCAACGGAAGGCTCCCGCTCCATTCAGCAGGGGATTTGGAACAAGGTATGAGCCAGTTCGACAAGCGCCAGGAAGGTTTTGAGAAGAAGTTCGCCCTCGACGAGGAGCAGAAGTTCAAGGCGGAGGCCCGCCGCAACCGGCTGCTCGGGCTGTGGGCGGCCGAAAAGCTGGGCATGTCAGGTGACGCGGCCACCGCCTACGCCAAGGAAGTGGTCGCTAGCGATTTCGAGGAAGCCGGCGATGCCGACGTCCTGCGCAAGATCACGACCGATTTCGCCGCCAAGAACGTGGCCGTCACCGAACAGGCGATTCGCGCCAAGATGAGCGAACTGCTTGCGGTCGCGGCCGCGGAGGTGAAGGCGGGGAAGTGACCCCGCCGTCGGGCTCTATTTCAGCGTGATCTGAAAACCCATCGATCCGCTGATATTGAACCCCTCCGCTTGTTGCGGTCCGAACTGCCGGTTGATGTTGGTGTTGACCGACTCCATCCGGCAATCGCGCGCGAGCACCTCGCGCAGCAGATCACATTCGCGCGCCGCCATCTCATAGACCGTGCGGCGCGCGCGGTCGCGCAGTTTCTGGGCCTCCTCGCTGTCCCCGGTCGGACCAGCGACAAAGAAGTTGATCGACGTCTGCACGCGCACCGATCCTTCCTGCCGCAGACCGCCGCCGCCTTGCTCGACGATGACACGTTGCGACTGGGCCTTGGCGGGAGCAATCACGACCAGCAGACCAACGCCTGCCAAGACGAAACACGAGCGAACTTTCATCACGGTTACCTGTGGTTGAAGCAAGGCCCGTTACGTAACCTCCAGAGGTTGCCAACGGGCAAACCGTGGACCGCAAACACCGAGCCGCCGCTTCACCAGCGGTTAACTGCGCCGGTCACTCCTCCTTGAAGCCGTATTCCGGTACGTTGCCGCTGGCGCCGTAATATTTGTACGGCAGGAATTTGCCGCTCATCGTGATCTTGACGCGGTCGCCCTTCGGATTGGCGACGCGTTCCATGGCCATGTCGAAGTCGATCGCCGACATGATGCCGTCACCGAACTCTTCTTCGATCAACGCCTTCCAGGCCGGACCGTTCACCATCACCATTTCGTAGAAGCGATAGATCAGGGGATCGGTCGGCGGCATCGGCGTGCCGGTGCCGCGCATCGGCACCTCGTTGAGCATCGCCGTTTCCGCCTTCGACAGGCCGAACAGCTCGCCGGCATTGGCAGCCTGCGGCTTCGTCAACTTCATCTGGCCGAGAATGGCGCCGACGATGAGCACCTCCGAATAGCCGCCGATCTTCTCGCAGATGTGCTTCCAGCTCCAACCCTTCTCGCGCTTGATGTCGAGCAGCTTCTCGGTGAGGTCTTCGCGTTTCATGTCGGCTTCTCCTTGGTTAGGCACTTAATCCGGGATTTGTCCCGGGCATCCACGTTTGCCGTGGCTCATCGCTGCCCGCCGCAATCGTGAGCCCCGGCTTGCCGATTTGCACCAGCGGCACGTTGCGCGGATCGTGATCGGACATCTCGGTCGTGAAGGTCTTGCTGCGCGTCACCAGGAAATCGATGATGTGGTTGCGCAGCGCGTAATAAAGCGGATGGCGGTGCAGGTCGATGCGGCCGCGATCCCGCGGCAGCGGGTTCTCGACCACCTCTGCCAACACCGCGCCGGGCCCGTTGGTCATCAGGAAGATCTTGTCGGCGAGGTAGATCGCCTCATCCACGTCATGCGTGATCATGAACGCGGTCTGTCCGGTCTCCAGGCAGATCCGCCGCACCTCGTCCTGGAGCGTGCCGCGCGTCAGCGCATCCAGCGCCGAGAACGGCTCGTCCATCAGCATCATCTTCGGCGTGATCGAGAGCGCCCGCGCGATGCCGACACGCTGCTTCATGCCGCCCGACAGCTCAGACGGCCGCTTGTGCTCGGAGCCGGAGAGACCGACGAGATCGATGAAGGTCTGCGCATGCGCCTTCACCTTGGCGCGGTCCCAGTTCCGCCATTTCGAGCTCACGGCATAGGCGACGTTGCCGAGCACGGTGCGCCAGGGCAACAGCGCGTGGCTCTGGAAGATCACGGCGCGGTCGAGGCTGGTGCCCGAAATCGCCTGCCCGTCGACGATGACGGCGCCCTCGCTCGGCGCATCGAGGCCGGCGAGGATGTTGAGCACGGTGGTCTTGCCGCACCCCGAATGCCCGATCACGCAGGCGAACTCGCCGCGTGCCATCGAGAGCCACAGATTTTCGAAGATCGTGGTCGTGACGCCGCTGGCGCCGGGATAGCGCTTTGCGATGCCCTCGATGGAGATGAATTTGTCGGTCATGCCCCCTACTCCGGAAACGTGACCATGCGCGTGAAGCGCGCCAGGACCTGGTCGAGCAGCATGCCCACGATCCCGATCAACAGGATCGCGATGATGACGTTGGTGATCGAGAGGTTATTCCACTCGTTCCAGACGAAATAGCCGATGCCGGTGCCGCCGACGAGCATCTCGGCGGCGACGATCACGAGCCAGGCGATGCCGATGGAGATGCGCATGCCGGTCAGGATCGTCGGCGCCGCCGCCGGGAGGATGACGGTGAAGGCGCGCCTGACGGTGCCGACCTCGAGCGTGCGCGCGACGTTGATCCATTCCTTGCGCACGCTGGCGACGCCGAACACGGTGTTGAGCAGCATCGGCCAGATCGAGCAGATGAAGATGACGAAGATCGCCGAGATCGATGAATCCTTGATGGTGTAGAGCGCGACCGGCATCCAGGCCAGCGGCGAGATCGGCTTCAGCACCTGGATGAAGGGATCCAGCGCCTTGCTGAGCAGCGGCGACATGCCGATCAGAAAGCCGAGCGGGATGGCGACAAGAACCGCCAGCAGATAACCGAACCCGACTCGCGCGATGGAATAGCCGAGCTGGATGCCGAGCCCCTTGTCGTTCGGTCCGTTGTCGTAGAATGGGCGCCGCAGGTGCTCCCAGAGCTTGGCGCCGACGTCGAGCGGCCCTGGCATCGCCGATTTGCCCTGCGTCGCCGTCAGGCCCATCAGCTTGGCGTATTCCGGACTCATCGTCGTCGTGGTGCCGGTCGAGCGCGTGGCCAGATGCCAGATGCCGAGGAACGCGGCGAGCAGCACGATGGAGACGAGGCCGGCACGAAGACGGAGGGAGGATGTCATGGCGCAAATCCTACCGCACGTGTCCCGGACGCTGTGCAGCGTGTAACGCTGCTCCGCAGAGCCGGGGCCCGGTCGGTCCCCATGGGGCCAGGTTCCGCGGAGCACCGCTTCGCGCTGCGCCGCGCCCGGGACAGGAGAGCGTCGCCCATCACGACGCCTTCCTGATCTTGAAGCTCGCGACGTAGTCCTCCGGCTTGGCCGGATCGAACGTCTTGCCCATCACTGCGAACGATTTGTACGAGGTCGTCGGCGGCGACAGGCCCATCTCCGTCATCAGCTTCTTGGTGTCGGTCGCCAGATACACCTGCTCGGCAACCGCCTTGTAGTCGACATCCCCCTTGATCTGGCCCCAGCGCTTCATCTGCGTCAGCATCCACACCGCAAAGGACTGCCAGGGGAACGGGTCGAAATCGACGCGCTTGGCGTCGGTCTTCACGCCGCCAAGACCGTCGGCATAGGTCCCGGTTAGAACCTGCTCCAGCACCGTAACGGGGGCGTTGATGTAGTTGGCGGGCGCAATCGCTTCCGCGATCTGCTTGCGGTTCTCCGCCTTCGAGGCATAGGCCGTGGCATCGACGATGGCGCGGGTCAGCGCGGCAAAGCTGTTCGGCGCGGTGGTGATGAACTCGCGGCTGGCGGCGAAGCTGCAGCAGGGGTGACCGTCCCAGATCTCCTTCGACAACAGATGCATGAAGCCGACGCCGTCGTAGATGGCGCGCTGGCAGATGTTGTCGGGCGCAAGGAAGCCGTCGATATTGTCCGCGCGCAAATTCGCGACCATCTCCGGCGGCGGCACCGAGCGCAGCTGTACGTCGGTGTCTGGATCGAGACCGTGCTCGGCGAGATAATAGCGCAGCAGGTAATTGTGCATGGAATAGTCGAAGGGGATCGCGAATTTCATCCCCTTCCAATCCTTTGGGTCGCGCTTGTCCTTGTGCTTGGTCGCCAGCACGATGCCCTGCCCGTTGATGTTCTCGATCGCGGGCACGGCGAACGGAATGGCATTGGCACCGAGGCCCAGCGAGATCGCGATCGGCATCGGCGCCAGCATGTGGGCTGCGTCGTATTCCTTGTTGATGGTCTTGTCGCGGATCACCGCCCAGCCGGCAGTCTTGACCACTTCGACATTGAGGCCGTGCTTGGCATAGAAGCCCATCGGCGCGGCCATGATGATCGGCGTCGCGCAGGTGATGGGAATGAAGCCGACCTTGAGGTCCTTCTTCTCGGGCGTGCCGGCCTGCGCAAACACCTCGGTCGCGGTCTGCAGTGGGAAGAACTGCGACAGCGCAGCCAGCGCGGTCGACGCACCGACCGACTTCAGAAATGCCCGCCGTGCCACATCCTGCGGGAACATCGCGCGCATCACTGCGGAGGCAACCACGCCCTCGTATCGTTTCTCCTCGCTCTCGACCGCCTCGCAACGCAAGGCCGAAGCCGCCTGCTCATGCTCCGCTGTGGAGCTGTGCTGCCCGCACACGCAGCCGGACTGAAGACTGCGGTCGGCATCGAACGGATTGTCGAACGTGGACATGCTGCTGCGCCCCTTTGTCACACCGCGCGAGGGACATCGTCGTCCGCCGTGCCGGCTCAAAATTCCATCGTGGCCCGGCTACGGCTTGCGCAGCCGGACCATTGGAAACATGCAGGTTCTATGCCGCCTTGCCCGTTACCTGGGCAGCCATTGGCAGCCCCTGCTCGATCGGCAGCGAAGGGTCACGCGACCACTCGTTCCAGGAGCCGAAATACATCCGAACGTCCTTCACGCCGGCATTCTTCAGCGCCAGGAAGGTGTTCGAGGCGCGCGCGCCCTTGAAGCAGTAGAGATAAACCGGCGTCGACGGCGAGATGCCGACGGTGGTGCATTCGGCCAGGATCTCGTCCTTGGACTTGAAGCGCGGGCCCTCCGCGGTCGGCTTCATCATGCGGTACCATTCCAGCCACACCGCACCAGGTATCCGGCCCTTGCGCGGGCAGAAATCCTTGCCGTACGGGGACGAGCTGTCGCCGATCCATTCGTCGACATCGCGCACGTCGAGAATGGCAATGCCGGGCTTGCCGACCGCGGCAAGCATCGTCTTCGCGTCGATCAGGATGTCGCCGGCTTCCGGCACGATCGCGAACGAGGCCTTTGCCGGGGTCGGAACGTCCTTCGTCACCGGCAAGCCCGCGGCAGACCAGGCATCGAAGCCGCCATGCAGCACCTTGACCTTGGGATAGCCGAGCATGGTGAGCAGATAGTAGCCGCGGCAGGACTGGCCGAAGCCGGAATTCATCGACTGCTCGTAAATCACCGCCGTCTCCTTGCCGGAGAGACCTGCGGCCCCGAAGGCGTCGGCGAATTTGGTCTTCAGCTCGCTGATGCCTTCCGGCGTCGAGGTCGCGAGAAACGTGAAAATCTCGTGCACGTTCACGGCATCAGGCAGATGCCCGGCGGCATAGGCATCGGGATTGCGGGTGTCGATCACGACACACGGCTCGGTCTTCAAGAGATCGGCAAGTTCGCTGGCAGAGATCAGAACGTCCGTCATTGGCAGCCTCTCCGTTGAGGTTAAGTGGTCTTCTGGGGGGTGGACTCGTAAAGCTCAGCTATCGGCGAGCATCTTGCGCAGCTGCTTGGTGGCCGGCGTGACGATCGCCACGAAATAGGCCTCGCGCAGGCGCCGCTGCGCGCGGTGACCCTTGAGATAGCCGCGCGCGCCACAATGCAGCATCGCCGCATGCGCCGCCGCGACGCTGGCCTCGCCCGCGCGAAGCCTGAGCGCGATCACCTTGCGCCAGTAGGTGTCCTCCTCGTTGTAGGGATCGCGCGCCAGTGCCATGGTCTCGGTCTCGAGCTCGGCCGCGAGATCGCGGAAGTGCACCGGCTGCTGCGGCAGATAGCGGTTGATATGGCCGAGCGGGTTATCCACCTCGTCCATGATGTTGATGCAGTCCTTGATGAGACCAAGCGCCATGCCGGCCTGCAGCAGGATGAAGCCCGCGCGGATCTTCTTGACGAAGGGGCCCGCGGGATCGGCCAGGATCAGCTCATCCGGCACGAAGGCGTCGCGAAACTGCACGCCATAGGTACCGGTGCCGTCCATCGCCATAAACGGCTTGCACGGCGTCAGCGTGATCGCAGGATCGGAGCAATCGGCCAGGAACATGACAGTGCCAGGCTCGCCACTTGCGCTGCCCTGATCATCCTCGCGCTCGAAGATGGTGCCGAAATAATGATCGGGGCCGAGGTTCGAGACCCACGGCAACGCGCCGCGCACGATATAGCCGCCATCGACCTTCCTGCCTTTCAGCTTCAGTTTCTCGATGCCGAAAAAGCTCTTCATCGGGTTGGAAAGCCCGGTGCCGCCGAGCACCCGGCCGGTCGAGAAGCCATCGCCGAAACGCTTGGCGAGCTTTACATTGGTCGAATTCGCCGCGTACCAGACCAACGTATTCTGGCACCAGGCCATGAAGGCCGTGGCGCCGCAGACCTCGCCGATCGCGGCCATCGACTGGATCGCGCAGCGCAGATCGGCAGGACCTTCGTGCGGCACGTGACTGCTCCAGGCGCCGACCGCGCCGAGCTTGCGCAACACCTCGGCCGGATAGACCGAGCCGTCATCAATGCCGGCGGCAAGCGGCGCGAGATCTTCGCGCACGATTCGCGCCACCTCCCCTGAAATGGACGGTGCGGGCTGATCCAAAACCTCGGCCCGCGATAAAGCCAGTGAACCCATGATCGTCTCCCGCACCTTGTCCTGGTTGTGTCAGCTAGATGCCGACCTCGAGATTGACCGGACGCGTGAAGGTGTTGGCCACCGGCGACCATTTCTTCACATGCGCGACCAGCGCGTTGATCTCGTCCTGCGAGACGCCCTCGCATTCCATGTCGACCTTGACCCGCACGTCGGTGAAGCCGACCGGCTTGTCCGAGGTATCGCCGGTGCCCCAGACCGCGGTGATGTTGAGGTCGCCTTCGAGCTCGAGCTCGAGCTTGTTGACGATCCAGCCGCGATGCACGGCGTTGGCATGCAGGCCGACGGCAAGGCATGAGCCGAGAGCGGCGAGCGAGGCTTCCGACGGATTGGGCGCGGTGTCGTCGCCCAGCAGCCCCGGCGGTTCGTCGACGATGTAGGGCGGCAGGTTGCGGATGTAGTTGGCGTGCCGGAATTTGCCTTCCGCGACCGTCTTGCACTTCAAGGTCTTGACGACCTTCGGATTGGCCTTGCCGCTCGCGATCAGTTGCTCAAGGCCATTCTTGTCGATGGGCGCTAGGCACCCGGTCAGCACTGTCTTTTGAACGACGGCAGTCATCATATTCTCCCTGGCAGCCGCGGAGCGCGGCAGGATACCGAACGGTCTGTTTCCTTGCATGGAGCGTGCCAGAGCATGTCGAAAACGAAATGCGAGGTATTGGAGCCGCTTAGCGCTGGCTGCCCGCGGATTGGTCAGCCGCGCCCTGCTCAAAGGCGATGCAGATCAGATCGCCGATGCGAATCTTTTTTGCGCGGAGCAGATGCGGCTTGATGATACCGCGTGGCTGCGATTAAGTTGCAGTCCATGGCCAAGCCTTCATTGCACAAGCCCTCACTGAACAAGATGTCGTCGAAGATGAATGCGCCGCATTCAGGTTCTGGCGACGACGAATCCGCGCGCGGGCGCCTGCTCAGCGCCGCCTCGCATCTGTTCTGCAAGAACGGGATCAACGCCACCGGCATCGATGCGATCATCGAAGAGGCCGGCACGGCGAAAACCACGCTGTACAAACTGTTCGGCTCGAAGACCAATCTCGTCAACGCGGTGCTGGAGAGCGAAGGCAAGCAGTGGCGCGAATGGTTCATCGCCGCCATGGAAGACGGCGGCGGCGATGCACAGACGAAGCTCACGCGTATCTTCCCGGCGCTGAAGAGCTGGTTTGCCCAAGAGCGCTTCTACGGCTGCCCCTTCATCAACGCGGTCGGCGAGCACGACAAGGATGCCAAGCAGTTCCGCAACATCGCGCTGAAACACAAGAAGATCGTGCTCGGTCACATCGAGAAGCTCGCCGGCGAGCTCGGCTCGAGCGAACCCGCGGTGCTTGCCCACCAGCTCGGCCTGCTGATCGATGGCGCGATCGTCGCGGCGATGATTTCGCGCGACCCCGGCGTGGCAGATACGGCGGCGCTGACGGCCGGCCCTCTGCTCGGCCAATCCAAGGCGAAGAAGAAGCGCGCGGCGGATCAGCTGGAGGCTGTGTAAGCTTCGTAGGGTCGGCAAAAGGCGCGTTGCGCTGCCCACCACTTCTGATCCCGATCGCTCGCAGACGTTGGTCGCGCTTCGCTTTGCCCGCCCTACAAATTCTGGTTACCGCCCCGCCTTCCCCTCTCGCGGCAACGCATCGGTAAAGCGCCTGATCGCCTCCAGCACCGGCTGCTGATCGCCCGCAAAGAACCAGTGATCGTTGCCGTCGAGCTCGACGAACTCCGCGCCCTTGATCCGGCTCGCGATGTCACGGCCGGCCGCGATCCGCACCGCCTTGTCGTCGCGCCGGTGCAGCACCAGCGTCGGCACGGCAATCTCCCCCAGGATATGCCGCACGTCGGCGTCGCGAAAGGCTTCGAGCACGGCCGAGATGCCGCCGGGACTTGAGGCCGCACGCAACAGCCCGGCCCACCAGGCGCGCGCCTGGGGATCGCCCGCCAGACTTGGCGCAAACGTCTCGATCCCGACCGGTCCACCCCATTGTGCGATGAGTTGCTTGCTCCAGGCATCGTACTGGCTGGCTCGCAGGGCATGCGGATAATCCTGCGACCAGCAGCCCTTGGCCAATGCGCCGAACAGGATGAGCCCGGCGACGCGGCGCGGTTCGTCGACCGCAAACTTGATGCAGGCCGGTCCGCATTCGGAGGCGCCGAACAGCACGACGCGGCGCGACTCCACCGCCCGCAGCACGGTGCCGATATCCTCCGCGGTGACGTCGATGCCCGGTGCCGATCCGACCCGGTCGGACAGTCCGATCCCGCGGCGATCGAAAACGATCAGCCGTCCGAGCCTCATCAACGACGCCAGGAACGTCCGGCTTGCTGGGCTCTCCCAGGCGCGCTCCACATGCGACACGAAGCCCGGCATCACCAGGATATCGAGCTGACCATTTCCGTAGGTCTGATAGGCCAGATGCACGCCGGAGCCCTTCACGTAGCGCGTCGGCGGAACGTCCTGCGGCGCCGCGGCGGGAGTCATGAGCGCCTCGGTCTCGGCTTCCGGCGCAACGCCGAGTTCGTCCCGCAGCCGCTGGGTCAGGGCCGCGTGATGACGTTCCGCCGCGCTGCGGTCGCCCGCCAGCAAGAGGCTGCGGATCAGATGCCGGCCATAGACCTCGCTGAGCGGATCGAGTTCAGCGAGGCGTCCCGCATTCGCTGCCGCAGCAAAATGGTCGCCGGCGGCATTCTTGTCCTGCACCAGACGTTCCAACGCGTGCATCAGCCGGCCCCTCAGCGCCTCGCGGCGAAAGAACGCCCAATCATCGAAGTCGGGACCGTCGTCGAGAGCAAAGCCCGCCAGGAAGTCGCCGCGATAAACCGCGCAGGCCTCGTCGAAGTCGCCGCGGTCGCAGGCGCTCTCGAAGGAATGCGCATCGACCTTCAACACGAGCGCCGGAGACCAGCGCACGCTGGTGCGGTCGGTCTCGAACACCGGCTGGCCGAGCGCGAGCTCGACCCGATGAAGCAGCCGCCGCAACCGCGCGAGGCCCGTCTCCCGATCGGCCTCGGGCCAGAGCAGGGTGGCGATGATTCCGCGCGCGACCGCAGCCTTGGCCTCCGCGAGATAGACCAGCAGCGCAAGACCCTTGCGCAGGTTCAACTTGATCGGATGGCCGTCGGCATGGACCTCCGGAAACCCGAACGTCTCCAGCGAGTAGGCCGTCATGGAAATCCTCTCTCCTCCCGGGACGTCCCCAGGGGACGCACGGGGGACGGGGCCGCGGTAGCCATCGGCCCGGATCGCACCCGCTCGCAGGCGACCACTTGGCGCTCTGCATGCGGCACTCCCGGATCAGGCACAATAGGAAAAGCCATGTTCTCGCGCCTCGCAATCCTGCTCTACGCAATCGTGAGCTATGCCGTGTTCACGGTGTCCTTCCTCTATGCACTCGGTTTCGTCGGCAATTATGTCGTACCCAAGTCGATCGATCAGCCGGTCGACGTCGGCAGCCCCTCGAATGTAACCGAGGCCATCGTCGTGAACCTGCTGCTGATGAGCCTGTTTGCCATCCAGCACAGCGTCATGGCGCGCCCGGCCTTCAAGCGATGGTGGACCAAGGTGCTTCCCGTGGCCTGCGAGCGCAGCACCTACGTGCTGCTTTCCAGCCTCATTCTTCTCCTGCTGTTCTGGCAGTGGCGTCCGATCCCGGCACCGATTTGGCAGACCGCCGGGATCGTCGCCTGGTTGCTGACCGGCATCCATTGGCTCGGCTGGCTGATCGCATTCGCCTCGACCCACATGATCGATCATTTCGACCTGTTCGGCCTGCGCCAGGCCCTCGCGGCGTTGCGCGGGACACAGCCGCAGGAGCCGTCCTTCAAGGCGCCGCTGCTCTACAAGATCGTGCGGCATCCGATCATGCTTGGCTTCCTCCTCGCATTCTGGGCCACGCCCGAGATGACCGCCGGCCATCTGCTGTTCGCGCTCGCGAACACCGCCTATATCCTGGCCGCGTTGCAGTTCGAAGAGCGGGATCTGGTCGCGGAGTTCGGGGAGACCTATCGGCAATATCGCCGCCGCGTTCCGATGCTGTTGCCGCGCCCCTTCGCACGGACCCGGACAAGGGACCGTGACGCCACCCGGAGCATCGGGGCGCCCCGATGAGCGCGGTGTTGTGGAGGGTGTCCTCCGGTCCGCAAATGTCTGCCGATGCTGCGATGTTTGCCGATGCCTTCGACGGGCTCCATGCCGGGATGTATCTGGTCGAGGCGGACGCCCATCTCATTCACGCCAATATCGCAGGCCGCGCTCTCATCGACGCCGGGGACATCCTGCATGAGGTCCGCGGGCGTCTCGTCGTCAGGGATCTGCCAGCCAACCTGACCTTGCAATGTGCCTTCGCGGCTGCGGGACACGCCGACCGGAGTCCGGCCGCCGGCGCAACCGCCGTGCCGATGACCGGGAGGGATGGCCAGCGTTACGTCGCAGATGCGCTGCCGCTGCCCGCAGGCACGCGCCGAAGCTCCGGCGCAAATCATCGAGCGGCAGCAGCGCTCTTCGTGCGCAAGACGGCCCTGCCGATCCCGTCCCGCGCGGAAGTGATCGGCAAGGCCTTCAAATTGACGCCGGCCGAGTTACGCGTGTTGCTCACCCTCGTCGAGCTCGGCGGCATTCCTGAAGTCGCCGCGGCGCTCGGCGTTGCCGGATCGACCGTCAAGACGCATCTCGGCCGTCTGTTCGACAAGACCGGCGCTGCGCGGCAGGCTGATCTCATCAAGATCGTCGCCGGATATGCGACACCGCTGAGAGAACTCCCCAGATGCAATGCCGTTGGAGCGCCACCATGAAAGCGGTTCTGTGTCATGCGTTCACCGGACCGGGCGACCTCAGCCTCGGTGAGATCGACGTGCCGAAGCCGGCCGGCGACGAGATTCTCATCGACGTCCACGCGGCGTCGGTCAGTTTCATGGACCGGTTGATGGTCTCGGGCCTCTACCAGATGCGGCCGCAAACGCCCTTCGTGCCCGGCACGGAGGCATCCGGAACCGTGGTGGCGGTCGGCGGAGACGTGACAAGGTTCGCGCCCGGCGACCGCGTGGCCTGCAGCAGCTGGACCGGCGGCTACGCCGAACGAATGATTGCGAAGGAGTCGAAGACCGTACGCTTGCCTGACGGAGTAACATTCGAAGCGGCGGCAACCATCCTGCACAATTACGGCACGGCCTATTATGCGCTGGTCGAACGGGCGCGGGCCGTGCGCGGCGAAACGCTGTTCGTCACGGGCGCTGCCGGCGGCGTTGGACTTGCCGCCGTCGACCTCGGCCGCCATCTCGGCCTGCGCGTCGTCGCCGGCGTCGGCTCCGACGAGAAGGCGGCTTTGGTCCGCAGCTATGGCGTCAGCGCGGTCATCAACTACCGCAGCGAGGATCTGCGCGACCGGATCAAGTCGATCACGCCGGGAAACAGCATCGATGTCGGCTTCGACAATGTCGGCGGCGCGATCTTCGAACAAATGGCCCGGCTGATGAATTGGGGCGGACGGCTGATGCCGATCGGCTTCACCGGCGGCGAGATCCCGTCCATCCCGATGAACCTGCCGCTGCTGAAGAACTTCTCCATCGTCGGCGTCTTTGCCGGCGCATGGGCGGAGAAATTCCCGCACGAGGGCGCACGCATGAACGACACGTTGATGCGATGGCTCGCCGACGGACAAATCCGCCCGCATATCGATCGTATCCTCCCTTTGGAGGAGGTCACCGAGGCCATGCGCGCCGTGGCCAACCGGACGGTTCGGGGGCGAATTGTGCTCAGGATCAGGTAGAGTGCGCCAACTCTGAGGAAGACTGATGGCTCAGATCATCATCGACAAGCGCTATTGCGGCCCTCCGAATTCCGGCAACGGCGGCTATGTCTGTGGCCGGCTGGCCCGGCACGTCCCCGGAGCTGCAGAGGTGACATTGCGCGCGCCGCCGCCTCTGGACACCCCGCTCGCTGCGGTCGCGACGGATGACGGCACATGGGAGCTTCGCGATGGCGGCAAGGCCGTCGCCACCGGCCGCGTCGCGAGCGTCGAGCTTGCGCAGGTCGAGACAGCCACCTTGCCGGAGGCCCGTGCGGCCGAATTGCTGGCGCTGTCCAGGCCGCACGACCATCCGCTGCCCCACTGCTTCGTCTGCGGTCCCGCAAGGACGAAAGGCGACGGCCTGCGCATCTTCGCCGGCCCGCTCGGCCGTCATGTGAAGACCCCTGTTCTTGCCGCGAGCTGGGTACCCGATCCGAAGCTCGCTGCCGAGGACGGCCTCATCGCACCGGAATTCCTCTGGTCCGCGCTGGATTGCCCGACCGGCTTTGCCTGCAATTACGACCAGCAGAGCGCCAGCTTCGAGACGACCCCGCTCCTGCTCGGACGGATGGCAGCCCGCATCGAAGCCCGCCCCCACCCCGGCGTGTCCTGCATCGTCACCGCCTGGCCCACCGGCCGCGACGGCCGCAAGCGCACGGCCGAAGCCGCGCTCCACGATGAAGCCGGGAAACTGCTCGCTGTCGCGAAGACGACATGGATCGCAGTCGAGCGCGAGGTGCAGCTCGGACGCGGCTGATACAAGCCCGATCCCGCAGGTGGCAAAGCTAGGCGTCTTTGCCCTTCTGCACGACCGCGCTACAGCAACGTCTTGGAGAAGCCCGCCGCCAGATGATCGATCAGAGCGCGAACGGCCATCGGTAGGCCTCGTCGTGTCGTGAACACGAGATGCACGATACCTTTGTGACCACGCCAGTCCGGCAGCACGTGGACGAGCTTACCCTGCGCGAGCGCCTCCCGGCAGAGATGGTCGGGCAGAAGCGCAATGCCGAGCCCGGCGATCGCGGCATCACGCACCGCGCTGAAGTCGCTGCATCCCATCCGCGGCTCGTGCCTGTGGATACGAGCTTGCCCGTCATTGGTCTCCAGATGCCATTCGACCGTCACGTCATCGTCGGATGTCGCCAGCGTCGGAAGCGCAGCGAGATCATCGAGAGTTTGCAGCCGGCTTGCCAGTTGCGGGCTTCCGACAAGGATCCGCATCGATGTGCCGAGTGAGCGCATCGTGAGTGCCGCGTCGCCGACGAGCACTGCACGGACCCGCAGGGCCACGTCGATCCGCTCTTCGATCAGGTCCACGGGCCTGTCGATGGCAACGAGTTGCAGGCGCACCCTGGGATAGCGCGCCAGGAAGCTCGACACCAGTCCGGAGATCTCCCCGACCATGCCGGTTGGACAGCTGAAGCGAATGCGGCCGTGCGGTTCGGCCTGCGCCTGCGTGACCAGCGCCTCGGCCTGCTCGGCCTCCGCCATGATGGCGCGACAGCGCTCGTAGAAGGCCTGCCCCACCTCGGTGACGCGGAAGCGTCGGCTCGAGCGTTCGATCAGGCGCAACCCCAGGCGTTCCTCGAGCCCGGCAATCCGCCGGCTCAACTTTGATTTGGGCTCGCGCAGCGCCCTGCCTGCAGCGGCAAATCCGCCATGTCCGACCACCTCGGCAAAATAGGCAAAGTCGTTCAGATCGACCCTCATCGTTCCTCCCATAGAACGCTGAGTAGCAGATTTGCGTCCTACCGTCACCATCGTTCCGTACGCATCTACAACGGAAGCGGCGCTTTTGCCGGAAGCTTTAAAGGAGACGGACGATGACCAACAGGTTCGACAACAAGGTCGTGGTGGTGACCGGCGGTACCAGCGGCATCGGGCTTGCCACCGCAAAGGCCTTTGTGGCTGAGGGCGCCTCGGTGTTTATCACCGGCCGCCGCAAGGACGCGTTGGAGGCAGCCGTGAAATCGATCGGCGGTCGCGTGACCGGCGTCCAGGGCGACATGGCCAATCTCGCCGACATCGACCGGCTCTACGACGCCGTCCAGAAGAAGCACCAGCAGATCGATGCGATCTTCGCCAATGCCGGCGGCGGCGAGTTCGCGCTGCTCGGCGCGATCACAGAGGAACACTATCAGCGCACCTTCGACACCAACGTGAAGGGCGTCCTTTTCACCGTGCAGAAAGCGCTGCCCCTGCTCCGCGACGGCGCTTCCATCGTGCTGAACGCATCGACCGCGGGCGCCTCAGGTACGCCGGCCTTCAGCGTCTATTCGGCAACCAAGGCGGCCGTGCGGAATTTCGCGCGCAACTGGATCCTCGACCTGAAGGATCGGCGCATCCGGGTCAACGCCGTCAGCCCCGGGGTCACCGAGACGCCGGCCTTGAACCATCTGTTCGGCGGCGGCGAGCAGGCCGAAGGCACCAAGACTCAGCTTGCGAGCCTGATCCCGGCCGGCCGCGTCGGCCAGCCCGAGGAGATCGCCAAGGCCGTGCTGTTCCTTGCCTCCGACGATGCCAGCTTCGTCAACGGCGTCGAACTCTTCGTTGATGGCGGTCAGGTTCAGATCTGAGCGGGACTTCACCAGGATCAATCACGGAAATCCCAATGATCCGGACAATCGCCGGATCGCATCCACGAGCTCTTTCGCCGCAACCTTCAAGAGGGTTGCCTGGCCAAAGGCACGGCGCAGTGCCCCACGGCTTCTGTCGCGGTCACGTTGATCACACCTCCGACCGCCGGACATTCCGTCCGGCGGTGAGGCGAACTGCCTCAATTTACCTTCCATCAAGCACGGCTCGCGATCAGGGAACCCTGTAAATACGGCTTTAGGACCCCCCGCGCCTAATTATCCGCGGGACAAGGGGATGCTTGGGATGCGGTCCGACGCTGGACGATACAGCTTGCCACGCTGGCGCGTGATGCAGTGGTTGACGGACGTCGGCCCCGACGTGCCGGCCGACATTCGTGCAGCCCTCATCGCCCAACTCTTCGGTGCGGTCCCGATCTTTGCCGGCGGCGCCATCAATTCGGTCGCGATCGCAGCCATCATCGCCTATCGACAGCAGACGGCGCCGCTCATCGCCTGGTTCGTGCTCGAACTCGCGATTTGCCTGGCGCGCCTCGCAATCCTGCTCGCAGCACATCGCGCGATCCGGCTGCACCGGCCGACCCCGACCGATCTGCATCTCCTGTTCTCGATGGCCTGGAGCCTGAGCCTCGGCCTCGGCGCCATGGCGAGCATCGCGAGCGGCGACTGGCTCGCGGCGATGCTTGCTTGCATGTCGACGGCGGCGATGATCGGCGGCATCTGCTTCCGCAATTTCGGTGCACCGCGATTTGCCGGAGTCATGATGCTGATCTGCCTCGGTCCGGTCGTGGCATACATCGCATTTCTCGGCGAGCCGATGCTTTACATCATGATCTATCAGATCCCGATGTATCTGGCGGCCATGGCGGGCGCGGGTTTCCGGCTCAACAGGATGCTGATAACCACCATGCAGGCCGAGCGCGAGAACAGCCGCCGCGCGCACCATGACGCGCTCACGGGGCTGCTGAACCGCGCCGGATTTGTCGACGGCCTGGAGGCGAAGCTCGCGCAATCCATTCGCGAGAAGCGCTCCTTTGCCTTGTTCTTCTCCGACCTCGACGCATTCAAGCCGATCAACGACACGTTCGGACATGCAGCCGGCGATCAGGTGCTCAAGGTGGTCGCCGAGCGGCTGCGCAAGGCGGTGCCCGAAGGCGCGGCGATCGCGCGAATGGGCGGTGACGAATTCGTCGCGCTGGTCGATGGCATCACGGCCGATCAGGCGCTGGCGATGGGACAATGCATCGTCGACGAGATCGCAGCGCCCTACCAGATCGACGGCGAGACCCCTGTCACCATCGGTGCAAGTGTCGGTATCGCATTGGCGCCCGATCACGGTTCCCAGGTCGATGATTTGCTCGTGGTCGCGGACATGGCCCTCTACGAAGCGAAATCCGGCGGCAAGTCACGCTGCTGCCTGGCCGGCCGCGATATCGGCCTGACGGCGCTGCGCCGGCTTCAGCACAGTGGCAGGCGGCCTGCGAACGCGACCAGCGTCGCCGCCTGAGCCGCGATCCTCGACGTGTCTGCTCGCCCACGAGCGGGCGCGAAAAAGGTAAGAAGCCGGTTGGAAATGATCGCGTCTTGAGGCGACCTCGCCGCGAACGCACCCCGCTTTGCCCACGATGTGGAGCCTCAAGCCGTCGAGCGGCGTTGAACCCACGGTGGATCAAAGTTACGCTCGCAAAAGTCGGTCAACAAGAGCACCAGGGGGACGCGATGGTTCGCGAGTTTGCGGCATTTGCAATCGTTGCCACGGTCATTTGGGTTTCCGGCGCAGCATCCGCCGACGCCCAGCAACGGGAGTTCAACGCACCCGATCTGTTGATCCTCAACGGAAAGGTTCTGACGCTGGATGACCGGTCGACGGTCACGGAGGCCGTGGCCGTCGCAGATGGCAAGATTATCGCAACGGGGACCAGCGCTTCGATGAGATCGCTTGCCGGCGCTCAGACCCGCGTGCTCGACGTGTCCGGCAAGACCGTCATTCCCGGGTTGATCGATACGCACGCTCACTTCAAGGCCGCTGGTCTGGGAGACTACGTCGTCATCATGGGCCGCGCCAAGACTGTTGCGGAAGCGCTCGAGGCCATCAAGTCGTTCGCTGCGAAGAGGAAGCCGGGCGAATGGATCGTCGGTGGCGCGTGGCATCCGCCGTCACAACTGGCCGAGAAGCGCTACCTGACGCGGCAGGAGATCGATAGCGTTGCGCCGAACAACCCGGTCTATCTCCGTACCGTCGGGCACTTTTCGATGGCGAACACCATGGCGCTGCAGCGGGTCGGGGTCGACAAGACCACCGAGGATCCGAGTGGTGGAAAATTCGAGCGCGATGCGGCGGGCGAGTTGACCGGCCTGCTCGTGGAAACGGCGATCGATCGGGTCGAGAAGGCGGTGCCGCCCTGGACCGAAGACGACGAGATGCGGCAATTCACCATCGCCGAAGGCGTGCTGAACAGCTTCGGTATCACCAGTGCGATCGAAGGCGCGACAGAGCCGCGCGATATTCGTACGCTGCAGAAGCTCGTCGCGTCCGGCAAAGCCACTTTGCGCACCGCCGTGATGTTTCGACCGGAGCCACCGGCCGATCTGAGCGCATGGGAAGCAATCATGTCGGGGAACGGAGCCTCTTCGGGCTTTGGCGACGATTGGCTCAAATTCGCCGGCATCAAGATCTTCTACGATGGCGGCATGACGTTGAAGACGGCGCTCATGCGCGATGTGTATCCGGATTCACATGACAACTACCATGGCATCGCGCAGCAGACACCCGAGCGGCTGAAGCAACTCATCTCCATCTGCAACCGGTACGATTGGCGCGTCGGCGTTCACGTGGTGGGCGACCTTGGTATCGACCAGGTGCTCGACGCGTTCGAGGCCGTGGATCAGGAAAAATCGATCCGCGACCGTCGCTTCGTCCTCATTCACGCCAGCCTGATCCGGCCGGAGCAGATGGAACGTGCGCAAAGGCTGGGAGCCCGCATCGATTTCCAGAACGTTTTCATGTGGGACAAGGCAGCGACCGTCGAACGTTTTCTCGGGAAGGCGATCGCGGACCGCGCCGTGCCGACCAGGACGCTGATCGAAAAAATGGGGCTCGACAACCTCGGCGCCGGGACGGATTTTCCGGTCAACCCGATCAACCCCTTCCTCAACATGTACATCATGGTGACCCGGAAGGACCCCGCGGGAAAAGTCTACGGCGCGTCGGAGGCCATCACCCGCGAGCAGGCCCTGCGACTCTACACCAGCGCGGCATCCCGCTACACCTTCGAGGAAGCGCGCAAAGGGACCATCGAGCCCGGAAAGCTCGCCGACATCGTGGTGCTCTCTGCTGACTACACGGCCGTGCCGGAGGAGCAAATCAAGGACATCAAGATAGACCTGACCCTGGTCGGCGGCAGGGTTGTGTTTCAGCGCTGAACCGGCGCTGATTGGCCAGGGTTAAGCGCCCTGCTCCATCATCCCCTGCAGCCGCGCCAGCTCTGCTTCGAGATCGCGCTCCACATCCGCCGCCCGCATCTCGATCACCCGGTAGTCCCGCGCCTCGAGCCAGCTCCGCCGGGACGCGCGATCCGCTGCGATGGCCTCCCCCTCGCCCGGGTTGACCAGCTCGATCGCGATCCGGTGCGGGAACGAGACGAAGTCCGGGATGTGGCGGCCGACGGGCGTCTGACGCTTGAACCCGCCTGCAAAGCGGCGGTCGCGGGTCAGGGCCTGCCAGAGCAGGCGCTCGGCATCGGTCGGGTTGCGGCGGAGCAGGCGGGCGAGGCCGCGCACCGTCGAGCCGCTGTCGGGAACGCCGCCGCCCTGCCCGTGCTCAGCGAGGAGCGCGCGCAGGCGCGTGGCCTGCTCGCCGTCGAGCACGCCTCCCTTGGCCGGTCCCTTGCGCCCTTCGGCGATCGCCATGACCACCCCGTGCAGGGTGTGCATGTCCTGCTTGGTCGGCTCCATCCGGCTGAAGATGTTGCGCAGGTTGACCAGCATGGTGTCGCGCTTCTCGGCCGGGCGCAGGAATTCCACCTTGTCGAGCTCGCGGATGAGGTTGTCGAAGAAGGCCTGCATCTGATGCTGGGAGGCGCGCTCGGAGCGCTCCGGCATGGCGTGCGGCAGCGCGCCTGAGGTCGCCCGCTTGAACCATTCATAGCCGACCAGCAGCACGGCCTGGGCGAGGTTGAGCGAGGCGAAGCCCGGATTGACCGGAAAGGTAATGATCCGATTGGAGAGGCCGACCTCCTCGTTGGTCAGCCCCCAGCGCTCGCGGCCGAAAAGGATGCCGGCCTTGCCACCGGCTGCGACGTGACCCGCGATCTCGCTCGCCGCCGCTTCCGGCCCGACCACGGGCTTGGCCTGGTCGTGGGGGCGCGCGGTGGTGGCAAACAGCAGGTCGAGGTCGGCAACGGCTTCTTCGACCGTGCCGAACAACTGCACCTTTTCCAGAATATGGTCGGCACCGGCCGCCGCCCGCTGCGCGGCGATGTTCGGCCAGCCGTCCCTGGGGTTGACGATGCGCAGGGCACCGAGCGCAAAATTGCCCATGGCGCGCGCGGCCATGCCGATGTTTTCGCCGAGCTGCGGCTCGACCAGGATCACGATGGGACCGTCGAGGGACAAACCCGCCTTGCTCTTGTCAGTCCCCGACATCTCGTTTCGCTTTCGTGCTGTCTCTCAAGGCCTTGGCAAGGCCGCCTCAGGAATTGATTCAGGCCGGTCGTCAAGATCTCCTTGGGACCGGCTGCCCGTTCGCCTGTCGTTTGCCTGTCCTGACGAAATTCTCAAGGGAAATAACGGGTTGGAATCGACTTTTGAATCTCTGCCGAAGCCTCAGGCCCGCCCCGGCCTGCGGGCCCCTCCCCGCCCCCCGTCTGCGGGGGCTGGATCGGCTAAAAGTGCATAATCCCTTGGCTTTCGCCCGCCGCGTCCGGGTGCTATGAGGCGGCGGATATTCCCGTGGCGCACCGTAAGCGCCGTTCCCAAGAGGCTTCCCCGATCATGGCAAAAATCAAGGTATCCAATCCCGTCGTCGAACTCGATGGCGACGAGATGACCCGGATCATCTGGCAGTACATCAAGGACAAGCTGATCACCCCGTTCCTGGATGTCGAGCTGATGTATTTCGACCTGGGCATGGAGTACCGCGACCACACCAATGATCAGGTCACCATCGACGCCGCCGAGGCGATCAAGAAGGTCGGCGTTGGCGTGAAGTGCGCCACCATCACCCCCGACGAAGCCCGGGTGAAGGAGTTCAATCTCAAGCAGATGTGGAAGTCGCCGAACGGCACCATCCGCAACATCCTCGGCGGCGTGATCTTCCGCGAGCCGATCATCTGCAAGAACGTGCCGCGCCTGGTTCCCGGCTGGACCAAGCCGATCATCATCGGCCGCCACGCCTACGGCGACCAGTACCGCGCCACCGACTTCAAGTTCCCGGGCAAGGGCACCCTGTCGATGAAGTTCGTCGGCGAGGACGGCACCGTGATCGAGAAGGAAGTGTTCAAGGCCCCCGGCGCCGGCGTCGCCATGGAGATGTACAATCTCGACGACTCCATCATCGACTTCGCCCGCGCCTCCCTCAATTACGGCCTGCTGCGCAACTACCCGGTCTACCTCTCGACCAAGAACACGATTCTCAAGGTCTATGACGGCCGCTTCAAGGACATCTTCCAGGACATCTACGACCGCGAGTTCAAGAAGGAATTCGAGGCCAAGGGCCTGACCTACGAGCACCGCCTGATCGACGACATGGTGGCCTCGGCGCTGAAATGGTCGGGCGGCTATGTCTGGGCCTGCAAGAACTACGACGGCGACGTGCAGTCCGACACCGTCGCGCAGGGCTACGGCTCGCTCGGCCTGATGACTTCGGTGCTGCTCACCCCCGACGGCAAGACCGTCGAGGCCGAAGCCGCCCACGGCACGGTGACCCGCCACTACCGCGAGCACCAGAAGGGCAAGGAGACCTCGACCAACTCGATCGCGTCGATCTTCGCCTGGACCCGTGGCCTCGCCCACCGCGCCAAGCTCGATAACAATGCCGAGCTCGCCAAGTTCGCGAACACCCTGGAGAAGGTCTGCGTCGACACCGTCGAAGCCGGCTACATGACCAAGGACCTCGCGCTGCTGGTCGGCGCCGACCAGCGCTGGCTCTCGACCACCGGCTTCCTCGACAAGGTCGCCGAGAACCTGACCAAGGAGCTGGCGGCCTGAGCCGTCCGCAATTCCGCCCGACTGGGCCGGACATCATCACGGGCCGCGCGACAGCGCGGCCCGTTTCTTTTTGGGACCTCGCCCGGAGATGCCACCATGTTCATCAAGCTTGCCGGCCCCACAATGCTGCTCGCGGCCCTGATCGGGCCGGCCGTGGCTGCAGAGCCGCTTCCCGACACCATCGCCGCACCGGGCGAGAGCGTCGTGCTCAGCGTCCACGCCGAGGGCGCACAGGTCTACGAATGCAAGGCCGGTAGCGACGGCAAGCTCGCCTGGACCTTTCGTGAGCCGATCGCAACGCTGCTGTCCGAGGGCAAGACGATCGGCAGGCACTATGCCGGCCCGAACTGGGAACTCGCCGACAGCAGCGCCGTGGTCGGCAAGGCGATTGGCAACGCGACCGGTGCGACGGCTGCCGATATCCCCTGGCTGAAGCTGGAGGTCACCGCCCGCCGCGGCAGCGGCGCCCTCACGCCTGTCACCACGGTCCAGCGCATCAACACCCATGGCGGCAGGCTCGACGGCATGTGCGACAAGGCCGGCGAGTTCAGAAGCGCGCCCTATTCGGCAGAGTATGTTTTCCTGAAGAAGGGCTGAGGTGGAGTATGCGATCAGTTCGCCTCGCCACCGCTTTCCTGCTCGGCCTGCGCCAGCTCGGCCAGCGCGAGATCCCCGGTATCGGCGAGCCGCGCCTTGGCGGTGGTGTGGACGTGGTCCGCCAGCGTCGGCATGCGCGCGATCAGGGCGTGAAAATCCTGGGCGTCGAGCACCAGCAGGCGCGTCTTGCGCGTTGCCGTCACCGTGCCGCTGCGTTTTGTTTTGTGCAGCAGCGCGATCTCGCCGAAGAAGGTGCCGTCGGTGAGCCGCACTTGCTGGCTCGGCAGCGTGATCTCGACCTCGCCGGCGGTGATGAAATACATTGACGAGGCCGCATCGCCGCGGCGGACCAGTATTTCACCCTCCTCGATGGTGCGCGCGCGCAAGAGGCGCATGATGTCGGCGATCTCCGCGGCCGACAGATGCGAGAACAGCGGCACCCGCGCCAGCATGCCCCAGGTGACGACGAAGTCGCGCCGCTTCACCTCTTCGGCAAAGGCGGTGGAGATGATCGCGACCGGCAGCGCGATCATGGCAAAGCCCGAGATGATGGCGAAGGTGGAGACCAACTTGCCGAGCGCCGTCACCGGTACCACGTCGCCATAGCCGACGGTGCCGAGCGTCACGATGGCCCACCACATCGCCTGCGGGATGGTGCCTAGCTTGTCCGGCTGCACGTCGCGCTCGATGGCGTAGAGCAGCGAGGCGAACGTCAAGACCGCGCCGATCAAAATGACGATGCAGCCGATCAGCGCCCGCCGCTCGGCATGGACAGCGGCGAGCAGCGAGCGCATCGCCGGCGAATACCGGATCAGCTTGAAGAACGGCAGCACGCCAAGCGCCGCCAGCGTCGCGTGCCGGCCGGTGGCGAGCACCACGGCCGCAGGCAGGAACGCCATGAGGTCGATGAGGCCCAGCGTCGAGAACACGTAGCCGAGCCGGTCGGACAGCGCGGAGCCCTTGCGCTGGGTATGGCCCGCCACGGTCCACAGCCGTGCCAGATATTCCAGCGCGAACACCATCACGGCGAGGGCTGTGATGGCCGAGAACAGCGTGCCGAATTGCGCGTCCAGCTCCGGCACCGAGGCGAGGATCATGGAGACGACGTTGAGCACGATGACGCCGATGATGAACTTGATGAAGCGCGACCCGGCTGAATAAGCCAGCGGGTCGTGCTCCAGCAATTCATACAGACGATCCCTCAAATCGGGATCACGCAAGCCACGTCCTCGCGGAACGGGGCCCATGGTGGTTTACGCGCCTGCCATCGCTTTTTCGATCGCCGCCAGCGCCTCGGTGGCCTTGGCCCCGTCGGGGCCGCCGGCCTGCGCCATGTCGGGCCGGCCGCCGCCGCCCTTGCCGCCGAGCGCTTCGGACGCGATCTTGACCAGGTTCACCGCGTTGAAGCGCGCGGTGAGGTCGGCGGTGACGCCGACCACGACGCCTGCCTTGCCGTCCTCGGTGACGCCGACGATGGCGACGACGCCGGAGCCGATCTGCTTCTTGCCGTCGTCGGCAAGGCTCTTGAGATCCTTCATCTCGATGCCCTCGACCGCGCGCGCCATCAGCTTGACGTCGCCGACCTCGCGCACGCCTGAAGCTGCGCCACTGCCGGCAGCAGCGCCGCCTCCCATCGCCAGCTTCTTGCGGGCGTCGGACAATTCGCGTTCGAGCTTCTTGCGCTCCTCCATCAGCGCGGTGATGCGCGCGGGAACGTCGTCGATCGAGGTGCGTAGCTCGTTGGCCGCAGTCTTCGCCAGTGCCATGGTCTCGTTGGCGTGCCTGCGCGCGTAATTGCCGGTCAGCGCCTCGATGCGGCGCACGCCCGAAGCAACCGCGCTCTCGCCGGTCAGCGTGATCAGGCCGATATCGCCGGTGCGCTTGACATGCGTGCCGCCGCAGAGCTCGACCGACCAGCCGAGCGCGTTGGCGCCGCGCTCGCGCGCGGTCCTGCCCATCGAGACGACGCGAACCTCGTCGCCATACTTCTCGCCGAACAGCGCACGCGCCCCGGCTTCGCGGGCTTCGTCAACGCCCATCACGCGCGTGGTGACCTCGTCATTCTCAAGCACCACGTCGTTGGCGATGTCCTCGACGCGGGCCAGCTCCTCCGCCGTGATCGGCTTCGGATGCACGAAGTCGAAACGCAGGCGGTCCGGCGCGACCATCGAGCCGCGCTGGGCGATGTGGTCTCCGAGCACCTGGCGCAGCGCCTCGTGGATGAGATGCGTCGCCGAATGATGCGCGCGGATCGAGAAGCGCCTGGAATGATCGACCTCGAGCTGCAGCGCGGTGCCGAGCTTGAGCTCGCCGCTCTCCACCGTGCCGACATGCACGAAGAAATCGCCGAGCTTCTTCTGCGTGTCGGTGACGCGGAATTTGATGCCGCCCTCGCCGATGAGCACGCCGGTGTCGCCGACCTGGCCGCCCGATTCCGCGTAGAACGGGGTCTGGTTCAGCACGATCGCACCGGTCTCGCCGGCCTTGAGGCTGGTGGCTTCCTTGCCGTCCTTCACCAGCGCGGTCACCACGCCTTCGGCGCTCTCGGTCTCGTAGCCGAGGAATTCCGTGGCCCCGAGCTTCTCGCGCAGCGGAAACCAGATCGCCTCGGAGGCCGCCTCGCCCGAACCCTTCCAGGACTCGCGCGCCTTGGCCTTCTGGCGCTCCATCGCGTCGGTGAACGAGGCCTGGTCGACGCTGATGCCGCGCGACTTCAGCGCATCCTGCGTCAGGTCCAACGGAAAACCATAGGTGTCGTAGAGCGTGAAGGCGACGTCGCCGTCGAACATGTCGCCCTTCTTCAGGGACGCGCTCTTCTCGTCGAGGATGGCCAAGCCGCGGGTCAGCGTCTTGCGGAAGCGGGTCTCTTCCAGCCGCAGCGTTTCCTCGATCAGGTTTTCCGCGCGCATCAAATCCGGATAGGCCTGACCCATCTCGCGCACCAGCGCCCAGACCAGCCGATGCATCAGCGGCTCTTTCGCGCCCAGCAGCTGCGCATGGCGCATCGCGCGGCGCATGATCCGGCGCAGCACGTAGCCGCGGCCCTCGTTCGAGGGCAGCACGCCGTCCGCGACCAGGAAAGCCGATGAACGCAGATGATCGGCGATGACGCGGAACGAGGCCACGGTCTGCTCGTTCGGCCCGTGGCCCAGCGCGGACGATGTCGCGTCGATCAAATGACGGAACAGATCGGTCTCGAACACGCTGTCGACGCCCTGCATGATGCAGGCCATGCGCTCGAGGCCCATGCCGGTGTCGATCGAGGGACGCGGCAGATCCACGCGCTCCTCCTTCGTCACCTGCTCATATTGCATGAACACGAGATTCCAGAATTCGAGGAAGCGGTCGCCGTCCTCTTCCGGCGAGCCTGGAGGGCCGCCCCAGATGTGATCGCCGCGGTCGATGAAGATCTCCGAGCACGGGCCGCACGGGCCGGTGTCGCCCATCGCCCAGAAATTGTCCGAGGTCGGGATACGGATGATGCGGTCGTCGGAGAAGCCGGCGATCTTCTTCCAGAGCGCGTGCGCTTCGTCGTCGGTGTGGTAAACGGTGACGAGCAGCTTGTCCTTGTTGAGCCCGAAATCCTTCGTGATCAGCTTCCAGGCCAGCTCGATCGCGCGCTCCTTGAAATAGTCGCCGAACGAGAAGTTGCCGAGCATCTCGAAGAAGGTGAGATGGCGCGCGGTGTAGCCGACATTGTCGAGGTCGTTGTGCTTGCCGCCGGCGCGCACGCATTTCTGCGACGTGGTGGCGCGCTGGTAGGGCCGCTTCTCGACGCCGGTGAAGACGTTCTTGAACTGCACCATGCCGGCATTGGTGAACATCAATGTCGGGTCGTTGCGCGGCACCAATGGCGAGGACGTCACGACCTCGTGGCCGTTCTCGGCAAAGAAGTTCAGAAAGGTCGACCTGATCTCGTTGACGCCGCTCATGTTCATCCAATCGGGTATGCCTGGACCCGCTTCTCGCCATCCAAACCGTAACGTTGAGGCTGATATCTGCGGGCCAAAGCGCTTTTAGACAAGGCCAGCTTCGCTGTCCAGAAACTGTGCAGAGAGATCAGTGGGTTGCCGCAGGCGCGCAATCCCGTTGGATAGGACGCGCGGACGCGTTGACAGGCTTGGCCCCGCTGTGGTCTTTACCCATCTGTATCGTACGGCCACGTCGGGAGAGACCGGCTTTAGGCAGCCGGCGCCGAAGGAGCAACCGCCCCGGAAACTCTCAGGCAAAAGGACCGCGTGGCTTTGACAGCATCTGGAAAGAGGCGCCGACGGGCAAATACCTTCTAAGGAAGGTTTGCCCGGATGGCTCCCGCCGACGGGATAATACTCTCAGGCACAGCGACAGATGGGGCTTCGACTGGTGTCCTCAGGGAATCGTCCCGGGGGAACCGCCGAGGGCCCCTGTGATGCTAGCGCGCGACGACCACGATTCCCTGAAACGTACGCCCCTTCATGGGCTTCATGTCTCCCTGGGCGGCAAGATGGTGCCGTTCGCGGGCTATGACATGCCCGTGCAATACCCCGCGGGCGTGCTGAAGGAACACCTTCACACTCGGGCTTCCGCCGGCCTGTTCGACGTCTCCCATATGGGCCAGATCGCGCTCCGGCCGAAATCCGGCAAGCTCGAGGACGCCGCCCGCGCGCTGGAGCGGCTGGTGCCGCAGGATATCGTAGCAGTCGCGCCGGGGCGGCAACGCTACGCCCAGTTCACCAACGAAGACGGCGGCATCCTCGACGATCTCATGGTCGCCAATTTCGGCGATCACCTATTCCTGGTCGTCAACGCCGCTTGCAAGGACGCCGACGAGGCGCATCTGCGCGCGAATCTCTCGAGCGACTGCGTCATCGAGCCGCTATCCGATCGCGCGCTGATCGCGCTGCAGGGGCCGAAGGCCGAGGCGGCGCTGGCGAAATTGTGTGCAGAGGCGCCCGCCACGAAGTTCATGGATGCCGGCCCGCGCAAGGTTGCCGGCATCGACTGCTTCGTCTCGCGCTCCGGCTACACCGGCGAGGACGGGTTCGAGATCTCGGTCCCCGCAGCCGATGCCGAGCGTCTTGCCAAAACGCTGCTGGACAATCCGGACGTGCTGCCGATCGGCCTCGGGGCCCGCGACAGCCTGCGGCTGGAGGCCGGGCTCTGCCTCTACGGCCACGACATCGACACCGCGACCACGCCTGTCGAGGCTGCGCTGGAATGGTCGGTGCAGAAGTCCCGCCGCAGCGGCGGCGCGCGCGCCGGCGGCTTTCCCGGTGCCGAAAAAATCCTCGCTCATTTCGATCACGGCGCGGCCCGCCGCCGTGTCGGCCTGCTCGCCCAGGGACGCGCGCCGGTCCGCGAGGGTGCGCTGCTGTACGCGAATGACGCCGGCGGCGAGCCGATCGGACAGGTCACTTCAGGTGGTTTCGGCCCGAGCCTGAACGCGCCGGTCGCGATGGGCTATGTGCCCACAAGCCAGAGCGCGCTCGGCACAAACCTGTTCGCGGAAGTGCGCGGCCAGCGCTTGGCCGTGCAGGTCGCGGCCATGCCTTTCGTCAAGAACACCTACAAACGCTGAGGATCGACAATGACCACGACGCTGTACACCTCCGACCATGAATGGCTCGCCATCGACGGCGACGTCGCCACCGTCGGCATCACCGACTATGCCCAGCAGCAGCTTGGCGACGTCGTGTTCGTCGAACTGCCCAAGGTCGGCCGCACGCTTAAGAAAGCGGAAGCCGCCGCCGTCGTCGAATCGGTCAAGGCTGCCTCCGACGTCTACGCGCCCGTGACCGGCGAAGTGCTCGAAGCCAATGCCGAGCTCGTGGCCGAGCCGGCGCTGGTGAACTCCGACGCGCAAGGCAAGGCCTGGTTCTTCAAAATCAAGATGGCCGACAGGAGCGAGCTCGGCGGCCTGATGGACGAAGCCGCCTACAAGGCACACACGGCGTAGGGACAATGGAGCAAGCGATGACCGCGCACCGCAAGACCAACGGCGACACCGCCGCCAGTTTCGTTCGCCGCCATATCGGCCCGTCGGCGCGCGACGTCACCGCCATGCTGGAGATCGTCAGCGCCAAGAGCGTTGACGCGCTGATGGCCGAGACGCTGCCGGCCTCGATCCGGCAGGCCAGCCCGCTCGATCTCGGCAAGCCCCTGAGCGAAACCGAGGCAATCGCGCATATGGGCGAGCTTGCGCGTCAGAACCAAGTCTTCACCTCCCTGATCGGCCAAGGCTATTCCGGAACGATCCTGCCCGCTGTGATCCAGCGCAACATCCTGGAGAACCCCGCCTGGTACACGGCCTACACGCCCTATCAGCCCGAGATCAGCCAGGGCCGGCTTGAGGCACTGCTCAACTTCCAGACCATGATCTGCGACCTCACCGGGCTGGACGTCGCCAACGCCTCGCTGCTCGATGAGGCCACCGCCGCGGCTGAAGCGATGGCGCTGGCGGAGCGCCACTCGCAGGTCAAGGCGCAGGCCTTCTTCGTCGACAAGGACGTGCATCCGCAGACGCTGGCGGTGATGCGCACCCGCGCCGAGCCGCTCGGCTGGACCCTGATCGTCGGCGATCCCCTCACCGATCTCGACAAGGCCGACGTGCTCGGCGCGCTGCTGCAATATCCCGGCTCGTCCGGCGCGGTGCGCGACCTCCGGCCCGCGATTGCAACACTGAAGGCCAAGGGCGCGCTCGCGATCGTGGCCGCCGACCTGCTGGCCCTGACCCTGCTCGCCTCGCCCGGCGAGCTCGGTGCGGACATCGCGATCGGCTCGGCCCAGCGCTTCGGCGTGCCGATGGGCTATGGCGGACCGCACGCGGCCTATATGGCGGTGCGCGATGCGCTGAAGCGCTCGCTGCCCGGCCGCATCGTCGGCCTTTCCGTGGACTCCCGCGGTGCGCCTGCCTACCGGCTCGCACTGCAGACCCGAGAGCAGCACATCCGCCGCGAGAAGGCGACGTCGAACATCTGCACCGCGCAGGTGCTGCTCGCCGTGATCGCCTCGATGTACGCGGTCTATCACGGCCCCGAAGGCCTGACGCAGATCGCCCGCAATGTGCATCGCCGCACCGCCGTGCTGGCGAGCGGCCTGCGCAAGCTCGGCTTCGCGCTGCAGTCTGAGACTTTCTTCGATACGCTCAGCGTCGACGCCGGCGTTAAGCGAGCCGAGATCGTCGCGCGCGCGGCGGCCGAGAAGATCAATCTCGGCGTCGGCGACACCAGCTTGCGCATTGCGCTCGACGAGACCACGACACCCGCAACCGTCGAAGCAGTCTGGCGCGCCTTCGGAGGCACGCTGTCTTACGCCGAGATCGACGCGACCACGCGCGAGGCGCTGCCGGAGGCGCTGAAGCGCGCGACCTCCTTCCTCATTCATCCCGTGTTCCATGCGCATCGCTCGGAGACCGAGATGCTGCGCTACATGCGCAAGCTCTCAGACCGCGACCTCGCGCTCGACCGCGCGATGATTCCGCTCGGCTCCTGCACCATGAAGCTGAACGCGACCACCGAGATGATGCCGCTGACCTGGCCGGAGTTTGCGACGCTGCATCCGTTCGTCCCGCGCGAGCAGGCGGCCGGCTATCACGCGCTGTTCGCGCGGCTGGAAAAATGGCTGTGCGACATCACCGGTTATGATGCGATCTCGCTGCAGCCGAATTCGGGCGCGCAGGGCGAATATGCCGGCTTGCTCGCGATCCGCGGCTATCATGCCTCGCGTGGCGAAACGCACCGCAAGATCTGCTTGATCCCCTCATCCGCCCACGGCACCAACCCTGCTTCGGCCGCGATGGTCGGCATGGACGTGGTGGTGGTCGCCTGCGAGAAGAACGGCGACGTCGACGTCAACGATCTCCGCGCCAAGGCCGAGAAGCACTCGGCCAATCTCGCCGCTGTCATGATCACCTATCCCTCGACCCACGGCGTGTTCGAGGAGCACATCCGCGAGATCTGCGACATCGTGCACGGCCATGGCGGCCAGGTGTATCTGGACGGCGCCAACCTCAACGCGCAGGTCGGCCTGAGCAGGCCCGGCGATTACGGCGCCGATGTCAGCCATCTCAATCTGCACAAGACCTTCTGCATCCCGCATGGCGGCGGCGGCCCGGGCATGGGCCCGATCGGCGTCAAGGCGCATCTCGCGCCCTTCCTGCCCGGTCATCCCGTGACGCAAGCCGATGCCCCGGTCGGCCCGGTCTCGGCCGCGCCGTTCGGCTCGGCGTCGATCCTGACCATCTCCTACATCTACATCCTGATGATGGGCGGCGACGGCCTGAAGCGCGCCACCGAGATCGCGATCCTGAACGCCAACTACATCGCAGCGCGCCTCGATCCGCACTTCCCGGTGCTCTACAAGAACGAGAAGGGCCGCGTCGCGCATGAATGCATCGTCGATCCCCGCCCGCTCAAGACCACGAGCGGAGTCACCGTCGACGACATCGCCAAGCGCCTGATCGACTACGGCTTCCATGCGCCGACCATGAGCTTCCCGGTGCCCGGCACGCTGATGATCGAGCCGACCGAATCGGAATCGAAGGCCGAGCTTGATCGCTTCTGCGACGCCATGATCGCGATCCGGAAAGAAATCGCCGAGGTCGAGGCGGGCCGCTTCAAGATCGAAGCATCACCGCTGCGTCATGCCCCGCATACGGTGCACGACATCGCCGAGGACGACTGGAAGCGCGCCTATACCCGCGCTGAAGGCTGCTTCCCCGCAGGCAGCTCGCGCACCGACAAATACTGGAGCCCCGTTGGGCGCGTCGACAACGTCTATGGCGATCGCAATCTGGTGTGCTCCTGCCCGCCGGTGAGCGATTACGCGGAAGCGGCGGAGTAGCGGATTAGTAGGGCGGGCGAAGCGGAGCGTGCCCACCTTCTTTGTGCGTGTTAAAATAGGGTGGGCACGGCGCTTGCGCGCCTTTGCCCACCCTACGGCCCCTTCGCTCGACCTATCCTACGGCGCCACCAGCGAGCGGCTCGCCGCATCCCACCGCCAGAGCCGCTCGTTGGTCAGAAGCGTGCCGCCCCACCAGCGCCGGATCGGATTGTGGCGGCGGAAATCTTCGCGGCCCGCAAGCGCGGCTTGACCAAACTCTGTCAACGACAGCCGGCTGCGGCGATAAGCGGCGTTGCGACCTCGCGCATCGTGCGAGGCAAGTGTCGCGAGTTTCGGATCAAGACCTGCGATCGCCGGCATCGGGCCGGACGCGAGCCCTTCGAGCAACGGGCCAAGCTCCCACTGGTCGAACACGCGCGTTTTGAGTAGGCCGCCTGGCTGAAACAGCTGCTTGGTACGGTTGTGGCCCGTCGCAATCAGGTCGAGAAGGCGCGCTTCCGTCGCGCCCAGTCCGGTGATCGGTGACGGCAGTTCTGCCAACAATTGTTCCATCGCCGGCTTCAGAAAGGGCAGCCTGGGAAATTCCCGGCGCAACAGTCCGAAGCAGAGCTCCGGCGTTGGTGCCCGATAGGCCTCCCAGGCCATGCGGGCAGTCTCGAAGTCGAGCTCCGTCACGTCGAACGCCCGCACGGTACGATCGCGAAGCCCCGCTCCGCCTGATTCGATAAAATCGAAATCGACCAAGCGCAATGTCAGGCGATCAGCCATGTAAGATTGAGAGCGGAGATAATCCAAGATCCAGATCAGCTGCAATTGATCGTTCGGGCGGGGATCAAACCACAGCTCGATGAGATCGAAGCCGTAGGCCTCGCAGAACCAATTAAGCGGGAGTTCCTTGTGGGCGAGACCGGCCTGGGGAGACCGGGCAACAAGATCGGACCACCGCACCTCCGGATCGCCTTTGTAATAGCCTCCCGTCAGGTATTGCTCGAGGTGGTGGGACGTAGGCAGCGGCCCCGAGACGAATCGGAAGATCAGAGGGACGACCATGTCGGCGCGATCGGCGTAGGTGAGACCGACGCCGGACGAACTCGTCAGGATCAGACGCTTCACTGGTGCTGCCCCACCCTCATGCAAAACGAAACGGGCACCGACGACGTCGGCAACTCAACGTCCTCAGCGCCCGCTCCTCGCGAAAAACTCTACGATTTAGAACTTACTCCTCCGCCGGCTCCTCGCCGTCGGCATCACGCTCGGGGGTGCCGGCGAGAATCTGCTCGGCGATCAGGCCGGAGTTCTGGCGGATCGAGGTCTCGATCTTGGCGGTGATGTCGGGGTTGGCCTTCAGGAACGCTTTCGAATTCTCGCGACCCTGGCCGAGACGCTGGCTGTCATAGGAGAACCAGGCACCGGATTTCTCGACGATGCCGGCCTTGACGCCGAGATCGAGGATCTCGCCCATCTTGGAGACGCCCTCACCGTACATGATGTCGAACTCGACCTGCTTGAAGGGTGGCGCCAGCTTGTTCTTCACCACCTTGACGCGCGTGGTGTTGCCGACCACTTCGTCGCGCTCCTTGATCGCGCCGATGCGGCGGATGTCGAGGCGGACGGAGGCGTAGAACTTCAGCGCATTGCCGCCGGTGGTGGTTTCCGGCGAGCCGTACATCACACCGATCTTCATGCGGATCTGGTTGATGAAGATCACCATGGTGTTGGACTTGTTGATCGAGGCCGTCAGCTTGCGCAGCGCCTGGCTCATCAGACGGGCCTGAAGGCCCGGCAGCGCATCGCCCATCTCGCCCTCGAGTTCGGCCTTCGGCACCAGCGCCGCAACCGAATCGACCACCAGAACGTCCACCGCGCCCGAACGCACCAGCGTGTCGC
>JAESGJ010000060.1_pt1 | contig 221836 bp, 200 predicted proteins | sample 9266241 | NCBI WGS metagenome assembly JAESGJ01 (sample SAMN14514841, study PRJNA621669) | algae metagenome | isolation source: Brasilonema octagenarum HA4186-MV1 and co-occurring heterotrophs from wet... | place: USA: Manoa Valley, Hawaii | collected 2009-07-20
CGGGGAGAGGAAGAAGGAATTCTTCCTCTCCCCGGACCCCTCACCATCATCTTTTTCTTCGAGTTTGGAATCGCAGGGCTGGCGGTGCGCCTGAGGTCTAGGACCTCAGGCGACTGCAGAGGCAGAAAAAGAGCCCTCAACCAGAGCCCCGCTTCGATCATCGTATCCACGGCAGTCCGATGGGGTTCCAAGGGCCTCAGGCCCTTGGCGGGTGGAGGGCAGAGCCCTCCGTCACAAGGCCCCGGAACGAACAGGAGCACGCCACCGGCCTCCCCGTGCCTGCTCCGCCCTTTCTTCCATACCAGCTTCCATACCACAACCCACGAACGCACCTGCCCCGGTCTTGCCGCCCAGGGCCGAGCGGTCATGATGCCGCCGAACCGGGAGGGCCGAAGTTGAGCCATTGGGATGACGCGCGCGCCCGTGCCGCACTGCGCCGCCTCTTCGACGCCGCCGTGCGAAGTGCCGACCCGCGTGCGATCCTGGCCGACTTCCTGCCTGAGCCGCCCGACGTGGCAGGCGGGGGCCGCGTTGTCGTGGTGGGCGCCGGCAAGTCCGCCGCCGTCATGGCCGCGGCGGTGGAAGCCGCCTGGCCCGGGGTGCCGATGCAGGGTCTGGTCGTCACCCGTTATGGCCATGCCGTGCCGACGGGCCGGATCGAGGTGGTGGAGGCGTCCCACCCTGTCCCGGATGCCTCGGGCGAGCGCGCGGCCGCGCGGATTCTTCAGGCCGTGCAGGGGCTGACGAAGGATGACCTCGTCCTCGCCCTCATCTCCGGCGGGGGCTCCGCCCTCATGCCGCTCGCGGCGAACGGCCTGACCCTGGCCGACAAGCAGGCCGTCAACCGCGCCCTGCTGGCCTGCGGCGCCACGATCAACGAGATGAACGTGGTCCGACGCCACCTCTCGGCGATCAAGGGCGGGCGCCTTGCCGCCGCCGCTCATCCGGCGCGCGTCGTCACCCTCGCCATCTCCGATGTTCCGGGGGACGACCCCTCCGCCATCGCCTCCGGCCCCACCGTGCCGGACCCGAGCAGCTTCCATGATGCCCGCGCCATCGTCGCGCGCTACGGCATCGCCCTGCCCGAGGCGGTCCGGGCGCATCTCGAAGCCGCGGAGGATGAATCGCCCAAGCCCGGCGATCCGCGCCTCGCGCGCGCCGAGTACCGGTTGATCGCCACACCCATGATGGCCCTGCGGGCCGCCGCGCGGGAAGCGGAGGCGCTCGGCCTCACCCCCGTCATCCTGGGCGACGCGCTGGAGGGCGAGGCACGGGAAGCCGGCACGCTGCTGGCCGGCATTGCCCGCTCCGTCGCCGCCCACGGCCTGCCGGCGCCCCGGCCCGCCGTCCTGCTTTCGGGCGGGGAGACCACCGTTACGCTCGGCGGCGCGCAGGGCGCGGGCGGGCGGAATGGCGAGTGCCTGCTGGGCCTGGCGGCTTCCCTGGCCGGGCATCCCGGGATCTGGGCGCTGATGGCGGATACGGACGGCATCGATGGCTCGGAGAGCAATGCCGGTGCCCTCGCCACCCCTGACACCCTGGCCAGCAGCCGCGACATGGGCGTGGACCCGATCGCCGCCCTTGCCGCCCATCGGAGCCACGATGTGTTCAAGGCTGTGGGAGACCTGGTGGTCACCGGGCCGACCCTGACCAATGTGAACGACTTCCGGGCCATTCTTGTCGCTTAACAAATTTAAGTCGAGAAACCCTCGAAAGCTTAACTTAAAGGGCCTAAGTTAGCGCCATGCGCGACAAGGCTCTCGAAACCCTCCTCACCCAGCGCGGCGCCGTGACCCGGATCGCGACCGGGCTGGGGATCTCCACCGCCGCCGTCTCCCAATGGCGCCGCATCCCGCCCGAGCGCGTGGAGGAGGTGGCGCGCATCATGGACGTCCCGCCCGAGACGCTCTTCCAGCCCGATCCCAAGCCTGCAGGAGCGCCCCGCATGGCGAACCGCATTCCCATCCGCCGCCGCCGGCGCACCAAGATCATCGCCACCCTAGGCCCGGCCAGCGCGGACCCGCAGGTGATCGAGCGCCTGTTCCGCGGCGGCGCCGACATCTTCCGCCTCAACTTCTCCCATGGCTCGCATGAGGACCATGCGGCCCGGATCGTAACGATCCGCGAGATCGAGCGCCGCACGGGCCGCCCCATCGGCATCCTGGCGGATGTGCAGGGCCCGAAGCTGCGCGTCGGCAAGTTCGCGGGCGGCCGTGTCCAGCTCCAGTCCGGCCAACCCTTCCGCCTGGACCTCTCCCCCGTCCCCGGCGATGTCCGCCGCGTCCAGCTGCCGCATCCCGAGATCATCCACGCCGCCCGCATCGGCACCACGCTGCTGCTGGATGACGGCAAGCTCCGCCTCGGCGTCACCCGCCAGCGGGATGACCATCTGGAGACCGAGGTCCTCGTCGGCGGCCCGCTTTCGGACCGCAAGGGCGTGAACGTTCCCGATGTCGCCCTTCCCATCCCGGCCCTGACCGAGAAGGACCGCGCCGACCTCGCCTTCGCCCTGGATCAGGGCGTCGAGTTCATCGGCCTCTCCTTCGTCCAGCGCCCGGAGGACGTGGCGGAGGCGAAGGCCATCGCCGATGGCCGCGCCTGGATCATGGTGAAGATGGAGAAGCCCCAGGCGGTCGAGCAGATGGACGCCATCCTCGACCTCGCCGATGCCGTCATGGTCGCGCGCGGCGACCTGGGCGTGGAATGCCCGCCCGAGGAGGTGCCGCTGATCCAGAAGCGCATCATCCGCGGCGCCCGCACCCGCGGCATCCCCGTGGTCGTAGCCACCCAGATGCTGGAGAGCATGATCTCCGCCCCCACCCCCACCCGCGCCGAGGCGTCGGACGTGGCGACGGCGGTCTTCGACGGCGCGGATGCCGTCATGCTCTCCGCCGAGACCGCCGCCGGGAGCTATCCCTTTGAGGCGGTGAACATCATGGACCGCATCGTCGCCCGCACGGAGCAGGACCCGGGCTGGCGCGCGATCACCGACAACAACCGGCCGGAGCCGCGCCACACCGCCTCGGACGCCATCGCGACCGCCGCCCGCCAGGTCGCCACCACCATCGAGGCCGAGGCGATCGCCGCCTTCACCTCCACCGGCTCCACCGTGCTGCGCGTGGCGCGTGAGCGGCCCTCCGCGCCCATCATCGGCATGACCGCGAGCGAACGCACCGCCCGCCGCCTCGCCCTGGTCTGGGGCGTGCACCCGGTGCCGAGCAAGGAGCCGGCGAGCATGACGGACATGGTGGCCAAGGGCGTCCGCGCCGCCGCGGCCGAGGGCTTCGCGACGTCGGGCGACGAGGTGGTCGTCGTCGCCGGCGTGCCCTTCGGCACCCCGGGCACCACCAACGCCCTCCGCGTCGCCGTCGTCGAGTAGAAACGCCAGGGGCTCGCGCCCATTCACAGCGGGCGCCGCCGGGCCGAGAATGGGCCCGCGCGCGCCCCGGCGCAGCATGAGGACGCGGCATGAGGATGATGATGAAGCGTATCGCGATGGCCGCCCTGGCGGCGGCGGGCCTGGCCCTTTCCCTCGCACCGGCCCAGGCCCAGCGCAACGGGCTCTATGAGGTCACCGGCACCAACCCCGACGGCTCGGCCTATACCGGGAACATGATCGTCCAGCAGGTCGGCCTCGCCTCGTGGCGCGTGGCCTGGCAGGTCGGCGAGAACCGGTTCGAGGGCTATGCCATGTCCTCCGGCCCCGTCTTCTCGGTCGGCTTCACCCTCGGACAGGCCCCCGGCGTCGCGATCTACCAGGTGAGCCCGGATGGCAGCATGACCGGCCAGTGGACCCTCATCGGCAGCAGCGCCATCGGCACCGAGAACCTGACCCCGCGCGAGCCCCCGGCGCGCGACGCCCCGGCCGCCCGGCCCACGCCGCCGCCCGCCGCGGCGCCCGCCCGGCCGCGCCCGTAGCACATCCGCGCCCGGCCCGGAGGAGGCGCCGCTACTTCGCGGCAGCCTCTTCCCGCGCCAGCAGCGCCGCCTTGCGCTCGATCCCCCAGCGATAGCCCCGCAGCCCGCCATCGCGCCCGATCACACGGTGGCAGGGCACAGCGAGCGCCACGCCATTGCCCGCGCAGGCCCGCGCCACCGCCCGGGCCCCGCGCGGCAGGCCGAGCTGGGCGGCAAGCGCCGCGTAATCCACGGTGCCGCCGGCGGGGATGGCCCGCAGCGCCTCCCAGACCCGCTTCTGGAAGGCGGTGCCGCGCAGGTCCAAGGGCAGGTCCAGCGCCCCGCGCGGCTCCTCCAACCAGGCGAGCACCCGGGCCACCGCCTCCCGCGCCAGCGCGTCGGCCGGCTCGATCCGGGCCTGGGGGAAGCGCGCCTGGACAGCCCGCAGCAGCGCCGCCTCATCCGCCCCGAACTCGATCGCGCAGACGCCGCGCGCCGTCATCCCCACGATCACCGGGCCCAGCGCGCTTTCCCCTAAGGCGGTGCGGATCACCTCCCCCGCCCCGCCCCGCCGGGCGGCACCCGGGGTCATGCCGAGCATCCGCGCTCCGTCCTCGTAAACCCGGCTTTCGCTGGAGAAGCCGGCCCCGGCCACCGCATCCACAACGCGCTCTCCGCCCGCGAGGGCCTCGCTCAGCCTCCTCGCCCGCAGCGCCGCCGCATAGGCATGGGGCGTCACCCCGGCCACCTCCCGGAACAGGCGGAGGAAGTGATGGCGCGCATAGCCCGCCCGCCCGGCCAACGCGGCGAGGGAGGGCACCTCCTCACCCCGCTCCACCGCCGCCTCCATGGCGCCGCAGGCCTCGCGCACGGCCTCCGCATGAATCGCCGCCCGCGCGCCGTCCGGGTCGCAGCGCCGGCAGGGCCGGAAACCCGCCGCCACCGCCTCTGACATGCCCGGAAAGAAGCGGACATGGCGCCGCAGCGGGGGCCGGGCCGGGCAGCCCAGCCGGCAGACAATGCCCTGGCTCGTCACGCCATAGAACCAGCCCGGCAAGGCCTGGCGCCCCAGCAGCGCCTGCCAGAGCGCCTCCTCATCCAGGGTCGGCTCGGTGAGTTCAGCGGTGTCTCGCATGCCGCCATCCTTGCCTGTGTGGGGCGGAGGGAGCCATCCGGCCGTTGCGGTGGAATGGTCGCTCCGTGTTTTCGGCTGTCGGTTTGTCCCGGGGAGAGGAAGAAGGAATGCTTCCTCTCCCCGGTCCCGTCGAAGGCAGTGCCTTCGACCCATCATCCTTTTCTTCAGGTGTGGAATCACGGGTCTGACGGTGCGCCTGAGGTCGATGACCTCAGGCGGCTGCAAAGGCAAGAACATCGCACAGCAACCAGAGACCCCATCAATCCGGGGTATCCACGGCAGTCCGATGGGGTTCCAAGGGCCTCAGGCCCTTGGCGGGTGGAGGGCAGAGCCCTCCGTCCATCAGAACTCCGCCTCGACCTCCAGCTCATGGATAGGCGGCTCCGGTTCCTCCAGCGCCGCGGCGGTCCATTCGGCCATGGGGGCCCATTCCATCACCGTGCGGGCATAGGCGGCGCAGGCGCCTTCGAGCTTCACGTCATAGGTGAGGAAGCGGGTCACGACCGGGGCGTACATGGCGTCCGCGATGCAGGGGCGATCGCCGAAGAGCCAGGGGCCGCCCCAGTGGCCCAGCGCGTCGCGCCAGATCTGGAGGATGCGGTCGATATCCGCGCGGGGGCCGGACCGGATGCGGAAGCCCGGGCGGTGGGCGCGCAGGTTCATGGGCAGGGAGGCGCGAAGGGCCTGGAAGCCCGAGTGCATCTCGCCGGAGATGGAGCGGCATCGGGCGCGGGCCGTCCGGTCGGCGGGGAGCATGCCGGCTTCGGGGCGGGCTTCGCTCAGGGTTTCGGCGATCGCCATCGTATCCCAGACCCGCAGCCCGTCATGCAGGAGGCAGGGGATGCGGATGGAGGAGGCCTGGAGGAGGAGCTCCGACCGGGCGACCGGGTCGTCCAGGTCCACCGGCTCCACCGTGAAGTCGATCCCGGCCAGCCGCGCCAGGAGGAAGCCGCGCAGCGACCAGGAGGAGTAGTTTCGGCTGCTGATCAAGAGCCGGGCCTGTTCCATCGGGTGCCTTGTCCTCCTCGCGGCGCGCCGGCCCTTGCCGGGCGCCCTGGCCAGGTTTTCTGGCCGCCATGGGCCCGTGCATGCCAGAACCGTTCCAGCCCGGCCTTGCGCCAGCGCAAGGCGCGGCCTCCCCCTTCGGCGTTGACCCGGCGGGACGTAGCCCGCACGATACGAAACCGTGAGCAAACCCGAAACGCTGCCCGGCCGTTCAAGGCCCATGCGCCAGACCCGACCGATGACCTTGGTATGATCTATCATCTCTGGCAGGCGCAGCAGGATTTGCAGTTCCCCATGCGGGCGCTGGCCGAGACCACGGGCCGGATGCTGCGCCAGTGGGAGCCGATGACGGCCGCCATGCCGCTGGCCGCCCCCTTCATCCGGAGCGCGAGCGCGGCCATGGAGCTGATCGCCCATGCCCGCACCACCCATACCCGCCCCGCCTATGGCTTCACCACGGTGCAGGTGGGCAACCGGGAGGTGGAGGTAACGGAGGAGGTGGTGGACGAGACCCCCTTCGGCACGCTGCTGCGCTTCGCGAAGGACACGCCAGTCCAGCAGCCGCGCGTGCTGGTGGTGGCGCCGATGTCCGGCCATTTCTCCACCCTGCTGCGCGGCACGGTGGAGGTGCTGCTGGCGGACCATGACGTCTATATCACGGACTGGGTGAATGCCCGGGACATCCCGCTTTCCGCCGGGACCTTCGGCTTCGACGACTTCACGGACCACATCATCCGCTTCCTCGAGGTGATGGGCCCTGGCAGCCATGTGCTGGCGGTGTGCCAGCCCGCCCCGGCGACGCTGGCGGCGGTGGCTCTGATGGCGGAGGCGCGGAACCGCTGCGTGCCGGCGACCATGACCCTGATGGCGGGGCCGATCGACACGCGGATCAGCCCGACCCAGGTGAACGAGCTGGCGAATTCCAAGCCGATCGAATGGTTCGAGCGCAACCTGATCGGCACGGTACCCGCGCGCTATCCCGGGGCGGGGCGGCGGGTCTATCCCGGCGCCGTCCAGTTGCAGGCCTTCATGTCCATGAACCTGGACCGGCACATGAAGGCCCACCGCACGCAGTTCGACAACATCGTCGCCGGCAAGACGGATGCGGCGGCGGCGCACCGCCGGTTCTATGACGAGTATTTCGCCGTCATGGACCTGCCGGCGGAATACTATCTCGAGACGGTGCAGCGGATCTTCCAGGATCATGACCTGCCGCGCGGCGAACTGATGCACCGGGAGCGGAAGGTGCGGCCGGAGGCGATCCGCCGGACCGCGCTGCTGACAGTGGAAGGCGAGCGGGACGACATCTGCGCGACCGGCCAGACCATGGCGGCGCTGGACCTGTGCCCGAACATCCCGCTGGGCATGCGGCACCACCACCTGCAGACCGGGGTGGGGCATTACGGGGTTTTCAGCGGGCGGCGCTGGGCGAACGAGGTGTATCCCAAGGTGCGCGCGTTGATCGAGGCGCATTCCTGAGGGCGAACGGCGCCCTGCTCAGTAGGTCGCGACGACGCATTCGCCGTTGAAGGAAAGGGCCGGCTGGCCGGCCTGGACGACCGCGAGGGTGAAGCGGCCGGGCCGCGAGGGTGCGCCGGGAGTGGCCGGCGGCCCCGTGTCGATGGCGAAGAGGTGGGTGGCCTTGGTGGCGGGCGCCGTGAAGGCGCCCGAATAGGTCGTTTCCACCCGTACGGTGAAGGCGCTTTCGAACGCGGTTCCCGCCCGGTTCCAGATGATCTTGCTGTCGTTCACCACGGAACCGAAGAGCACCTTCGCCGTCGCATCCTCGACATAGGCACAGGTGAAGCCGTGCGTGAGGGCAAGCCCCGGCGCGGCGGAGAGCAGCAGGCCCGCCAGGGCGACCGAAAGCGCGCGACCTTGCATCGATCCCCTAGCCTCCGCCCCTCGGCGCGGTTTCGTTTCGAGGGAGTTTAGATCCCGGCGATCAGCGGCGCCAAGCCCCGGGAACATGGCGGAAGGGCAGCGCCGCGAGGTCCAGCGAGGCCGGGCCGGGGCAGTCGCATTCCACGATGAGGGAGCAGCGTTCCGCGAAGGCGGCGCGGAAGTGGTTCTTGCCCTTGTTGGCCATCAGCCGGGTTTCGCCGAGTTCGATGCCGTGCAGGGCGAAGAAGGCCGGATCCACGGCGGCTTCCTTGCGGCTGGTGACGATGATGCGCAGCGGCCCGGCGCGGAGGACGGCGGTGGGGCCGAGATCCACGGGGGAGCCGCGCTCCATCGGGCCCTCGTTGACGAAGCGGCCCTCCGTCAGGCGTTCGACCGTGCCGGTGAAGGGGACGGGCGGGCCGAAGGCGTCCGTGACCTGGCCGCCTAGGGGGCGGGAGAGCGTGCCCCCCTCCCCCGCCGCCCGGGCCGCCTGGACGGCGGCGGGGTCGTGAAGGAAGGCGAAGACGGTGGGGATGCCGGGCGGGTTCTCCAGCAGGACGCGGAGGAGCCCGGGCGTGTCCGCGATGCCGCCGGAGAAGGGGTTGTCGGCGGGGTCGAGCAGCGCGACGAGGCCGGGCGGGCCGGCGAGCGCGCGGGCCAGGCCTTCCTCCGGGCCGGGGAGCGAGACGGCGAAGCGGGGGCGGCGGGCCTCGATCGCCTGGGCGATGCGGGCGGCGGCGGCGCGGGCCGCCTCGGGCTCGGCGGCCCAGGCCATGCCGCAGGGGCCGGCATGGGGGCTGTCGCCCCAGGCGAAGCCGCCGAAGGGGAAGGCCTCGCAGACCGCGCCCTCCTCCAGCTCATTCGCCAGGGCCCAGACCTCGGCCATGGGGCCCCCTTCGCTTCCCGGGGCCGCCGAGCGCATGTGGAAGGAGTGGAGCACGAAGGGCAGCTTGGCGACGGCGCCGTGCATCCTCGGCCCGCCCAGGATCCGGCGCTCCAGCATGGCCAGGGCGCGGGCACCGGCGATGTCCATGTCGGTATGGGGGTAGCTGCGATAGGCGCTGGCGCCGTCGAGCAGGCGCGCCACCTCCTCGGCCATGTCCGCATGGAAGTCGAAGGAGGCGGTGAGCGGGGTGTCCGGGCCGATGGCGGCGCGAATGGCGCGGAGGAGGGTGAGGTCGGCCTCGGGGTCCGATTCCGTGACGCAGGCGCCGTGGAGGGAGAGATAGACGCCGTCGAAGCCCCCGGCGCGGAGGGGCGGCAGGACATCGTCCAGCCAGGCCTGGAGGACGGCATCCTCCATCGGGCCGCCGGGCTGCGCGCTGGCGCAACGGAGGATGGTGGCGGACCAGTCCGGCCGGGCGGCGAGGAAGGCGGCGACGGCGCCGATCTCGGTGGCGGTGCCGGCATAGCGGGCGAGGGCTTCGTCCCCCTCCACCCATTCGCGGGAGAGGAAGGCCTCCAGCCCCGTGGGAACGGGGGTGAAGGAATTCCCTTCGAACCAGAGGCGGGCGACGGCGATTCTCGGCATGGGAGGGAGTGTAGCGCCCGGGGCGGCGGGGGCTACGGGTGGTGGGCGGAGGGCGTGCGGCGGCCTTCAGGCGGCCCCGTCGTCAGTCCGACGGGATGAAGCGGAGCGTGCCGGCCCGGCGCGTGGGCTTGCCGGTGTCGTTCGTGTGGTTGACGCCATCCATGACCGGCACTTCGGGGAAGTCGAAGGGGCTGACCCCTTCGAGGCAGGCGACGTTCACCGCGTAGAGGTTCTGGTCGGATCGCCGCTGGTGATGCGTGTAGATGCCGCAGCGCGAGCAGAAGAAGTGCTCCGCCGTGCCGGTGTGGAAGCGGTAGCGGGTGAGCGCCTCCTCTCCGCGCAGGATCGTGATCCCGCCCATTTCCGCCATGGCGACGACGGCGCCCCGCATCCGGCAATAGGAGCAGGTGCAGCGGCGGATGGAGTCGAAGCCTTCGCTCAGCGTCACCTCGAAGCGCACCGCCCCGCAATGGCACTGGCCTATCCGGCGATTCATGTTGCTCACCATCCCGCCCTCATCCCGTTCGTGGATGGCTTCTACACCCGGTCGCCGCGCGGGGAGGAGAAGGGAAGGCCGGGTGCATTCCGGGAGCCGGAGTGCAACCCAGGGCTGATTTGGGGCGAGGCAGCCACGATCCCGCCGCCTTCGGCCCGCAGCTTTCCGGAGAACGGAAGCCCCGCACAGCCGTTGAAACCCAGTGCGTAAACCTTCCGAAGGGAGACGATAGTGACACGAATCTCGACACGCTGCCTGGCGGGGCTCGCCCTCGTCGCGAGCCTTGCGGCCTGCACCAACCCCTATGACCCCGGGCAGCGCGCGCTGGGCGGTGCCGCGATCGGCGCCGGGAGCGGCGCGGCGCTGGGCGCCATCGCAGGCGGCGGGCGCGGGGCGGCGATCGGGGCCGTGGCCGGCGGTGCCGTCGGCGCCATCACGGGCGCGGCGACCACGCCGCAGCCGGCGCCGGCCTATGGCTACGGCTATGGCTATGCGGCCCCGCCGCCCCCGCCAGTCTATTACGCGCCCCCGCCGCCTCCGCCGGTTTACTACCGGTACTGAACGAAGAGGGCCGCCGGTCGGATGACCGGCGGCCCTTTCTCTGTCTGCGGGGTGGTTCTCAGCCCTGGAAGGTGTCGCAGTCCCGGATGTTGCCGCTCTCCAGCCCGCGGCGGAACCAGCGGGTGCGCTGCTGGGCGCTGCCATGGGTGAAGCTCTCCGGGCGGATGCGGCCGCCGGTCACGCGGTCGTCGCCCACGGCGGCGGCGGCGTTCAGCCCTTCCTCGATATCGCCCTGCTCCAGGATGTTGCGGGCGCGCTGGGCCTGGTTGGCCCACATGCCGGCGAGGCAGTCGGCCTGGAGCTCCACCCGGACCTGAAGCTGGTTGCGCTCGGCCTCCGAGGCGCGGGCCTGGGCCTGCTGCACGCGGGGGAGGACGCCGAGGAGGTTCTGGACGTGGTGGCCGACCTCATGGGCGACGATATAGGCGGCCGCGAAATCGCCATTGGCGCCGAGCTGGCGCTGGAGGCGGGCCATGAAGTCGAGGTCGATGTAAACCCGGCGGTCATTGGGGCAGTAGAAGGGGCCGGTCTGGGACTGGGCCGCGCCGCAGCCGGACTGGGTGGCGCCGGAGAAGAGAACGAGGACCGGTTCCTCGTAGCGGCGGCCGAGTTGGGCGAACTGCTCGTTCCAGACCTGCTCGGTCTCGCCCAGCACCTGGGCGATGAAGCGGCGTCCGGCATCCTCGCTGCCCGCCTGCTGGGTGCGACCGGGCTGCCCGCGGCCGTCGGCGGAGGGGCCGGGGTCGATGCGGCGTTCCTGCGGGGCGGGCTGGGGTTCGGGGCCCATGCCGCCGCCACCGAGGATCACGGAGGGATCAACCCCCAGCAGCAGAGCGACGACCAGCAGCACCACGCCGCCGATGCCGCCCACCGCGATTCCGCCGCCTCGGCGGCCGCCGCCGAAGCCGCCCCCGAAGCCACCTTGGCCACGGCGGTCCTCGACGTTCTGGCTTTCGGGTCCATCGAGGCGCATGGCGTAGGGAATTCCTGGTTGCGGGCGGAGGCCGAACGCCCGCCCGCAAGCCAGGGTTGCGGGCCGGTTCAGGCGACGGTCAGCTGGACGTCCACATTGCCCCGGGTGGCGTTGGAATAGGGGCACACCTGGTGGGCCTTCTCGACCAGGGCCTGCGCATCCTCCCGCGAGAGGCCGGGCAGCGAGACGGTGAGGGCGGCGGTGATGCCGAAGCCGCCCTCGCTGCGCGGGCCGATGCCGATCTCGGCGGTGACGGTGGTGTCGGCCGGGACCTTGGGACCACCCTGCGAGGCGACGAACTTCATGGCGCCGAGGAAGCAGGCGGAATAGCCGGCCGCGAAGAGCTGCTCGGGGTTGTTGCCGGGGCCGCCGGCGCCGCCCAGCTCCTTCGGCGTGGAGAGCTGGACGTCCAGCGCGCCATCGGCGGTGCGGGAGCGGCCATCACGCCCGCCGGTGGCGGTGGCGGAGGTGCGGTAGAGGACGTTCACGGACATGGAGGTGGCCTTTCGCCGGGTTCCGCGCCGGGTCATCCGGTGCGGCGTCGAGCGGAGACTTGCATCCGATTTAGTCGCGCGCGACCTAAATTGGCGCATGGGCGCCATGTGGATAGGTCGTGCATGAATGGATCGCGCGCGATCTATATTGGGGGATCATGCCGACCGCCTCGTCCCCCTCCCCCAGCCCGCAGCTCGCGGAGATGCTGTGCTTCTCCGTCTATGCGGCGAACCATGCGCTCACCCGCGTCTATAAGCCGCTGCTGGAGCCGCTGGGCCTGACCTATCCGCAGTATCTCGTGATGCTCAGCCTCTGGGCCGAGGACGGGCAGACGGTGGGGCGGATCGGGGATCAGCTCTTCCTGGAATCGAGCACCGTGACGCCGCTGCTCAAGCGGCTGGAGGCGGCGGGGCTGGTGTCCCGCGGGCGGGACCAGGCCGACGAGCGGGTGGTGCGGGTGCGGCTGACCGAACCAGGGCGGGCCCTGCGGGACAAGGCCGCGTCGATCCCCGACTGCATCCTGCAGGCGACCGGGCTGGAACTGGAAGCGGCGCTGCGCCTGCGGGACGAGATGGGGCGGCTGCGGGATTCCCTGGCGGGGCGGGACGTGGGGTGAGGGTGCTCGAGGGCTCTGCCCTCGACCCGCCAAGGGCCTGAGGCCCTTGGAACCCCGTTTGACTGCCGTGGATACCCCGGATCGATGGGGTCTCTGATTGGGGGCCTGATCCTGCCTTTGCAGTCGCCTGAGGTCCGAGACCTCAGGCGCACCGTCAGCCGAGTGAATCCAAACTCGAAGAAAAAGATGATGGTGAGGGGTCCGGGGAGAGGAAGAATTCCTTCTTCCTCTCCCCGGGACAGACCAACAGCCAAAAACCGCTATCCCTCCTCGGACAGGATGGCGGCCAGTCCTTCGCGCCAGGTCGGGTACCGCCAGGAGAGGCCGAGAGCGGCCTTGGTGCGGGCGTTGGCGATCCGCCGGTTCTCCGACCAGAAGGAGAGCGCCATGGGGGACATGGTGGCGCGGGCTTCCTCAAAGGGGATGGGGGGTGGCGGTGGGAGGCCGAGGAGGCGGGCGGCGCCTTCCGTGACGGTGGCGCTTTCGGCGGGTTCGTCGTCGGCCAGGTGCAGCACGCGGGTGCCTGGCGGGGGTGGGGCGGAGGCGGCGGCCAGGACGGCGCGGGCGATGTCCTCCACATGGATGCGGCTGAAGGCGTGGCCGGGCTTGATGACGCGGCGGGCGGTGCCGGCGCGGAGCTCGTCCAGGGCGCTGCGGCCGGGGCCGTAGATGCCGGCGCAGCGGAAGAGGTCGAGGGCGGCGTGGGGGGCGATGGCTTCCCATTCCTGCTCGGCGGCGCGGCGGCGGAGGGAGCGGGGCTGGGCGGGGGCGGGTTCGGCGGTTTCATCCACCCAGGCGCCGCCGCGGTCTCCGTAGATGCCGGTGGTGGAGAGATAGCCGATCCAGCGGAGAGGGGCGGCGCGCAGGGCTTCGGCATGGGTGGCGAGGACGGGATCGCCCGCCTCCCCCGGCGGCGCGGTGCTGACGAGATGGGTGGCGGCGCGGATCGCTTCCCCCGCTTCCGCGAAGGGGATGAGGGTGATGCCGGCGGGTGCTTGCGCCCGGGCCGGGTCCCGCGCGGTCGCGGTGACGCGCCATCCCGCCGCGCGGGCGGCGCGAGCGATGGCGGTGCCGCTGAATCCGAGGCCGATAACGAGGAGATGAGCGTCCATTCCGCATGCATGGCGGCTCGCGCCGCGGGCCGCTAGATTGGCCGCGATGCGAATCCTGTCCCGTCATGCGCTTCTGGGCGCCGCCGTGGTCGTGCTGGCCGTGGCGCTGGGGGGCGGCTGGTGGTGGACCAACCTCGAACCCCGGCCGCCCGCGCCGGTGCCCGAGGCGTCGGAAGAGGTGCTGCCGCTGCCGCCCGAGCCGCCGCGCGTGGCGGACAGCCCGGATTACGAGGCCTGCCTGGGCAAGCTGCGGGACGACGCGCAGGGCGCGCTGGGCTTCGCCGAGAGTTGGGAGGCACGCGGCGGTGGCGACGGCGCGCGGCATTGCTCGGCCCTGGCGCTGCTTGCCCTCGGCGAACCGGAGCGCGCGGGTTCACGGCTGGAGGCACTGGCCGCGCGCTCCGCCGCCGGGGCGGCGGCACGGGCGGCGGTGTTCGGGCAGGCGGGGCAGGCCTGGATGGTGGCGGGGCAGGCGTTGCGGGCCCATGGCGCCTTCACCCTGGCCCTGGCGCTGACGCCGAGCGACCCGGAGCTTCTGGTGGACCGCGCGATCGCCGCCGGCATGCTCGGGCGCTTCGCCGATTCCCTGGTGGATGCCGATGCGGCGCTGGCGCAGGACGGGCAGCGCGCGGAGGCCTGGGTGTTCCGGGCCGCGGCGCTGCGGCACCTGGACCGGGCGCAGGAGGCGCTGCGGGATATCGAGCGCGCATTAGCCCTGGAGCCCGGCAGCCCGGAGGCGCTGCTGGAGCGCGGGATCCTGCGCCAGTTGCAGGGCGACACGGCAGGGGCGCGGGCGGACTGGGAGAACGTGCTGGCGAACAGCCCGGACAGTGCGGCAGCGGATCTGGCGCAGCAGAACCTGGCGCTGAACGCGGCGGGACCGGCGCGGCGTTAGCGGCCGCGGGCCGGGCGGATCGGGCTAGAAGTCCAGGTCCGCATAGTGCTGGGGCGGGGTGAGGCCGCTGATGCGATCGCCCAGGATGGGGCGGAAGGACGGGCGGGACTTCACGCGGGCGTACCAGTCCTTCACGGCGTCGTTCAGGGACCAGTCGATATCGCCGATATAGTCGAGGCAGGAGAGATGGGCGGCCGCGGCGAGGTCGGCCAGGGAGATCTGGCTGCCCGCGAGCCAGGCGCGGGTTTCGGCGAGCCAGCCGAGATATTCGATATGCGGCTTGAGATTGGCGTAGCCCGCGCGGAGCGCCCCGGCATCCGGGTTGCCGCGGCCGAGCATGCGCTTGAGCTGCTTCTCGAAATACAGGTTGCGCGTCACCTCGCGCGTGAACTTGTCGTCGAACCAGGCGACGAGGCGGCGCACCTCGGCCCTTTCGGCATGGGTGCGGCCGAGCAGGGGCGTGTCGGGATAGGCTTCGTCGAGATACTCGCAGATTGCGTAGCTGTCCGCGACGACGAGGCCGTTCTCCTCCTCCAGCACCGGCACGGTGCCGGCCGGGTTCATGGCGAGGAATTCCTCGCGCCGTTCCCAGATCCGCTCGGCGCGCAGCTCGAAGGGAATGCGCTTCTCATGGAGCGCGAGACGCACCTTTCGGCAGGCGGGGGAGAGCGGGAGGTGATGGAGGATGCGCACGGTGGCCGGGTTCTGCCACCCGGCCCCCTTGTCGGCAAGATAGAAGGGAGTTGAAGGAAGGCCTTCAACGCCTTGTTGCGGCTAAGTTTGCGCCGCGAGTGACAGGAACGTCACGCCGGGGCCGGCCTGGGCCGGCCCCGGGGCGTGTCATTCGGCGGCCATGAGCTGGTCGCTCATCGGCTGAGGCAACAGCTTGGCATAGTCCTTCGGCACCACATGCCAGAAGGCGCCGCGCTCGGCGTTCCAGTCGTTCAGGAGGCGGGCGGCGAGGCGCGAGCCCGTTTCCTGCGCGTGCCGCGCGATGAGGTCGCGCAGCACGCCCTCCCAATGCGCGGAGCCGAGGCGGGCCCAGAGCAGGGTGTCGCGGTTGAGGCGGCGCTCGAAGGTGCCGTCCGCGTCCCAGACGAAGGCGTGGCCGCCGGTGAAGCCGGCGCCGAAATTGTCGCCGACCGCGCCGAGGATCACGACCGTGCCGCCGGTCATGTATTCGCAGCCATTGGCGCCGATGCCCTCTACCACGGCGGTGGCGCCGGAGTTGCGGACGGCGAAGCGCTCACCCCCCTGCCCCGCCGCGAAGAGTTCGCCCGCCGTCGCGCCGTAGAGCACGGTGTTGCCGACGATGGTGTTCTCCTCCCAGACGAAGTTGGCGGAGGGGCCGGGGCGGACGGTGATGGTGGCCCCCGACAGGCCCTTGCCGACATAGTCGTTGGCGTCGCCCAGCACCTCCAGCTTCAGCCCGCGCACGCCGAAGGCGCCGAGGGACTGGCCCGCCGAGCCGCGCAGGCGGACGGTGAGGTGGCCGGGCTGCAGGCCGGTCATCCCGAACTGGCGCACGATCATCGAGCTGGTCTTGGTGCCGATGGCGCGGTGCGTGTTCTGGATGTTGTACTGCAGCTGCATCTTCTCGCCGCGCGAGAAGAGGGCCTGGGCGTCGCGGATCATGTCCGCATCCAGGGTTTCCGGCACCTCGTTGCGGCCTTCCAGCGTGCAATGCGAGGGGTGGCCGCCGGCATCGGCCTGGACCAGCAGCGGGTTCAGGTCGAGGTCGTCGAGGTCCTCGGCGCCGCGGGAGACCTGCTTCAGCAGGTCGGTGCGGCCGATGACATCCTCGAGCTTGCGGAAGCCGAGGGAGGCGAGGATTTCGCGCACTTCTTCGGCCACGAAGGAGAAGAGGGAGATGACCTTTTCCGGGCTGCCCTCGAACTTCGCGCGGAGCGCCTCGTCCTGGGTGCAGACGCCGACGGGGCAGGTGTTGGAGTGGCACTGGCGGACCATGATGCAGCCCATGGCCACCAGGGATGCCGTGCCGATGCCGAATTCCTCGGCGCCGAGCATGGCGGCCACCACCACGTCGCGGCCCGTCTTGATGCCGCCATCGGTGCGCAGCTTCACGCGGTGGCGGAGGCGGTTGAGCAGCAGGACCTGGTGGGTTTCGGAGAGGCCCATCTCCCAGGGGAGGCCGGCGTATTTGATGGAGGTGACGGGGGATGCGCCCGTGCCGCCGGAATGGCCGGAGACGAGGATGGCATCCGCCTTCGCCTTGGCGACGCCGGCCGCGATGGTGCCGATGCCCGAGCGGGACACCAGCTTCACGCAGACGGTGGCCTCGGGGTTGATCTGCTTCAGGTCGTAGATGAGCTGGGCGAGATCCTCGATCGAGTAGATGTCGTGATGTGGCGGGGGCGAGATGAGGGTGACGCCCGGGGTGGAGTGGCGGAGCTTCGCGATGAGCCCCGTCACCTTGAAGCCGGGAAGCTGGCCACCCTCGCCGGGCTTGGCGCCCTGCGCGACCTTGATCTCGATCTCGCGGCAGTTGTTCAGGTATTCGGCCGTAACGCCGAAGCGGCCGGAGGCGATTTGCTTGATGGCGGAGTTCGCGTTGTCGCCATTCGCGCGCGGCTTGGCGCGCGCGGGGTCCTCGCCGCCCTCCCCGGAGTCAGACCGGGCGCCGATGCGGTTCATGGCGATGGAGAGCGTCTCATGCGCCTCCGGCGACAGCGCGCCGAGGGAGATGCCGGGCGCGAGCAGGCGCTTGCGGATCTCGGTGATGCTCTCGACCTCCTCCAGCGGGATCGGCCTGGCCGCGCTCTCGCGGAAGTCCAGCAGGTCGCGCAGCGCGACGGGCGGCTGCTGCCGCACGGCGTGGCTGTAGCGGCGGAAGGTCTCGTAGCTGTCGGAATCGACCGCCTTCTGCAGCAGGTGGATGAGGCTGCCCTCGAAGGCATGGGCCTCGCCGCGGCGGCGCAGCTTGTAGAGCCCGCCCACGGGGAGCGTGACCTTGCCCGCGTCCCAGGCGGCGCGGTGCATGTCCAGCACGCGCCGGGCGATGCCGGAGAGGCCGATGCCGGAGATGCGGGACTGCGTGCCGGGGAAGAACTCCGCGACGAGGGCGCGGGAGAGGCCGATGGCCTCGAAGTTCATGCCGCCGCGATAGGAGGAGAGGACGCCGATGCCGATCTTGGACATCGTCTTCAGCAGGCCCTTGTCGATGGCCTTGCGGTACTTGGCGACGCATTCCTCCAGCGTCATGCCGGGAAAGAGGCCACGGCGGTGGCGGTCCGCGATGCTCTCCTGGGCGAGATAGGCGTTCACCGTCGTCGCGCCCGCGCCGATGAGGACGGCGAAATAGTGCACGTCCATGCATTCCGCGCTGCGGATGTTCAGGCTGGTGAAGGTGCGGAGGGAGTGGCGGACGAGATGCGTGTGCACCGCGCCGACCGCGAGGATCATCGGGATGCAGGCGCGCTCCTCGCCCTGCGCCTCATCCGAGAGGATCACATGGGAGCAGCCGGAGCGGACGCCCTCCTCCGCCTCGCGGCGGATGCGCTCCAGCGCGCGGCGCAGGCCGGGCTCGCCCTCCGCCACGGGGAAGGTGGCGTCCACCTCGCAGGCCGTGTCGCCCATATAGGCGCGCATGGCAGCGAACTCGGCGTTGGACAGCACGGGGCTGTCCAGCATGAGCATGTCGCATTGGGTCGGGTCCTCGTCGAGGATGTTCCCGAGATTGCCGAGGCGGGTCTTGATCGTCATCACCCGCGTCTCGCGCAGGCTGTCGATCGGCGGGTTCGTCACCTGGGCGAAGGCCTGGCGGAAGTAGTGGTGCAGGCCGCGATACTGGCGAGAGAGCACGGCGATGGGCGTGTCGTCGCCCATGGAGCCGATGGCCTCGGCGCCCTCCTCCACCATCGGGTGCAGGATCGCCTCCAGGTCCTCGAGCGTGTAGCCCATGGAGAGCTGGCGGCGGCGCAGGGCCTCGCCCTCCAGCGCCGAGCCCTCGGGGGCGTGGGACTTGACGATCTCGTCGATGCGGGTGGTGCGCGCGGTCCAGTCGCCCCAGGGCTTGCGGGCGGCGAGCATGTCCTTGAGCTGGCCGTCCTCGTAGAAGCGGGCCTCGTCCAGGTCCACGCCGATGCACTGGCCCGGGCCGAGCCGGCCGCGCGCGAGGATCAGGTCCTCCGGCACGCGGACCATGCCCGTCTCGCTGCCCACCACCAGCATGCGGTCGGCGGTGATGGTGTAGCGCATGGGGCGCAGGCCGTTGCGGTCCAGCCCGGCGACCACCCAGCGGCCATCGGTGGCGGCGATGGCGGCCGGGCCGTCCCAGGGCTCCATGACCGCATTGCAGTACATGAAGAGGTCCTGATGCGCCTTGGGCATGGTGGCGTTGCTGCCGATGCTCTCGGGGATGAGCATCGCCTTGGCCATGGGCGCGTCGCGGCCGGCGCGGACCAGCAGCTCGAAGACGTTGTCGAGGCTGGCGGTGTCGGAGTTGCCGGCCTGAACGACGGGCTTGACGTCCTCCATGAAGGGGTCGAGCAGCGCGTGGGAGAGGCGCGTCTCGTGGCTCTTCATCCAGTTGACGTTGCCATGCACCGTGTTGATCTCGCCGTTATGGGCGAGGGTGCGGAAGGGCTGGGCCAGGCGCCAGGTGGGGAAGGTGTTGGTGCTGTAGCGCTGGTGGTAGATGGCGAAGCGGCTGACGAAGCGGCTGTCCGTCAGGTCGGGGTAGAAGACCGAGAGGCTCTCGGCCAGGAACATGCCCTTGTAGATGATGGAGCGGCAGGAGAGCGTGCAGAGGTAGAGGTCCGGGATCTGCGCGGCGATGGCCTGCTTCTCGATCCGGCGGCGGATGACGTAGAGGTCGCGCTCGTACAGGTCCTCGTCCCGCTGCTCCGGGTCGTAGATGAGGATCTGCTCGATCTCGGGGCGGGTGGCATTGGCCTTCTCGCCGATGCAGGTGACGTCGATGGGCACCTGGCGCCAGCCATAGATGCCGAGGCCGGCGTTCAGGATCTCGGTCTCGACGATGGAGCGGCAGCGCTCCTGCGCGCCGAGGTCGGTCTTGGGCATGAAGACCATGCCGACGCCGATGCGGCCGGGGCGCAGGCGGTCGCCGCCATCGGCGACGGCCTGGGCGAAGAAGTCCTGCGGGATCTCGACATGGATGCCGGCGCCGTCGCCGGTCTTGCCGTCCGCGTCCACGGCGCCGCGGTGCCAGACGGCCTTGAGCGCGTCGATGCCGGCCTGCACGACCTCGCGGCGGGCGACGCCGTCCAGCGCGGCGACGAGGCCGACGCCGCAGGCGTCGTGCTCGGTGATGTCGATATGCGCCTCGTCGCGCAGCGCGGCGGCGTTGCGGAGGTGGGACTGGACGTAGTGCTTGCCGGTCTCGGTCATATGGGCGGCTTCCTCAGCGACCAGGCTGGTTTCATAGGGGGCGGCGGGCGGGCGCGGGCGGCTCATCGGCCCAGGCCCCGCGCGCGGAGGCCGTTGCGGATGGCGTCCTGATTGTCCTGGAGGACGCGCTCGCTCCAGCTCCGGACGGTGGCCTGGAGCGCCGGCATGACGGGGGCGAGGCCTTCCTGCAGGCGCGGGACCGAGGCCGTCGCCTCCTGCCGCAGGGAGCGGAGCTGCGCCGGGGTGAACTGGGTGGCGAGCATCTCGACCAGGCTTGCCTCCAGCTCCGGCCGGCGGGCCTGGAAGATGGGCATCACCACCTCCTCCGCCGCGCTTTCGATCTGCGCGCGGTCGCGGCCGCTGCGCTGGACGAGCGTGTCCACCAGGGACTGGCGGAAGCTGGTCCAGAAGGTGCCGAAGAAGCCCTCACCGAAGCCGGCGGCGAGGAAGGCCTGTGCCTCCGCGCGCGCCTCGGAGGAGGCGGCGGCCGGCGCAGTGGCGGGCGCGGCGGCGGCCGGGGGCTTCTGCCCCGGTGCCTGGGCCAGGGCGGCGCCGCCGAGCAGGCCGGCGAGCGCGAGGGCGAGGGGAGCGGCGGCGCGCATCATTCGGCGGCCTGCGGGAGGCTGTCGCGCGTGCGCACGTATTCGGCGATGCGCTCGGCCACGTCGCGCCCGTCGCGGATCCCCCAGACGACGAGGGAGGCGCCGCGGACGATGTCGCCGGCAGCGAAGACGCCGGGAAGGCTGGTCATCATGCTGCGGCGGTCCACGGCGAGGGTGCCCCAGCGGGAAACCTTCAGCCCGGGCTCGCCGAACAGGGTGGGGAGGTCCTCCGGGTCGAAGCCGAGGGCCTTGATGACGAGGTCGGCGGGCTCGACGAAGGAGGAGCCGGGGATGGGCTCGACCTGCTGGCGGCCGGTGGCGTCGGGCAGGCCGAGATGCATCCTCGTCACGCGCACGCCGGTGACGCTTCCCTCGCCCTCGAAGCCCTCGGGCGCCGTCAGCCAGGAGAAGCGCACGCCTTCTTCCTCCGCGTTGTGCACCTCGCGCATGGAACCGGGCATGTTGGCCTTGTCGCGCCGGTAGAGGCAGGTGACGGAGGCGGCGTCCTGGCGGATGGAGGTGCGGAGGCAGTCCATGGCCGTGTCGCCGCCGCCGATGACGACGACGCGCTTGCCCCTGGCGTTCAGCGCGCCGCTGTCGAACTCCGGCACGGAATCGCCCAGCCCCTTGCGGTTGGAGGCGGTGAGGAAGTCCATGGCGGGGACGACGCCGCCGAGATGTGAGCCGGGCACCTCGATGTCGCGGGCCTTGTACACGCCGGTCGCGATAAGGACGGCGTCATGGCGCGCGCGCAGCTCGGCGAGGGTGACGTCGCGGCCGATCTCGCAGTTCATGTGGAAGGTGATGCCGCCTTCCGCGAACTGGGCGGTGCGGCGGGTGATGACATCCTTCTCCAGCTTGAAGTTGGGGATGCCGTAGATCATCAGCCCGCCGGCGCGGTCGTAGCGGTCATAGACATGGACCTGCCAGCCGGCGGTGCGGAGCTTCTCGGCGGCCGCGAGGCCGGCGGGGCCGGCGCCGATGATGCCGACGGAGTGCTCCAGCTCGCGCACGGGCCGGGGCGGCTTGACCCAGCCCTTCTCCCAGGCGGTGTCGTTGATGTAACGCTCGACGGCGCCGATGGTGACGGCCTCGAAGCCCTTCTCGATGACGCAGTTGCCCTCGCAGAGGCGGTCCTGCGGGCAGACGCGGCCGCAGATCTCGGGGAAGGTGTTGGTGGCCGAGTTCACCTCGTAGGCTTCCTCGAGCCGGCCTTCGGCCGTGAGCTTCAGCCAGTCCGGGATGTTCTGCTGGAGCGGGCAGTGGACGGAGCAGAAGGGCACGCCGCATTGCGAGCAGCGGCTGGCCTGCTCCGCCGCGCGGGCGGGGTCGAAGCGCTTGTAGATCTCGTCGAAGTCCTCGCGGCGGATCGTCGCGGAGCGCTTCTCCGGCGTCTGCTGGGAGAGGCGGACGAATTGCAGCATGCGCTCGGCCATGGCGCGATCCTTGCTCAAGGGGAATGACCCCGACATCCGGCGTTAGGGCGCCGGGGACCCGTTTCGGCCGCGTTTTGCCACGTCGAAACCGGGCCTGCGAGTTCAAAACCACCAAAGAGACAGCATAGCTGACCCTATTTAGCGCATGGCAGGCGAAATTTAGATGCGAACTGCTATCAATTGATGTGTTTTGGTCCGGTTCGGACCTAATGATGACAATGCAGCGGTTTAGACGAGAGGGTAGCCCTTTAGGTTACACAGCCCCCCTGGATGGTCAGCTCTCAAGCGAGCCCGGCCCGGAGTGACGGGCCAGGGAGGCGGAACCCTCCCCGCCCCCCCCGCGCCGGCTGGCCGGAACGACCGTCCCTGGGCGGCTCCGGGCCTGCACCCCGGGCCGATGCGCCGGCGCGTCTCAGGCCGCAACAGGGTCCCGTCGCTCTCCCCCACGCCGAAAACGCCCGAGATAGCCAGGCAGCACCGCTTCCATGGCCATGGGATCGATCCCCAGGTCCCGCAGCCCCGGATGCAGCCCGGAGACGACGTTGTCGTGGCGGAGGAGGAGGAGCTGGTCCCGGGTCAGGGGCGGGTTGGGAAGCCAGGAGAGAAGCCCGGCCTGGAGGCGCGCAAGGCCGCCGGGCATTTCCACCACGCGGCGGCGGCGGCCGATCACGCCCAGCATGTACTCCATCAGCGCGCGGAAGCTGGCGGCACGGGGGCCGCCCAGCTCATAGGTCTGGCCCGGGGCGTCGGGGCGCTCGATCGCGGCCATCACGGCATCGGCGACATCGCCGACATAGACCGGTTGGAACCGCGTCTCCCCGCCCACGAGGGGAAGGACGGGCAGCAGGCGCGCCATGCCGGCGAAACGGTTGAAGAACGCATCCTCCGGCCCGAAGACGATGGAGGGGCGGAGGATGGTGGCGCGCGGGAAGGCGGCAAGGACCGCGGCCTCGCCCTGCGCCTTGCTGCGGGCATAGAGGCTTTCCGCCCCCGCATCCGCCCCGATGGCGGAGAGATGCACGAGGCGGGAGAGGCCGGCGGAGGTGGCCGCGCGGGCGATGCGGCCCGGCAGCTCCCCATGGATGCGGGCGAAGTCGCCCTCCCGGCGCTCGGCCAGGATGCCGATGAGGTTGATCGCCACATCCGCCCCGACCATCCCGCGCGCCACATGCCCCTCGTCCAGCGGGCCGGCGGCGAGCGGGACGATCTGGCCGACCATGCCCTGGGTCATCAGAGGCCGCGCCGATTCCGGCGAGCGGGTGACGACGCGCACGACATAGTCCTTCTGCGCCAGGCGCTGCACCACATGGCGCCCAATGAAGCCCGAGCCTCCGAATACCACCGCCACCCGACGCGTCATCTTCGTCTTCGCCTCCTGTTTGCAGGCATCTGGGGGGTCTTGGGGAAAGTACCAAAGGGGCGCGGCGCGTTATGGCGCGAATTCCCGCCCAAGGTGCCTTGACGGGTTCCCCGCCGCCTCATAGAAGCCCGCCCACGCCGCTGCGATGCAGAGGCGCCCGGCCCCCTTGCCCAGGTGGCGGAATTGGTAGACGCGCAGGTTTCAGGTACCTGTGACCGCAAGGTTGTGAAGGTTCGAGTCCTTTCCTGGGCACCATCTCCCGGCCTGTTGCCGGGAGGCCAGAATGGGTGGAGCACCCGCTGATGGGCACCACCCTGTTTCTTCCCCACGTCACCATTCATCTGCATGACAGCGACCTGCCGGAGGGACTTTCCCTCGGCCCGGTCGTGGCCGTGGACACCGAGACGATGGGGCTGGACCCCAGGCGGGACCGGCTTTGCCTCGTGCAGCTCTCGGCCGGCGACGGCCAGGCGCATTGCGTGCAGATCCGCCCACCCCGCCTGGGCGGACGGGGCGCGGACTGCCCGAATCTCAGGGCGCTGCTGGCGGACCGGGCGGTGGTGAAGCTCTTCCATTTCGCCCGCTTCGATCTCGGCATCCTGCGGCAGGATCTGGGTGTGGAGGTGGGGCCGGTACGCTGCACCAAGATCGCCTCGAAGCTGGTGCGCACCTATACGGACCGGCATGGGCTGAAGGAGCTGTGCCGCGAGCTGCTGGGGGTGGATATCTCCAAGCAGCAGCAGAGCAGCGACTGGGGCGCGGCGGAGCTTTCGCCGGAGCAGCTGGCCTATGCGGCGTCCGACGTGCTGCACCTGCACGCGCTCTGGTCCCGGCTGGAGGGGCTGCTGCGGCGCGAAGGGCGAATGGAGCTGGCGGAGGCGTGCTTCGCCTTCCTACCCACCCGCGCCGCGCTCGATTTGCTGGGTTACGGGGAGCCGGACCTCTTCTCGCATTAGGGCGGGATGGTGGCACGATTCTTGATTGGAACGCTCGCTGATCCGCGTTGACCCACTGCCCGGGCGGCCCCATACAGAGGGGGTGACCGCCCGAGCCCACACGCCTGCCGAAGCCGTCCCGCACGGCCCTCCGGGCCGCGGCGGCGGCATCCCCCCTGCCCTCCCCGGCCGTTCCGCCGGGTCCGAGGGCGGGCCGGAATGGCGGGACCGGCCGGTGCCCTCGCGCGCGCGGCGGATCTACACCCAGGGCTCGATCCTGCGGCGCCGCTACGCCGTGCGCATCCTGAAATTCCTTCTTCCGCTCGGCGCTCTCGCCTTGCTCTCGGCCATCGTGCTGTGGCCGGAATTCGAGCGGGAGGGGGAGAACGCCCGGCTCTCCTTTCGCCGGATGAGCCGCGTGGCGCCCGAATCGGTCCGCGTGGTCGATCCCCGCTACCAGGGCGTTGACGAGCAGGGCCGGCCCTTCAACGTGACGGCCTTCATCGCTTCGCAACAGGGAAGCACCAATGTGGTGGACCTGGAGGCGCCGCGCGGCGACCTGATGCTCTCGGGGGGCGGCTGGATGCTGGTCGAAAGCCGCGATGGCCGCTTCGACCGGGATGCGAACATCCTCGACCTGCGGCGGGACGTGACGATCTGGCAGGATGACGGGACCTTGATCGAGACCCAGGAGGCGCGGGTGGATGTGAAGGGCGGGAATGCGGAGGGCGACCGCCCCATCGCGGCCCAGGGGACCTTCGGGACGGTGACGGGCGACGGGTTCCGGCTGCGCGACCGGGGGGCCGTGGTGGTCTTCACGGGCAATGCGCGCGCCGTGCTGGAGGGTGGCAAGTGACGACATCCCGCCTCGCCCTCGCGGCGATGCTCCTGCTGCCGGCCGGCATGGCGCTGGCCCAGCCGCTCGACCTCTCGGGCGGTGGCCCGGTGGAGGTGACCGCCACCGAGGGGATCGAGTGGCGCCAGAACGAACAGGTGGTGGTGGCGCGGGGCAACGCCCATGCCGTGCGCGACGGGGTGACGATCGACGCCGCCCGGCTGATCGCGCGCTACCGGCCGCGCGCCGGGGCGAATGGCCAGGCCGCGCCCGCACAGCCCGGCGGCGAGAGCCCGATGTCGGGCGGCGAGATCTGGCGGCTGGAGGCGGAGGGCAATGTCCGCATCAGCACCGAGACCGACAAGGCGCAGGGCGACCGCGCCGTGTACGACATGGACCAGGCGGTGATGGTGCTGACCGGCCGCGACCTGCGGCTGGCCACGCCGAACGACACGATCACCGCGCGCGACAGCCTGGAATACTGGTCCCAGCGCCGGATGGCGGTGGCGCGCGGGGCGGCGAAGGTGGTGACCAGCGACAACCGCCAGATCACGGCGGATACGCTGGTGGGCTATTTCCTGGAGCAGGCGCCGGCCGTGCAGCCGGCCGCCGCCCGGCCTGCCGCCCCTTCCGGCCCGGCCATCCGCACGCCCGGCGCGGCGCCCGGCGGAACAGCCGGAGCGCAGGGCGCCGCGGCGGCGCGGCGCGTGCCCGGCGAGGGATCGAAGCTCGACCGCGTCGAGGTGTTCGGCAATGTCGAGATTCGCACGGAGGCCGAGGTCGTGCGTGGCGACCGCGCGGTCTACAGCCCCGTCACCGGCATGGCGCGCGTGCTGGGCAGCGTGCGGATCACGCGCGGGCAGAACCAGCTTCAGGGGCAGGAAGCCATCGTGAACCTCCGCACCGGCGTCTCGCGCCTTGTCTCGGCGCCCGGACAGCGCGTGCAGGGGCTCGTCCTCCCCTCCTCCGGCCAGGAGCAGGGGCAGAACCAGCCACAAAATCCCGCCCAGGGGCGCACGCGATGAGCGAGACGGCACGGGTGCTGCCCGGCGATTCCGGCCTCGTCGCCCGCGGCCTCGGCAAGCGCTACAAGAAGCGGCCGGTGGTGAAGGGCGTCTCGCTCAGCCTCAAGCGGGGCGAAGCGGTGGGGCTGCTCGGTCCGAACGGCGCGGGCAAGACCACCACCTTCTACATGATGACGGGGCTGGTCCGCCCGGATGAGGGGCAGGTCTTCCTCGACGGGCATGACGTGACGATGCTGCCGATGTACCGGCGCGCGCGCCTCGGCCTGGGCTACCTGCCGCAGGAGGCCTCGATCTTCCGGGGCCTTTCGGTGGAGGACAACATCCGCGCCGCGCTGGAGGTGGTGGAGCCCGATGCCGAGCGGCGGGACGGGATGCTGGATTCGCTGCTGGCGGAGTTCGGCATCGCCCATCTGCGCCGCTCCCCCGCGCTGGCGCTTTCGGGCGGCGAGCGGCGGCGCTGCGAGATCGCGCGCGCGCTGGCGACTCACCCTGCCTACATCCTGCTGGACGAGCCCCTGGCCGGCATCGACCCCATCGCGGTGGGCGAGATCCGCGACCTCGTGAAGCATCTGAAGAACCGCGGCATCGGCGTGCTGATCACCGAGCACAATGTGCGTGAGACGCTGGCCATCATCGACCGCGCCTACATCCTCCATGACGGCCAGGTGCTGATGGAGGGCGCGCCCGAGGAGATCGTGGCGCATGAGGGCGTGCGCCGCGTCTATCTGGGCGAGACCTTCAGCTGGTGACCACGGCCGGAACCTTCCGCTCTGAAGGTCCGGCGCCGCATGGCCCGCGCATGGGCGCCGGCCTTTCGCCCCGCCGCGGGAGGCGCCCGGGCTGATGGTCTCCCTCGGCCCCCGGCTGGATTTCCGCCAGACGCAGCAGCTGGTGATGACGCCGCAGCTGCGGCAGGCGATCAAGCTGCTGCAGTCCAGCAACCTCGAGGTCTCGGCCTTCGTCGAGGAGGAGCTGGAGCGGAACCCGATGCTGGAGCGCGAGGAGGGCACCGCCCCCGCCGCCACGGCCGCGGCGGAGCCCGACTGCTTCGAGGCGGCTTCCTCCTCCTCCATGCCGGACGAGGCGGCGGCGCCGATCGAGGCGGACTGGTCGGCCGGCTATGAAAGTGGCGAGGCGCTCTATCCCTCCCGCGGCGGGCGGGCCGATTCCTGGGACGAGGACGGGCGGAGCCTGGAGGAGATCGCGGGCGAGCGGCCGCGTTCCCTGCGCGAGCTGCTGGCCGAACAGGCGCGGCTGACCTTCGGCGATGCGCGGGACCGCTTCATCGCGGGGCAGATGATCGCGTTGCTGGACCCGGCGGGGCGGCTATCCGTGACGGACGCGGCCATCGCCGGCGCGCTGGGCTGCGAGGAAGCGGTGGTGACCGCGGTGCGGCGGCGCATGCAGCGCTTCGAGCCGCCGGGCCTGTTCTGCGCCGACCTGCGGGAATGCCTGGCCGTGCAGCTCGCCGAGCTGAACCGGCTGGACCCCGCCATGCAGGCGCTGCTGGACCATCTGGAGATGCTGGCGCGGCGGGACATGGCCGGGCTGCTGCGGGTCTGCGCGGTGGATGCCGAGGACCTGGCGGGGATGATCGCCGAGATCCGGCGGCTGAACCCTAAGCCTGGCGCCCAGACCGATGGGGAGCAGGCGCCGCTGGTGGTGCCGGACGTGCTGATGCGCCGCCTGCCGGACGGCACCTGGCAGCTGGAGCTGAACCCGGAGACGCTGCCGCGGGTGCTAGTGAACCGGGGCTTCCACGCCACCGCACAGACCGGCAGCCGCAGCAAGGAGGACAAGGCCTTCATCGCCGAGAAGCTGCAGGCCGCGAACTGGCTGGTGCGCAGCCTGGAGCAGCGGGCCAACACCATCCTGCGCGTGGCGGCTGAGATCGTGCGCCGGCAGGAGGGGTTCTTCCGCTATGGCGTCGGGCATCTGCGCCCGCTGATCCTGCGGGACGTGGCCGACGAGCTGGGCATGCATGAGAGCACCGTCTCCCGTGTCACGGCGAACAAATACATCGCGACGCCGCGCGGCACGCTGGAGCTGAAGTACTTCTTCACCACCGCCATCGCCGGCACGCGGGGGGGCGAGAGCTTCTCGGCCGAAGCGATCCGCCACCGGATCCGCGACATGGTGGATGCGGAAACGGCGGAGGACGTGCTGTCGGACGACGCCATCGTGGAGCGGCTGCGGGCGGAGGGCGTGGACATCGCGCGCCGCACGGTGGCCAAGTACCGGGACGCGCTGCGCATCCCCTCCTCGGTGCAGCGCAAGCGAGAGAAATCCGCGCCGGTCTTCTGAAGACCCTCTTTAAAGCTGCCCCGCCGGGCCTCAGTTCACCTATGTTACAGCAATGAGACGGGGGAGCTGATCATGCGGATCACGGTCGCCGGCAAGGGCGTCGAAACCGGCGAAGCACTGAAAACCCATGTCACCGACGGGCTGACGGCCGTCACCCGGAAGTATTTCGACCACGCGCTGGATGCGCATGTGACCTTCCGCAAGGACCGCGCCTTCTTCGCCTGCGACATCAACCTGCGCGCCGGACGCGGCCTGACGATGCGGGCCGAGGGCGAGGGCACCGACGCGCACCGGGCCTTCGCCGATGCCGCCGAGCATATCGGCAAGCGCCTGCGCCGCTACCGCCGCCGCGTGAACGAGCATGCGCGCAGCATGGCCGAGGAGCGCGAGCTCCCGCCCGAGCCGGCGCGCGACGTGGTGCTGCGCGGCGAGGAGGAGGCGGAGGAAGGCCAGGCCGAGGTGGCGGAGCCCGTGGTCAGCCCCGAAGCCTACACCGATGGCGCCGTGGTGGCGGAGCGGCTGACGGAGATCAGCCGGCTGACGGTGCAGGAGGCGGTGATGCGGCTCGACCTCTCGCAGGAACCGGTGCTGATGTTCCGCAACCGCGAGAACGGGGTGCTGAACGTGGTGTACCGCCGGGCGGACGGGCATGTGGGGTGGATCGACCCGCAACGGGCCTGATCCTAAGGGACCGGCGGCCCCCGGGAGGGAGAAGGAGTTCTCCCTCCCGGGCCCTCCCTCATCTTCTTTTGGAAGACTGCCGTGGAAGGCGGGGCTGGAGGTGCGCCTGAGGTCAGTGACCTCAGGCGACTGACACGTCCGCCCGCGCGGCCGAGAATTCAAATGCCTGCTGCGCCCCAGTGATCAGCGTATCCCCGGCAGGCTGAACGCGGGGTCCGGGGTGGCCGCTGCCACCCCGGCGGAGGGCCCGGGAGGCAGAGCCTCCCGGCGGTCACCGGGCGAAGGGCTCAGTGAACCAGGACCGGCGCCATTTCGTGCTGGAGGATGGCGGCGATGGCCAGGGCCTCGTTCGGCGCGGCGCCGATGGGGGTGCCGTCGGCGGCGTGGATGGCCACGGCCTGGGTGCCGTTGACGGTCACCGGGCGGATATAGGCCATCTCCTGCGCCCCGAAGCGCGCCCAGTCGAGCGCCGTCAGGTTGCGGAGCGTGGTGATCGGGGTCGGGTTCATCGTCATCTCCTCGCCCGCAGCCAGGATGGCCTGCAGGCTGGTAACGCCCGGCTCGCTCCCCGGTTCGGCAGAGCGTTGCGGGCGGGGAAGGAAGTCAGGCCTGGCCGTCCACCATGGGACGGTTGCGGCCGTTGATCTGGATGGTCCGGACGCGGACCTCGGGCTGCGGGCGGCGCAGCTCCACATGCAGAAGCCCGTTATCGAGCCAGGCGCCCTCGATCTCGATCCCCTCGGCGATCACGAAGGCCCGCTGGAACTGGCGGGCGGCGATTCCGCGGTGGAGGAAGATGCGGCCTTCGGAATCGTCCTTCTGGCGGCCGCGGATGACGAGCTGGTTGTCCTCCTGGGTGATCTGGAGGTCGTCCATGGCGAAGCCCGCCACGGCCAGGGTGATCCGCAGCCGGTCGGCGGCGATCTGCTCGATATTGTAGGGCGGGTAGCCGTCCGCGTTCTTCTGCACGCGGTCGAGCATCTGCTCGAGGTGGTCGAAGCCGAGGAAGAGCGGCGATCCGAAGACCGGCGAACGCGACATGGAAGCGGCATCCTTGAGGAAGCGAGGCCACGCGGGCCAGCCCATCCAGGCACCAGTCCGCTGATGGGGATATTGGCGATCGGGCTCCGGGTTGCAAGCCGGGCATTGCAGCCGGGTAACCTGCTGGCGGGATGACGCATTCCGCCGGGGCCCGATCTGCCCTACATGCGGCGGACAAGGCCATGAACGACGTCCCTCTCCTCCCCGTCCTGCTCCACCCCGCGCCGATCCTGCGCGCCAAGGCCCGGCCTGTGGCCGAAGGCGATGGCGACCGGGTGCGGGCGCTGGCGCCACGGATGCTGGCGACGATGTACAAGGCGCCCGGCATCGGCCTGGCGGCCCCCCAGGTGGGCGAGGGCCTGCGGCTGGTGGTGCTGGATATCCAGAAGGACGACAAGCCCGCGCCGATGGTGCTGGTGAACCCCGAGATCGTGGCGGTGAGCGACGAGCGGGCGATGCGGGAGGAGGGCTGCCTTTCCCTTCCCGGCCAGTATGCGGATGTGGAGCGGCCGGCGCGGGTGAAGGTCCGCTGGCGGGAGCTGGACGGCACGCGGCGGGAGATGGAGGCGGACGACCTGCTGGCCACCTGCCTGCAGCATGAGATCGACCATCTGGAGGGGGTGATGTTCACCGACCACCTCAGCCCACTGAAGCGGAACATGCTGCTGAAGAAGTTCCTCAAGGAGCAGAAGCTGAAGTCGCGGGAGGCGATGTGACCTCCTCGCCCTCGGGTCTGCCCCTGGGCCGCCGCCTGCGGCTGGCCTTCATGGGCAGCCCCGCCTTTTCGGTGCCGGCGCTGCGGGCGCTGCACGGAGCGGGGCATGAGATCGCCATGGTCTATGCCCAGCCGCCGCGCCCGGCTGGGCGCGGGCAGAGGGAGACCCCCTGCCCCGTGCACCAGGCCGCGCTGGAACTGGGCCTGCCGGTGCGGACGCCGGCGCGCGTGCGACGGGACGAGGCGGAGCACGAGGCCTTCGCGGGGCTCGGCCTCGATGCGGCGGTGGTGGTGGCCTATGGGCTGATCCTGCCGAAGCCGATGCTGGACGCGCCCCGCCGGGGTTGCCTGAACATCCATGCGAGCCTGCTGCCGCGCTGGCGCGGGGCGGCGCCGATCCATGCGGCCGTGCTGGCGGGGGATGCGGAGACGGGCATCACCATCATGCGGATGGATGAGGGGCTGGACACCGGCCCGATGCTGCTGCGCGAGGCGGTGCCGATCGGGCCCCGCGACACCACGGTGCAGGTGCATGACCGGCTTTCGGACATGGGCGCGCGGCTGATCCTGCGCGCGCTCGACGAGGATCCGCCGGAGGTGCCGCAGCCCGCGGAGGGCGCGACCTACGCGCCGAAGCTGGGCAAGGAGGATGGGCGGCTGGACTGGCGGGAGCCGGCGGGGGCGCTGGACCGGCGGGTGCGGGCGATGACGCCCTGGCCCGGCGCCTATACGGCGTGGAACGGCGAGATGCTGCGCGTGCTGGCGGCCGAGCCGGTGGCGGATGCAGGGCATGCGGCAGCCCCGGGCACGGTGCTGGACGAGGCCCTGCTGGTCGCCTGCGGGGGCGGCACCGCGCTGCGGCTGGCGCGGGTGCAGCGTGCCGGGCGCGCGGCGATGGAGGCCGGCGCGTTCCTGCGGGGTTCCCCGATACCGCCGGGCACGGTGCTGGGCTGAGATGCCGCGCTACGCGCTGCTGGTGGAATATGACGGCACGCCCTTCGTCGGCTGGCAACGCCAGCGGGACGGGCTTTCGGTGCAGCAGGTTCTGGAGGAGGCGGCGGCCCCGCTGAACGGCGGCGTGGAGCCGGTGGTCGGCGCCGCCGGGCGCACGGATGCCGGGGTGCATGCCGAGGGCCAGGTGGCGCAGGTGGACCTGGCCGCGGACCTGCCCGCGGACCGCGTGCGGGAGGCGCTGAACACGCGGACGCGGCCGCATCCGATTTCCGTGCTGTCCGTCATCCGCCCGCCCGAGGAGTGGAGCGCGCGGTTCTCGGCGGTGCACCGGGCCTATCGCTACCGCATCCTGAACCGCCGCGCGCGGCCGGGGCTCGATCTCGGGCGGGTGTGGCACGTGCCGCAGCGGCTGGATGTGGCCGCCATGCATGCGGCCGCCCAGGGGCTGCTGGGCCATCACGACTTCTCCGCCTTCCGCGCGGCGGCCTGCCAGGCGAAGGACGCGCTGCGCACGCTGGACCGGCTGGATGTGAGCCGCGAGGGTGAGGAGGTGGTCGTGCGGGTGGCGGCGCGCAGTTTCCTGCACCACCAGGTCCGCAACATGGTGGGCACGCTGGCGCAGGTGGGGCGCGGGCTGCGGCCGGTCTCCTGGCCGCGGGCGGTGCTCGATTCGCGCGACCGGCGCAAGGCCGGACAGACCGCGCCGGCGGAGGGGCTGTGCTTCGTCTCCGTGCGCTACGAACCGGGACTCGACTTCCCCGCCTGATTCCGCGCGCGGGTCGGCCCGCCGGTCATCCTCGGGGTAGCAGGCCACGGGGCTGTCTCCCCCCGCCCGGCCGCTCCCTACGTCTTCCGGCACGGCTCACGCGGAGACGAGATACTCGTCACGCGAGTCTATACGCGAGCGTCACAACCCATGATCCATGTCATCGCATGGAATACTCGCCCTGCGTCATCCAGGCCTGAGAGGAAGCGGGGCGCGGTTGCCCCCCGGTCGGGGCCAGGAAGGCATGATTGCAGATTCGGTGGGGTGTTCCCCGGACCAGGCGGAAGCGGCGCCGGGCTATCGGGTGTCGCGGCGGGCGCTGCTCGGGGCGGGGCTGCGGCTGAGCCTTGTCTCGGGGGCGCTGGCCAGCGGCCTGCCGCCGGAGACGCTCACCACCTTCCGGGAGGAATGGGCCCAGTTCCGCGGGCGCTTCGTGACGGCGGAAGGGATGGTTCTGGACGACCGGAACGGCGTCGTCAGCCATACGGAGGGGGTGGGGCTGGCGATGCTCTTTGCCGCCGAGGCGGGAGATGCGGTGAGCTTCGAGCGGATCATCGGCTGGGCGCGGCAGAGCCTGCGGCGGCGGGACCACCTGTTCAACTGGCGCTACATTCCCGGCGCGGTGGAGCCGGTGCCGGATCGGAACAACGCGACGGACGGGGACATCCTGATCGCCTGGGCCCTCCAGCGCGCCGCCTCCATCTTCCAGCGCCCGGAATGGCGGGAGGAGGCGCGGCTGACGGCGCGAGAAATCCTGCGCCAATGCGTCATGCCCCTGGGGCGGCGCCTGGTGCTGCTGCCGGGGATGCATGGCTTCATCCACCGGGACCGGGTGGTGGTGAACCCGTCCTATTACATCTGGCCGGCGCTGCGGGATTTCGAACGGCTGGTGCCGGGGCCGCAATGGCGGCGGCTGATCGCGGATGGGCACGAGCTGTGCTCGGGCGAGGCGCTTTTCGGCCGCTGGCGGCTGCCGCCGGACTGGCTCGAGCTGTCGACTGGAGCGGAGCCCTTGCCCCGCCCCGCCTCGGACCGGCCGGCGCGGTTTTCCTGGGATGCCATCCGGATCCCGCTGTACCTCGTCTGGGGTGGGATGCGGAGCCGGCCGGCGCTGGTGAACGCGGCCGGCTACTGGGGCGCCTTTCCGATGCACCGGCCGCCCGCCTGGGTGCACCTGCCCACCAACGGGCTGGCCCCCTATCCCGGCAATCCCGGGGTGCAGGCGGTGGCGGCGCTGGTCCGGGCCGCGCATTCGGGCCAGGACATCGCGCCGGTTCTGCCGCAGGTGGCGCGGGCCACGGGGTATTACGATGCGGCGTTGATCCTGATGTGCCGGCTGGCCTGGCAGGAGGGAATGGTGGAGCCGGTCACCACGCCGTTGAGCGACGCGACCCCGGCCGCCCTGCGGCACCAGGCCTGAACGGGCGGCTCGCCGCCCACCGCTCCCGAACGCAGCTGGGGCCGGTGGGTGAGAGCGGGATCGCGGAGGGGGGAACCCCTCCGCGAACCGTGTGGTGGGCCGGGTTACCCCCGGCGCCGCGTCAGAGCCCGGCCTGGGTGACGAACTTGGTTACCAGATAGGGCTCCAGCGCCTCGGAGCCGCCCTCGCTGCCATAGCCGCTGTCCTTCACGCCACCGAAGGGCACTTCCGGCAGGGCGAGGCCGAGATGGTTGATGGTCATCATCCCCGTCTCGACGCCGGCGGCGATGCGCTGGGCGGTGGTGGCCGAGCCGGTGAAGGCATAGGCGGCCAGGCCGAAGGGCAGGCGGTTGGATTCCTGCACCACCTCGTCGAAGTCGGAGAAGCGGTTCACCAGGGCGAGCGGGCCGAAGGGCTCCTCGTTCATGGCGCGGGAGTCGAGCGGCAGGTCGGAGAGGACCGTGGGCTCGTAGAAATAGCCCTTGTTGCCGATGCGGTTGCCGCCCGCCTGCAGCTTGGCGCCGCGGCCGACCGCGTCCTGCACCAGGGTTTCGATGGTGGGCACGCGGCGGTCATTGGCGAGCGGGCCCATGGCCACCCCCTCCTCCATGCCGTTCCCGACCTTGATGGACTTGGCGTAGCTGGTGAAGGTCTCCAGGAACTCGTCGAAGCTACGCTCCTGCACCAGGAAGCGCGTCGGCGAGACGCAGACCTGGCCGGCGTTGCGGAACTTCGACACGGCGAGGGTCTTGGCGGCCTTCTGGATGTCGGCGTCGTCGAAGACGATGGCCGGGGCGTGGCCGCCCAGCTCCATGGTGGCGCGCTTCATGTGCTGCCCGGCGAGGCCCGCGAGCATCTTGCCCACCGGGGTGGAGCCGGTGAAGGTGATCTTGCGGATCGTCGGGTGCGGGATGAGGTAGGAGGAGATCTCCGCCGGCACGCCATAGACGAGGCCGATCACGCCCTTGGGGATGCCGGCATCGACGAAGGCGCGGATGAGCTCGGCGGGCGAGGCCGGGGTTTCCTCGGGCGCCTTGACGATGATGGAGTTGCCCGTGGCCAGCGCCGCGGAGAGCTTGCGGACGACCTGGTTGATCGGGAAGTTCCAGGGCGTGAAGGCGGCGACGGGGCCGACCGGCTCACGCAGCACGAGCTGGTAGATGCCATCGGCGCGGGCCGGGATGACGCGGCCATAGGCGCGGCGGCCTTCCTCGGCCATCCATTCGATGATGTCGGCGCCGGCCAGCGTCTCCATCTTCGCCTCGGGCAGCGGCTTGCCCTGCTCGGCCGTCATCATCGCGGCGATGGCGTCGGCGCGGCTGCGGAGGATGTCGGCCGCCTTACGCATGAGCTTGTACCGCTCGAAGACCGAGGTCTTGCGCCAGATGGCGAAGCCCCGCTCAGCGGCTTCCAGCGCCTCGTCGAGATCGACCTTGCCGGCATGGGCGACGGTGCCGATGACCTCTTCCGTCGCGGGGTTGATGACCTCGATCACCTTGCCCGAGCGGGCGTCGCGCCACTCGCCGTCGATATGCAGCTGGACTTTCGGGTAGTTGGCCATGGTTCTGCGGGTCCCCGTCAGACGACGAGTTCGATGAGGAAGGGGCCGGTCCGGCTCACGCTCTGCGAGAGGAGGTCGCCCAGCGTGTCGAGGCTTTCGGCGCGCGCGGCCTCCACCCCCATGCCTTCGGCGAGCTTCACCCAGTTGAGGTCCGGATTGCCCAGATCAAGCATGTTCATCGCGGTCGGGCCCGGATTGGCGCCGACGCCCGCATATTCGCCGATGAGGATCTGGTACTTGCGGTTGGAGATGATGATGGTCGTGACCGGCAGCTTCTCGCGCGCCTGGGTCCAGAGGGACTGGAGCGAGTACATGGCCGAGCCGTCCGCCTGGAGGCTGATGACGCGGCGCTGCCCGCCCGAGCCGATGGCGGCGCCGGTCGCGACCGGCATGCCGTCGCCGATCGCGCCGCCGGTCAGCTGCAGCCAGTCATGCGCCGGGGCGGTGTGGGTCTCGGGGTAGAAGCCGCGGCCGTAGGAGACGCTTTCGTCGGAGATGATGGCGTTGTCCGGCATCAGCGCCGCGACGGTGCGGGCCAGGCCCTCCGGCGAGGGGGCGCCGCGCACGGGCTCGGGGCGCGGGCCGGGGTCGGGGATGGCGGCCTGGGGGGCGCCCAGCTCGTCCGCCAGGGCCTGGAGGGCGGCTTCCGCATCCTGCTCGTAGCGGCTGAGGACATGGACCTGGGCGGCGGGATTGTAGTGGATGGAGGGCTTGCCGGGATAGGCGAAGAAGCCGACCGGGGCCTTGGCGTTCACCAGGATCAGGTGCTCGTAGGGGGCGAGGGTCTTGATCGCGAGGTCGGCGACATAGGGCACGCGCTCGAGCTGCGGACGGCCGCGGCCGCGGGCGACGCGGGCATTGGACATCTCGCCCAGAAGCTTGGCGCCGGTCGCCTGGGTGATGCGGTAGGCGAGCGCCTGCCCGTTCTCCCGCAGGGCCGGACCGCCGATGAGGACGAGGACGTTCTTCTTCTCGCGCAGGATGCGGGCGGCGGTGCGCACGGCATGCGGGTCCGGCGCCTGGGCCGGCGGCACCGGCAGCGGCTCGGCGACGACGCCGCCTTCGTCCCAGGAGGCGTCGGAGGGGAGGATGAGGGTGGCGATTCCGCCGGGGGCGGTGCGCGCGGCCTGGACGGCGACCGCGCCGTCGCGCCCAACATCGCCCGAGGCGGTGCTGGTGCGGAGCCAGGCGGAGACCGGGCGGGCCCAGCCCTCGGTATCCGCGGTCAGCTGGGCGTCATAGGGGCGGTGATAGGTCGCCTGGTCGCCCACGATGTTGACGATGCCGCTGCGGGCGCGGCGGGCGTTGTGCAGGTTAGCCAGCCCGTTGGCGAGGCCGGGGCCGCAATGCAGCAGGGTGCAGGCCGGCTTGCCCGCCATGCGGAAATAGCCATCCGCCATGCCGGTGACCACGTTCTCCTGCAGGCCGAGCACGCAGCGCATGCCCGGGATCTGGTCCAGGGCCGCGACGAAATGCATCTCGCTCGTGCCCGGGTTCGCGAAGCAGGTGTCCACCCCCGACTTCAGCAGCGTGTGGACGAGACTATGGGCACCGTTCACGGATATCGACTCCCTGGGACGAAGGCGGCGCAAGTTGCGCGCGGCGGCGGCCCGCCGCAAGGCCGGGCGCCCCTCACCCCCGCGCGAGCCCGGGCGGCGGGACGGCGCGGCAGGGATGGTGCGTTCTCGCCTGGAATACGGGAGAAAATTGCGGGGCGGGCGCCGCCTCGAGCCTTGCCCCCGAGGCGCGGCCGGCGCAATTTCCGGCCACTGCGAGGGACATTGTATCCATGGGCACCACCATCTCCGGCGAAACCACGGCTCCCATCGAGGAGGGTCCGACCAACGCCGCCCTGCAGGCGCGCCGCGAGGCGGCGGTGCCGCGCGGCCTGGGCATCTCCCTGCCCGTCTTCGCCGCCAAGGCGCAGGGCTCCGAGGTCACGGATGTGGAGGGCAAGCGCTACATCGACTTCGGCGGCGGCATCGCCGTGCTCAACACCGGGCACCTGCACCCGAAGGTGAAGGCGGCCGTGCAGGCGCAGCTGGAGAACTTCTCCCACACCTGCATCCAGGTGACGCCCTATGAGAGCTACATCCGGCTCGCGGAGCGGCTGAACGCCATCGCGCCCGTGCGCGGCCCTGCCAAGACCATCTTCCTGACCACCGGCGCCGAGGCGGTGGAGAATGCGGTGAAGATCGCCCGCGCCCATACGGGCCGCCCGGGCGTGATCGCCTTCTCCGGCGCCTTCCATGGCCGCACGCTGCTGGGCATGGCGCTGACCGGCAAGGTGGTGCCGTACAAGGTGGGCTTCGGCCCGATGCCGGCCGATATCTACCACCTGCCCTTCCCCGTGGCCTATCACGGCAAGGAGGTGGCGGACACGCTGGAAGCCATCGAGACGCTGTTCAAGTCCGACATCGACCCGAACCGGATCGCGGCCTTCATCATCGAGCCCGTGCAGGGCGAGGGCGGGTTCTACCAGGCGCAGCCGGAGCTGATGCAGGGGCTGCGCGCCATCGCCGACAAGTACGGCATCCTGCTGATCGCGGATGAGGTGCAGACCGGCTTCGCCCGCACCGGCAAGATGTTCGCGATGGAGCATACCGGCGTGAAGGCCGACCTCGTCACCATGGCGAAGTCCCTGGCCGGCGGCTTCCCGCTCTCGGCGGTGGCCGGCACGGCCGCCATCATGGACGCGCCGAATGTGGGCGGGCTGGGCGGCACCTATGGCGGCTCGCCGCTGGGCTGCGCGGCGGGCAATGCGGTGCTGGACGTGATCGAGGAGGAGGGCCTCATCGAGCGCGCCAACGTCATCGGCGACCTGCTGGTGCAGCGCATCAAGGAGCTGCAGGCGAGCAACACGCTGACCGGCATCATCGGCGACATCCGCCAGGTCGGCGGCATGGTGGCGATGGAGCTGGTGGCCGATGGCGATGCCAGCAAGCCGGACCCGGACCTGACGCGCGCGCTGGTGGCGCGGGCCGCCGAGAAGGGCCTCATCCTGCTCTCCTGCGGCGTGCGGGCCAATGTGATCCGCTTCCTCTGCCCGCTGACCACCTCCGACGCGCTGGTGAACGAGGGCATGGACAAGCTGGCCGAGGCGCTGCGCGAATGCGTGGCGGAGCGCTCCGCGCACTGAAGGCTGCGGGCGTGAAGGAGGATATCCGCAGGGCGCTCCTGTTCGGCGCGCCTTGCGGGGCCGTTTCGGTCATCGTCTTCCGCGATTCGACGCTGTTCCTGCTGCATCACCTGTTCAAGGTGATGCCGCTGGCGGCCTATGTGCAGACGATCGGGCCCTATGGGCTGCCCTATGTCTGGTGGTTCTGCCTGCTGGGCGCGGCCGGGGGCTTCATCATCGGGCTGGCGCTGCGCTGGCTGCCCGTGCCGGACCTGCTCACCGGCGCGGTGCTGGGCGTGGGCGCGGCCTATCTCGTACCGCAATACCTGCCGCGCGGCACGCCGCCCTGGGTGCTGCCCCTGATCGGTGCGGCCTGGGGCTGGGGCACCACCTTCCTCATGCGGCCGCTTTCCCTGCGTGGACGCTCCTGATCCCACCATCCTGGGCGTGGTGCTGGCCGGCGGGCTGGCGCGGCGCATGGGAGGCGGGGACAAGACGTTGCTGCGGCTGAAGGGGCGGCCGATGCTGTCCATTCTGATGGAACGGCTGGCGCCGCAGGTTTCCGCCCTGGCGATCAGTGCCAATGGCGACCCCGCGCGCTTCGCGGCGGCGGCGCCGGGGGTGGCGGTGCTGGCCGATCCCCTGCCCGGCTTTCCCGGGCCGCTGGCCGGCATCCTGGCGGGGATGGACCACGCGGCCTCGCTCGGGATGGGCTGGGTGCTTTCCGTGCCGGGGGACACGCCGCTGATCCCGCCGGACCTGGCGGCGCGCCTGCGCGGCGCGGCGGCACCGGTGGCCTGCGCGGCCTCGGCGGGGCGGGTGCATCCGCCCGTGGCGCTGCTGCCCGTCTCGCTCAGGGAGGACCTGCGGGATTCGGTCGTGGCGGGCGAGGGAAAGGTGAGCCGCTGGATGGGGCGGCATGGCTGCGCCGTGGTGGAATGGGCGGGCGACCCCTTCCTCAACGCCAATACGCCGGAGGAGCTGGAGACGCTGGAGCGGGCCCTGGGCTGAGCGCGGCGGCGCGGGCCCGAGGGGGACTCAGCCCTTCCAGGGCGCCGCGTGTTCCAGCACCAGCGCGCCGATGGCGGGGATGTCGTCCAGCGCGGCATGCGGGAGGGCGGCTTCGGGCGGCACGTCGGCGGCGACGGCGCGGATGGCCGGGTCCTCCGGATGGAGCCAGGGCTTCCCGTTGGCGGCGCGGTGGACCTCGATCTTCAGGTGCGGGTCGCGCTTGAAGCCCTCGATGATCACGAGATCGACCGGGTCGAGATGGGCGAGGAGCTCGGGCAGGCCCGGCTCGGGGGCGCCGCGCAGCTCGGTCATCAGCGCCCAGCGCTGGGCGGAGGAGACGAGCACCTGGGAGGCGCCGGCCTGGCGGTGGGTGTGGCTGTCCTTACCGGGCTTGTCCACGTCGAAGGCGTGGTGGGCGTGCTTGATGGTCGAGACCGTGAGGCCCCTGCCCTTCAGCCAGGGAATGAGGGCGGCGAGGAGGGTGGTCTTTCCCGCGCCGCTCCAGCCGGCAAGGCCGATCACGCGCATGCGGCAACTCCCGCGCGGCGGGTGCTGGATCGGCTTTCGGCCCTGCTCATGCTGCAGGGCTGTAGCGCCGGGGGGCGCGTGGCGCCAGCCGTGACGGGCCGGCGGAAGGATGCCAGCCTGGGCGCGACCAGGAGACGCATGATGGCCGAGACCAATCTTCGCATTCTTCTCCGCGCCCGCCCCGAGGGGGCGGTGGAGCCCGGGCATTTCGAACTGCGGGAGGAGGCCCTCCCCTCCCCCCGGCCGGGCGAGGCGCTGCTGCGGAACCGCTTCCTCTCGCTCGACCCCTATATGCGCGGGCGGATGAGCGCGGCGAAGTCCTATTCGGCCCCGGTGGAGCTGGGCGCGGTGATGGAGGGGCAGGCGGTCGCGCAGGTGGTGGAGGACCCGACGGGGCGCTTCCGGGCCGGGGACTGGGTGCTGGGCGGCCAGGGATGGCAGCGCTTCTCGGCCGTGCCGGCCGGGCAACTCCGCAAGCTGGACCCCGGCGCGGCGCCGGTGACGACGGCGCTGGGGGTGCTGGGCATGCCGGGCACCACCGCCTGGGTGGGGGTGACCGAGATCGCGCCGCCGCGCCCGGGCGAGACCTTCGTCGTCTCCGCCGCCTCGGGCGCCGTGGGCGGGGTGGCCGGGCAGATCGCGCGCCGGATGGGGGCGAAGGTGGTCGGCATCGCGGGCGGGGCGGAGAAATGCGCCTTCGTGCGGGAGGAGCTGGGCTTTCCGGTCTGCGTGGACCACCGCGCGCCGGATTTCGCCGAGCAGCTGGCCGCGGCCTGCCCGGATGGGATCGACGGCTATTTCGAGAATGTCGGCGGGGCGGTGCAGCGCGCCGTATGGCCGCTGCTGAATGATTTCGCGCGGGTGGCCTTCTGCGGCATGGTGGCGGAATACAACGACGCCGAGCCCGCGCCGGGGCCGAACCTGATGCAGGTGGTGCGGAAGCGGCTGAAGCTGCAGGGCTTCATCGTGCGGGACCATCCCCGCGCCTTCACGGACTGGCCGCGCATCGGCGGCGCCTGGCTGCGCGAGGGCGGGCTGCGGTATCGCGAGGACGTGGTGCGCGGGCTGGAGCGGGCGCCGGAGGCCTTCATCGGGCTGCTGGCGGGGAAGAACTTCGGCAAGCTCATCATCGAGGTGACCTGACCTGTTCCCGGAGCTAGAAGGCGGCGCCATGAAGAACGACCCGATCGCGCTCGACCGCCTCTCCGATGCCGTGGAGGCGAAGGCGCCCGCCTTCACCGACCTGTCCGACCGCATCTGGGCCATGCCGGAGCTGCGCTTTGCCGAGCAACGCTCGGCGGAGGCGCAGATCGCGCTGCTGGAGGCCGAGGGGTTCCGGGTGACGCGCAACGTGGCCGGCATCCCGACAGCCTTCATCGCCGAATCAGGCCCCGAGGATGGCCCGCTCATCGGCTTCCTCGGGGAGTTCGATGCGCTGGCGGGGCTTTCGCAGGAGGCCGGCATCGCCGAGGCGCGGCCGCTGGAGGCCGGCGGCAATGGCCACGGCTGCGGGCACAACCTGCTGGGCGCGGGGGCGATGCTGGCCGCCGTCTCCGCGCGGGACGCGCTGCGCGAGGCGGGGCTGCGCGGGCGCGTGCGCTACTATGGCTGCCCCGGCGAGGAGGGCGGCTCGGGCAAGACCTTCATGGCGCGCGAGGGCGTGTTCGATGACCTCGACGCCGCCATCACCTGGCATCCCGGCGCCTTCAACGGGGTGATGTCGATCCGCAACCTCGCCAACTACCAGGTCTATTTCCGCTTCAAGGGCAAGGCGGCGCATGCCGCGGGCTCGCCGCATCTCGGGCGCTCGGCGCTCGATGCCGTGGAGCTGATGAATGTGGGCGTGAACTACCTGCGCGAGCACATGCCGCAGGAGGCGCGGGTGCATTACGCCATCACCAACTCCGGCGGCGTCTCGCCCAACGTGGTGCAGGCGGATGCGGAGGTGCTCTACCTCATCCGCGCGCCGCGCGTCGCGGAGGCGGCGGCGCTGTTCGAGCGGGTGAAGGCCTGCGCCGAAGGGGCCGCGATCATGACCGGCACCAAGTGGTCCTTCGAGATCGACAAGGCCTGCTCGGAGCTGATGCAGAACCGCACGCTGGAGATGGCGCTGCACGGCAACTTCCAGACCCTGGGCGCGCCCGAGCACGACGAGGCGGACCTGCGCTTCGCCGCCGAGATCCGGCGGACGCTGAGCGCGGAGGACATCGCCTCCGAGGTGGCGAGCTATGGCGCGAAGCCCGAGGAGGGCGAGGCGGTGCTGCATGAGGGCGTGCTGCCCTTCGACGGCACGCCCGTCACCCAGGCCGGCTCCACCGATGTGGGCGATGTCTCGCAGATCGTGCCGACGGTGCAGGCCTTCGGCGGCTGCTGGGCGATCGGCACGCCCTTCCACACCTGGCAGGTGGTGGCCCAGGGACAGTCGGAGCACGCGCATAAGGGCATGGTGCAGGTGGCCAAGGTGATGGCGGCCACCGCGCTGGACGGGTTCCGCGACCCGGAGCTGCTGGCGCGCGCCAAGGCGGAGCTGCGGGAGCGGCGGGGCGGGCGTGGCTATGAATGCCCGATCCCGGCCGAGGTGCTGGCGCCGCCGCTGCGGCGGAAGGGCTGAGGAGGGCTCCGCCCTCCACCCGCCAAGGGCCTGAGGCCCTTGGAACCCCATTCGACTGCCGTGGATACGATGATCGACGGGGTCTCTGTCTGACGGAGCTCCTTCTTGCCTCTGCAGTCGCCTGAGGTCATCGACCTCAGGCGCACCGTCAGCGGAGTGATTCTAAACGTCTAAAAGAAGATGATGGTGAGGGGTCCGGGGAGAGGAAGAATTCCTTCTTCCTCTCCCCGGGGGCAACGGCGCCGAGCTTCACCCCGCCACATGCACCTTCGGGCGTCGCCCATCGTTCCAGCGGCCGCCGATGGCGCGTTCCACCTGGGCCGCCAGTTGCAGCAGCAGGCCGTCGCGCGCCTGGGCGGATTGCACCTGGATGCCCAGGGGCAGTCCGCTTTCCTGCCACGCCAGGGGCAGGGAGATGGCGGGGATGCCGCAGAGGTTGGAGAGCGGGGTGTAGGCGAAGTTGCGCCAGAGGTTGGCGAACCAGTCCTGCACGGAGGGGTTGCTGCTCGTCGTCAGGTATTCGGTGGTGCCGATCACCGGCGTGGGCAGGGCGGTGATGGGGGTGAGGATGATGTCCCATTCCTCAAGGAAGGCGCCGAAGCCGCGGGAGGTGGTGTTGAAGACCGCCTGCATCCGCGCGCGCTCGGTGAAGGAGGTGTTCAGCCCTTCCTCCCAGATGCGGATGTTGATGGGCTCCACCTTGTCGGCCGGGGGGCGGGACAGGCCGAGGGGGGCGATGAGGTTGTTCACCGTCTGCGCGAAGTTGCTGATGTAGCAGGTGGTCTGCGCGGCGAAGGCTGCGCGGAAGTCCACCTGCGGCGCCGCCCAGTCCACATGGTGGCCGAGGGATTCGAGCAGCCGCCCGGCGCGTTCCAGCTCCGCCACGAAATGCGGCACCGCGCGATAGTCGCCCCATTCGTGGGAGAGGGCGATGCGCAGGCGCGGCGGGTCGCGCTCCATGAGCCGGGTGTAGGGCTCGGGCGCGGACCAGTAGGGCATGAACTCGCCGGGGGCGCCGCCGCGGCAGGAATCGACGAAGGCGGCGGTGTCGCGGACGCTGCGGCTGTGGCAGCCCTGGATGGAGACGAGGCCGGTCAGATCCGAGGCATTTGGGGCGATGGAGAAGACGCCGCGCGAGGGCTTGAGCCCGATCAGCCCGCAGGCGCCGGCGGGGATACGAATGGAGCCGCCGCCATCGGTGGCGTGGGAGATGGGGAGCGCGCCGGCCGAGACCATGGCGGCCGTGCCGGCGGAGGAGCCGTTGGTGGTGTAGCCCGTGTCCCAGGGGTTGCGGGTGACATAGACCTCGGGGTTCTCGGCCGAGGAGCAGCAGCCGAATTCCGGCGTGGTGCTGCGGCCGATGATGTTGAGCCCGGCCTGGCGGATGCGGCCCGCCAGGTAGCTGTCAGCCGCCGCGCGGTTCCCGCGCATGAGGCGCGAGCCCATCTCCTGCAGCCGCCCTTTCAGGGTCGGCCCCAGGTCCTTCATCAGATAGGGCACGCCGGCGAAGCGGCCATCGGTGTTCGTGCCATTGGCGCGGGGGTCGGTCACCGCGTCCTCGAACAGCTCGACGACGCCGGAGAGGGTGGGGTTGGTGGCGGCAATGGCCGCCGCGGCCTGGGCCGCCAGCTCCGCCGGGGTGAGTGCGCCCGCGCGGACCCGGCCGGCCAGCGCCGTGGCGTCGTGGTCCGCCCATTCGTCCCAGCTCATCGCCAATGTCATGCTGCAACCCGTGTGCTGAACCCGCCGGAGGGTAGAGGCGCCCCCCCGGCGGTCAAGGAGCGGGAGGCGGTCAGGGCCGGCGAGACGCGCCTCGCGAATTGCACCGGCTGTGGCGCGCGCGCCCCTGGGCAAGGCTGGGGCCATGCGGGATGGTCCGCCGCGCCATGACCCCGCGCCGCTCCTTTCTCCTCGCCCTGCCCGCGCTCGGCGCCGCCGCCGCCCTGCCCGGCTGCGGCACGGCGCCCGAGACCTTCCAGGGCAAGGGGCCGCCCTTCCGTCCGGAGGAGTTCTTCGCCGGGAAGCTGCGCAGCCATGGGATGTTCGTCACGCGGCTGGGGGCGATTGAGCGCTGGTTCACGGCGACGCTGGTGGGCGCCTGGGACGGGCGGCTGCTGACCTTCGACGAGTTCTTTCGCTACGACGACACCTTCGAGGACCGGCGCTTCTGGCAGCTGCGGCGGGACCCGGCGGACTCCTCGGGCGAGAGCTGGGTGGGCGAGGCGACGGATGCGACCGGCCCGGTGCGCGGGCGCGTGATGGGCAATGCCTTCCACCTCCAGCATGAGCTGGACATGCTCACCCTCTCGGGCAAGCGGCGGCGGCTGGGCTTCGACCAGTGGTTCCTCCGCACGGCGGAGGACATGGCGATCTCGCGCGCGGCGGTCTCCTGGTACGGGCTGCAGGTCGGCACGGCGCAGGTGGCCTTCCAACGGGTCAGCGTCGGCGTGACCGAGGGGCAGGTCTCGGCCGGGCAGGCGGCGCGGGAGGAGGCGCCGGCCGGGCCCCGCACCCCGCCCCCTGCCCCGCCCTGGCGGGACCCGGGCCGGGTGATGAACGCGCCGCCCCGGCGCTGAACCGCCGGCCGGGGGTACCCGCGACAGGCGCCGAGGTCTGTGGCAGGGTGGGCCCATGCGTCAGTTGCTGCTGCTGCGTCACGCCAAATCCGCCTGGGACGATCCCGCCCTGTCGGATCACGCCCGACCGCTGAACGCCCGGGGACGCCGGGCCGCGGCGGCGATGGCCGGTGCCATGCGCGGGCTCGGGCTGCGGCCGGAGCTGGTGCTCGTCTCCTCCTCCCGGCGGACCCTCCAGACGCTGGAGGGGCTGGGCACCCTGGACGGGCCGCCCCGGGTGGAACCGATGGACGACCTCTACCTCGCCCCTTGGACTCGTCTGTTGGATGCGCTGCGAGAGGTGCCGGAAGCGGTGGAGAGCGTGCTGCTGATCGCCCATAACCCCGGGCTGCACGACCTGGCGCTGAACCTGGCGGGCCCCGATGGCGGTGAGGGCGCCGACGCACTGGCCGAGGCCTATCCTACCGCCTCCCTGGCGGAATTCGCCGTGGCGGCGCCCTGGGCCGCCCTCGGGCCGGACGCCGCGCGGCTGGTGCGCTTCCTGCAGCCGCGGGACCTGCCCGAGATGGCGGGCTGACAGGATTCGCGTCCCGGCTTGTGCCGGGGCGCCGGGGCTTGCTAGGCAGTTCGCAGTGCTTCCTCGTCGCCGCATCTTCCGTCCCGCCTCCTCCCCCCGCGCATGGCGCGGGCCGTTGCTGCTGCTCGGCCTGGCGGCAGGGGCCGCCGTGCTGATCGGCGGGCTGGGCGGGCCGACGCAGCTCTTCGGCAATTCCCCGCTGGAGCAGGACTGGGCCGCCACCCCCGCCGAGGTGCGGGTGGTGGATGGCGACACGCTGCGCCTTTCCGACCGCGTGGTGCGGCTGGGCGGGCTGGAGGCGCCGCCGCGTGGCGAGGCCTGCCAGGACGCAGCCGGGCGGGGCTTCGATTGTGGGGCGGGTTCTGCGGAGGCGCTCTCCCGCCTCGTGGCCGGGCGGGCGGTGGCCTGCCGGGTACGGGGTCGGGACCGGTTCGGCCGGGGCCTCGGCCAGTGTGAGGCGGCAGGCGTGGAGCTGAACGGTGCGCTGGTTTCCGCCGGCTGGGCACTGGCGGAGGAAGGCACACTGCTGCCGCTGGAGGATGCCGCGCGGGCAGCCGGGCGGGGGCTGTGGGCGGCAGGCGCACGGCCACCGGAAAGCTGGCTGGGGCGCCGCTGACTATGCGCCGGGCGCAATGCCGCCCGGAGCTTTCCGCAGGGCACCCGCTTCCATGGGGCCCCGGATGGACAAGGACGCTGACCGGCCTATCTTGCGCCGCATCATCCCTGGGGAGCATCGGCCCGGGGAACCGGCGACGGCCGTGCCTCGGCGCGGTTCCGGCGACGGGCATTCATCAACACGGCCGGTGATACCGGCTGCGAGGATCAACGCATGAGCGACGCGTCCACTCCGGGTTCCGTCACGATCACGCTCGACGGGACGAACAAGTCCAGCCGCGCGCCGCTGGTGCAGGCGAGCGTCGGCCCGGCGGTGGCGGATATCCGAAAGCTCTACGCGGATCTGGGGGTGTTCACCTTCGACCCGGGCTTCGGCATGACCGCGGCCTGCGAGAGCAAGATCACCTATATCGACGGCGACAAGGGCGTGCTGCTCTATCGCGGCTACCCCATCGAGCAGCTGGCCGAAAAGTCGGACTTCACCGAGGTCTGCTACCTGCTGCTGAATGGCCAGCTGCCGAATGAGGCGCAGCTGAAGCAGTTCACGAACGACGTGACCATGCACACGATGGTGCATGAGCAGATCCGGAACTTCTTCAACGGCTTCCGCCGCGACGCGCATCCGATGGCGATCCTGTGCGGCGTGGTGGGCGCGCTTTCGGCCTTCTACCATGACAGCCTGGACATCTCGGACCCCCGCCAGCGCGAGATCGCGGCCTTCCGGCTGATCGCGAAGGTGCCGACCATCGCGGCCATGGCGTACAAGTATTCGATCGGCCAGCCCTTCGTGTATCCGCGGAACGACCTGAGCTACGCCGAGAACTTCCTCTACATGCTCAATGCCGTGCCGGCGGAGGAGTACAAGGTGAACCCGATCCTGGCGCGCGCCATGGACCGGATCCTGGTGCTGCATGCGGACCACGAGCAGAACGCCTCCACCTCCACGGTGCGTCTCGCCGGCTCAACCGGGGCGAACCCCTATGCCTGCATCGCGGCCGGCATCGCGGCGCTTTGGGGCCCGGCGCATGGCGGCGCCAACGAGGCGGTGCTGAAGATGCTGGGCGAGATCAAGACGCCCGAGAACATCCCCGACTTCATCGAGCGGGTGAAGGACAAGAACAGCAGCGTGAAGCTCATGGGCTTCGGGCACCGGGTCTACAAGAACTTTGACCCGCGCGCGAAGATCATGAAGGAGACCTGCCACGAGGTCCTCGCCGAGCTCGGCATCAAGGACGAGCCGCTGCTCGACATGGCGATGGAGATGGAGCGGATCGCGCTGAGCGACGACTACTTCGTCTCGCGCAAGCTGTACCCGAACGTGGACTTCTATTCGGGCATCATCCTCAAGGCGATGGGCATCCCGACCTACATGTTCACCGTGCTCTTCGCGGTGGCGCGCACCGTGGGCTGGGTGAGCCAGTGGAAGGAGATGATCGAGGAGCCGGGGCAGCGCATCGGCCGTCCGCGACAGGTCTATACGGGCGAGACGAACCGCGACTACGTGCCGATGACCAGCCGGGGGTGACGCCCCGGCAGGGAGAGCCGCCGCAGGCGCCCGGCCCTCTTTCCATCAGTTTCGGGAACCCGCCTCGTGAGAGGCGGGTTTTTTCTTGCCCGGTGCCCGCAGCTACATCGCCGTGTCAAAAACATTCCACAGAGCAATGAAGAACAACCAAAATACAACAAGAAATGGACCAGTTCAGCGTCAACTCGTCGCACAAGCTAGTTTGGATATATTGCTGAAATGAACCGTGTTGATTGCAGTGTTTATGAATTGTTCTCTTGATAACGAGATGGTGAATCAGTTCTTCTGCACTCAGTTGCAGACCGAAGGTCTTCTGCCCGTGAACATTGCATTGCCTTCCTGCTCCCAACCGCACTCGCTGGACGAGATGGTGCGCCGCCGGTTGCGCCATTGGCCCCAGCGGCCGCCCGGGGCGCCCCTGACAGCCAAGCAGCCGGGAACCTGGCTCAGGGCACGGCCGGGCGATCTGCAGACCGCCAACCAGCCCTTCCTGAAGCTGCCTGGCACCAACCGGCTGCGCACCCTGCCAGACGGGCTGTGGCTGCACTTCTCTCCCGACCCGTCCGACCCCTATGCGGATATCCTCTGCATCGAGGCCTGCTCGAGCCTGCAGAACCTGCTGGACAAGCGCTCGCGCTTCGCGCCCTCCACCACCTCGCTGCTCGCCGTTTGCCCCGTGCCCTGGCTGCTCGCCCCCTGCCAGCCCAACGATCCCACCCCGCGCTGGAAGCTGATCCGCCTGCTGCGCAGCGAGCCGGTGGACCCGCTGGTGCTGCCGGTGCGCGACGTGCGCGTGCTCTACGGGCTGAAGTCCCGCCAGTACGAGGGCTTCGCCCGCACGCAGATGCCGCAGGCGCACGAATACTTCTGCCCGATGGAAGCGCTGATCGAAGAAGGGGGAGACGAGAACCCGGCGATGCGCGCCCTGCTCGCCCGGGCCAGCGCGGCGGCGAACTTCATGCACCTGCCCAGCTGAGGCGGCACGCGTTCGGAACCGGTGCCCCCCGGCCGGTTCCAGGAGGGGCGGCACGCCTTGCCGGCGGCCGCCCCTCGATCCCGGTCCTCCGGGGAGAGGACGATGTACTCCCGGGAAGGGCCTTACCCCCGCTCGATCAGCTCCCGACCTTGAGGGTCGAGACCAGCCCGCGGAGGCAGGCGAGCAGCGAGAGCGGGGTGAGCTTGCCGGTGCGGGGGTTGGATTCGCTCGGCACGCCCTCAATGGTCATGGTGAAGCGGGCGGCGGCGGCTTCCACGCGGATGGTGTGGGTGTTCCGGGTCAGGCCCGGCACGGCCCAGATCTCCACCAGCGTGCGTTCCGGGCCGATGCCGGCGAGGGCGAGCGCGGCGGCGACGTTCACATTCGCGGGGAAGCCCTGGGCGGCCTCGAAGGCATTGCCCTTGAAGACGAGGCTGGGCTCCGTGACCGCCGCCATGTCGATCCCCCGCTCGACGAGATAGGGCGCGCCCTCGAGGCCGCGCGGGGGCTTGCGGGTTTCGATGGTCACGCTCTCCACCGCGCCTTCGGCGGCGGCGCGCACGGCATCCAGGCCGAGCAGGGCGCCGGTGGGGACGATGATGCGCGCGCCGGTGCGGCGGGCTTCCTCCACCAGATGCATGCGGGGCAGCAGGGCGCCCACCGAGGCCGGGACGAGGATGCGGCCGCGGGCGATGGCGGCCGCCGCGATCGTCTCGAACACGGCGGCCGGGGCGCATTCGACGATGATCTCGGCTTCCTCGGCCAGGGCCTCGATCGGGAGGAGGCGGGGCTTGTGGCGGAAGCCGGCGAGGTTGGTTTCGGCCTTGGCCTGGTCGCGCGCGGAGACGGCCACGAGGCGCAGGCCCTCCACCCCGGCATCGAGGGCGCGGGCGAGGTCGAGCCCGATGGCGCCCAGCCCGGCGATGGCAACGGTCTTCTCCAAGCGAACCTCCTGTCAGGGCACGGGGGACATGCCGCCATCCACGTTGATGGCGGTGCCGGTGACGTAATCGCCGGGCTGGGCGGCGAGCGCCAGGGCCATGGCGGCGAATTCCTCCGGCCGGCCGATCCGGCCCATGGGGATGGGGTGGCCGGCTTCCTCCTTCCATTCCTCGTAGCTCTGGCCGGCGGGGTCGGCGGCGTGGCGGCGGACCCATTGGTCGCTGTCGACCTTGCCGACGAGCAGGGCATTCACGTTGATGCCGAGCGGCGCCCCCTCCCCCGCCAGGATCTTGGTGAGGGCGAGGCCCGCCGCGCGCGAGACCGCCGTGGGCGCGCCGGTGGGCGGCGGCGCCTTCGCGCCGATGTTCAGCACGTTGATGATGCGGCCGAAGCGGCGCTCCGCCATGCCGGGCCAGGCGAGGCGGACGAGGCGGATGGCCGCGAAGAGCTTCAGGTCCAGATCCGCCTGCCATTCGGCGTCCGAGACCGTGGTGAAGGGGCCGCGCTTCGAGGTGCCGGCGTTGTTCACCAGGATGTCGATGCCGCCCAGGGCCGATTCGGCGGTGCGGTAGGCCTGCTCGCAGCCCTCGGCGGTGGCGATGTCGGCCCGGATAGGCAGGCTGGCCGGAATGGAGGCGGCGGCGGCGTCCAGCGCCGCCTGGTCCCGAGCGACGATCGCCACTCGGGCGCCGGCCTCGGCGAAGGCGCGGGCGGTGGCGAGGCCGAGGCCGCGCGAGCCGCCGGTGACGAGGGCGCGGCGGCCTTCAAGGGTGAGTTGCATCGTTGTCCTCCGGCGGGCGGTCGCGCCGTCCTTCTCCGGGGGAGGTTCGGGAGCGGCGGGGGCAGGAGTCAATGCAGGGATGGTGGTGTGGGTCTTGGGAGCGTCGGTTTGTCCCGGGGAGAGGAAGAAGGAATTCTTCCTTTGCCCGGATCCCTCACCTTCTTCTTTTTCTGGAAGTTTGGAATCGCGGGGCTGACGGTGCGCCTGAGGTCTTGGACCTCAGGCGACTGCAAAGGCAGCCTTCAACAGGAAACCCCACTGATCCGGAGTATCCACGGCAGTCAGACGGGGTTCCAAGGGCCTCAGGCCCTTGGCGGGTCGAGGGCGGAGCCCTCGCCGCGCGGGAATGGCTTCGCCGAGGAGGGAGAAAGGGATGGGCGACCTACGGGGCTCGAACCCGTGACATCCACGACCACAACGTGGCGCTCTACCAACTGAGCTAAGGCCGCCATCGAGCCGGCCAGGAATTCCGGGCCGGCGGCGCGGTTTAGAGGGGACGGGCGGGGCGCGTCAACCCGCGCGTCATCCGGCGGCGCGGACCCTGTCGGCGCGGGCGGCCTTCCAGGCGGCGAGGCGGGAGAGGGCTTCGTCCAGCACCGCGTCGGCCTTGCAGAAGGCGAAGCGGGCGAAGTGGTTCGGCACCCCCTCCCCCGGCGCGTAGAAGGCGGAGACGGGAATGGCTGTGACCTTGGCCTCCTCGGTGATGTGGCGGCAGAAGGCCACGTCGTCCCCGGAGAAGCCGAGCGGGCGGAAATCGGCGGTCACGAAGTAGGAGCCCTGGGTGGGGAGCACGCCGAAGCCGAGGGCCGCGAGGCCGGCGGCGAGGCGGTCGCGCTTGGCCTGGAGGGTGGTGGAGAGGCCCGCGAAGTAGCTGTCCTCGAGATTCAGGCCGACCGCGACCGCGCGCTGCAGGTTGGGCGGGGTGGTGAAGGTGAGGAGCTGGTGGGCCTTGGCGATGTTGGGCGCCAGCGACTTGTCCGCGGTGATGTAGCCCACCTTCCAGCCCGTGAGGCTGAAGGTCTTGCCGGCGCTGCCGATGCGCATGCAGCGCTCCCGCATGCCCGGCAGGGTCATCAGCGGGATATGGGCCCAGCCGTCAAAGGTGAGGTGCTCGTACACCTCGTCGCAGACGGCATAGGCGCCGTGGCGCTGGAGAAGGTCGGCGATGAAGGCCAGCTCGGCGGCGGTGAAGACCTTGCCGGCGGGGTTCATCGGCGAGTTGAGGAGGATGGCCTTGGTGCGCGGGCCGAAGGCGGCGGCCAGCTCCGCGCGGGGCAGCTCCCATTTCGGCGGGGTGAGGCGCACCAGCTTCGGGATGGCGCCCAGCATCCGCACAACCGGCAGGTAGGTGTCGTAGAGCGGCTCGATCAGGACGCATTCGTCGCCGGGGTCGAGCACGGCCATCAGGCAGGCGGTGATGGCCTCGGTGGCGCCGGAGGTGACGACGACCTCGGAAACCGGGTCGATCTCCAGCCCGTAGAAGCGGCGGTTCGCCTCGGCGACGGCCGTGCGGAGCTCGGGCACGCCGGTCAGCGGCGGGTACTGGTTGCGGTTGTCCAGCAGCGCCTCGGCAGCGGCGCGGACCACCTCCTCCGGCCCTTCATAATCCGGAAAGCCCTGGCCGAGATTGATGGCCCCGTGCTGCACCGCGAGCGCCGACATGACGGTGAAGACCGTGGTGCCGGTGGCGGAGAGGAGGGCGTTCTGCGGCTTGAGGGGCGTGGTCATGATGCGGCGCGGCGGTTCCGGAGAGGGCGGGGCCGGCCGGCCGGGGTGCCGGCGGGTGGGGCCCGGGGTTAGCCGCCCATGATGGGGTCAGGGGGCGCCCGGTGCAATCACGGGGCGGGGGGATGCCTGGAGATTAGGCAATTTGCCCGGGTGCCGGGCGAGACGGCCGCGGGGCCACGCAAAATCCCGGCGCGCCATCCTTGCCCGCCCGGCACGGGCCGTGCAACGTCCGCCCGCTAGCGTCCCGCCGTTCCGGGGCGCGGCCAAAACGCGGGAGGAGCGGGGTGCTCCCGTGCCCCGCGGGATACGGAGCCGATGAAGAAGATCGAAGCCATCATCAAGCCCTTCAAGCTGGACGAGGTGAAGGACGCGCTGCACGAGATCGGCCTGCAGGGGCTGACCGTGGTCGAGGCCAAGGGCTTCGGGCGTCAGAAGGGCCACACCGAACTCTATCGCGGCGCGGAATACGTCGTGGACTTCCTGCCGAAGGTGAAGATCGAGGTGATCTGCTCCGACGACCTGGCCGAGCGGGCCGTGGAGGCGATCACCGCCGCCGCGCGCACCGGGCGGATCGGGGACGGCAAGATCTTCATCACCGACGTGCAGGACGTTGTGCGGATTCGCACCGGCGAGCGCGGCGAAGAGGCGGTCTGACGGATTTCCCGCCGCGGGGCGCCTGGCGGTGCCGGGGGCTTGCGGCGGGCCAGGGCGGGGCCGAAAAGGCGCCGCGGTGATCAACGCGTTTCAGGGGAACAGGACCCAGTAAATGGCGAACGACAAGGACAGCGTCTCCAAGGTGATGGAGATGATCAAGGAGAACAGCGTCGAGTACGTGGACTTCCGGTTCACGGACCCGAAGGGCAAGTGGCAGCACACCGCCCAGCATGTCTCCACCATCGAGGAAGACACCTTCGCCGAGGGCATCATGTTCGACGGCTCGTCCATCGCCGGCTGGAAGGCGATCAACGAGTCCGACATGATCCTGATGCCGGACACGCTGAATGCCTGCATGGACCCCTTCAGCGCCAAGCCGCAGCTGATCGTCTTCTGCGACATCTATGAGCCCTCCACCGGCCAGCGCTACACGCGCGACCCACGCGGCACGGCGAAGAAGGCCGAGGAGTACCTGAAGTCCTCCGGCATCGGCGACACCGCCTTCTTCGGCCCCGAGGCCGAGTTCTTCATCTTCGACGACGTGAAGTTCGGCACGGGCGGCAATTACGGCCACTACAAGCTGGAGAGCGGCGAGGGCCCGGGCGCGTCCATGAAGGACTTCCCCGAGGGCAACATGGGCCATCGCCCCGGCGTGAAGGGCGGCTACTTCCCCGTCCCGCCCGTGGACAGCGAGCAGGACCTGCGCGCCGAGATGCTCTCCACCATGATGGAGATGGGCGTCCTGGGCGAGAAGCACCACCATGAGGTGGCGCAGTCGCAGCACGAGCTGGGCACCAAGTTCGGCCCGCTGGTGACCCAGGCCGACCACATGCAGATCTACAAGTACGCGATCCACAACGTGGCCCACAGCTACGGCAAGACCGCGACCTTCATGCCGAAGCCGATCTATGGCGACAACGGCTCGGGCATGCATGTGCACCAGTCCATCTGGAAGGACGGCAAGCCGCTCTTCGCCGGCAACGGCTATGCGGACCTGTCCGACTACGCGCTGTGGTACATCGGCGGCATCATCAAGCACGCCAAGGCGCTGAACGCCTTCACCAACCCCAGCACCAACTCCTACAAGCGCCTGATCCCGGGCTTCGAGGCGCCCGTGCTGCTGGCCTATTCGGCCCGCAACCGCTCCGCCTCCTGCCGCATCCCCTATGCGACGAGCCCGAAGGCCAAGCGCGTGGAGGTCCGCTTCCCGGATCCGACGGCGAACCCCTATCTCGCCTTCGCCGCGATGCTGATGGCCGGCCTCGACGGCATCAAGAACAAGATCCATCCGGGCGAGGCGATGGACAAGGACCTGTACGACCTGCCGCCGGAGGAGCTGAAGGGCATCCCGACGGTCTGCGGCTCGCTCCGCGAGGCGCTCGGCGAGCTCGAGGCCGACCACGAGTTCCTCCTGGCCGGCGACGTGTTCACCAAGGACCAGATCGAGAGCTATGTCGAGCTGAAGTGGCAGGACGTGTACAAGTTCGAGCACACGCCGCACCCGGTCGAGTTCGAGATGTACTACTCCGTCTGACGCGGCTTCGCCGGCATCCCGCGAGGGATGCCGGCGGCACCGTCCCTATGACGTTTCCGGACCGGGCCGCGCGATCCTCGCGCGGCCCGGTTTCCGTTCGGGGTGCCTAGAGGCCGGGCATCAGCACGCCGCCCTGCACGCTCATCTCGTCCTTCACGCCCTTCACGCCCTCGATGCGTTCGGCCAGGACGACCATCGCCTTGCGGATCTCCTCCGAACGGACGAGGCCGTAGAGGCGGACGATACCGTTCTCGACATGGGCGAAGACGAAGGCGGTGTCGGACCAGGGCTGGCGGGTGCGCTCCTCCTCCAGGGCGCGGAAGATGCGCTCGTCCTCCGTCTCTGCTTCGCCCGAGAGCGCCGAGGGGCTTTCCAGGACCGCGCGCAAGAGGTCGGCGCGGGAGACGATGCCCACGAGCCGTCCCTTCCGCAGGACGGGAACCCGCTTGATGCCCTTCTCCTCCAGCAGATGCGCGATATGCGCGGCGGTCGCGTCCTCCTCCACCGTGACGGCGCCGGGGGTCATCACCTCCGACACGCGGCGCCCATGGGTGCGGGCATAGCGCCCGGCCTCGCGGCTGGGACTGGAGAAGAGCTGGGCGAGCCAGCCGCGCTGCGGGTCCTCGGCGCCGGCGAGGCGACGCAGCAGGTCAGCTTCGGAGACGATGCCGAGAAGATGGCCATGCGCATCCGTGACGGGCACGGCGGAGAGATGGCGTTCCGAGAGCATCCTCGCGAGCACGGCCACCGGCATGTCGGGCCGGACGGAGACGACGTCGGGCGTCATCAGGTCACGGGCCGTCAAGGTCTTGCCGCTCATGGACTTCCTCCTTCTGGGCGCATGGAAGAGGATGGCTCCCGGGAGGGTCACGGACATTGATCCAGGTCAGCGCGCATGGCGCCGCTGACTGCCTCCCTGTGTCCCTGTCGGGACCGTCGCTGGCGGCCCGCGAGGTGGAGGCCGCACGATGCAGGGTTACAGGAGCATCCTCGTTCACGTCACGACGGGCGAGGCCGCCCGCGCGCGGCTCGCCCTCGCCGTCGATCTGGCGGAGCGGCACGACGCGCATCTGATCGGGATCGGCGCCGGCTGCCTGAACCTTCCGGTGGACGCGGTCGGCGATGGCAGCGCGGCCGCGGCCGTCGTCGAGATCGGGACCGAGGCGCTGGAGGCGGAGCTGCGCGCTGCGGAGGCGCGCTTCCGCCAGGCAGCCCAGGGGTTGGCGAAGCTGGAATGGCGGGCCTTCCAGGAGTTCGCGGCCGGCGCGATCGCGCGGGAGGCGCGGGCGGCGGACCTGGTGGTGCTGGGCCGGGAGGACGCGGGGAGCAGCGACGGGTTCAGCGTGGCGCTGAGCCCGGGGGATGTGGTGCTGCAGGCGGGCCGCCCCGTCCTGGCGGTGCCGCCGGGGATCGACCGGCTGGAGGCCGCGCGGGTTCTGGTCGCCTGGAAGGACACGCGGGAGGCCCGGCGCGCCGTGCAGGACGCGCTGCCGCTGCTCCGGGGCGCCGGGCAGGTGACGGTGATGGAGATCTGCGAGGAGGAGGAGAAGGTGGGGCCCGCGGCGGCGCGCGCCCAGGATGTCGCGCGATACCTCCTTCGGCACGGTGTCGGGGCGCAGGGCATCGCGCGGCGGGCTGGGGAAGACGGCGCCGCGGCGCAGATCGCGCTCGCGGCGAGGGCGGAGGGGGCCGACCTCGTCGTCTCCGGCGCCTATGGCCATGCGCGGTTGCGGGAATGGGTGTTCGGCGGGGTCACGCGGGAATTGCTCCGCAACGCCGCGCATTGCTGCCTGTTGAGCCATTGAGCGCGCCGCCCTGGCGCCCCGGGCGCCAGGGTGGGCTTTCCGGCCGTCCCCCTCACCTAAGCGGGGGATGGGTATTCCCTCGGCTCTCCCGATCCGCCGCGGCTGCGGTCAGAACACCTCGCCCGGCAGGGGAAGGGACACCAGTTCCAGCCGGTCCTCGACGCGCGCGACGCCCTGCACCCGGCTGGCGAGGACCCGGAGCGCGCGACGGATCTCCTCGGACCTCGCATAACCCTGCAGCGTGACGACACCGTCCTTCACCTCGGCGAAGACATAGAGACTCTGCGCCCAGGGCTGTTCGCGCATCTCGGCGCGCAGCGCCTCGCGGATGCGGGCATCCCCGCTCCGGCCCGGCGTGCCGATGCGCTCCGGGGCCTCCAGCACGCCGGCCAGCAGGTCCGCGCGGGAGACGATGCCGAGGAGGCGGCCCTCGCTCACCACCGGCAGGCGCTTGATGCCGTTGCGCTCCAGCAGCCTGGCGCAATCTTCAGCCGTGGCGTCGGGACCGACGGTGATGACCGAGACGGTCATGATGTCGCGCGCCTCCATCCCGTGGGTGCGGGCGTAATCCTCCGCCTGGCTGTCGGCATCGCCGAGGAGGCGCCGGAGCCAGCCCACCGCGGGCTCGGCCTTTCCGGCCAGGCGGTGGATCAGGTCCGCTTCGGTCACAATCCCGAGAAGGCGGCCCTCCGGATCGGTCACGGGGGCGGAGGAGATGCCCCGCTCGGCGAGCAGGCCGCCCAGTGAGGAAACGGGCATGGCGGGTGGAACGGTGACCACCCCGCGCGTCATCAGATCCCGTGCGAGCAGCGAGTCCGTGGGCATGTCCTGGTTTCCTTCCCGGTTCGGCGAGGCCCGATTCTTAGGCTCCCGGCGGGGGCGCCGCGCTGCGCTGGATCAAGCCGGGGCGGCGTGCCGGGCGCGGTTGCCTGGGCTTTCCCTGGCCAGTATCAGCAAGAGGTCTTCGCGTGGCGGGAGCCGTGGAAATGTCGTCCCTTTCCGGCCCGGGGGAAGCAGCCCGCACGGTCCGGCCGGTACCGGTGGGACCTGCATGGCCGCGCTAAGTTCCGCCGCCACCCAGGCTGGGCCGCCGGCCATCGCCGCCCCCGCCGCGGCGCCGGGCCAACCGCCGAGGCCGCCACGCCTTCGTTGGCTGGTCAGCGCTTCCGTGCTCGTGCCGGTCGGCATCCTGGCGCTCGGCGCCTGGGTGGCCTGGGGGCAGGTCTGGGAGGAGGCAGGAGCCGAGGCGGCTGCGACCGCGGGGGCCGCCGCGGAATATGCCGCCCAGGTGCTGGATGGCCATGCGCTTCTCGCGGAGGGCGCCGAGGCGCTGTTCCGTGGGCTGACCGAGGCCGAGATCCAGGCCCGGGCCACGGGTCTCAACGAGGCGCTGCAGCGGATGGCGGCCTCCCGCCCCGGGGTGGAGGCGCTGCGTGTGCTGGACCCGGCCGGGCGGGCCGTGCCGGAGGGCTCGGCCGCCTCCGAGGAGGCGCGGGCGGCGGAGCGGGAGCTGGCCGAGGCGGCGGGCCGCGCCGGGGCGCCGGGCGTGCTGCCCGGCCGGATGTATCCGGGCCCGCATGGCGCGCCGCTGATGCCGCTGGCCGTGCGGCGCGAGGCGGCGGAAGGCGGCTTCGCCGGGCTGGTGGTGGTCACGTTGCAGGCGGAGTCGCTGTCGCGCGGCCTGCGCGCCCTGACCGACGGGCGCGACCAGCGCGTGACGCTGATGCGCGAGGATGGGGTGGTTCTGGCGCACAATGCGGCGCCGGGCGCGACACCTCCTCCCCTGCCCCGGGATGGGCTGGTCAGGCGGGCGCTGACGGAGCGCGGGGCGGTGCGGAGCGGCGATGGCGTGGCGGCGCTGCGGAATGTGCCGGGCTGGCCGGCGCTGGTGGTGGCCAGCCAGGAACGCGCGGCGGTGCTGGCGCGCTGGAGCGACCTGATGCTGCGTCAGGCGGCCTTCGGCGCGCCCGCCCTGGCGGTGCTGATGGGCCTGGTGCTGCTGGCGATCCGCCGCGTGCGGCGGGCGGGGGCGGCGGCCCTGCGGGAGGCGGAGCGGCAATCCCGCGTGCTGCTGGAGGCGGCGCCGGTGGGCATCGCGCTGCTGGACCCGGAGACGCTCCGCTTCGTGGCGGTGAACGGGCAGGCCTGCCGCGAGCTCGGCTACGAAGCGGAGGAGCTGCTGCGGCTGCGCCTGCCGGAGATCGAGGTGACGCGCGGCCTCGGCGAATGGGCAGCCGGGCTGCGCGCCGCGGGCGCGCCGGCGCGGGGAGAGATCCAGGCGCGGCACCGCACGAAGTCCGGCGCGGTGCGGGACATGCTGATCCGCGCCGAGCGGATCACGATGGGCGCGCAGGCGCTTCTCTATACCGCCTGGGTCGACATCACCGAGCGCGTGCGCGACCGGCATGCGCTGGCCGAAAGCGAGGCGCAGCTCCGCTCCATCCTCGAGACCGTGCCGGACGCCATGGTGGTGATCGACGAGCGCGGGATCATGATCTCCTTCAGCTCGGCGGCCGAGCGGCTCTTCGGCTGGATGGCGGCGGAGGCCGTGGGGCGCAACGTCTCCATCCTGATGCCCGATCCGGACCGCCGGCAGCATGACGGCTATCTCGCCCGCTACATGGTCACGGGCGAGAGGCGGATCATCGGCATCGGCCGGGTGGTGACGGGGCAGCGGCGCGACGGCTCGACCTTCCCCATGGAGCTGACCGTGGGCGAAGTGCATACCGGCGGGCGGCGCCTGTTCACCGGCTTCGTGCGCGATCTCACGGAGCGGCAGGAATCGGAGCGGCGGGTGCAGGAGCTGCAATCGGAGCTGCTGCATGTCTCGCGCGTCAGCGCGGCGGGGGAGATGGCCTCGGCGCTCGCGCATGAGCTGAACCAGCCGCTGACCGCGATCGCGAGTTCGGTGAAGGCCGCGCTGCGCATGCTGCAGACCATGGGCGCCAAGGGCGCGGTGGCGCTGCCCGAGCGCGCGGTGGAAGCGATGGAGCGCGCCGTGGGCCAGTCGCTCCGCGCCGGGCAGATCGTGCGGCGGCTGCGCGAGTTCGTGGCCAAGGGCGAGGCGGACCGGGAGCTGGAGACGCTGCCCGGGCTGATCGAGGAGGCGAGCGCGCTGGCGCTGGTGGGGGCGCGCCAGCGCGGCGTGCGCGTGGCCTTCGAGATCGCGCCCGACCTGCCGCCGGTGCTGGTGGACCGGATCCAGCTGCAGCAGGTGCTGCTCAACCTGCTGCGCAACGCCATCGAGGCGATGACCGATGACGAGGGAACGGAGCGGCGCGAGCTGCGCGTCTCCGCCCGCCCGCGTGGCGCGGGCGAGGAGGTGGAGCTGGCCATCGCCGACACCGGCCCAGGCCTGGCCCCGGCGGTGGCGGCCCGGCTGTTCGAGCCCTTCGTCTCGACCAAGCCGGGCGGCATGGGGGTCGGGCTGTCCATCTGCCGCTCGATCATCGAGGCGCATGGGGGGCGGCTCTGGGCGGAGCCGAACCCTGGGGGCGGCACCGTGTTCCGCTTCACCCTGCCGGCGGCTCCGCCGGATGAGGCATGACGTGAGGGGCCGGGAGGTGAGGAAGGGCGCATGAGCACAGGACCCGGCACAGGGGGCGTCGTGCATGTCATCGACGATGACGAGGATGTCCTCTGGTCCGTCGCGACGCTCCTGGCCTCCTATGAGCTGGAGGTGGAGACGCATGCCTCGGCGGTGGCCTTCCTGGCCGCGCTGCCCGGCCTCGCCGGCGCGGCCGAGCCCGGCTGCGTGCTGACCGATGTGCGCATGCCCGACATGGACGGGATGGAGCTGCTGCGGCGCCTGCGCGAGGCCGGGTTCCGGCGGCCCGTGATCGTGATGACCGCGCATGGCGATGTCTCCATGGCCGTGCGCGCGATGAAGGACGGCGCCTTCGACTTCATCGAGAAGCCGTTCAGCGACGAGGCGCTGTTCGCGACCGTGAAGACCGCGATCGCCCTGCCCGCGCGCGAGCCGCCGCGGGCGGGCGAGCCGCCGGCCGCGGGTGGGCTGCGGCCGGAGGTGGCGCAGGCAGCGGCGCTGATCGCGACGCTTTCCCCGCGCGAGCGGGAGGTGCTCGACCTGGCGATGGAGGGCAAGCCGAGCAAGATCATCGCCCATGAGCTGGGCATCAGCCCCCGCACGGTGGAGGTGCACCGGCTGCGCCTGATGGCGCGGCTGGGCGTGGGCAGCCTGGCGGAGGCGGTGCGGCTTTCGGTCTGGGCCGATATGGCGGGGCCTCGGCGCGCGCCGGAGGGTTCCGGCGAGGCCGGGCCGGAGGAGCCGGCCTAGGCGCTGCGCGGAACCGCCCCGCCGCCGGGACCGGGAACCGCGCCGGGGCGCCACGCCACCATTCCCTCCGTCCGGGCGCGCACGGCGGGCGGCGCCAGGCATGTGGCGACGGCTTCGTAACCCGGCGCCCCGGGATGGGGCGCGACCGGGAAAGGCGGGCTGTGATTGGCGGGGCAGAAGAGGATGGCCTCCTCCGTCCCCATCTCCGGCAGATCGAGGATGGCGCTGGAGCGGGTGAGGAGGAACAGCGGCCGTCCGCCGGTGCCGCGGCGGCGCAGCCAGGCGCCGAGGGCCAGCTGCGTGGCCTCATCCAGCCCCTGCTCGATCATGTCGATGACCAGCACGCCCCTCCCATCCTCCAGGGCGAGGAGGAGGGTCAGCAGGGCGTCCGAAGGCGATGCGCCGTCCTCCTCCATCCAGGCCAACGCCGCCTCGGCGCGCGCTCTCAGCGCCGGGTCCGGCCTGGCGGAATCCCCTGCCCCGCGCCGCCGGTCGAGGCCCAGGAAGGTCGCGCCGGGGATCGCTTCCGCCAGGTGCCGCGCCAACCGGGTCTTGCCGCTGCCCAGGGGGCCGATGATGAAGTTCAGCGGCCGGATAACGCGCAGCTCGAAGCGCTCGCCGCCCCAGGGCCAGGGCAGGTCGAAGGCGACGACCGGCTCGGCCGGGGGCACGGCAAGCCGCGCCAGCTCTCCGGCCCCCGGCGCCCTGCCCCGGGCCAGTTCGCCACGCAGGTTGCGAACCCGCTCGACGGCGCCAGCAAGCTCGCGCGCGCGGCCCTCGAGCGCCACCTGGTGCTCGGCCAGCGCGGCTTCCAGTCCTTCGGGGTCGCCCTTCAGCACGCGCCCGACCTGGGCGAGGCTGAAGCCGAGCGCGCGGAGCGCCGCGATCTGGGTGCCAAGGACCATCTCCCGCGGCCCATAGGCGCGCCATCCCGACTCCGTACGGACGGGATTCAGCAGGCCGCGTTCCTCGTAGAGCCGGAGAGCCTTGGTGGACACGCCCAGGCGCCGGGCGGCTTCGGCGGGGTTCAGGACTCGGCCGGAAGGGGGCACGGCTCACCTCGCTGCTTGCTGACCGCACCCTCCATCGGGGTGGCCCCAGGGGCCGGGTCAAGCAGAAAGCGGCGGGCGGCCCGAGGGCGGCCGGTCAGGCCTCCTGGCACGCGCTCCGGGCGTCGGCCCGCAAGGCGCTGCGGACCTGCTGCAGCAGCGCATCCATGTGGAAAGGATCGGCGAAGCTCACGCCCGACGGGGGCGTGCGGCGCGGGCCGGCGGAGCGGAACGCGCGCTTGAGGATGACGGTGGGGATGCGCAGCCCCGACGCCGCCATGCGCTCGGCCAGGGCGAGGCCGCTGCCGCCCTCGGCCAGCCGCTCCTCGGCGAGAAGGCAGCGCCCCCCGCCGGGTCCGCCGGCCGCGAGGGCGGGAAGCTCGGCCAGGAAGGTGGCGGCGGAGGGGAAGGAGCGGGTGGCGATCTCCTCCGCCTCCAGCAGCAGGACGAGCGAGCGCGCCACCGCCGGGTCGGAGCTGACGACAAGGACGAGCGGCGCGTCGCCCGCGCGGCCCGTCGGCGCGGCGCGCTCCTCGTCGCCGATGGGCGCGGGGGCGCCGCCGGCGGAAAGGGCGTCATGCGGGGACACGGTCGATCCTGCTCTCTCCGTCTGACCACCAGGGCAACCCTTGGGGCTGACCGGCGGCCGTGCCCGAGGGCGCGATGCCAGGGGGAGCATCGCTGTCTCGGGTCTGCAATCTTGCCCGGCGGACGGCCGCTGGCGATTTGGGACTTCTACTTACGGACCGACGTCCCTCTTCCGGTGCAGGAGGGAAGGCAGGCTACGTAGAACTGCGTATGGGGTTTTTCCCAAATTCCGGCGGCTCCGGCGCCGGGCTAACCAGGCTTCACCAAGTCTTGAGGTGGAGCCTCCCCATGCAGCTCGTCTCCGCTGTTCCCCACGCCACGCCGACCCCCGCGATCTCCTTTCCGATGCCGGGCTTCGAGGGCGGCGCCGGGTTGGCGACGGGCCCGATCCAGGGGCGCCGCATGCACTTCGCCCGGGGTGCCGAGATCTTCGCCGAGGGCAAGGCGGCGGACCAGCTCTACAAGGTCGTCTCCGGCACGGTGCGCACCTGCCGCCTGCTGCCCGACGGGCGGCGGATGATCGCGCAGTTCGCCCTGCCCGGTGAGCTGTTCGGCCTCGACAGCGTGGGCCACCACCGCTTCTTCGCCGAGGCGGTGACCGATGTGGTCGTGATCGCCTTCTCCCGCCGCGACATCAATGCCTGGGTGGAGCGCGAGCGGACTGCGGCGCAGTCCTGGCAGTCCTATGCGCTGGAGCGGCTGGCGGCGGCGCAGGACCGCTTCATCCTGCTGGGCCGCCGCACCGCGGCGGAGCGCGTGGCGGCCTTCCTGCTCGACCTCGCGGAGCGCGGCCTCGGCGCACGGGACGTGGTGGAGCTTCCGATGTCGCGCTACGACATCGCGGATTATCTCGGCCTGACGGCGGAGACGGTGAGCCGCGTGGTCAGCACGCTGTGCAAGAACCGGCTGATCGCGAAGCAGGGCTGCCACCAGCTCCGCATCCTCGACCGCGAGGCGCTGGAGGAGCAGGCGGACGAGGACGCGCTCTAAGGCGTCGGACGGGGCTTACGGGTCGGTCCGGACCTCGCGACGAGTCAGGCCGACCACCGCAGCTCGGATGCGCCGACATGGCGCGCGACGCCAGGGCGCTCGTGCCGCCGGGGGGCGATCCCGCCTCCATCGCGCGCATCCGCACGGACCAGCGCATCTCCGGGCATCTGCGCGAGGTGATGGGCGATGCGGTTGCCCTGCATGCCCAGAGGGCGGGCGCGGCGGCGCGGGGCTGATCCGGATCAGAGCGGCGGCGGGTCGCAGCTGCTTCAACGACCGGAATAACCGCGGCGGCTGGCGCCGGTGCCGGCCGGAGGGCAACGCGATGTGGGACTACAAGGCTCTCCTGGTGCAAGCGGGGCTGGAGGAGACGGCCGAGGCGCGCATCCTTCTGGCGGCGGATCTGGCGGACCGGTTCGATGCGACGCTGATCGGCCTGGCGGCGGGCCCGCTGGAGAATGCGGATCGGCTGCGCCAGGCGGAGGAGGCGTTCCACGCCACCAGCCGGAGGGCGGCGCGGCACCGGGAATGGCGATGCGCCTCGGAGCCCCTGGATGGGGTGCTGACTCGCGAGGCACGGTCGGCGGATCTGCTCATCCTTGGGTTGAAGGAAGCGGCGGCCTGCGGGCCTCCGGCGCTGAACACCCTGGCCGCGCGGGCCGGTCGGGCCTTGCTGCTGGTGCCGGAGCGGGCGCGGGTGCTGGATGCCTCGCGGGTTCTCGTCGCCTGGCGGAACACGGGGGCAACGCGGCGCGCCATCGCCTCGGCGCTGCCGATCCTTCGCCTGGCGGAGCGGGTGGCGCTGCGCCCAGCGCAGGACGGGGAGCCCGAGGAGGAGGTCCGGCTCGGCATGGCGGACATGGCCGGCCACCTACGCCGCCACGGCGTGCCGGCGGAGCTGCTGGCGGACATGCCGGCCGAGGAGCAGCCGCCGGAGGGCATCCTGGGGGCAGCGCGGCGCATGGGGGCGGATCTCGTCGTGATGGGCGAGTGCGAGGCCGACTGGCTGCGAGGGGCCACGGCGCCGGCCATCGGGGTGGACGGCCAGCCTGGCCCCTGCTGGCTGCTGGGGCCCTGAGAAGGCTGCGCGCCGGCTTCCGCAGCAAGGCTTGCGCCGAGATTGTTTGATATCCTACGGTTTGCCCCAGCACGGCGCGCGGCATGACGCGCCGGCAGGAGGAGCGGTTCCGTGGCGCAGCCATCCCGGGCAAATCCCGCGCGAGCGGGGCATGCGAAACCGCATGCGGCGGCACCGTCGCTGCGCGTCCTGCCGGGCGGGCTGGGAACGGTGAGCCTGGGGCCCCTTCAGGACATGCTGGGCTTCCATTTGCGCCTGGCGCAGGAGGCCTCCTTCTCCGGCTTCGCACGGCGAACCGGTGATTCCGGGCTGAAGCCCGGCCATTTCGCGGCGCTGCTGGTGATCCACGAAAATCCGGGCCTCTCCCAGACGGCGCTCGGCGCCGCGGTGGGCCGCGACAAGTCCACCCTCACGCCGAAGCTGACGGAGCTGGAGCGGCGCGGGCTGATCCGGCGCGACCGGGCGGCGGCGGACCGGCGGAGCTACGCGCTGCGCCTCACCCCGGAAGGGGAGGAGGCGCTGGCCGCGCTGCAGCGCCATGCGGCGGCGCATGACGCGGCGCTGGACCGGCTGGTGGGGGCGGAGAACCGCCAGGCTTTTCTCGACACGCTCCGCCGGCTGACCGCGGGGCTGGATTCGGACGACAGATGATGGATGGCACGCCCACGACCAGGACCGGCATGACGGTGCGGGAGGCGGTGTTCGACCTGCTGCGCGGGCTGGGCATGACCACGGTCTTCGGCAATCCGGGATCGACGGAGCTGCCCTTCCTCGATCGCTGGCCGCGGGATTTCCGCTACGTGCTCGGGCTCCAGGAGGCGAGCGTGGTGGGCATGGCCGATGGCTATGCGCGCGCGACCGGGCGCTGCGCCTTCGTGAACCTGCATTCGGCGGCGGGGGTGGGGCATGCGCTGGGCAATCTCTTCACCTCCTACCGGAACGGCGCGCCGCTGGTGATCACGGCGGGGCAGCAGACGCGGGCGCTGCTGCCGAACCTGCCCTTCCTCGGCGCCTCGGATGCCGCGCAATTCCCCAGGCCCTATGTGAAGTTCAGCATCGAGCCGGCGCGGGCGGCGGATGTGCCGGCGGCCATCGCCCAGGCGCACCGGATCGCGATGCAGCGGCCCTATGGCCCGTGCTTCGTCTCCATCCCTTCCGACGACTGGGCGGCGCCGTGCGAGCCCGTGATGCCGCGCGGCTGGTTCCCGGATACGGCGCCCGATCCCGCGGCCCTGGCCGAGGCGGCGCGGCTGGTCTCGGCGGCGCGGCGGCCGGTGCTGGTGGTGGGGCCGGATGTGGATGCGGAGGGCTGCGGGCCGGCGCTGGTGGCGCTCGCGGAGCGGGTGGGGGCGCCGGTCTGGACGAGCCCCTTCTCCTCCCGCCTCTCCTTCCCCGAGGATCATCCGCTCTTCGCCGGGCATCTGCACGCGGCGCCGCAGCAGGTCTCCGAGACGCTGATCGGGCATGACCTGGTGCTGGTGATCGGGGCGCCGGTCTTCACCTTCCATGTGGCGGGGGAATGCGCGCTGTTCCGCAGCGGCATTCCCATCATCCAGATGACGACGGATGCCGAGGCCGCATCCTCCGCCCCCGCCGGGATGGCGGTGCTGGGGGCGCTGCGGCACGGGATCCCGGCGCTGGCGGCCCTGCTGCCGGAGGCCGCGCGTGCCCTCCCCTCCCCGCGCCCGCGCCCGGCACCCCCGGCGGCGACCGCGCCGCTGAGCGCGGCCTATGCGCTGCACCGGCTGCACCAGGCGATGCCGCGCGACGCGGTGCTGGTGGAGGAGGCGCCCTCCCACCGGCCCGCCATGCACGCGCAGATGCCCATCCGCGAATGGGGCGGCTTCTTCACCATGGCGAGCGGCGGGCTCGGCTACGGGCTTCCGGCCGCGGTCGGCGTGGCGCTGGGCAGCCCGGGGCGGCGGGTGGCCTGCCTGATCGGCGACGGCTCCTTCATGTACTCGCCGCAGGCGCTGTGGACGGCGGTGCAGGAGGGGCTGCCTCTGGCCGTCATCGTGATGAACAATGCCGGCTACGGCGCCATGCGCTCCTTCTCCCGCGTGCTGCAGGTGCGGGACGCGCCGGGGATCGACCTGCCCGGCATCGACTTCGTCTCCCTGGCGCGCGGCATGGGATGCCCGGCGCGCGCGGTGGCGACGCCCGAGGCGCTGGAGGCCGCGCTGGCCGAGGCCATGGGCGCCGAGGGGCCCTTTCTGGTGGAGGTGGCCGTCGATGGCGCCATCGCCACCCTCTACGACGAAAAGAAATAACGGGAGGACAGACGATGCTCGACGTGCCGCTGATCATCGGCGAGGGCGACCGGCCCGCGACCGGCGCCGGAACCTTCGAACGCCGCAACCCCGTGACGGGCGAGGTGGCGACGCGCGCCGCCGCCGCCACGGTGGAGGATGCGCGGGCGGCCTGCGACGCCGCCGCCGCGGCCTTCCCCGCCTGGTCGAAGCTGGGGCCCAATGCGCGGCGCGCGATCCTGCTGAAGGCGGCCGATGCGCTGGCGGCGAAGGCGCCGGAGTTCATCCGGCTGATGGCCGAGGAGATCGGCGCGACGGCGGGATGGGCCGGGTTCAACGTGCATCTGGCGGCCGGCATGCTGCGTGAGGCCGCGGCGGCGACCACCCAGACCACGGGCGAGGTCATTCCCTCGGACAAGCCGGGCTGCCTGGCCATGAGCATCCGCGCGCCGGTGGGCGTGGTGCTGGGCATGGCGCCGTGGAACGCGCCCGTCATCCTCGGCGTGCGCGCCCTGGCGCTGCCGCTGGCCTGCGGCAACACGGTGGTGCTGAAGGCGAGCGAGACCTGCCCCGGCACCCACAGCCTGATCGCCCAGGCGCTGCGCGAGGGCGGGTTGCCGCCGGGCGTGGTGAACGTGGTGACACATGCCGCCGAGGACGCGCCGGCGGTGGTGGAGGCGATGATCGCGCATAAGGCGGTGCGGCGCGTGAACTTCACCGGCTCCACCCCGGTGGGGCGCATCATCGCTATGCATGCGGCCAGGCACCTCAAGCCCGTGCTGCTGGAGCTGGGCGGCAAGGCGCCCATGATCGTGCTGGAGGATGCCGACCTCGAGGAGGCCGTGAAGGCCGCCGCCTTCGGCGCCTTCATGAACCAGGGCCAGATCTGCATGTCCACCGAGCGGCTGGTGGTGGTGGAGAGCGTGGCGGACGAGTTCGCGCGCCGCTTCGCCGCCTTCGTCGCGGCGCTACCCGTGGGCGACCCGCGCACGGGCACGGTGTTCCTCGGCTCCGTGGTGGACGAGGCATCGGCGGTGAAGGTGGAGCGGCTGATCGAGGATGCCGTCGGCAAGGGCGCGACGCTGCTGGGCGGCGGGCCGCGCAAGGGCACGATCATGCCGGCCTCCATCCTCGACCGCGTGACGCCGGAGATGGCGATCTATGCCGAGGAGAGCTTCGGACCCGTGGTCGCCATGATCCGCGTGAAGGATGCGGAGGAGGCGGTGCGGGTGGCGAACGACACGGAATACGGGCTGTCCGCCGCAATCTTCACGAAGGATGTGGCGCGCGGCCTCGCGCTCGCGCAGCGGATCGAGAGCGGGATCTGCCATGTGAACGGCCCGACGGTGCATGACGAGGCGCAGATGCCCTTCGGCGGGGTGAAGGCGAGCGGCTACGGGCGCTTCGGCGGGCGCGCGGGGATCGCGGAGTTCACGGAGCTGCGCTGGATCACCGTGGAGACGCAGCCGGGGCAATACCCCTTTCCGCCCGCGGCCAAGGCACCGCCTCCGGCGACGCCCGGCGCGCATTAGGCGCCACCCCGCGTGCAGAGGAGGAAACACAACCAATGAACAACATCACCATCACCCGCCGGGCGGCGCTGGGCGCCGCCACGGCCGCGCTGGCGGCGCCGGCCGTGCGGGCGCAGGGCGCGGCCGGGGCGGGCGCCTGGCCGAACAAGCCGGTGCGCATCGTCGTCCCCTTCCCGCCCGGCGGGCTGGTGGACACGCTGGCGCGCTCGGTTTCGCAAGCCCTGGCCGCGAAGTTCGGCCAGCCCTTCGTGGTGGACAACCGCGCGGGGGCGGGCGGCAATATCGGCGCCGATCTCGTCGCGAAGGCGGCGCCGGATGGTTACACGCTGCTCGCCTCCTCCATGGGGCCGCTGGCGGTGAACCAGTTCATCTACCCGGCCATGCCCTATGACACGAACGCGGCCTTCGCGCCGGTCACGCTGCTCGCCTCCACGCCGAAGGTGATCTGCGTGGCGAATGCGCGACCCTGGCGCAACCTCGCGGCGCTCGTCGCGGCGGCGAAGGACAAGCCGGGGACGATCACCGCCGGCTCGGCCGGGGCGGGCAGCAGCCTCCACCTGGCGCTGGAGCTGTTCAAGGGCGCGACGGGCACGGAGATCCAGCACATTCCCTATCGCGGCGCGGCGCCGGCGATCACCGACCTCATCTCCGGCAATATCGACATGGTGATCGACAACGTGCCGAACATCCTCGGCCATATCCGGGGGAATGCGGTGAGGCCGCTGGCGGTGGCGACGGAGCAGCGCCTGCCGCAGCTGCCGGAGGTGCCGACCGCGGCGGAGGCGGGCGTCCCGGGCTTCGTCTTCGGCACGGCCTTCGGCATGGCGGCGCCGGCCGGCACGCCGGATCAGGTGATCGCGGCGGTGGCGGAGGGCGTGGCCGCGGCGCTGCGGGACCCGGCGGTGGGCGGCAGGCTGGCCGAGCAGGGCACGATCCTCGGCGGGCAGGGGCCGCAGGCCTTCGCGGCGCTGATCGAGCGGGAGAAGCGGACGCTGGAGCCGGTGATCAGGCGCGCCGGCATCCGCGCGGAATAGGCGGGCGGGAGGGGGCTGCCCCCTCCCCCATCCGTGTCAGCCGGCCGAGGCCGTGCGGAAGACGTAGTCGCAGCGGCCGTTATTCGCGCCATCCATGGCGAGTTCCGGGCCGCCGAACGGGGCATCCACGGTCCGCCGGAACACCGTCTCGCGCGTCACGGCGAAGCCGGGCGGGTTGAGCATGAGGCGGAAGGTGCTGTCCGCCACCGGTTCCAGCCGCGTGCCTACCAGCGGGGCGCAGACGGCCTCGCCGCCCCGGCTCAGCTCGGCGCTCAACATGCGCGGCACGGGCGCGACGCCCGGCAGCGAGACGAGGACGATGGCGGGCGGCAGGGTGGGCGCGCGGAGCGGGATCTCGCCCATCATCGCGGGCGGCGGGTCGGGGGAACAGGCGGCGAGGCTCGCGAGGGCGAGGGCTGGGATGAACGCGCGGAGGGGCGTTCGGCGCATCGGGCCTGTCCTTCTCTGATCCGCCGGGGCAACGCCCGGCCATGGCTTTGGCTGCGCGGAGGCTACCACCGTGCCGCCGCATCGCCCAACGGCGCGGGCAGGGCGCCTAGCCCTCCTCGGTCGCCAGCATCGCCGCGTCGATCTGGGCGAGGAGCTGGGGGAAGTCCACGGGCTTGGGGTGGTAGTCGTCGCAGCCGGCCGCGATCATCTTCTCGCGGTCCCCCGACATGGCATGGGCGGTGAGCGCGATGATCGGGATGCGGGCGGTCTCGGCCCCCTCGCGGATCATGCGGGCGGCGGTCCAGCCGTCCATCACGGGCAGGTTCATGTCGAGCAGGATGACGTCGGGCTTCTCGGCCGCCGCCATCTCCACGCCCTGCTGGCCGTCATGGGCGAGGACGACGTCGAAGCCGCGGCGGCGGAGGCGTCGGGAGAGGAAGTCCCACAGCTCCTCATGGTCCTCCACCAGCAGGATCTTCGTCATCGTGTCGTGCTCTCCGTCTGCCGCTCCAACGGCGGCGGGGGCGGCGGGTTCCCTGGGGCGGCATTCGGGTTCCGCTGGGCGGCGATGCGCCGCAGCTCGGTCAGCAGCGCCTCCGGCGGCTCGTCGTCGGCGGGGAGGATGCGGCGGACTTGGCCGCGCAGGGCCTCCAGCTCCGCGGGCGCCACGTTGCCGCCGGTGAGGGCGATGACCTGGATCTCGCGCAGCGCCTCGTTCCGGCGAAGCTGGTGGACGAGGCTGAGCCCGTCCTCCTCCGGCCCGGGCACGGCGACGAGGACGAGGCCGAGCGGCGGGGCGGCCGGAGGGGGCGCGGTGAGGCGCGCCAGGGCGGCGGCGCCGTTCTCCACCTCCTCCACCGACCATCCCTCGCTCTCCAGCAGGCGGCGCAGCTCCATGCGCGGCTCCGCCTCGGCCTCCACCACCAGCGCCGTGCCGGGCGCGCGGTAGCGGTCCAGCACGGTGCGGAGCCGGTGCCACTGCACCGGCTTCACCAGGTAGTCGGCCGCGCCGAGGGAGACGGCGAGCGCGCGCTCCTGCACGATGGAGACCATCACCACGGGGATGTCGGCCAGCTCCGGATCGGCCTTGAGGGCCGAGAGGACGGACCAGCCATCCATGCGCGGCATCATCACGTCCAGCAGGATGGCCGTGGGGCGGAGGCGGCGCGCTTGGCGCAGCCCCTCCTCCCCGTCATGCGCGCAGGCGACCGCGAAGCCGTCCCGCACCACGAAGCGGGAGAGCAGCTCGCGCGAGGCCGGGTCGTCATCGACGACGAGGACGAGGCCCGCGGCGCCCGCCTCCCCTTCCGGCAGGGTGGCGAGGGGTTGCTCGGCGGCGGGCTCGGGCCCGGTCTCGCGCATGTCCATGGGCAGGCGGATGGTGAAGGTCGTGCCGCGCCCCTCCTCGCTCTCCACCGCGATGTCGCCGCCGAGCAGGGTGCAGAAGGCCTTGGTGATGGCGAGGCCGAGGCCGGTGCCGCCGAAGCGGCGGGTGGTGGAGCTGTCGGCCTGGCTGAAGCGGCGGAAGAGCTTCGCCAGCTGCTCCGGGTTCATGCCGATGCCGGTATCGGCGACGCGGAAGGCGATCTCGCGCCGGCCCATGGCGTCGCGGCCGGCCTCGGCGGTGAGGGTCACGCGGCCACCCTCGGTGAACTTGCTGGCATTGGAGAGAAGGTTGATGAGGCACTGGCGCAGCTTCACCTGGTCGCTGTGCATGGGGCCGATGCCCTCGGGCAGGCTCACCTCCAGCCGGTTGTCCTTCTGCGCCATGAGGGCCTGCACGGTCGCCACCGTCTCGGAGACGAGGTTGGGCACCTCGAACTCCTCCGCATGGGTCTCCATGCGGCCGGCCTCGATCTTGGAGAGGTCCAGCACGTCGTTGATGAGGGAGAGGAGGTGACGCGCATTGGCGCCGATCTTCTGCAGGTCCTTCGTCAGCACCTCGCCGCCCGCGATATCCGCGGCCTCCTCCTCCAGCATCTCGGAATAGCCGATGACGGCGGAGAGCGGCGTGCGCAGCTCATGGCTCATATTGGCGATGAACTGGCTCTTCGCGCGGTTGGCGTCCTCGGCGGCTTCGCGCGCGAGGGTCGCTTCCTCCTGGGCGGTGCGCAGCTCGGTGACATCGGTGTTGGTGCCGAACCAGCCCGTGATGGCGCCTTCCGGGTTCTCCTCATCAGGCTCGTCGCGGATGGGGACGGCGCGGCTGAGGAACCAGCGGTACTCGCCATCCGCGCCGCGCAGGGGGAAGAAGTCCTCCCAGGGCTCGCCCGAGGCGATGGCCTCCCCGAAATGCGCCGCCACGCGCTCGAGATGGTCGGGGTGGTGCACGGCCTTCCAGCCGGAGCCCTTCACCTGCTCGAAGCTCGTGCCGGTGAACTCGTACCAGCGGCGGTTGTACCACTCGATCTCGCCCGCCGCGTCGGTCTGCCAGGCGAGCTGCGGGAGGGAGTTGGCGAGGGTGCGGAAGCGCGCCTCGCTGCGGCGCAGCCGGTCCTCCGCCCGGCGGCGGCGGGTGATGTCCATCAGGATGAGGCCGGCGGCCTCCCCCGCCCCTTCCTGGCCGCGCGCGAAGGGGAAGAGGGTGGCGAGGAGATGCAGCCTTTCCTCCGGCCGGTCCGGCGGGGTGAACTCGATGGCGACGTCCGACTGGGCGCGGCCGCCATCCAGCACCGCGCGCAGGCGGGGCTCGATGCGGCCGCGCATGGCCTCGGCCAGGGCGGGCATGGCGCCGGCGGCCTGGCCGGTCATGCGCTCGGCGATCTCGCCCAGGGCGTGGTTGGCATTGGCGATGGAGAGGTCCCGCCCGATCAGGCCGAGGCCGACGGGGGCGTTCGTCATCACGGCGTCGAGCAGGGCATTGGCGCGGCGCTCCGCGCGGCGGCGGGTGACGGCGTAGAAGCCGAGCAGGGCGCAGGCGAGCAGGGCCGAGCCGAGGGAGAGGCCGCCGAGCCAGAGGGCGCGGATGTCGCTGTGGCGGTTCAGCGCTTCCACCCGCGCGCGCGCCTGGGCCTGGAGGGTGGCGACCTCGGCGCGGATCGCGTCCATCGCCTCCCGCCCCTCGCCGCCCTCGACCACCGCCTGGGCGCTTTCCGCCCCGCTCTCCCGCCGGGTGGCGATGGAGCGTTCGGCCAGCGCCTCCCGCCGGGCGATCAGGGCGCGCAGGCGGGTCTCGGGCGGCAGCCCGGCCGGGGCGCGCAGCGCCTCCACCGCCGAGAGGCGCTCCTCCACTGCGGCGATGCCGGCGCGGTAGGGTTCGAGATATTCCTCCCGCCCGACCAGCAGGTAGCCGCGCTGGCCGGTCTCGACATCCTTGATGGCGGAGAGGGCGCCTTCCAGCGCCACCACCGTCTCGGTCCCGGCCGTGATGGCATCCGCGTCGCGGTCGTTCAGGGCGTAGCTCACGGTGCCGGCGGCGACGGCGACGAGGGCGAGGAGGCCGGCGAGCAGGGGGATGCGCGGCCAGCGGCGCCGGGGCGCCGGGGCCTCGGGGGCGGGCGCGCGGATCGGTTCGGGCAAGGCTCTTCCCCCGGGCTCCCGCCCCGCCCCGGGGGTCCGGGCGGCGGCGGGAATGAAGATGGTCGGGCGCGCAACGCCCGGGGGGGCTCGGAGGTTGTGGGGGCGTGGCCGGTTCCTTGCGCCACCCCTCCTTCCGGACACGAAACGCCGCCGATGGCTCCTCCCGACCGACGCCTCTCCGCCGCCGCCGCGCCGGTCCATGCCGCGGCGGCGCCGCTGGGGAGCCATGTGGCGGGGCCTGTCGCCGGCGCGGCCGTGCTTGTCTCGGCCGCCGTGGTGGTGGCCGGCCTCTATTTCGGGCGGGACGTTCTGGTGCCGCTGGTGCTGGCGGTGCTGCTGGCCTTCGTGCTCGCCCCGGTGGCGCGGCTGCTGCAAAGGCTGCGGCTGGGCAAGGGCGTGGCGGTGCTGGTGACGGTGCTGGCGGCCTTCGCGCTGATCGGCGCGATCTTCGCCGCCCTCGGCGTGCAGGCGGCCGAGCTGGCGGCGGAGCTGCCGCGCTATGCCGCGACGCTGCGGACGAAGCTGGGCGCGCTGAGCGGGTTGGGGGAGCTGCTGCGCCAGGCCGAGGGGCTGCTGGGCAGCATCGGCATCGGCGGGCCGCTGGAGACGCCGCCCGCGGCGGAGGCGCCCGTGGTGGTGGCCGCCCCCGCGCGCTCGGACACGGCGATGCTGAACGTGGTGGGCTCGGTGCTGGGGCCCATCCTGCATCCGCTGGCCACCGCGGGGCTGGTGGTGATCTTCACCATCCTCACCCTTCTCTACCGGGAGGATCTGAGGGACCGGGCGATCCGCCTCGCGGGCGCGCGGGACCTGCACCGCACGATGACGGCGATGAACGACGCCGCCGGACGGCTTTCCCGTCTGTTCCTCGCGCAGGTGGCGCTGAATGCGGGCTATGCGGTGCTGATCTCCGGGCTGCTCTGGGCGGTGGGGCTGCCGAGCCCGCTGCTCTGGGGCATCCTCGCCGGGCTGATGCGCTTCGTGCCCTTCATCGGCACGCCCATCGCGGTCGCGCCGCCGCTGGTGCTGGCGCTGGCGGTGGATCCGGGCTGGTCGCTCGCCATCACGGTGCTGGCGGTGTTCATCCTCGGCGGGGCGGTGATGGGGCAGGTGCTGGAGCCCTTGCTCTTCGGCAAGCGGACGGGACTCTCGCCGCTCTCGGTGGTGCTGGCGGCGAGCTTCTGGGCCTTTCTCTGGGGCCCGATCGGGCTGCTGATCTCCACCCCCCTCACGGTCGGGCTGGTGGTGCTCGGGCGGCATGTGCCGCGCTTCGAGTTCTTCGACGTGATGCTGGGCGACCGCCCTCCCCTCCAGCCGCAGGAGAGCTTCTACCAGCGGGCGCTGGAGGGCGATGCGGACGGGCTGGTGGAGCAGGCGCGGGAGATCCTGGCCGAGCCGGGCACGGGGCTGGCCGCCTATGGCGACACGGTGGCGCTGCAGGGGCTGGTGCTGGCGCAGACGGACTGGTCGCGCGAGGCGCTGGAGGCGGACCGGCTGGAGGTGATCCGCGCGCAGGTGGGCGTGCTGCTGGACGACCTTTCCGACTTCGGCGCCGCCCCGGCGGCGGATGCGGCCCTGCCCGCCGCCTGGGCGGCGGAGGGCGCGGTGGTCTGCATCGCCGGGCGCGGGCCGATGGACGAGCTGACGGCGCGGCTGGCGGCCCTGGTGCTGCACCGGGCCGGGCTGGGCGCGCGGGCGGAGACGAGCGCGGCGCTGGAGACCGCCAATCTCGGGCGGCTGGACCCGGGGCTGGTGCGGCTGGTCTGCCTCTCCGTGCTGGAGGAGGGGAACAGCGTGGCGGGGCTGCGCTACTTCCTGCGCCGCATCGCGCGGCAGTTGCCGGAGGCGAAGGTAATCGTCGGGCTGTGGGACGCGCCGCCCGAGAGCGCGATGCTGGCGGCCCTGCGCGAGGAAGGCCCGGCGGAGGCGATCGTCACCTCGCTGGGCGAGGCGGCGGCGCTGGGGGAGGCCTTCGCGGCGCGGGGCTGATCCTGCCCCGGCGGTCCTTTCCGGTTCCAACCGGGCCGGGGCCTCGTCTAGCCTCCTCGGCGCAGCATGGACGAGGATCGCAAGGCGTGGCCGTCGGCACCCCCTTTTCGCGCAGGTTCTGCCTGGCGGCCCTTCCCCTCGCCCTGACGGCCCAGGCGCCTGGGTCCTCCACGGGGCCTTCCGCGGGGCCCGTGCTGACCATCGGGGTGGGCACGCCCCCCACCTCGGTCGACCCGCACTTCCACAACAACGGGCCGAACAACTCCCTCGCCATGCATCTCTTCGACCGGCTGGTGGACCGCGACGCGCGGGCGCGGCCGGTGCCGGGCCTGGCGGAAAGCTGGGCCGTGGTGTCGGACAGGGTGTGGGAGTTCCGCCTGCGGCGCGGCGTGCGCTGGCATGACGGGCGGGACTTCAGCGCCCAGGACGTGGTGTTCACCTTCGGCCGGGTGCCGGGGGTGCCGAACAGCCCGGGGGGCTTCGGCGGCTTCCTGCGGCAGGTGGAGCGCGTGGAGGTGGTGGAGCCGCACCTCATCCGCATCCACACGAAGCAGCCGCATCCGCTGCTGCCGCTGGACCTGACGCAGGTGAACATCATCGCGCGCCATGTGAACGGGGTGGCGACCGAGGACTACAACTCCGGCAAGGCGGCCATCGGGACAGGGCCCTACCGGCTGGTCTCCTACGCCTCCGGCGACCGGGCGGTGCTGGCGCGGAACGAGGGCTGGTGGGGCGGGGCGGAGCCATGGGCGCGGGTGGAGTACCGCTTCCTGGCGAATGACGCGTCGCGCACCGCGGCGCTGCTTTCGGGAGATGTGGACCTGATCGACCAGCTTCCGACGAGCGACCTGGCGAAGCTCAAGCGCGACCCGCGCGTGGTCGTCTCCGAGATCGCGAGCCTGCGGACGATGTTCATGGCGCCCATCCATTCGGCCGAGGGCGGCAGCGCGCAGGTGACGGACCACAACGGCGTGCCGCTGCCGCGCAACCCGTTCCTCGACCGCCGGGTGCGGCAGGCGCTCTCCATGGCGATCAACCGCGACGCGCTGGTGGAGCGGGTGATGGAGGGCGCGGCCGAGCCGACCGGGCAGTGGCTGCCGCGCGGCGCCTTCGGCTACAACCCCGAGGTGCGGCCGGTGGGGTTCGACCCCGAGGGCGCGAAGCGGCTGCTGGCCGAGGCGGGGTATCCGCAGGGCTTCCGCCTGGTGATCGCGACGCCGAACGACCGGTGGCCGAACGACTCGCGGCTGGCCCAGGCCGTGGCGCAGATGTGGACGCGCATCGGCGTGCGGGCGACGGTCGATTCCATGCCCTATGCCGCCTTCGTGCCTCGGCGCTCGCGCTTCGAGTTCCCGATGCAGATGGCCGCCTGGGGCAGCTCCACGGGCGAGGCGACGAACTACCTCATCAACATCGCGGGCACGGCGAACCGGCAGCGGCTGACGGGCTCGAACAACATGTGGCGCTATTCCGACCCGGGGCTGGACGAGATGACCGCGCGTGCCTCCGCCACCATGGATGACGCGGGACGCGAGGCGCTGCTGCGCGACGCCGTGGCCCGCTATGCCGAGGCGGTACCCTACATCCAGCTCCTGCAGCTGACGAACACCTGGGCGGCGCGGCGGGGCCTCAGGCACGATCCGCGGATGGATGAGCGGACCGTGGCGATGGGGGTAAGGGCCGAGCCCTGAGGAGGCGGCCCCCAACGCAAGTTAGACGACCACGGGCCGGATCTTCTCCAGCATCCAGCGCGCCAGCCCGGCCGCCCGCGCATCCTGATGCGGGTGGCCGATGATCTGGATGCCCATGGGAAGGCCGCGCACGGCCGTCATCGGGACCGTGACGCAGGGGGTGCCGAGGGCGGAGGTGGCGGCGTTGTAGGCGATGTCGCCGGTGGGGCGGGGCGCCAGGGGCTCGCCGGGCTTGTCCCCCTCCCAGACCGGGGCTGGGCCCGGCGAGGAGGGGGCGATCAGCGCGTCGGCCAGCGGCACGAGATCCGCGAGCGCCCGGCGCATGGCCTCACGCTGGAGGAGGCGGGCGCGGTAGTCGTCCAGCGTCATCTCCATGCCGCGGGCATGGCGGTTGAGGAAGCGCCGGCTGACGCCGTCGGGATGCGCCTCGACGAGGTTCTGCTGGCTCCAGCGGGTCTCGAAGCTGCCGATGTCGTTGGTGACCGCCTTGGCGTTGGCGATGGCGCGCTCGAAGGCCTCGATCGCGGGGGCGTCGGCGCGGGTGAGGATCTCGATCCCGGCTGCGCGGAGGCTTTCGAGCAGGGCCTGGAAGGCCTGGCGGCTGTCCTCGTCGAGGATCGCCCAGCCCTCCGCCTCCATGACGATGAGCCGGGTGGGCTTGCTGGCGACGGGCGGGGTTTCGGGGCCGTAGAGCGAGGGCGAGCCGGGATCGCCGCCCGCGCGGTTGGCGATGGCCTTGGCCACCAGCCACATGTCCTGGATGGAGCCGGCATGCACCCCGGCGGTGCTCTGGGAGAGGCCCTGGCGCTCGCCGCGGTTGATGGCGCCCTGGGTGGGCTTGAGGGCGATGTTCCCGCAATAGCTGGCCGGGCGGATGATAGAGCCGCCGACCTGGGTGCCGATGGCGGCGGGCACCATGCGCGCGCCCACGGCGGCGGCCGAGCCGGAGGAGGAGCCGCCGGGTGTGTGGCGGGGGTCGAAGGGATTGGTGGTCGGGCCCGGATGCGCCTGGCCCAGTTCGGTGGTGACCGTCTTGCCCAGGATGACGGCGCCGGCATCGCGCAAGGCGCGGATCATGGCGCTGTCACGCCGGGGGAAGTTCCCACGATAGGCGTCGCAGCCCATCTGGGTGGGCATGTCCCGGGTCTCGATCAGGTCCTTGATGCCGATGGGCATGCCGTCGATGGGCGAGAGGGGACGGCCCTCCTTCCAGCGGGCGGTGCTGGCATCGGCGGCCTCGCGGGCGCCCTCGGGGTTGGTGGTGACGAAGGCCTGGACCACGGGCTCCCGGGCCGCGATGGTCTCGAGGCAGCGTTCGAGGAAGGCGCGCGGCGTGTCGCCGCCCCTGGCGAAGGCGGCGGCCAGGTTGTGGTAGGTGAGCTGGGCGAAGCCGTCGGGCCGGTAGGGTTCCCGGGCCTGGCCGTCCGTCATTCCGTCCATGGATTCATCCCCCGATGCCTTGCGGGGCATTGGGGGATGGACCAGCGTGGATGTCCAGCCGCGGGCGGCCGGGATCCGATCAGGAGCGGAGGCTCTCCGGCACCCGGCCGCCATTCTCGGCCAGCTTCTGCATGACCTGCTTGTGCAGCCAGATGTTCATGGCGGCGGAATCCTCGGTGCTGCCGGTATAGCCCAGCTCCCCGGCCAGCTCCTTGCGGGCGGCGAGGCTGCTGTCGAGGTCGAGGAGCTTCATCAGGTCCACGATGGAGCTCTGCCAGTTCAGCTTCTGCGGGTTCTTCGAGGCCATGTCGGTGAGCACGGCCTGGACATCGACGTTCTGCGCGGCGCCGCCCTGGCCGGGGGCGGTGGGGGCCTGGCCGGCAGCGGGGGTGCTGGGGGTCGCGGCCGGGGCCGCCATGGCGCCGCCGAGGCTGCCGATGCCGCCCGCGGTCGTTGCCGGCGTCGGGCTGCCCGCATCCGCGGGGCTGGCGGCGGCCGGATGGCCGAAGATCTTGGACATGATGGAGCGGAAGATGCTCATGCGGAGGTCTCCTGGAGCCGAGAGGGCTCTCCGCACAACGGCGCGGGGGTGGCGGGGTTGTCCCCTACCCCTCCCCTTCCCGCCCGGAGCGGTCCCGGAAGCGGCCGCGATGGAGCGGGTAGGCCGTGGTGTATTTCAGCTGCTCCATGGCGAAGCGGGAGGTGACGTTGCGCATGGGCACGGCGCCGATGAGGCGTTTGTAGAAGGAGTCGAACTCCGCCATGCCGGTGACGGCGACGCGGAGCATGTAGTCCACCTCTCCCGCCATGCGGTGGGCCTCCATCACCTCCGGCATGGCGGCAATGGCCTGGGAGAAGGTGGCGAGCCATTCCGGCGTGTGGTCGCCCGCCTCGATGGCGACATAGACGATGAGACCGACGCCGATCTTCTCCGGGTCCACCAGGGCGACGCGGCGGGTGATGACGCCGTTCGCCTCCAGCTTCTGGACGCGCTTCCAGCAGGGGGTGGGCGAGAGGCCCACCTTGTCGGCGAGCTGGGCCACGGAGAGGGTGGCGTCGCCCTGGAGGAGGGCGATGATCTTGCGGTCGATCTCGTCCATCGGTGCATGCGGCGGGCGGGGCCTGCGCCCCGCCCGGCCGGCTCAGGCCGGCTTCTTCGTGGGCAGGGTGGCGGTGCTCACATTCACCCATTCCGGGCTCTCCGCCACCTCGATGTCGGGGAGGTTGATCACGACCTCCTCGGTGCCGCTGCGGACGAGGGCGCAGTGCAGGACCTCGGTGGAGGAGGCGTTGATCTCCTGGTGCGGGACATAGGGCGGCACCTGGAAGAAGTCGCCCGCCTTGGCTTCCGTGATGAATTCCAGCCGGTCCCCCCAGCGCATGTGGGCGGTGCCGGAGATGATGTAGATGATGCTCTCCAACGCGCCGTGATGGTGCGGGCCGGTCTGCGAATTGGGCTCGATGCGGTTGGTGCCGGCCCAGAGATGGAGGGAACCGGTGCGGCTGCCGGAGATGGCGACCTCGCGGTTCATGCCCAGGGTCTCGGGCGTGTCGCCGCTGCGGCCGGCGGCGCTGACATGGCGGATGCCCTTGTTGCGCCAGTCATAGCCTGGGCCTGGGCCGTGGCCGGGGGCGCCTTCGGTCTGGGGGGCGGGCTTGGTGGCAATTCCGTCGGGCATGGTGGTGCTCTCCTGTGTCGCTCCCGCGGAGGGGAGGGTTGCGATGGCCGGGGCCGCGGTCAAGCGCCGCGGTTCCCGGAGGCGATGGCCGTGTTGAAGGAGGCGTCGAGCAGATCCTTCGCCTCGATGCGGCGGCGGACGAGGTTCGCGCGGGCATAGAGGTCGATGTTCCGCTGCTCGTCGGCGGCCACGCTGTCATCGATGGGGACGACGCGGGTGGCGGCGCGGCGGAACCAGTGCTCGGCCACGGGGGCCGGGATGTTCATCAGCTCCGACCAGCTCTTCGCATAGCCCTCCACATTCGCATTGGCCCAGGCGCGGGCGGCGGCGAGGCGGCGGACGAATTCGGCCAGCTCCTCCCGGCGGGAGGCGATGGCATCGGTGCGCGCGGCCTGGAAGCCGAGGCCGGGGGTGATGCCCTGGCCATGGGCGACGCGGCGGGCGCCGTTCAGCACCTCCTCCTGGGAGACATAGGGTTCCCAGGTGGACCAGGCCTCCACCGAGCCGCGGCTCCAGGCGGCCTTGGCATCGGCCGGCAGCAGGAAGACGAACTGCACGGCGTCCAGCGGCAGGCCGGCATTCTCCAGCGCGGCGAGGATCACCTGATGGCCGATGGAGCCGCGCCCCGTGGCGATACGCTTGCCCCGCAGGTCCTGGATCGATTGGATCGGGCTGTCCTTCGCCACCAGGATGGCGAGGCCCTCCCGGTTCTCGCGCGTCGCGGCGATGGCCTTGATCGGCGCGCCGGCCGCGGCGCCGAAGGTGAAGGGCGCATCGCCCACCAGGCCGGTGTCGATGGCCCCGGCGTTCAGCGCCTCCACCAGCGGGGCGGCGGCGGGGAACTCGCTCCAGGCGATGCGGTCGCCGAAGCCCCGGAGCTGGCCGGAGGCCTCCATCACCGCGCGGGCATTGCCGCGCTGGTCGCCCACGCGCAGCGGGGATTGGGCCTTCAGGATGCGAGGGGCGGCGAGGGTTACGGCGGCGCCGAGGAGGAGGCGGCGCCCGGGAAGGAGGCGGCTCATTCGGCGGCCGCCGGAAGGCGCTGGGCCAGGCGCCGCGCAACGAGGCGGCGCGTGGCGGGCAGCAGGGATTGGCCGTATTCCACCGCATCCTCCAGCGGGTCGAAGCCGCGGATGAGGAAGGTGGTCACGCCGAGGTCGTAATAGTCGAGGAAGGCCTGGGCCACCTGCTCCGGCGTGCCGACCAGGGCGGTGGTGTTGCCCCGCGCGCCGGTCTCCCGCGCGATGGCGGTGTAGAGGCGGCCCTCCGGCCGGTCGCCCAGGGCGGCGGCGGCGAGGAGGCGCTGGGAGCCCGCATTCTGCGGCGCGCCATCGGCGGGGCCGAGCGCCGCCTTGCCGCGCACGGCGCGAACGCGGTCCAGTATGGCCTCGGCGCGGCCCCAGGCGGCGTCCTCGGTATCCGCGAGGATGGGGCGGAAGGAGAGCGAGAAGCGGATGCGGTCGGCGCGGCCATGCTTCGTGGCCTCGGCGCGGACGCGGCGGATGATCTCACGCACCTGGGCGTGGGTCTCGCCCCAGAGGGCATAGACATCGGCATGCTTGCCCGCGACGCGCAGCGCGGCCTCGGACGCGCCGCCGAAATAGAGCGGGATGCGCGGGGACTGCACGCTCCGCACCTCCGGCGAGGCCCCCTTGATGCGGTAGTAGGCGCCCTCATGGTCCACCGGCTCCCTCGCAGCCCAGATGGACTTCAGCACCGTCAGGTACTCGTCGGTGCGGGCGTAGCGGTCGTCCTTGCCGAGCCAGTCGCCGTCGCGCGCCTGGTCCGCGTCGTCGCCGCCGGAGATGGTGTGCAGCGCGGCGCGGCCGCCCGAGAGCTGGTCGAGCGTGTTGAAGGCGCGGGCCGCCGTGCTGGGCGCCTGGAAACCCGGGCGATGCGCGACGAGGAAGCCGACCTTCTTCGTATGCGCGGCGGCATGGGCGGCGAGCTGAAGCCCGTCCGGCCCGTTCGAGTGCCAGCCGATGAGGATGCGGTCGAAGCCGCCCTCGTCATGCGCCTGGGCGGAGGCGACGAGATAGCCGGGATCGATCGAGGGGCCGCTGGCCGGATGGATCTCCGACTGCTGGCGCGGCTGGACCATGCCGATGAATTCGACACCATCGGCGGGAAGCGTGTTGAGGGTCATGGGATTTCCTCTCCGTTCAGATCGGGTCAGATCGGGAGCAGCGCGGCACGGCCGGCCGCGAGGAGCGCCGCATCGGGCTGCGGCGTGTGGATGCGGGCGCAGAGGACGTCGCGCAGGTGGCGCTCCAGCGGATTGGAGCGCGCGAGGGCGTGGTTGCCGCAAAGGGCCACGGCCTCCTGCACGGCGGCGGTGGCGCTGTCGGCGGCGACCGTCTTCACCAACCCCAGCTCGGCCGCCGTGGTCTCGTCGCGCGCCGCGCTGGAGACCAGGCGCTCCCCCGTGAGGATCAGCGCCTCGATCCGGCCGACCGCCTCCTGCACGCGCGGCAGGGTGGCGAGGGGCTGGCCGAGATTGGCGGGAACGCGCTGGCGCAGGAAGCCGGCGAGCCAGTCCCGCGCCGCCCGCGCGACGCCGGTGTAGAGCGCGGCGATGAGAAGGGTGTTCCAGGCCACGGCGTCGCCGTCGCGCCCGGTCCAGGCCTCGGGCGCCCGCAGCTCCAGGGCGTGGTCGGCGGGCAGAGCAACATCGTTCATCAGCACGTCATGGCTGCCGGAGGCGCGAAGCCCTGCCTGGTCCCAGGTCTCGACGATCCGAACGCCCGGCGCCTGCATGGGGAGGAGGAACAGGCCGGTGCGCGGCGCCTCCTCATCCGTGCGGGCCCAGACGAGGCCCCATTCCAGCGCCGGGCTTCCGGTGGAGAAGATCTTGCGGCCGCTGATGGACCAGCCCCCCGCGGTGCGGCGCGCGGTGGTGGCGGGAAGGCCGCCCCGGGCGGGCGTGCCCAGCTCCGGCTCCACGCGCAGGGCGTTGACGAGCTCGCCCCGCTGCAGCGCGCCGAGGGCGAGGCGCTTGCGCAGGCCCTGCGGGATGGCGCCGTTGCGCGCGATGCCGCGCTGCTGGATGAGCTGCATCGCCAGGACCAGCGCCGTGGCGGGGCAGCCCTCGGCGATGGTGCCGACGATCTCCGCCGCGCGGTGCAGCGCGATGTCGGCGCCGCCGAACTCGGCGGGCACGGTCAGGCCAAGCAGCCCCGCCTCGCGCAGGGCCGCGATGTTCGCATGCGGGAAGGAGCCGTCCCGGTCATGCGCGGCGGCGGTGAGGGCGAAGCGGCGGGCGAGGTCGCGCGGTGTGTCCGTGCGGGCCGCGAGGAGGCTGCCGTCCATCACGCGCTGCGCCCCGCGCGCCAGAAGGCACGGTCCCAGAGCGGGGCGACATCCACCCGGCGCGGGATGACGCCGATGCGGGCGAACTCGTCGGCCACCGCCTGGTGCGAGGCGATGGCGGCATCGTCCACCGGCGCCAGGCTGCGGGGCTGGGAGACGTTGTCGAGCAGGGTGCGGATGGTGGTCTCGGGCACGTTCAGCGCGGCGGAGACGGCGGCGGCGTATTCCGCCGGGTGCTGCTGGATGAAGGGCATGGCGCGGCGGATGCGGTCCAGCAGGTCCCGCGCGGCGGCGGCGCGGGCGGGCTCCTCCGCCAGGCCGGCACGGATGAAATAGGGGTAGTTGCCGGAGAGGATACCCTGCGCCGTGCGCAGCACGCGGGCGCCGGATTGCCGCGCGATGGGCACGGAGTAGCCGTAGATGGCCCAGGCATCGAGCGCGCCGGCGCGGAAGGCCGCTGCGCCATCGGCGGGGGTGAGGTTCACGAGCTGCACGTCGGTGAGCGAGAGGCCCTGCTCGTTCAGCATGCGCGAGAGATAGTAGTGGGTGGTGGTGGCGCGCACATAGCCGACGCGCTTGCCCCTGAGGTCGGCGATGGACTGGATGGGGCTGTCCTTCGGCACCAGCACGGTCTGCTCGTTCACGTCGCCACGGATGACGGCGACGAGCCGGATGCGGGCACCGGAGACGGCGGCGAAGGTCGGCGGGATCTCGCTGCCATAGGCGAGGTCCAGCGCGCCGGCATTGGCGGCCTCCACCATGAGGTTGCCGGAGCCGAACTCGGACCACTCCACGCGGTAGGGCGTGTCGGCGAGGCTCGTATCGGCGAGGCCGGCGAGGCGGAGGAGGAGCTGGTCGCCCGCCTTGTACTGCGCGACGCGCAGCGTGACCGGGGCTTGGGCACGGGCGATCGCGGGTGTGGCGAGCGCGGCGAGGAGGGTGGTTCGGCGCGTGAGCATCAGGCGGCTTCCCGGATCACCTCGGCCTCCACGCCGAGTTCGGAGAGGAGGCGGCGGCGGAGCGCGGCGAAGCGGGCATCGCCATGGGAGCGCGGGCGCTCGATGCCCACCGGGATGTCGGCGGCGATGCGGCCGGCATCGAGCACGAGGATACGGTCGGCCAGCAGGATCGCCTCGTCCACGTCATGCGTGACCAGGAGCGTGGTGGGGGTGTGGGCGCGCCAGAGATCCAGCACCAGCGCATGCATGCGGATGCGGGTGAGCGCGTCCAGTGCCGCGAAGGGCTCGTCCAGCAGCAGCAGGCGCGGCTCGCGGACGAGGGCGCGGGCGAGCGCGGTGCGCTGGGCCTCGCCGCCAGAAAGGGTGGCCGGCCAGGCGTCGCGGTGGCGGGCGAGGCCAACCTCGGCCAGGGCGCGCTCGGCGCGCGCCGGGGCGCCCTTTGCCGGCAGGCCGATGGTCACGTTCTCCCACACGCGCTTCCAGGGCAGCAGGCGGGGCTCCTGGAAGGCCACGGCCACGGCCTCGGGCACCTCGATCCGCGCCTCCACGGGCCGGGGGTCGAGCCCCGCCAGGGTGCGGAGCAGGGTGGACTTGCCGGAGCCTGAGCGGCCGAGAAGCGCGGTGAAGGAGCCGGGCTCGAGTTCGAGGTCGAGCATGTGGAGGACGGTGTTGGTGCCGAAGCGGCGGGTGAGGCCGCGGACGGAGACCTGACGGTTGTCGCTCATCGTTTCAGGCCTTGATGAGGTTGGGGCGCCAGGCGAGGGCGCGGCGCTCGAAGGCGCGGACCAGGGCGTCGGCGCCGAGGCCGAGGAGCGCGTAGACGAGCAGGCCGACGACGATGACGTCGGTGCGGAGGAAGTCCCGCGCATCGTTGATGAGGAAGCCGATGCCGGCCGTGGCGTTGATCTGCTCGGCGATGACGAGCGAGAGCCAGGCGCTGCCGAGGGCGTAGCGCAGGCCGACGAGGCCGGAGGGCAGCGCGCCCGGGAGGATGACGTGGCGGACGAGGCCGCGGCGGTCCAGGCCGAAGACGCGCCCCGCCTCGGCCAGCTTCGGGTCCACGCCGCGGATGCCGGCGAAGAGGGTGAGATAGACGGGGAAGGCGCTGCCGAGGGCGACGAGCGCGATCTTCGGCGTTTCGCCGATGCCGAACCAGAGGATGAAGAGGGGCACGAGGGCGAGGAAGGGCAGCGTGCGCAGCATCTGCATCGGCGCGTCCACCACCTCCTCCCCGATGCGGGACAGGCCGGCGATGACGGCGAGGACGACGCCGGTGGTCACGCCGATGGCCAGGCCGCCGGCGACCCGGCCGAGGGAGACGAGGAGGTGATGCGGCAGCTCGCCGGAGAGAAGCAGCTCCCAGGCGGTGGCGATAATGGTGCTGGGCGCCGCCAGGGTGCGCGGGGCGATCAGCCCGGCCATGGAGGCCGCCTGCCAGAGCAGGACCAGGACGAGCGGGGAGAGGAAGCGGCGATAAGGCCTGAGATTCAGCCCAGGCAGGGCGGCGCGGAACGGCAGGGACGGCGTGAGGCGTTCGCGCGCGCCGAGGGCGTGCGTGTCGGACATCTGGGGAACTCCGGCGATGCGGGGTTGCCGCCCTGGCGTGGCGGCGTCGCGGTGACTCGGCGGCGGCGTTCAGCCGCGACAGGGCATCGGGCGACAGCCGAACGAGGCGGCGCGGGGGGGCGTGTCGTTCATGCCCACAAAGCTATGAAGGCCAGGCGCCGCCGGAAAGAGCGCGGATTCCCAAAGATATCCCGCAGGACAGGCGCGGCATGCTGCCGCGCGGGCGGGAAAGGGAATGTCCTTCCCTCTCCCGCCTTCGTTACTCCGCGTCGGGCTGATTCTCCGGCGCGGCGGCGATGAAGGCCGGATGATCGGCGCAAGCGGCGGCGACCGCCTTGATCCGCGTCAGGGCGGAGATGTCGGCGCCGAAGCGCTTCGCATTGCCGAGCTGGGGGATGAGGCAGAGATCGGCCACGGTCGGGGCGGCGCCGAAGCAGAAGGGCCCCTCGCCTTCCCTCAGAAGCTTCTCGCAGGCGTCCAGCCCCTCCTGGATCACCCAGCGCGCCCAGCCCGTGACCTTCTCCTCCGGCCATCCCTCCTCCCGCAGCCGGGCGAGGACCTTGAGGTTCTGCACGGGGTGGATGTCGCAGGCGATGGCCTGGGCGAAGGCGCGGATGCGGGCGCGCTCCAGCGCCGTGCCGGGCAGGAGGCGCGGCTCGGGATGGGTTTCCTCCAGCCATTCGACGATGGCCAGGGACTGGGTGAGCACCGCGCCATCATCCGCCTCCAGGGCCGGGAGCAGGCCCTGGGGGTTGCAGCGGAGATAGTCGGGCGCGCGCTGCTCGCCACGGCGGAGGTGGTGGAAGACGTGCTCCGCCGTGAGCCCCTTGAGGTTCAGCGCGATCCGCACCCGCCAGGCGGCGGAGGAGCGGAAGTAGCCATGCAGCCGCATCAGTCGAGGGTGATCTTCAGGTCGCGGATGAGCGGCAGCCAGATGCCGCGCTCGCGCTGCAGCAGCGCCTCGAACTCGGCGGGGCCGCCGGTCAGCGGCTCGAGCCCGATCTGCTGCATGCGGGTCCGCACCGAGGTCTCGCGCACCGACGCGTCCAGCTCCTTCGTGAGATGCGCGACCACATCGTCCGGCGTCGCCTTGGGGACGACCACGCCCTGCCAGGCATAGGCCTCGAAGCCGCGCAGGTTAAGGGCGGACTGCACGGTGGGGATGCTCGGCATGTCCTCCAGCGGCTGGGCGGAGAGGACGGCGAGGGCCTTCACGCGGCCGCCGCGCAGGTGCTCGGCGCCCGAGGGATAGTCGAGCACCATCATCGGGATGGTACCGGCCAGCAGGTCGTTCAGCGCGGGGGCGGCGCCGCGATAGGGGATGTGGTTGAAGCGGATGCCCGCCTCCCGGCCCAGCCGCTCCATCGCGAGGTGGTGGGGGGAGCCGACGCCGGGCGTCGCGCAGTCGATCGGGCGCGCCCTGGAACGCTCGGCCAGGCCCTGCACGGTGTCGGCCGGCGCGTTCTGGCCGACGGCGAGGAAGAGCGGGAAGCGGGCCATCAGCCCCACCGGGCGGAAATCCCGCACGGGGTCATAGGGCAGGCGGTTGAACAGGGCGGTGTTGAAGACGAGCGTGCCGTTGTCCGCGGTCATCACCGTGTAGCCGTCGGCCGGGGCCTTGGCGGTGAACTCGGCGCCGATATTCGTGGCCGCGCCGGGCTTGTTCTCGATCACCACGGGCTGGCCGAGGCGCTGGGAGAGCGTCGCGCCGACGAGGCGGGCGAGCGTGTCCGTGCCGCCGCCGGGGGCATAGGCGACGACCCAGCGCACGGCTCGGTCGGGATAGGCGGCCAGCGCGCGCGACGCGGGCAGGGCCGCGGCAAGGCCGGCGCCCATCAGGGCGCGGCGGCCGAGCGTGATGCTCTTCATGGTTCTTTCCTCTCCGGTGCCGGCTCGGCTGGCCGGCTTGTTGTCGGACGTCAGTGGGGCGTCAGTTGGCCGGGAGGATGGCCGCGCGGCAATCCCCAAAACCGATGCTGGCGAAACCATCGCGCGCGGCGCGGGCGCGGAGGATGATCTCGTCGCCATCCTCCAGGAAGCGCCGCGTCTCGCCGGAGGGGAGCTGGACGGGCTCCTTCCCGCCCTTCGTCGTCTCCAGAAGGCTGCCGAAGCCGGCGGCGTCGGGGGCGGAGATGGTGCCCGAGCCGAGCAGGTCGCCCGGGTTCAGGTCGCAGCCGTTCGAGCTGTGGTGCGCGACCATCTGCGCCACGGTCCAGTACATGTGGCGCGTGTTGGACAGGGAGAGGCGGTGCGGGGCCATGCCCTTGCCACGCATCGCCGCGGTGAGGATCAGCACCTCCAGCGCGATGTCGAAGGCGCCGGCCGCCTGGTCCGCCTCGTCCAGCAGATAGGGCAGCGGCGCCGGGTCGCCCTCCGGGCGCGGGGGCTGCGGGGCGCGGAAGGGCTCCAGCGCCTCGGGCGTGATCACCCAGGGGGACACGGTGGAGCCGAAGTTCTTCGCCAGGAACGGGCCGAGCGGCTGGTATTCCCAGGCCTGGATGTCGCGCGCGGACCAGTCGTTCAGCAGCCCGTAGCCGGCGATATGGGCCGGGGCGCGCGAGATGGGGATGGCATCGCCCAGCGTGTTGCCGGGGCCGACCCAGATGGCCAGCTCCAGCTCGTAGTCCAGCCGCTCGCAGGGCGCGAAACGGGGCGTGTCGGAATCCGGCGCCTTGAGCTGACCCTTGGGGCGGCGGACATCGGTGCCGGAGGCGCGCACGGAGGAGGCGCGGCCGTGATAGCCGATCGGGACGTGCTTGTAGTTCGGCAGCAGCGGATTATCCGGGCGGAAGACCTTGCCGATATTCGTCGCGTGGTGGATGCCCACGTAGAAGTCGGTGTAGTCGCCGATCTTGCTCGGCACGAGCAGCGTCGCGCCCTCCATGGGGTGCAGATGCGGCTCCACCGCCTCGCGGTGCGCGGGGTCCGAGAGCAGTTGGGACAGGCGGGCGCGAAGCGACTTGCGCGCCCCCTCCCCCAGCGCGAAGAGCGCGTTGAGGCCGGGATGGGTCGCGGCATCGCGGATCTCGTCATCCACCGGCGCGGCGGTGAGGTCGAGGATCATATCCCCGATGGCCACGCCGACCCGCGCGCCGCCCATGTCGAGCGGGATGAAGGTGCCGAGGGGCAGGTTCTGGATGGGGAAGTCCGGATGCCCGTTGGCGGATTCCACCCAGCTGCGGAGCGCGGGGTCGTGCGTGGCGTCGGTCATGCTTTACCGCTGGTTCGGGTTGAAGTGCTTTTGCAGGCCCGCGCCGTAGCCGGCATAGTCCCGCTGGAACTGCGGGGCCTCGGCGGCGTAACGCGTCACGCGCTGCGGCAGGCGCGTCTCCAGCATGAAAGCCATGGTGCCCTCCAGCTTGTGCGGCTTCAATTCCGCGTTGCTGGCGGCCTCGAAGGCCGACATGTCTGGGCCATGGGGCAGCATGCAGTTGTGCAGCGAGAAGCCGCCCGGGACGAAGCCGCCGCCGGTCTTGGCGTCGTACACGCCCTCCACCAGCCCCATGAACTCGCTCATCACGTTCATGTGGTACCAGGGCGGGCGGAAGGTGTTCTCGCCGACCAGCCAGCGGTCGGAGAAGAGGACGAAGTCGATATTCGCCGTGCCCGGCGTCTCGCTGGGCGAGGTCATGACGGTGAAGATCGAGGGATCCGCATGGTCGAACAGGATCGGGCCGACCGGGGAGTAGCGGCGCAGGTCGTATTTGTAGGGCGCGTAATTGCCGTGCCAGGCGACGACATCCAGCGGCGAATGAGCCAGCTCGGTGCGCCAGAGGGTGCCGCCCCACTTCACCACCATGGTGGAGGGCGCGTCGCGGTCCTCATAGGCCGCGACCGGGGTGAGGAAGTCCCGCTGGTTGGCCATGCAGTTGGCGCCGATGGGCCCGCGCTCCGGCAGGGTGAAGGCGCCGCCGTAATTCTCGCAGAGATAGCCGCGGGCGGGGCCGCCGGGCAGCTCCACGCGGATCTTCACGCCGCGCGGGATCACCGCGATCTCGCCCGGGGCGATGTCGATGATGCCGAACTCGGTCGCGATGCGCAGCGCGCCCTGCTGGGGCACGAAGAGCATCTCGCCATCGGCGTTGTAGAAATACTCGTCCTGCATGGAGCGGGTGACGAGATAGACATGGGCGCCCATGCCGGCCTGGCTGCCCGCATCGCCCGCCGTGGTGATGGTGCGGATGCCCTCGAGGAAGGAGACCTTCTCCTCCGGCAGGGGGATGGGGTCCCAGCGCTGGGGCGCGAGGGGCAGGTCCACCTCCACCGCCGGGGCCGTGCGCCAGAGGCCGGCATCCATCTTCGTGAAGGAGCCCCAATGCGCGACGGTCGGGCGGATGCGGTAGAGCCAGGACCGCTCATTCGTCATGCGCGGCGCGGTGAAGGGAGAGCCCGAGAGCTGCTCGGCATAGAGGCCGTAGGGGCAGCGCTGGGGCGAGTTGCGCCCGATGGGCAGCGCGCCCGGCAGGGCCTCGGTCTCGAAGCCGTTGCCGAAGCCGGGCATGTAGCCCGTCTCGTTCGTCGTCAGCGGCTGTGGGCGGAACGGGGCATTCATGGGGGAGCCTCCTGTTACCGGTCGAGTTCGGCGGATTTCATCTCGGTCCCGTGCTCGAGCGAACGCCACATGTCGACGTCGCGCTCGGCGGTCCAGATGCGGGGGTGGTCCAGGCCCTTCGCCTCGTCATAGGCGCGCGAGACATCGAAGGGCATGCAGTGGTCGAAGATCACCCAGTGCCCGTATTTCGGGCGCATGGTGGAGATGGCCTCGTCATAGACCTGCTTCAGCGAGGCGCCGGCGGCGACGCCCTTCTTCGCGATCTCGAAGAGGTCGCGCGTGAAGTCGGCGGTGCCGGTCAGCCCTTCCTCGATCCTCTCGGGCGTGGTGAGGGAGGCGCCGCGGCCCGGGACGAGCGCGACCGGCCCGAGGGCGCGAATGGCGTCGAGCGTGCCAGGCCAGTCAGCGAAATGGGCGTCGCCGCAATAGGGGGTGGCGCCGTATTCCACGCAGTCCCCGGCGAAGAGGACGCGCTCCTTGGGCAGCCAGACCACCGTGTCGCCGGCGGTGTGGGAGCGGCCGATATGGATGATCTGCACCTCGCGCTTGCCCATCCAGAGCGTCATCTTCTTCTGGAAGGTGACATGCGGCCAGGTGAGGCCGGGGATGCTCTCCTTGCCGCGGAACAGGCGCGGGAAGCGGCCGATCTCGCTGTCCATGTCCTGCTGGCCGCGCTCGACGATCAGGTCGCGCGTGACGTCGGAGGCGATGACCTGCGCGCCCTCATAGCCCGAGGCGCCGAGCACGCGGACGGCGTGGTAGTGGGAGAGGACGACATGCGTCACCGGCTTGTCCGTCACGGTGCGGATGCGCGCGATCACGTCCTGCGCCATGCGCGGCGTCGCCTGGGCATCCACCACCAGCACGCCCTCATCCCCGATGACCACGCCGGAATTCGGGTCGCCCTCGGCCGTGTAGCCATAGAGGCCCGGGCCCAGCTCGTCAAAGGAGATGGTCTTCTCGGCGAGGTCGTTGGTGCTGGCGAAGCCGGACATGCGGGATTCCTTCAGGCGCGAGCGGCGATGGTGGCGTCGTGCCCGGCGGGCTCGATGCCCTGGCGGGCGCGGGCCATGGCCTGGCGCAGAACGGCCATGTCCCCGATATGGTTGGAGAGGAGGAGGATCAGCCGCGCATCCACGGCGCGCGCCTGATCCGGGGTGAGATCCTGGTGGATCGCCAGCAGCGCCTCGTAGAACTCGTCGGGGGCGGCGATGTTCGTCTCGGTGTTGAGCATCAGCCCCTCCCGGTCGCGCGGTCGAGCGCGGCGCGCACGGCCTGCGGGTCGAAGCGCCGCCAGCGGGCGCAGACATGCTGGTCCGGCCGGATGAGATAGGTGGTGCCGGGGCGGGCGTCGTAGCGGGCGGCGGCCACGCCCCCCGCATCCTCCTCCGGCGAGAGGTTGACGACGCGGATCTCGGGCAGGGTTTCCGGCATGGCGGGGGCGGCCGCGCCGAAATGCAGCAGGGTGAAGCCGCCGCCCAGGCGGCGCAGCAGCCAGTCCTCGCCCAGCGGGGCGTCGAGCGCGGGCGCGCCGGGCACCATGGGGCCTTCGAAGGGTTCGGAATCCGGCGTGTTGAGCGGGGATGCGCGATAGGTGCTGGGGAGTGAGAGGCGGCCGCTGTTCACCATGCGGCGGGCGAAGCCGCAATCCTTGGCCAGATCCAGCACGGCGTCGCGGAAGGCGCGGCTGCTCTCGTTCTTGGGGGTGATGAAATCGGTGGAGCGGGTGGAGTTGAGGATGTTCTCGTCCGCCGCCGCCACCCGCTCGGCATCGTAGCTGTCCAGCAAGGAATCCGGCGCCGCGCCGCGCAGCACGAGGGCGAGCTTCCAGGCGAGGTTCTCGGCATCCTGGATGCCGCTGTTGGCGCCCCGCGCCCCGAAGGGTGACACCCCATGCGCGGCATCACCGGCGAAGATCACGCGGCCATGGCGGAAGCGCTCCATCCGCAGGCAGGAGAAGGTGTAGACGCTCACCCATTCCAGCGCGAATTCGGCATCCCGGCCGAGCAGCGCCCGCACGCGGGGAATGACCCGCTCCGGCCGCTTCTCCTCCTCCGGATCGGCGCCCCAGCCCAGCTGGAAGTCGATGCGCCAGACGCCGTCGGGCTGGCTGTGCAGCAGGACCGACTGGTTCGGGTGGAAGGGCGGGTCGAACCAGAACCAGCGCTCGGCGGGGAAGTCCGCCTTCATGCGCACATCGGCGATGAGGAAGCGGTCGCGGAAGGTGCGGCCCTTGCTCTCCAGCCCCATGGCCCGGCGGATGGGGGAGCGCGCGCCATCGGCGGCGACCACGTAGTCGGCGAGGATGCGGTAGTCGCCCTCCGGCGTCTCCACCGTCAGCTCCACGCCATCCTCCCGCGCATCCAGCGCGGCCACCTTGTTGCCCCAGCGGATCTCGATGTTGGGGAGCGACCGGGCGCGGTCGAGCAGGAAGCCTTCGACATAGTATTGCTGGAGGTTGATGAAGGCGGGGCGGCAGTGGCCGCCTTCGGGCAGCAGGTCGAAGCTGTAGACGGGCTCGTCGCGGTGGAAGACCCGGCCGAGATTCCAGGTGACGCCTTTCTCCACCATGCGGTCGCCGCAGCCGAGGCGGTCGAAGATCTCGAGCGTGCGCTTGGCGAAGCAGATGGCGCGGGAGCCGTGGGAGAGGCAGCGGTCGTCATCGAGCAGCAGCACGCGCTGGCCGGATTGCGCGAGGTCGATGGCGGTGGCGAGGCCGACCGGCCCCGCGCCCACCACCACCACGGGGTGATGCGCGACCTGCGCCGCCGATTGGTCCGGCGAGCGTTGGTATTCGAAGCGCAGCGACTGGTAGTCGATATGCACGACCGACCCCTCCCGGCATTTCCCCTGATGCCGCCTTCTTGTCCCGCTTCTGGCGGGCGATGCGGCCTGGATGTTATGCTCACCGCATATCATCTCGTTTGAGACGAAATCAAGTGCCCGATGAGGAGGCGCACCATCCCCCCGCCGAAAGCCGATGCCCCGCTCCGCCTCGCGGATTTCCTGCCCTACCGGATCTCGGTCGCGGCCGAGAGCGTGAGCCGGGCCTTCGCCGAGCGCTACGAGGCGGAATTCGGCCTCTCCATCCCGGAATGGCGGGTGATGGCGGTGCTGGGCGAAGGCGAGCCGCTCTCGACCCAGGCGGTGATCGCGCGGACGGAGATGGACCGGGTGAAGGTCAGCCGGGCGGTGATCCGGCTGGCGGATAAGGGGCTGATCAGCCGGGCGGCGCATCCGGAGGACCAGCGGGCGCAGGTGCTGCGCCTCGCGCCGCGGGGGCTGGCCCTGTATCGCCGCATCGTGCCCCGTGCCCATGCGCTGCAGGCCGAGCTGGCAGAGGCGCTGACGCCGGAGGAGATCGCCCTTCTCGGGGGAATGCTGGAAAGGCTGCGGCGGAGGGCCTCGCGTCTTCTGGGCGAAGATGGCGAGGGCTGAGGCCGTCGGGGCGCAGAGATAATGGTCTGGCAGCCCGCCATCCGCCTCTGTTCAGCATCGCCCGACCTCTCCTAGGCTCCCCCGGCGGCGGTGCCGACTCCGCGGCCATGATGGGGACAGGGATGCGGATCGCCGTCATCGGGAATGGGATCGTGGGCAGTTGCTGCGCCGCCTGGCTGCAGCGCGACGGGCACCAGGTCACCTTCATCGATCCGCTGGGCCCGGCGGAGGCCACCTCCTTCGGCAATGCCGGCTCGCTCTCCCCCTCGGCCTGCCTGCCCGTGGGCATGCCGGGCATGTGGAAGAAGGTGCCGGGCTGGCTGCTCGACCCCCTCGGCCCGCTTTCCGTGCGCTGGTCCTACGCGCCCGTGGCCGCGCCCTGGCTGCTGCGCTTCCTCCGGGCGAGCGAGCCCGCGCAGGTCGTGCGGATCGCGGCGGCGCTGCGGGGGCTGCTGGCGCCGATCTTCGAATGCTACGAGCCGCTGCTGCAGCGGGCCGGGGCGACCTCGCTCGTGAACCGCAGCGGCTGCCTCTATGTCTATTCCGGGCCGGAGGCGGCGCGGCAGTGGAAATGGGGGATGGATCTCCGCCGCTCGTTGGGCGTCGAGATGCGCGACGTGGGCGAGGATGAGCTCGTCGCGCTGGAGCCGGACCTGAAGGGGCGCTTCCGCTTCGGCATCCTGGCGCCGGAGAACGGCTCCACCACCGACCCGGCCGCGCTGACCCGCGCCATCTTCAACCGCTGCGTGCAGGATGGCGCGGCCGTGGTGCGGGCGCGGGCCACCGGCTTCCGCAAGGCGGGCACGGAGGTGGCGGCCGTGCGGCTGGAGGACGGGCGCGAGGTGGAATGCGATGGCGTGGTGCTGGCGGGCGGCGCCTGGTCCGCCCGGCTCGCGCGGCAGCTCGGCCCCGCCATCCCGCTCGAGACGCAGCGCGGCTACCATGTCACGGTCGGCAGCAACAACCTGGCGCTGCGGCACACCGTCATGGCCGTGGAGCACAACATGATGGTGAACCCCATGGGCATGGGGCTGCGCCTCGCCGGCTCGGTGGAGTTCGCGGGGCTATCGGCCCCGCCGAACCTTGCGCGGGCGGATGTGCTGCTCGCGCGCGGGAAGGAGATGTTCCCGCATCTCGACACCAGCCGGACGACGCAATGGATGGGGCATCGCCCCTGCCTGCCCGACAGCCTGCCCGTGATCGGTGCGGCGCCGAGGGCGGGCAATGCCTGGTTCGCCTTCGGCCATGGGCATGTCGGCATGTGCGGCGCGGCGAGCACGGGACGGGAGGTGGCGAATCTCGTCGCCGGCCGCGCACCCGCGATCGACCTCGCCCCCTTCGCGCCCACCCGCTTCCGGCGCGCCGCCTGATGCACCCGCTGCCCCAGCCCGAAAGGACCCGGCCATGACCCCGCCCGTCACCCGCCGCGCACTCGCCCTCGGGGCGCTGGGAGGGGCCCTGGGAATGGCGGTGGCCATGCCCGCGCGGGCGCAACCGGCCTGGCCCACGCGGCCCGTGCGGGTCGTGGTGCCCTTCCCGCCCGGCGGCAGCACGGATGTGCTGGCGCGGCGCCTGGCCGAGCGCATGACCCCCGCCCTGGGGCAGCCGGTGCTGGTGGAGAACCGGCCCGGCGCGGGCGGCACAACGGGGGCGGATTTCGTCTCCAAATCGGCGCCGGACGGGCACACGCTGCTGATGGGCGTGACCGGCAGCAACGCCATCGCGGCCAGCCTCTTCCCCAACCTGCCCTATGACCCCGTGGCGGGCTTCGCGCCCGTCTCCCGCCTCGTCTCGGCCCCGCTGGTGGTGGCGGCGGGCCCCGCCCTGCCCGTGGCTGACCTGCCCGCCTATATCTCGGCGGCGAAGGCCGCGCCTGGAAGCATCACCTATGCGACGCCGGGCAACGGCACCTCCATGCATCTCACCGGGGTGATGTTCGGCCTCGCCTCGGGGGTGGAGCTGACCCATGTGCCCTATCGCGGCTCTGCCCAGGCGACGACGGACCTGATGGCGGGGCTGGTGAAATCCTCCTTCGCGGACCTGCTGGTCATCCTGCCGCAGCTGCGCGCGGGCACGGTGAAGGCCCTGGCGGTGACGGGGGCGGAGCGGCACCCGCTGCTGCCGGAGGTGCCGACCGTGGCCGAGGCGGCGCTGCCCGGCTTCCAGGCGGAATCCTGGCAGGGCGTCTTCGCGCCGCCGGGCACGCCCCCTGCCCTGCTGGCGCGGCTGCATGAGGAGGTGGCGCGCGCCATGCAGGCCCCCGAGATCCGCGACGCCTTCGCGCAGCAGGGCTTCCGGGTGGAGGCGACGCCGCCGGCGGAATTCGCCGCCTTGGTGCGGGCCGAGGTGGCGAAATGGGCGCGCGTGGTGAAGGAAGGCGGCGTGCGGCTGGACTGAGCGCCGCGCGCCGCTTCCCTCCCTGATCATCGCTGAAGCAAAGGTTGGAACGGGCAGTTGGACATCGGGATCGATATCGGCGGCACCTTCACGGATGCCGTGCTGCGTGGCGGGGACGGGGCGTTGCGTTCGCTGAAGGTGCCCAGCACGCCGGATGACCCGGCGCGCGCCGTGGGCCATGCGCTCTCCCGCCTTCTCGGCGGGGATGCGGCGCCGGGCGCGGTCCGGCGCTTCCTGCACGGCACCACGGTGGCCACCAACGCGATCCTCGAGAACACGGCGGCGCCGACCGGCCTGATCACCACCGCGGGCTTCGCCGACATCATCGAGCTCGGGCGGATGACCCGCGCCTCGAATTACGACCTGCTCTTCGGGCCGCAGACGCCGGTCGCGCTGATCCCGCCGGAGCGGCGGATGGAGGTGGCGGAGCGGATCGGCGCGGATGGAAGCGTGGTGGAACCGCTGGACGAGGAGGGCGTGGCGCGGGCCGCGCGGGCGCTGGAGGCCGCGGGGGTGAAGGCGGTCGCGATCTGCTTCCTCTTCGCCTTCCTCGACCCCGCGCATGAGCGGCGCGCGCGGGAGATCGTGCGGGACACCTGCCCGGGCATGGCGGTCTCCCTCTCCTCCGAGGTGGACCCGGCGCCGCGCGAGTACGAACGGACCTGCGCGACCGCCTTTGACGCGGCGCTGAAGCCCGTGATGAGCGACTATCTCGGCCGGATCGAGGCCATCCTGCGGGGCGCCGGGATCGGCGTGCCGATGCAGGTGATGCATTCGCGCGGCGGGCTGCTGGGCGCGGGGGCGGCGCGCGGAAAGCCGATCCGGTTGACGCTTTCGGGCCCCTCAGCGGCGGCGATCGGGGCGGCGGCGGTGCTGCGCGGCGCGGGCATGCCGGATGGCGTCTCCATCGATGTGGGCGGGACGAGCGCCGATGTGGCGGTAATCCGCGACGGCGCGCCGGCGCTGCGGATGGACGGGATGATCGGCACCTTCCCCGTGCGCGTGCCCACCGCCGACGTGCTGGCCGTGGCGGCCGGCGGCGGCTCCATCGCCTGGATCGACGATGCGGGCGGGCTGCGGGTGGGGCCGCGCTCGGCCGGGGCGGTGCCGGGGCCGGCCTGCTACCGGCGCGGCGGCACGCGGCCGACGGTGCTGGATGCCTCCGTGGTGCTCGGCCTGGTGGACCCCGCGCGCTTCGCCGCGGGGGAGCTGATGCTGGACGCGGCGGCGGCGGCCGACGCGATCGAGCGGGAGGTCGCCGGGCCGCTCGGCCTCGGGCTGCGGGAGGCGGCGGTCGCCATCCATCGCGTGATCAACGCGACCATGGCGGAAGCGGTCCGGAGCGTGACCGTGGCGCGCGGCACCGACCCGCGCGAGCTGCCCCTGGTGCCAGCCGGCGGCGGCGGCGGGCTGCATGCCTACGCCATCGCGGAGGAGCTGGGGCAGACCCGCATCGTGGTCCCGGCCGCGCCGGGGGTGCTGGCCGCCACGGGGCTGCTGGCGGCGCCGCTGGAGCATGACGCCGCGCGGGGCTTCGGCCGGCCGCTGGACGATCTGCCGGATGCGGCGCTGCGCGAGGCGATCGGCGCGCTGGTGGCGGAGACGCGGGCGGCCATGCTGGCGGATGGGGCGGAGGCCGACGCGGCGGAGGTGCTGGTGACGGCCAGCGCCAGCTTCATCGGCCAGGGGCATAGCCTGGACGTGGCGCTTTCGCCCGATATCGCCGCGCCGGGCGCGGCCATCCAGGAGGGCTTCATCGCCGCCCATCGCGCCGCCTACGGGCATGCGCGCCAGGCCCCGGTGCGGCTGGTCTCGCTGCGGGTGGTGCGGCGGCTGCGGCCCGAGGAGGCCTCGGCCCCCGTCGCCGCGCGGATCGATGCGCCGCCCGGGCGCCGCATGGCGGTGATCGGCGGGGTGGCGCAGGAGGTGGCGGTGGTGCCGCGCGGAAGCCTCGCGCCCGGCGAGGTGATGCGCGGCCCCGCCATTCTCGAACAGGATGACACGACGCTGGTCGTGCCGGCCGAATGGCGCGTGACGGCCCATCCGGCGCATCTGCTGATGGAGCGCGTCGCATGAGCGCCGAACGCCTCGACCCCGCGACCATCGAGATCATCCGCCGCCGGCTGGAGGCGATCGCGGAGGAGATGCAGGCGGTGATGCTGCGCTCCGCCGTCTCGCCCATCGTGCGGGAGGCGAATGACGCCTCGGCCAGCCTGTTCCTGCCGGATGGCACGGTGATGGCGCAGTCCATCTCCCTGCCCCTGCTGCTGGGATGCCTGATGCCGGCGGTCGCGCGCATGCTGCGGGACTTCCCGGTCGAGGGGATGCGGCCCGGCGACGTCTATCTGATGAACGACCCCTATGACGGCGGCACGCATATCCCGGACGTGTCGCTGATGGTGCCGGTCTTCGCCGAGGGGCGGGTGATCGCCCTCGCCGGGACCATCCTGCACCACCAGGACCTCGGCGGGCTCACCCCGGGCTCCCTGCCCACCACCTCCACCGAGATCTTCCAGGAGGGGCTGCGCCTGCCGCCGCTGCGCCTGGCGCGGGAGGGCGTCTCGGACCCGCAGATCCTGCGGATCATCGCGCTCAACACCCGTACGCCCGATGCCTTCGCCTGGGACCTGGAGGCGCAGATCGCCGCCTGCCGCGTGGCCGCCGCGCGCATGGAGGAGCTGGCGGGGCGCCATGGCGCCGATGCGCTGACGGCGATGATGCAGGAGCTGGTCCGCCGCGCCGAGGCCGCGACGCGCGCGGCCATCCGCGCCATCCCCGACGGCAGCTGGACCTATGAGGACGCGCTCGACAATGACGGCATCGAGCTGGACCGCGAGGTGCCGATCCGGGTGGGGGTGACGGTGGAGGGCGACGCGATCACCTTCGACTTCACCGGCACCTCGCCCCAGGTGCGCGGGCCGGTGAATGCCGCGCCCGCGGGGGTGATGGCGGGCTGCTTCTTCGCGCTGCGCGCCGTGACCGGGCCGGATATTCCGAACAATGGCGGCTGCGCGCGGCCGCTCCGCGTCATCCTGCCAGAGGGTTCTCTGCTGAACCCGCGCATGCCCGCGCCGCTGAACGCGCGCACCGGCACGGTGAAGCTGCTGACCAATGCCATCCTCGGCGCCCTCGCCCAGGCGCTGCCGGACCGGATCCCGGCGGCCAATTCGGGCTGCTCGACCGTCATGGCGCTGTCGGGCCGCCGCGCGGACGGCTCGGCCTGGGTGGTGACGGAGGTGCTGGCCGGCGGCAGCGGCGGCTCCGCCCAGGGGCCGGGCGTGCATGGCGTCTCGACCGATGTCGGCAACACGATGAACCTGCCGGTGGAGGCGATGGAGACCGATGCGCCGGTGCGGGTGCGCCACTGGCGCGTGCGGCGGGGCTCCGGCGGCGCGGGGTTGCATCCCGGCGGCTGCGGCATCGACCGCGAATACGAGGTGCTGCGCGGGCCGCTCACCCTCACCTTCCGGGGGGAGCGGCATTTCCACGCGGCACGGGGCGGCGCCGGCGGCGGGGATGGCCGCGTGGCGGAAGCCTGGGTGGTCCGCAACGACGGACAGAGGGAGGCGGTGCGCTCCAAGCTCACCACGGTGCTGAACACGGGCGACCGGCTGCTGATGGGCACGGCCGGCGCCGGAGGCTGGGGGCCAACCACATGAAGAAGCGCGCTGTCGCATCGCTGATCCTGTCCTCGCTGGCCCTGGGTGCGCTCGCGCCCCCGGCGGCGGCGCAGGTCGATCCCACGCGCACGATCCGGCTGATCGTCGGCTATGCGCCAGGAGGTTCCTTCGACGTCACCGGCCGCCTGGTGGCGGATGGGCTGCGCGAGCGCCTCGGGGTGAATGCCATCGTCGAGAACCGGCCCGGCGCGGGCGGGACCATCGGCTCCGACTACGTCGCCAAGGCCCCGGCGGATGGCACGGTGCTGCTGATCGGCGGCGCGGGCTCCCACGGCGTGACGCCGGCGGTGCGGCGCAACCTGCCCTTCGACACGGGGCGCGATTTCACCGCCATCGCCCGCGTGGCGGAATTCGCCAATGTCATGGTGGTGGGCGGCAGTTCGCCCGCGCGGGACGTGAAGGGCTTCATCGAGATGGGCCGGGCCATGCCCGCCGGGCTCAACTTCGGCTCCCAGGGCGCGGGCACCTCGATCCACCTGACCGGCGAGATGTTCCGCCTGCGCTCGGGCCTGACGATGACCCATGTGCCCTATCGCGGCAGCGCGCCGGCGGTGGTGGACCTGCAGGCCGGGCGTATCCAGGTGATGTTCGACAACCTGCCCAATGTGTTCGGCCAGATCCAGGCAGGCACGCTGCGGGCGCTCGCCGTCACCTCCGCCGCACGCCTGCAGAGCCTGCCCGAGGTGCCCACCATGGCGGAAGCCGGGGTGCCCGACTTCGTGGTGACGAGCTGGGTGGGCGTCTACGGCCCCGCGGGCCTGCCGGTACGGACGGTGCAACAGCTCTCCGAGGCCATCGTGGACACCGTCCGCTCGCCAGCCGGGCAGGCGCGTTTGCGGACCATCAGCGCGGAGCCCGCCCCGGCAACGGCGGCGGAATTCGATGCCGTGTGGCGGGCCGATATGCGGCGCTGGGCGGATGTGGTGCGGGAGGCGAAGATCGAGGTGGAGGACTAAGGGCGGACGCCCCGCGGAAGCGAATGCGGGCGTGATGCGTTTTTGCGGCTGTGCTGCTTCGTGGAGGCGCCATCATGCCGAAGGGTCCCGTCCGGCGGCCGCAGGGTTTCTCGGAGGCCGATCCCTTCGACCTCTGGCTGCGCCGCAACCTGCATGAAAGCTGGGACGAGGCCCTGCGGGACCCCGTGCCGGACGACCTGATGCGCCTGTTCAGCGATGGGCGCGGCGACTGGGAGACGCTGAAGACCCGCTGGTTGGGGGCCGAGAAGCCGCCCGAGCCGGACTGATCACCGGCCCCGGTGGCTCAGTGCCGCCCGGCCGCCCGGTCCGAACGGCGCGACTGGGCGATGCGGTCCAGCATCTGCGTCGCGTAGTGGCTGGCGTCCACCAGCCCGGGCGCATCCCCGGGCGCGTCATCCAGGTCCTGCGCGGCCTCGGAGCTCTTGGCGACGAAGACGAGCATCGAAACCACCTCCTGCAGGTCGCTCTGCGGCAGGCGCGCGGCGATGGCGGCCACGGTCATCTCCAGGACGAGCAGGCGCATGCTGGTGATTCCCGTCTCGGCCGTCGGGGCGGGAACGTCTTCGCTGCTGGTCACGCACAACCCTCGCGCGATGAAGGCCACAGCTTATGGTGGCACCCCCGCAGGCGCAACACGCGGGCTGCCCGCCCCAAGGGCCGGGAGAGCGCGGCTTTCCCCGACCCTCTGGACCGCCGGATGAGTGCCGGACCGGCAGCTTCGCCGGCCAGCCCGGGCAGCAGCGCCCCGGTGCCGTTCCTTCACAAAACAAGGAGGACCGGGCGCCTTTCTAGCCCGTCTTGCGCCGCCTGCCGGGCGAGAGGCGCTTGAGCAACTCGGTGGCGGTGGCGAGCAGCGCCGCCTCGTCCTCGCTGTTCCGCCGCAGCAGGATGCGCTCGCCCCGCGCCTCGAGCGGCGGCTCCACGGCGGGCGGCTCGCCGCGGAAGCTGGCGGCGGCGGCGCTGGGCCCCACTTCGAGCTTGGCGATGCCCAGGCGCCGGCAGCCCACGCGCAAGCGGGCCAGGGCGAGGAGGTTCGCGGCCATGCCGGGCGGCGGGCCGAAGCGGTCGGCCATCTCCTCGGCGAATTCGCCTAGGGCGGCGGCGTCCCCCCGGCGCTGCATCGCGGCCAGCCGCGCATGCAGCTCCACCCGCGCGGCCTCGTCCTCCACATAGTCGCGCGGGATGCCGGCCGGGATGCCGATGGTGAGGACGGGCATCCAGTCCTCCTCCACCGCTTCGCCGCGCGCCGCGTGCAGGGCGCGGTCCAGCAGGTGCTGGTAGAGCTCGAGCCCGATCAGCTTCACATGCCCGGCCTGGTCCTCGCCCAGCAGGTCGCCGGCGCCGCGCAGGTCCATGTCGCGCGCGCTGATGGCGAAGCCCGCGCCGATCCGGTCGAAGGCCTCCAGCGCCTTCAGCCGCTTGAGGGTGAGGGCCGAGGGCGGGTCCTCCGGATCGGTCATCAGGATGATGGTGCCGCGCACCCTGCCGCGCCCGACACGGCCGCGGAGCTGATGAAGCTGGCCCAGGCCGAAGCGATCCGCGCGCCAGACGAGCATGGTGTTCGCGCGCGGCACGTCGAGCCCCGTCTCGACGATGTTGGTGGAGAGCAGGACATCCCCCTCCCCCTCCGCGAAGCGCACCAGCGCGGTGTCCACCTGGTCCGCCGGCATCTCGCCATGCGCCTCGATGATCTCGAGGCGCGGGAGCAGGGAGCGGATCCGCTCGCCCATGGCGGGCAGGTCCTCGATCCGCGCGCAGACGACGAAGCTCTGGCCGCCCCGGCGATGCTCACGCGCGAGGGCCTGCTGCAGCACGGCATCGTCCAGCGGCACATGCACGGTGCGGATGGGCTGGCGGCGGCCGGGCGGGGTCGCGATGACGCTGAGCTCCTCCAGCCCCACCAGCGCGGATTGCAGCGTGCGCGGGATGGGGGTGGCGGTCATCGCCATGACATGCGCGCCCTCGCCCAGCCCGCGGACCATCGCCTTCTGCCGCGTGCCGAAGCGCTGCTCCTCGTCGATGATGACGAGGCCGAGATCGGCGAAGCGCACGCCCTTGCCGGCCAGCGCCTGGGTGCCGATGACGATGCGCACGCCCCCCTCCGCCAGCCCGGCCTTCACCGCCTTCGCCTCGGCCGCCGAGGAAAGCCGCGAGAGCTGCTCGATGCGGATCGGCTCGCCCTTCCAGCGCAGCCCGGCGAAGCGGCGGCGGAAGGTGGTGAGATGCTGGCGCACGAGCACGGTGGTCGGGGCCAGCAGCGCGACCTGCTTGCCCGCCAGCGCCGCCACGGCCGCCGCGCGCAGGGCCACCTCCGTCTTGCCGAAGCCGACATCGCCGCAGACCAGGCGGTTCATCGGATGGCCGGAGGCGAGATCGGCCAGCACGGCGTCGATCGCCTCCGCCTGGTCCTCCGTCAGCGCATAGGGGAAGCGCGCGACGAAGCGGTCATAGGCGCCGCCGCGCGCCTTCAGCACGGGGGCCTCGCGCTGCCCGGCTTCCCGCGCGAGGGCGACGAGGGATTTCGCCGTCTCGGCGATCTGCGCCTCCACCTCGGCCCGGCGCCGGGGCCAGGCCTCGCCCTCCAGCCGGTCGAGGCTGACCCCCTCGGCCTCCGCGCCATAGCGCCAGAGCCGGTCCATCTCGTCGATCGGCACGAGCTGCGTCGCGCCGCCGGCATATTCCAGCTTCAGGCAGTCCAGCGTGACATCGCCGGCCGTCACGCTCTCCACCCCGCGCAGGGCGCCGAGGCCGTGGTCGAGATGGATCACCGCATCGCCGGGCTGCAGGCCCGCGCTGGCCAGGCGAAGAATCCGTTCCCGCTCGGGCGAGGCATGGCGGATGGCGGAGGGACGGAGGTCGTTGGGGGAGATGACGACGGCATCCGCCGTCGCGAAGCCCGCCTCCAGCATCCCGTCGAGCAGGCCGATCGTGCCCGGCGGCGATTCACGCAGCGCGGACCAGCCGGCCAGGGGCACGGGGTCGCGTTCCAGGCGCTGGCGGATGAGCGCGACGAGCGCACGGCTGCGCTGGCGCTCCCGGCCCGCGATGGCGACGCGACGGCCGGCCTCGGTCGCCTCCTCCAGGAAGTCGAGGAAGGCATCCTCGGGCTGGCGCGCATCCCGGAAGCGCGGCAGCGTCCCCTCGGGCTCCTCCGGCTCCTCCGGCGCCTCCTCCAGCGCCGTCACCTCGCGCCCCGCCATGGCGTCCTTCCAGGCCGCCTCGTCGAGATGCAGCTTCGCCGGCTCCGAGGCGCGATGCATGCCCTCCCCCGGGGTGGCGAGGGCGAACCGCGCGCGGAAGGCGTCCGCGACCTCCGCCGCGCGCTGCGCGCGCAGCTCCTCCACCTCCGGGTCCAGCACCACGGGGGCGCCGGGCAGCAGCTCGAAAAGATTGGTGAGGGCAGGAAGGAGATCGGCCAGCGCGTGCTCCACCCCTTGGCTGTGCTCCTCCTCCGAATCCTCGGGCAGGACCCATTCGGAGACCGGGCCGAGGGTGACGGCCTCGGCCTCCTCCAGGCTGCGCTGGGTGAGCGGGTCGTAGCGGCGGATGGAGGCGATGCGGCCCTCCTCCACCTCGATCCGGCAGGGCAAGGCGCCCTCCCCCGGCGGATGCACGTCCAGCACCATGCCGTGAAGCGCCGCCTCGCCCGGCTCATCCACCCGGTCGTCCAGCACATAGCCCATCTGGCGCAGGCGCCGCTCCACGGCCTCCGCCTCCGCCGCCTGGCCCGCCTCCAGCCGCAGCTCCGCATAGGCTTCCGGCCGCGGCAGGCGCTGCGTCACCGCATCCACGCTCGCCAGCACCAGCACCGGGCCCTCATCGCGCGCGGAAAGCGCGTGCAGCGCCGCCATGCGCTGGCCCATCACGGCGCGCGACGGCGAGGTGCGATCATAGGGAAGGCAGTCCCAGGCAGGCAGGAGCAGCACACGCAACCCAGGCGCCAGGGCGCGTGCTGCCGCCGCCAGCCGCGCCGCCCGCGCCTCGCTGCGGGCCAAGTGAATCAGGGCGCCGCCACGCGCCGCATGCTCCACCAGCCCGGCGGCCAACAGCCCCTCCGGTTCTGCCACCAGACCTGCCATCTGCTCCCCCCTGATCATACGCCCTCGCAGAACGTCCCGTGCGGCAGGGTGGCGGCATGTGCGGCGGCAGGGACAGGGATGCCGGGTCTGCTCTTGCGGCCGCCGGGAGGCGCTGCCTCCCGGACCCTCCGCCGGGGAGCCAGCGGGCTCCCCGGACCCCGCGTTCGGCCTGCCGGGGATACGATGATCGCTGGGGCGCCGCAGGCATTTTGATCCTGGGTGCGCGGGCTGCCGCTGCAGTCGCCTGAGGTCATCGACCTCAGGCGCACCTCCAGCCCCGCATTCCACGGCAGTCCGATAGAAAAAGATGAGGGAGGGTCCGGGAGGGAGAATTCCTTCTCCCTCCCGGAGCGCAACAGCTCAGAACCGCCGCAACAGGAAGGCCGCCCCGTCCCAGAGCCGGAAGGGCGTGAGGCCGTTCACGGAGAGCGTCCAGCCCCCCGCCTCCGCCCACCGGGCCGCATCCGCGCGGTCCCGTTCGAGGTCGCCGCGATAGGAGAGGTTGAGGATGGCGAAGGCGCCGCCCGGGCGGAGGATGCGGGCCGCGTCGGCCATGTGCCGCTCCGCCAGCCCGCCGCCGGCCTGGACGAGATAGGGCATGCTGTCCACGGCGAGGACGAGGTCGAACCCGCGCGCCGGGAGGGTGGGGAGGCCCGTGCCGGGGGTGGCTTCGAAGCGGAGGTTGGCGAGGGCGCCGTGACGCGCGCGGGCTTCCGCCACCATGCCGGGCGAGACGTCGAGGCCGAGGACGGAGCGGCAGCGGGGCGCGAGGGCCGCGGCGACGCGCCCGATGCCGCAGCCGAGGTCGAGGATGTCCCGCTCCGGCCCGATGAGGTCCTGGGCGGAGAGCCAGTCCAGGATTTCATCGGTGGCGGCGGCGAGGATGGCGGGGTCGCCCAGGGAATAGGCGGCGACGCTGGCCTCCGGGGCGCGGGCCACGGCGCGGTCGAACAGGGCGGCGATTCCGGCGATGGCGGCCTCGGGCGGCGCGTCCGCCGCGGCATGGTCCACCCCGGCTTCGCGCAGCATGGCGGCGAGGGATTCCAGCCCGGCCGCACCGGAGGCGGCGAGCGCGTCCAGGCGCCGCCAGCGCGGGTCGGCGGGGTCGCGGCGCGCCTCCACGGCCTGCGCGACCTCGGCCGGCGCGGCCCCGCCCAGCAGGAGGCGCGCGAGCGCGACCTCCGGCGAGATATGGCCCGAGAGGCAGAGGGCGATCGGGTCCGGGGCCGTCATGGCGGCAGGAGGCGGCGGCCGGCATTCACCCGGTCCACCCCGCCCCAGGCGTATTTGTAAGCCTCCCCGCCGCGCAGGAAGTGGATCTCGCGCCGGCCCTCGGCGACCGCTTCCTCGATGGCATGGCCGAGCAGGATGGTGCCGGGGCTCTCGAAGGCCCGGGCCTCGTCGAAGCCGCTGAGGTAGAAGAGGATCCGGTCCGGCCCGGCCGCCAGGGCGTGGAACACGGCGGCCACCGCCCCGCCGATGCAGAGCGCGTAGAGGCGCAGCGCGCCCGCTTCCTGGAGCCTTGGCAGGGCCGCGCGATGGAAGGCGAGCACGCGCGGATCCGCCAGCACGCCGCCTTCCTCGCCGCGCCGGGTCCAGCGGGACTGGTGCATGGCGACCATCGAATCCCAGAGCGGGAGGACCTCCCCATCTCCGGCCACGGCGGCACTCCAGCCGCCGGCCCGCTCCGCGCGGTGCCGCGACATGCGGAGCTTGCGCAGCGTGTTCGCCGGAACCGGGCCGCGTAGCGCCTCCACCGTTCCCGGCAGCTCGAGCACGGGACAGGGCTCCCCGGTCCACCCCTCCTCGTGCCAGCCCTCGGGCGCGGGGGCGGCGCGCAGCGCGGCGCCGGGCGGCAGGTCCGGCAGGTCGCAGGGGGCGTCGTCACCGGGGCGGGACAGCGCCGCGCGCAGCAGCGCCGCCGCCGTGCCCTCGGGCGCCTCGGGGTCGAGCAGGGCGTCGAGGTAGTCGGTGATGCCGACGCCCATGGGCAGCAGCTTCCGCGTCCCGCTTTCCTCCAGCCGATACAGCGGGAGAAGGCCGAGCAGGCCCGAGGGGCCGCGCAGCACGGCGATGCGGGGCTGGCCGGTGCCGAAGGCCTCCCACCAGGGCAGGAGCCAGGCGGGGGACTGGAAAGGGGTGGTGCCGCCGGGGCGCGCATCGGCGCGGCGCCACAGCGCCTCCCATTCCGGCCGGAGGGCGGCGAGCGCCGCCTCGGTGTCGAGCAGCTCGGCCCTCATGCGGCGAGCCGCCGGTAAAGGGCGATGTAGTCGGCCGCCATGCGGGAGCGGGAGAAGCGCTCCCGCGCTACCTGGCGGATCACCTCCGCATCCAGCTCCCCGATCCGCGCCATGGCCCGCGCCATCTCCCCGGCATCCTCCACGAGGAAGCCGGTGCGGCCATGCTCCACCACCTCCGGCAGCGCACCGGCGCGGAAGGCGATGACAGGCGTGCCGCAGGCGGCCGCCTCCATGGCGACGAGGGAGCTGGTCTCCGGCGCGGTGCTGGGCACGAGCAGGCAGCGCGCCGAGGCGAGGAGCCGGCGCTTGCGCGCGAAGCCGAGCGGGCCGAGGAAGCGCCGGCACGCATCCAGCCGCGGGCGCACCTCCTCGGCGAAGAAACGCTCATGGGCCTCATAGGGAAACACCTCCCCGCCCAGCAGCAGGGGCATGCCGGCCGCATGGGCGGCATCGAGCGCGTGGTGCTGCCCCTTCTCCGGGCAGACCCGGCCGAGCATCAGCGCATGGCCGCGGCGGGCATGCCGCACGCGGCCGAGCTCCTCCACCGGGACGCCGTTCGGGATGGGCGGCAGGCGCGCATCCTGACGGCAGCACAAAGCGGCGTTCTGGGAGGCGGAGACGGCGTGCAGCCAGGTGCGCGGGCGGGGCGGGTCCAGCGCGCCCATGGGGTACCAGGAGGGCGGCAGGTGCAGCGTGGCCAGCACCGGCGGGCCGGGCGGCGGCAGATAGGCGTGGAAGTCAATGCCATGCAGGTGGATGAGGTCCACATGCTCCGTCCGGAGCACCGCCCCGATGGCCGAGGCCGTCTCGCCCTCCGCGCGGCGGAGCGCGGCCTCGTCCAGCGGTCCGCGCGGGCGTGGCACGGGGTGCAGCGTGCCGGCGACCGCCGATCCCTCCTGCGCGACGACGATCGAGCGGTGGCCCGCGGCCTGGAGCGCCCGGTCCAGCGCGGAGAGCACCTGTTCGGAACCGCCCACCGCATCGGGCCCGACCGGCGCCAGCGGATAGGCGACCGACAGGATGGAGAGCGGGGCGGCGCTCATGCGAGGCCGAGGGCCCGGCGGGCCTCCGCCGCCAGGGCGCGCCAGCGCGACCCCTCCATGCCCCAGCCATGACGCTCGTAGAGGAGCTGCCCCGGATGCGGCGGCGCGGTGAAGTCATAGGCCGGCGCCGGGCGGAACAGCTCCTGCCGCAGCGGGAACTGGCGGAGCGTGGCGGCCTGGGTCGCGAAGGCTTCCATCATGGCACGCTTCCGAGCGATCTCGCCCGGCGTGAGTTGCAGCCGCACCGGCTCCGGGCCGGGGAGGAAGCGGCCGATGGACCAGCCTTCCGGCGCCGCGTGGTAGAAGGGCGCCTCGATGATCGCGGGCCTGCCCTCGCCGCGCGCCGCGAGGAGCGCCGCCGCGGCATGGGCACAGAAGGCCACGGCGTCATGGTCGGGGTGGCCGCCTTCATAGGGATGGGTGAGCACCACCCGCGCCCCGTGCCGGGCCAGCTGCTCCGCCACGTCGCCCGCCAGCTCCGCCATGGCCAGGGAGGCGCCCTGGTCCGCGGCGCGGAGGGTCACGCGCCGCGCCTCCACCCCGCCCCGCAGCAGCGCGGCCTGGGCCTCCCGCTCCCGCGCGGCGGCGTAGTCGGCGGCGCTTTCGAAGCCGGCGGCGCGCGCATCCTCCAGGTCGCGCGGCGCGCCATCCGTCACCTGCACCAGCAGCAGGCGCCGGAACAGCGGCATCACCGCCCCGGCGGCGAGGGTCTCGTCATCCGGATGGGCAAGGACGAAGGCGACCGGTTCCTCCACGGCCTCGCGCCGGGCAAGGCGTGCGAGGAGGAGGGATGCGGCGGTCACCCGTCCCGCCGTTCGTCCCGCCCCTCATCCCAGGGCGCGATGCCGCCGCCCTCGGCATCCTCCGGCCCGCGCGCGGGATAGACGGCGCCGTAGAAGCGCTGGTCGCGCCCCGCGCGGCGGCAGACGAAGACCTCCGGCTCCGGCTCGGCCTCGATCGCGAAGCCGGCGGAGCGGAGCATGGCCGCCGAGCAGGCGCGGTTCGGCGCCCACCAGTTGGTGAAGTCGTCCGAATAGGACTGCTCGATGAAATGCATCTTCGGAAATCCGGGATCGTCGAAGACCGCCGTCTCGCTGAAGGGATAGTTGGGCGCGACCGGCGCGACGCGGTCGCTGCCGCGCTGCATGGACTGGAAGATCAGCAGGTCGTCCGCAACATGCTCGTAGAGGAGGTCGAGCGCGAGGAGCGGATGCCGGAGATGGTAGAGCACGCCCATGAAGACGACGACATCGAAGCGTTCGCCGAGCCGCGCGACATCATAGACCGAGAGGCGGCGGAACTCGATGTCCAGCCCCTCCACCTCGGCGGCGAAGCGCGCCTGGGCCAGGTAGTCCTCGTCGAAATCCACGCCCAGCACGCGGGCCGCGCCGCGCCGCTTCATCTCCATGGAGTAGAAGCCGCCGTTGCAGCCGATATCGAGCACGGTCCTGCCCGTGAGATCGGCGGGGATGGCATGGGCGAAGCCGCGGAACTTGCTCGCGGGGTAGTCGCCGAGGAAGTGGTCGGGCGCGGTGCGCACGCCCCGCAGGTCGAGGTTGTGGAACCAGGGGCCCAGCTCCGCCGCGCGGGCGGCGATGCGCTCGCTCGTCCAGCCTTCCGTCTCGCTCAAGCCTCTTCTCCCGCCGTGTCGCGGCCAATCTCCCGCAGCGCATGGCCGAGCGTGTCGCTCGGGCCATCCAGCAGCCGGGATGCGTCGCGGTAGCCGTTCAACGTGCCGGTATCCACATAGCTGCTTCCCGCGCGCACGCCCCAGGCGGCGTTGCCGCGCCCGATCCAGGCATTGACGAGCGTGCCGATATACTCGTCCTGCCGGTCACGGGCCTCCCACAGCTCATGCAGGGCGTGCAGCGTGGCGCCGGGCATCTTGAAGGCGCCCCATATCCAGCGTGTGGCGGCGCCGTGCCGCTTGACCTGCACCTCGCGCACGCGCCCCGCCGCATCCGTGTCCACCGCATCGAACAGCTCCGGGCGCTCGACGGGGAAAAGAAGGAAGGAGAGGCGGTCATCGGCCAGCTCGCGCAGGGCCCCGGCGGGAAACCACACCGTGTCCGGCAGGCCGACCAGCACCTGGTCCTCCGGCGCGACGAAGGGAACGGCGCGGAAGATGGCGTCGCAAAGCCCGGCCGCGCGCTCCTGCACCGCATAGGCGATGGCTGCATCGCCATAGCTCGCGCCGTAGTAGCGGAGGATATCGGATTTCAGCGGGGAAATGACGAAGAGGATGCGGTCCGCCCCGCCGAGCAGCATGCGCTCGACCAGATGCTCGCTAACCGCGCGCGGGCGCTCCACGCCGCTTTCGTCCACGCGGCTGCCGACGGGCAGCAACTCCTTCGAGAAGGCGAGCGGCTGGATGCGCGTGCCCTGCCCGGCGGCGGGCACGATGCCCCAGACGCGGCTCATCCGCCGATCTCCCGCGCGGGGGATAAGAGGGCGGGCGAGGCGGCAGACTCGATGGCCGCGACCATCTCCCGCGCGCGGCGCTGCGCGGTGTGCTCGGCCAGGCAGCGTTCGCGGCCGCGCCGCGCCACCGCGGCCAGTTCCTCCTCGGGCAGGTCGATGGCGGCCAGGGCTTCCTCCGTGGAACGGGCGATCAGGATCTCGCGGCCCGGCTCGAAGAAGGCATCCAGCCCCTCCCACCAGTCCGACAGGATCGCGACCCCGCAGGCCGCCGCTTCGAAGAGCCGGCCGGAGGGGCACCAGCCCGAACGCGCCATTGCCTCCCGCGTTACGTTCAGCGTGATGCGCGAGCCGGCGTAGAAGGCGGGATGCTCGGCCGGCGGAACATGGCGCAGGAACCAGGTGTTCGGCGTCCAGGGGAAGTCCTTGGGGTATTGCGCGCCCCCGATCACGAAGCGGTGCGCGGGGCGCCGGCGCGCCGGTTCGAGGAACAGCGCCTCGAGCGCCGCCTGCCGGTCCTCCGCATAGGTGCCTAGATAGGAGAGCGCGTGGTCGCGCCGGCCCTGCGCGGGGCAGTGGAGCGCGGGATCGGCCGAGCCGTAGAGGGGCGCGACGTGGCGCGCGCCCAGCCGCGTGCGCAAGGCGTCCAGCGCCGCTCCGCCGGTATAGGAGAGGACGAGGTCGAAATCGCCCAGCCCGCCGGGCCCGATATAGTCCACCGGCTCGCCCGCCTCGAGCCGCGCGAGGGTGACGGGCGTGTCCAGGTCGTAGAAGACGCGCAGCGCGCGGCTGTCCAGCAGCAGCGCCGTCGCCTCCGCCGCATCGGGACAATAGGATGTGATCATCCCCGCATCGGCCTCCGCCAGGGCCCGGCGGGCGCGCGGAAGGGCTTCGGCCCAATCCGTGTAGAGGACCAGATCGCCCCCCTCCGGCAGCGCGTGCAGATCGCGGTTTTCGGCATAATAGGGGACGTCGCGCTCGAAGAAGGTCACGCGGTGGCCATCGGCGAGCAGCGCGGCGATCAGGGCACGCCACAAGGCGGCATGGCCGTTCCCCCAGGAGGAGGAGACCGCGAGCCCGAACACGACGAGCCTCACGCCGCGCCCTCTGTGGGCGGCCGCGGACATGCGGCGGATGGGGCAGGCATGGGCATCAGATCCGTCCGGATATCCAGGGACGATCCTCATCCGATGGCGCGCGCCATCAAGGCATGCGCGCTTCACCATTTCGTAAGTTCCTCAGCAGCGCGCGCACCTCCAGGAGATCGGCGGCGATGGTGAGCCCCGCCTCCCGCGCCCCCGGCGCCGGCAGGAGGTCCGGCACCACCACCACGCGCATGCCGGCGGCCCGCGCCGCGGCGATGCCGGGCGGGGAATCCTCCACGGCCAGGCAGCGCGTGGGCACGGCGCCCAGCACCGCCGCCGCGCGCAGGAAGAGCGCGGGATCGGGCTTTCCTGCCTCCACCTCGTCGCGCGTCACCAGGGCGGGGATGGCGGGGAGCAGGCCGGCCCGGTCCAGCGCCGTCAGCGCCGTGTGGCGCCCGGCCGAGGTGGCGACGGCGCAGGGAACGCCCTCCGCCGCCAGGGCGGCAAGGAGTTCCGCGGCACCGGGCTTGGGGCGCAGCGGCCCGTCCAGCAGCCGGGCCTTGCGGAGCCTGTACTCGCGCAGGCAGGCCTCCCAGGGAAAATCCTCGCCAAGGCGCGCGCGCACGATCGGCCCGCGCTCCCGGCTCGAGATGCCGAGGAGACGTGCGTAGAAGCCTTCGTCGAGCGCATGGCCATGGCAGGCCAGCGCGGCGCGGAAGGCTTCGCGATAGGCACCCTCCGTGTCCAGCAGCGTGCCGTCCATGTCGAGCACCACCGCCTCGGGGAAGAAGGGCGGAAGGGATGGCGCCGGGCGGCCCCTCTCGATCGCGCCGACACGCTGCACGCACTCTCCCCTACCCGACCGGGGAGTGAGGATGGGCGGCCGGGGCGGTCCCGGCCAGGGCCGGAGACCCCGCCCAAGGATAGTTGAACGGCGCCCCCTGCCCCGCCCCCCCGGCGCATCCTCCGGACGTCCATGCTATGGGCGGCCGCCGAAGAAGCGGCGGGAGCGGCGATGGACGAGGATGACGAGGGGGCGGCGCCGAGGCTTCCCCGGGGCAAGTTCTACATGACGCCGACCGGCGAGGCGGCCCTGCGGGCCGAGCGTGAGGCGATGCGGGCCGAGCGGCACCGCGTGGTGGAGATCGTCGCCTGGGCGGCGGGCAATGGCGACCGCAGCGAGAACGCCGACTACAAGGAGGGCAAGCGCCGGCTGCGGGAGATCGACCGGCGGCTGCGCTTTCTCGGGCAGAGGCTGGAGGCGGCGGAGGTGGTGGACCCCGCGGCGCAGACCCAGCGGGACCGCGTGTTCTTCGGCGCGAGCGTGACCTATGTGAACGAGCGCGACGAGGAAGCCACCGTGACCCTGGTGGGGGTGGACGAGGCGAACATGGCCGAGGGCAAGATCAGCATCGCCTCCCCGATGGCGCTGGCCATGCTGCGCGCGCAGGTCGGGGACGAGGTGGTGGTGCGCACGCCGGCCGGGCCGAGCAGCATCGAGATCACCGGCATCCGCTATCCCGAACCGGCGCGCTGATCACCCCTTGCGCGGCGGCAGCCGGGACAAGGCCGCCTCCACGGCCGCCGGGTCGATCTCCACGTCGCGGTGCTTGCTGGTCTTGCGGCAACGGAGCGGGACGTAGCGACAGCCGCGGCTGAGGGCGGAGTTCGCGAAATGCGGCTGCGCCTCGCCCTCCGGGTAGAGTTCGAGGAGGGTGGCGCGGCCGTCGTTGAAAAGCATGTTCGCGAGCCCCGCGCCATGCAGGCCGATCACCGCCTCGGCCCGCGCGAACAGGGCCGCCTGCTCGAAGAAGTCGAGCGTCTCAAGCCGCACCGGCACGAAGCCATGCCGCGCCAGGACCGGGTCCAGCGTCTCCTGGTTCACCACGCGCCGACGCTGCGCCCCCTGGCGGGAGACGTAGATGCGACGAGGCGTCTCCCCTTCCCCACGCAGCAGGTCCCGGCGGCGCAGCGCCTCCCGCGCGATACGGGTGAAGCAGGCCTGGACATCCGGGTGGAAGATCAGGCCCCAGCGGTCCGGCCCGGCGGCGACGACCGCGATCTCATCCACCGACCAGCGCCCATCCTGGAGCGGCCAGTAGAAGTTGCCCTGATCGAGCGGGAAGATATCGGCCAGGCGGGACAGCATCTCGTTCCGGATGCCCGCGCCGCCCGCCGCGTAGCTCGGCAGGTCCGGAACGATGAAGGGGGTGTCGGAGACCCGCCGGTTCGCAAAGACGATCCGCGGGAGGAAGATCATCAGGAAATGCGCGTAGTTCCGTGAGGCGGAATCGTAGCACACCGCCGCGCGACGAAGCCGTCCGGCGACGGGATGTTCCGTCCCCAGGAACCAGTCCCGGCCGATGAAGCGGACGAGGTCGTTGCCCGGATTCACCCGCGGGCTTCCGCGCGACTCGCGCACGAAGCAGGGCCCTTCGGTGAAGACGAAGCCCTCCACCCGCGCATGATGCAGAAGGGACGCGCGCTGTAGCTGCTGGACCGAGGCGGAGGGCAAGGGGAAGGCTCCCTCGCCGAAGCCGGGCTGCGCCTTCACGAGATCGGCCCAGGAGGCCGGGTCGGGGCAGGAGACGCGCTTCGTGAGGCCCTTCAGCGGCTCGGGCGCCCAGGCATCGCCCAGGCGCACCGCGCCCGGAATGCGTTCGGCGAAGACGCGGGAGGCGAGGCGGAACAGCTTGCCCCCGCCCTCGTCGATCTCGGTCGGGGGCGCCTCCGGGGGTTCGGCCACCGTCGCGGTGTCGGTCTTTGCCATCGGTCATCCGTCCTGGGCGGGCTCGCGGCCCGAACAGGCGCGGCCCCGCAATGATACGGCCTCCGGCACGCGTTGGGGAGGCGGCGGCGAACCCCGCCCGGCGGTTCCGTTGCGGTGCGGCACACTTGTTTCGGGCATGTCCCTGGATTAGCCTTGCCACACGGCGGCGTGAGACGGCGCCCCGTGATCCGGCCATCTCATCGGCCACGAAGCGGAGGTGAGCCCTGGTCGTCGGTTCCCGTTTTCGGCACCCGCGGCGAGAGCCAACCTCCGGGCGCGTTCCGCGCGCCCGGCACGCTGCGTATCACCCGACGGGCCTGCACCGCCACGCCGCTGCCTTGGAGAACGGGACTTGACCCCACCCGCCGACACCCAGACGCAGACGGGCTCCTCCAGGCTCGGCCCGATCGTCGTGATGGCCTTCAACCGGCCCGAATATCTGGGCGAAACCCTGCGGTCCCTGCGCGCGCAGGAGCAGGTGGCCCGCGGCCTGCGAGAGGTGCATCTCTTCCAGGACAACGGCGTCAACTTCGTCAGCGGCGAACGCTATGCGACGGATGAGGAGATCGCGGCCTCGGTCGCCACTTTCCAGGAGGTGTTCCCGGAAGGCCAGGTCCATCTCTCCGAGAAGAACATCGGCGTGGCGCTGAACTTCGACCGCGCGGAACGCTATGTGTTCATCGAGCGCGGCTTCCCGAGCGCCATGTTCTTCGAGGACGACATGGTCCTCGGCCCGCATTACGTCGAGACGCTCCAGCGGATGCTGGACTTCGCCGCCTCGCCGGCGGCGCATGGCCGGGTCGGCTATGTCGCGGCCTACGGGAACCACCGCGCCACGATGGAAACGCAGCGCGCCCGCCAGCGCGAGATCATCGAGATGGGGCATGCCTGGGGATATGCGGTAAACCGCGAGCACTGGCTGAAGGTGCGCGAGGTGATCGACCCCTATCTCCAGATCGTCTCGGAATGCGACTACCGCAAGCGGCCGAAGTCGCGGATCGGGGGGGTGCACAAATCCCTCGGCCTCGCCACCCGCGCGCTGTCCCAGGATGCGATGAAGACCATCGCCACCGCCTGGCTCGGGCGCGTGCGGCTGATGCCCTTCGTCTGCCAGGCGAGCTATGTGGGCGCGAGCGGCCTCAACTTCACGCCCGAAGCCTATGCCAAGAAGGGCTATGGGCAGGAGCAGATCTTCACCGACCCCCTGCCGGACTTCGACTGGCCGGACGAGGCGCGGCTGATCGCCATGAATCTCGCCGAGCGGAAGATCTACGAGGCCAATTGCAACGAGGCCTATGGCCAGCGGCAGATGCCGCCGCCGCCTGTGGGGACCTTCAAGGCGAGCCTCTATTGAAGCCGGGCGGCACCGGCGCGAAGAGGGGCCGGCGCATTCACCAAGGGATCCTTCGATGCACACACGCAAGCGCGTCCTGATCACCGGAGGCGCGGGCTTCCTCGGTTCGCACCTGTGTGAGCTGCTGCTCGCCCGCGGCGACCATGTCCTCTGCCTCGACAACTATTTCACCGGCACGCGCGACAACATCGCGCATCTGCTCTCGAACCCCTATTTCGAGGTGATCCGGCACGACATCACCTTCCCGATCTATCTGGAGGTGGACCAGATCTACAACCTGGCCTGCCCCGCCTCGCCGATCCACTACCAGAAGGACCCGGTGCAGACGACGAAGGTGAGCGTGCACGGCGCGATCAACGTGCTGGGCCTCGCCAAGCGGCTGGGCGTGCCCGTCTTCCAGGCCTCCACCAGCGAGATCTATGGCGACCCCACCGTGCATCCGCAGGTGGAGGAATACTGGGGCAATGTGAACCCGGTCGGTATCCGCTCCTGCTACGACGAGGGCAAGCGCTGCGCCGAGACGCTGTTCTTCGACTACCACCGCCAGCACGCGCTGGAGATCAAGGTGGCGCGGATCTTCAACACCTATGGCCCGCGCATGCACCCCAATGACGGGCGGGTGGTGTCGAACTTCATCGTGCAGGCGCTGCGGGGCGAGCCCATCACCATCTATGGAGAGGGCACCCAGACCCGCTCCTTCTGCTACGTCTCGGACCTGATCGACGGCTTCGTGCGGCTGATGGAATCCCCGGCCTCGGTGACCGGCCCGATCAATCTCGGCAATCCCGAGGAGTTCAGCATCCGCGAGCTGGCCGAGCTGGTCCTGGCCGAGATCGGCGGCAAGAGCCGGCTGGTGTTCCAGCCCCTGCCGAGCGACGACCCGCGGCAGCGCCGGCCCGACATCACCAAGGCACGCGAGCTGCTGGGCTGGCAGCCCAAGGTGCGGCTCCTGGAGGGGCTGCGCGCGACCATCGCGCATTTCGAAGGCGAGCTCCGCCGGATCGGCGCGCGGACTGTCGGCCAGCCGGCTGGCTGATCCGCATGCCGCCCGCCCACGGCCACTCCCTCTCCGGGACCGGGTTCCGCGCCGCGGGCGGTGCTTGTCGTTACGATACGCCTATGGAAGCATCCGGCCTGGGCGGCATGCGGCACGGCGATGCGAGGAGCAGGGCGGCGGGTAACCCCTGCCACATGCGGGGCCTCGCGGCGCGGCATCGGCGCGGTGGGCGCGTGACCTCTGGGGCAAGAGACTGAGAAGGAAAGCCATGGCTTCGCCCTATTCCGGCCTCCCGGCCGAAAGCTTCTGGCGTTCCGGCGTGGCCGGCGCAGCCTCGGGCGACTTCCCTGGCCTCTTCAAGCCGCGTTTCGAGCTGACGCCGGAGATGCGGATCGCGACCGCGGGCAGCTGCTTCGCCCAGCATGTCGGGCGTCATCTGCGCGGGCTCGGCTTTCGTGTGCTGGATGCCGAGCCTCCGCCGCCGGGTCTTTCCGGCGAGGAGGCACGGCGCTTCGGCTTCGAGCTGTATTCGGCCCGGCACGGCAACATCTACACCGTGCGGCAGATGCTCCAGCTCGCGCTGGAGGCCTTCGGCCGCTTCACCCCTGGCGATGCGGTGTGGCACCGGGACGGCCGCTTCTACGATGCGCTGCGCCCGACGGTGGAACCGAACGGGCTGGGCAGCGCCGAGGCGGTTCGACAGCACCGCGCGGCCCATCTCAGCCGAGTGCGCAGCGTGCTGCGGGAAGCGGATGTTCTGGTCTTCACCATGGGCCTGGTTGAGGCCTGGGTGCATCAGCCCACCGGCACCGTCTATCCCACCGCCCCCGGGGTGGTGGCCGATAGCGACGCGCCGGAGGACATCGTGCTGCACAGCTTCGACTTCAGCGAAATCCGCAGCGACCTGCTGACGCTGCGGCGCCTGCTGGTGAAGTTCAACCGCAAGCTCCGCTTCCTGCTCACCGTCTCGCCCGTTCCCCTCACCGCGACGGCGACCGACGACCACGTGCTGGTGGCGACCATGTACGCAAAGTCCACCTTACGGGCCGTCGCGGGGCGCGTCCGGCAGGAATGCCCGGACGTCGACTACTTCCCCTCCTATGAGATCGTGGCCGGCCACCCCTCGCGCGGCCGGTTCTACGCGCCGAATATGCGGGAGGTGACGTCGGAAGGGGTGGCCTGCGTGATGCGCCATTTCACAGCGGCGTATCAGCATGTGCCAGAGGGCCCTGCCTCGGCCGAACCGGCCATGCCCGCGCCCCCGCCCCAGCCCGAGCAAACGGCCGAGCAGAAGGCGGAGGAACTGGTCTGCGACGAGCTGCTGCTGGAAGCCTTTGCCGCGACGCAGGGGGACCGCTGACATGATGCGCATCTGCATCCTCGGCAATTCGCATGTGAACGGATTGCTCCGGATCTGGCCGACCATGCGGGAGGAAGAGGCCGGGCGCCGGGCGGCGCTGACCTTCTTCGCGCTGCCGGACTCCATCCAGCACGGGATCGCGGTGCGGGACGGCAAGATCTCCGCGATCTCGGAGCGGGCGCAGCATCACATGCGGCGCTACAAGCTGGATTACGACATCGTACTGGCCGAGCACGACTGCTTCATCGTCATCGGCGGGCCGGGCTTCGTCGGCAACAACTTCCCTTTCATGCAGCGGCTCTACAACGGCTACCGCGCCGAATCGCACCTCGCCCCGCCCGGCAACGCGCAATTCGTCTCCGATCTCTGCTTCGAATCCGCCCTGGTCGGCCTCATGCGGCAAACCCCCTCCTGGCATCTCGCCACAAGCGTGCGGGAGCAGACCTCGGCGCCGATCGCGATCATGCCCCCACCGCTCATCAGCTCACGCGCGCTTCGCGAAGGCACGAATATGGAGTTCATGCAGGGGCTGCAGAAGAATGGCGACGAGGCCCCCCTCGTGCGCAGCTGGCGGGCCGCCCAGCGCCGGCTCGCGGGCACCCAGTTCTCGGTGATCGACCAGCCGGAGGAGACGCTCTACTCCCCCGCCACCACCCTCGAACGCTTCGAGATGGGGCATGACCATTTCCACATGCATACCGAATTCGGCCGCATCATGGTGAATTGCTGCCTGGACTGGGCGGAATCCGTCCTCCAACCGGCCGCCTGAGGCGGAGGGGGCGCGTTCAGCGCCCGTCCTCCCACGCGATCGCCCGACGCAGGAAGGCCGCCCCGAGCGCGGCGAAGCCCGCGATCTCCGCATTGTCCTTGCCATAGCCATGGCCGCCCGCCCCGGGCTCGTGGAACAGGGCCGTGTAGCCCATGGCCTGCAGCTTCGCCGCCATCTTCCGCGCATGGCCCGGATGCACGCGGTCGTCCCGCCGCGTGGTGGCCAGCAGGATCGGCGGATAGGGCCGCCCGGGCTCCGCGGCGTGATAGGCCGAGAGGTGCTGGAGGAAGGCCCAGTCCTCCGGCTTGTCCGGGTCGCCATATTCCGCGATCCAACTCGCCCCCGCGAGCAGCTTCGTGTAGCGCCGCATGTCGATCAGCGGGATGGTGCAGAACAGCGCGCCGAACCGCTCGGGGTAGCGGGTGAGCATGTTGGCGATCAGCAGCCCGCCATTCGAGCCCCCCTCCGCCGCGATGCGCCCGGGCCGGGTGACGCCGCGCCGGACGAGGTCGGCGGCCACCGCCGCGAAGTCGTCATGCGAAAGGCGCTTGCCCTCCCGCCGCCCCGCCTCGTGCCATCGCGTGCCGAACTCGCCGCCGCCGCGGATATTCGCCACCACGGTCGTGCCGCCCTTCTCCAGCCAGAGCTTGCCCAGCATCCCCTGGTAATGGGGCAGGCGGGAGATGCGGAAGCCGCCATAGCCGGAGAGATGCACCGGCGCCTCGCCCGTCTCCCCGGCCGGCCCGGTCTGCACATAGGGAATGCGCTCGCCATCGACCGAAACGGCCTCGTGCCGCGTCACCACTATCCCGCGCGCGTCGAAGGTCGGGGAGGAGCGGCGGAGGAGCGTGGGCGTGGCGAGGCCCACATCGGTCAGCAGCAGGCTGGCCGGGGTGATCGGGTCCTCGACCTGGGCGAGCAGCGAGCCGTCCGATTCCTCCGACTCCATGTCCAATGGCCAGAGATGCGCGACGCCGGCCTCCGGCAGCCCCGGGACCCGAGCGCTGCTCCAACCCTCCGCCCCCGGGGTGAAGACCGTGAAGTCCGGGCGCAGCTCGTCGAGCACGGAGATGACCAGCCGGCCATCGCACCAGAAGAAGCCCTGCAAGGCCCGGCGCTCGCCCGGGGTGAACAACGTGCGGAAGCGGCGGTCCCCAGCCAGGAAGGCGTCCAGCCCGATGCCGAGCAGCGTGTCGGGCGCATGGGTCTGCCCCTCCACGGTCCAGGGGCTGCGCGGGCGCACCACCATCCAGCCGCGCTGCCAGCGGAACTCGGCATCCGCCGGCAGGTCGATCCGCTGCTTCGGGCCGCCACGATCCCCGATATGCACGGTGGTCTCGTAGAAGCCGATCTGGTCGATGAAGGCGAGGCGCTCGCCGCCCTCCCGCTCCACCCCCGCCCAGGCGCCCATATGCTCCGCGTCGCAGGAGAAGATGACGGGCGCGGCGGCCGGATCGGTGCCGCGGGCCCAGATCCGCACGCTGCGCGCATAGCCCGAGCGCGTCGCCATCCCCTCCCCCAGCGCCGAGGAGAGGAGGAGCGTGTCGCGGTCCAGCCAATCCACGCCGCCCTTGGCTTCCGGCGCGGCGAAGCCATCCGGCACGAAGCGCCGGGCGGCGAGGTCGAATTCCCGCAGCACCACCGCGTCGCCGCCGCCGCGCGAGAGGCGGAGCATAGCGCGGTCATGCGTGCCGGGCAGGGTCGTGGCGCCATGCCACACCCAGTCCTCGCCCTCCTCCCGCGCCAGGGCGTCAAGGTCGAGCAGCGGCTCCCAGTCCGGGGCGGCGCCGCGGTAGGATTCGAGGGTCGTGCGGCGCCAGAGGCCACGCGGCTGGGCCGCGTCCTGCCAGAAGTTGTAGAGCCAGGCGCCACGCCGGGTGACGGCGGGCAGCTTGTCCGGCCGGTCCAGCGCCGTCCGCACCGCATCCCGGTCCGCCTCGAAGCGGGAATCGGCCAGGCGGGCGAGGGTGGCGGCGTTCTGGGCGGCCACCCAGGCCAGGGCGCGCTCGCCCTCCACCTCCTCGAGCCAGAGCCAGGGATCGTCATCCGGGGCGGCCAGGATCGGGCGGGGATCGATGGGCATGCCCCGCATGTACAACCGCCGGGCCCTCCGGCGAAATCCCGCCCCCCCCGCCTTCCCCGGGCGCCCCCCTGCTCAGCCCGGGGCGGGCCAGGGTGCCCAGAGGATGGCGCCGCTTTCGGATTCGGTGATCAGGGCCCGGCCGTCGCCGGCCAGCAGCAGGTTCGTCACCGTGCGGCCACGGCAGGAACGCAGCCGCGCGAGAACCTCGCCCTGGGGCGAGAGCACGAAGACGCAGCCGAGCGAGGCATGGGCGACGAGCAGGTTGCCGGCCGCGTCCATCGCCATGCCATCCGGCCCGCTGGTGCCGTGGAAGGAGGCGAAGCGCCCCACCTTGGCGGTGCTGCCATCCGGCAGCAGCGGCAGGCGCCAGATGCCGTTGTCGCGCGTCATGGCGACAAAGAGCACCTCCTCGTCGGCGGAAAGGGCGAGGCCGTTCGGCGAGGGCCCGTTCGACAGCAGCAGGTCGAGCCCGCCATCCGGGCGCAGCCGGTAGACGCGGCCCGTGGGGTCGTGCAGGCCGGACTGGCCCTGGTCGGTGAAATACAGCGTGCCGTCGCGGGCATAGACGAGGTCGTTCGGCCCCTTGAACCGCTCGCTGTTGCGCCGGGTGAGCAGCGGCGTCACGGCGCCTGAGGCGAGGTCGAGCGACAGCAGGCCCTGCTTGTAGTCCGCGATCGCCATGCGCTCCCCCGAGGGGTGCAGGGCCAGCCCGTTCGGCTCGCCGTCATATTCGGCCAGCACGGACCATTCGCCCTCCGGCGAGATGCGGAGGATGCGCCCATGCGGGATATCCGTGACATGCAGGTTCCCCGCCCTGTCCAGGCAGGGGCCCTCCAGGAAGCTGTCCACCGGCAGCCCGCGCTTGTTCGCCCTGGACCATTCGGTGACGACCGGCCGCCGCAGCGCGGCCGGCATCTCGGTGAGAAGTTCCGTTCCGATATCCGGCGGTCCCATGGTGCCTCCCCTGCTTCCGGCGTTTCAGCCGCCGAGGGCGCGGCTGAGCACGCGCGCCTCCTCGGCCACGGCCTCCTCGATGGAGGCGAGATCGGCGCCCTCGAAGCGTCCGCGCGGGCCCGTCACGCCCAGCGCGCCGAGGAAGAGGCCGCCCGCGCCATGGATGGCGGCAGCCACCGCCGCCGTCTCCGGATCCCGTTCGCCGAGGGAGACGGCAAGGCCGCGGGCACGCACCGCCTCCAGTCGTGGCCCCTCGCCACCCGTATGGGCCATCAGCACATGGCCGCTGGCGCCACGATCCAATGGCAGGGCGGCGCCTTCCTCCACATGATGGCGGATCGGGCGCGGTGAGGCCTCGCGGTAAAGGCAGATCCGGCTCCCGCCTTCCCGCACGTAATAGGCGGCCGTCTCGCCGGTGCGGATGACGAGACGGCGCAGCACGGGGCGCACATGGTCGCTGAGGGAGAAGGCCTGGCGGTAGAGCGCGCCGAGGCGCAGCGGAGCCGGGCCGAGGCGGAAGAAGCCGTGCTCGTCGCGCCGGAGGTAGCCGAAGCGGCCGAGCGAGCCGGCCAGCCGCAGCACCGTGCTGGGATAGAGGCCGGCACGCGCGGCGAGATCGGCCAGCGCCAGGCGCGGCGTGCCATCCGCGAAGGCCTCGAGAAGCGAAAGCGCCCGCTCCACCGCCTCCACCCGCTGGCCTTCCTCCGCCGGTCCCCCGGCGCCCGGGGGGCGCCCACGGCGACGTGGGGTGGGTGCGGAGGAGCTGTCCTTGGAGGGGGCGGCGCGCATGTCCCTTGACGCGAGCGGGAATTTCGTGGGGAGATGGTCGTAATAGAAATATTTTCTGTCAAGCAGAAAAATAGATTGGAGGAATGACCGTGCCGGCTGGACCCCGTGGCCTCTCGCGCCGTCTTGCCCTGGCGACCTGCGCCGCCCCCTTCCTGGCGCGCGGCGCCCTCGCCCAGGAGGCCTGGCCGACCCAGCCCGTGCGCCTGGTCCTCCCCTACGCGCCCGGCGGCCCCACGGATGTGATCGCGCGGATGATCGCGGACGCCCTCTCCCAGCGCCTGCCCCAGCGCGTGGTGGTCGAGAACCGGACCGGCGCGGGCGGCAATATCGGAGCCTCGGTCGTGGCCAAGTCGCGCCCGGACGGCGCGACCCTGCTGTTCAGCAACACTGGCCACGCCGTGAACAAGTCCCTCTACGCCCGGCTGGACTACGACCCCGCAGCCGACCTGGTTCCCGTCACGGTGCTGGCCGAAAGCCCGATGGTGATGCTCGTGCCGCCCGGCTCGCCGGACCGGAGCGTGGCGGATTTCGTCGCCCGGCTGCGCGCGGCCAACGGCCGCATGACCTATGCCAGCACGGGCACCGGCGGCGCGCTCCAGCTCGTCACGCTTCTCTTCCTCAAGGCGGCGGGCGTGCGGATGGAGGAGATCCCCTATCGCGGCGCGGCGCCCGCGGTGCAGGACCTGCTCGCCGGCCGGGTGGACCTTCTCTACGACGCCGGCTTCACCGCCTTCCCCCTCGCCACCTCCGGCCAGGCGCGGGCACTCGCCGTCTCGGCCGCGCAGCGCTCCCCGGTGATGCCGGACCTGCCGACGGTGGCGGAGGCAGGCTTTCCCGCCGCCACCTTCTCGGTCTGGCAGGCCATCCTCGCGCCGGCCGGGACCCCTGCCCCGATCCTCGCCCGCATCCAGGCGGAGGTGGCCGCCGCCCTGGCGGAAGGCCCCCTGCGCAGCCGGCTCGTGGAGATGGGCGCCGAGCGCCTGCTGGCGAACACGCCGGAGGAGGCGCGGCGCTACGTCGATGCCGAAATCGCCCGCTGGGCCAGCGTGCTGCGCGAGGCGGGCACACAGCCCCAATGAGGCCGAGCATGAAGAGGACCGCTTCCCCATGACCGAAAGCGTGGCAACCGAGAGCGCGGGCACGCAGCCGGGCACCCCCCTGCCGCTGGCCGGGATCCGGGTGATCGAATTCTCGCATATGGTCATGGGGCCGACCTGCGGGCTGGTCCTCGCGGATCTCGGCGCCGAGGTGATCAAGCTGGAGCCGCCCGGAAAAGGCGACCGCACCCGCTACCTCACCTCCTCCGGCACGGGCTTCTTCGCCGCGCTCTCGCGCAACAAGAAATCCGTGCAGCTCGACACCGCCGACGATACCGAGCTGGAGACGCTGAAGCGGCTGATCGACACGGCGGATGTCGTCATCGAGAACTTCCGCCCGGGCGGGCTGGAGGCGCGCGGCCTGGGCTATGAGGCGCTGTCCCGGCGTAACCCCCGCCTCGTCTATCTCTCGCTGAAGGGCTTCCTCTCCGGCCCCTACGAGCATCGCACCGCGCTGGACGAGGTGGTGCAGATGATGTCGGGCCTGGCCTACATGACCGGCCCGCCCGGCCAGCCGCTGCGCGCCGGGGCGCCGGTGAACGACATGATGGGCGGCATGTTCGGCGCCATCGCCGTGCTCGCCGCGCTGCGCCAGCGCGAGGTGACGGGACGCGGCCAGCACGTCCAGTCTGCCCTCTTCGAGAACGCGGCCTTCCTCGTCTCCACCCATATGCTGCAGGAGGCGATCACCGGCACGGCGCCGCCCTCCATGGCGGCCGGGCGCCGCGCCTGGGGCGTGTATGACGTGTTCCGCTCCGCCGACGGCGTGTCGCTCTTCATCGGCGTCGTCACCGAGCGCCAGTGGGAGATCTTCACCAGCGCGCTGGGCGAGGAGGCGCTGATGGACCCGGCCTATGCCACCAACACCCTCCGCTCCGCCGCGCGGGAGACGCTGATCCCGCTGGTGCAGACCATCGTAGGCCGGCGCGTGGCCGCGGAGCTGGAAGCCATGTGCGAGAAGGCCGGCCTGCCCTTCGCGCGCATCAACCGCCCCGGCGAGCTCTATGACGACCCGCATCTGCGCGAGAGCGGCGGGCTGCTGCCCGTCACCCTGCCGGATGGCCGCCCGGCCAGCGTGCCGGCCCTGCCGATCCAGTTCGGCGCGTCCCGCCTCGGCGTCCGGCTGGACCTGCCCAGGCCCGGCGAGCACACGGAGGAGGTCCTCTCCGCCCTGCCCGCCGCGCCGACACCTGACGCGGCGCCCGACACCCCGGAGCAGCCCCCCGCCGCTTTGGCCCAGAGCTGAGGAGCCCCGCATGACCGACCTTCCGAACCGCGTGGACATCCAGGAGGAAGGCCCGCGCGAGGGCTTCCAGATCGAGCCCGGCCCGATCCCCACCGCCGACAAGATCGCGCTGATCGACGCCCTCTCCGCCACCGGGCTGCGGCGCATCCAGGTGGCCTCCTTCGTCAACCCCAAGCTCGTGCCGGGCTGGGCGGATGCGGAGGCCGTGGTGGCCGGTTTCACGCCCCGGGACGGCGTGGAATATCATGGCCTCTGGTTCAGCCCCTCCGGCCTGCAACGCGCCCTCGCCTTCCGGGACCGGCTGACCATCTTCGGCTCCATCACCGTCAGCGCCTCCGAGGCCTTCTCGCGCCAGAACCTCAACCGCGACCATGCGGGGCAGCTGGAGGCGATGCGCAAGCATGTCGCCGCGCATCAGGCGGCCGGCGTGCCGGTGACGCGGGTCAGCGTGCAGGCCGCCTTCGGCTGCAACTTCTCGGGCGACGTGCCGGCGGCCCGCGTGGTCTCGGTCCTGGCTGATGCCCTGGCCCTCGCCGAGGAAACGGGTTGCACGATCGAGCGTGCCTCCATCGCGGATTCGATGGGCTGGGCAACGCCCCTGCGGGTGGAGCGCGTGATCGGCGCGGTGCGGGAGCGGTGGCCGGCGCTGAAGCTCGTCCTGCACCTGCACGACACGCGCGGCCTGGGCATCGCCTGCGCGCTCTCCGGGCTGCGCATGGGCGTGTCCACCTTCGATGCCGCCGTGGCGGGCGTGGGTGGCTGCCCCTTCGCCGCCCATCTCGGCGCGGCCGGCAACATCGCGACCGAGGAGCTGGTCTTCCTCTGCGAGGAAATGGGCATCGAGACCGGCGTGAAGCTGGAGCCGCTGCTGGAGGCCGCCACGCTCGCCGAACGCATCTTCGGCCGGCGCCTGCCCAGCGCCATGATCCGGGGCGGCGGGCTCGACCGCCACAGGATGCACGCCGCCGCCTGAAGGCGGCCGGGACAGAACAAAAAACGGGAGGAACAGGAATGAACAGGCGTCAGTTCGGGGCGGGAGCCGTGGCGGCGGGACTGGCGGGCTGGGTGGCCCCGAGGTCCGCCCGGGCGCAGCCGGAATGGCCGGCCCGGCCCATCCGGCTCATCATCCCCTACCCGCCCGCCGGCGGCACGGACGTGATCTCGCGCGAGATGGCGAACCGCATCGGCACGGGAACGGGCTGGAACATCATCCCCGAGAACCGCTCCGGCGCCGGCGGCAATATCGGCATCGACCTGGTCTCGAAGGCCCCGGCCGATGGCTACACGATCGGCATGGGGCAATGCGCGAACCTCGCCATCAACGTCACGCTCTATCCCAGCATCCCCTACCAGCCGCTGCGCGATCTCTCCTTCATCTCGCTCGTCGCCGTGCAGCCCAATGTCATCGTCGTGTCCAAGGCCTCGCCCTTCCGCACGCTGGCGGAGTTCGTGGCGGGCGCCAAGGCGAAGCCGGGCGGCCTCACCATCGGCCATTCGGGCAGCGGCACGGTCGGCCACCTGTCGAGCGAGGTCTTCAACATCCGCGCCGGGATCGAGACGGTCATTGTGCCCTATCGCGGAGCCGCCCCGGTGGTGACGGACCTTCTCGGCGGGCGGGTGGACTGCTTCCACGCCAACCCGCTGGCCGTGCGCGGGATGCTGGATACGGGGGAGCTGCGCCCGCTCGCCGTCACCTCGCCGCGCCGCATGGATCTGCTGCCCGAGGTGCCGACCGTCGCGGAATCCGGCTATCCCGGCTTCGAGGCGATGAACTGGACCGGCCTCGTCGCGCCCGCGAACACCCCGGCCGCGGTCATCGCGCGGCTGAACGAGGAGACGCAGAAGGCGCTGACGCGGCCCGAGGTGGTCGCCCGGCTGGCGGCGGAGGGCTCGGTGCCCAATCCCTCCACCCCGGAGGAGTTCCGCCGCTTCTGCGCGGCCGAGATCGAGAAATGGGGCCGGGTCGTCCGCGACGCCCGCGTGCAGGTGGAATAGCGCGCACGGCGCCGCCGACCCGGCCGCGCGGCACGGCTTGCCGCCTCGCGGCATGGTGGCGTCGCCGCGCGGCGGGAGGTGTGGTAGGCTCCACGCGCGAGGATCATCATCCCTCAGCGTACGGAGAGCCGGTACATGGTGGTGGGCCGGGGTGTACAGTCGATCGAGGTCGGCGGACGCTTGCTGCAAGCCCTGGTGGCGTTCGGACAGCCCGCCATGCTCCGCGACCTCGCACAGGCCGCCGGGCTGGCCCCCGCCCAGGCCCATGCCTACCTCCTCAGCTTTCGCAAGCTCCAGCTGGTGGAGCAGGACGAGGTCAGCGGCCGCTACGCCCTCGGCCCCTTCGCACTGGAAATGGGGCTGGCGCGGATGCGCAGCGCGCATCCTCTTCGCATGGCGAGCCAGGCCGGCGCGGAATTCGCGGCCGAGACGGGGCTGATGGTGACCATCGCCGTTTGGGGCACGCATGGCCCGACGATCATCCAGGTGCAGGAATCCAACCAGGCGATCCATGTGAACCTGCGGGCCGGCTCGGTCTACACCATCACCGGCACCGCCACCGGCCAGCTCTTCGCCGCCTTCATGCCGCCCGCCCTCATCCGCCCGCTGCTGGAGGAGGAGTTGCAGGGCACGGGCGGCACGAAGCGCAAGGTGGGGCGCGCCACCTCCGAGGCACGGCTGGAGCGCGACATCGCCGCCATCCGCGCGCTCGGCTACTCCACCACCGAGGGCGTCCCGGTGCCCGGCATCAACGCCATCAGCGCGCCGGTCTTCGACCATATGGGCCAGATGCAGCTCGCCATCACCGCGATCGGCAACGAGGACATGCTGGATTGCGGCCCCGACAGCCCGCAGGCCGGCGCGGTGCTCGCCCTCGCGCGGCGCCTCTCCTCCGAACTGGGCTACCAGAACGCCGAATGGGCGAAGCCGGTCAGTGCCCCGCGCCGAGGTAGGCCGCGCGCACCTGCGGATGCTGCAGAAGCGCCGCGCCGGTCCCGGACAGGGTGACGCGCCCGGTTTCCAGCACATAGGCCTGGTCGGCCACGCCGAGCGCCAGGTTCGCCATCTGCTCCACGAGGAGCACGGTGATGCCGCGCGCCCGCAAGGCGCGGATGATGCCGAAGATCTCCTTGATGACGAGCGGCGCGAGGCCGAGCGAGGGCTCGTCCAGCAGGAGGAGCCGCGGCTCGCCCATCAGCGCGCGGGCGATGGCCAGCATCTGCTGCTCCCCGCCCGAAAGCGTCACCGCCATCTGCCCCTGCCTCTCGCGCAGGCGCGGGAACAGCGCGTATTGCGCCTCGATCGCGGCCTCCAACGCGGCGGGCGAGAGGTCGCGGGACCAGGCGCCAAGCTCGAGGTTGTCGCGCACGCTCTGGTCCGGGAAGACCTGCCGCCCCTCGGGCGAGAGGGCGATGCCCACCCCGACCCGGCGATGCGGCGGCATGGCCGTGATGTCCCGCCCCTCGAAGAGCACGCGCCCGGCGGAGAGGGGCAGCAGCCCGGCCACCGCCTTCATCAGCGTGGTCTTGCCCGCGCCATTCGCGCCGACGATGGCGACGACCTGCCCCGTCTCCACCCGGATGGAGACATCGCTGACCGCCTCGATCGGGCCGTAGCCGATGCAGGCGCCCTCCACCTCCAGCATCGGGCTCATGCCCGCACCGCCAGTTCCGGCTCGGCCGAAGCCTCCTCGGCTGCGGCGTCGTCGGTGCCGAGATAGGCCGCCATCACGCGCGGGTCCGCCTGCACCGCGGCCGGCGCGCCCTCGGCGAGGGTCGCGCCGTAATCCAGCACGATCACATGGTCGGAAATGGCCATGACGAGATCCATGTGGTGCTCCACCAGCAGGATGGTGATGCCCTGGTCGCGGATGCGGAGGAGCAGCTTGCCCAGCTCCGCCGTTTCCTGCGGGTTGAGCCCCGCCGCCGGCTCGTCCAGCAGCAGCAGCAGGGGCTCCGTCGCCAGCGCGCGGGCCAGCTCCACGCGGCGCTGCAGCCCATAGGGCAAGGCCCCGGCCGGCTGGTCCGCGAGCGCCGAGAGGCCGAGGAAGCGGAGGATCTCGGAAACCCGCGCCTCCGCCGCCCGCTCCTCCCGCCAGGCGCGGGGCAGGCCGAGAAGGGAGGAGAGGAAGCCGTTCCGCATCCGCGCGTGCTGGCCGAGCAGCACGTTGTCCCGCACGGAGAGGTCGCGGAACAGCCGCAGGTTCTGGAAGGTGCGGGCGATGCCGCGGTCGCAGATGGCATGCGGCGCCGCGCGGCCGAGCGGCTGGCCCTGGAAAAGGATCCGGCCGGAATCCGGGCGCACCACGCCGGAGAGCATGTTGATCAACGTGCTCTTGCCCGCGCCATTCGGCCCGATCAGCGCGTGGATATGCCCGGGCGTGAGGCGCGCGGAGACATCGCGCGCCGGGCGCACGCCGCCATAGGCCTTGTTGAGGGCCTCCGCCTGGAGCAGCGGCGTGCCGCCGGCGGCCCCGCGCCGCACGGGCAGCCGGGCATCGGCGCTCGGGGCCTCAGCCCGCCGCGGCGCCTCGCCGCGCCGGGTGCGGAACAGCCCGTCCAGCACGCCGGCCAGCCCCTTGGGCATGACATAGAGCGCGAAGAGGAGCAGCGCGCCCTGGACGAAATGCTCGATCCAGGCCCAGCGCGCCACCAGCGCGCTGACCACCGTGAGCGTCACCGCTCCCAGCACCGGCCCCGCCAGCGAACCCGCGCCGCCGAAGAGCACGAGCAGCAGGATGAAAATGGAGAGGTTGAAGTTGATGAAGTCGGAGTTGATGTACTGGTTCTGCTGCGCCACCAGCGCGCCCGCCAGCCCGCAGGTCGCGGCGGCGATGACGAAGGCCAGCACCTTCGTCCGGTGCACCGGCACGCCCACCGCCCCCGCCGCGATCTCATCCGCCTGCAGAGAGAGGAAGGCACGGCCGTAGCGCCCGGTCAGCAGGTTCCGCAGCAGCAGGTGCAGGCCGAGGCCGAGCGCGACCACCAGCCAGACCCATTGCGTCATGTCGAGCGGCTCGCCGCCCAGGGTGAGCGGCTTGATGGCGTAGATGCCCATGGCGCCGCCGAAGACCTCCGCCTCCGTCACCACCTTCTCCACCACGATGCCGAAGGCCAGCGTCACCATGGCAAGGCTCGGGCCGCGAACACGGAGGGAGGGCGCCGCGATCAGCACGCCGCACAGCGCCGCGATGCCGGTGGCCAGCAGCAGCGCCGTCCAGGGCCCGAGATCCAGGCTGGAGGTGGTCAGCAGCGCGGCGCCATAGGCGCCCGCCGCGAACAGCCCGGCCTGGCCCAGCGACTTCTGCCCCGCATAGCCCAGCAGCACGTTCATGCCCGAGGCGCAGAGGAAGTAGATGCCGATGTTGAAGAGGATGCGCAGATAGAAGTCGTTCGTGACGACCCCGGCGGCCAGGGCCGCCAGCCCCGCGACCAGGATGGCGAGGAGAGCATGCCGCATGCGCGTCACACCTTGTCCAGCGCGCGCCGGCCGAAGAGCCCGTTGGGGCGGATGGCCAGGACGAGGATGATGAGGAGGAAGACCGCGATCTCGCGCCATTGCGCCTGCCACAGCGCCACGCCGGATTCCAGCAGGCCGAGGGCGAAGCCGCCGAAGATGCAGCCACGGGGATTGTCGAGCCCGCCCAGGATCGCGCCCGAGAAGGCCTTCAGCGCGATGCCCATGCCCATGAACAGCGAGGCCGAGGCAATGGGCGCGACCAGCACGCCCCCCACCCCCGCCAGCGCGGAGGAGAGCGCGAAGGCGCCGAGCATGATGGCGGTGACGTTGATGCCCATCAGCGCCGCGACATTCGGGTCATAGGCGACGGCGCGCATCGCCTTGCCCAGCCGCGTGCGGCGCATGACGAAGTCGAGCCCGGCCATCAGCAGCACGGCCACCACCAGCACCGCCACCTCCTGCGGCCGGACGCCCGCCCCGCCCAGGCGAAGCACGTCGTCGCCGAAGGGGGAGGGCATGTTCACCGGCGCCGGCCCCCATACGGCGAGGCCGAGGGATTGCAGGATGATGCCGAAGCCAATCGTGCTCATCACCCAGGACATGCCGGGCTTGCCAGCGAAAGGCCGAATGGCGGCAAGGAAGAGCAGCAGGCCGAGGGTGCCGAGCGCCGCGCCCACGGCCAGCGCGGCCGCGGGATAGCGGAAGCCCGCCGAGGCCGCCGGCGCGAGCGCGGCGAAGCTGCCGCCCTCCCCGCCCGAGGAAAGGGCATAGAGCACCGTGACGCCGAGGAAGGCGCCCACGCCGATGAACTCGCCCTGGGCGAAGTTCAGCGTGCGGGTGGTGGTGAAGGTGATGCTGAAGCTCAGCGCGATCAGGGCATAGACGCCGCCGATCGCCAGCCCACTCACCAGGGCCTGCAACGTGGTTGCCAGCACGGGCACGATCCTCCTGGCCAGTCTGCGCGTCCGGGCCCCGCCGATGCGGGGCCCGGCGGGGAATCAGCCCTTGAAGTCCTCGGGACGCAGGCCGCGCACGATGTCGTCCGAATAGGCGGCCAGCTTGCCGTCGCGCCAGCAGGTCCAGCGCTGGTCGGCCGCGCCGAGGGCGTCGTGCTCCGTCCGGCTGAAGGGCTTCTCATAGGTTTTCGCAAAGCCCTGCAGCGTCCCGCGCAGGTCCTCCAGCGCCTCCTTCACGGCCGGGCCGTCGGTGCGGCCCGCCTGCTGGATCGCGCGGGCCAGCAGCATCGTGCCGTCATAGCCATGCACGGCGAAGGAGAAGGCGGAATCCGCGTCGATCTTCGGGCGGATCCGGTCGAAGAAGCGCTGCTGGTGCGGCGTGCGGTCTTCCGAGACGGTGCGGAGGAAGATCGGCTTCTCCGCCAGCTGCGGGCCGGCGGCGTTGATGAAGCTGAGATTGTCCGCGGCCCAGCTCGTCAGCACCGTGGGGAAGTAGTTGATCTTCTCCATGCTGCGCATGAGCTGCCCGATCGGCGTGCCCTGCGCCCAGACCAGCGCCGTCTCCACCCCGGCCGAGCGGAGCTTGGCGAGCTGGGAGGTCATGTCCGTGTCGTTGACGTTGAACTTCTCGTTCGCCGCCGCCGTCATGCCCTGGGCCTGGGCCACCTCCTGCAGGTCCTTCAGCCCGCCCTGGCCATAGCCGGTGGTCTCGGTCAGGAAGCCGATCCGGCCGGTGCGCGGGTTCTTCTTCGCATAGCCCATGATGGTGACGACCTGGGTGCGGTCCACGCTGCCGACGCGGAACATGTAGTTCTCCGCGCCTTCGCGCATCGGCTTGGTGATGTCGGTCGCCGAGCCGATGCAGCCCATCACGGGGATGCGCTTCTGGTTCGGGATATGCCGCCAGGCCAGCGCATTGCCGGAATTGGTCGGGCCGAGCACGGCGACGACGCGCTCGTTGTCGATCAGGTCGCTCATGTTCTGGATCGACTTGGGCGGCTGGGAGAGGTCGTCGCGGATGACGAGGGCGAAGGGGCGGCCGAGCACGCCGCCCTCCTTGTTCAGGTCCTCGATCGCGGCCTCGATGCCCACCACCGCCGCGCGGCCGGACTGGGCGGAAGGCGAGGCCGCGAGGTCGCCGTTGAAGCCGAGCTTCACGGGCTGCGCCTGGGCCAGCGCGCGGCCGGACAGGGCCGGCGCGGCCAGAAGCGCCGCGACGGCGCCGCGCCCGAAATCACGGCGGGTGGGGTGGTATCCGTTCATCGTTTCCTCCTCCTTCGCCTCGCGGCGCCCGCTCCTGCGGGGTGACATCAGGCCGGGGAGGAGAGGATGGGCACGGCATGGCGCGGCCCCTGGGCCCGCCTCTCTCCCGGATGACAGCCGGGTCTTCGATGCCCGATCTGCCCGAAAGGCTAAGTGCCGCCGAAGCGATATGCAATGAACAAAAAGCCCTGACTGGTTAATTTTGCTCCTTGCGAAAGCGTTCGCGGGGTGGTTGCCTGACCGGCGGCACCTCCTCGAAGGGGTGGCCCGCCAGTGGCCGCGTCACGAACGCTCCACGGCAATGCCCGCGGCAACAAGCCGCGGCAGGGGAAGGAACGAACGGCATGCTGCTGTCAGGACAATGCGCGCTCGTCACCGGGGCCGGCCAGGGCAATGGCGCGGCCATGGCGCTGGGCCTCGCCCAGCACGGGGCCCGCGTGGCCGTGACGGATATCGACGCCGCCCTGGCGGCCGAGACCGCATCCCGCATCGCCGAGGCCGGCGGCAGCGCCACCCCCTACGCGCTGGACGTGACCGACCTCGAGGCCTGCCGGTCGCTCGCCGCGCGCATCGGCGCGGAGATGGGCAACCTCTCCGTGCTGGTGAACAACGCCGGCGTCTGCCCTCGCCATTCCGTGGATGACGACGCGCTGGACCGCGCCTGGGACGCGGCGATGGACATCAACCTGCGCGGCACGATGAACGTCACGCGCGCCTTCCTCCCGGCGCTGCGCGCGACGCGCGGGCGCATCGTCAACATCGCCTCCATCGCCTCCTTCGTCTCCACCAACACCTCCGTCAGCTACCCCGTGTCCAAGGCCGGGGTGCGCGCCCTCACCCAGGCCCTGGCGCAGGAGCTGGCACCGGACGGGGTGCGGGTGAACGCCATCGCCCCCGGCACCTTCGCCACCCGCATGACCGAGGCCACGCGCCTGAACCCCGACCGCTCCGAGCGCTTCCTCGCCCGCATCCCCATGCGGCGCTACGGCGAGCCGGAGGAGCTGGTCGGCCCCATCGTCTTCCTCGCCTCGGACATGTCCAGCTACGTCACCGGCAGCACGCTGGTGGTCGATGGCGGCTATCTCGCGGTGTAGCGGCGATGATCCTCCGCATGGGCCTCCTGGCCCGCCGAACCGACGTCCCGCCCGCCGAATTCCGCCGCCACTGGCGGGAGGTCCACGGCCCCCTCGCCGCCCGCCTGCCGGGATTGCGCCGCTACGAGCAGAACCTCGTCACCGACCGCTCGCAGCTGGCCATCGACCACGCGCGCGGCGGCTGGGAGCTGGACGGCATCTCCCAGCTCTCCTTCGACGACCTGGCCGCGATGGACGCCGCCGCCGCATCCCCCGCCATGGCCCCCATCGGCCCGGACAACGACCGCTTCGCCATCCTGCGCGGCGTTCTCGTCGCGCGGCCGAACCCGGTGGTCCCGGTCGCGGAGGGCCCGCTGGTCAAGCGCATGTCCCTCCTCCGCCGCCGCCCGGAGATCAGCGCGGAACGCTTTCGCGAGGAATGGTTCGGCTTCCATGCCGAGGCGGTCGGGCGCTTCCCCGGCCTGGCCGGCTACACGCAGAACCTCGTCGTCGCGCGCCGGGCGGGTGCGGAGACGGGCTACGACGCCCTGCCGGTGGATGGGGTGGTGGAGATGTGGTTCCGCAGCGTGGAGGACCTCCAGGCCGCCTTCTTCTCCCCCGCCGCGGAGGTGTCGCAGCGCCACGCCCTCGACTTCATCGCCGAGATCACGACCTTCCTGGTCGAGGTCCATCGGGTGCTGTGACGGTGGAACGCCCCCTCCTCCTCTCCCCCCTCGATCTCCGCGGCCTCCGCCTGCGGAACCGGATCGTCATCTCCCCCATGTGCCAGCACGCGGCGGAGGAAGGGCGGGCGACGGACTGGCACCTCGTGCATCTCGGCAAGTTCGCCCTCGGCGGCGCGGGGCTGATCCTGACGGAGAGCACTTCCGTCTCGCCCGAGGGGCGCATCGGCACGGCGGATCTGGGCCTGTGGTGCGACAGCCATGTGGCCCCGCTGCGGCGCGTGGTCGATTTCGTGCATGCCCAGGGCTCGGCCATCGGCGTGCAGCTCGCGCATGCCGGACGCAAGGCCGGCAGCCACCCCCTCTGGCATGGCGGCCGCGCCTTCTCGGCCGACGAGCTCTCCGCGCTGGGATGGCCACGCATCGCCCCCAGCCCCATCGCCGCCGGCCCGGAATGGAGCGTTCCGGAGGCGATGGAGACGGCCGACATCGCCCGCGTCATCGAGGACTTCGCCGCCGCCGCGCGCCGTGCCGAGGCCGCCGGCTTCGACGCGGTCGAGCTGCATTTCGGCCATGGCTATCTCATCGCCAGCTTTCTCTCGCCCCTCTCCAACCGGCGGGACGACCCCTATGGCGGCAGCCGCGAGGCGAGGATGCGCCTCGCCCTCGAAGTGGCGGCCCGGGTGCGCGCCGAATGGCCTGCCGCGAAGCCGCTCTTCTGCCGCATCTCCGCCGTGGACGGCGCCGAGGGCGGCTGGGGGATCGAGGATTCGGTCGTGCTCGCCCGCGCGCTGCGGGAGGCGGGCGCCGATGTGATCGACGTCTCCTCCGGCGGGCTGACGGAGGAGACGCGCCGCATCGCCGTGCCGCGCGGCCCGGGCTTCCAGACCGGCTTCGCCGAGGCGATCCGCCGGGATGCGGGCGTCACCACCCAGGCCGTCGGCATGATCCTGGACGGCCCCCAGGCCGAGGCGATCCTGCAGGCCGGACAGGCGGATCTGGTGGCGATCGGGCGGGAGGCGCTGCGCGACCCCTACTGGCCCCGCCGTGCCGCCGAGCAGCTCGGCATCGAGGATGATTACGCGGACTGGCCCGAACGCCACGGCGCCTGGCTGGCCAAGCGCGAACAGGGAATGGGCGCGGTGCTGCGCGCACGCCGCCACGCGGTGGCGCGACGCGCCCGGGATGAAGGGAAGGAAACGGCATGACCGACACGGTGGAATGCGACGTGCTGGTGGTCGGCTCGGGCGCCGGCGGGCTCTCCGCGGCGGTGGCGGCCGCGGCGCGTGGCCTCTCGGTGATCGTGGCGGAGAAGGAGCCCTATGTCGGCGGCACCACCGCCGTCTCGGGCGGCTTCCTCTGGGTGCCGAACAACCCCGTCTCCCGCCGCGACGGGATCGAGGACAGCGTGGAGGCGGCCCGCACCTACCTCCGGCACGAGGCGGGCAACCACTTCAACGCCGAGGCGGTGGACGCCTTCCTCGCCGCCGGGCCGGAGGCGGTGGACTTCTTCGACCGCGAGACGGCCGTGACCTTCGAACCCGCCTCCGCCTTCTCCGACTACCACCCCACCGCACCGGGCGGCCGCTCCGGCGGGCGCTCCATCAAGGCGCAGCCCTACCGCGCCCAGGGCCTCGGCGCCGAGCTGAAGCGCCTGCGCCCGCCCCTGCCGGAGCTGACCTTCGTCGGGCTCATGGTGGGCTCGGGGCCGGAGCTGAAGCACTTCTTCAACGCCACGCGCTCCCTCGCCTCGGCCGCCTATGTCGCGGGGCGCCTCACCGCCCATGCGCGGGACCTGCTGGTGAACGGGCGCGGCATGCTGCTCACCAACGGCAACGCCCTGGCCGCGCGCCTCTTCCGCAGCGCGCTCGACCGCGGCGTGCAGGTCTGGACCGACAGCCCAGCCATCCGGCTGGAGCGCGAGGAGGGCGCGGTGCGCGGCGCCATCCTGCGGCGCGACGGGCAGGAGATGCGCGTGCGCACGCGCCGCGGCGTCGTGCTGGCCGCCGGCGGCTTCCCGCAGGACAAGGAGCGGCGCCGCAGCATGTTCCCGCATGACCGCGACAACGACCGCGGGAGCCCCGGCCACTTCTCGCCCGCCCCATCCGGCAATACGGGCGACGGGCTGCGCCTGGGCGAAGGGGCCGGCGCCACGGTGGAGCAGGGCTACCCGAACGCGGCGGCCTGGGTGCCCGTCTCCCGCGTCCCGCGCAAGGATGGCGGCTGGGGCGTGTTCCCGCATTTCATCGACCGCGCGAAGCCCGGGCTCATCGCCGTGCTGCCGAACGGCAAGCGCTTCGTGAACGAGGCGAATTCCTATCACGACTTCATCCAGGCGCTCTTCGCCAGCACGGGCCCGGGCGAGGCGGCGCGCGCCTTCCTCGTGGTGGACCAGCCCTTCCTGCGCCGCTTCGGCCTGGGCTTCGTGAAGCCCTTCCCCGTGCCGGTGGGCCCGAACATCCGCTCCGGCTATCTCAAGACCGGCCGCACGGTGGCCGAGCTGGCGCGGAATGCCGGCATCGATCCGGCGGGGCTGGAGCAGACGGTGGCCGCATGGAACCGCGACATGGAAGCGGGCGAGGACCGCGCCTTCGGCAAGGGCTCCACCGCCTATAACCGCTTCAACGGCGATCCCGAGTTCCAGCCCAACCCCTGCCTCGCCCCGATCGCAAAGGGCCCCTTCTACGCGGTGGAAGTGGTGGTGGGCGACCTCGGCACCTTCGCCGGGCTGCGCTCCAACGGAAACGCGCAGGTGCTCGACGCCGCGGGCAAGCCCATCCCCGGCCTCTATTCCGCCGGCAACGACATGGCGAGCATCATGGGCGGCAACTACCCCGGCGGCGGCATCACCCTCGGCCCCGCCCTCACCTTCGGCTACATCGCCGCGCGCCACATGGCGGGGGGCGACGCCCCGCCCGCCAAGGCGCGGAACGCCGCCGAGCCGATCGGCGCCTGAGCCATGCGGCCCGGCGGGGCTTCCCCCGCCGGGCCTGCCGGTTTCAGACCACCCAGACGTCGGCGGCGCTGAGGCTGGTGCCCTGTGCGACGGCGCCGATGCGGATCGCATCCGCCCCGCCCGCCCCGTCCGCGTCGTAGAACAGCACGCCGCTGCCCTGGTCGTAGAGGAGGTGCTGCCCGGCCGTGCCCGCGCTCGTGCCGAGGCCGAAGGCCTCCGCCGCCAGCGGCCCCGCCGAACCCAGCGCCGCGAAGACCGCACCGTCCAGCTCGATCCGGTCCTCCCCCTCGGCGAAGTCCAGGATCCGGCTCTCATTCCCGGCCCCCAGCGCATCGAAGCGGAAGCGGTCCGCCCCTTCCCCGCCGCTCAGCCGGTTCAGCCCTGCCCCGCCGATCAGCAGGTCGTCCCCGCCGCGCCCGACCAGCGCGTCGTTGCCGCCCAGCCCCGAAAGGGTGCTGCCCAGTTCATTGGCGAGCATCCGGTTGTCGAGCTCATTGCCCGTCCCGGCCCGCGCCGCGCCTTCCAGCATCAGCTTCTCGACATTCGCGCCCAGCGTGTAGTCGATCAGCGCCGTGACCCGGTCGTAGCCCTCGCCGGCCACCTCCGTCACCACGTCGCCGGCCTCGTCCACCACATAGCCGTCATCGCCGAGCCCGCCGGCCATGCTGTCCGCGCCCGCGCCGCCGACCAGGCGGTCGTCGCCGGCACCGCCCAGCAGCTGGTCGTTCCCGCCATTGCCGACCAGCGCGTCCTCGCCATCCAGCCCGGAGAGGATGTTCGCCCCCTCCGTCCCGAGGATGCGGTTGTCGAGCGCATTGCCCGTGCCCGAAACCGCCGCGCCGTCCAGCATCAGCTTCTCGACATTCGCGCCGAGCACGTAGTCGATCCGTGCCGTCACCCGGTCGTAGCCCTCGCCCGCGAGTTCCACCACCACGTCGCCGGCGACATCCACCTCATAGGCATCGTCGCCAAGCCCGCCGAACATCTGGTCGCTACCGGCACCCCCGAGGAGACGGTCGTCGCCGCCGAGGCCATGGAGCGCGTCACGCCCGCCATCGCCCAGCAGGCGGTCGGCGCCTTCGGTGCCCTGCTGCGGGCTCCCCAGCACCGTATCCTCGCGCACCGCGACATTCTGGATGCGCTCGTCACCGGCCTGGCCGCTATCGGCCTCGTCATAGGCGGCCGCCGCCGTCCCATGCACGGCCTTCAGATACTCGGCCAGCGCGTCCTGCTCGCTTCCCTTGGCCGCGAAGTTCGAGGCTCCGTCGGAGAGAAGGGCGTTGTTCAGCAGGTCCACCCGATCCTGGGCATAGAGGCCGATCGGATAGCCGTCGCCGCCATCCGCCAGGAAGCTCAGCGTGACCATCCGGATGGCACGGGCCGCATCGCCCACCAGCTCGCCGTCGCGCATGATGGTGTCCAGCACCGCGCCGTCCTCGCCGAGGATGACCAGGTTCTGCACCCGCTGCCCGGCCCGCTGCACGCTGCCATCCGCATTCAGGATCTGCGAGGCCGCCGTCGCGTCGTAGCTGAAGGAAACGCCGCCGATCTGGCCGAAGGAGCCCGGCGTGGCGCCCGGCGCGACGCCGGACACCGCATGCTCGAAGATCCGCACCAGCTCCTCGGCCGAGACGGTCACGATGGACAGCGCGTTGTTGAAGCGCAGCGAGTTCTCGATGTCGAGCTGGCTCACCGCGCCGGCCGGCTTGCCCGCGGCCGGGTTGCCTTGCGGCGGCAGCTCACCCGCCTCCGCGCCGGCGCCGATGGCGCCGATCTCGGCCCGGATGCCGCCGCCATTCTTGATGGAGACGGTCACCGCCGCATCCACCTGCTTCGCCACGAAGAGGTTCGCATCGGCCGAGAGGTTGCCGAGATTGGTCTCCTCCGTGCGCACCTCGGCGCGGCGGCCCTCCAGATACACGTCGGTGAAACCGAGGACGTTGCCGTCCTTCTGGGTGATCACGGCCGCGACGGCATCCGTCACGTCCTTCACCTCGCCGCCGCGCGTGCCCTCCGCATAGGCGTCCTCGTTGCCCCACAGGTCGGAGACGGTGTCCTCGTTCACGACCACCGGGCCGGAGAGGCCGGGGTCGATGCTGTCCGCGATGATGTCGCCATTCTCGTCGAAGGTGACGACCAGGCGCCCAACATAGGAGTACTCGCTGCCCGTGTTCACCACGGCCACCGGCTTGCCATTCGCCCCGGTCACGATCACCGGATAGGTCTGGGCGGCGGCATCGCCAGGCTGCAGCGGCTCGTTGCCATCGGCAAAAACGGCATGGCTGCCGCCGGCGACGATCACGTCCACGCCGCTCAGCTTGCCGGCCAGGTCCAGCTCCAGCTGGTACTGCTGCAGGTGGCTGAGCAGGATGATCTTGTCGAGGCCCTGCGCCGTCATCTGGTCGATCAGCGGCTGCAGGATGGCGGCCAGCTCATCGGTGTTGTCCACCCCGCCATCGCCCGCGGGATCCTTCACCCGCACGCCGCCCACGGAGGAGATGGAGGCCAGGAGCTGCGTCGTGACGCCCAGCACCCCGATGGTCTCGCCACCCTCGGTGATCGTGGTCCAAGGCGCGACCTGCTGGTCCGCGGCCTCGGCAGCCAGGCCGCCCGGCGTCGCCAGGTCCCCGGCCGTCGTCGCGTAGCTCGCCGCGTCGCGCAGCAGCTCGGTGAACAGCGCCTTCATCGCGCTGTCGCCGCTGAAGTCCAGATTGGCCGAGAGATAGGGGAACAGCGCGCCGATGGAGGTGATCGCCCCGCTCGTCGTGCCGCTGCCCTTCGCAAAGTCGATCGCCGCCGCCAGAGCGTTCGAGCCGTAGTCGAACTCATGATTGCCGATGGTGCTGGCCTGCACGCCGAGCGCGTTCAGGATGGCGATGTCGATGCCGCCCTGGCTGAGCGAAAGCCCGCTCAGCTCGCTCGCCGGAACGCCGAGCAGCCAGGCATAGAGATCGATCATCTCGTCGCGCACGGTGGGGTCGGTCCCCGCCGCGCCGAAGGGGCTCGGGATGAAGTTGTCGCCCGAGGAAAGGGTGATGCTGTTGGCGACGCTGTCCTCGAGCTTGTCGACGATGGCGGCGAACTGGCTCGCGCGGGTGGTGGCCGCCAGCCCCGCCTCGAAGTCGGAGGCGTGGAGGATCTGCAGCGTGAAGTGGCCCGAGGACGGCGCCTCGACCTCCAGCTCATGCACGGTGGTCAGGCCGGAACCCTCGTTCGGCGAGATCAGGAGCGGCCCGTCCACGCCATCCGGCCCATCCCCGGCCGGAACCACATGGATCACCTCCGGCGCGTCACCCGTCTCGAAGAGCCCGGCATATTCGGCGCTGGTGGGAGAGGTGATGGCGAAGGCCATCACGGAATCGGCCCGCTCCAGCGCGACGAAGGCATAGAGCTGGCCGTCGATGGTGCTGAGGGTGATGCTCTCCGGCTCCGGCCCCTTGCTGTCCGAGCGGTTGTCGTCGAACAGGTCCGGCCGCGCCTCGGCCAGCATGCGCTCGATCATGTCGCCGGAGTCGAAGGTCTGCTCCAGCCCGTTCTCCGTCACCTGCCAGATCGAGAAGCTCCGCCCGCCCATGGAATGCAGGACGTCGATGTCGCCGTCCCCATCCGTGTCGCCGTCCACCGCCGAAACCTCGAGCCGGCCCAGCACCGCATCGGCCTTCAGCGCGGCCACCGCCTCCGCCCCGCCGAAGCTCGCCTCGTCGAGATTCAGGTCCTTCACCCGGGCCACGTCGTCATAATCGCCCCATTCCGAGGCATCGCCCTCATTGGCGGTGACGAGATAGGTGACGCCCTCATATTCGAAGGTCGCGATCCCGTCCGGCATGTAGAGGCCGCTCAGCGGGGCATTCACGATGTTCACCCCGCCATCCCGGTCCGAGGCGTCGAGCCCGTTGCCCTCGGCCGAATGGTCCTTGGTGCCCAGTCCATAGACGCCCTCATAGGTCAGCGTCTCCAGGTCCAGCACCGCGACGGCGTTGTTCTCCTGCAGCGTGATATAGGCCGTGCCGCCATCCGCCGAGAGCGCGATGTATTCCGGCTCCAGGTCGGTCGCGGCGGTGACGCCCTCGACGCCCGTGATCCGCACCCCGGCCGCGCGCAGCGCCTCGGTGTCGAAGCCGCCGAAGCCGAGGAAGGTGCTGGCGCCCGTGGCGACGTCGATCACCGCGACGCCGCCCACCGGGTCGCCCGAGGCATCCACGCCATAATTGTCGTTCGGCTCGCCCTCGATCGCGACGAGGAGGCGGCTGCCATCGGGGGTGAAGGTCAGCATGTCCGGCACGGCGCCGACCTCGACCTGGCGGATCAGCTCCGCGCCGCTGCCATCGGCGGCCAGGCGATAGAAGGCGATGACGCCGTTGCCGCCATCCTCGGCATTGTCATAGGCGACCGCCATGATGTCGCCGTGCACGGCGACGCTGTTCCCCGTGCCCAGGCTGCCGAGATCGGCGGCGGCGAGGCTGAAGCGGAGCGTGCCATCGGCGATGTCCAGCGCCTCAACCCCGGTGGGCCCCAGCACGAGCACGAGGCCGCGCTGCGCGTCATAGGCCACGACCTCCGCGCTTCCCGCGGCGGATCCCGAGCTGTCCTTGGTCCAGAGAAGCTCTGAATGGATCGCAGGCATGTGCATCATCCCAGACATGGCGTGACTGGGCGCAGCGCTTAACGAAAGATGAATCGCGCTTCATGCATGGTTTCGTGACACTTACCTCCGCCCTCCGGCACGCGCCCCGCCGGCAAGCCGGCGGAGCCGGAGCATCGAACCCTGCAACCAGGGAAAGGAACGAGCGATGACAGATCCCGACGAGGAGGAGCCGGTGGAATACGCCTCCCCCGCCTGCTTCCTGCACGAGCTCAGCCCTGAATTCGCCGGGCTGGCGCCGCCGCCTCCTCCCGGCGCCGAAGCATCACCGCCGGAAACCGGATTGCCGGAAGGGAAAGGGCAGGCCCCCGCCAGCCCCTTCCACGCGCCGCTCCCCGGCACGAAGAAGAAGGACTGACCGAGGCACCCGCCTTCGCCCTATTGCAAAGCGCCCCAGCGCGGCACGGCCGGCTCCGCCGCCGCCCATTTCCAGCGCCTGTCCTGGAGGCAGGCGGTGGTGACGAACCAGTCGCCATCCGAGACGGAGAAGAGCGCCTCCCGGCAGGTCGCGAGCGGCGTCACCATCTCCCGCACCAGCCGCACCTCCCCCTCCTCGTTGCCGATGGGGATGTCATGCTCGATCTGCCAGCGGCGCACCTCACCCGGCGCAAGGCCGCCGATCGCCTCGGCCACCGCGTCCTGCTCGCCCCGCGCGCGGAGGCGCACGGCCCAGTTCAGCCCGGCCTGCACACCCGCCCGGGTGCCCACCGCAATGGCGAAGCCCGCCGCCGGATTGCCCGTGGCCGTGCCGGCCGCGATCCCGGCTACGGCCCCCGTCACATCGGCCGCCACGCCGCACCCGGCCAGGGGAAGCAGCAGCAGCAGCGCCAGCGCCCGCCTCACTGCAGGCTGCCCCAGCGCTCCGTCGCCGGCTCGGCCGAGGCCCAGCGCCAGGCCTGCCCGTCCCGGCAGACATAGGCGGTGTAGAAGCCGCGGCTCGGCGCCTCCTCCGGCCGCGTCGTCGCATCGACCGAGAAGATGATCTCCTTGCAGTGGATCGGCCCGGCCTCGATCACCCGGACCACCGTCACCTGCCCGCGCTCATCCGGCTCGATCGGCACGTCATGGGCAATGGCCCAACTGGCCACCCCGCCCACGGGCAGCGGGCCCGCCGCGGCGGCCACGCGGTCCTGCGCCGCCGCATGGGCGCGCCGCTGGGCATAATGCAGCCCCGCCCGCACCCCGGCCTGCACGCCCAGCCCGATTCCGGTGGTGGTGGTGGCCCCGGCGCCCACCGCATCCGCGATGGCCGCGCCACCCAGCCCGGCCCCGGCCGCGCTGCCTTCGGCCAACAGCTCGGAGCAGCCCGGCAGGGCCAGCCCCGCCAGCGCCACCAGCAGGAGGGCGCGTCTGGCCGGGGGCCTTCGTGGCCAAGGGCTCGGGGTCATGGTCTCTCCTGGCCCTGGTTCTTCAGCGGACAGGTCCCAGGAAGCGCAGCCGGCGATCTTCCGCAACCGTCGCCTGGGCCGGTCCCGCGCCCCGGGCGATCAACTCGCCGCGCTTATCGGGGCGCTTGCCGCGCCACTTAACGGGGCGCGTCCTCCGCATCCGCGGACTCGCCCTCGGGCCGCTCGGACCCGGCCGCGCTCTCGGCGGCCTTCTGGTCCAGCTTCTTCTGGGCCTTGGCCTGGGCCTTCGCGGCCTTGTCCCGTTCCCGCTGCGCGCGGTCCTGGCTGTAGTTCGGCTTTCTCAAATCGGCTTCCTCCGATGCGGTCGGGGTCGTGTGCCGATTTCCGTGCCCCCGCGCCAGCCCCTTCCCTCCGGGAGGGGCGGAAGGGCCTGACGGCACGGGCCCGGTCCGGCGCGGCCCTTGGCGCCCGTGATGCCTTGAGGCCGATCGCGGCCGCGCCCCATGCCGGGCGGGAGTCGCGCGCCGGCTTCAGCGCCTCGCCGAAAGGGCGTGGATCAGCACGGCGGCCGCGACGGACACGTTGAGGCTCTCCACCCGGCCCGAGCCGGGCAGCGTCACCCTTGCGTCGCAGGCGGCGGCCGTGCGGTCGGAAACGCCGCGCTCCTCATTGCCCAGCACCAGGGCCACGCAGGCGGCGGGGGGAAGGGCCTCCGGCGCCACGCCCCCCGTGGCCACGGCGGCGACCGTCATCACCCCCAGCCCGGGCAGCGCGGCGGGCAGGTCCGCCGTGGACCACAGGCTCAGCACCTCCAGCCCGCCCTCGCTGGTCCGCCAGGCCGCGTCCGACAGGCCGGCCTGTCGCGGATCGCCCGACAGCACCATGCCAATGCAGCCGAAAAAGGCGGCGGAACGGGCGATAGCGCCGAGATTATGCGGGTTCGACACCCCATCCAGCACCGGCAGCACGGGGGCGGCGCGCAGGGCCGGCGGCAGGGGCAGGGCCAGCGGCGGCACCCGCCGCCGGGCCGTGACGGCCACGATGCCGCCGTGATGGACGGTGCCGGCCACCCGGGCCAGCTCCTCCTCCCCCACCTCCCGATAGGGCTTCCGCGCCTCGGCCATCACGGCGCAGAACGGATTGGCCTCCCTCCGGCGGGAGGGAAGGTGAAACAGCCGGAGCACATCCCGGGGCCGGCGGGTGAAGACGGCGGAGACGGCGGCCAGGCCGCAGATGCGGTCGGGCTCCGGCGGGCGGGGCGGCCGGGGGCCGGCGAGGGGCAGGCGTTCCATACCGGCGCTTCAACGCCCCCCGGGGGCGGGGGTCAATGCTTCCGGCCCGGCCCCTTCCCCTGCCCCGCCCCGCCATGGCAGGGTCCGCGCCCTTTTTATGGGACGGAGGAGTGACGCCATGGCCGGCGTGTTCTGGCACCAGGGCAAGTGGTCGACCGAGGAGCCGAAGGTGCTCGGCCCGATGGACCACGCCTTCTGGCTCGGCTCCGTCATCTTCGACGGGGCGCGCGGCATCCGCGGCACCGTGCCGGACCTGGACCTGCATTGCCGGCGCTGCGTCCAGTCCGCCCGCAACATGCTGATGGAGCCCACCATGACGGCGGAGGAAATCGAGGAGCTCTGCCGCGAGGGCGTGCGGCGCATGGGGCCGGAGGCGGAACTCTACATCCGCCCGATGTTTTTCGTCCGCCAGGGCCTGGGCGCGGCGCAGCCGGATCCGGCGACAACCGAGTTCATCCTCTCGGTCTATGATTCGCCCATGCCGCCGGCCAACGGCTTCTCCGCCATCACGGCGCCCTTCCGCCGCCCGGCGGCCGACATGGCGCCGACGGATTCCAAGGCCAGCGCCCTCTACCCCAACTCCGCCCGCGCCACCGCCTGGGCGAAGGAGCGCGGCTTCGACATGGCCGTGGTGTTGGACGCCGAGGGCAACGTGGCCGAATTCGCCGCCGCCAACATCATGATGGTGATGGATGGGGTGGTGATGACCCCCAAGGCCAACGGCACCTTCCTGGCCGGCATCACCCGGGCCCGGGTGATGGACCTGCTGCGCAAGGCCGGGCGCGAGGTGCGGGAGTGCATCGTGACCACGGAGATGCTGGAGAGCGCGGACGAGATCTTCGCCACCGGCAATTTCGGCAAGGTGCAGCCCTGCACCCGCTATGCCGAACACCACATGCAGCCCGGCCCCGTGGCCGCCGAGGCCCGGCGCCTGTATTTCGAGTGGGCCGAGGGCAGCCGCATCCTCCCGAAGGCGGGCTGACCCGGGGGCGGGGCCCCGCCAGGCACAAGGGAACCCGAGGGCCTGTCCCTTCGTTCATCCCGCGCCTCCGGGCGGATGAACAAGGGATGGGCCCGACGACATGCCGAGGGATGACAGCCTCCCCGCCACCGGCCGCAGCAAGCCGGAGCTGACGCGCGCGCGCGCCGCCCTGCTCGGCCTCGGCGCCCTGGCCTTCCTCCTGGTCGCCTCCCTTATCTACCGCCAGGTCACGGTGCAGCCGGGCACGGCGCAGAGGGTCGTCATCAGCCGGGGCGGAGAGGTCGTCCGCATCCTGGGTCCGGGCGATTGGGGCATCATCAATCCCTGGAGCCATTCGCGCACCGTCTTCGACATGGCCATCACGGCCGCGGACCGCTCGCTTCCCGACCGAGGCATGCCCGCGCTGAGCGCGGAGGGCCATCCGATGACGGTCTTCGGCACCGCCTTCTGGCATGAGGGCGAGGAGGCCGACCTGCGCTGGCGCTTCACCCATATCCGCGCCGACACCGGGCTGATGCAGCCGCTGATGGCCTCCGCCGTCCAGGCGGTGATAGGGCGGCTCCGGATGGACGAGATCATCCGCGACGCCAATGCGGTGCAGGCCGCGCTGACGGAGGAGCTGCGCCGCCGGGCGCGGGACCTGCTGCGCGTGCAGGTGACGGAATTCGCGCTGACCCGGATCGACCCCGGGGAGAGCTACCGCGCCGTGGTGGCGGAGCGCGAAATCGGCCGCGCGCGCGCCGACTCCGTCGCCGCCTCCCCTGCCGTGGCTTCCAACAACCAGAACGCGGTGGATGTCGAGCTGATCCGCCGCTGGGACGGCCGCGGGGTTATTCCCGAGACGATGGAGCGCCGCGACCAGCGGCCGCCGGAGCGCCGATAGGGGCGCAGTGGCCGGCCAGGTCCGTCACACCCAGGGCGAATCTGGCAGCCTGATGAGACGGCGCGTCTTGCCAAGCATCACGGCCGGCAACAGCATGAAGGCTGTCTCGGAGAATTCATGATGCCTGACGGCGCCTCGCCTGCCCCGCCCCCCTCTTTCCGGGAGGAGGCCTTGGAGGCGGGGGTGCTGAATGTCGGGCCGACGGGCGACCCCTATATCGACGGGCTGATTCAAGGCAGGCGCTGGACCGGCGAGCTGAGCTTCAGCTTCCCGGATTCCACCAACGACTACGAGCCCTCCACATGGGAGGCCTATGACCATTTCTCCTCCATCTCCTTCGAGCAGATGCAGGCGGCCCGGATCGTCCTCACCGGCAGCACGCCCTATGGCGGCGGGAATGCCTCGCTGATCGGCGCCGGGGTCGCGCAGTTCACGAATCTCTCCATCACCGATGCGGGCTTCGACCGCGCCGATATCCGCATGGGCCAATCCGGCGCGCCGTCGACAGCCTATGCCTACCTGCCCAACACGAGTTCCTCCGCGGGGGATGTGTGGTTCGGAACAGCCTATGCGGGCACGCCCTACGACTACCGCAATCCCATTCTCGGCAACTACGCCTACCACACCCTGGTCCATGAACTCGGCCATTCGCTCGGCCTGAAGCACGCGCAGGACTATGGCGGCGTGGCCTACAGTCCCGTTCCTTACGACCGCGACAGCGTCGAATTCACCGTGATGACCTATCGCAGCTATGTCGGCGCCTCGACGGGCGGATACCGCTATGGCCAGTACAGCGCGCCGCAAGGCTACATGATGCTGGACATCGCGGCGCTGCAGGCCCTTTACGGCGCCGACTACTCCATGAACGCCGGCGACACGACCTACACATGGAGCCCCTCCACGGGCGAAACCTTCGTAAACGGCGCCGGGCGCGGCTCTCCCGGCAACGGCATGGGCGGCATCGCCAATCGCGTCTTCCTCACCATCTGGGATGGCGGCGGCAACGACACCTACGACCTGTCCAACTATGCGGGGCCCGTGCAGATCGACCTGCAGCCCGGGGGCTGGTCCGTCACCTCGGACCAACAGCGCGCCGATCTTGGCGACGGGGTGCGCGCCCGTGGCACGGTGTTCAATGCCCTCCTGTCGAACCACAACCCGGCCTCGCTGATCGAGAATGCGATCGGCGGCCAGGGCGACGACGCGATCACCGGCAATGCCGCGAACAATTTCCTGGTCGGCAATGCCGGGCAGGACTGGCTGAACGGCTTGGCCGGGGACGACGTGTTGCGGGGCGGCGACGGCAACGACACGCTGGTCTCCAGCGCCGGGCGGGACATCCTGGATGGCGGTAGCGGCTTCGACACCGCGATCTTCGGCGGCCGCCTCTCGGCCTACCGCCACGAATGGCGCGGCGGGGTGCTGCAGATCCTCGATGCCGACCCCCGGCACACCGAGGCGATTCTCGATGTCGAGCGCCTCTCCTTCACGGATGGCCGGGTGGACATGGCGGCCGGCCCGCTCTTCGATCCGTTCCACTACGCGGCCACCAACCGCGACGTCTACGCGTCCGGCCTGTCCCTCTCGGCCCATTACGACATCAGCGGCTGGCGCGAGGGGCGCGACCCGAATGCCGTCTTCTCGACCTCCGGCTACCTCGCTGCGAACCGGGACGTCACGGCGGCGGGGCTGAACCCCTTGCAGCACTATGCCAACGACGGCTGGCGCGAGGGGCGCGACCCCTCCCTCTCCTTCGACACCAGGCTCTATCTCATCGATAATCCGGATGTCCGCGCGGCCGGCCTCAACCCGCTCGACCACTACATCCGTTTCGGCCAGGCCGAAGGCCGCACCGTCTCCGCCGCCATCGGAGAACGCATCGACCGCGGCTTCGACGCGCAATACTACCTCATGTCGAATGCCGATGTGGCGCGTTCGGGGCTCGACCCCTTCCAGCACTTCACCCAGTTCGGCTGGCGTGAAGGCCGGCTTCCCGACAGCTTCTTCGACACGGGCGCGTATCTGGCCCGGAATGCCGATGTCGCATCCGCCGGCGTCGACCCTCTGCAGCACTACATGGACTTCGGCTGGCGCGAGGGGCGTGACCCCTCGGCGCGCTTCGACACCTCACGCTATCTGGAAACGAACCAGGACGTGGCGGCGCTCGGGCTGAACCCGCTCCAGCACTACCTGCAATACGGCATCTACGAGCACCGCCAGGCCTTCGGCGACGGAATCCTGGAATAGGGTTCCGTCACCGCCGGGTCGGCTCAGGCCTTGCGGCGCGCCCGCACCGAGGGCTGGTCCGTGTCGCCCGCCAGCAATTCCTCCAGCGTCGCCCGGTCCGGCGTCTTCCCATCCCGGGCGCGCAACGCGCCGGCGGCGGAGGCAAAGCGGAGCGCGTCCTCCACCGGCTGCCCCTCGGCGATGGCCAGCGCATAGGCGCCATGGAACACATCGCCCGCGCCGGTGGTGTTCGTCGCATCCACCGGGAAGGCCGGGCGGGTACCGGTCCGCTCCATCCCCGGCACGCGCCACAGCGTCCCCTTCTCGCCCAGGGTCACGGCGGCCAGCTGCAGCGGGCCGGCCGCGAGCGCGCGGGCCAGCCCCTCCTCCGGCGGCACGTTCGGGGCGAAGATGCTCAGCCCGGTCTTGGCGAAGATGGCGTGGTCGGTCAGCGGCACGAGCTGGCGCAGCACCCGTTCCTCGCTCTTCTCCGCGTCCAGGGCGCTGGGCAGGCCGCGTTCGCGCGCCGCGCGGAAGGCCGCCTCCGCCGCTTCCGGCCAGCGGGGATCGCAAAGCAGGCATCCCGCCTCGGCCAGCCGGTCCAACGGCAGGGCGGAGGGATCGGCGGGCAGCTTCTCCCCGCGATAGGTCACGATGCTCCGCTCGCCCCGCTTGTCCACGATGACGGCAGAGAGCGGGGTGCGGGCGCCTTCGGCCATGACCAGCCCCTCCGCATCCACCCCCTCGGCCTCCAGCGTGTGCTTCAGCTCCTCGCCCGCCTCGTCCCGGCCCACCCGTCCCCAGAACACGGCCGCGCCGCCCAGCCGCGCCACCGCGATGGCGGCGTTCGCCGCCATGCCGCCCACGCTCAGCGCATAGCCCCGCGCGGTGGTCTTGGAAGGCGGCAACTCCACTTCATCGACACGGAAGGTATGGTCAGTCACCACCTGACCGACGCACACCACCACCGCCTTCTTGCCGGACCCCTTATTCGACATGCGCGACCTCTCCTCACTGCCCGGCTGGCTCGCCGCGCGAATCCTACACATCCGGCCTGAAGCAATGGTGATCGACAAGCCGCAGGGCCTGCCCATCGACCCGGGCCGGGGTGCCCCCCGTGCAGGGGGGCAGGAAAGCCCCTGGGGGGCCAACGCCTCCCTGGCCGATTGGCTGCCCCTGCTGCAGCTGGGCAAGCGTCACCTGCCCCAGCCCGCGCACCGGCTGGATACCGACACGGCGGGCTGCCTCGTGCTCGGGCGCACGAAGCCGGCGCTCGCCGCGCTGGGTGCTCTGTTCGCCGGGCGCCGCGCAGGCAAGACCTATTGGGCTGTCGTGGCCGGGCGCCCCGCCGCTGATCGGGGGGTGGTGGACCGCCCGCTCCGCAAGATCAGCACGCGCGAGGCGGGCTGGCGGATGGAGGCGCATGCGGAGGGGCAGCCGGCCCGCACGGCGTGGCGCATGCTCGGGACGGATGGCGCCCGATCCTGGCTGGAGCTGCGGCCGGAGACGGGGCGCACCCACCAGCTGCGGGTCCACTGCACGCTCCTCGGCTGCCCGATCCTGGGCGATCCCTTCTACGGCACCGCGCACCCGGCCGGGATGCATCTGCTGGCCCGCGACATCGCCCTGCCGCTCGGCCCGGAGCTGGGCGGGCCGCTTTCGGCGACAGCGCCGCTTCCCGCGAGCATGCTTCCTGCCTTTCTGGCGTGCGGAGCGCCGAAATCGACCTGTCCCCCCCCGGACCGCGTCACGAAAGTTTGACGCGCGCCCCCTCCCCCTGCCAAACCTGATACGTCGAGGACGGGACGCGATGCCGGAAGCGCCTCATAGCGCGCGGGTTTTCTCGCCACAGGCCCGTGGAGCGGCCGTGATTCATGGCGGGGTGGAGGAGCCATACAGTGGCGGCGACCTCGCCCCCGTGATCCCCGGCCTGACCCCGCCCAATCGATGGACCTTCAGCCAGCGGTTGGCCGTGGTCTACGGCGCCGTCTCGCTGGTCATCCTGCTCTGTGCCGGCGCCTTCACCTGGTGGCAGGCCTCCCTCCTCGCCGGGCGCAACGAGGAGCTGGCGATCGCCGAGACCCGGCGCATCGCCGATCGCGTGGGCAGCGCCCTCGCCGAGGCCCGGCAGGGCGTGTCCGTGCTCGCCGTGAGCGAACCGATGTCCCGGGGACAGGAAGGGTGCGAAAGGCTGCTCAACGCCGCGCACCTGACCATGGATGCCATCGTCCGGCACCTGTTCGTCGTCGGGGCGGATCGCCGCATCGCCTGCGCCACCCTGCCCAGCTCCGTCGGAAGCGCCTCGGCCTCCGGCGTGATCGGCATCGCCGAGCTGACGGGGCGGCCGGTGACCGGCCTGATCGGCGAATCCAATCTCGGCCTCGGGCAGGTGATCGGCGTCGCTCACCCAATGCGGCGGGAGGGACGGCCGGATGGGGTGGTCGGCGCCGCCATCTCGGTGGACGAAATGCGGAACCTTACCGCGCCGCATCTGCCGGACATCACCGGCCTGCGCGTCTGGCTTTTCGATTCCGCGGAGGCGAGCGCCCGCCTGGTCGGCGACGGCGAGCCGATGCCGCCCCCGCCGGCCGCGCTGCACGCCTCCTTCATCTCGCCGGAGCGGCCCGACATGGGGATCGCGACGGATAAGGGCATCTTCTTCATCCAGGCCCGCGCGACCGACGACCTGACCGTCATCGCGACCATTCCCGAGCAGACCCTGCGGGCCGGCGCACCGCTCGAGGTGGCGCTGCCGCCGCTGCTGCTCGCGCTCGTGCTGCTGGGTGGAATGGGCGCGCTGTTCTGGTCCGTGCAACGCTTCGTCGTGGCGCCGCTGGAAGCCGCGACCCGGCGGCTGGAAGCACCGGACGGCGCCCTGCCCTCGACCGACGCGGAAGGCGCCGCCTCCGACGTGGCGGACCTCATCCGCCGCCTGGGCGCCACCCGCGCCACCCGCGACGAGGCGATCCGGCTGCGCGACATGCTGCTGCGGGAGGCGCATCACCGCATCAAGAACCACCTCGCCCTCGTCGCCTCCTTCCTGCGGCTGCAGGAGCGGCAGCTTTCCGACCACGGGGCGCTGCAGGCGCTGCGGGCCGCCCAGGGCCGCATGGTCGCGATCGGCATGACCTACGAGTTGCTGCATGACGGTCCCGGCAATCTCGTATCGCTGGACCAGATGCTGGAGCGTTTCGCCCGCGCCCTGGCCGCGCGCGACATGGCGGAGGGCAACGCCGCCCAGGTGCAGGTCGATCTCGAACCGCTGGAGGTGCCGGCGGACATCGCGGTGAAGATCGCGCTGGTGGTGAACGAGCTGGCGACCAACGCGCTCAAATACGCCTTTGTCGGCCAGGCCCCGGGCACGGTCCGGATCGTGCTGCGCCATCAGGGCGCCGAGGGCTTCACCCTCCTCGTGGCCGATGACGGCGCGGGCATGCCGGGCGAGTTCCGCCGGGGGCTGGGAATGACGGTGGTGGACAGCCTGGTGCGCGGCATCGATGCCCGGATCGAACGGCAGGACGGGCCGGGCACCCGCTTCCTCATCACCTGGGAGCCCCGCCCGGAGCCGCCGCGCTAAGGCCCGCCTAACGGGACCCGGCCGCCGGGACGCCCGATTCGGTTTGGCGCACCCGCACCGGCGCGGTGGCCGCCACCCCCGCCGCGTCGAGCACGGTCACGCGGTAGAAGCCGGGGCCGGGCGGCACCCAGCCGGCTTCGCGCCGCGGACCTTCCGAGGAGAGCGGGATCCCATCCACGAGGAAGGTGAAGGGCCGGCGCCCACCGGCGGCGCGGATGGTGACCGCCCCCGCTTCGATCACCGCCCCGGCCGGCGGGAACAGCAGCCGCAACGCATCCACGGGGCCGGAGGCGCCCTGCCCCGAGGAGACGCCGGCGGGCAGAGGCCGTGGCGCGGCGGGCAGGATGCCGAAGACCCGGCCGAGCAGCGGCAGGGCCAGGCTCCGCCCGGTCGCGCCCGGAATGGCCGTGCCATCCGGCCGCCCGACCCAAACCCCCGCGACATGGCGCGCATCGAAGCCCACCGACCAGGCGTCCCGCCCGCCCCAGGAGGTACCGGTCTTCCAGGCCACGCCGCCCGGCCCGCCCTCCGGGAAGGGCTGGGTAAGGATGGCGGCCACCGCCTCCGCCGCCTGGGGCCGCATCACCGCCTCCCCCTCTCCCGCCGGCCCGGGAAGGGTGCGCAGCGGGCCGGCACGCCCGCCATCGCCGATGGCGGCCGTCACCCCCACCAACTCCCGCAGCGTGATGCCGGCCCCGCCGAGCGCGAGCGGCAGGGCGGCGGCGGCGCCGGGGGGCAGGCGCGGCGGCGCGCCCAGCCGCTTCAGGGCGGAGGCGAAGCGGAGGGGCCCCAGCGCCTCCATCAGCGCCACCGCCGGCAGGTTCAGCGACTGGCGCAGCGCCGAGGCGGCGGTGACATGGCCGGAGAAGCCGCGGGCGTAGTTCTCGGGCGCCCAGTCGCCGAAGCGGCGGGGAAGGTCCTCCATCACGCTGCCCGGCGCGGCCAGCCCACGGTCGAAGGCCATGGCGTAGAGCAGCGGCTTCAGCGCCGATCCGGGGGAGCGGATGGCGCGGGAGAGGTCCAGCGCGCCCGCACGGCCCTCGGCCAGCCATTCGCCGCCCACCACCGCCCGCATCTCGCGGCTCGAGAGATCGGCCACGACGATCGCGATGGAGGCGCGGTCCGGCAGGCCGCGCAGGGCGTCCCGCGCCAGGGCCTCCATGCCCCGCTGCAGCCCGGCATCCAGGGTGGTGCGGAGCGGGGCGGCGCCGGCCTGCCGCGCCAGTTCCCGCGAGAGATGCGGGGCGAGGCCGGGCATGGGGCGCCGCGCGGAGGGCGCGAGCTCGGCCAGCGCCGCCAGCCGCTCGGCCTCTGGCAGGGCGGGCGCGCCCCGGTGCCGCAGCACGGCATCCCGCGCCGCCAGGGCCGCCAGGGCATGCCGGTCGGGCCGCAATGCCTCGGGGCGGCGGGGAATGGCGACGAGCAGCGCCGCCTCGGCTACGCCGATCCGCTCCACCGGCCGCCCGAACCAGGCGAGCGCCCCGGCGCGCACCCCCTCGAGATTGCCGCCCATGGGGGCGAGCGTCAGCCACACCCGCAGCACGCCCTGCTTGCCCAGGCGCCATTCGAGCTGCGTGGCGCGGAAGGCCTCGATCGCCTTGCTGCGAAGCGTGCGCGGACGCGGCTCCAGCAGCCTCGCCGCCTGCATGGAAAGGGTAGAGCCGCCCGAGACCACGCGGCCCGCCCTTGCCCATTGGAAGGCCGCCCGGACCAGGGCCAGCGGGTCCAGCCCGGGATGCAGGCGGAATCGCCGGTCCTCCGCCGCGACCAGGAGATCGACGAGATGGGTGGGGACCTCCTCAGGCCCTACGGGCAGGCGCCAGACTCCGCCCGGAGCCGGCAGGGCCGAGAGCACCCGCCCCTCACGGTCCAGCACCACCTGCCCTACCGCTTCCACCCGCGAAAGGTCGGGCGGGCAAAGCCGGTCGAGCGCGAGGAAGGCGGCGAAGGGAAGGCAAAGGGCCACGAGCAGCCCGAGCCCGGCCCGGAGCGGCCAACGCCGCCGAACGCCCCCGCCCTGCCCTTCCTGCCGCATCCCGCGCCCCCCGCGCCTGCCCGCGCCATCCTCCGCAGCCCGGGCGGGCGCGGCAAGGCGGCCGGTGTCAGCCCTTGCCCTTCCGGAAGGTGGCGACGCGGTAGAGATAGAGCAGCAGAAGGGCCCCCATCACCAGGTTCGACGCCGGATTCACGTAATCGGCCACGCGCGCATGCTGGTCCTCGAGCACGTAGCCGACGCCTGCGAGCATGCCGGTCCACAGCGCGGTGCCGATGCCGGTGAACAGGAGGAAGGACGGCAGGGGCATCGAAGCGAAGCCGGCGGGAACGGACACCAGGGTGCGGATGGCGGGCACGAAATGGCCGAACAGCACCGCCTTTCCGCCATGCCGCCCGAACCATTCGGCGGCATGGTCCACATCCTCCGGCGAAAGGGTCAGCCAGCGCCCATGCGCCCCGGTCCAGCGGCGTAGCCTCTCCTGCCCCAGGCGGCGGGCGATGCCATACCAGAACAGCGCGCCCAGCATCGCGCCCGCCGTTCCGGCGAGGATGACGAGGAGGATGTTCAGCTGCCCCCGCGCCGCGCTGAACCCGGCCAGCGGCATGATGAGTTCGGATGGAATCGGCGGAAAGACGTTCTCCGCCAGCATGAGGAGCAGGATGGCCAGGTAGCCGCCGCTCTCCACGAGGCCGGTGATCCAGTCGAACATGCGCCCTCCCGCGGGAACCCGGGGCGGAACGCATGGCGTGACGGCGGGATGGCGCTCCCGCCTTGCCTCTCACCGGCACGTGAGGAATAGTCCCGCCCCGGCCCCCGAAGAGGCCGAAGGGACGCTGGACGCGCACGGGATCCATCGCAGGGACCGGGTGGCGGACATGAAGATCGATCGTCGTCAGTATATCGGCGGCAGCCTTGCCGCCGGGCTCGTCGCAGCCCTGCCGGGCGGCGCCCGCGCGCAATCGCGCGCCGAGACGCTGCGCCAGGTGACGGGCGGCACGATCAACACCCTCGATCCCACCATGCCCGGCGCGACGCGCGAGGCCTTCGGGCTTTCCATGAATGTCTATGACCGGCTGGTCGCCTTCGGGCGCAAGCAGGTGAACGGGCAGTGGGTGTTCGACCACAACACCATCCGCGGGGAACTGGCCGAGCGGTTCGAGGTGAGCCCGGACGGGCTGAAGATCACCCTGCACCTGCGGCGCGACGCGAAATGGCATGACGGCACGCCGGTCACGGCCGAGGACGTGAAGTGGTCGCTCGACCGCCATGTCTCCGCGCGCTCCCTCGCCAGCTCGCAGTTCCAGACGGGCTCCCTGACCAGCCCCGAGCAGTTCCGGATCGCCGGGCCGGGCGTGATCGAGGTGACGCTGGAGAAGCCGGACCGCCTCGCGCTCTCCAACCTCGCCGTGCCCTACGCCATCATGATCAACTCCACCCTCGCGAAGCGGAACGCGACGGCGGACGATCCCTGGGCGCAGAAATGGCTGCAGACCAATTCCGCGGGCTCCGGCGCCTATATCGTCGAGACCTTCCGCCCGGGGGAGCAGGTGGCGCTGCGCCGGAACGAGAACTGGAAGGGCGGCGCCGACGGCAAGCTGCCCTTCTTCCGCCGCGTGATCTGCCAGACCGTGCCGGAGGCGGCGACGCGCGCGAATCTGATCGAGCGCGGCGACGCGGACATCTCGATCGACCTGCAGGCGAGCGACATCTCATCGCTCGAGAGCCGCGGCCGGGTGAAGGTGGCCTCCATCCCGCAGAGCAACGGCTTCACCCACATCTCCTTCAACACCACCATCGCGCCCTTCGACAACGTGAAGGTGCGCCAGGCCATCGCCGCCGCCCTGCCCTATGACGACATGTTCAAGGCGGCGCTGTTCAACCGCGGCCGCCCGCTCTTCGGCGGCACATGGGCCGGCACGCCGCCCACCGCCGAATTCCCCACCGCCATGCCGGTGCGGACGGATCCGGAGCGCGCGAAGGCGCTGCTGGCCGAGGCGGGCTTCCCCAACGGCTTCAGCACCACTTTCACCTTCAGCCTCGGCGCGGCCGCCATCGCCGAGCCGGTCGCGGCCCTGGTGCAGGAGGCCCTGGGGCGGATCGGGATCAGGGTCGAGATCCAGAAGGTGACCGACGCGCAGCTGAACACCATGCAGTCCGAGAAGAAGCTCGCCTTCTACACGGATGCCGGCACGGCCTGGCTGCCCGCCACCTACTACTTCTTCTATCTCTACTTCACCCGCGACCAGCGCTGGAACTTCGCGAGCTGGAACCACCCCCGCATCGTGGAGCTGGCGAACAAGGCACGGTTCGAGACGGATCCGGCGGCCTATGAGGCGGAGTGCAAGGAGATGATCTCCATCCTCGCGGACCAGATGCCGCTGATCATGCTCTACCAGCCGAACATGGATGCGGTAATGGGCAAGGCGATCGACGGCTTCACCTACCAGTTCTACCGCCAGATCGACTTCCGGGACCTCAGCCGGGCGTGACCGTGCTCGTCGGGATCGGCCGCCGCATCGGGCGGCGGCTGCTCTCCTCCATTCCCGCGATCCTGGGCGTGGTGGTGCTCACCTTCCTGCTGATGCGCGTGCTGCCGGGCGACCCCGCGGTGTTCTTCGCCTCCGGCCCCAGCGCCGGGCAGCAGGAGATCGACGACCTCCGGCGGGAACTCGGGCTGGACAAGCCCATCCCCGTGCAGCTCGTGCTCTACCTGCGGGACGTGGCCAGCGGCAATCTCGGCCGATCCCTCACCACCGGGCAGCCGGTGGTCACGGATATGGTGCGCCGCCTTCCCGCCTCGCTGGAGCTGACCTTCACCGCGCTGTTCATCGCGCTGGCCGTCTCCCTGCCGCTGGGGATCGTCGCGGCGCTGCGGCCCGGCTCGCTCGTGGACCATGGGGTGCGCTTCATCTGCACGCTCGGCGTCTGCATGCCCACCTTCGTCTCCGGGCTGCTGCTGATCTACGTGTTCTACTACCTGCTCGGCTGGGCGCCGGACCCGACGGGGCGGATCGACATCTTCGCCGCCTCCCCGCCCGAGATCACCGGCTTCCTCCTCATCGACTTCGCCCTGACCGGCGACCGGGAGGGCTGGTGGGCCGCCTTCTCGCAGATCATCCTTCCGGCCTGCACCATGGCGCTCTTCGTGCTGGCGCCGCTGGCGCGGATGACGCGGGCCTCCATGCTCTCGGTGTTGGGCAGCGACTTCATCCGCACGGCCCGCTCGGTCGGGCTGCCGGGCATGCGCGTCACGGTGGTCTATGCCCTGCGCAACGCGCTGCTGCCGGTGCTCACCATCGCGGGCATCGTCTTCTCCACCATGCTGGGCGCGAATGTGCTGGTGGAGAAGGTGTTCTCCTGGCCCGGCGTCGCCTCCTACACGCTGGATGCGCTCCTCGCCTCCGACTACGCGCCGGTCCAGGGCTTCGTGCTGCTGATGGCGAGCATCTTCGTGCTGGTGAACCTGGTGGTGGACCTTCTCTACGGCCTGGCCGATCCGCGGGTGAGCATCGAATGAGCGCGACGCTCCGCCACGCCGGCTGGGTGCTGCGCGGCAATCCGGTGACCGCCCTGGCCATGGCCGGGATCACGCTGCTGCTCCTCGTCGCGCTCCTCGCGCCCTGGATCGCCCCCTATGATCCGTTGGCGAGCAACGTGGCCAATGCCATGCGCCCGCCCAGCGCGGCGCATCCCTTCGGCACGGACCAGCTGGGCCGCGACATCCTCTCCCGCCTCGTCATGGCGACAAGGCTGGACCTTGCCATCGCGGCCTCGGCCGTCGGCCTCTCCTTCGCGGCGGGGGCGGTGATCGGGGCCTTCTGCGGCTATCGCGGCGGCACGCTGGACCGGGTGGTGGGGCGGGTGGTCGATGTGCTCATGGCCTTTCCGCTCTTCGTCCTCGCCATGGCCATGGTCGCGGCGCTGGGCAACCGGGTGGAGAACATCGTCATCGCCACCGCGGTCATCAACCTGCCCTTCTACATCCGCTTCGCCCGCGCCGAGGTGAACATCCGCCGCGATGCCGGCTGGGTGGAGGCCGCGCGGGCCGGGGGCGAGGGCCATCTCGCCGTCGTGCTGCGCTTCCTGCTGCCCAACGTGCTGCCGGCCATGGCGGTGCAGATCTCGCTCAACCTGGGCTGGGCCATCCTGAACGCGGCGGGCCTGTCCTTCATCGGGCTCGGCGTCACGGCGCCCACGCCGGAATGGGGAATCATGGTGGCCGAAGGCGCCCGATTCATCACCGCGGGGCAGTGGTGGCTGGTGGCCTTCCCCGGCCTCGCCCTCATGCTCACCGTGCTCTGCTTCAACCTGATGGGCGACGGGCTGCGCGACATCCTGGACCCGAGGATGCGCACATGACCGCCCTGCTCAGGATCGAGGATCTCCGCGTCGCCTTCTCCACCCGCGCGGGGGTGGTGGAGGCGCTGCACGGCGTCTCCCTCTCTCTGGAAAAGGGGCAGACGCTCGGGCTGGTGGGCGAATCCGGCTCGGGCAAATCCGTCACGGCCTATGCCGTCACCCGGCTGCTGGACCGCGCCGGGCGGATCACGGGCGGCCGCATCCTGTTCCGGGGGCAGGAGGTGACGCGCGTGCCGGAGCGGGAGCTACGGGCGCTGCGCGGCGCCGCCATGTCCATGATCTTCCAGAACCCGCGCGCCGCGCTGAACCCCATCCGCACCGTGGGCCAGCAGATCGCCGACGCCGTGCGGGCGCATCGCGACGTCTCGGCAAGGGAGGCGCGGGCGCAGGCGCTGGACCTGCTGCGGGCCGTGCTGATCCGCGACCCCGAGGCAAGGCTGGACGCCTATCCGCACGAGCTCTCGGGCGGCATGTGCCAGCGGATCATGATCGCCATGGCCATCGCCTGCGAGCCGGAGCTGCTGATCGCGGACGAGCCCACCACGGGGCTGGACGTGACGACGCAGAAGACCGTGATGGACCTGCTCGCCCGCATCACGGCCGAGCGCGGGATGGCGACCATCCTCATCACCCATGACCTCGGACTGGCGGCCCAGTACTGCCGGGACATCGTGGTCATGGAACGCGGGCGGATCGTGGAGCGGGGCGAGACGGCGGCCCTGTTCCGCGCCCCCGCGCATCCCTATACGCGCCGCCTCATCGCCGCCTCCCCGACGCCGCGCTCCACGGTGGAGGACCTGGCCCGCGCCGCGGCAGAGGCGGGGGAGGTGGCCCATGCCAGGCCCGCCGTTCCGCGCAGCCCCCCCGCCCCCGGCACGCCGCCGCTGCTCGAGGTGCAGAGGCTGGTGAAGGACTACGGCACCCCCACCCGCGCGGTGGACGACGTTTCCTTCAGCATCCCGCCCGGCGGCAGCCTGGGGCTGGTGGGGGAGAGCGGCTCGGGCAAGAGCACCCTGTCCCGCCTGATCTGCCGGCTGATCGACAAGACGGCGGGCGACATCGTCTTCGACGGGGAGAGCATCGGCGCCATCCCCGCGCGGGACTTCCACCGCGCGCCGCAGCGGCGCGCGATCCAGATCGTCTTCCAGGACCCGAATGACAGCCTGAACCCGCGCTTCTCCGCCTTCGACAGCATCGCGCACCCGCTGCGAACGCTGGAGAGGCTGCGCGACGGCGCCACGCTGCGGGCCCGGGTGCAGGAGGCGGCCGAGCGTTCCGGCCTGCCGCCCGAGCTGCTGACGCGCTTTCCCCACCAGCTCTCGGGCGGCCAGAAGGCGCGGGTGGGGATCGCCCGCGCCATCGCGGTGCGGCCACGCCTGCTGGTGCTGGACGAGCCGACCGCCGCGCTGGACGTCTCGGTGCAGGCCATCATCCTCAACCTGCTGGACCGGCTTCGGCGCGAGGACGGGATGGCCTTCCTCTTCGTCAGCCATGACCTCAACGTGGTGCGCATGATGTGCGAGCGCGTCGTCGTCCTCCGGCTGGGCAAGGTGGCGGAGGAAGGCGCGGGCCGCGCCCTCTTCGAAGCGCCGCGCACCGACTACACGCGCGAGCTCCTGGCCGCGATCCCGCATTTCGACCCCGGCGCATCCCCCCTTCCCGCCATGGCCCCGGCATGGAACCAGGTCTCCCCATGAACGAGCACGCAGGCTGGGATGTCGGCACCGACATCGGCGGCACCTTCACCGACATCCTCGCCATCCATGCGGGCACGCTGGAGACGCGGCAGGCGAAGGTCCCCTCCCGCCCAGCCGCCCCGGTGGATGCGATGCTGGAGGCGATCGCGGCCGTTGGGCTGGAGGCGGGGCAGATCCGCCGCTTCATCCATGGCACCACCCGGGTGACCAACGCGCTGGTGGAGGAGCGCCTGCCGAAGGTGGCGATGATCGCGACGGCCGGCTTCGAGGACGTGCTGGAGATCGGCCGCTACCGCCGGCGGGACCTGTACCGGCTGGACATCCCGCCCAAGGCCCCTCCACTGGTCCCGCCCGAGCGCTGCTTCGGCCTGCGCGAGCGGATCGACCATGAGGGCCGCGTCGTCACGCCGCTGGAGGAGCCGGAGATCGCCCGCGTGACCCGCTGGCTGGAGGGTCTGGGCGCGCAGAGCGTCGCCATCTGCCTGCTGCACGCCTATGCGAACCCCGCGCATGAGCGGCTGCTGGCGGAACGGCTGCGCGAAGCCATCCCGCATCTCTGCGTCAGCCATGAGATCAACCCGGAGGCGCGGGAGTATGAGCGCGCCTCCTCCACCGCCTTCAACGCCGCCGCCATGCCGATCGCGGTGGAATACCTGACGGAGCTGGAGCGGCGCCTGCCGCTCGGCGCGGGGTTGCAGGTGTTCCATTCGGCCGGGGCCATGGTGCCGCTGCCCGCGGTCAAGCGGCGGCCGATCGTCATGGCCATGTCCGGGCCGGCGGCGGGCGTCTCCGCCTCGGTCCGCATCGCGCGTGACCTCGGCCGGCCGCGGGTCCTCACCTTCGACATGGGCGGCACCACCACGGATGTCTGCCTCATCGTCGATGGCGCGGCGGAGATGACGGATACGCGGATGATCGCGGGGCGGCCGCTGCGGCAGCCGATGCTGGCGGTGCATTCCATCGGGGCCGGGGGCGGCTCCATCGTGCATCTCGGGCCTGGCGGCCTTTCGGTCGGGCCGGAAAGCGCGGGCTCGGAGCCCGGACCGGCCTGCTATGGCCGGGGCGGGACCCGCCCCACCATCACCGACGCCAATGCGATCCTCGGCTATCTCGACCCGCAGGCGGTGCTGGGCGACCGCATCCGCATCGATGTCGCGCAGGCCGAGGCGGCGGTGCGGCCCATCGCGGCGGCGCTCGGGCTGGGGCTGAAGGAGACGGCGCTCGGCATCCTGCGCGTCGCCAACGCCACCATGGCGCGCGCCCTGCGGCGCGTGACGGTGGAGCGCGGCGTGGACGGGCGCGACGCGACGCTGCTGGCCTTCGGCGGCGGCGGCCCGATGCATGCGGCGGGGCTGGCCGACACCTATGGCATCGCCGAGGTGGTGGTGCCGGCCGCCTCCAGCGCCTTCTCCGCCCTGGGCTGCCTCACGGCCGATTTCTCCTTCCTCCAGCAACGCACCGTGCGCCTGCCGCTGGCCGGCTTCGACCAGCCCGGCTTCACGGCGCATCTGGACGAGCTGACCCGCGAGGCGACGGACCCGCTGATCGCCAATGGCGTGGACCCCGCCGCCATCCTGACGGAACACACCGCGTTGATGCGCTATGCCGCGCAGAGCGACGCGACGCCCGTGCCCTTCACCCTGCCGCTCGACCCCGCCGCGCTGGAAGCCGCCTTCCACGCGCGGCACCGCGCGCTCTACGGCTATGCCACGAACGAGCCCTGCATCATCGAATCCCTGCGCGTACAGGCGCGCCGCCCCAGCGAATCCCGCATCGCGCGCCCGGCCGGCGGGCGGGAGCCCCGCCCGCTCCGCAGCCGGCCCTGCAGCTTCGAGGGCGCGCCCGATACCCCCACCCCCATCATCGACCGCGACACGCTGGCCGGCACGGTGCAGGGCCCGGCCATCATCGAGGATGCCTGGTCCACCACCGTCATCCCGCCCCGATGGCAGGCCCGGGCGGACGCGGCCGGCAACCTCTTCCTGACGAGGAGCGCGGCATGAACCTCGATCCCTTCACCGTCGAGGTGATCCGGCACGGGCTTTCCGCGGCGGCCGAGGAGATGAGCCTCGTCCTCACCCGCTCCGCCCGCTCCCCCCTGCTGCGCGAGGCGGGGGACCTCTCCTCCACCCTCACCGACGCGAACGGGGACTTGGTGGCGCAGGGGCGGGACATCCCCGTCCATCTCGGCGCCATGGCCTACACCATCCGCGAGCTGCTGAAGGTCTATCCCGCCAGCCGCATGCGGGAGGGGGACGCGCTGATCTACAATCTCGGCGCGCTGGGCGGGAACCACCTGAACGACGTGAAGGTGGTGCGGCCAGTCTTCGTCGGTGGCGCCATCGTCGCCTATGCGCTCAGCCTCGCGCACTGGCCCGATGTCGGCGGCACCTGGCCGGGCAGCTACTTCGCCACGGCCATGGACACCTTCCAGGAAGCCATCCGCATCCCGCCCGTCCTCATCGCGACCCGGGATGGCGTGAACGAGGCGGTGATGGAGATGATCAAGGTCAATGTCCGCGATCCCGTCTCGGCCGAGGGCGACCTGCTCGGCCAGATCGCCGCGACGGCCGCAGCCGAGAGGCGCATCCACGACCTCTGCGCGGAGCATGGCACGGCGGTCTTCCTCGCCTCCCTCGCCCGCCTGCACGACCTCTCCGAGGCGGAGATGCGCGCGGCCCTCGCCGGCATCCCGGACGGCACCTATGAAGGCGAGGACTTCGTGGACGATGGCGGCCCGGGCGGCAGCCCGGCCCGCGTGCATGTCCGCATCACCATCGCCGGGGACGAGGCGGCCTTCGACCTCTCCGGCAGCGCGGACCGGGTCACCACCTTCTGCAACACCACGCCCTTCATCGCGCGCAGCGCCATCATCTATGCCGCGCGCATCCTCAGCGGGCGCGACATGCAGCAGAACGCTGGGGCGCTGCGCCCGCTCACCATCATCACCCGCCCCGGCTCAATGCTGGAGCCGGGCTGGAACGCCGCGGTCGCGGCCGGCAACCACGAGACCTCAGCCCGGATCGTCGATGCCGTCTTCCGCGCGATGGAGGCCGTCATCCCCGAGCGGCTGGCGGCGGGCGGCCCCACCACCTCCGGCCTGCTCAACTTCTGCGAACCCATGCCGGATGGCGGCTGGCGCCTGCTTTATGAGGTGCATGGCGGCGGCGAGGGCGCGCGGCATGACCGGGACGGCTGCGACGCCACCCGCGTGCACCTGACCAACACGGGCAACACCCCGGCCGAGATGATCGAGGCGAATTACGCGCTGACCGTGGAGCACCAGTCCATCCGCCGGAACTCCGGCGGCAAGGGGCGGCACAAGGGCGGCGACGGCATCATCCGCGCCTATCGCGTGCGGGCGCCGCGCATGCTGTTGACCACCTGCGTCGATCGCCGCCTCGTGCCGCCCTATGGCTTCCAGGGCGGCGAGGCCGGGCTTCCCTTCCGCATCACCCTCACCCGAGGCGGGACCAGCACGGATGTGCCCGGCAAGGCCAATCTGGAGCTGTTCGAGGGCGACCTGGTCACGCTCGAGGGCTGCGGCGGCGGCGGCTACGGGGTGCCGGCATGAGCCGCCTTCTCCGCACCGGCCTCAATGCCGGCGGCAGCGCCCCGCGCGTCGTGGGCGGCGAGGGCGTGCACTTCCACCTCTCCGACGGCCGCCGCGTGCTGGATGGCAGCAACACCGGCGGGCCGCTCGGCCACGCCCATCCCCGCATGGCCGAGGCGCTGCGACGGGCCTCGACCACCCCCATGGTGGGCGAGGGCTGGGCCTGGGCAGGGCGTGAGGAGGCGGCGGAGACGCTGATGGACCTCGCCTTCGCCGGGGAGGATTGGGCAGGGGCCGTTCGCTTCTGCCTCTCGGGGAGCGAGGCGAACGACATGGCGCTCTCTCTCGCCCAGGCGCTGACCGGGCGCGCGGCACTGGCCACGCGCGAACGCGCCTATCACGGCATCACCGGCCTGTCCCGCGCCCTCACGGTGCAGCCGCACTGGCATGGCGGCCTCTCCCGCCATGGCGGCGGCACGCTGCTGCCGCCCTCGCCCACCCCCGTGCGCGTGCTGCCCGGGCCGGATGGCGCGATCCATGGCGCGCCACCGAACGATCCCGCGCGCCTCTCCGGTGCGGCCGCCACCCTGTCGGATGCCGCGGCGGTGCTGATCGACTACACCCAGGGCGGCCTCTACCACGAACCGGCCTATCAGGACGCGCTGGCGGAGGCCGCGCGCGAGGCCGGCGCGCTCTGGATCGCCGATGAGGTGGTCACGGGCCTCGGCCGCGCGGGGCGCTGGTTCGCCTTCCAGGGCGCGGCCAGCCGGCCGGATATCGTCACCCTCGGCAAGGGCATGGCGGGCGGCGCCGCCCCCGCCGCCGCCGTCGTCGTCTCCCGCCGCGTGCTGGGCATGCTGGAGGGCACGAGCTGGCAGAACTACGGCACGCTCCGCGGCCATCCCGTGGCCATGGAATGCGTGCGGGCCTATCTGCACACGGTGCGGGACGAGGGCATCCTCGCCCATGTCGCGGCGCTGGAACCGCTCTTCGCCTCCCGCCTGCGCGAGATCGCCTCCCGCCACCCCGCCGTCGCGCGCGTCGCCGGCCAGGGCCTGCACTGGACCCTGGAGCTGCACGGCCAGGGCGACTGGCGCGACTGGCGCGCCGACACGGCGGAAACGCCGCTCGCCTCGCGCATCGCCGCGCGCGCGCTCGAGCTGGGCGCTGTCATCGGCACCTCCGGCGAACGCGATTCCCTGTTCCTCGCGCCGCCCCTCATCATCACGGCGGCGCAATCCGAAACCCTGCTCTCCATCCTCGACGAGGCCCTCGGCCTCGCCGATGCCGCGATGAAGGACGCCGCATGAGGCTCCCCCACAAGGTCGCCGCCATCACGGGCGCGGCCTCCGGAATCGGCCGCGCCACCGCCCTGCTCTTCGCACGCCACGGCGCGCGGCTGCTGCTCGTGGACCGCGACGCGGCGGCGCTCGATGAACTGGCGGCGTCGCTGCGCGCGGCGGGACACGAGGCGATCACCCGCGCCTCCGATGTCGGCGAACCTGGCGCGGCGGAGGCGGATGCCGCCGCCGCCATCGCGGCCTGGGGACGCATCGACATCCTCCTCACTGCCGCCGGCTTCTCCACCGGCGGCACCGCCACCACCACGCCGGTCGAGAACTGGCACGCTGTGATGCGCACCAACCTGGACGGCACCTGGCTCTGGGCGCGCGCCGTGCTGCCGGGCATGCAGGCCCGCCGGGCCGGCAGCATCATCACCGTCGCCTCGCAGCTCGCCCGCGCGGGCGGGCGGAACAACACCGCCTACATCACCTCCAAGGGCGCCATCCTGGCGATGACGAAGACCATGGCGCTGGACTACGCGCCGGACGGCATCCGGGTGAACGCCCTGCTGCCCGGCGCGATCGAGACGCCGCTCCTGCGCCGCAGCTTCGGACGCGCGGCGGACCCGGCGGCGGCACGCGAGGCCTCCCGCGCCCGCCATCCCCTCGGCCGCCTCGGCCGGCCGGAGGAGATCGCCGATGCCGCCCTCTACCTCGCGGGCGACGACGCCGCCTTCACCACCGGGCTGGAGCTCGCGGTGGATGGCGGCTGGCTCGCGGGCTGAACCGATGACCCCTGAAACCCTCGCCGCCCAGGTCCGCGCCGACCTGGAGAAGATCGCCCACCCCCGCATGCCCTGGCTCGTCCCGCGCCGCGCCCCGGACGGGGCGGAGGCGCTGGACGTGCTGATCGCCGGTGCCGGCCAGGGCGGCATCGCCACCGCCTTCGCCCTCCTGCGCGCGAAGGTGACGAACATCCTCTGCGTGGACCGGGCCGAGCGCGGCATGGAAGGGCCCTGGCTCACCTATGCCCGCATGCCCACCCTCCGCTCGCCCAAGGACTATACCGGCCCGGATCTCGACATCCCCAGCCTCACCTATCAGTCCTGGCACGAGGCCCGGTACGGCGCCGCGCATTGGGGGGCGCTCGACCTCATCACGCGCGAGGACTGGGCCGCCTATCTTCTCTGGCTCCGGGACACGGTGGGCGTGCCCGTGCGGAACCGGACCGAGGTGACCGACATCGCCCCCTCCCCCGGCGGGCTCCTCGCCGTCACGCTGCGGGATGAAACCGGTGCCACCAGCATCCGCCACGCGCGCAAGCTCGTCCTCGCCACTGGGCAGGAGGCGACGGGGCGGTGGTGGATGCCCGACTTCCTCGAAGCCCTGCCCGCGCCGCTCCGCGCCCATACGGCCGACCCCATTGACTTCGCCGCGCTGCGCGGAAAGGTGGTGGCCGTGATCGGCGCCGGCGCCTCGGCGCTGGACAACGCCGCCATGGCGCTGGAGGCCGGCGCGCGGGAGGTGCGCCTGCTCTGCCGGCGCGCGGAACCCCAGGTGATCCAGCCCTATCGCTGGCTCACCTTCGCCGGCTTCCTGCGCCACCTGGCGGATCTGCCGGATGAATGGCGCTGGCGCTTCATGGCCCGCATCCTTGGCCTGCGCGAAGGCTTCCCGCAACACACCTGGGACCGCTGCGCCCGGCACGCGAACTTCCTCCTCCGCGCGGGCGCGGCCGTCACGGGCGCTCGGGCGGCGGAAGGCGGGGTGGTGCTGGAAACCCCGCTCGGGCCGGAGCGGGCCGACTTCGTCATCGCCGGCACCGGCATCGAGAACGACCCGGCCCTGCGGCCGGAACTCGGGCGCTTCGCCCACAACATCGCGCGCTGGTCGGATCGCTATACCCCGCCCGAGGCGGAACGGAATGACCGGCTCGGGCGCTTCCCCTATCTCGCGCCCGATTACGCCTTCACGGAGCGCGTGCCGGGCGAGACGCCCTGGATCCGGGACATCCACCTCTTCAGCATCGCCTCCACCATGAGCTTCGGCCCCTCCGGTTCCTCGATCAACGCGATGACCACGGCGGTGCCCCGGCTCGCGGCCGGGATCACGCGCGGGCTGTTCACCGGAGACCTGGACCGCCACTGGGCGGAGCTGGAGGCCTATGACGTGCCGCAGGCCGTGCTGAACGACGCGGCCTGACGCCGCTTGCCAGCGGGCGCCGCACCGCGGACCTTCCGCCCCGCGTGACAGGCGGGGAAAGCGTAGCCATGGCGAAGCGGGACAGGGTGGCGGCCCGGTGCGGTTGATCCTCACCGGCGCGGAGGTCCTGGGCGGCACGCTTCGCCTCGCCCTGCGGACCGACCCGCCCTGCCCCGCCGGCACCCTGCCGCCCGAAACCGTCCTGGCGCATCTCCACTGGCACCGCCCGGACGCCCCCTGGCCCCCCACCCCCCTGCCCCGGCATGCCCTGCGCCCGGCAGAGAACGGGTTCCGCGCCCTTCTCCCCCTGCCCCCGCCCGACCGCCCGCTGCACGGCGCCGCACTGGTCCCGGCGCGGCCCGGGCAGGTGGTGGAGGACGAGGGCGGCACCGCATCGCGCCTCGCCCGCCTCTTCCCCACCACGGACGAGGATTACGTGGCGCTGTTCCAGAGCGAGGCGCGCCGCTGGGGGCACCGCAAGACCCGCTTCTTCCTCGCCGCCCAGATCGTCCGCTTCTTCCCCGGCGCGCCGGAACACCGCATCGGCGCGGCACTCGTCATGGGCTACAAGGCCGCCGAAATCGGCGAGCGCGGCGCGCTGCTCGCCGCGCTGGAGGTGAACGGCGCCGCCATGGAATGGCTCGCGCCGCTCGGCCTCGACTGGCACCCCCGGCGCAACCGCGAGCATCTCGAGACCTCGCTGCTGACCGTGCGCTGGCACCTCCAGCTTGCCCTCGGCGACGCACCCGCCGCGCGCGCGACCCTGCGCACGCTGCTGGAACGTTGCCAGGCCCGCGCCAGCTACTGGACCCTCGCCTATTCCGCCTGCAAGTCGCTCGTCCTCGGCGGCTGGCTGGAATGGCATCACGGCGAGCCCGACAGGGCCCGCGCGTTCTGGGAACGCTGCATCGCGATCTTCAAGGCGGCCGTGCAGGAAGCGGATCCCGCCCGCGCCGTTCTCTTCAAGGAATTGGCGGTGAGCCACGAAGCGGCGCATTTCGCCGGGCTCTGCCTGCGCGCCCTCGCCCGGCCCCGCCACCATGCCATGCCGGCGCTCGAACAGGTCCTGGGCATCGCGACCCGCGTGCCGCCACCCTCCCGCGTGCCGATGGCGGCCGCCATCCTGGCGGTGCCGGGTTCGTCGCGGGGGGATGGCTGACGCTGCCCTTCCCGGGAGGCTTTGCCTCCCGGACCCTCCACCGGGGCCCCGGCGGGGGCCCCGGACCCCGCGTTCAGCCTGCCGGGGATACCCTGATCCCTGTCGCGCCGCAGGCATTTTGATTTGAGGGCACGGGCTGCGTTGTCAGTCGCCTGAGGTCATGGACCTCAGGCGCACCTCCAGCCCCACATTCCACGGCAGTCCAATAGAAAAAGATGAGGGAGGGTCCGGGAGGGAGAATTCCTTCTCCCTCCCGGAGCGCAACAGCTCAGGTCCAGTCCCCCGATCAGCCCGCCACCACCTCCACCGCCGGCCGCTTCACCACCGCCACCAGCACCGCCGCAACCACGGTGCCCGCCGCGATGGCAGCGAGGTACATGGCCACATTGCCCACGGCACCCGGGATCAGCAGCACGAACAGCCCGCCATGCGGCGCGCGCAGGATGCAGCCGAAGAGCATGGACAGCGCCCCCGTCACCGCGCCGCCGATCATCATGGTCGGGATCACCCGCAGCGGGTCGCGCGCCACATAGGGGATGGCGCCCTCGCTGATGAAGCACAGGCCGAGCACCCCGGTCGCCTGCCGCGCCTCGATCTCGGAGGCCACGAACTTGCGTGGCGCGAGGAAGGTGGCGAGGGCGAGGGCGAGCGGCGGCACCATGCCTGCCGCCATCGTGGCCGCCATGGGCCCGAAGGAGGAGGAGGAGAGCAGGCCGACGGTGAAGGCATAGGCCGCCTTGTTCACCGGCCCGCCCATGTCGAAGCACATCATCGCGCCGAGCAGCGCGCCGAGCAGCACGGCGTTGGTGGAGGACATGCCGCCGAGCCAGGCGGTCAGCCCGTCCATGATCCCCTTCATCGGCGCGCCGATGACATAGACCATCAGCAGCCCCGTGATCGCCGTGGCGAGGAGCGGGATGACCAGCACCGGCATCAGCCCCTGGATGCCCTCGGGCAGCCTCACCTTCTCGGCGATGAGCTTCGCCGAATAGCCGGCGATGAAGCCGGAGACGATGCCGCCGAGGAAGCCGGCCCCGAGCTGCTGCGCGAGCAGCCCGCCGATCAGCCCGGGCGCGAGGCCCGGCCGGTCCGCGATGGAATAGGCGATGAAGCCGGACAGCACGGGCACCATCAACAGGAAGGCCGCGCCGCCGCCAATCTGCATCAGCGCCGCCGGCAGCGTGCCCGGCTCCTTGAAGGCCTCGATGCCGAAGACGAAGGAGAGCGCGATCAGCAACCCGCCCGCGACCACCACCGGCAGCATGTAGGAGACGCCGGTGAGCAGGTGCTTGTAGGGCCCCGACTGCGCTTTGCCCGAAGCGCGCGCCGCCGATGCCGCGCCGCGCGCGGCAGGGGTGGCGGCGGGCGCCTCCGTCGCCAGCGCGGCCTCGATCACGGCGGGCGCCTTCTTCAGCGCCGAACCGGTATCGGTCTGGTACAGCGCCTTGCCGGCGAAGCGGGAGAGATCGACGGCCGTGTCAGCCGCGATGATCACGGCATCGGCGCCCGCGATCTGCTCCTCGGTCAGCACGTTCTTCGCGCCCACGGAGCCCTGGGTTTCCACCGCGATCTCATGGCCCATCGCGGCGGCCTGGCGCTTCAGCGCCTCGGCGGCCATGAAGGTATGCGCGATGCCGGTGGGGCAGGCGGTGATCGCCACCAGCCGCTTGCGCGGCCCGGCGGCTGGCGCCACGACGCTGGCCGGCGCGGCCGTGGCCGTTTCGCCCGCCGGGGCGGGGCTCGCGGCGTGGGGTGGCACGGCCGGGGCCGCCGCTTCCGCCCGGCCGCCCAGGGCCAGCGCGGCATCGATCGCCCCCGCCGGGTCCCGGATGGCTGAGGCCGTGCTCGTCACATGCATCCGCCGGCTGCCCAGCGGGCCGAGATCCACGCGCGTATCGGTCGCCAGCACCACGCCATCGGCGGCGGCGATCGCCGCGTCATCCGCCCAGGCGCCGGCTCCGGCGGCGGGGTCGATCACCCGCGCCTCGATCTCATGGCCCAGCAGCGCGGCCTGCTTCTTCAGCGCCTCCGCCGCCATCACCGAATGCGCGGTGCCCGACGGGCATGCCGTCAGGGCCAGGATCCTGCTCATCTCAAACCCTCCTCACGCCGCATCCGGCAGCGTCTCGACCTCGACAGTCCGGGCCAGCGCGGCGATCTCCGCCGCATCCGGCAGGCGCGGCCCGAGGGTGGAGAGCGCGCCGAGGGAGAAGGCGGTCGCCAGCCTCGCCCGCCCGGCCAGGTCGAGACCGCGCAGCCCGCCCATCAGCCAGCCCGCCACCATCGCGTCCCCCGCGCCCACGGTGGAGCGCAGCGCGCGCGGCCGGCCCACCGCATGCACGCGCCGGTCGCCCTCCGCGAAAACGGCCCCTTCCGCGCCGAGCGAGACGATCACCGTCGCCACGCCGCGCGCCTGCACCCTGCCCAGCGCGGCGGCCGCATCGGCCACGCCCGCGATGCGCTCGCCCAGCAGCTCTCCCAACTCCTCGCCATTCGGCTTGATGCAATCAGGCCCGGCCGCCAGCCCGGCGGCGAAGGGCGGGCCGGAGGCATCCAGCAGGACCTTCGCCCCCGCGCGCCGCGCCTCGGCGAGAAGCCGGGCATGCAGGTCCGGGGATGCACCCTTGGGCAGGGAGCCGCAGAGCGCGACCCAACCCGTTCCCTCCGCCGCCTCCCGCACCGCCCGGAGCAGCGCGGCCTCCGCCGCCGCATCCACTGCGAAGCCGGGAAAGTTCAGGTCGGTGACGCGCTCGTCATCCTCCACGATCTTCACATTGGTCCGCGTGCTGCCGGGCACGGAGAGGAACCGGTCCTCGATCCCCCCCGCGGCGAGGAAGGCGCGGAAGACCGCCGCATTCCCCTCCCCCAGCCAGCCCGTGGCCCGCACCGGCACGGGCGCCCCCTGGGAGGCGAGGAAGCCGGCGACATTGATCCCCTTGCCGCCCGGATCCTCCTGCGCCTCGCGCACGCGGTTCACCGCGCCGGGGGTCAGCACATCCAGCCGCGTGGTCAGGTCCAGCGCGGGGTTGGGCGTGACGGTGAGGACGGGGCTCACGAAAGCGCCCTCACCTCGGCCGCCGTGCCGCAGGCCAGCGCGCGCTCGGCCAGCCGCTTCGCATCGCTCATCCGCAGCCCGCGGATGCGCGCCTTTAGCTCCGGCACCGAGGGCGGCGAGACGGAGAGCTCGTCCACCCCGAGGCCGACCAGGATGGCGCAGGCCTCGCGCTCGGCTGCGAGGTTGCCACAGACGCCGACCCACTTGCCCTCGGCATGGGCCGCCTGGACCACCTGCCCGATCAGCCGCAGCACGGCGGGATGCAGCCCATCCGCCTTCGTCGCCAGGGCCGGGTGCATCCGGTCCATCGCCAGCACGTATTGAGTCAGGTCGTTCGTGCCGATGGAGAAGAAGTCCACCTCCCGCGCCAGCACATCCGCCATGGCGGCGGCGGAGGGCACCTCCACCATGATGCCGACCTCCATGGGCGGCGCGCCCAGCTCGGCGCGCACGGCCTCCAGCGCCGCGCGCCCCTCGCGGTATTCCTCCACGCTCGCCACCATGGGGAACATCACCTTCACCGCCCCGGCCGGCGCGGCCCGGGCAGCGCGGGCGATGGCGCGGAGCTGCGGGCGGAACAGGTCCGGCCGTTGCAGGCAGAGGCGCAGGCCGCGGATGCCGAGGAAGGGGTTGTCCTCCCGCGGCAGGCGCAGATAGGGCACCTCCTTGTCGCCGCCGATATCGAGGGTGCGGACGATCAGCGGCAGGCCGCGCAGCGCCTCGGTCATGGCATGCAGGGCCTGGAATTGCTCCTCCTCATCCGGCGCCGCCTCGCGGTCGAGGAAGAGGAATTCGGTGCGCAGCAGGCCCACGCCCTCCGCGCCCGCCACCACGGCGGCCGCGGCCTCGGCGGGGGTGCCGATATTCGCCACCGTCTCCAGCCGGCGGCCATCGCGCGTGAAGGCCGGGCGATAGGCATCGGCGCGGGCCTCGGCATCGGCCGCCTGGCGCTCGCCCCGGGCCTTCTCGGCCAGGGCCCGGTCATCCGCGTCCGGCTCGGGCAGCAGCACGCCGCCATCGCCATCCAGCACGGCCTCCGTGCCGTCCGGAATCCCCAGCATGTCCTCGCCCAGCCCCGCCACAGCCGGCAGGCCCAGGGCGCGGGCGAGGATGGCGGTGTGGGAGTTCGGGCCGCCCAGCGCGGTCGCCAGGCCGAGAACGCGCTTCACGTCCAGCCCCGCCGTGTCGGAGGGCGCGAGGTCCTCCGCCAGCAGGATCACCGGGTGTTCCGGCAGGACTAGGACGGGCGCCTCGGGCGCGCCGGAGAGGATGCGGACGACCCGCGTGCCCACATCCCGCACATCCCGCCCGCGCTCCGCCAGCAGCGCATCGCGCAGCGATTCCATCTCCCGCGCCCGCGCCTCGGTCACGGCACGCCAGGCGGCGGCGGCGGAGAGGCCCTGGGCCACCCGCGCGCGGGCGGCGCTGACCAGCTCCGGATCGTCCACCAGCTCCTGATGCGCGAGGAAGATCGCGGCCTGCTTGGAGCCGGAGCGGGCCGAGACCTCAGACTGGAGCACCCGCAGCTCCTCATGGGCGCGGGCCAGGGCCGCCTCCAGCCGCTTCGCCTCCTCGGCCGGGTCGCCCGCGGGCCTGTCCTCCGTCACCACCGGGGCCGCATGGCGCAGCCGGTGCGTGCGCGCGATCGCCAGGCCAGGGGAGGCAGCGACGCCGCGTCGCACCGCGCCGCGATAGGGCACGGCCGCCACGGCCCGCGCCGCCGGGGCGGGCGCCTCGGGCTCGTCCGTGTCACCCAGGCCGCCGGCCACCGCCTCGGCCAGGGCGCGCACGGCCTCGGCGCCATCCGCGCCGCGCGCCCCGATCTCCAGCACCGCGCCCCGCTCGGCCCCGAGCGTCAGCAGCGCGGCCATGGACTTGCCATTGGCCAGCTTGCCGCCATGCCCCACCAGGATCTCGGCGCCGAAGCTCTTGGCCAGCGTGGCAAAGGCCGTGGCCGGGCGGGCGTGGAAGCCGGCGTGCCCGACGATCTCGGCCGAGACGCGGTGGTCAAAGCCCTCCGGCATCACCGCCGGCTCGGCGGGCGCGGCGGGGGCAGCCCCGCCCAGGGCGCGCAGGATCTCGCCCTTGTCGCGCGTGCGGCCCAGCACCTCGGCCAGCTCAGGCTCCTGCAGCACGCCGGTCAGGGCGGCCAGCACCTGCACATGCTCATCCGACTGGGCGGCGATGCCGATGGCGAGATGCACGGTCTGCCCATCCCCCCAGGGGACGCCCTGCGGGAACTGCGCCACGGCGACAGCGGTGCGCCGGACCATCGCCGCATCCCCCCGCAGCCCGTGCGGAATGGCGATGCCGCTGCCAAGATAGGTCGGCACCTGCCGCTCCCGCGCCAGCATGCTGTCCCCATAACCGGCGCCGACGCTGCCCTCCTCCGCCAGGATGGCGGCGGTCTGGCGGATGGCGTCCTCCTTGTCCCGGGCGGTCAGCCCCAGCCGGACCAGGGATTCGGTGATCGCCACCATGCGCGTCTGCCTCCTCATGCCTCCCCGGTCTTCACCGAGAAGACAGATGCCTTCGGAAGGAGGCGCCTTTAGAGGATTCTGCCTTCCTGCCCAGGGGCCGTATAGGCCGTTCCACCTTGCAAACGCATGAAGGTGGTGGGCGACGTCCACGGGCTGCACGGGTTCTGAACTGTTGGGAGAGCCCGGTGAGGGCTCTGCCCTCAACCCGCCAAGGGCCTGAGGCCCTTGGAACCCCGTCTGACTGCCGTGGATGCCCCGGATCAGTGGGGTCTCGGGTCAGGGGTGCTGATCCTGCCGTTGCAGTCGCCTGAGGTCTTGGACCTCAGGCGCACCGTCAGCCGAGTGATTCCCAACGACTAGAAAAAGATGATGGTGAGGGGTCCGGGGAGAGGAAGAATTCCTTCTTCCTCTCCCCGGGACAGACCGTCACCCCAGAACGCCCCCCAAGCGGGATCACCCGGCCTTACGGAACAGGCGCCACCGCCACACGGCCCGGGTTCTGCCGCGCGAAGACGGTGGGCCGGTACATGTCCCGCACCTCCGCCCCCGGCAGCTCGAACTGCCCCGCGGTCACGGCGCGGATCCGCACGGCGAAGCGCGCCATGGGCTGCCCCGGCGTGAGGGTCACGGCCGCGGCGAAGCGGTCGTCCAGGGCCGGGAAGGATTCCGCGGCCGAGAGCTCGCCGAGGAAGGTCATGCCCGCGACCTCTCCCTCGGGCAAGCGGCCGACGATCTCCCAGCCGGCGGGCAGGCCCTGCTGGATCATGCTGCGATGCGTCTCCCCGGTTTCCGCCCGGGCTTCCACCTGCATGAGGAAGACCTGGTTCTGGGTCACGGTGTCGAGGTTCACCGGGCTGCCATCCGTGTTGAAGAAGCGCCGGACGATCCGCATGCCCTGCCGCGCCGCGCCCGGGGCCTGCACCGGCAGGCCGGCGATGGAGACGGCCTGCGGCACGGCGCGGTCGGTAAGGTTCCGCACCTCCGCCGACCCTTGCAGCGCGGCGGAGACGATCGGCGCCTGGTCGAGGTTCCGCCCGGCCAGGGAGATGCGCACCGGCCGCCCATCGCGCCCGAGGGAGGAGGCGAGCAGCACGGCCCAGCTGGCTTCCTGGGTGGAGGCCGCCTCCGGCGTCAGCTCCGCGCCGGGCAGGCGGCCGAGCAGTTCCGGCATCCGGCCGGCGAACACGCCGCTCTCCTTCAGCAGCAGGGTGACGGCCAGCGTGTCCCGGGTCGCGCTGCCATAGTCCTGGTACCAGGGCCGGCGGGCCGGGGCGGCCAGCGCGGCGGCGAAGGCCTCCTCGGCACGGGCGCGGTCGCCCATGCGCGCGAAGGCCGCCCCGAGCTGCGCCTTGGCCAGCGGGGTGGGGAGCTGGTCCAGGACCTCGAAGAGGCGCCGCGCCGCGCCCGGCAGCCCGCGGCCGGCCATGGCGAGGACGTGCATGCGATAGGCCTGCACCGCCTTGTCCAGCGGCTCCTCATAGAGGGACTGGTCGGCATCCTCGCGGATGCTCTTCAGCAGCGCCTCCAGCGGCGCCTCCGACACCGTCACCCCCGCGGCCCGCGCGCGCAGCAGCGCCTCGGCGCCGTAGGAGGTGACGAAGCGGTCGGCCGGCCCGTTGGCGGACCAGAGGCCGAGGCTGCCGTCGAAGCGCTGCTTGTCCAGGAGCTGTGCCACGGAGCGCTGCATCTTCAGCTCACGGTCCGGCTCCCCCTCGAAGCCGACCAGGGCCAGGAGGCGGCTGGCCGCCTGCTCGCCGCAGGCGAAGGGGAAGTCCAGGTTCACGCGCATCAGCGCCGCCGGGTCGTAGCGCACCGGCTGGCCCCAGGTGGCCCGCACCGAAGACGTGCCGGCATAGAAGCGGGTCAGGTCCGGCGCCACCTGCACCACCCCGTTCGGCGCGAGGGAGGCGGTCACCACCTCCCGCGACAGCGGGCGGGGGGAGCGGAGGGTGATCCGGCTCTCATGGGTGGCGGAATAGCCGCCGGGACCGGTGACGGCGACGCGCACCACCCCTTCTCCGGCGCCCGTCACGCGCAGCGTGGCCGCGGGCAGCACCCGCTGGCCCTGCGCCAGGGTGCCGCCCAGGGCATTGCCGCCCTCCACCGAAAGCGGCCCCTCCACTGAGAGGCTCGCCGTCACCCCGCCCGAGGGCAGGTCGAGATTATGCAGCAGCACCGGCAGCCGTGCCTCGTCGCCGGGCGCGAGGAAGCGGGGCAGCAGCGCCTCCGCCACCACCGGGTCCCGAACCGTGATGGCGCGGGAGGCCGAGCCGACCCGGTCGCCGGACCAGGCGACCGCCATCAGTCGCAGCTCGCCGTTGAAATCGGGCAGGTCCAGCGGCACCACCGCCCGGCCATCCGCCCCCACGGCCACCACCCCGGAGAAGAGCGCGACGATGCGCTGCGGCGGCTGCACCCCGGCCATGTCCTGCCCGTCATCGCCGCCCTGGCGCAGCACGGTGGCCTCGCCTTCGGCCGGCGCGATCAGCCGGCCGTAATCGTCGCGGATATCGAGGCCCAGCCGGCGCCGGCCGAGGAAATGCGCGGCCGGGTCGGGGGAGGTGAAGCGGGTCAGGCGCAGGATGCCCTCATCCACCGCGGCCAGGGTGAGCCAGGCGGCGCCCGGCGCGTTGGCGACGCGAACCGGCACCTGCACGCGCTGGCGCGGGCGCAGCAGCGCCTCGCCCTCCACGGCCACCTCCAGGGTGCGGGCGGCGGGGTCGAGCCCGACCCAGGCGAGGCCGATGGCGCGGCGGGGCGCGGCGCCACCGGGCACGGGCACCTCGCCCGGGCGGAACACCGTCACCGCCACCCAGGCGCCGGGGCCCCATCCGGCTTCCACCGGCAGCTCCACCTCGGTCCCGCCGGCGGGCACGTCCACGTCCCGCACGGACAGGACGCGGTCGGTCAGCACGGCGATGCTCGCCCGCCCGGCGAAGGGCGGCGTCAGGCGCAGCCGCGCCGTGTCGCCCACCGCATAGGCGCGGCGGTCGGCCGCGACATCCACCTTGTCCGGCACGGCCGGGTCGTCGGAGCCGGTCCAGCCCGAGCGGAAGCGGAGGGAGGCAATGGCGAGGCCGCCGGGCTGCGTCACCTCCAGCCGGTAGCGCCCGAAGCCGAGGCGGCGGGCGAAGCGCGCGGGGGTTCCCGGCGCGACGGTCAGATCGGCGGCATCCACCGGCTCGTCCAGCCAGACGGTCTGGTAGCGGGCGGTGCCGTTGATCACGGTCATGCGCCAGGTCGGGCGTTCCCGCACCAGCCGGGCCCGCAGCCGGCCGGACAGGGCCTCCCCGGTGGGGGAGACGAGCGCGGCCTCGATCGCGGCCTCCGCCCCATCATCCACGCTGCCCGCGCGGAAGGCGGGGCGCAGGGCGACGAAGGGCTGGGCCGAGCGCACGGGCAGGGTCAGCGCGCCCTTGCTGCCGCGGCCGCCCGGCTCCGCCATGGTGGCCACCACCTCGGCCCGCAGCGGGCGGGAGGTATCGGGCAGGTTCGGCAGGGAGAGGGTCAGCACACCCTTCCCGTCCGCATCGGTCTCGCCGATCTCGATGGTCTGCAGGCCGCCGTCGAAAGGCTCCTCGGCGAGGCCGAAGCGCCAGCCCCTCCAGGCCTCGAAGGGCTCGGGGTCCACGGCGAGCCGCATCTCGGCACTGCCGCTCAGCCCCGCCCCCGGCGCGCCGTAGAGGAAGCGGGTCTCCACCGGCACGGCGAGCGGCGCCGAGCCCGTCAGCGGCCCTGGCGCCGGGCCGAGCTTCACCTCCAGCCGCTCCGGCACGAAGGCTTCCACCTGGAAGGAGGTGGTGGCGATGGGCGGGCGGTTCGGGTCCGTCAGGGCCTCGATCGTCCAGCTGCCGACGAGCGCGCCGGCCGAAAGCTGGGGCGCCCAGAGGATCACCCCCTCCGGCCCGCGTTCCGGCACGGCTTCCAGCGCCACCTGCCCGTTCGGCCGCCGCAGGCGGAGGCGGATCGGCAGGTCCATCACCCCGCCCGAGGGATTCCGCGGAAGCAGAGAGAAGCGGACCTGCTCGCCGGGCCGGTAGATGCCGCGGTCGAGCCAGGGGAAGGCATCCACCGGGCCGGGATAGTCGCGCCCGGTCACGCCACGGTCCGAGAGGTCGAAGGAGGCCGCCTCGAGGTCGAGGGCGACGAGGTCGTCCCCGAGTTGGGCGTGCAGCGCGACCGGGGCCACCGGCCCCTCCCCGCGTAGCAGCGCGCCGCCGAAGCGCGCCAGCCCGTCATCGCCCGTCACCGCCTCGGCCAGCACGTCGTTGTTCCGGGCCATCAACGCCACCCGCACGCCAGGCTTCGGGCGGGCATCGCCCAGCCCGCGCGCCTGCACGGCCACCCCTTCGGCTCCGCGCCAGGCGGTGAGGCCAAGATCGGTGGCCATGATCGGCAGCGCCGCGGTCTCGCCCATGCGCTGCTTGTCCTCCGCGTCGTCGCGGGCCAGCAGCACGAAAAGGCCGGGGCCGGAGCCGGTCAGCGCCTCCGGCAGGGGCAGGACGGTGCGCTGCATGGTGTTGCGCTGGAAGCGCGGCACCGATGCCTTTCCTTCCCAGACCACGCGGCCACGGCTCTCCGGGATGTCCTCCGCCTGATAGCCGCTGAGCTCCTCGCCCAGCCGCGTGTCGCGGGTGAGCGGCACGAGGTTGCGCTCGCTGACGCGGACCAGGCGCAGGTTCAGCGTCTCGATGTTCATGGTGGCGATGGAGACGCGCGGCGGGGCGCCGCGCGGCAGGATGAAGGCGCGCTGGTCGAAGGCGACGCGCGCGGCCCGGTCCGGCATGGAGACGTCCACGGGCAGGTCGGCGCGGAGGTTCACCCCGCCCTCACCCGGCAGGCCGGCGCGCAGCACGAGCCGGGTCCGCCGCCCCCAGGGCAGGCCGGCGACGCAGAGGCGGTCGCTTTCCTTCGTGACGGCCAGGCCGGGAATCGCGGGTTCGGCCCGCACCCAGTCCTCGGGCTGCCAGCGGCCGCCCCGCTGCGGCGCGATGGTGAAGGCAAGGCAGGCGCGGGCCGGCTCGGCCTCCGGCTCCACCTGCACGCGGCGGAGCATCATGCCCGCCTCCCGCCGCGCCTCCATCAGGGCGGTGCGCGTCGCGGGGTCGTTGGGCAGGCGCTCGGCCACGGCTTCCAGCGCCTGGATCACCTGCGGCCAGCGGGCCTGCACCTTCAGCGCATCCGCCATCAGCCGCAGCGAGGCCACCTCGGGCTCGCCGGCCGGAACCAGGTTGAAGTTCTGCTGCGCGGCCATCAGCGCCTTGGCCGGATCCGCCGGGTTCCGGGCCAGGGCCGCGCGGCCGAGGGAGAGCCACATCTCCGGCCGCAGATTCCCCATGCCCAGCCGATCCTCCCAGGCGGCGATCGCCCCGTTCCAGTCGGCGCGCCCCTCGGCCTGCTGGGCGCGCTGCTCGGCCTGGGTGCGCTGGGCCGGCGTGCCGCCGGCCGGGAAGCGCCGCGTCAGCCCGCTGGCATAGCGGGCGCTGTCCGCCGAAAGCCCCGGAAGGTCAAAGCCCTGCGCCAGGGCGCCGCCGCCGCAGAGCAGGGCGGCGAGAAGGGCAACGAGGCGGAGCAGGCGCATGAGGGCTCACCAGACGAAACGTTTCCTCCGGCAAGCCTGCCACAGGCCGGGGTCGCCACCCAGCGCCCGATACCCCCTTCCGAAACGGCTCCGCCCCTTTTTGCTCAGCGCGGCGGACCAACTTCTCGTGTGCTGGCCGCTTCGCCCTTCCCCGCCGCCCGCGCCGCGCGCCGGCGCTGGAACACGCTGAGGAATTCGAGACGCTGCAGCACCACAAGGCCGAGCACGACCACGGCGAGCACCAGCAGGCCGATAAAGGGTGATTCGAACATCCGGCGCCCCTCTCATCGCGATGGCCAGATCGCCATGGCCAGACAGGGCTGAAACGGGCCTGGAAGGGGATGGATGCGCCTGCCCCGGCCGGCAACAAACGGGGGCCGGCGCACGTTCTCAGCGGCGTCCCGTTCCGAACAGGAGACACGCCATGGATGAGCCGCGGATGGTCACGGTGGAGGTCGACGGCAAGACCCATCTGGGCGACTACACGGTGAAGGGCGACCTGGTCACCGTGCGTTCCGAGGATTACGCGGCCGAGGAGAGCGGCCATGCCGGCGAGGGCGATCCGCATGATCTGGCGAAGCTGCTGCTGACGGAGTTGGTCCGCCGGAAAGAGGATCTCTGATCCGCCCTTCAGCCTAGCCGGATCGTCGGGCCCGCCCCGGCCAGCCAGGCCGCCTTCCCGCCGAAATCGCCGCCGAGCACCTGGCGGGAGCCGGGATGCAGCAGCCAGGCGCGGGTCGCGACCCGGTTCCAGGACCAGGTCCGGCGGTGCAGCATCAGGCAGGGTTCCGAGGCGGGAATGCCCAGCCGCACCGCCGCCCCGGCCTCGGGCAGCACCGCCTCCACCACATGCTCCACGCGCTGCAACGGGCCGAGGGACATGAGGTAGCGATAGGGCGTGGTCCGGGTGAAATCGACCGACAGGAAGTCGGGCGCGAAATGGGGACTGACGAGGCGCTCCTCCTGCTGGACGGGCAGGTCGTCCTCCAGGTGCAGAAGCAGGGCGCGGAACAGCGTCGCACCCGTTTCCGTCCCGAAGGCCGCGGCGGAGGCCGCGTCGGCGCGCAGGCTCTCCATCGCGACCACGCGGATGGCATGGCGCCGGCCGCGCGCGGCGATCTCCTCCCCGATGTCGCGCAGTTCCAGCAGCGACGAGGCCGGCTTCCCGCCGGCGACGAAGGTGCCGACGCCCTGGATGCGGGTGAGCATGCCGGCATCCGCCAGTTCGCGCAGGGCGCGGTTCACCGTGGGGCGGGACACGCCGCAGAGCCGGACCAGCTCGTTCTCCGAGGGGATGCGCGCCTCCCGGCCCCATTCGCCGCGCGCGAGGCGGAGAAGGATGTAGTCCTTCACCCGCTGGTAGCGGGCGGCGGGACGGTCATCCTCAGGACGGGCTTCGATCATGGCCTGACGCTACTTGTCTTGACAACCTCATACAACGGCTGCTCCGCTGCCCTGCCGGAACGAAGGAGCGCGCGCCGATGGACCTGACCAGCCCGGAACGGACGGCCCAGGACGCGCTTGCGGCGCTGGAGACGCAGCTGGCCAGGCTCCGCCCGGAATATGAGCGCGACGGCGCGGTCTGCGTCCGCGGCGCCTTCTCCCGCGACTGGCTGGACCTGCTGGAGGACGGGATCGAGGCCAACATGGCCGAGCCCGGGCCGATGGCGAAGCGCTACACGCCCGAGGGCAAGCCCGGCATGTTCTTCGCCGACTACTGCAACTGGCAGCGCATCCCCCAATACGAGACCTTCCTGCGCCATTCCCCCGCCGCGCTCATCGCCGGGCGGCTGATGGGCGCCTCCCGCGTCAACCTGTTCCACGAGCATGTGCTGGTGAAGGAGCCGGGCACGGCGGAACCGACGCCCTGGCACCATGACCAGCCCTACTGGACGGTGGATGGCGAGATGGTGTGCAGCCTTTGGATGGCGCTGGAGCCGGTGCCGCGGGAAGCGGGCGTGGAATATGTGGCGGGGTCCCACCGCTGGGGCCGCTGGTTCCGCCCCCGCCGCTTCGCCGACAGCCAGGACCATCCGACGGATGAGTTCGAGACCCTGCCCGACATGGACACGGTGCGGCGCGAGAACACGGTCATCGGCTGGGACCTGCAGCCCGGCGACTGCGTGGTGTTCCATGGGCTGACCCTGCATGGCGCGCCCGGCAACAACCAGCCGACGCGCCGCCGCGCCGTCTCGGCCCGATGGACCGGGGACGATGCGCGCTACGTGCTGCGCCACGGCTTCATGTCCCCTCCCCCGCTGCCCGGGGCGCCGGAACCGGGGCAGCCCATGGACAGCGGCATCTTCCCCGTCGTCTGGCGGGGCTGAGCGAGACTCAGCTTCCCCGCGCCGGGGCCAGCCGCCCGATGAAGAGGATCGGGCCGGTCGGGCGGCCGGTGGGGGAACCGCCCGGCGGTTCCAGCGTGATCTCGATCAGCATGCCCGGCTCCGGCCGCACGAGGCCGGGCGCGACGCTGGCCTGACCGCCTTCCGGGATGAGGCCCAGCGAAACCGGCGCGGTGGCGCCCGGGGGCAGCGCCCAGAGCTGCTGAACCCGGCCCGGCTCCACCGGGCGCGGGTTGAGGCTGGCCAGGCGCAGCCCGCCCCCTTCCGCCTCCACCAGCCAGGCCGGCTGGTCGCCGCTGGTCAGGAGGACGGTCATCATCCGGGGCTCCTCCGCCGGGCGCAGGAGGATGAAGGCGGCCAGCCCGGCCGCGAGCGCGGTCGAGCCCAGGGCCCAGGCCTTCCAGAGCCGGCCGGGGCGCAGCAGCGTGACCACGGCTTCGGGGCGCGCGCCGAGCGAGGCCTCGATCCGGCCCCACAGCTCGGGCGGCGGTGCCTGCGGCGGAGCGAGGTCGGTCAGTGGCGCGAGGCGCGCTTCCCAGGCCGCCACCGCATCGCGCAGCGCGGGGTGAGTCGGCAGGGCGCGCGAGACCTCCCGCGCCTCCCGCGCGTCGAGCGTGCCGAGGACATGCTCGGCGGCCAGCGCGTCCAGCGCCTCGGGGTCGGAGGGGATCATGCGAGGCACCCCTTCAGCCGGACCAGCCCGCGCCGGATCCAGGCCTTCACCGTGCCCAGCGGCAGCTCGAGCCGCGCGGCGATCTGGGCATGGGAGAAGCCGTGCACGAAGGCGAGGAGGATGCCCTCCCGGTTCCGCGCCTCGAGCGCGGCGAGGCAATCGCGCAACCGGCCGGATTGCTGCGCGGCGGCGAGACGCTCCAGCGCCTCGGCCTCCACGGGGCTGTCGCCCAGCGCGGGATCGTCGGTGGGCGTCTCGCGCCCCCGAGCGCGGGCGAGGTCGAGCGCGGCGTTGCGCGCGATGGCACCGAGCCAGGCGGAGGCCTCGCCGCGGAGCGGGTCGAACTGCCCGGCGCGCGAGGCGATCTTCAGCACGGCGTCATGCAGCGCATCCGCCGCCGCATCGCGGTCCCGCAGGATGGCCAGGGCGATGCCGAAGAGGCGCGCGCCCTGCGCATCGTAGAGGCGGCGCAGCGCGCCCGCCTCCCCGGCGGCGATGCCGCGGAGCAGGAGCGCGGCATCCCCGGCGGGCTGGGTGTCAGGCATAGACCTCACGATACAGGGCGACGATCTCCGCCGCATCCGGGACGCGCGGGTTGTTCGCGGGGCTGCCCGAGGCGAGGGCCTGGGCCGCCATGGTCTCCAGCAGCCCGTCCCAGCGATCGGCCGGGATGCCGTGGCGGGCGGGGCTCGGCACGGAGAGGTCGCGGTTCAGCGCCTCCAGCTCCTCCACCAGCTTCGCGGCGGCGGCCTCGTCCCCCTCCCCTTCCCCGGCCACGCCCATGATGCGCGCGGCCTCGGCATAGCGCGGCAGGGCGGCGGTGAGGCCGAAGCGGGTGACGGCGGGCAGCAGCATGGCGTTGGAGAGGCCGTGCGGCACATGGAAATGCGCGCCGATGGGGCGGGACATGCCATGCACCAGCGCCACCGAGGCGTTGGAGAAGGCCAGACCCGCCAGCATGGCGCCGCGCATCATCGCCTCCCGCGCCTCCTCGTCGCGCGGGCCGTTCCCGCCGCGCTGCGCATCGGCATAGGCGCGGCGGAGATTCGGCGCGATCAGCCGCATGGCGAGGCGGGCATAGTCGTCGCTGAAGGGATTGGCGCGCTTGCTGACGAAGGCCTCCAGCGCATGGGTGAGGCTGTCCACGCCCGTATCGGCCACGGTGCGCGCGGGCACGGTCCAGGTGAGCTGGTGGTCCACGATGGCGGCGAGCGGCAGGGCGCCGAGGCCGGCGATCAGCATCTTCTCGTCATTCGCCGTGTCGGTGATGACGGTGAAACGCGTCGCCTCGCTGCCCGTGCCGGCGGTGGTGGGAATGCAGAGGACGGGCACGGCGCCCTGATTGGCCTGGGCCGGCACCTTGAAGGCGCGGATATGCGTGCCCTCCGGCGCGGCGGCGAGGACGGCGATGGCCTTGGCCGTGTCCATCGGGCTGCCGCCGCCGAAGCCGATCAGGCAGTCATAGTCGCCCGCGCGGAAGGCCTGGACGCCGGCCTCGACCACCGTATCGGTCGGGTCCGGCACCGTTTCATGGAAGACGGCCGGCTTCAGCCCTGCCGCGCGCAACGGGCCGAGGCAACGCTCCACCGTGCCGGAGGAAGCCATCCAGGGATCGGTGACCACCAGCGGGCGGGAGAGGCCGAGCTGGGCCAGCACCTCGGCCACCCTGGAGACGGCGCCGCCGCCCGAGAGGATCAGCCGTGGCGCCTGGAGCGTGACGAGCATGGATGCGCTTCCCCCGTTTTATTGCCCGCCATCCTGCGGCGGGGCCACGGGCCGGGCAATGCCCCGTCAGCCCGCGGGGGCCACCGCCGGGGCGCGGGCCGCGCGCGCCGCCGCATAGGCCGCGAGGCGGCGCTGCGCCACCGGCGCCACGCCCCCATCGGCTTCCGCGTTGAAGCGCGGCAGGTCCTCGGCGAAGTGGCAGGCGGCGGTGTGGCCCGGGGCGATCTCCCGCAGCGGCGGATCGAGCTCCTTGCACTTCGCCTGCGCCACGGGGCAGCGCGTGTGGAAGCGGCAGCCCGGCGGCACGGCGAGCGGGCTGGGCAGGTCTCCGCCCAGCGGCGTGACGGAGCCGCGGCGCGAGGGGTCCGGGCGCGGAATGGCGGCGAGAAGGGCGCGGGTATAGGGATGGCGCGGGTTGGAGAAGAGCTGGTGCTTCGCCGCCACCTCCACGATGCGGCCGAGATACATCACCGCCACCCGGTCCGCGACATGCTTCACCACCGCGAGGTCATGGGCGATGAAGAGGTAGGACAGGCCGAGGCGCTGCTGCAGGTCGCCCAGCAGGTTCACCACCTGGGCCTGGATCGAGACGTCGAGCGCGGAGACCGGCTCGTCGCAGACCACCACCTCCGGCTCCACCGCCAGGGCGCGGGCGATGCCGATGCGCTGGCGCTGCCCGCCAGAGAATTCATGCGGGTAGCGGTCCGCGTGGAAGGGGCGCAGGCCGGTCAGCCGCAGCAGCTCCTGCACCCGCTCCCGGCGGGAGGCGGGGTCGCCGATGCCATGCACCGTCATGGGCTCGGCGATGGCATCGGCCACCGTCAGCCGCGGGTTGAGGCTGGCATAGGGGTCCTGGAAGACGATCTGCAGGTGCCGCCGCAGGGCGCGCAGCTTCGCGCCGCCCACATCCGTCACGTTCTCGCCCTTGAAGATGACGTCCCCGGAGGAGGGCTCGATCAGCCGCATGACGAGGCGGGCGGTGGTGGACTTTCCGCAGCCGCTCTCCCCCACCAGCGCCAGCGTCTCGCCGCGATGCAGGGCGAAGGAGACGCCATCCACGGCGCGCACGGCGCCGACCTGCCGGGCGAAGACCAGGCCCTTCTTGACCGGGTAGTGCTTGGCGACGCCGATCGCCTCGAGAAGCGCGGGCTCGTTCATGCGGCGATATCCAGGGCCAGTTCCACGGGCGCGCGGATGCAGGCGGCGCGGTGACCGGGGGATAGTTCGCGCAGCGGCGGGTCGATTTCCGTGCAGGCGCGGATGGCGAAGGGGCAGCGCGGGTTGAAGCGGCAGCCCTTGGGAAAGGCGAAGGGCGGCGGGACGCTGCCGTCGATGGAAAGGAGGCGGTCCCGGTCCTCCTCGATGCGCGGGATGCTGCCGAGCAGGCCGATGGTGTAGGGGTGCTGCGGGTCCTCGAAGATGTCCTTCGCGGTGCCGCGCTCCACCACCCGGCCCGCATACATCACCGCCACCTCATCGGCCATCTCGGCCACCACGCCGAGATCATGGGTGATGAGGATGACGGACATGCCCGTCTCGGCCTGCAGGTCGCGCAGCAGGTCCAGGATCTGGGCCTGCACGGTCACGTCCAGCGCGGTGGTCGGCTCGTCCGCGATCAGCAGGCGCGGCTTGCAGACCAGCGCCATGGCGATCATCACGCGCTGGCGCATGCCGCCGGAGAGCTGGTGCGGGTATTCGGAGAAGCGGCGCTCCGGCGAGGGGATGCGGACGCGCCGCAGGGCCTCGATGGCGCGCTCCTTCAGCTCCGCCTTGCTGGCCTTCGCATCATGGGCGCGCATGGCCTCGGTCAGCTGGTCGCCGATGCTGTGCACCGGGTTCAGCGAGGTCATCGGCTCCTGGAAGATCATGGCGATCTCCGCGCCCCGCACGGCGCGCATGCCGGCGGGGGAGAGGGAGGCCAGGTCCTGTTCCTCCAGCAGCACGCGGCCCTGGGCGATGCGCCCGGGGCGCGGCACCAGCCCCATGATGGACAGGGACAGCATGGACTTGCCGCAGCCGCTCTCCCCCACGATGCCGAGGGTCTTGCCGCGCGGAACCTCCAGCGTCACGCCATCCACGGCGGCGATGTCGCCGTTGCTGCTGCGGAAGACCGTGCGGAGATCCTCGATCCGCAGGAGGGAGTCACTCATGCTCATGCCCAGGGGAAGCTCGGCGGGCTGATCTTCTCGACCGGGCGGTGGGCCCAGTCCTGGCGCGGCGCGTTGTCGAGCACGCGCTTCTGCGCCTCGTGCAGATGCGCGGCGGCGCCTTCGTAATCCATGGTCAGCACCATCCCGTCCTTCACGACGAGCTGGCCATCCACATAGACGTCGCGCAGGGCGCGGTCCCCGGCCGCGTAGACGAGGCTGCGCATGGGATCGCGGCCCGGGCGCATCATCGGGTGCTCGGCATTCACCAGCACGAGGTCCGCCCTGCAGCCGGCGGCGAGGCGGCCGATATCCTCCCGCCCCAGCGCCGTGGCGCCGCCGATGGTCGCGGCGTCGAAGATCTCGGTGGTGGTGACGGCGCGCGGATCGGTCGCCTGGGTGCGGGCGAGATAGCCGACGAGGCGCATCTCATCGAGCATGTTGTGCGGGTATGTGTCGGTGCCGAGGCCCATGTTCACGCCGCTGCGCTTGTAGCGGCCGAAGTTCTTCATGGTGATGCCGCGCCGCGCGAAGACGGTGGGGCAATGGGCGACCGTCGTGCCGGTCTCCGCCAGGCGCTTCAGGTCGGTCTCGGTGTGCCAGCGGGTGGAGGGATGGTCGTCCAGGAAGATGCCGTGGCCGATGATGGCGCGGTCGTTCAGCAGCCCCATGCTGTCCAGCCAGCCGATGGGGGTGAGGCCGTGGCGCCGGGTGATCTCGTGGAACTCCACCACCGACTGCGCGGCGTGGATCTGCCAGGAGAGGCCGCGCATGCGCGCCTCCTCGCTGCTTTCGCGCAGCAGGCCGGGGGCGCAGGTGTCGATCTGGGCCGGCACCACCATGCCGAAAAGGCGGCCGCTCTCATGCTGCTCGGCGCGGTCGATGATGGAAAGGGCCTCGGCCATGGCCTTCTCGCCGGCGGCCTCGTCCCACTCATACTCCACCACATGGCCGTTCTTCGTGAACCAGCGGGCGGACTTGAACATCGGCGCGACGCAGACGCGCATGCCGGATTCCGCCAGCAGGTCCAGCCAGCCCGGATGGGCCATGGAGAGATCGGCGACAGTGGTGACGCCGGAGAGCAGCAGCTCGCTCAGCGCCACGCGCACGCAGCTCGGCACCGCTTCCGAATCCGCGCGGAAGATCGGCATGAATTCATAAAGGGAGGAGTTGTAGAGGCCGGGCGAGCCGATCTCGTCCAGGAGGCCCTTGTTCATGGGCTCGCTGGAGGGGTGGGAATGGATGTTCACCAGCCCCGGCATGACCATCAGCCCGCGGCCGGCGATCTCCTCATCCACCGGGCCCGTATAGCCGCGGCCGACATGGGTGATGGTGCCGCCCTCGAAGGCGATGTCGGCGCCCGTGAGATAGACATGCTGCTTCGCCGAGGCATCCCAGGCGACGACGACATCCGCATCGCGGATCACGGTGGTGGTCATGACGGGTCCCCGGCAAGGAAGGGCGGGTGGCCGCGGAGTGCGGCCACCCGCGATGGGCTTAGCGCGTCAGGCGGATGTCGAGGCCCTTGTAGAGCCCCACGCCATAGATGCCGTGCGGCCGGACGCCCTCGGTCCGCTGCGAGGCCGCCATCCAGAGCTGCTCACGCGCCAGCGGCAGCCAGACATTCGCCTGCACGATGCGGCGCTGCGCCTCGGCGATGGCCTGGTTCCGCTCCTGCTCGGTCAGGCCGGTCTTGGCGATGCGGAGCAGGCGGTCCGTCTCGGCATCCGTCCAGTTCATCCGGTTCGGGGTCGGCTTGTTGGCGCTGTCGAAATACAGCGCGAAGCCGTCCGTCGCCGAGATGTAGGGGTAGGACATGACGAAGGCGTCGAATTCCTGCGTCGCCAGCTTGCCCCAGCCCACGGTCGCGTCCCAGAGCTGCACGCGCATCTCGATGCCCACGCGGCGCAGGTCGGCCTGCATCGCCTCGGCCATGCGGCGCCACTCATTGGTCTGCAGGCCGTAGAGGAGGAAGGAGGCGCGCTGCCCGTCCTTCTCGCGGATGCCGTCCGCGCCCGGCTTCCAGCCGGCCGCGTCCAGCACGCGCCGCGCCTCGTCGGCGTTGAACTGCGGCACCATGCGCGCGGCCTCGGCGTCGAAGCCGGCGGTGCGCGGGTTCAGATAGGCATCGGCCGGGTCGGCGGCGCCGAAGAAGGTGGCCTGCACCACGGCGCTGCGGTTGACGGCCAGGTTGATGGCGCGCCGCACCGCGGGGTCGCTCACCACGGGCTTGTCCACCTTGAAGCCCATGAAGAAGTCCCAGAAATAGGTCTCCTGCCGGGTGAGCCGCACGGTCGGGACGTTCCGCAGGCCCTGGATGGCGAATTGCGGGATGTACTGCGTCACGTCGCCCTGGCCGGATTGCAGCGCGGCGAGGCGGGTGTTCGCCTCCGGGATCACACGCCAGATCACCCGCTCCACCTGCGGAGAGGGGTTCTGGTAGATCGGCGGGCCCCAGCGGTAGTTCGGGTGGCGCGTCAGCACGAAGTCCTGGCGCGGCGACCAGGAGTTCCAGCAGAAGGGCCCGGTGCCGTTGAAGCCCTGCACGCCGAAATTGTCGCCCAGCCGCTCGACGGTCGCCTGGTCCACAATCGAGGCGAAGAAGAGGGTGAGCTGGTAGAGGAGCTCGCCATAGGGCTCCTTCAGCTTGTACTCGACCGTGTAGTCGTCGATGGCGACGACATCCTCCACCGGGCCGGCGCGCCAGCGCACGGGGGAACGGGTGGCGGGATCGACCCAGCGCTTGATCGTGTAGGCCACGTCCCGCGCGGTGAAGGGCTTGCCGTCGCAGAAGGTGACGTCGCGGCGGAGGCGGAAGGTGTAGGTCTTGCCGTCCTCGGAAACGCTCCAGGATTCCGCGAGGCCCGGGCGGATCGTCTTCTGATCCCAGTCGAGCGACACCAGCGTGTCGCTCATCATGTAGATCACCTCACCGGCGCCGCGCGCGGTGGAACGGGCGGGGTCGTAGCGGTCGGCATCGATCTCGCGCAGGACGACGAGGGTGTTGCGCGGCGCGGCCTGGGCCAGGGCTTCCGCGGCAGGTGCCGCGGCCCCCAGGGCCAGCAGCCCCGCATAGAGCCAGTTCTTCATTCTCTTGGTCCCCTCTGTCTGTCAGGCGCGGAGCCGGGGGTCGAGCGCATCGCGCAGCGCATCCCCCAGCACGTTGAAGGCGAGCACCACCGCGAAGATGGCGACGCATGGGATCACCGCGATATGCGGCGCGAAGAACAGGAAGTTGCGGCCATCGCTCGCCATCGCGCCCAGCTCCGGCGTCGGCGGCTGCGCGCCGAGGCCGAGGAAGGAGAGCGCGGAGCCCAGCAGGATCACCTGGCCGAAGCGCAGGGTGGCGAAGACGAAGATGGAGGACAGGCAGTTCGGCGCGACATGCCGCAGGATGATGCGCGCATCCGACATGCCGGTGGCCCGCGCCGCCTCGATATAGTCGAGCCCCATGATGGCGAGCGCCGAGCCGCGCACGATGCGCGCCATCAGCGGCACGGTGGCGACCGAGAGCGCGAGCACCACGGCCGGGATGCCCGGGCCGAAGATGGCCGCCAGCGCCAGGCCGAAGAGGATGGCGGGGAAGGACAGCATCACGTCCATCAGCCGCATCAGGAAACCGTCGATCCGGCGGTAAAAGGCGGCCGTGAAGCCGACCAGCGCGCCCACGCCGCCGCCCAGAACCACCGAGGCGAAGCCCATGAGGAGGGTGATGCGGAGGCCGTAGAGCAGGCGGGTGATCATGTCGCGCCCCTGGGCATCCGCGCCCAGCGGCAGGCCGGGCGAGCCGGGCGCCTGCATGGCGAGCGACAGGTCGTTGTCATAGGGGTCGGTGGGGGAGAGCACGGGGGCGAGGATCGCCGCCCCCAGCACCAGCACCACCAGCACCATGGCGAAGGCGGCCGCGGGCTCGCGCATCAGCCGGGCGAGCGTGCCCGGGCGCTTCGGCGGCGCAGCTTCCTGCGCCTGGGGCAGCGGGGTGGTTTCGGCGGTGGCGCTCATCAGGTCCGCATCCGGGGATCGAGGGCCGCGTAGAGCACGTCCACCACGAGGTTGATGATGATGAAGCCGAGGGAGAGGATGATGATCGTGCCCTGGGCCATCGGGAAATCGGCCGAGAGGATCGCGCCGACGGCCAGGCGCCCCACGCCGGGCCAGGAGAAGACCGTCTCGGTCACCACCGCGCCGCCCAGCAGGAAGCCGATCTGCAGCCCGACCAGGGTGACGACGGGGATCAGCGCGTTGCGCAGCGCGTGGCGGGTGACGACCTTGAACTCGCCGAGCCCCTTGGCGCGCGCCGTGCGCACATGCTCGACACCCAGCACGTCCAGCACCGCCGTGCGCGTCATGCGCGCCACCGGGCCGATGAAGACGCCGCCGAGGGTGAGCGCCGGCAGGATGATCGCCTTCAGCCCCTCCTCGGTCCAGAGCGGGCCGGCGCGGCCGGTGAAGGGCAGCAACTGCAGCTTGAAGCCGACATACCAGATGAGCACGAGGCCGAGGAAGAACACCGGGATGGACCCGCCCGCCACCGCGAAGGCGGTGATCAGCCGGTCCGCCAGCTTGCCGCGCCAATAGGCACCGATGGTGCCGAGCGCGATGCCGATCGGGATCGACCAGATCAGGCTGGCGAACATCAGCTCCAGCGTCGGGCCGACCGTGTTCCCGAGTTCCTGCACCACGGGCACGTTGTTGATGATGGAGACGCCGAGATCCCCCTGCACGAGGCGCCAGAGATAGATCCCGAACTGCTCGTAGAGCGGCCGGTCCAGCCCCATGTCGCGCCGCAGCGCCTCCACCACGTCGGGCGTGGCGGAGGGGCCGGCGCGCACGAGGGCCGGGTCGTTCGGCACCACCTGCATCAGCAGGAAGCCCACCAGCACCACCCCGAACAGGACCGGGATGGCCATCAGCAGCCGCTGGACGGCGTGGCGGCCCATGGCGCCCTCAGGCCGCCGCGGCGCGCAGGGCGCCGTGGCGGTCGAAGATGGGCTCGCCGCCGCGCAGCGTGAGGTCGGCCTCGGTGGTCAGCAGCTCGTCAGGGGAAATGGCGAAGATGTCCTTCGAGAGGACGGCGACATCGGCCAGCATCCCGGGTTCCAGGGTGCCGCGCCGCCCCTCCGCGAATTGCGAATAGGCGCCGCACCAGGTGTAGCAATGCACGGCCTGCTCCGCCGTCAGCGTCTCCTCCGGACCCAGCACCGTGCCCTTGTTCGTCTTGCGGGTGAGCATGGTGAAGAGGTTGCCAAACGGATCGACCGAGGAAACGGGGCTGTCCGAGGAGGCGGCGGGGTGGTGCCCCTCCTCCAGCCAGGTCCGCATGGGATAGGCGGCGGCGGCGCGCTCCATCCCCAGGTTCTTCACATAGAGATCGCCGAACTCGTACATGAAGACCGGCTGCGGCACGGGGATGATGCCATTCGCCTTCATCCGGCGCCGCTGGTCCGCGTTGAGGAAGCCGCAATGCTCGATGCGGTGGCGGCGGCCGGCGAGCGGCGCGTCCGGCGCGCCGGCCTTCTCCATGCCCAGCAGCACCTGCTCGATCGCGGCATCGCCGATGGCATGGATGTCCAGCTGCCAGCCCTGGCGGTGATACAGCGCCAGGAGGCGGTGCATCGTCTCGTCCGGGAAGCAGAAGATGCCGGTGCCGCCGCCGGCGCTTTGCAGATAGGGGTCGAAGAAGGCCGCCGTCAGCCCGCCGGCCGAGCCGTCGCCGAACACCTTCACCGCGCCCCAGGCGAGCATGTCGTCCGTGTGGTCCGGGCGCAGCCCCTCGTTCCAGGCCGCCTCGGCGATGCCTTCGGGGTTGCCCGCCAGCACCTGCCACATGCGCTGCATCAGCCGGCCCTCGGCCAGCGCGCGGCGATAGGCGCCGATTTCGTGCAGCCCGGCGGTCATGCCGACATTCATGTCGCTGGCGGTCGCGAAGCCGCGCGCCGCGAGGTCACGCCCCGCGGCCTCGATCGCCCCGACCATATGGTCCTCGGAGGGCATCGGCATCGCGTCGATGATCAGGCGCTTGGCGCGTTCCATGAACAGGCCGGTGAGCTTGCCGCCCTTGCGCTCGATCGCGCCGCCCTCGGGGTCCGGCGTGTTGTGGCCCACGCCCGCGGCCTTCATCGCCGCGCTGTTCGCCACGCCCATATGGCCGCAGGTGCGGACGATATAGACGGGATGGTCGGGCGAGACGCGGTCGAGCTCCTCCGCCGTCGGGTGGCGGCCGATATCGAGCTCGCCATGGTCGTAGCCGCGGCCGAGAACCCAGCTTCCCTTCGGGGCCTTCTTCGCGGCCTCGCCGATGCGGCGCAGCACCTCGTCGAGGGTCTTCACCTGCTCGGCGCGGAGATTCACCTGGCTGAGGCCGAGCCCATAGGGCAGCAGATGCATATGAGCCTCGTTGAAGGCCGGGATCGCGACCCGGCCCCCGAGATCCACCTGCCGGACGCCGGCGGGGGCCATGCCCGCCACCTCGTCCTTCGTGCCGACGGCCGCGACCCGTCCATCGACGATCAGAAGGGCCTCCGCGAAGCCCCCGGCCAGGCCGCGGAAGACGCGGCCGCCGGAGAGGAGGACGGGCTCGCTCAAGACCGCCAGTCCCGCCCCTGGCCCTCGATCAGGGCGAGGGAGGAATCCCAGGAGAACTGGGCATGGGCCAGCGTGTTCGGGCCGTTGAACTGCGCCGCCGTCTTCAGCCGCACCTCCTCGGGCGGGAAGACCAGTTCCGCGCCGCCCGAAAGGGCGGCCACCTGCGCCTGGCAGGCGCGCTCGAGATAGTAGATCTGGTTCCAGGCCTCGGGGATGGTGCGGCCGCCGACCAGCAGGCCGTGGTTGAGCAGGATCATCGCCTTGTTGGTGGGGCCGAGGTCGTGGGTCAGCCGCTCACGCTCGTCCAGATCCAGCGCGATGCCCTCATAGCCGTGATAGGAGAGGTGGCCGTAGAACTTCAGCGCGTGCTGGCTGATCGGCAGCAGGCCGTGCTTCTGGCAGGAGACGGCGATGCCCGCGGAGGTGTGGGTGTGCACCACGCAGGTCAGGTCCTCCCGCGCCATGTGGATGGCGGAGTGGATGGTGAAGCCTGCGGCGTTCACCTTCCGGCTCTGCGGCTCGTCCTCCAGCACGTTGCCGTCGAGGTCGATCTTCACCAAGTCACTCGCGCGCATCTCATGGAACAGCACGCCGTAGCGGTTGATGAGGAAGTGGTGCTCCGGGCCCGGGATGCGGGCGGAGATGTGGGTGTAGATGAGGTCCGTCATCCGGTGGTGCGCCACCAGCCGGTACAGCGCGGCCAGGTCGCAGCGGATGGCCCATTCCTCGGCGCTCATGCCGGCGGGGGCTTCGCCTTCGGGGCGCAGGGCAATGTTCATCGGGAGGTCCTCCGTGGCGGCGGATGGTTCCCCCTGGCATGACGGATCGTCAACCCGGATATGGGATATAATCGCCCCTTTCGGCGCAACCGGCGCCCGCGGGCTGGGCAGATGCCGCCGGAAGGGGCGCCCCCCTGCCCTGCTAGCGGCGCAGGGACAGCCGTTCCGGTGCCGCGCCGACCGGTGCCGCCGCGAAGGCGGCCAACACGTCTTCGGGCCAGAGACAAACCCGACGCAGGCCGAGATCCACGCAAAGGAAGAGGAGCTCGCAGCGCGCGCTCTCGAATCCCGCCTCGGCCTGGAACAGGCGATGCCGGATCAGCAGGCGCTTGGCATCATGGGCCACCACTTCGCTTTCGGCGGCGAGCGGATCGTCCAGCCGGACTTCCCGCCGGTAGGAAACCCAGTTCTCGGCGGCGAAGGTTCCGAGGCCCCGGGCGCGGAACCCCTCCCCCAGCCCGAGCCTGGGCCAGAAGAGGTCCGTGGCCATGTCGAACACGGCGACATAGGGCGCGAGGTTCATATGGCCGTAGTGGTCCACCCATTCCGGGCGGACCCGGGCCAGGAGGGGGCGGGCCGTAGGATCGGGAGCGGCGGCGGTTCTGGTCATGACGGCTACCGGCCCTGCCGGACCGCTCCGCTACAGGAAGCTGGTGCTCTCCACCCCGCCTTCGGCGTTGTAGGTGATCGTGAAGCGGTCCCAGGCATATTCATTGGCGAGGTCATAATCAGTCGCGATCCTCCGCCCGTCCGCCTCGGTGGTCACCCGGTAGTCGATCTGCGCGAGAATGGCGTCGTAGTCATCCGCCACGACACGCCCATTGGCATAGGTCGTGACCGCATAGTCCGGGTTTCCGGTGACGGTGCTGTAGTCCACCGCTTCCACGCGGCCGTCGAAGAAGGTGGTCAGCGCATAGTCCAGCTTGCCGGTGCCGGTGTCATAATCCAGCCCCCGGGTATCGACCATGCTGGCACGGTCCATCCCATGGCTTAACCCCCCGAGGTCCTCGTAGATGAAATCGGTGCGGCCCTGGGCATCCTTCTCGGTCCAGCGATCCCCGTTGTCCATCAGCACGTTGCCCACCGCGCCGAAGAACACATTCTCGAAGAGGACGGTCCGTCCATCGTCGAGCAAAGTCTCGGCCGAGGCCAACAGCCCTGTGCCGGAGATGGTGCTGTTGATGTAGCTGAGCGTGTAGGACTGCCAGGGATGCTCGTCGCGGAGATCGTAATCCGTGGCATGCTGCACATAGGAGGAGCCGGAGACCTCCTCCGTGGTGTAGGTGTAGTCCACTTCTCCCGTCACCGGATCATAGATCGTGGTGGTGCTCACCCGACGCTCCTCCATGCCTTGAGCCGGAGGTCATGCTGGCACATGCGGCGCCTGGCGAAAGCAGCGCGACCGGGTGTTGCGGGCAGAAAGCAGCGCCACAATTCCGTGAGGTGCCCGATCCTGCCCGCCCTCCCTATCTCGGCTTCCGCAGCGTCCATTTCGGCCCATCTACCTCGAGCGGCAGCTTCATCCTGGCCGCGAACTCGTCGGCGGCCTGCTTCACGCCGGGCAAGGGATAGTCATCGCCGATCATGATCCCGCCCGGGCGCAGCAGCGCCCAATAATTCCCGATGTCGCGCTTCACCGGTTCGTACTCATGCGCGGCGTCGATATGGATCAGCTCCGCGCGGATCCGGAGGCGCTGCAGGATGGCCGCCGCGTTGTCGCTGGTCTGCGGCAGCGGCACCACGCGCTCGGCATGGCCCGAGAGGACCATGTTGGACAGGAACTGCCAGTAGAGGCTCGGCCAGCCATGCACCAGGCCGAGGCTTTCCACGATCCCGTCCGGCCGCGACCGGTTCCAATGGCCAGGGCTGCCGAGGAATGTGTCGATGGCCAGCAGCGCCGAATCCGGCCGGACCTTGCGCATGGCCTCCGACAGCCGCACCACCGACTGGCCCTTCCAGACGCCGATATCGAAGGCGAGGGCCGGCTGCGTCTCCTCCACCGCGCGCGCCAGGGCGGAATGAGTGCCGTTCCAGCCCTGAAGGTCGAGGGCGCGGCTGGGCTGGAAGCCGGCATAGATGTCGGTGCCGTGCACGGCCTCCATCAGCCGCGCCGCCCGGCGCGTCAGAACGGGCGCGGCTGCCGCCTCGTTCAGTGGATCTCGTCCGCGCGCGCCAGCGCCTCGCGCAGCGCCGCCACCGTGAAGTCGCGGGAGGCGCAGAGGTCGAGGATCACCTTCTCCCGGCGGGAGAGCAGTTCGATGGCGGAGGGGATCTTCGCCACGGCGTCATGCGGGATCACCACCGCGCCGTGGCGGTCGGCATGCACCACCGCGTCGTGATGGCAGGCCATGCCATGCACCGAGACCTCCTGCCCGTACTGCACGATATGCACATAGGCATGGGACGGGTTCACCGCCCCGGCGATGAGCTGGAAGCCCTGGGCGATCATGTCGAGGTCGCGGATCGAGCCGTTGGTGACGCAGCCCTGGGCGCCGATGGCCTTGTGGACATTGGTGTTCACCTCGCCCCAGAAGGCGCCGGTGCCGGGCGTGTCGTCCAGGTCCTGCAGCACCACCACGGTCGGCATGGCGGCCTCGGCCACGTATTCGTACCAGCCGATGCGCGCGGCGCGGTCCACCTCCTTGGCGCGGCCGGAGGGGGCGGCGGCGCGGATGGTGCCGGTGCGCGCCAGGCCGCAGATCGGCGGCAGGGAGGTGGAGGCGGGCACCAGCGGCCGCACCGTGAAGCCATGGCCGCGCCGGTGCGGGGCCACCATCTCCAGCGCGTTGCAGATCGTGGGCGTATCCCAGGCGCGAAGGGCCTCCAGATCCGCGGCGGTGAAGGGGTATTCTGGCATGGCGTCCTCCGGGCTGCCGCCCCTTTTCCGGTCCGGGAAGGGGCGGCGGTCGGCGCAGCATCGCCGCGCCGGGCCGGAAGGGCAAACCCCCGGGGCGGCGCCGGGCGGTCGTTCCGCCCGCGGCCCGGCACCTTGTTCCCCCGGGGGGCCGCGTCTAGCCTGCCGCCATGGAGAACGCCCGACCCGCTTCGTCGCCCGGCGATGAGGCCGTGGGCGGGCGGGCCGAGACCTCCGCCCGTGGCCGCGCCGCCCCGCCCCGGGGCCTGGCCGCCCTGCTGGGCCGCATCGGCACGCGAGCGGCGCTCATCGCGCTGCTCATGCTGGTCGTGGTCGGGCTGCTCACCGGCACCGCCCTGCTGCTGAGCGAGCGGCAGACCGCCATCATCGAGCGGATCACCGGCCCGGACCATGAGGCGGACGCGGCGCTGGACCGCCTCTCCGGCGCCATCGCCGACTTCTCCTCGGGCATGACCGGGGTGCTGGCCGGGGTGATGCAGCCCCGCCCCGCCGCCAGCCGGATGGCCCGCGGCGGCCAGCTCGTGCGCGATTCCTACGCCGAGGTGGAGCGGCGCCTGGGGGCGGAGATCGACCCCGTCATCATCGGGGGCGCGCGGGACATGGCCGAGCGCATGGGTCCGCTGGCCGAGCAGGTCCGCGAGGCCTTCGCCGAGGCCCGCCGCGCCGATTTCGCCCGGCTGCAGGAGGAATGGCTGGATGCGCAATCCGGCTTCAACGCCTTCACCCTCGCCGCCCGCCGTGTGGTGCAGCGCCACAATGCGGAGACGCTGGCCGAGGCGCTGCGGCTGAATGCGCGGGCGCGCGGGATCATCCTGGGCGCCGGCGCGGCCGGGCTGCTGGGCTGCGCCCTCATCCTCTTCGTGCTGCTGCGCCTCATCGCGCGGCCGGTCGGGCGACTGGCGCGCGCCATGGACCGCCTCTCGTCCGGCCAACTCGAGACGGAGGTGCCGGAGGCGGACCGGACGGACCAGGTGGGCGAGATGTCCCGCGCCGTCCTCGTCTTCAAGGACAGCCTCCTCGCCGCACGGGCGCTGACCGAGCAGGCGCTGGAGAATGCGCGCCGCACCGCCGTCGCCACCGCCCAGGCCTCGGATGCCATCGGGCAGGTGAGCGACGGCGCCATGACCCAGCTTTCGGAGCTGCGCCAGACCGCCGAGGCCCTGGCCCAGACCACGGAAGCCATCGCCGATGTCTCCCGCTCCACCGGCGAGGCGCGGGACCAGGCCGAGCGCGCGAAGTCCGTGCTGACCGAGAATCTGCTGAAGGTGACCACGCTGATCGAGCTGGTGGATGCCGTGGGCGAGGACACCGAGCGCGTGACCCGCATCGCCGGCACCATCGCCAAGGTGGCCACCCAGACGAACATCCTGGCCATCAACGCCGCCATCGAGGCCGCGCGGGCCGGCGAGCATGGCAGGGGTCTGTCCGTGGTCGCCGAGGAGGTGCGCGCGCTTGCCGCCTCCACCGAGAACCTGGCGCAGGAGATCGCCGACGTCGTCCTCGTCGCCGGCCGCCGCGCGCGGGAGGGCAGCGGCACCGCCGCCACGGTGGGCGAGGCGATGGATGCGCTGGAGACGATGGTGGCGGAAAGCGCCCGCCTCGCCGGTGCCATCGCGGTGGCGATGGAGCAGCAACAAGCTACGGTGGGCGGGCTGAACGAGCGCGTCTCCACCCTCAACCGCATCGGCCAGTCCAACGCGACCGCCGCCGAGGAGATCACCGTGACCATGATCGATCTGTCGCGCCTTGCCAGCGACACGCGGAGGGTCGTCGAAAGCCTCGCCATCGGCGATCCGGGGCACGCCGCATGAGCGAGGCCCGGAACGACGCCGTCTCCATCCTCGTCGTCGAGGATTCCTCCTTCAACCGGCTGGTGCTGAAGAAGCGCCTGGCCGAGCTGGGCTATGCCCGCGTCACCGAGGCGGTGGACGGGGTGGAGGGGCTGGCCGCGATCGAGCGGGGCGCCTTCGACGTGGTGCTGCTGGACCTCGAGATGCCGCGGCTGGACGGCATCGGCGTGCTGGAGGCGCTGCACGCGGCGCGCGGCGCGGCGCCGCCGGTCATCGTCATCTCCGCCCTGACGGAGATGGACAAGATCGTGCGCTGCATCGAGCTGGGCGCCGAGGACTACCTGCCCAAGAGCTTCGACCCGCCCCTTCTGCGCGCCCGGCTCGGCGCCGTGCTGGAGAAGAAGCGGCTGCGCGACCTCGCCGACCATCGCCTCGCCGCGCTGGAAGCCGAGCTGGAGAGCGCCCGCGCCGCGCAGCTGGACCTCGTGCCGCGGAATTTCGGCGCCATCGTGCCACCCGGCCTTTCGCTGCACGCCGCCATGATCCCGGCGCGCCAGGTGGGCGGCGACCTCTATGACGCGCTCCGCCTCGGCCCCGGCCTGCTTCTGGCCTGCGTGGCGGATGTCGCCGGCAAGGGCGCGCCGGCGGGCCTGACCATGGCGCGCACCCTGGGCCTGATCCGCTCCTCCGCCCTCTATCTGGTGGAGCAGGGTGGTGGCGCGCCGGACCCGGCGGCCATCCTGGCCCATGCGAATGACGACCTGGCGCGGGAGAATGAAAGCCAGACCTTCGTGACCGTGGTGCTGGCCGTGATCGACGCCGCCTCCGGCACCGGCCGGATCGCCCTGGCCGGGCACGAACCGCCCTTCATCCTTTCCGACGGCTCCGCCCGGGCGCTGGCGGATCTGTCGCGCCAGCCGCCGCTCGGCGCCATGGAGGGATATCCCTATCGCTCCGACCCGCTGGCGCTGGGGGCGGGAGAGGCGCTGTTCCTGTTCTCCGACGGGGTGACGGAAGCCGAGGACGGGGCGGACGGCTTCTTCGGGCGGGACCGGCTGGCCGAGGCCCTGCGCCCCAGCGGCGGGGCGCCCCCCCGCGCCGTGGTGGAGGCGGTGCTGGAAGCCGTCGCGGGCTTCGCCGGCGGGGCACCGCAGGCGGACGACATCACGGTGCTGGCCGTGCGCCGGGGCTGAGCGGCGGCCCCCGCCGGGGGCCGCGTCCGCCAGGCGGCGGACCATGATGCAAAGGCCGCCGAGCATCGCGGCGTCCGTGGATCGGAACCTCCGCTTCCAGGACCGCTGACTGCCGGGGTCAGGCCTCTCCGCCCAACCCGTCCGGCTCGAGCAGGAGCACCGGCTCGCCATTGCCGAGCACGCCGACGCCACCCACGCCGGGCATGCGGGCCAGGGCCGGGTGCAGCGGCCGCAGCAGGATGTCGGCGCGGCGCTGAACCCGGTCCACGCCCAGGGCCAGGGGCCCGTTGGCGGCGCGCACCACGACCACGGCGCCGAGGGGCGTTTCCGGCAGCCCCAGCAGCGGCGCCAGCCGCAGCACCGGCCTTCCGTCACCCTCCCCTTCCAGCACCGCCTCCACCCGCACCGTGGGAACGGCATAGGGGTGGCCCCCCACCTCCAGCAGCAGCACGGCCTGGGTGGCGGCCGTCAGCGGCAGGCGCAGGGTGAAGCTCGTTCCCCGCCCGGGGGTGCTCGCCACCTCCAGCGTGCCGCCGGCACGGCGGGCGGCGTCCTGCACCACATCCAGCCCGACGCCGCGGCCGGAGGTTTCCGTCACCGCGCTGGCGGTGGAGAAGCCGGGGCGGAAGAGCAGCGCCTCGATCTGCTCGGGCGAAAGCCCCGGCGCCTCCTCGGCCGAGACGAGCCCGCGCTCCACCGCCCGCGCCAGCACGCGGTCATGATGGATGCCGCGCCCGTCATCGGAGACCCGCACGCGGATGCCGCCCGTGCGGCGCGCGGCGGAGATGCGGAGCAGGGCCCGCCCCGGCTTGCCGGCGGCCCGCCGCTCGGCGGGGGTCTCGATCCCGTGGTCCACCGCGTTGCGGATGAGGTGGAGAAGCGGATCCGCCAGGGTTTCGACCAGGGAGCGGTCGATCGCCACCTCCTGGCCCTCCAGCACCACCTCCACCTCCTTCCCCGCCGGTTCGGCCACGGCACGGGCGACCCGGGGCAGGCGGGCGAAAAGGGTGCCCACGGGCACGACCCGCAGCTCCATCACCGCCTCGTCCAGCCGGCGGAGCGAGAAGGACAGGCGGCTTTCCGCCTCCTCCAGCGTGTCCTCGAAGCCGCGCAGATGGTCCGCCAGCTCCGTCAGCTCCCGCCCGGCCCCACCATCCAGCTTGCCGGCGAGCACCGAGAGGCGCGCGATGGCGGCGCGCGGCGCGCTTTCGCGCAGCGCCTCGGCCAGGGCGAGGGAGGCGGCGCGGACCTCGGCCTCCAGGGCGATGATCCCGTCGATCAGCTCCTGCCGCACGCGCATGGTGGCGCCGCCCGCCGTGGCGGGGGCATGCGACGCCTCCTCCTCGGCGGCCGAGAGGGAGAGGAGGACGCGGCGCGAGGGATCGGCGGCGGTGGCGGCACGGGAAAAAGCGTCGAGTTCGGCGGTGCTGGCGAGAAGGAGTTCCAGCAGCGGCGGGCTGGCACCGGGAAGCGTGCGGCTGCCCAGGATCTCGGCCTCCGGGCGAAGCGCATCGGCGATGGCCGCCTCCAGCGCCTCCCCCTGCCCCATGGCGAGCCGCGCGACATAGAGGCGCGCCCCGGAATCCAGCGCGGCGGCGGCGCGCTGGCGGGCGGTTTCGCTCAGCAGCGGCAGGAAGCCGGCCGGAACCCGCGAATCGCCGCCCGCGCCGGCCAGGGGCGCGCCGCCCCCGCCGCCGGCATGGCGGATGGCTTCCGCCAGGGCGGGGCCCCGCGCCCCCAGCAAGGCGGCGGCATCGGGGTCGGCGGCGCGGTCCGCGAGATCCTCGAGCGCGAGGAGGGCGCGCTCCAGCGCATCCTGGCCCAGGGCGCAGGCCGCGGCGGCGGCGGCCCGCGCCGCGGCGGCCAGCGCGGCATGCCCGCCCGGCGGATTGGCGAGGAGCTCGGCCTGGGCGGCGAGCGCGGCCGTGTCCACGGTGCCCCGCGCGGCGCGCGGGATCTCCTCGGCCCCCGCCGCCTCTCCCGCCCGCGCGCCGAGCAGGGCCAGGCCGCGGCGCAGGCAGCCCAGCGCCGGAAGGGCGGCGGGCGAGCCGGCCGCCTCCGCCAGCCGTTCCAGCAGGGTGGCCAGGCCGGGCAGGCGCATCATCCGGGCCGCCGCCGCCAGGTCCACCGCCTCGGCCAGGGCAGCTTCCTCGCGTTCCGCCGAGAGCGCCGCCAACCCGGCGGCGGCCGCCGCGCAGCGTGAGGCGAAGGCACCGAGCAGCGGATCGGCCGCCATGGCGAGGATCGGGGGGAGCTCGGCAGGGGCCGGGACGGGGGCGGCGCCGCCTTCCGCCAGGGCGGCGATCCGGCGGAGCAGCGCGGGTTCGGCCGGGGCGTCGCGATGGGTTTCGATCACCCGGGCGCGCAGGGCGCGGAGCGCATCGACCGCCGCCATGAGCCCATCCGCCACGCCGCCCGCCACCGCCAGGGTCCCGGCGCGGGCGAGGCCGAGAAGGTCCTCGCAGCCATGGGCCACGTCCCGCATCCCCGCCGCGCCGAGCACCGATGCCATGCCCTTCAGGCTGTGGAAGGCGCGGAACAGGGTGTTCACCCCTTCCCCCTCCACGGGCCCGGAGAGCAGGCGCTCGATCGTGTCGAGATGCTCCTCGCTCTCGGCGGCGAAGCCCTCCCAGAGGGCGGCGTCCTCGATCATCGGGCCTCCGGCGCGGGCAGCCCCACGGCCCGGCGCGCGGCCCGGCGGATCGCCTCGCCCTGGCGTTCGCCGAGATCGGGGGAGAAAGCGCCGGAGGGCTTGCCCACCACGGCGCTGGCGCCCAGCCGGCGGGCCTCCGTGGCCACCTCGCCGCCCGGCACGGCGGCGGAGGAGACGACCACCACGGCGCCCGTGCCGCGCAGCGCCCAGTCCCGCAGCACGCCCAGCCCGTCCAGCACGGGCATCTCGATATCCAGCATGATGAGGTCCGGGCCCTCCTCCGCGATCCGGGCGAGAGCCTCCCGCCCGTCCGCGGCCTCCGCCACCACGGCGAAGGCGGGGTCGGCGGCGAGGCTTTCCCGCACGAGGCGGCGCATCATGGCGCTGTCATCCACCACCAGCACGCGCACCTGCCCGCCCCCCGGGGCCGCCGCTTCCGGCGATGGCGCCGGGGAGGACGGCGTCTCGAAGGGCAGGTCGTGCCCGGCGGCGGCCACCGCCCGCGCATGGGCCAGCAGGGCCGCCGCCCGGTCCGGGGCGTCGAAGGGCTCGGGCAACGGATCGAGCGCGCGCAGCGCGGCGCGCAGCGATTCGATTTCGGCGCCGCTCGCCAGGCCGCGCAGCGAATCGAGGGACCGGCGCTGCGCCGCCTCCTCGGATGCGCCGGCGAGCCGGGCCGTCTCCTCCTCCCATTCCGGGAGGAACAGGGCCAGCAGTTCGGGATCCAGCGCCGCGCCGCTCATGCCGTTTCCCCGCTGCGGCCAGGAAGGCGGCGCGGCACCGCCAGCGCGCGAAGCCGCTCGCCCAGATCCGCGGGATCCCCGATCTCGCCGGCCAGCCCGGCCTCGATCACCGCGCCCGGCATGCCCGCCACCACGCAGCTCTCCGGCGATTGCGCCAGCACGGTCATCCCCCTCTCGCGCATCGCGGCGGCCCCCTCGGCTCCGTCTCGGCCCATGCCGGTGAGGACGACGCCGATCGCACGCTGCGCCAGGAGGGCGGCGGAGCGGAAGAGAATGTCGGCGGAGGGGTGCACCAGCCCCTCCCCCCGGCCGAGGCGGAGGACCAGCCCTTCGCCGCCGCGCGCGAGGAAGCCGTCCGTGCCGCCGGGAATGATCGTGACCTCGCCGGGCCGGAGCGCGGCGCCATGCAGGCCCAGCACCGCCGCGGTGCCGCTGCGGCGGTTCAGGTGACGCACGAAGTCGGGCCCGAGATCGGCCGGCATGTGCTGCGCCACCACGCAGGGCACGGGCAGAGGCCCGGCGGCGGCGAGAAGCGCGGCCAGCGCATCCGGCCCGCCCGTGGAGGCGGCGAGCACCACCACGTCGCAGCCGGGCCGGGCCGGTGACGGGGCGGATCGCGGCCGGGACGCGGATGGTGGCGCGGGTGGGGGCGCGGGCGGGAGCAAGGAGGGCGGCCCCGGGAGTGGCAGCATGGGGAGTGGCGGCACCGGGGGCGGCGCCGGGCGGGCGCGCTGCCGTGCCCAATGCCGGAGCCGCCCACGCAATTCGCGGTCGATCTGCGCCAGGTCCAGCCCGCCGAGGGAGGAGCCCTTCCACAGCACATCCGCCGCGCCGGCCGCCAGCGCCGCCAGCGCGTTCTCCGACCCGTCCCGCGTGTGGTGGCTCACCATCACCACGGCGGGCGGGTCCGGCAGGGCGGCGAGGCGCCGCGTGGCGGCGATGCCGTCCAGCCCCGGCATCTCCAGGTCCATGGTCACGATATCCGGGTGCAGCCGGGCGGCGAGATCCACGGCGGCCTGGCCCTCGCCCGCCTCGCCCACGACGCGCAGGTCGCCATCCGCCTCGATGATCCGGCGCAGCGCCATCCGCATGAAGGAGGAGTCGTCCACCACCAGGGTGCGGATCACGGAGCGCCCCCATGGCCGGCGCCCCGCAGCGGCGCGAGCAGGGCGCGGGCCCGCAGCACCGGAATCACGGCGGCATCCAGCCGGACCATGCCGGAGACCAGGCCCGCCCCGGTCAGCGGGGCCATGTCGGCCTCCGGCACGGCACGCAGGCCGAGCACGGCGGAAACGGCCAGGGCCGCGGGCTCGGTGCCGGGCAGGCGGATCATGGGCAGGGCGGTCCGCGCGGCGAGGACGGGCTCCCGGCCAAGGCGCCGCCCCGCATCCAGCACGGGCAGGACATCGCCCCGGTGGGTGGCGATGCCGGCGACCAGGCCGTTCCCGGCATTGCGCGGCATGGCGGGGGGCAGGATGGCGGCCACCTCCTCGATGGGCAGGGCGAACGTCGCGCCGCCGGCCTGGGCGAGAAGCAGCAATCGCCGTGGCGCCGGCACCTCGGCCGCGGGGGGCGGGGCGAGCGGCGCGGCGCCCAGCACCGACGGGAGGAGAAGGGCGGGCGGTAGGCTGTCCGGGGCAACGGCAAGGGGGGTGGCCCCATGGCAGGGAAGGCCGAGCCGCCGCCCCCCGGCCAGCAGCACGGCCAGAAGCGGCGCCCCTTCCGCGACGGGGGAGCCGGGCGCGGGATCGAGCACCAGCACCGCGCCGGATGCGGTCCAGGCCATGCCGCGCACACCCGGCGGGGCATCGGGCACGGGGTGCAGCGGCGGCGTGGGGAGAAGGCGGTCCAACGCGCCGAAGGGCAGATCGAGCGTGCCGCCCGGCAAGGCGAGCCGGAACCCACCCCGAGGCACCGCCGGCGCGGCTGGCGCGAGTTCGGGGGGCGCCTCGCGCTGCGCCAGACGCAGCCGGGGCTGCGGGAAAGGCGGCGGGGGCACGGGCGGCGCATCGGGCGGCGGCAACTCCAGCGCATCGCCCCCCAGCAGCACGGCGCCTTCCGCCCCCGGGGCCAGCACCCATGCCCCGGGCGGCCTTGTCGTGCCGGGCAGGATCCAGGCCGGCAGGGCGCCGCCCCCCAGAAGCCCGACGCAAAGCTGCCCGCCACCGCCCGGCAGCGGCCGGAGCACCGGCGCGGCCGTGGCCGAGGCCCCCTCCGGCAGGCGGAACAGGCTGCCGCCCGCGCGGATGCCCGTGGCGCTCACAACAGGCGCCAGACCGCATGCGCGCCCGGCTCGGGCGCCAGCGGGAGATCGGCTGGGGGATGGTCGGTGGGGCCGAGGAGCAGGGCGCCGCCGGGCCGTAGCCGTGCGACCAGGCCCCGCAGCACCGCCTCCCGCGCCTCGGGCAGCAGGTAGATCAACACATTGCGGCAGAGAATGGCGTCGAAGGCGCCGAGATCCGCCGGCGGTTCCAGCAGGTTCGCGCGGCGGAAGGCCGGCGCCGGGGCACGGGGCACCACCCAGCCGCCCTCCGGGGCGAAATATCCGCGCAGCGCGGGCGGAACCTCGCGCAGCGCATCCGGTGGACCGGCGGGGAAGCGCCCGGCGCGGGCCCGGGCGAGCGCGGGGCGGCAGAGGTCGAGCCCCACCACCTCCGCCTCGATCCCCGAGGCGGCGGCGAGGACGGAAAGGCTCCAGGCCTCCTCCCCCGTGGCGCAGCCGGCGGAAAGCAGGCGGAGCGGCGGGGAAGGCCCATCCGCCATCATCCTGCCGAGATGGAGAAGCTGGGGCGCGGACCGGAACAGCCGCGTTTCCTGCACGGTGACGGCATCGAGCAGCGCGGCCCAGCCCGGCGAATCGAGGCCAGGCGGCGAATCGATGGCCCGGATCAGCGGCGCCGCCCGGTCCAGCCGGCGCCGCAGAACCTCCGAAGGCGCGAGTCCGGCCAGCGCGGCGAGGCCGGCCTCCGCCCTCTCAAGCGGGGCGGGGTGCATGGCGGGCATGCCCTCCCCCTCCCCGCCCGATGCCCGCGGGATCAGCCCGCGGCGAGCGCGTCGGCGCGGGTGGCGTGCAGCGGGATGATCTTGTCGAAGCCGGAGATCTCGAACACCTCCCGCACCGCCGGCTGCAGGCCGCAGACGGAAAAGCCCACGCCCTTGGTGCGGGCCTGCTTCGCCGCCTTCAGCAGCACGCGTAGCCCGGCGGAGGAAACATAGCGCACCCCCGTCATGTCCGCGATCAGCGGCCCGGCTTCCAGGAGAGAGAGGAGCTTCTCCTCCGTCGCCGGCGCGGTGGCGGTGTCGAGGCGGCCCTCCAGCGAGGCGATGGTCGTCGCGCCTTCCCTGTTCTCGGCGATCTGCATGGCTTCTCCAGTCAGGTCCGGCACAAGGGGCCGGTCGGGAACGATGTTTGCCCCCCGCGTCACCCCGCGTCCAGCAGGGCCGTTAGGCGATTCCGTCCATCGCGACGCTCATAATGGGCTTCGCGGGTCATCCGGCGCACGAAATGCACGCCCAGCCCCCCCACATCCCGCGTCTCGACCCCCGCATCCAGGTCGGGCTCGGCCACGGAAAGCGGGTCGAAGGCCGGGCCGTCATCCTCGATGAGGAGATGCACCGATTCGCCCTGGCGGCTGGCCTCCACGGTCAGGAGGGTGGCGCCCTTCGCATACATGGCGACATTCGCCGCCAGCTCCTCGGTCACCAGGGCCAGATGCTGGGCGGCGCGCGGAGACAGCCCGGCGGCGTCCGCGAACTCCTCCAGCCGGTCGAGCAGCGCGGGGAGCGCTTCCACCTCGGGCGGCATCTCGTGGCGCAGCGCGGCAGCGTCCAACCTGGCCTCCCCTGTCCTGGCCCGGAGGATAGGTCGGGCGGCGACGCTTGGAAACAGAGAGGGCTCCGCCCTCACCCGCCAAGGGCCTGAGGCCCTTGGAACCCCAGCTGACTGCCGTGGATGCCCTGGATCGACGGGGTTTCTGGTTGAACGGGATTGAACCTGCGCTTGCAGTCGCCTGCGGTCATGGACCTCAGGCGCACCGTGAGCCGGATCAATCCCAAGTTCTAAAAGAAGATGATGGTGAGGGGTCCGGGGAGAGGAAGAATTCCTTCTTCCTCTCCCCGGAACAAACCGACACCGGAGGATCAGGCCTCAGCGTCCAGCGCGTAGCCGGCGCTGCGGACGGTGCGGATCACGTCGGTGTCGGTTTCGCCGTTCACCGCCTTCCGCAAGCGCCGGATGTGCACGTCCACGGTGCGCAGTTCCACATGGATGTCCCTTCCCCAGACCGCATCCAGCAGCTGCTCGCGCGAGAAGACGCGGCCGGGGTGCTGGAGGAAGAACTCCAGCAGGCGGTACTCCGTGGGGCCAAGATGCAGGGTGCGGCCCGCGCGGGTCACGCGGTGCGCGTCCTGGTCCATGGTGATGTCACGCCAGGAGAGCGCGCCCTTGGAGGAGGGCCCCGCGGCGCGGCGCATCACCGCTCGGATGCGGGCCAGCAGCGCCTCGATGGTGAAGGGCTTGCCGATATGGTCGTCGGCGCCCGTATCCAGCGCGCGGACGGCGTCCGCCTCCTCCGTCCGGGCGGTGACCATGATGATCGGCAGGTCCCGCGTCTCCGCGCGGCGGCGGAGCTGGCGGCAGACCTCGAGGCCGGACATGGCGGGCAGCATCCAGTCCAGCAGCATCAGGTCGGGCTTGGATTCGGCGACGCGGATCAGCGCCTCCGGCCCATCCGTCGCCTCCTCCACGCGAAAGCCCTGCTTCTCCAGGTTGTAGCGGAGAAGGGTGAGCAGCGGGGCCTCGTCCTCCACCACCAGGATGGTGGGGCGCTGGCCGTCGGGGAGCGCGCCGGCCCTCATGCGGCGGGTGCCTGTGGCGGGGCCGGCAGCTCGCTCGAGACGTCGGCCTTGGGCCGGTCCTCCGGCAGCACCGCGCCGCGCACGGCGTAGTGCACGGTTTCCGCGATGTTGGTCGCGTGGTCGCCGATCCGCTCGAAGTTCTTCGCGATGAAGAGCATATGCGTGCAGGCCGTGATGTTGCGCGGATCCTCCATCATATGCGTCAGCATCTCGCGGAAGATCCCGGTGTAGATGTCGTCCACCGGCGCATCGGCGGCCCAGACGCGCTCGGCGAGGTCGGCATCGTCGCGCACGAAGGCGTCGATGCTGTCCTTCAGGTTGCGCTGCACGAGCTGCGCCATCCACTGGAAGCCGTTGACGCCACCGATGAAGGGCTGGCCCGAGACGATGATGGCGCGCTTGGCGACGTTGCGGGCGTAGTCCCCGATCCGCTCGATGTCCTGGCTGATCTTCAGCGCGGCGACGATGAAGCGCAGGTCGCTCGCCATCGGCTGGCGCAGGGCCAGCAGGCGCACGCAGAAGGAATCCACCTCCCGCTCCAGCGCGTCGATCGGCGCGTCGCGGCCCACCACCTCGCCGGCCAGCTCGGAGTCCCGGCGGACCAGGGCATAGGCGGAATCGGCCACCTGGCGTTCGGCGAGGCCGCCCATCCGGGCGATCAGCTCACGGAGCCGCTTCAGCTCTTCCTCATAGGATTTCACGATATGCTCCACCGGACGATCCATGATCCTGCCCTTCCGCCTCAGCCGAAGCGGCCGGTGATGTATTCCTGGGTGCGCTTCTGGCGCGGCGCCGTGAACAGCTCGGCCGCCGGCGCCACCTCCACCAGCTCGCCCAGGTAGAAGAAGGCCACCTGATCGGCGCAGCGCGCCGCCTGCTGCATGTTGTGCGTCACGATGGCGATGGTGAAATCCTGCTTCAGCTCATCGATCAGCTCCTCGATCTTGAGGGTGCTGATCGGGTCGAGCGCCGAGGTCGGCTCGTCGAACAGGATCACGTCCGGCCGCACGGCGATGGTGCGCGCGATGCAGAGCCGCTGCTGCTGCCCGCCCGAGAGGCCCATGGCGGAGCTGTGGAGGCGGTCCTTCACCTCCGGCCAGAGGGCGGCGCGGGTCAGCGCCCATTCCACCCGCTCCTCGATCTCCGCGCGCGAGAGCTTCTCGTGCAGGCGGATGCCGAAGGCGATGTTCTCGTGGATGGTCATCGGGAAGGGCGTGGGCTTCTGGAAGACCATGCCGACCTTCGCGCGCAGCGCGTTCAGGTCCATGTCCGGGTCCACGATGTTATGGCCGTCCAGCATGACCTGCCCCTCGGCCCGTTGGCCGGGATAGAGGCTGTACATGCGGTTCAGCACGCGCAGCAGCGTGGACTTGCCGCAGCCGGAGGGGCCGATCATGCCCGTCACCTGCCGGTCCGGCAGGTCGAGCGAGATGCCCTTCAGCGCCTTGTTGGTGCCGTAGTAGAAATCGAGGTCGCGGATCGCGATCCGCGCCTGGTTCATCAGGGCGGAGGAACGGGCCGCCATGCCGCCGAAGGTGCCCGAGGGCGGCTGGGCCGCCGCCGGGGCCTGGGTGGCCGCCGCGGGGGCCGCGGTGTCGGTGCCGAGATTCTGGTTCATGGGTTTCCCTCAGGCGTCCCCTATCGGCGGGCGCGCAGCACGGCGCGCGCCACGATGTTCAGGCCCAGCACGCCCAGTGTGATGATCAGCGCGCCGGCCCAGGCCAGGGTGATCCAGTCCTCATAGGGAGAGCCGGCATAGGAGTAGATGGTGATCGGCAGGCTCGACATGGGCTGGGAAAGGCTCAGGGACCAGTTGAGATTGCCGAGCGAGGTGAAGAGCAGCGGCGCCGTCTCGCCGGCCACGCGGGCCACGGCCAGCAGAACGCCGGTGATGATGCCGGAGATGGCGGCGCGCCAGCAGACCAGCACGATCATCTTCCACTTCGGCGCGCCCAGGCCGATCACGGCCTCCCGCAGCGTGTTCGGGATCAGCCGCAGCATGTCCTCGGTCGTGCGGACGACGACGGGGATGACGATGATGGCCAGCGCCACCACCCCCGCCCAGCCGGAGAAGCCGCCGAAAGGCAGGACGAGCAGCTGGTAGACGAAGAGGCCGATCAGGATGGAGGGGGCCGAGAGCAGCACGTCCGAGACGAAGCGCACCACATGGCCGAAGCGGGAGTTGCCCGCATATTCCGCGAGATAGGTGCCGACGAGCAGGCCGATCGGCGTGCCGATGAGGGTGGCGAGCGTCACCTGGATGAGGCTGCCGATGATCGGGTTCAGCAGGCCGCCATGGGACCCCGGCGGACGCGTCACCTCGGTGAAGATGGAGAGCGAGATGCCGCCCGCGCCCTTCACGACGAGGGTGGCGAGGATGGAGACGAGGAAGAGCAGGCCCAGCCCCGTCGCGACCATGCAGAGGATGCGGATGATGGCATCGACCCGCGCCCGGCGGCGCCCGAGGGCGACGGAGGCGCGCTGGTCCTTGGCGCGGCCGGGGATGGAGGAGCGGGGAGCGGCGGGGGCCGTGGTTGCGGACATGGCGCTCAGCCCTTCAGCCGCGAGCGGAGCAGCCAGCGCGAGAGGGCCAGCACCGCGAAGGAGATGACGAAGAGGAGGAAGCCCAGCGCCAGCAGCGAGGAGAGCTTGAGGCTGCCCGCCGCGCTTTCCCCGAATTCCAGGGCGACGATGGAGGCGATGGTGTTGCCCGGCCCGAAGACCGAGGCGGTGATGCGGTTGGCGTTGCCGATGACGAAGGTCACGGCCATCGTCTCGCCCAGGGCGCGGCCGAGGCCGAGCATGATGCCGCCGACCACGGAGATGCGGGTGTAGGGCAGCACGACGCGGCGCATCACCTCCCACCGCGTGGCGCCGAGGCCGTAGGCGCTTTCCTTGAACACGCCCGGCACCTGCAGGAACACGTCCCGCATGGTGGCGGCGATGAAGGGCAGCACCATGATCGCGAGGATGAGGGCGGCGGTGAACAGGCCGGTGCCGAAGGGCGGGCCCTGGAACAGGTCCCCGATCAGGGGCAGCTCGCCCACCGTGTCGATGATGGCGGGCTGGATGGTGCTGGCCATGACGGGGACGATGACGAAGAAGCCCCACATGCCGAAGATGATGGAGGGCACGGCGGCCAGCAGCTCGATCGCGGTGCCCACCGGCCCGCGCATCCAGTCCGGCGCCAGCTCGGTCAGGAAGAAGGCGATGCCGAAGGCCAGCGGGACGGCCATGAGCAGGGCGAGGATGGCGGTCAGGATCGTGCCGTAGACCGGCACGCCCGCGCCGTAGAGATCCTGCACCGGATCCCATTCCGTGGAGGTGAGGAAGGCCGCGCCGAAGGCCTTGAAGGCCGGCAGCCCACCGAGGAACAGCTCGATGATGATGGCGCCCAGCAGGAGCAGCACGAGGGCCGCCGCCGCGCGGCAGAGGGTGGCGAACACCGCATCCCCGGTGCCGCTGCCGCGCCGGGTGGCGGGGCGGGCCGGGGCGGAGGGTAAGGCTTCTGGAACGGCGACCTGGGCCACGCGGTCTTCCTCGGTTCAGGGGGTCGCCCGGCGGCTCGGGGCCGCCGGGCGGGTCCGGATCAGCGCGCGGGCCAGGCCGGCTGGCCGTTCACCTGGATCTGCCCCCAGGCGGCACGCACCGCGTTCTGCACGGTCTCGGGCAGCGGGATGTATTCCAGCTCCCGCGCCGCCGCGCCGCCATTCGTGTAGGCCCAGTCGAAGAAGCGCATCACCGCGCGCGTGCGCTCGATATCGGTGGGGTTGGTCGGCAGCAGGATGAAGGTCGGCGAGACGATCGGCCAGGAGGTCGCGCCCTGCTGGTCGATGATGCTCGCCGCGAAGCCCGGGACGGTCCAGTCGGCATTGGTCGCCGCGGCCTGGAAGCTCTCCATGGTCGGGCGGACGAACTGGCCGGCCTTGTTGCGCAGCTGCGCGGTGGCGAGGCGGTTCTGGGAGGCATAGGCGTTCTCGACATAGCCGATGCCGCCACGGGTGTTGCGGACGGTGCCCGCCACGCCCTCATTGCCCCGCGCGCCCGCGCCCGTGCCCCAGCGCACCGAGGTGCCGGCGCCCACGCGCTGCTTCCACTCGGCCGAAACGGCGGAGAGGTAGGAGGTGAAGACGAAGCTCGTGCCCGAGGAGTCCGCCCGGTAGACCGGGGCGATCGCCAGGTTCGGCAGGGTCACGCCGTTGTTCAGCTCGACGATCCGGGGATCGTTCCACTTGGTGACCTTGCCCATGTAGATGTCGGCGAGCAGCTCGCCGGTGAGGCGCAGCTGGTCCTCGGCGACGCCGGGGATGTTCACGATGGCCACCACCGCGCCCATCACGGTCGGGAACTGCATCAGGTTCCCTTCGGTGAGCTGCTGCTGGCTCAGCGGCGCGTCGGAGGCGCCGAAATCGACCGTGCGGTTGCGGATCTGGTTCACGCCGGCGCCCGAGCCGACGGACTGGTAGTTGAGCTGCAGGCCCGCGGCCTTCGCACCCTCGCCCCAACGCTGGTAGACGGGGTTGGGGAAGGACGCGCCAGCGCCCGTGATCTGGGTGGTCTGGGCCATGGCGGCCGGGGTGGCCGCGAGGGCGATGAGGCCCGCCAGGGCGAGGCGACGATGGATCACCGGATGATCTCCGCAGTTTCGGCCGGGCCTTTCGGCCGGCGGGGGCCTTCTAGGCGGGGGCAGCGTCACCTGCGTTGCAGTTTTATGACCGATCCATGACAGACGCCACGCAACAAAAAGGGCACCTCCCTTCGGAGGTGCCCCCAGATCACCGCGCCGGTCACGCGGCCGTCACATGCGGCGGCCGCCCCGCAGCTTCGGCCAGAGCGCGGCCAGGGCGATGCCCCCCAGCGCCATCAACGGCGCGGCCTGGGTGGTGAAGCCGCTGACGGCCGACTGGGCCGCCCCGGTCAGCGCCACGTTGCGCACCGCCTCGGCCTCCATCTCCTCGCGCGGCTTCACGTTGCGCGAGGCAAGGAAGACCAGCACCCCGGCGATCACGAGATCGGCCAGCATGACGATCAGCGCGGAGGTCACCGGGCCGAAGCTGTTCCGCGCCGCGTGCCAGCCCAGCACATGCAGCATCACGAAGGCGGCCAGCCCCATCAGGCCGGCCGCGGCATAGAACGCCACGGTCCGGGCCGTGGCGTTCGCCTTGGCTTTCAGGCGGCGGCCTTCCGCCTGTGCCGCCATCCCGACCAGGCTGAAGGTCCGCAGCATCCCCCGCCCTCCTTCAGCGGCCGAGGATTCGGGCCAGGATGAACCCCGCCGCCGCGGCGATCAGCAGCGACTGGGCCGGGCGCTCCCGCACGCGGTCCGCCACCTGCTCATACTGCATCTGGGCCGTGTCGGCGGCACGGGCGGCATAACCCTCCGCCGCGTCCATCGCCTGGGACAGGTACTTCTGCCGGTCGGCATAGAGTTCCTCGACCTGCTTGCGCAGGGCGGCGATCTGGTCGGCGGCGCTGGTGGCGGCGTCGTTCACGGCGGTGGCCGCCTCGTCAACAGCCTTGCCTGCTTCGGTATTCGCGGCCATCGGTCCCTCCTAAGGACATGTCTTTGGTCCCCACGGCAACGCGCCCCTGGCGGGGCAGTTGCGCCCGCCCGCCCCCGCTTCTCCCGAGGGATGAACGGGCAACCCGCCCGTGCGCTGCCGCGTTGGAAAAGGGTGGCCGGACGGATCGCGCCCGGCAAGAGGAGCGGGCCATGCGGATCGGTCGGATTTCGATGATGGTGCTGCTGGCGGCGCTGATCGCGATGCCGGTGGCCTATGCGCAGTTCGGGGCGCTCATGGAAGGCGCCGGCCTGGTCATGACGGCCTTCGGGCCAGACGACTTCCAGACCGCCGCCCTGCCGCACTGACGGCCGCGCGGGGCAGGTGGCCGGTCTCGGCCGGCCTGTCTCGGCGCGCGGTGCTCAGGAGGTCATCGCGCGCGGCGCCGCATTCTGGCGAACGGGGAAGCGGACCGTCCATCGGGTTCCCCCGCCCTCCCCTTCCACGCGCCCGCCCAGCAACGCGCCGCCGAGCTGCTTGGCGAAACCCTCCATGAGCTGAAGCCCCAGGCCGCGCGGCCGCGACTTGCGGTCGGGCAGGCCGATTCCGTCGTCGCGCATGGTCAGCGTCACCTCGCCGCCTTCGGCCGCGCTCCCCTCCGTCTCCAGGGTGAGCCAGATCGTGCCGCGGGTGTCGTCCGGGAAGGCATGCTCCACGGAATTGCCCACCGCTTCCGTGACGAGAAGGGAGAGGGAAACCGCCTGGTCCGTCGAGATGGCGATGTCGGCGACATCCAGCTTCAAGGCCAGGCGCTCGCCGGGTGCCTCGTTGTGGGAGGAGAATTGCTGGTTCGCCAGCTCCGTCAGGAAGGGCACCAGCGAGACCGCCTCGAAGCTGTGCTGCATGTAGAGATGGCGGTGCAGGGTGGCGAGGGCGCGCACGCGGTTGCGGGCGGCCAGGAACTCCTCCGCCGCCGCGGGGTCCCCGATCCGCCCGGCCTGCAGGTTCAGCAGGGAGGAGACGATCTGCAGGTTGTTCTTCACGCGATGATGGATCTCGGCCATCAGCGCGTCGCGCTGCTCCAGCGCCGCACGGAGATCGGCCTCGCGCCGCGCCAGCGCCGCCGCGGCCTCGCTGAAGGCCTGCTCCACCGCCCGCACCTCGCGCGGTTCCGTGCCGGAAGGGCTGACCCGGAAGGGGTTGCCGGGCCGCCAGCCGCGCACCCGGGCCGACAGGAGACGCAGCGGGCGCACCATCGCGAGATCCGCCCCCACCACGATGGCGGCGAGGCAGGCGACGAGGAAGGTCGCCAGCTCCATGATCCGTTGCAGCAGGACTGCCCGCGCCGCCTCCTTCACCGCCCCCACGGGATGGCCGACGACGAGGCGAAGGCCGGGGTTCAGCCGGGCGCCGGCATAGGCGGTTTCGCCGCGCGGCCCTTCCAGCACGCCCCCATCGTCGATCAGCCGCGCGAGGATGCCGGGGTCCAGCGCCGGGGCGACAGGGCGGCCGGGGGCGATGACCCTATCCTCCCGGTCGATCAGCCAGACCATATCGGCCGTGGGACGGCCGATATTGGAGGTGGCGCCCGGCGTCCCGGCATAGTCGCGCAGCACCAGCGTGCCCACCACGGCCCAGGCGGCGCCGGAGCCTGCGCTGGAGACGCCGGGCATCACCACGGGCAAGGTGGGGGCCTGGCCGGCTCCGCCTGGCAGGAAGGCGCCATAGGCCGGAGCGCCGGTGGCCAGGGCCTGGCGCAGCAACGGGGCCAGGTCGAAGCCGGCCGGGACGGTGCCGCAGACCGGGGGCTGATCGGGAACGGCAACGGAAAGGCTGGCGATATCGCCGGGATGCAGCTCGGCCAGTCGGCGGAAGCCCGGGCTGCAGCCCCCCTCCCCCGTCGGGTTGTCCGAGGAGGGGTTCTGCCGGGGGTCCTGGCGCGCCAGCGAAGCCAACACGGATTCCGAAAGGCCCAGGGCCACGCCATAGCGCGCGGCCATGAGGGTGCGCAGCGTCTCGACCCGGCGCTGTCCCTCATCGAGGGCGGCCTGATAGTCCTGAAGGGAATTGGTGACGGCGATGGCGGCCACGGGAATGCCGGCGACCATCAGAAGCACGATCATCCGGCCGCGGATGCCGCCGAGGGAGGAGGCCAACCGGCGCCTCGTCCGTGCGAATCGGTCGCGCCGCTTCGTGGAGGGATCGTCCTCACGCATGGCGGCGCCGGGCAGATCGTCCGGCACCGGCTCTCTCGTCCCTCTGTTGTCGGCCAGGCGTTCCTAGCCCTGGCCGCGGTCCTGCTCGATCAGGCGCAGCAGCTCCTCGGGGATCGGCTCACGCATGACGTCATCGAACATCTGATGCAGGCCCCGCTGCAGCCAGAGGTCGAAGGCAGTTTCGGGCGCGGCTTGGCCGCGCCCGTTCACCGTGCCCTGTCCTGGCTTTGACACCGGCCCTGGTTTTCCCTTCGGGTGACTACTCTCGTCCATCCTCAGACAGGGGTCGCATGCCCCATCCCCGCCTCACTCGCCACAGTAGGACGACGCCGGGCGCGAGGGGAAGAGGCAGACTTGCGGGCGGAAACGGCCGCCTTCGGCGCATCCACCCCACGCTCCTCGCCGGTCAGCCAGCGCTGCAGGGTCTGGCGGGCGCGGAACACGCGGCACTTGGCGGTGCCCACGGCGCAATCCATGGCCGCGGCCACTTCCTCGTAGGACATGCCCTGGACCGTCACCATCACCAGCGCGGTGCGCTGCTCGGCCGGCAGGCGCGACAGGTGGCCGCGCAGCTCGCGCATCACCAGGCTGTCCTCCTGGGCGCCGGGGCGGGCGAAGGCGCTGCTCGGCACATCGTCGATGTCGGTCGTCTCGCGCTTGCGGCGGACATCGGAGATGAAGCGGTTGCGCAGGATGCGGAACATCCAGGCGCCGAAATTCGTGCCGGGGGTGAAGCTGTCCTTCGCGGCGAGGGCGGAGGTCACGGCGGCCTGCACCAGGTCATCGGCATCGGCGCGGTTGCGGGTCAGCGCCAGGGCCTGAACACGCAGCCGCGGCAGGGTGGTGACGAGCAGCTTGTGGAAGTCAGCCATGTCGTGGCTCGGGCGGGCGGTGGCCTGGGTCTCGATGGTCTGGCTCATCTGGGTGGTCCCCTCTACTCGATCTTCACCCGACCAATGCACCATCCCCGAATTCGGTTACCGACTTCCTGATCACGAAAAAGCCAGGGTGAAATTCACTCGTTCTCCGCGCGATCCGCCCGATCGTCCTCATGGCCATAGCGTGCCGCCAGGGCCTTTCGCGCACGGGAGACGCGGACCTTCAGCGTGCCCACCTGCACCCCGGCCACCCGCGCCGCGTCCTCGCTGGAGAAGCCGAGGGCGCCGACCAGCACCAGCGCCTCCTGCTGGTCGCGCGGCAGGTGCTCGAGCGCGCGGGCGAGGCCCATCACCTCCATCCGGTGCTCCTGCCCCGCCGGCATCCCCTCCTCCACCGAGACCTTGTCGAGCGCCCGTTGCCGGGCCGCCGCGCGGCGGCGGTTCTCGAACCAGGCGTTGCGCAGGATGGAAAAGGTCCAGGCCCGCAGGCTCGTGCCGGGCTGCCATTGCGCCTCGTTTCGCAGGGCGCGCAACAATGTGTCTTGCACGAGATCGTCCGCTGCGGCCGGATCGCGCGACAGGAAGCGGGCGAAAGCCCGCAGATCGGGCAGCAGCCGCGTGAGGGCCGGGCGGAAATCCTGGTCGTTCGTCATGCACCCGGCGAAAAATGAGCCGCGCGCCGCATCGACGCGGTGCGCGGCAGACCCATTTAAGGGCCCCGCGGAGGCGCCATCACGGCGGCATCCGAACGGGGCGGCGGAGGACTATCACGGATGAATGCTGTCACGCAGGGGGAGTTGCTTCGCACCCTGCCCTATGCCCGGCGTTACGCCCGGGCACTGACCGGCGGGCAGGCACGCGGCGATGCGCTGGTGGCGCAGGCGCTCCGCGCCGGCTTGCCGCCCGACGTGCCCGGCCCGCTCGCGCTTTTCGCGGGCGTGAGCCGCATGGTGCCCGACAGCCCCTCGGAACACATCACCGCGAAGCAACGCCAGCTCCTCCTCCTCACGGCGCTCGAGGACCTGTCCCTCACCGATGCCGCCCTGCCGGTCGGGCTCGCCCTGCCGGAGGCGCGGCAGCTGCTGGAGAAGGCGCGCGAGGCGCTTCTGGCGGTGGCGGCGACCGATATCATGGTGATCGAGGACGAGCCCATCATCGCCATGGATATCCGCCAGCTCGTCGAAAGCTGCGGGCACAACGTGGTCGGGATCGCGAGCGGCGAGGCGGAGGCCGTGGCCATGGCGCGCGACCTGAAGCCCGGCCTGATCCTGGCCGATGTGAATCTCGGCCCGGGCGGGGACGGCATCTCGGCCGTGCAGCGCATCCTGCAGGAACAGGCAACGCCCGTGATCTTCGTCACCGCCTATCCCGAGCGGCTGCTGACGGCGGAGCGGCTGGAGCCTGCCTTCATCATCAGCAAGCCCTTCGAGCCGGTGGCGCTGGCCATTGCCACCTATCAGGCGGTTTCGGGCGGCGTCTCGCTGGACTGAGACGGCCGGGGCCCGGCGCCTTCGGCCGGCGGGAGCGGCATCTGGGGCGGAACATTCCCGGTGCGGCGGAGTGATTTCGGAAGCGGCCAGGGGCCGGACCGGGTGACCGGTCCGGCCCTTTCCATGCCGCCCCGCATTGGCAACCCGTACGCCTCCCCCTCCGTTCGGCCGCAGGAAGCCCGCATCTGCGCGGGTGATGGAGGCGTCAGATGGATTGGGACAGGCTCGCGGGCGACTGGGGCGCGATGGGCGGGAAGGTCCGCCAGAACTGGGGCAAGCTGACCGAGGAGGATATCCGCCAGGCCGGCGGCCGCCGGGACATGCTGCTGGAGCGGATCCGCGAGCGCTACGGCCTCGGCCCGGACGAGGCGGAGAAGCAGCTGCAGGACTGGGCTTCGTCCCAGAGCGGAAGCAGTTCCGGCCAGGCGGTGTAGCACGGAAGCCACGCCGCGTGGCGGGCGGGCAACCAGCATCAACATGCCACGTTCAGGCCAAGCATCCTCTTCAAGGGAAAACCCAACATGCTCTACTGGACCGTCATCTTCCTCATCATCGCCCTCGTCGCGGGCGTGCTGGGCTTCGGCGGCGTGGCGTCCGCCGCCAGCGGCATCGCCAAGGTGCTGTTCGTGATCTTCCTCGTGCTGTTCCTGGTCTCCCTGGTGGCGGGCCGGGGCTGGATCTGAGGGCTCCATGAACCGCCGCTCGGCGCTTCTGGCCGGCCTCGCGACACTCGTCGCGGGGCCGGCTTTTTCTCAGGGCAGCGCCGGGCGGCTGTGGTTCGACCCGACGCAGCTCCCCTCTTTCAGCGGCGTGGTGGATCGCTACCTCCTCACGCCCGAGGGCAAGACGGACCGGCTGATCTTCCGGGAGGGGCCGCAGGTCATCTTCCCCGAGCATGTCGCCGCCGACATCATGGCCGCCGTGCCGCCGGGCCGGTCGATCATCGTCTATGGCATCCGGGCGCGTCGCGCGCCGGCCATCACCCTGCTGGCCTGGGCCAAGGACGGCGATACCCAGCCCCGCTTCGTGGACCGGCCAAGCTGGACCTTTCCGGAATACCGCGCCGCCGATGAACGGCTGGAGGTATCGGGCACCATCCGCGCGCCGCTCTATACGCCCCAGGGGGACGTGATCGGCGTTCTGCTGGACGAAGGCGTGGTGATCCGCCTGCCCGCGGGCGTGGCCCAGGCCATGGGTGACCGGCTCTCCACGGGCCGCAGCATCGCCGCGGTCGGCCATGGCGCGAGCGTGGACGGGCGCGGAAAGGCGCTGGACGCGGAACGTATCGGCGAGAACCCTGAAAAGCTGGAGCCGCTACCGGCCCCAGCGGACCGTCAGCCGTGATGCGGACGGCGATCGCGACCCAAGACAGGCGAGACAAGGCGTGAGTGAGACAGCAGGGGCCAATGTCCAGATCCAGACGGGGGCGATCCGCGCCTTTCTCCGCCTGGCGGGGGGCTTCTTCCTGCGCGAGAGGCGCGCCAAGTGGCTGGCCGCGGGGCTGATCGGGCTGACGCTGCTGCAGATCCTGATCCAGATCCGTTTCAACCTTTGGAACCGGGACTTCTTCAACGCCCTCGAGAACCGCGACCGCAACGCGTTCCTGCACGAGATGCTGTTCTTTCTCGGGCTGGCCGCGGCCTCGATGATCACGGCGGTGTACCAGCTCTATGTGAAGCAGCTGGTGCAGCTGCGCTGGCGCGAATGGCTGACGCAGCGCCTGCTCGATGTCTGGATGACCGATGCGCGGCACTACCAGCTGGACCGCGCCGGCACCGCCGACAACCCGGATCAGCGTATCGCCGAGGACGCCCGCCTCTCGGTGGATCTGGCGGTGGATTTCGCGACCGGCATCTTCAATTCGGCGGTGATGCTGGTGGCCTTCGTGGGCATCCTCTGGACCATCTCCGGCGCGCTGAACCTCACCATCGCCGGCAATGACATCACCATCCCGGGCTACATGGTCTGGGCCGCGCTTCTCTACGCCGCGATCGGCTCCACCCTCACCTATCTCGTCGGCCGGCCGATGGTGGCGCTGAACTTCTGGCGCTCCTCGAAGGAAGCGGATTTCCGCTTCGGCCTGGTGCGGGCGCGGGAGAGCAGCGAGGGCATCGCACTGATTGGCGGCGAGGCGGATGAGCGCCGTGGGCTGCAGCTTCTCTTCACCAATGTCGCCGATGCCGTTCGGAACCTCATGAAGAGCCAGCGCCGGCTGATGTGGCTCACCAGCGCCTATGGCATGCTCACCTCGGTCTTCCCGACCGTGGTCGCCGCGCCCTCCTACTTCTCCGGCGCGATCACGCTCGGCGGGCTGATGCAGATCGGGTCCGCCTTCGGGTCGGTGCAGGCCTCGCTGAACTGGTTCGTGGACAACTTCCCCCGTCTGGCCGAATGGCGCTCCAGCGTGGAGCGGCTGCTGACCTTCCGCGAATCCCTGCGCGTGATCGAGGAGATGGTGGCCGAAGGCGACCAGCCCACCATCGTGCGGATCGAGGGACAGCCGGGCGAGGAGGAGAAGGTCTCCTTCCGCGACGTGCAGGTGGCCTTTTCCAACGGCTCGGTCGTGATCGCCGAGGCCTCGGCCGAGATCCGGGCCGGCGAGCGGGTGTTGGTGAAGGGCGAGTCCGGCACGGGCAAGAGCACGCTGTTCCGGGCCTTTGCGGGGATCTGGCCCTGGGGCAGCGGCGAGATCCATATGCCCCCGCGGGAGGCGACGACCTTCATGCCGCAGCGCCCCTATCTGCCCCTGGGCACGTTGCGAGGCGCCCTCTCCTACCCCAATCCCCCGGAAAGCGTTTCGGACAGCGCGGGCAAGGAGGCGCTGGAGCGTGTGGGGCTCACGCATCTGCAGGAGAAGCTGGAAGAGGACGGGCGCTGGGATCAGGTGCTCTCACTGGGAGAGCAGCAGCGGCTGGCCTTCGCGCGACTGCTGATCCAAAAGCCGCGCTGGATCTTCATGGACGAGGCCACGGCCGCGTTGGATGAGGAGAACCAGGACGCGATGATGCAGCTGATTCTGGAGGAGCTGCCGAAGAGCGCGCTCATCTCCATCGGGCACCGTCCGGGGTTGGACGCGTTCCATGAGAGGACGCTGCATCTGCAGCGTGGCCCGGAAGGAGCCCGGCTCGCCTTGCGGCAGCCTGGACGGGTGCTGAAATCGCGGACGGTGAAGATCCGCAATCCATTTCGCCGCCGCAACCGACCTTTGGCGGCGGGCTAGACAGCAAAAAGCCCTGACGCTGATGGCGTCAGGGCTTTTTTAATCTGGATGCGGGGACAGGATTTGAACCTGTGACCTTCAGGTTATGAGCCTGACGAGCTACCGGGCTGCTCCACCCCGCGATGGCCGATG